>Ga0208788_1000001_pt1 | contig 478564 bp, 439 predicted proteins | sample Wag4_2014_7_11_3_FD_187363 | JGI IMG/M metagenome (GOLD analysis project Ga0208788, IMG submission 187363) | Fresh water mixed with fracking chemicals microbial communities from Ohio, USA - Utica-2 Time Series FC 2014_7_11 (SPAdes) (version 2) ... | reverse complement strand
TTGGAACCACCTGATCCCATCCCGAACTCAGAAGTGAAACGATGCATCGCCGATGGTAGTGTGGGGTTTCCCCATGTGAGAGTAGGTCATCGTCAAGATTAAATTCCGAAACCCCAATTGCGAAAGCGGTTGGGGTTTTGTTTTGCGCGCTAGAAAAGCACGATGAGCCCACGCACAAAATTTGCGCAGTTATTTTTGGTTCAGGACACTAGAATAGGTCCAACTTTTTCGGAGTCAGAGCCTTTATGCCCGATCCGGTTGACGCCTCCGGGCTGTCAGAATTACCGCTGGACGATTTGGTGGCGTGCCATGAGTGCGACTTGTTGATGCGCAAACCCCAACTCGCCCATGGTGAGAAAGCCCTGTGCCCGCGCTGCGGCTACGAACTGTACGCCCATCGCTACAACGTCGTGCAGCGAAGTCTCGCCCTGGTGATTGCAGCACTCTTGTTGTTCGTCCCTGCGAACTTTTTACCCATCATGCAGCTCAATCTACTCGGACAGTCGTCGCAGGATACTGTCTGGAGTGGTGTTGTCGGCCTTTTCAACACCGACATGCGCGGCGTATCCGTAATTGTGTTCCTGTGCAGCATGGGTATCCCGCTACTCAAGTTGCTCTGCCAACTGGCCGTTCTGTTGAGCATTCGTTTCAATACCGGACGCAGTTACGGCTTGCTGCTTTACCGCATTTACCACCACTTGCGAGACTGGGGGATGCTCGAGGTCTATCTCATGGGCGTGCTGGTGGCGATCGTAAAGCTGGCCGATATGGCAGCCATGACCGTAGGTCTCGGGTTGGCTTGTTTCATCGGGTTGTTACTGGTTCAGGTGTGGCTTGAGGTCGTGATGTCACCTCATCAGATCTGGCAGGCGTTATCAGGAGAGGATGCCCATGCGGGCGATTGATGCAGGCATTCTGATTTGCACCGAATGCCATGAGTTGAACAAGCAGGAAGCTGATACCGATGAACAAACCTGCACACGCTGTGGAGCACTGGTTCATGCCCGCCGCCCCAACAGTCTCATAAGGACCTGGGCGCTGCTCATTACCGCCGCCATTCTCTACATCCCCGCCAACGTGCTGCCGATCATGACCGTCAGCTCACTGGGCAAGGGTGACCCCAGCACCATCATGTCCGGTGTGATTCAACTGGTTCAGCACGGCATGATTCCTATCGCAGCCGTGGTGTTCATCGCCAGTATCCTGGTACCCACCTTCAAGCTGGTAGGCATCGCGCTGCTGTTGTATTCGGTGCAACGCCGCCAGCCTCTCTCGGCCCGGCAGCGCATCTGGATGTATCGCTTCATCGAGTTCATCGGCCGTTGGTCAATGCTCGATATTTTTGTGATCGCCATTCTGGTGGCCGTCGTGAATTTCGGACGGCTTGCCAGTGTCGAAGCTGAGCTCGGTGCTATCGCTTTCGCCAGTGTGGTGATTTTGACAATGCTTGCTGCAGTAACTTTCGATCCCCGACTGATTTGGGATAACACGGAGTCGGACGACGACCATGACTGATTTGCCCATAGCTAAAACCCGACCGGCCTCGAACTGGTCGGCCATCTGGGTATTACCCCTGATCGCCTTGATTATCGGCGGTTGGCTCGGTTGGCGAGCCTACAACGAAACCGGCATTGAAATTCAGGTGCGTTTCGAAAGCGGTGAAGGCATTCAGGCCAACAAGACCGAAGTGGTCTACAAAGGCATGTCGGTCGGCAAGGTCAAAACCCTCAAGCTCGATGATGAAGGTGCCTCCAAGGGCGTGATCGCAACGGTCGAGATGAACAAGGATGTAGAACAGTACCTGCGAACCAGCACACGGTTCTGGCTGGTCAAGCCAAGCGTTACCCTGGCGGGTATCACCGGTCTTGAGACGTTGGTCTCGGGCAACTACGTGGCAATCAGCCCGGGCGAAGGCGAGCCCACCCGAAAATTCAAGGCGTTGGCCGAAGAGCCCCCACTGTCCGATGCGCAACCCGGCCTGCACCTGACCATCAAGGCCGATCGCCTGGGCTCGCTCAACCGCGGCAGCCCGGTGTTCTACAAGCAGATCAAGGTGGGTCAGGTCAAAAGCTACCTGCTGTCCGAAGACCAGAGCACGGTCGAGCTCAAGGTGTTCATCGAACCGACCTACGCCAAGCTGGTACGCAAACATACGCGCTTCTGGAACGCCAGCGGCATCAGCATCGATGCCAACCTGTCCGGGGTGAAAGTACGCAGTGAATCCCTGGCCAGCATTGTCGCCGGCGGCATTGCATTCGCCACCCCGGAAAACCGCAAGGACAGCCCGCCCACTGATCCGAGTCTGCCATTCCGATTGTACGAAGACTTCGATGCAGCGGCGGCCGGCATCAAGGTCAAGGTCAAGCTCAGCGACTTCGAAGGCCTGCAGGCCGGTCGTACGCCGGTGATGTACAAAGGCATTCAAGTAGGCACGCTCAAGGCGCTCAAGGTCGATTCCGATCTGTCCGCCGCCACTGCCGAGTTGACCCTGGATCCGCTGGCCGAGGATTACCTGGTCGATGGCACTCAATTCTGGGTGGTCAAACCTTCGATCTCCCTCGCCGGCATCACAGGTCTGGAAGCGTTGGTCAAAGGCAACTACATCGCCGTGCGTCCCGGGGACAAAGGGGCGGCGCCGCAACGTGAGTTCGTCGCACGGCCCAAGGCGCCGCCGCTGGATCTGCGTTCGCCGGGCCTGCACCTTGTGTTGTTCACCGACAATCTGGGATCCCTGGAAGTCGGCAGCCCGATTCTGTACAAGCAGGTCAAGGTCGGCTCGGTTCAGAGCTATCAGTTTTCGCGAAAGAAAAACCAGTTGGTGATCGGTGTCCACATCGAGAAGGAATACGAAAACCTGGTCAATGCCTCGACACGTTTCTGGAATGCCAGTGGCATTACACTGACGGGAGGGCTGACTGGCGGCATTCAGGTCAAGAGTGAGTCGTTGCAAAGCCTGATGGCCGGCGGTATTGCCTTTGAAACCCCGAAAGCCAATGCGCCGCTGCAGAAACGAATTCCGCGTTTTCGCCTGTTCGCCAACCGTGAAGACGCCAATCAGAGAGGCGCGTTGATCACCATCAAGGTCGACCGCGCCGATGGCTTGCGCGCGGGCACGCCAGTTCGCTTCAAAGGCCTGGATGTTGGCAAGATCGAGAACGTAGATCTCAGCGAGGACCTGCAATCGGTCCTGCTCACGGCGCGTATCACTGAAGTGCCCGAGCGCATTGCGCGGGTCGGCAGTCAGTTCTGGGTGGTCAAGCCGGAGCTGGGCCTGATCAAGACCGCCAACCTCGAGACACTGGTCACCGGGCAATACGTTGAAGTGCAGCCAGCAGCGAAAAACCTCGGTCCGCAGAAGAATTTCGTTGCTCTGCCAGCAGCTCCGGAAACTGCAAAACAGGAGGCCGGACTGAGCCTGGTGCTGAGTGCAGCCCGCCGTGGTTCGTTGAAGCCCGGGGTGCCGGTGACCTACCGCGAAATTACCGTGGGCAAGGTGACGGGTTATGAGTTGGGGCAGACTGCGGACCGCGTGCTGATCCACATCTTGATCGAACCGAAGTACGCGCCGTTGGTACGCAGCGGCACCCGCTTCTGGAACACCAGCGGTTTTGACTTTGACGTAGGACTGTTCAAAGGCGCGACGATGCGGACCGAGTCGCTGGAAACCATGATTCAGGGCGGCGTTGCCTTTGCTACGCCGGACGGTGATCGGATGGGCGGTGCGGCGCATCCCGAGCAGACGTTCCCGCTGTTCGACAAGTTCGAGGATGAATGGCTGACCTGGGCGCCGAAGATTTCGCTCGGCAAGTGATTTACAGAGGTCTGTGCTGACCCCTTCGCCGGCAAGCCCGCTCCCACAGGGTGCTGATGTGGGGAATGGATAGCCCTCGCACAAGAGATCCTTGCGGGAGCGGGCTTGCTCGCGAAAGGGCCCTGAAGCTCACCGCAGCGCTGAACAACACCCACAAAAAAGGCCGCGATCCATTCGATTGCGGCCTTTTTGCATTCAGCTAAAGAAAATCAGACGGCATCCATCTGCGGCTCATTCGCCTCGGCATTGACCGTCGCCCTCACCTGATCATGACGGCGTATGTACTTCCAGTCCGCTTCGTCGATGTAGATGCCGGCGGGACCGCTGCCGCCCTCCAGGTCGATGGCGACACTGGCACAGACCTGGGGCTTCACACTCGCCAGAATCGGCACGAAGCCCAATTGCAGACTGGTCTCCAGCAGCGCAGCCTGGTTCTTTTCATCGATGTCCGCCGCCTCGTCGAGGTAGTACGGCAAGCGTACGCGTCCGGCCAGGTCGCGATCCATCAAGTGCAACAACAAGTACATGTTGGTCAGCGCCTTGATGGTCATGGTGGTGCCGTTGGAGGCGGCGCCGTCGATGTCGGTGTGGATCACCGGCTGACCGTTGACCTTGGTGATCTCGAACGCCAGTTCGAACAAGTCCTTCAGGCCAAGCTGGTTGTGGTTGGCGGCCACCAGACGTGCCAGGTATTCCTTCGCTTCTTCGTTCTTGTTGTCCTGTTCGGCGCTCTGGCTCAGGTCGAACACCGACAGCGTCTCGCCTTCTTCGTACTGGACGGCGCTGTGGATGATCTGGTCGATGTGCTTGAGCGCTTCCTTGTTGGGCGCCAGCACGATACGGAAGCTTTGCAGGTTGGAGACCTGACGCTTGTTGATCTCACGGTTGAACAGCGCCAGTTGGTGTTCGAGGCTGTCATAGTCGCTGCGGATGTTGCGCAGGGTCCGGGCGATGTCGGTGACGGCCGCGCGGCGGGCCTTGCCCAGGGTCAGGGCTTCGTCGGTGCGGTGTGCGTAAGCGTTGATCAGCAGTTGCAGGCGACGCTCCATATCGTCTTCGCTGTCGAACTTGGCCACGCCCTTGAGGCGCACCTGTGCGTAAAGCGCTTCGATCTGGCCATCGGCACGCAACAGGCCTTGCCAACTGTCCTGATAGTCATTGAGCAGCGGCAGCAGGTTGTCCATGGAATCGTCGACCGGGTCCATGAACGGCGTGCCGAACGGCAGGTCCGCCGGCAACAACTGACGGCGGCGCAAGGCGTCGTCGAGGGTACGTTGTTTGGCTTCCATGTCGGCGATCTGCCGGCCGACCAGTTGCAGCTTGGCCGACAATTGCTGGACGCGTTCGGTGAAGGCATCGCTGGAGCGCTTGAGTTCCTCCTGCGCGGCTTCCATTTGTGCCAGTTGCTCCAGCTTGTCGCCTTCCTCGGCACTCAGGGTCTGGGCGCGACGGAAATCCTCCAAGGCTTTCTGCGCATCCAATACTTGCTGGTACAGCGCTTCGGTCTGGGTCTTGCTCGCGGCGCGGTCGGCGGCCACAGCTTGTTGGGTTTTCAGCTGCTTGAGTTCTTTTTCCAGACGTTCCTTCTGGTCGCGCAACGCCGCGCGATCGGCCAGGGCTTGCAGCGCCGGCGGTTCGATGTGCGACAGGTCGATGGACAGGCCTGGCACTTCGAAACGCTCGCCCTTGAAGCCGTCGAGAATCAACTCCACGGATTTGACCCAGTCGCCGTTGTCGTCCAGGGCGATGCCATGCTCACCCAGCGGCAGGCTGAACAGCGCGCTGTTGAACAGACGCATCAGGCGCTCGACATCCTGCTGCGAGAACTCTTCGCGCAGGCGGGCATAGCTGTTGTTGTCGGCATGATCGAGTTGCTGCTTGACCGACTTCAAGCGTTTCTCCAGATCCCGCAGGCGCTCGTCCAGGTCCTCGGCCGAGAACTGCCGCGACTGCGCCAGTGCACCGGCCAACTCATCGTGGGCGTCCTTGGCGGCGAGCAGTTGCTGCTCCAGCACCTTGACGTCATCGACCAGCGCGAAGCGATGCTTGAGCACCGACAACTCGCCGAGCCAGCGCTGGATACCGGTGATTTCCCGCTCCAGACGCATCAGTTCCTGGGTGCCGCCACGTTGATCGTTTTGCAGGTCGTCCTGCTCGCGGCGGTAGTGTTCGGCCTGGATGGTCAGCTCTTCCTTGCGGGCGCTGGCGTAGTCCGACCAGGTGCCCAGCAGCGAATCGAGCAACGGCGACAGGCGATGCAGCTTGCCGCGCAATACATCACGCTGTTTAACGCCGTTGGCCAGCGCTTCGACCAACGGACCGGCAGCGACCAGCGAGTTGTAGTCCTGCTCCATGCGTCGTACATCGCGGAAAGCTTCTTCGCACGCGGCGATGTAATCCACGCTACCGGAACGCAGGCTGTGTTCGAAGGCATCGAGGAAGAGCTGCTTGAGTTTGGCTGCGGTGATTTCCCGCATGTGCAGCAGGTTGATGAACAGCGCACGGAAAGTCTTCAGACTCTGTTCGCTGGTCGAGCGCAGCGGGATCAGGGTCAGGTCCAGCGGGATCGAGGTGTGACCACCGACCAGCAGACGGCGCAGTTCATCCGGCTTGAGTTCATAGGCTTTCAGGCCTTCGCGCTCAAGGTTGGTGAACAGCTCTTTCTGGCGCAGGCAAGTGTCGTTCTTCTGGTAGTGGGCCAGGTCCAGTTTGCCGGCATAGGCAAAGAACTGGTGACCGAAACCACCCCCCGGGCCGCGACCGACCACGCCGATCACATGCGGACCGTGGGGCAGCGAGACTTCCACCAGGATGTAACTGGTGTCCGAGGCAAAGTAGAAACGCCGGGATTGTTCCAGGCTGTACTTGCCGAAGCTCATGTCCGACATGCGCGCCAGGATCGGGAACTGCAGGGCGTTGATCGAAGCTGATTTGCCCAGGTTGTTCGCACCGTAGACCGACAGCGGCTCTTCCAGCGGGAACAGACCGAGGCTGTAGCCTGCGGTGTTCAAAAGGGCAAAGCGGCGGATGCCGTAGCGTTCCTTGCTCATGCGTCGAGCTCCTGTTCTTCGGCGATGGCACGGGCCAGGGCGTCTTCTTCGCTTTCATCGGCAAACTCCGCCAAGTCCAGCGGGTCGTCGGTGTGCAGCAGTTTTTCGTCGCTGTCTTCGTCGATCAAAACCGGGGCCGGCAGCGGCAAGACGCTGTGCAGGCTGGCCGCCAGGTCACGGTCCTGTTGCACCGACAGGCAGACGTCGAGGAAGCGGTGCATCGGCGGCAGGAAGCGGTAGACGCCGTTTTCTTCACTGGCAAAACCGAGCTGGGTCATGCGGCGCATGATTTTTTCTTCCAGCTCTTCGACCGTCTGCACTTCGGCCTGGATGAACAGGTCGCGGTACTTTTCCAGCAGCGAAGGCAGCTCATCGCGGCCAAGGCTGCCGCCATCGAGCACGGCGATCGGGTCGCGACCCTGGTCGGCCAGGTGCTCAACCAGAATGAAGGTGAACAAGGCCAGGCGCTGAGCGGTCTTGTTCACAGCCGCAGCGGCCAGGTCTGGGACGAAGTAATAGAAGCCGCGCGTATCACAGACCAGTTCAAAGCCCAGGGCCTTGAACAGCGTGCGGTATTGGTCTTGAAAGTTCGACAGTTGGGCGTACAGCTCCGGGTCGCGGCGACTGACGTGGTAACCCTTGAACAGCTCGCGAAAGATCGGCGCCAGCTGGGACAGTTCGGATAGATCAAGATGCATGGGGGGTGCTCGCAGAATTCTCGGCGGCTTCAGGGCCGGCCGAGAGCAGGGCGAAGGAGCGCAGGCTGACCTGATGCTCGTGTGTGTGGTAGTCGCGACGTTCCAGACGCTCGCGCTTGAAGCGTTTTTCCCGGGACAGACGTGAGAACCAGTACAGCAATTCGTCGGTGGCGCCGTCCGGTTCCTGCTCCAGCAGCCAGGTCATCAGGTCCGGCATCGGCAGGGCATCTTCGCAGCGGTCGAGCATCTCCCGAACCGTGCGCGGTGCACGCGGGGCATCGCCACCCTTGTGGCTCTTGTGGGCTTTGGGGAAACGCGCCGGTTTCGGTTCGAAGCGCGCCAGGGCATAAACGTAGGCCTCGACCTGACTGGCGCTGCCCAGGAAGGTGCTTTGCGGCCGGGTGAACATCGGCATGGCCGCTTGCGGCACGGCATCGATGCCCTTGCGGCGGATCATCGACAGCGCCAGTGCTGCGCCACGGGTCACGGCGTTGTGCCGGCGCGCTTCTTCACGCAGTGGCAGCAGCAGTTCACGGGCGTGACGCAGGGTCAACTGGGCGCTGGTCTGCATTTCGAGGATGCGCGCGTGGGTGCGCAGCAGCATGTCGTCGTCGACCAGATGGCCGAGGCGCTGCTGCTCGGTGAGCATCTTGAGCAAGACGTTTTCGACCTTGCGCACGCCCTGTTCGAAGGCGCCGTCGGCGTTCACCAACTGGATCATCGGTTCGACGTACTCATCCCAGGTCGCCAGCACCTCGGCATAGCGCTGACGCAGCGGGATCTGCCGATCACTGGTCTTGGCCCGTTCAGCGACGGCCACCAGGGCCTGTTCGTCGTTCGCCAGTTTCTTCAGGACGTCGCGTACGCGCATGTCGAGCAGGCGCAACTGGCGCGCGAGGTCGTTGCCGTCACGGATGTCGAAGGCGTCCTGGATATAACCGGCCAGACGCTCGAGGTGGCGCAGGTAGGCTTCGATCTCCAGGCACAGGCCCAGACGGTGCTCACGGCGCAGGTAGGCGAGGAAGTCATGGATCTGCGCGTTGAGCTCGAACCGGTTCGGGCTTTTGGCCACGGGTACCAGGATGTCGAGGCGAATCCACACGTCCAGCAGGCTGGTGATGTCCTGGGGCGTACTGTCCAGTTGTTGGGCGGCCAGTTGCGTGCGCAATTCGTTGAGGCTCAGGGTGCCCTGGTCGAAGTGCTCGCAAAGAGGCTCTAGCAGGGCCCAGTGTTCAGCGAGGGCGCGCAAGACGCGCTTGGGTTCGATCATCGGAATGGCCGGCTGGTTGGCAATTAAAAGCGGCGATTGTACTGCATCGCAGGCGTTGCGATTCACTCTCGGGACAGAGTGCTGGTTTTCTATCGATCAACAGCGGGCGATCTTGAGCGAAGGGCGGTAGAATCTCTGCACTTTAGTTATCCACAAGTGGCTGACCTTTGCTTATCGAGTCCCGTCGCCGCGCCTATCTGAGCGCCATGCAGGTGGTCAACTGGCTGCCGCGCACCGAATTGCCCTTTGCTGCACCGTCGCGGCCCGAATTGCTGGCGCAGCCGGAACCGGTTGTCGTTGCACCGGTTGCGCCGGCTCCTGTGGTTGAAGCGCCGGTCGCACCCGTGGCCAAGCCCGCCGAACGGGCGAAGATCGAGGTACCGCGTCCGTCGCTGGCGAGCACGCGCACCGGCGCCAAACCGGTGGAAGAGTTAGATGAGGCACCGGTCGTCGCCAAGGTCGCACCCGTGCCGCCACCACGTTTCGCCCTGCAGTTGCTGCGCGCCGGGCGCTGCCTGCTGCTGGTGGAGTTACCCACAGGCGAAGCCTTCCAGAGCCGCGATCCGGCGTACTTGTTGCTCAAGGACATGTTGCGCGCCGCCGGTCTGCCCGACAGTCCGCAGATCGTCGGCGAGCCGGTGCGCTGGCCGCTCCTGGTGCGTGGAACCATGGATCAGGGCCCGGAGGCAGCCCGTGACTTCGTGCAGGGTTTCCTCAGTGCCCGTCTCGAAGAGGCGCCCTGCGTCTGCCTCTGGCTGATCGGCCTGCCGGCGGTGCGCTTTGCCGGCGAGGCGAATGCCGAGTCCTACAACCGCGAACTCCAGATCGAAGGCCTGGGTTCAGTCTGGGCCCTGCCGGGCCTGGAATTATTAATGGAAGAGCCACAGCGTAAGGCTGATGTCTGGCAAGCCATGCGTCGGCTGATGGCGCGCTGGAAAGAATCGAATGAGTGATGCCGTATCGTTTCGCCCAATGACCGAGGCGGATCTGGAAGCCGTTCTGAAAATCGAATACGCCGCCTACAGCCATCCCTGGACCCGAGGCATTTTCCTCGATGGCCTGGGCAAGTATCAGATCTGGCTGATGTTCGAGGGGCAGCAACAGGTCGGTCACGGCGTGGTGCAGATCATCCTCGACGAAGCCCATCTGCTGAACATCACCGTCAAACCGGAAAACCAGGGCCGTGGCCTGGGGCTGACGCTTTTGGAGCATTTGATGTCGATCGCCTGCAAGGCCGATGCCCGGGAGTGTTTCCTGGAAGTGCGCGACAGCAATACCGCAGCCTTCAAGCTGTATGAGCGCTATGGCTTCAATGAAATTGGCCGACGCCGGGATTACTACCCAGCGGTGGGCGGTCGTGAGGATGCGGTGGTGATGGCCTGTACGCTGGTGGATTAACGGTCGTTGGAAGCTTCGCGAGCAAGCCCGCTCCCACGATGGATTGGCGCACACCGGCCCAATGTGGGAGCGGGCTTGCTCGCGAAAGCGACCTCACTGACACAGAAATCAGCGTTTTCTGTCCAGCGGATCACGCCGCGCCAATTCCGCCTCATCCAGCCCGTTACCCCCGCCGATATCGTCCTCATCGACAATACTCAAGTCCCAATCCGCCTGATTGCTTTCAACGGCTTCACGGGCATCCCGCGCACCGTCCTCGTGAATCAGGGTTTCCGGGCTCAGGTCATCATCGGTCGGCTCGTGATCGTCGGTGGAGGCACCGGTCAAGCCGGCTTCTCGCACCCGCTCCCTGGGCATCAATTGCTCACGTTCACGCTCAGACAACTCGTCACCGATCTTCGCGCTGGGTCGTTCGTCGTCGAAATCCAGCTCGTGCACCGAACCCATGCGGTCTTCGTTATCATCGATGGGCACCGGTTGCACTGCATCATATGGGCGTCGTGAATCAGTCATGGCTTATCCTCATGCAGTGGGCATTATTAGGGTGGACTCACCCGACACACGAGAATTCCAAACAGTTGCGATCCTTTGGTGACCCCGACGAGCGGTTGTCTGTCAAAGCAGCGAATCATTCTTGAGGCTTCCCAGCATGCACGACTTACAAGACCTGATTGATAACAACGAGCGTTGGGCTGACGCGATCACCAAGAAAGATCCGGATTTCTTCGCGAAACTGGCTCGCCAGCAGACGCCTGAATATCTGTGGATCGGCTGCTCCGATGCGCGGGTACCGGCCAACGAGATCGTGGGCATGTTGCCCGGCGATCTGTTCGTGCACCGCAACGTGGCCAACGTGGTGTTGCACACTGATCTCAACTGCCTGTCGGTGATCCAGTACGCGGTCGACGTGCTCAAGGTCAAACACATCCTCGTCACCGGCCACTATGGCTGCGGCGGTGTGCGCGCCTCGATGCAGGATCGTCAGTTCGGCCTGATCGATGGCTGGCTGCGTTCGATTCGCGACCTGTATTACGACAAGCGCGAGGAGCTTGCCAAGCTGCCTACCGAAGAAGAACGGGTCGACCGCATGTGTGAGCTCAACGTGATCCAGCAGGTGGCCAACGTCGGTCACACCAGCATCGTGCAGAACGCCTGGCATCGCGGACAGAGCCTGTCGATTCATGGCTGCATCTACGGCATCAAGGACGGCCGCTGGAAAAGCCTGAATGCCACCATCAGTGGTTTCGAGCAACTGCCGCCGCAGTACCGCCTGCGTCCGTTCCAGCCGCTGTAAGCCCCTTCAAAGAAGACCGTGCCGACGCCAGTGTTGCAAAAACAACTGGCCGTCGGCATTTGGCGTCTCCTGATAACCGGTGATCCAGCCCCGGCAATTGTACGAACCGCATCGGCAGGCGAACTGGCGCAGCAGTTTGTCTTCAGTGGCGGCATAGTCCATCGTCAGCCACTCGCCTTTGCGAATGTCCTTCAACGCCCATAACCACAGCTCACTCAAGTCGAGAAAGACGTTGGGATCGCAAGAGTGCCTGAGCAATCCGCAAAAGCGCGGGTCGTAGACATGCACGCCGGGCGCCAGTTGGCGCGTATGTCGGCAGCGATAGGGCAGCAAATGGCCGGAGACCCGGCAAACTCGGCTGATACGTGGAAATTCGCGAAGTGCTGCGGCGGCCATGGGCTTGCCCGCCCGGTTATTGAGAATTTCGAAGTCGGCCAGGGAAGGGAACCCGAGCTGAAGAGGTAACTCGGCAAAGGGATACACGCCCGTTGGAGGTGGCGCGAGAGCGTTGCGCGATGCAATGGCTTTCATAACGGTCCCTGTTGGCTGGGGGCTGCGACCACCATCCGCTGACGATCCTGTCAGCGCTGCAGCACATGGGTGTTCGATCCCAGCCTCTCGCAGATAGATCGGGCGGTCTACTGTCACAAATGACAGTGGACCGCCCGTTCATCGTTTTATAGCCCCGGCGCAGGGAGCGTGGTGGCCGGTGCCGGCGCCTTGAGCTGCTTGAGCTGTGGTGCGATTGTCGCGCTCGCGCATCGGCCTGCGGCCTGGGCCGGCGTCAGGTTGCGGATCGAGGTGTAGAACAGCGCGCAGGTCTTTTCCTTGTCGGCCACTTGCCAGGTTTGCGTACAGCTTTTGAGCTCGACGTCAGGATTGCTGTCCGGTTGGCGGCCCATCGCAGCCTGCCAGCAGGCGACACTCAAATCCTGACCCATGACCTTCAGGCCCGCCGTATCAGCCTTGGCCTGGGCATCCTTGCCCGTGTAGTTGGCCGGGTCGGAGGCGTACCAGATGTAGCTTGGGTGGTTGGAACCCAACACCGGCACCTTAACCGCGTCGGTCGGGCTGATGTACACCAGGCTCAACACATTCACGGTCGGCCCGTACTGTTGCTTGACCCAGTTGCGCACCGGGGTACCGAAAGCCACCATCGGCAACGCCTCGCCAGCGGCATTGAGGCTGATGTTCTTGACCATGGTGGTCTGGTAATCCTTGAAGTAGTCGTAGACGCCTTCCAGGTCTTTGCCGGCGTTGGACGGCGCGGCAATCGGGGCGATATCGATGATCGTCTGGAAGCCTGGCGTCTGCTCGGCCGGGATGCCGTTCTCGGTCAGCAGGGTCGCCCAGCGATCGGTCGTGGCCGAGCGCAGATAATCCTGAGCCTGGGTCAGCGAATAATCGGGCGGAAAGTGCAGCAGTTCTACGCTTCTGCGGTTTTCCAGGGCCATGCCCAACGGCAGGAACAGGTACCAGCTATAGGCCCACTTGCCGTCGGCATTCAGCTTGCTGGCGCCGTTGTAGGCCAGGTCACCGGCATCGAGCAGGGCCGCCAAGGGTTTTTCATAGGTCTTGGGGACACCGGTGATTTCCGCATGCAGCTGACCGTTATCGCTTTTGACCAGAACCTTCGCCTCGTTGTAGCCGTCGCGTTGCACGCTTTGGGTCAGGTAATGCTCGACAGTCTGTTCCAGCGTCCAGTTGCGAAAGCAGATCACATTGCAATTGTTGGGATAGGCAAACAGGCGGGTAACGCGTTCGGTGCTGCCCAGTTTGAGGCCGACATCGGCGTGGGCGGCGGCACTCAGGGTGAGAGCCGCGAGGGTAAGTCCTGCGAGTTTCAGCATGCTCAGATCCTTTTCAGCGTGTGGGCCCGTTAATGGGGTTCTACGTACTGAAAAGATAGCAACTGGTCTGAAGGTGATCAGAAAAGTTCACGGCATTGTTCAATGTGGGAGCGAGCCTGCTCGCGAAAGCAGGCTAACGTCTACCAGAGGTTACGGCATCACCGGCGGCATATAGGCCAGCGTCGTCCCCAGCGCCCACAGCAGCACCAGCACCAGCGGTGTGTGCACCAGCAACTGAACGAACGAGAACCCGATCAGGTCTCGCGCCTTCAACCCCAGTACACCCAGCAGCGGCAGCATGTAGAACGGGTTGATCAGGTTGGGCAGGGCTTCGGCGGCGTTATAGATTTGCACGGCCCAGCCCAGGTGGTAGTTCAGGTCGGTGGCCACTTGCATCACGTACGGCGCTTCGATGATCCACTTGCCGCCGCCGGACGGGATGAAGAAACCGAGGATCGCCGAGTACACGCCCATCAGCAGCGCATAGGTGTCGTGGGAAGCGATGCTGACGAAAAAGGTCGAGATGTGGTGGGCCAGAGTCTGCGCATCGGCACCCTTGACCGTGGTCATCAATGCGGCGATCGAGCCGTACAGCGGGAACTGGATCAGTACGCCGGTGGTGGTTGGCACCGCGCGCGCCACGGCATCGAGGAAGCTGCGCGGACGCCAGTGCAGCAGGGCGCCGAGCATGATGAACAGGAAGTTATAGGTATTGAGGCCGGAAATTGCGCTGATCGCCGGTTTGGTCGAGAACTCGTGGAACAGCCAGCCTGCGGCCAGCAGCACCAGCAGAATGATCAGCAGCGGACTGTGCTCCAGCCATTCCCCCGGACGGGTACGCGGTTGCAGGGGCGGCAGGTTAAAGCTCGGGTCGACGCCACAGTCCTTGGCGTCCCGTGCCGAATTCGGGCCAGGCGCGGTGGCGTAGGCAATGATGATCGAGACGATGATCAGTGCCAGCAGCATGGCGCCGGACTGCCAGAGGAAGATCGTCTGGGTGAATGGAATTACCCCGGTAATCGATAGAATCGACGGAGGAAGACTCGCCGGGTTGGCCTGCAACTGGGCCGCAGACGACGACAGGCCCAGCGCCCACACCGCGCCAAGGCCCAGGTAAGCAGCGGCACCGGCCGCGCGGTAATCCATTTTCAGGTCGGTACGACGGGCGAGGGCGCGCACCAGCAATCCGCCGAACACCAGCGACAGGCCCCAGTTGAGCAGCGAGGCGACCATGGAGATCAACGCGACCCAGGCCACGGCCGAGCGTCCATTTTTCGGCAGTTTCGCCAGTCGATCGATCAACTTGACCGCCGGTGGGGAACTGGCCACCACATAACCACCGATCACCACGAACGCCATTTGCATGGTGAACGGGATTAGGCTCCAGAACCCGTCACCGAAGGCCATCGCGGCATCGGTCGGTTTGGCCCCCATGGCCATGGTGGCCAGGGCAACGATGATCACCGCCAGGGCGGCAAACACCCAGGAGTCAGGGAACCAGCGTTCGGCAAAACTGGAGCAGCGCAAGGCAAAGCGGGCGGAGCGGCTATCTTCGAGATCAGCGGCCACGGGGAACACCTCTAATTTTTATGTTTGTAGTGGTCTAGGAGCAGTAAAGCCCCGCTGGACAGGCGCGTACAGTAAATCAAGGCGAAGTTTTTTGCGGGGCTGTTTTGCGCCTATGGGACTTTGGTCTAACGGGTTGTTCGCAGCGGCGTTTGCGTAGACCATGGGCGCCTTGGTTTTTGCCTGTGCCAGAGTTCTTTTCATGACTGCCAACACCGATTCGCGCCCGGCGCCTTTTCGCCGCTCCGATTACAAGACCCTGGGGCTCGCGGCCCTGGGCGGGGCGCTGGAAATCTACGATTTCATCATCTTCGTCTTCTTCGCCCTGACCTTGAGCCAGTTGTTCTTCCCGCCGCAAATGCCCGAGTGGCTGCGACTGTTGCAAAGCTTCGGCATCTTCGTCACCGGTTACCTGGCGCGGCCGCTGGGCGGCATCCTGATGGCGCATTTCGCCGATCGATTGGGGCGCAAGCGGGTGTTCAGCCTGAGCATCCTGATGATGGCGCTGCCTTGCCTGTTGATCGGCGTCATGCCCACCTACGCGCAGATCGGCTATTTCGCACCGCTGCTGCTGTTGCTGTTGCGCGTCCTGCAAGGCGCGGCGGTGGGCGGTGAAGTGCCCAGTGCCTGGGTATTCGTCGCCGAGCATGCGCCGGCGGGCCATCGCGGTTACGCCCTGGGCTTTTTGCAGGCCGGGCTGACGTTTGGCTATCTGCTCGGGGCCTTGACCGCAACCTTTCTGGCCCAGGCCTTCACCCCGGCGCAGATTCTCGATTACGCCTGGCGTTACCCGTTCCTGCTGGGGGGCGTGTTCGGTGTGATTGGCGTCTGGCTGCGTCGCTGGCTCAGTGAAACTCCGGTGTTCATGGCCATGCAGGCTCGCCGTGAAGAGCAGGTGGAACTGCCACTGCGTGCAGTCCTGCGCGAGCATCGGCTGGCCATGCTGCCGGCGATGATCCTCACCTGTGTGCTGACCTCGGCGGTGGTGGTGTTCGTGGTCATCACCCCGACCATGATGCAGAAAACCTTTGGCATGACCGCCAGCCACACCTTCGCCCTGAGCGCCCTGGGCATCGTGTTCCTGAACATCGGCTGTGTGCTTGCCGGGTTGCTGGTCGATCGCATCGGCGCCTGGCGCACGGTCATGTTCTACAGCTTGTTGCTGCCAGTGGGCATCGGTGTGCTCTACACCTGTCTGATCCATGGCGGCGACTGGGTCGGGCTGGCTTATTCGATTGCAGGCCTGGGGTGTGGAGTGGTCGGCGCCGTCCCATCGGTGATGGTCAGCCTGTTTCCGGCACGAATTCGCGTTTCGGGCATCTCCTTTACCTACAACATTGCCTACGCCGCGTGGGCGAGCATCACACCGCTGTTGTTGATCGGACTGATGCCGTGGAGCCCGTGGATCTGCGTAATGTTTTGCGCAGTGATGGGGGCGGTGGGTGTGGGCAGCGCGGGGTATTTCGGTTCGCGCCTGCCGAAAACCGGCAGTTGTTCGGTCGCCGGCGCGGTGTAACGGAAGGGGGGCAGTCGGCCTGCCCCGATTTTTTTTGTAGGACAAGGCTCAAGCGCACTTCAGAAAAGCCCTGCAAAGCCGATGGCTAGGCTGCATATCGCTTTGTACCAGCCCATCGGTGAGTCCCCCATGTTCAATAAACGCTTGAAGCAGGAGCTGTCGGCTCTTCGCGAAGAACTTTCCAGCCTTCAGCAAGTGAAGGAAAGTCTGGAAAGCGAGATGCTGGTGCTGACCCTCGATACCGATGGGCGAGTGCAGTCGGTCAACCAGAACTTCCTTGCAGAGATGCACTACAAGAGCAGCGATATGCTCGGTCGGCACATCGAAGAATTCGTGCCGGATCATGTGAAAACCGATGAATTCCACAAGCGTTTCCAGAGCGCCTTGACCCGGGGCGAGCACTTCGCCGGGGCTGTGCGCCTGTTGCGCGGCAGCGGGGAAGAAGCCTGGTTACGCTCAATCGTGCAGCCGGTGCGTTCGGCAGACGGGCGAATCAGAAATTTCTCGATTTTCTCCAGTGACCTGACCCGCACCATCGAAGCCTCCCGCGAGCATGAAAACCTGATCGGTGCGCTGGTGCGCTCGACGGCGGTGATCGAATTCGACCTCAATGGCCACGTACTTGCCGCCAACGAACGCTTTCTCTCCGGCATGGGCTACAGCCTGGCGCAGATCAAGGGCAAACATCACCGCATCTTCTGCTTCCCCGAAGACGCCAGCAGCGCCGAATACCAGAACTTCTGGCGCCGGCTGAACGCGGGCGAATACGTGGCCGACCGATTCAAACGTATCGACAGCCATGGTCGTACAGTCTGGCTGGAGGCGTCCTACAACCCCGTGGTCGATGCCAACGAAAAACTCTACAAAGTGGTGAAGTTCGCCACCGTCATCACCGACCAGGTCAATCAAGAGCAAGCGGTCGCCGATGCGGCGAACATTGCCTACAGCACCTCGCAACAAACCGACCAAAGCGCCCAGCGCGGCAACGCGGTGGTGACCCAGGCCGTCAACGTGATGCGCGACCTGGCCAAGCACATGCAAACCGCTGGCGATGGCATCGAAGCCCTGAACGAACAGTCGCTGGTGATTGGCACCATCGTCAAAACCATCAGCGGCATTGCCGAACAGACCAATTTGCTGGCGCTGAACGCGGCCATCGAAGCCGCCCGCGCCGGCGAGCAGGGACGAGGTTTCGCCGTGGTGGCTGACGAGGTCCGGCAACTGGCTTCGCGCACCAGCCAGGCCACCGATGAAATTGTGCTGGTGGTGCGGCAGAACCAGGACATGGCGCGCAACGCCGTGGCCCTGATGACCGATGGCAAGCTTCAGGCCGAGCAAGGGCTGGCATTGGCGGCAGAAGCCGGCACGGTCATCGTGGAGATCCAGGACGGTGCTCAGAAAGTGGTCAATGCGGTGGGACAGTTTGCCAATCAACTGGCGACTTGAACCCGACTGATCCAACGGCCCGAGATCGCAGGCTTACGGCAGCTACAGGGCTGTCGCAGCCTGCGATCTTTTCATTTGTGATCCCGCTACAATCGGCTCTTTTCCCCCAGGAGCAGACTTCCATGAGCGAGTCCCACCGCCGTTCGGTCCCGTTGCCCAAAGCCTATCGTTTGCTCAACCACGGGCCGACCGTGCTGGTCAGCGCAGCCCATGGCGGCGAGCGCAATATCATGGCGGCCGCCTGGGCCATGCCGCTGGATTTCGAACCGCCGAAAATCGCCGTGGTGCTGGACAAGTCCACCTGGACACGCCAACTGCTCGAAGCGGCCGGCACCTTCGTGCTCAACGTCCCCTGCGCCGCCCAGGCCGATATCGTCCAGACCGTCGGCTCAACTTCCGGCCTGGCGCTGAACCGTGAACTCGGGCGTGACAAGTTCCAGGTCTATGGCCTGCCGACCTTCCCGGCCGAGTTGATCGAAGCGCCAATGCTCGAAGGCTGCGTCGCCTGGCTGGAGTGTCGTCTGCTGCCAGAGCCCGACAACCACCAGCAATACGACCTGTTTCTTGCCGAAGTGATTGCCGCCCAGGCCGACGAGCGCGTGTTCAGCGACGGGCGTTGGCATTTCGAAGGGCAGGACGCGTTGCGCACTCTGCATCACGTGGCTGGCGGACATTTCCTGAAGATTGGCGATCCGGTGGACGGCAGGACCTTGGATATGTAAATGACTGAAAGGGGTTATTTAATGTATTGCAATAATAAATTATTGTTAATTGATAATTTGCGCGGCTAGCCTTCTCCTCACATTCATTGTTGTGAGGCTCTGCCATGACTCCTGTTCGTCTTGCTCAAGTCAGCCATCGGATGGCGGCTGTGACGTTGGTATTGATTGTTGCGATGTTGATGCTTAACACGCTGTCGTGGCTGTTCCCTTCACTGGCCTCCAGAGAAGGCTGGGGGTTGGCCTTTGCACTGACCGATCGGCAACTGTCCGACAGAATCGCCATGGCGCAGCTGTTTCCCTGGTGGAAAACCCTGGGCGGTATTTTGTTGTCGAGTGTCCCTCTGATGGCACTGACGATTGGCCTGGGGCATTTGCGCAAACTGTTTCTGAGTTATGCGTCCGGTGACTATTTTTCCAGTGAGGCGGCGCTGCATATGGGCAAGGTCGGGAAAGCGGTCGCGTTCTGGGTGTTACTCGACTTCTTGTGCGAACCGATGCTCAGTCTCTGGATGACCATGAACGAGCCGGTCGGTGAGCGGCTGTTCACCGTGAGTTTCACAGCGGCGACTCTGGTTGCCTTGTTCCTGGCCGCCTGTGTTTCGATCATCGCGCATATCTTGCGGCGGGCTACTGAAGTGGCCGCTGAAAATCGCACATTCATTTGAGGTTTTTATGTCGATTGTCATTCAGTTGGATGTAATGCTCGCGCTGCGTAAAGTCAAATCCAAGGACCTCGCGGCCGCCATCGGCATTACCGAGGCAAACCTTTCATTGTTGAAGCAAGGTAAGGTCAAAGGCCTGCGATTAGCCACGCTGGATGCAATATGCAAATACTTGAACTGCCAGCCAGGTGACTTGTTGATCCATGTCTGCGAAGTCGAGTGAAAGTCGATGCTTATGAAAGCTGCCATAACGAGGTCGGACAATGCGTAAATTGCGTGTAGGAATTATCTTTGGCGGCCGCTCGGCAGAGCATGAAGTGTCGCTGCAGTCGGCGAAAAACATCGTCGATGCCCTGGATCGTTCGCGTTTTGAACCGGTGCTGATCGGCATCGACAAACAGGGCCATTGGCACCTCAACGACCCGTCGAACTTCCTGCTGAACCAGGAGAATCCGGCGTTGATCGCCCTTAACCAGTCCAACCGCGAGTTAGCGGTGGTGCCGGGGAAGGCGAGCCAGCAACTGGTGGAAACCTCCAGCCAGGAGCTGTTGGGACACGTCGATGTCATTTTCCCCATCGTCCACGGCACCCTCGGCGAAGACGGTTGCCTGCAAGGTCTGCTGCGCATGGCGGACCTGCCGTTCGTGGGCTCCGATGTCCTGGGTTCAGCCGTCTGCATGGACAAGGACTTCAGCAAGCGCTTGTTGCGCGATGCCGGGCTCGCGGTCACACCGTTCGTGACGCTTACGCGCAGGACCGCTTCACGCGTCGGTTTTGCCGAGGTCTCAAGCCAGCTCGGTTTACCATTGTTCGTCAAACCGGCGAACCAGGGGTCTTCCGTGGGCGTGAGCAAGGTCACCGATGAGGCCCAATACACAGCGGCGCTCGAGATGGCATTGGGATTCGATGAGAAAGTGCTGGTCGAGTCAGCGGTCAGTGGCCGCGAGATCGAATGCGCGGTGCTCGGCAATGACAACGCCATCGCCAGTGGGTGCGGCGAGATCGTGGTCAGCAGCGGCTTTTATTCCTACGACAGCAAGTACATCGACGAAAACGCGGCGCGCGTGGTGGTCCCGGCCGATATCAGCGTGGAGGCCAGCGAGCGCATCCGCGCGATGGCGGTAGAGGCGTTCGAGGTGCTGGGTTGTTCCGGGCTGGCGCGAGTCGACGTGTTCCTGACCGACAGCGGCGAGGTGCTGATCAACGAAATCAACTCGCTGCCAGGCTTCACCCGGATCAGCATGTACCCGAAACTCTGGCAGGCTGCGGGAATGACCTACAGTGAACTGGTCACGCGGCTGATCGAACTGGCGCTGGAGAAACACAAGGCACGACGGGCGCTGAAGATCAGCCGTTAGTGCACTGCGACATCCGCCTGTCGGCCCGTAAGTGCCTGGATCATGAGTCACTCCTTTTAACGGGCCTACCTTCCGGTAAGCCCTTTCGCGCGTTCGCGCAAGACTCAATCCCCCAACGCTTCCCCCTCACGTCGAGGGTCGGCCCCGCCTGCCAGCGATGCTTTGCCCTGGGCATCCTTGACACGGACGATCGCCTGGGTCCCGCTGGTCATGTCGATTTCACTGACGTTATGACCTTTTGCCTTCAGCGCCTGGATCAGTGCCGGGCTGAACTGTCCGCGTTCCAGTTCGGTGGGGCCGTTGCGGCTGCCGAAGTTGGGCAGGTTGATGGCGGTTTGCGCATCGAGGTTCCAGTCGAGCAGGCCGATGGTGGTTTTGGCGACGTATTCGATGATTTGCGAGCCGCCGGGGGAGCCGACGCTGGCGACGAATTCACCGCTGTGGCGGTCGAAGATCAAGGTTGGCGCCATGGACGAGCGCGGGCGCTTGCCGGGTTCGACGCGGTTGGCGACTTTTTTTCCGTTCTCTTCAGGGATGAACGAAAAATCGGTCATCTCGTTATTGAGCAGAAAACCCTGAACCATCAGATGTGAGCCGAATGCCGATTCGATGGTGGTGGTCATGGAGACGGCGCCGCCCTGGTCATCGACGGCCACCACTTGCGACGTGGAGATGCGCAAAGGTGAACGGTCCTTGGCGAAAGCGACCTCGATGCCCGGCGGCGTACCCGGTTCGGCGCTGCCCATGCTGCGATCGCCGATCAGTGCGGCGCGGCTGGCCAGGTACTCAGGGTCGACCAGGCCTTTGACCGGCACCGGCACAAAATCCGTATCGGCGACGTATTGGGCGCGGTCGGCATAAGCCAGGCGTTCGGCCTCGGAGATCAGGTGCACGGCCTCGGGAGTGGGTTCGATGCCGGCGGGGGCTTCGGTCTTGAGCGGTTTCATCGGTGCCAGGGCCAGGCGTTCATCACGGGTTTCCAGGGCCTGGAGTGTGCCGAGGATCTGCGCCACGGCGATGCCGCCCGAGGACGGCGGCGGCATGCCACAGACCTGCCAGCGTTTGTAGTCCGTGCACAACGGCGCGCGCTCCTTGGCGCTGTAATTTTGCAGATCGTTGAGCGAGAGGCTGCCCGGGTTGGCATGGCCCTGAACCTTGGTCACGATTTCCTCGGCGACAGCGCCTTCGTACAGCGCATCAGGTCCTTCCTTGGCGATGCGCTGGAACAGGCTGGCCAGTGCCGGGTTTTTCAGGCGCGTGCCGACGGCTTTCGGGCTGCCGTCGGCATTGAGGAAGTACGCCGCCATGTCAGGTGAATTGCGCAACTTTGAGTCCGAGGCGATCAACAGGTGCAGGCGGGGTGAGAGGGCAAAACCTTGCTCGGCGAGCTGGATGGCCGGTTCGAATAACTGGGCCCAGGGCAAGCGTCCGTGTTTTTTGTGGGCCAGTTCAAGGGCGCGCAGTACCCCCGGCGTTCCCACGGAGCGACCGCCGATCTGCGCCTGGGTAAAGCCCATCGGCTGCCCGTCGGCTTGCATGAACAGCTTCTCGGTGGCGCCGGCCGGTGCGCTTTCTCGGCCATCGTAAGTGCGAACCGATTTGCCATCCCACAGCACGATCAACGCGCCGCCGCCGATGCCGGAGGATTGCGGCTCGACCAGCGTCAGCACGGCCTGCATCGCAATGGCCGCATCGATCGCTGAACCGCCACGGCGCAGCATCTCCCGCCCGGCTTCGGCGGCCAGCGGGTTGGCGGCGGCAGCCATGTATTTCGAGGCGTGGCGGGTTTGCAGGTCGGTGCGGAACCCGGAAGCGCTTTCCGGTGCGAGTGGTAGCGTTGAATTCGAAGACGAGGAGGGTGGGGCGTTGCAGGCGGCCAATGTCAGAGCCGTGGCGATCAGTGCCATCGCGGGTAGACGACGGCGATACAAGGTGGTGGCTGGAAACATGCGCGGGAGGCTCGTCCTTGGGAAGGGTCAGAGGACTGTATCGACCGTTTGGAAGCGACGCAAACCGCGTCCTACGACAACGACGCTTTTATCCTTCATCCATGGGCGGAATTTCTGTAGGGTCGTTACCCATAGCCAGGTTAGAAAAATCAACAAGAGGCAAGCATGCACACCCAGTTCCCCACCCAGCCAAGCTACCGCGCCCAGCGAGAGCAATTCATCGAGGCGGCCACCGCCGCCGGGGCGACGCTGACCGAGTACCCTCATCCTCTCAAGGGGCCGTTTGGCGAGTCCTTGAGTACCGATGTGGCGGTTATCGGCGATCCCGGCGCCAAACGGTTGCTGGTGGCGCTCAGCGGGACCCACGGCGTCGAAGGCTTTTATGGCTCGGGCTGTCAGATCAAATGGCTGCAGGATTTGAGCCGGCGCTCACTGCCGGCGGATGTCGCCGTGGTGATGATCCATTCGATCAATCCATGGGGCATGGCGTGGTTGCGTCGGGTCAATGAAGACAACCTCGATCTGAACCGCAACCACCTCAATTTCGACGGGCCATTGCCGGACAACCAGGCTTATGACTCGCTGCACGAAGTTTATGCATGCCCGGTGTTGCAAGGTCCCGAGCGGGATCGCGCGGATGCCCTGCTGGATGAGCAGATCCGCCAGCATGGCTGGTCAGCCGTCATGTCAATCGTCGAAGGCGGGCAGCACCGGCATGCCGATGGCCTGTTCTATGGTGGATCGGCGCCGAGCTGGTCGAATCGCACGTTGCACCGGATCATGCAAGAACACCTGAGCCATGCCGACGTGGCCATGTGTTTCGACTTGCACACCGGTGCAGGGGAATACGGTCATCCGATGTTGCTGACCATCACCGAATCCGCATACCCGGCATTGCCCGATGCCCAGGCCATTTATGGTCCGTGGCTGTACACCTTGCATACCGGTGCCGGCGCGGTCAGCGAGACCGGCGTGGCGGCGACCGCTACCGGCTACACCTCGCAAGCCCTGATCAACTCATTGCCGCAGGTGCGGTTGATGCCGTTTGTCATCGAATGCGGGACGTATCCAGGGCCGGATGTGCATCGGTATCTGCGCGATGACCATTGGCTGCATCTGTATGGCAATCCGAGCGATGCGACGGGGCGCGACATCAAATTGAATCTGCTTGAGCAGTTCTATCCGGCAGATAGCGATTGGCAAGCGATGGTGTGGCTGCGGACCTGGCAGATATGGGAGCGGGCGCTGGCGGCGTTGCCGACCCTATAGGAGCGAAGCTTGCTCGCGATGGCCGTCAACGAAGACGCGTGTTTGTTGACTGAGCACGGCGCTCTTGAGTCCATCGCGAGCAAGCAATGCTCCCGCAAACACCTCGCGCCAACGAGCGATGCTTTTCTCGAGGCATAAAAAAACGGCCTACCTTTCGGTAAGCCGTTTTTAGTACTTGGTGGCTACACAGGGACTTGAACCCCGGACCCCAGCATTATGAATGCTATGCTCTAACCAACTGAGCTATGTAGCCAAGTGGCGCGCATTATTCACCGGTAATGCAGATGCGTCAAGCGTAAATCTAAAATATTTCTCTACACTTTCAACCGCTTATCCTTGCGAGCCGAAAAAGCGGCCCGGGGGAGGGCGTCAATTGAGCTGGAATCTGCCGGTATTGGCGCTCAGGGCCTTGCTGCCCTGACTCAGGGTGTCCGCTGCCAGGTTCACCGCCCGCGCGCCTTCGAGCAAGCGAAGCGCCGCCTGATCGACTTGCTGGATGTTGCCGCTGACTTCATCGGCGGTGCTCGCCTGTTCGTCGACGGCCGTGGCGATCTGCGCCAGGGTGTCAGTGACGCCCTGTACGGCGCTGGCAATTTCGCCCAGACGCTCACCCAGGCCGGTGACGGCTTGCGCATCGGACTGGGCCTGGCCGCAGGCAGCTTCCATCAGGCTGACCGCTTCATTCACCGTACTGCGCAGACTGTCCACCGTCCCGGCGATCTGTGCGGTAGAGGACTGGGTGCGCTGCGACAAGCTGCGCACCTCATCGGCGACCACCGCAAAACCACGACCCTGTTCGCCTGCGCGCGCGGCCTCGATGGCGGCATTGAGGGCCAGCAGGTTGGTCTGCTCGGCGACGCCGCGAATCGTGTCGACCACCAATTGAATCTGCTGCCCTTGCTCACTGACGCGTCCGAGGGCGGCAGCGGTGTCATTCAGACGTTGATTGAGCTGCTGGATACTTGCCGTCGTGCGCTGGCTGTCGCGGCTGCTGTCGGCGGCGATACGCTGAGTGTGCTGGGCGCTGCCGGACGCCTGTTCACAGCTGTGAGCCACCCCTTGCGAGGTTGCGGCCAATTGCGTCGCCGCCGCGGCGATCTGGCTGATCTGCAACTGCTGGGCTTCCACTTCGCCCAAGGCATCGCTGGAATGATGATTGAGGGTCTGCACCGCATTGCTCAACTGCAGGGTTTCGTGATCGACCCCCAGCAGGCTGGTGCGCAATTGCACGACGGCGACATTGAGGGCAGTGCTGATCGCGGCCAACTCGTCGCGCCCCTGGACCGGCACTTGCAGGCTCAGGTTGCCATCGCGCAGTGCTTCTGCCAGCAGCGTGATACCGCTGGCGCTGCGGCGGATCGAGGCCTGCAGGCAGATGAACAGGTAGAGCGCGGCCAGCAACAGGCAGCCGAAGATGCTCGCCACGACGATGAACTGGCCGATGGCCGAGCCATGGTAGTAATCCAGGCGCTGATCCAGCGACACCAGCGATTGCTGACGCAGCGAGGCAAGGTCGGAGAGCAGGGCGTCCAGGCTGTGTTCGAAGTCGTCCGGCTTGAGGGTGATGCTGCCGCCGAACACCCCGTCGTCCATGACTTTGAGCCCGGCATCGAGACGCTTGAGGCTTTCATGGTATTGCCCGGCCCAGCCTTGCAGCGCGCTGGGCAGCCGCGCTTCAAGCAGGCCGGCGGTTTTCACCAACTGCTCGCGGGCATCGCCGATACGGCTGCGCAGGTCGCGAAGTTGCAGGCGACTTTGCAGGGTGAACTGCCCGGACACCACCGACGCCTGGCCAACGGCCGCAAGGCGACCGACCCGTTCGATCAGGTCCGGGGCGTGCTGGGTGGAGATCTGCGTCAGCAACCATGTTTCCAGCCACGGCGCCAGCGTCAGACGACTGTCCATGGCGATCTGTTCGCGCAACGCTTGCAGGGCGCTCAAGGCACTGGTGAAGCGATCATAACCATCAGGCCACCAGCCGACGCTGCTCAGGCTCTTGGCGTCGAGACCATTGAGGGCATTTTGCAGCGCTTGATAGCGGGCCAGGGTTTCGCCCTCGGCGCCTTCTGATTGCAGTGCATTGTTCAGGTCCTGCGCAGCTTGGGCGACAGCCGGTTGAACCGTGTCGAACGCGGCCATGGCCGCGAGTGTGGCCGGTGTCGGTTGGCGATTGGTTTCGGTGGCGCGCCAACGGGCTGCGCGATCGCGCTGCGCTGCCAACAGATTATCCAGCGCATCGAGGGCCAGCAGTTGACGGACCCCGGCGCGTTCACCGGCGATCAGGTTCAGTTTGTCGCGGTAATCCTGGCCGATCATCCACAGGCTGCCAGCCAGCGGCAGGATGAACAGCAGAAACAACAGCTGGAATTTGCGCGCGAACCCGAAACGCCCCAGCAGTCCGATCCCCGGTGATAAAAAAGCCTGCATGCCCCATGACTCCCCCGGACACCACGCACTGTTGGCGTGCATCAGGGTGCTTGCGACCCCGACTTGTGCCCTCTAAAAGGCCTCGAAAGTTCACCCTCGCCAGCTCTGTAGGCCGACTCTGTGGCGAAACTTCCCATTCTCGGTCCCCTTTGTAAGGAGGCCGCGTTGAAGCGGATTAGGCAGGCAAGATTCAGACCATGGCTATGAGCTATCAGCTTTTCCGCGATGCCAATCGAGGTCGTTAGCAGGCTAAGGGGATGGCGTTGGCGCACCGAAAAATGGCACATTGACGCACCCTCCCGCGCGCACTCTCTGTTGTCCGGAATTCCTCATGGCTATCAGCAACGCTCAACCCGCCGCCACTTCGGCGCCCGCCAGTTCGCAAAGCAGTCCGCTGGTGATGCGGATCATCGGCGCGGTGGCGCTGGCGCACTTGATCAACGACTTGATTCAGTCGGTCCTGCCGTCCATATATCCGATGCTCAAGGCCAGTTATGGCCTGACGTTCACCCAGGTCGGCCTGATCACTCTGACCTTCCAGTTGACCGCCTCATTGCTGCAACCCTGGGTCGGTTATCACACTGATCGCCATCCCAAGCCATGGCTGCTGCCGGCTGGCACGGTGTGCACGCTGATCGGGATCCTGATGATGTCGGTGGTCGGCAGCTTCCCGCTGATCCTCCTGGCGGCGGGGTTGATCGGTATCGGTTCCTCCACGTTCCACCCGGAGGCATCCCGCGTGGCGCGACTGGCCTCGGGCGGGCGCTTCGGCCTGGCACAATCGACTTTCCAGGTAGGCGGCAATGCAGGTTCTGCCTTCGGTCCGTTGCTGGCGGCGGCGATCATCATTCCCTACGGCCAGGGGCATGTGGCCTGGTTCGGTCTGTTCGCGGTATTCGCGCTGTTCGTGCTGTACCGGATCAGCCGCTGGTACGCCAATCACTTGAACCTGTTCAAGCTCAAGCAAGGCCAGGCGGCAACTCACGGCTTGTCCAAGGGGCGGGTCATGAGCGCGTTGGTGGTGCTGGGCATGTTGGTGTTTTCCAAGTATTTCTACATGGCCAGCTTCACCAGCTACTTCACCTTTTACCTGATCGAGAAGTTCGACCTGTCGGTGGCCAGTTCGCAGTTGCACCTGTTCCTGTTTCTTGGGGCGGTGGCGACGGGGACTTTCTTTGGCGGGCCGATCGGCGACAGGATCGGGCGTAAGGCGGTGATCTGGTTTTCGATCCTCGGTGTGGCACCGTTCACCCTGATCCTGCCCCACGTCGATCTGTTCTGGACCAGCATTCTCAGCGTGGTCATCGGCTTCATCCTGGCTTCGGCGTTCTCGGCCATTGTGGTGTACGCCCAGGAACTGGTGCCGGGGAATGTCGGGATGATTGCCGGGGTGTTCTTTGGCTTGATGTTTGGTTTTGGCGGGATCGGCGCGGCACTGTTGGGGCATTTGGCGGATATTCACGGCATCGAGTACGTGTACTTTCTGTGTTCGTTCCTGCCGTTGCTGGGGGTGTTGGCGATCTTCCTGCCGAGAACCAGGAAGGCCTGACCACCACGCCATCCAATGTGGGAGCGGGCTTGCTCGCGAATGAAGATGTATCAGTCAACATCATCGTTGAATGTTAATTCGCTTTCGCGGGCAAGCCCGCTCCCACAGGGGTTGTGGTGTGGCGAGAATTATCCAGGCACAAAAAAGCCGCGTATCAAACGCGGCTTTTTCTTGAGCGCAGGCTTTAGACGTTGAAGCGGAAGTGCATCACGTCGCCGTCCTTGACGATGTAATCCTTGCCTTCCAGGCGCCATTTACCGGCTTCCTTGGTACCGGCTTCACCCTTGTACTGGATGAAGTCGTTGTAGGCGATCACTTCGGCGCGGATGAAGCCTTTTTCGAAGTCGGTGTGGATCACGCCAGCGGCTTGTGGCGCGGTGGCGCCGACGCGGACGGTCCAGGCGCGGACTTCTTCGACACCGGCAGTGAAGTAGGTCTGCAGGTGCAGCATCTCGTAGCCAGCGCGGATCACACGGTTCAGGCCAGGCTCTTCGAGGCCCAGGGCTTCGAGGAACATGTCTTTCTCTTCACCGTCTTCAAGCTCGGCGATTTCCGCTTCGATCTTGTTGCAGACCGGTACAACCATCGCGCCTTCTTCTTCGGCAATGGCCTTGACCACGTCCAGGTGCGGGTTGTTCTCGAAACCGTCTTCAGCGACGTTGGCGATGTACATGACCGGTTTGGTGGTCAGCAGGTGGAAGCCCTTGATCACCGCTTTCTCGTCGGTGCTCATGTTCTTCATCAGACTGCGCGCAGGCTTGCCTTCGGTGAAGTGAGCGATCAATTGCTCCAGCAGGCCTTTCTGGACCACGGCGTCCTTGTCACCACCCTTGGCGTTGCGCGCAACTTTCTGCAGTTGCTTCTCGCAGCTGTCGAGGTCGGCGAAGATCAGTTCCAGGTCGATGATTTCGATGTCGCGTTTCGGGTCGACGCTGTTGGAGACGTGAATCACGTTCTCGTCTTCGAAGCAGCGGACCACGTGGGCGATGGCATCGGTCTCACGGATGTTGGCGAGGAACTTGTTGCCCAGGCCTTCACCTTTCGATGCACCGGCGACCAGGCCAGCGATGTCGACGAATTCCATGGTGGTCGGCAGGATACGCTTCGGATTAACGATGGCTGCCAGGGCCTCCAGGCGCGGATCCGGCATCGGCACGATCCCACTGTTGGGCTCGATGGTGCAGAAGGGGAAGTTCTCGGCCGCGATACCGGATTTGGTCAGGGCGTTGAACAGGGTGGACTTGCCGACGTTAGGCAGACCGACGATGCCGCAATTGAATCCCATGGTGTTTTCCCCGAGGAGTGAGTCAGGCCTTCTGGCTGTGCAGGTTTTTCATCGCGCGGTTCCATTCACCGGCGAGGATATCCGGCAGCACGCCGAGGGCAAAGTCGATGCTGGCATCGAGTTTTTCCTGTTCGGCGCGTGGCGCACGACCCAGGACGAAATTTGAAACCATACTGGCTACGCCCGGGTGGCCAATGCCAAGCCGCAGGCGGTAGAAGGTATTCTGATTGCCCAGTTGCGCGATGATGTCGCGCAACCCGTTATGACCGCCATGGCCGCCGCCCTGTTTGAGTTTGGCAACGCCCGGAGGCAGGTCGAGTTCGTCATGCGCCACCAGGATTTCTTCGGGCTTGATGCGGAAGAAACCGGCGAGTGCCGCCACGGCCTGGCCGCTGCGGTTCATGTAGGTGGTGGGAATCAGCAGACGAACATCCTGACCCTGGTGCGAGTAGCGCCCGGTCAGGCCGAAATACTTGCGATCGGCCACAAGGTTGACGCCTTGGGCGTTCGCGATGCGCTCAACAAAAAGGGCCCCTGCGTTGTGCCGGGTCTGTTCGTATTCAGCGCCTGGATTTCCCAGGCCAACGATCAGTTTGATGGCAGTCACGATAGGGGCCCTTCCTTGGAGTGGTGAATAACATCGCCGCATTCAAGGTGTGCGGCGAAAGTGGACGAAAAATGCTCATTTACCATGGATGTAAACTCCGCGTTCTCGCCCGCTTTCTCGCTACGCTCTAGTCCGCGATGTTTCCGGTCACTCCGGCATGCAGAGTAAAATTACTCTGCAGCGCCTTCTGCAGCTTCTGGAGCAACACGTGGAGCGTGGACGTTGGCAACAGCCTTGTCATCGCCGTGTGCCAGAGCAACGAACTCAACGCCTTTAGGAGCCTTGAGGTCGGACAGGTGAATGATCGAACCGATTTCGGCGTCAGCCAGGTCGACTTCGATGAATTCAGGCAGGTCTTTCGGCAGGCAGGACACTTCGATTTCCGAAGTGACGTGCGAGATTTCGCCGCCTTTCTTGACCGGTGCTTCTTCGTTGATGAAGTGCACTGGAACGATCGCGGTCAGTTTCTGGCCAGCGACTACGCGTACGAAGTCAGCGTGCATCACGTGGCCTTTGGCTGGGTGACGCTGCAGGGCTTTGATCACGACGTTCTGCTTGGTGCCACCAACGTTCAGCTCGATGATGTGGCTGTAAGCCGCTTCGTTTTCGAGCAGTTTGGCAACTTCTTTGGCCAGCATGCTGATGGATTCAGGGGCTTTGTCGCCACCGTAAACTACAGCTGGAACCAGGCTTGCGAGACGACGCAGGCGGCGGCTCGCACCTTTCCCCAGGTCGGAACGCACTTCAGCATTCAGAGTAAAATCGTTCATGTTGTATCTCCAAAATAACCACATTCGCCCCAGCGTTTGCGACCAGCGCTAAAGGCGATATGGGCAAAAAAGCCCCGCCCCGACAGGAATGCCGGGGCGGGGCGCTTTTCGTCAACGAGAGGTTCGAGAAGGGCAGGGCCCTTAGCGGAACATCGCGCTGATCGATTCTTCATTGCTGATGCGGCGAACCGCCTCGGCAACTACCGGTGCGATATCCAGTTGACGGATACGCGCACAGGCTTGTGCTGCAGCGGACAGCGGGATGGTGTTGGTCACCACCAGCTCGTCCAGCACGGAATTTTCAATGTTTTCGATCGCCCGACCCGACAGCACAGGGTGCGTGCAGTAGGCGAAAACCTTGGCAGCGCCATGCTCTTTCAAGGCCTTGGCCGCGTGGCACAGGGTGCCGGCGGTATCGACCATGTCGTCAACCAGGATACAGGTACGCCCTTCGACATCACCGATGATATGCATCACTTCAGAGTGATTGGCTTTCTCACGGCGTTTGTCGATGATCCCGAGATCCACGCCCAGGGATTTGGCAACGGCACGTGCACGCACGACGCCGCCAATGTCCGGGGACACGATCATCAGGTTTTCGAAGCGCTGATCTTCGATGTCATCCACCAGAACCGGGGAGCCGTAGATGTTATCTACCGGAATATCGAAGAAGCCCTGAATCTGGTCAGCATGCAGATCAACCGTGAGAACACGGTCGATGCCGACTACGGTCAGCATGTCAGCTACGACTTTCGCGCTGATAGCCACACGTGCGGAGCGCGGACGGCGATCCTGACGGGCATAACCAAAGTAAGGAATAACAGCAGTGATACGAGTAGCCGAGGAGCGGCGGAAGGCATCGGCCATCACTACCAGTTCCATCAGGTTATCGTTGGTCGGAGCGCAAGTCGGCTGAATAATGAAGACATCTTTACCGCGGACGTTTTCATTGATCTCGGCAGTTATTTCGCCGTCGGAGAACTTACCGACAGAGATGTCACCGAGAGGGATATGCAGCTGACGTACGACACGCCGAGCCAGATCGGGGTTAGCGTTCCCCGTAAAGACCATCATCTTGGACACGCGCAGTACCTGAAGGCTGAGGGTATACCTGGATGAGTATAGGAAAATGGCAGGGGCGGCTGGATTCGAACCAACGCATGGCAGGATCAAAACCTGCTGCCTTACCGCTTGGCGACGCCCCTGTATCTGTTGCAACGAGTACCCAGTACTCGTGTTCCGTTAGAGCAGAGTCTGTAACTTGCGATGCAACATCGAAATGTTGCTTCCTTTTGCTACAAAACCTGTAAGGGTCTCTGTAAGAAGGGCCGAGACTTTATCAGCTTCAGCTTTGCTTGGGAAGCCCCCAAACACACAACTTCCAGTTCCGGTGAGTTTCGCGTCGGTAAATTTACCTAGCAAATTCAATGCGTTACGAACTTCTGGATAACGCCTTGCTACCACCGGCAAGCAGTCGTTTCGACTGTTTCCCTCGGGAACGGGGCGCACTTTAATGGGAGGAGTGTTACGTGTCAACAACGGATCGGAAAAAATTTCTGCTGTGCTAACAGAGACTTGCGGCACCAGCACGACATACCACGGTTCCTCGGGTTCAACCGGGGTCAGTTTCTCTCCTACGCCCTCGGCAAAAGCCGCGTGACCCCGCACGAAAACCGGGACGTCGGCACCCAGCGTCAGGCCCAGCGCGGCCAGTCGGTCTTCATTCCAGCCCAGTTGCCAGAGATGGTTGAGACCGAGCAGGGTCGTCGCGGCGTTCGAGCTTCCGCCACCGATCCCGCCGCCCATGGGAAGAACCTTGTCAATCCAGATATCGATGCCCAGCGCGCAACCGGATTGCTCCTGAAGTTTTTTCGCGGCTTTCACGATCAGGTTACTGTCGTGAGGCACACCTTCAAACTCGGTATGCAGATGAATCACCCCGTCATCGCGCAGGGCAAAAGTGATTTCGTCACCGTAATCGAGGAACTGAAACAGCGTCTGCAGTTCGTGGTAGCCGTCTTCGCGACGACCGAGAATGTGCAGCATGAGATTGAGCTTGGCCGGGGAGGGCAGGGTCAGGCGAGCAGCAGGCATGTCCTTCATTGTCCCAGTTTGCGTGGTTGCCAGGCCTTGATCACCAGCGTGACATCAAGGTCGGTGCCGTGCAGCTTGATCCGCTCGGGCAGCCAGTAACCGTTCTGTTCGGTATAGGCGGTGTATTCCACCTGCCAGCCGTCCTGTTCCAGGCTGGCCAGGCGACTGTCACCGTCCAGGGTCAGGCGGCTTTTGCTGTCGGGCGCCGGAAGTCCGCGAACCCACCAGGCCAGATTGGACACCGGCAGCTTCCAGCCCAATTGTTCTTCCAGCAGCGCATCCGGGCTTTGGGCTTCATAGCGACCCTGGTTGGCGACTTCCAGCGACACCTTGCCTGGCCGCCCGGTCAGGCGTGCGGCGCCGCGACCCAGCGGGCCCGAAAGACGGATGTCGTAGTAGTCCTGACGTTGTAACCAGAACAGGGTGCCGCTGCCGGAATCCTTGGGTGCGCGAATGCCGATCTTGCCGTCGATCTGCCAGCCATCCAGCCCGGTAAGCTGCTGCTTGTGTTCTCGCCATTGAGCAGGATTGCCATGCCCTTCGACCGATTCCCGGGCGCCAAAACCCGCGCAACCGGCGAGCAGGGCGATGAAGCTGAAAACAATGAGGTGGCGCAAAAACATAATCTTAAAGAGTCTCTGATCCGGTCAGGCGCTTGATGGTACTGCGCAGGATAGGGCTGTCGGGTTGTGCCTTGAGGAACTTGTCCCAGATTTGCCGGGCTTCACGCTGCTTGCCACTGGCCCACAGAACTTCGCCCAGGTGTGCGGCGACTTCCTGGTCGGGGAAGCGTTCCAGGGCCTGGCGCAGCAGGCGTTCCGCTTCGTCCAGATTGCCCATGCGAAAGTTCACCCAGCCGAGGCTGTCGAGTACCGCCGGGTCTTCCGGATTGATCTGATGCGCCTGCTCGATCAGCGCCTTGGCTTCGGCATAGCGCGTCGTACGGTCGGACAGGGTGTAGCCGAGGGCGTTCAGTGCCATCGCGTTGTCCGGGTCACGTTTGATGATCAGTCGCAGGTCTTTTTCCATCTGCGCCAGATCATTGCGTTTTTCCGCCTGCATGGCTCGGGTATACAGCAGGTTCAGATCGTCAGGATATTGCTGCAATGCCTTTTCCAGGACTTTCCAGGCCTTGTCCCCCTGTTTGTTGGCGGACAGGGTCTCGGCTTCGATCAGGTACAACTGGACCGCGTAGTCCGGTTGCTCATCGCGCTGAGCGGCGAGCTTGCTCTGGGCTTCGGCGGTCTTGCCATTGTTCATCAGGATGTCGGCCTGACGCAGCTGCGCCGGCAGATAGTCGTTGCCCGGACCGACCTGGGCGTACTCGATCAGTGCGCCTTGTGGGTCGTTGCGTTCTTCGGCGATTCGTCCCAGGTTCAGGTGCGCCGAATCGACGTGACTTTCCCGGGCGATCAGGTCTTCCAGGTAGCCCTTGGCCTCGTCCCAGGCCTTGGCTTCCAGGCACACCAGCGCCAGGGAATAGCGCAATTCATCGTCATCGGGGTATTGCTGGACCAGGCTGGAGAACTCGGCCTTGGCGTCGTCCATGCGGTCCTGTTCGACCAGCATCCGCGCGTAGGTCAGGCGCAGGCGTTTGTCGTCCGGGTATTTCTTGATGCTTTTTTGCAGCAACGGCAAGGCTTCCTTGCCGCGATCGAGCGATTGCAGCAGGCGCGCGCGCAGCAGGATCGGGGCAATTTCACCATCGTCAGGCGGATTGTCTTCCAGAAGCGTCAATGCGCCTCGAGCGTCTCCGTCCTGCTGCATCAGCAAGGCCTTGCCGAAAATCAGCTGTCCGTTGTTCGGGTGGCGCTGCAACAGGCGGTCGAAACTCTTCATCAAACCATTGCGCGTGTCCTGGTCGGTGTCGGCCGCAGACAGGGCGAGGAAGTCGAAATGCGTATCGCCCTTGCCCAGCAGGACTTTCTCCATATAGACCATGGAGTCGTCATAGCGCCCGGCGCGGGCCAGTTGCACGGCAGCGGCGCGCTGCGCCTCGAGGTCGTCCGGGGCGTTTTTCGCCCAGATCAGTGCGGTGTCCAGAGCAGGCTGGTCGGCGCCCAGGTATTCGGCGATGCGAAATGCCCGTTCGGAGACGCCCGGATCCTGGGTGTTGATCGCCTGGGTCACGTAGTTGTCCAGGGCAATGTCGAAACGATTGCGCTGGCCAGCCAGTTCAGCGGTCAGCAGGCTGAAGACCGTGTCTTCGCTGAATGAGCTGTAAACCTTGGGCTTTTCAGGTGCCGGGGTGCTGTCTTCAGCCGACGGCGTACCGTCCGGCGACACGGGTGCCAAGGCCTGGCAGCCGCTGAGGAAGACAAAAGCGAGAAGCAACGCGGAAGATCTATTCATATAGGAAGAGGACGACTAACCTGCGGTCGGATCATCATGACACAAGCCTTGGGCCAAACATAACCGGCCGGCCAATTTACCCGGTCAGGTTGTAAACGAGAACCGCTCGCAAGCCCGGGGGCGTCTACCGGCTCAATAGAGATCGAGTGGTTGTTCTGAATCTGACGAAGTAGGACAATTGCCGGCTTCACGTCACCACCAGCGACTTTGAATGGCCTTCCTCGCACTCGGTATTAACCACAAGACTGCTTCAGTAGACGTCCGCGAGCGCGTGGCCTTTACGCCTGAGCAGCTGGTTGAGGCCTTGCAGCAGCTTTGCCGACTGACCGACAGCCGCGAAGCTGCGATCCTCTCCACCTGCAATCGCAGCGAACTCTATATAGAACAGGATCACCTGTCGGCCGATATCGTGCTGCGCTGGCTGGCCGAATATCATCATTTGAGCCTCGAAGAGCTGCGTGCGAGCAGTTATGTGCACGAAGATGATGCGGCAGTTCGTCACATGATGCGGGTCGCTTCCGGGCTCGATTCGCTGGTGCTGGGCGAACCGCAGATCCTCGGCCAGATGAAATCGGCCTATGCCGTGGCCCGCGAGGCCGGCACCATCGGGCCATTGCTCGGGCGGTTGTTCCAGGCCACGTTCAACGCGGCCAAGCAGGTGCGCACCGACACCGCCATCGGCGAAAACCCGGTCTCCGTAGCGTTTGCCGCGGTCAGCCTGGCCAAACAGATCTTCAGCGACCTGCAACGCAGCCAGGCGTTGCTGATCGGCGCGGGCGAGACCATCACCCTGGTCGCCCGCCATCTGCATGACCTGGGTGTAAAGCGCATCGTGGTCGCCAACCGTACCCTGGAGCGCGCCAGCACCCTGGCCGAGCAGTTTGGTGCCCATGCGGTGCTGCTGTCGGACATTCCGGCTGAGCTGGTGCGTAGCGACATCGTCATCAGTTCCACCGCCAGCCAATTGCCGATTCTTGGCAAGGGCGCGGTCGAAAGTGCGCTGAAGCTGCGCAAGCACAAGCCGATCTTCATGGTGGATATCGCCGTTCCCCGGGATATCGAGCCTGAAGTGGGCGAGTTGGACGACGTTTACCTCTACAGCGTCGATGACCTGCATGAAGTGGTCGCCGAGAACCTCAAGAGCCGGCAGGGCGCTGCGCAAGCCGCCGAAGAGATGGTTTCGGTCGGTGCCGAGGATTTCATGGTCCGCCTGCGCGAACTGGCGGCGGTGGACGTGCTCAAGGCCTATCGTCAACAGAGCGAACGCCTGCGTGACGAGGAATTGCAAAAAGCCCAGCGCCTGCTGGCCAACGGTGCCAGCGCCGAAGACGTGCTGGTGCAACTGGCCCGAGGCCTGACCAACAAACTGTTGCACGCACCGAGCGTGCAGTTGAAAAAGCTCTCTGCCGAAGGGCGCCTCGATGCGCTGGCGATGGCCCAGGAACTCTTTGCCCTCAATGAGGGCTCATCGGAAAGCTTTTCGGATAAGAAACCGCAATGAAAGCGTCACTGCTCAATAAACTGGACATCCTCCAGGACCGTTTCGAGGAATTGACCGCCCAGCTGGGCGACGGCGAAGTCATTGCCGATCAGAACAAGTTCCGCACCTATTCCAAGGAGTATGCGGAAGTCGAGCCGATCGTCGGTGCCTATAAAGAGCTGCTCAAAGTCCAGGGCGATCTCGAAGGCGCCCAGGCGCTGCTCAAGGACAGCGACCCGGACATGCGTGAAATGGCCGTGGAAGAAGTCCGCGAAGCCAAGGATCGCCTGGTCGAGCTGGAAGCCAACCTGCAACGCATGCTGCTGCCCAAGGACCCGAACGACGGGCGCAACGTATTCCTCGAAATCCGCGCCGGCACCGGCGGTGACGAAGCGGCGATTTTCTCCGGCGACCTGTTCCGCATGTATTCGCGATATGCCGAGCGTCGTGGCTGGCGCGTGGAGATCCTCTCGGAAAACGAGGGTGAACACGGCGGCTATAAAGAAGTCATCGCCCGGGTCGAAGGCGACAATGTCTACGGCAAGCTGAAATTCGAATCCGGCGCGCACCGTGTGCAACGGGTGCCGGCGACCGAATCCCAGGGGCGCATCCACACCTCGGCCTGCACCGTCGCGGTACTGCCCGAGCCGGACGAACAGGAAGCGATCGAGATCAACCCGGCGGACCTGCGGATCGATACCTACCGCTCCTCCGGTGCCGGTGGTCAGCACGTCAACAAGACCGATTCGGCGATCCGGATCACCCACTTGCCGTCCGGTATCGTGGTCGAGTGCCAGGAAGAGCGTTCGCAGCACAAGAACCGCGCCCGGGCGATGGCCTGGCTGTCGGCCAAACTCAATGACCAGCAGACCAGTGCCGCGGCCAATGCCATTGCCAGCGAGCGTAAGTTGCTGGTGGGTTCCGGTGACCGCTCCGAGCGCATCCGTACCTACAACTTTGCCCAGGGCCGGGTGACCGATCACCGGGTCAACCTGACGCTGTACTCCCTCGACGAGATTCTCGCCGGTGGTGTGGAGGCGGTGATCGAACCGCTGCTGGCCGAATACCAGGCCGATCAATTGGCAGCGATAGGTGAGTAAATGACGATCATTGCCAGTTTGTTGCGTGCCGCTGAACTGCCGGATTCGCCCACGGCGCGTCTGGACGCCGAATTGTTGCTGGCGGCGGCGTTGGGCAAATCCCGAAGCTTTTTGCACACCTGGCCCGAGCGCATTGTCCCGAGCGAAGCGGCGCTGACCTTTGCCGACTATCTTGAGCGCCGTCGCGGTGGCGAGCCGGTGGCCTACATCCTCGGTCAGCAGGGTTTCTGGAAGCTCGACCTGGAAGTGGCGCCGCACACCCTGATTCCACGCCCCGACACCGAATTGCTGGTGGAGGCCGCCCTCGAACTGTTGCCCGCCACCCCAGCGAAAGTCCTGGACCTGGGGACCGGCAGCGGCGCCATCGCCCTGGCGTTGGCCAGTGATCGTCCGGTGTGGCAGGTCACGGCCGTGGACCGCGTGCCCGAAGCCGTGGCCCTGGCCGAGCGCAACCGCCAACGCTTGCACCTGAACAACGCAACGGTCCTGTGCAGCCACTGGTTCAGTGCGTTGCAAGGCCAGCGTTTCCAACTGATCGTCAGCAATCCTCCCTACATCGCCGCAGCCGATCCGCATCTGGTCGAGGGCGATGTGCGCTTCGAGCCCGCCAGTGCCCTGGTGGCCGGTGTCGACGGGCTTGACGACCTGCGCCTGATCGTCGCCCAGGCGCCGGAGCATCTGGAGGCCGGCGGCTGGCTGATGCTCGAGCACGGCTACGATCAGGCCGAAGCGGTGCGTGATTTGCTGCTGACCCGCGGTTTCGAAGCGGTTCACAGCCGCACCGATCTGGGCGGTCATCAACGCATCAGTCTGGGACGCCTGCCGTGCTGAATGATCAGGAATTGCTGCGCTATAGCCGGCAGATCCTGCTGGCACACATCGACATCGACGGTCAGTTGCGGCTCAAGGACAGTCGCGTACTGATCGTCGGCCTCGGCGGTCTCGGCGCACCGGTGGCGCTGTACCTCGCTGCGGCCGGCGTCGGTGAATTGCATCTGGCGGACTTCGACACGGTCGACCTGACCAACCTGCAGCGCCAGATCATCCACGACACCGACAGCGTCGGCAGCAGCAAAGTCGATTCGGCGATCAAGCGCCTGACGGCCATCAACCCAGAGGTTCGGCTGGTGGCCCATCGTGCGGCGCTGGATGAAGACTCCCTCGCCCAGGTCGTGTCCGGTGTGGATCTGGTCCTCGACTGCTCAGACAATTTCGGCACCCGTGAAGCGGTGAACGCAGCGTGTGTCGCGGCTGGCAGGCCACTGGTCAGCGGTGCGGCGATTCGCCTGGAAGGGCAGTTGTCGGTGTTCGATCCTCGTCGCCCCGAGAGCCCTTGCTACCACTGTTTATACGGGCATGGCAGCGAAGCTGAATTGACCTGCAGCGAGGCCGGTGTGGTCGGGCCTCTGGTAGGGCTGGTCGGCAGTCTGCAGGCTCTCGAAGCCTTGAAGTTGCTGGCCGGTTTCGGCGAGCCACTGGTGGGGCGCCTGTTGCTGATCGATGCCTTGGGCACGCGGTTTCGTGAACTGCGGGTCAAGCGCGATCCAGGCTGCAGCGTCTGTGGACCCCAGCATGCGTGAAGCGCCGATCGGCGTGTTCGACTCCGGTGTGGGCGGGCTGTCGGTGCTGGCCGAGATCCAGCGCTTGTTGCCCAACGAGTCTCTGTTGTACGTCGCCGATTGCGGACATATTCCCTACGGCGAGAAAACCCCGGCATTCATTCAGCGGCGCTGCAGCGTCATTGCTGAATTTTTCCAGCAGCAGGGCGCCAAGGCTCTGGTGCTCGCCTGTAACACTGCTACCGTCGCCGGCGTTGCCGACCTTCGCCGCGATTACCCGCAGTGGCCCATTGTCGGCATGGAACCGGCGGTCAAGCCAGCCGCCGCCGCGACCCGCAGCGGCGTGGTCGGGGTGCTGGCCACCACTGGCACCTTGCAGAGCGCCAAGTTTGCAGCGCTGCTCGACCGGTTTGCCAATGACGTGCGTGTGATGACCCAGCCGTGCCCGGGGTTGGTGGAGCTCATTGAAAGCGGCGACCTGCACAGCCCCGCCCTGCGTCAGTTGCTGGAAGGTTATGTCCGGCCGCTGCTCGGCGAAGGCGCTGACACCATCATTCTGGGCTGCACCCATTACCCCTTCCTCAAGCCGCTGCTCAGGCAGATGATCCCCGACGACATCAGTCTGATCGACACCGGCGCCGCCGTTGCGCGCCAGCTTCAGCGCCTGTTGAACGAGCGCGATCTGCTCGCCGCCGGGCCTGCCCGTGACGCGCAATTCTGGAGCAGTGGCGATCCGGTGCACTTCGCAAATATATTGCCGACCCTGTGGCATAACACTGGCGTTGTGCGATGCTTCGAAAGGTAAACAACGTTTTGGGGGAATGAAGCAATTGGGGCTGAACTTCTGATTAATCGTCGACTTCTATAGCGTGAGCAACACAAAAACCAAACGGCATCGTCCGCAAAAGGATGTTTCTATGAAGCGACTATTCTGCTTGGCCGCGATTGCGGCCGCTTTGATGGGGCACAGTTTTACCGCACAGGCGGCTGGCGTGGAGTTCGCGGTCGGACAGACCAGTGACTCGACCATGACTTATCGACTGGGCATGCAATTCGATTGGGACAAGAGCTGGTGGCAGACCGATGTGGGTCGCCTGACCGGATACTGGAGCGGGGCCTACACCTATTGGGAAGGCGACGAGACCTCCAGCAACCATAGCCTGTCGTTCTCTCCCGTATTCGTTTACGAGTTCGCTGGCCAGAATGTTAAACCCTATGTTGAACTCGGAGTCGGTGTAGCGCTATTCGCCAATACCGAACTGGAAAGCAACAAATTGGGCAGCGCATTTCAGTTCGAAGACCGCTTGGGTTTCGGCCTGCGCTTTGCCGGTGGACATGAGGTCGGCATTCGCGCCACGCACTACTCCAACGCCGGTATCAGCACCCCGAACGACGGTGTAGAAAGCTACGCTTTGCATTACACGATGCCGTTGTAGGTTCACAACCAATGTGGGAGCGGGCTTGCTCGCGAAAGCGGTGTGTCAATCAATATGATGTCGACTGACACTCCCTTTCGCGAGCAAGCCCGCTCCCACAGCGTTAGGTGGTGGTTCGGGTTTCAGCGGTACGCCGTAGCAATCCCCTGACGCTCCTCGATGCATTCCGGCGCCCCCATCTCGAACTCCCGACAAATCAGCGGACGCTGTTCATAGATGGTGCACATCATCGTGTCCCGATCCAGCGCGGCGCACCAGCCGTCGTCCAGGCGCAACATGACCTCCCCGCCCCAGTCGTCGGTATCGATAAACCGCTGCGGCACGCCTGTGTCGGTGATCAGCATCACTTCAAGCTGACAGCAGCAAGCCGCACAGGTCGAGCACGTCACGACCGGTTCGGCGATTTGCGTATGGGGAATGGTTTTCATGGCGCGCAGTGTAAGGCAGACGGCCGAGGCTGTGGGAAAGGCCGGACGGGATGTTCACTCATGCGCATCGCCAGCCAATCGCAATGCCATGGCATGCAGAAGCGGAAACAGCAGCGCCCACAGCAATGCGATCCCGATCAGCGTCGGTAACTGGCCGTAGGGGAACTGCACCCCGGCCAACTGTCCGCCGGCGTAATATGACAGCGGGCCGCCTGCCGCGCCCAGCACACTGGCCCGCCACCAGGGCCTGGCCGTCCACACCAGGCAATGGCGCAGGGTGGTTGCCAGCAGCGCCCACAGCAGCATCAACCAGAGCGGAATCAGGGGTGAGTTATCGCTGAAGTCGAATACCCCCAGCCAGCGCAGCAGGCTGTCGACGGACGTGCCGACGATCACCACGCTGAGTATCAACCGACCTTCCTCGGCCCAACTGCTTATCCACAGCAGATGAATCACCAGTGCCGCCAGTGGCACCCACAGCCACAGGCTGTTGCCTGCGATCACGCAAACGAACCAGCCAAGCTGAAACAGCGCGGCATTGGCCAGCCGTTCAAGCATCGAAGCGGCCGAGCAAGGGGGCGGTGATCGCTGCCGGTTTGGCCAGCAACAGCTGCGCGGTACCGATGCTGCGTTCCAGAAAGCCCCCTTCGCAGTAACACAGGTAAAACTCCCACAACCTCAGGAATTGCTCGTCGTACCCCAATTCGCCCAGGCGAACCTGGGCACGGCGAAAATTCACATGCCACAGGCGCAGGGTGCGCGCGTAATGCAGGCCGAAGTCCTCCATGTGCAACAGGTTCATGTCGGTGTCGCGGCTGACGATCTCCAGCATCTTTTGCACACAGGGCAAGGCGCCGCCGGGGAAGATGTAGCGCTGGATGAAATCGACGCTGCGCCTGGCCTGTTCGTAGCGCTGCTCGCGAATGGTGATGGCCTGCAACAGCATCAATCCGTTGCTGTTGAGCAAATGCGCGCATTGCTTGAAGTAGGTGGGCAGAAAGCGATGACCTACCGCTTCGATCATCTCGATCGACACCAGTTTGTCGTATTGGCCGCTCAGATCGCGGTAATCCTTGAGCAACAGCGTGACCTGGTCTTGCAGCCCCAGGGCTTCGATCCGTTGCGCGGTGTACGCATGCTGCTCCCTGGAGAGCGTGGTGGTGGTGACCTGGCAGCCGTAATGCTGCGCCGCGTACAGCGCCATGCTGCCCCAACCCGTGCCGATTTCCAGCAAATGATCGCTGGGTTTGAGGTCGAGCTTCTGGCAGATACGCTCCAGCTTGTTCAACTGCGCCTGTTCGAGGCTGTCTTCGGGGCTCATGAATTGCGCGGCCGAATACATCATGGTCGGGTCCAGAAACTGTTCGAACAACTCATTGCCCAGATCGTAGTGGGCGGCGATGTTTTTCTGCGAACCCGCACGGGTGTTGCGGTTGAGCCAGTGCAGGGCCCGGACGAACGGCCGACCGAGTTTGGCCAGGCCACCTTCCAGCGCATCCAGTACATCCAGATTGCTGACGAAAACCCGGATCACCGCCGTCAGGTCCGGCGAGCTCCAGTAGCCGTGAATATAAGCCTCGCCGGCGCCGATCGAGCCATTGCTCGCCACCAGTCCCCAGGCCGCCGCGTCGTGGATATGGATCTCCCCCAACAAATGACTGCCGGCCGTGCCGAACACATGGCGTTCGCCCTCGTCGACAATCACCAGTTGACCGTGTTCAAGGTGCGCGAGTTGGCGCAGTACGCCGCGGCGCAACAGCGATCCGGTCAGGCCGTTGGCATTCAATAAGCTGGCTTTGGCCAAGACACTAGAGGATTTCATGGCGGCGATCCTTGGGCGGAACGATGGCGGTCTGGAAGCTGCCATCGGCAGCCTGATGGTTAAAAATGGGCACGCGTTTGATCAGCAGGCGCAGGGCTTGCCAATAAATCGCCAGGCAGGTTTTTGCGGTCATCCACGGAAAACGCCGTAGATAACGGTGCAGGCTGCTGCGATCGAGGGCTTCGCGTTTGAGGTTGAGCGTGGCGTCGAACAATTTCAGCTCGCCCTGCCAGTCAGCCATGTGCACACCGAGCGATTGCGCGGCGGGGCTGAAGCTCATCCGGTGTTCAAGATCCCGAGGCAAAAACGGCGAGACATGAAAGGCCTTGGCGACGGCGAAATGTTGATGAAAGTCGCGCAGGTCCTGCGGTGTTCTGGCCGGCAACACGTAGTGATAGCGCTCGCGCCACGGGGTATTGGTCACTTCGGCGAGGATCGCCGCCAACTGGCCGTCGGCTTCATAGCAATAGAAAAAACTGACCGGGTTGAACGCCAGGCCCCAACTGCGGGGCTGGGTCAGCAGGCAGATCGAACCTTGCGGAGCATGACCGATCCCCAGGCGCACCTGTTCGCGCACCGCATCGCTCAAGCGCATGCCGTTGGCGGTGAAGGCCTTGAGATAGTCGCTTTCGCGGAACGAAAACGGCGAGAAACGGTGCCTGCCCGACAGCGGCGACAGCGCCAGCACGGCGTCTTGCTCCGCCAGATCCAGGTATAGCAAACCGATTCTGTAACGGAACTGGTGGTTTTTCGGCGAGAACCGCCGATGTGCGATCCATCCGCTGTAGAGGGCACTGTTCACAGCGCTTCACCGAACGATCGGGCAACGCGCAGCGCGCTGACCACGCCATCTTCATGGAAGCCGTTGGCCCAGTAAGCGCCGCAATAAAAGCTGTGTTGCGCCCCGTTCAATTCTTCCCAGCGTTGCTGGGCGGCCACGGTGCTCAGGCTGTACTGCGGATGGGCATAGGTGAACCGGCCGAGCACTCGGGAGGGCTCGATACCGGCGCTTTGATTGAGGCTGACGCAAAACGTGGTATCGCTCTGGATTCCTTGCAGGATGTTCATGTTGTACGTCACCGCGGTCCGCGTGTGGCCGGCACCGCCGAGGCGATAATTCCAGCTGGCCCACGCGAGCCTGTTGGAGGGCAGCAGGCGGGTGTCGCTATGCAGCACCACTTCGTTGTCGGCGTAGGGCAGGGCGCCGAGGATCGATTGTTCGGCGGCACTGGGCTTGGTCAGCAGGGCCAGTGCCTGATCGCTGTGGCAGGCGAACACAACTTTGTCGAAGCGCTCACTGCCAGCGGCGCTGTGGATAACGACGCCGTCTTCGTCGCGTTCTACCTGTGTCACCTGGCAGTTGAGGCGGATCCGGTCTTTGAAACCGGCGGTCAACGGCGCGATGTACGCGCTCGATCCACCCTCGATCACGCACCATTGCGGGCGATGGTTGACCGACAGCAAACCGTGATTCTTGAAAAAACGGACAAAGCCTTGCAGCGGAAACCCCAGCATGTCGGCCATGGACATCGACCAGATTGCTGCACCCATGGGCACGATGTAATGCAGGATGAAGCGTTCGCCATAACCCCCGGCCTTCAGGTACTGGTCCAGGGTGGTATCGGCGCTGATCCGGCCTTCGGCGAGGTCGGCCTGAGCCTGTTTGTTGAACCGCAGGATATCGCGCAGCATGCCCCAGAAACCTGGCGAAAACAGGTTGCGACGCTGAGCGAAGAGGCTGTTTAAATTGTTGCCGTTATACTCCAGGCCGCTGTCCGGGTCGGTGACCGAAAAGCTCATTTGCGTCGGCTTGAAGCCGACGCCGATCTGGCTCAGCAAGCGGATGAAATTCGGGTAAGTCCAATCGTTGAACACAATGAAACCGGTGTCCACGGCATGGCGCTGGCCATCGACGGTCACCTCCACGGTATGGGTGTGGCCACCGACCCGGTCACCGGCCTCGAAGAGTGTGATCTCGTGGTTGCGGTTAAGCAGGTAAGCGCAGGTCAGCCCCGAAATGCCGCTGCCGATGATGGCGATATTCACGGCGAATCCTTGATGGGTGGATTGCTGCGTACCATGCGTTTGCCGATGGCGAGCTTGACCCGGTTGGGCATTTTCGACAGTGGCCAGAGCGCGGCCATGAACAGGGCCGGGAAAGCGATCTCCAATGGACGATGCTGGAGCTTGGCGAAGATGTGTCGCGCGGCTTTGCCCACCGGCCAGCTCAGCGGCATCGGGAAATCGTTTTTCGCGGTCAACGGGGTGTCGACAAAGCCCGGGCTGACCACAGTCACTTCGATGCCTTCCGGCGCCAGGTCGATGCGCAACGACTCGAACAGGTAGCGCAGCCCGGCTTTCGACGCGCCGTAGGCCTCGGCCCTGGGCAGTGGCAGGTAGGTCACCGAACTGGCGACGCCAACCAGATGCGGTGCAAGCCCTGCCCGCAACAGCGGCAGGGCCGCTTCGATGCAGTAACTGCTGGCCAGTAGATTGGTGCGTACCACGTGTTCGATGATCGAAGCGTCGAACTGCTGGACATCCACGTATTCACAGGTGCCGGCATTGAGGATCACGGTATCGAGCGAGCCCCAGACTTCAGCGATTTGCTCACCGATTTCGCGCACGGTCTGGCTGTTGGTCAAGTCGCCGGGGACCACCAGTACTTGACCGGGGTAACGCTGCGACAGCACTTTGAGTGGCGCCACCGAGCGTGCACTGACGGCCAGGTGGGCGCCGGTTTTCAGTATTTCTTCGGCCAGTGCCGCCCCGATGCCACTGCTGGCGCCGGTCAGCCAATAGCGCCGTGGAGATGTAAAACTCATCCCATTCTCCTTTTCAGCCAGGCGATTGCCCGGCCCAATACGGGTAAATGTTCGTAGAGCAGGGCCCCGGCGTCGAAGTAGTCGCGGTGCCAATAAACCTTGTCGCGCCAGTGCAGGTGTGAGCAGCCGTCGACGCGGATCACCCGCCCGTTGGCCAGTCGGGGATGACGGTAGCTCATGACCCAGCGCAGATAACCTTCGCCTTCAGCGACCTGGTCGAAGCCGTGAAACTCGAAATGCAGCTCGCTGACGTTGGCGTACAGTTCACCGAAGTAGTCGCGCAACTGCTCCAGGCCCTGCACGTCATGCAGCGGGTCAGTGAAGTGCACGTCAGCGGTGTACAGCTCGTTCAGGCGTTGAAGGTTGTCTTTGTCCAGGCCTGCAAATTGCCGGGCGAAGCGCCGAAGAAAATCACTCACGGTCACCTCCGGCATCCGCATGTCGCGATGGCAGGTTTTTGAACGCCGCCAGTGCCCGCGTGCGGGAGGTGCTGAGATTGACGATCGGCGAGGGGTAATCCGCCACCCCGAACAGGCCACCCAGGTTCGCCGGGTTGTGCACGTCTTTTTTGTTCAGCGCCGCCAGTTCCGGCAGCCAGTGTTTGATGAATATCCCTTCGGGGTCGAATTTTTCCGATTGGCTCAGCGGGTTGAAAATCCGGAAGTACGGCGCCGAATCGGTGCCGGTGGAGGAACTCCACTGCCAGCCGCCGTTGTTCGCGGCCAGGTCGCCATCGATCAGGTGGCGCATGAAAAAGCGTTCACCTTCGCGCCAGTCGATCAACAGATTCTTGGTCAGGAACATCGCCACCACCATGCGCAGGCGGTTGTGCATCCAGCCGGTTTCCAGAAGTTGGCGCATGGCCGCATCGATGATCGGCAAGCCGGTGCGCGCTTGTTGCCAGGCAGCCAGTTCTTCGGGGGCATCGCGCCAGGCCAGGGCTTCGGTCTCCGGGCGAAAGGCGCGGTGGCGAGACACTCGCGGGTAACCGACCAGAATGTGTTTGTAGAACTCGCGCCACAGCAGTTCGTTGATCCAGGTCACCGCGCCGACCTTGCCGCTTTCGAACTCGCCCTGATTGCTTTGCAGGGCCGCGTGCAGGCACTGGCGCGGCGAAATCACCCCGGCCGCCAGGTAGGTCGAGAGCTGGCTGGTGCCGGGTTTGGCCGGAAAGTCCCGTTCGTTCTTGTAGTAGTCGATCTGCGCGTCGGCAAAGCTGTCGAGGCGGCGCTGCGCTTCGGCTTCACCGGCAGGCCAGAGGGCTCGCAGGGTCTGGGTCGGCGTTACGAACCCGTCGACGCTCGAAGGTATGTCGTCGTTGTCGATGCCCAGCGGCGCTTGCGCCATGGGCGTGCTGACCAGATTCGGCAGGGAGCGATGCAGGCGTTCGTAGCACGCTTTGCGGAACTGGCTGAACACTTGAAAGTAGCTGCCGGCTTTGGTCAGGACGGTGCCGGGGGCGAACAGCAGTTGGTCAAGATAACTGTGGAACCCGATGCCGTGGGTTTTCAGCACATCGCGTACCGCCGCATCACGACGGCTTTCGTGAATGCCGTACTCGTCGTTGACGTGCACTGCGTCGATTTTCAATTGCTGGCATAGATCAAGGAGAACCGTCGGCGCGTCATCCCAGCGAGGTGCGTTGCGGATCAGCAGGGGGATGTTCAGTTCGCTCAGCGCGCCACTCAACGGCGGGAGGTTACGCAACCAGAAATCCACTTTGCACGCGGCGTCGTCATGCGCCTGCCACTGTTGCGGGCTCAGCAGGTACACGGCCACGCAGGGGCCTCGGGCTGCGGCAGCCGAAAGGGCGGTGTTGTCGTGCAGGCGCAGGTCGCTGCGCAGCCAGATCAATTGCATGGGAGCGTTCGCACTGTTCATTCAGATGAGTCCGCGCTGGACCAGGTCCTGATGAGCCGATAACGGGTCTTCGGCCAGGGACAGATCAGCAATCACGGATGTTTTGGCGGACAACTCGTCGTGGTGGATGCACACCGTTGGTCCGACGATGATTTTCGGGCCGTTGACGCCGTTCAAGGTTTTCGTCAACTGCGGCAGGTTCATGGCTTTGCTGGAATACAGCAGTACGCCCCGGGCTTGCAGATGCTCCACCGCCAGCGCCAGTTCGCCGACGGGCAGCGGCCAGTCGAACACTTCCACCGGACAATCGGCGCTGCTGATCAGCCATGCGGTCAGCCACAGGTGCGGCTCGAGCGGCAAGTCCGAATGATTGATCAGCAACAGGGGCGAAGTGCGCAACTGCCGGTTGTTATGGTAGATGCGCGCGCCGAATTTGCTGCGCAGCCAGGAATAGAAAAACACCCGCTCCATCTGCGCGCCAAACTGGCCTTGCCAGCGTTGCTCCAGATCGGCCAGCAACGGCAGCAACAGTTGCTCGCACAGGGTGCGCGGCGGGTACAGCGCCATGGTTTGATTGACAGTATCGTCCAGCGTGCGCTCGGCCAGTTGCGTCACCGCTTGCATCAAGGTCTGGCGCAGCCGATGCCAGTCGTTTTCCACGACTTCTGCCGTGGCCTGGGGGGCATCGAGCAGTTGCTTGACCTGGCTGACGGCAACGCCACGGTTGAGCCAGGTGAGGATTGTCAGGATGCGTTGCACATGCTCGGCGCTAAACAACCGATGCCCCTTGGGCGTGCGCTGCGGCACGATCAGGCCATATCGCCGTTCCCAGGCACGCAGGGTGATGGCATTGACCCCGGTTTGCCGGGCGACTTCGCGAATGGGCAGCCAGCCGTCATCGAGGGCTTTTTTGAAGTCGCTGCCGAAGTCTTCGCTGGCGCTGGTGTCAGGTTGGGCTTTCATCAGATGGCGTTTCGCAGGCTGAGATTTTCCGGATGCGGTTGCAGGTAAACCTGCTGCGCGATGTAAGGGTCCGGGTGCTGGCGAAAGTGATGCTTGAGCAGCGTCAGCGGCACCACCAGCGGCACGATGCCGTGGCGGTACTGGCCGATGACGTGCTGCACTTCCTCTTTATCCTCGGCACTGATGGCCTGTTTCAGGTAACCGCTGATGTGCTGCAAGACATTGGTGTGGGTGCGGCGCGTGGCGCATTTTTTCAGCGCGGCCATCAGTTGGCTGAAATAGCGTGGCCCGAGTTCCTGCGGATCGGTGCGGCCCATGTTGCCCAGCAGATTGCCCAGGGCTTTGTATTGCACCGGGTTGTGGGCCATCAGCAAATACTTGTACCGCGAATGAAATTCCGTGAGCCCGCGACGGCTCAGGCCTTGCTGCAGCAGTTGCTGCCAGGCGTGGTAGGCGAATACGCGGGTGAGGAAATTTTCCCGCAGCACCGGGTCATTGAGACGGCCGTCTTCTTCCACCGGCAAGTCTGGATGCTGCGCGCAAAACGCCCGGGCGTAGATACCCTGACCGCCGCCGTCCTGCGGCGCGCCGTTGGCGTGGTAGACCTTGACCCGCTCCAGGCCGCAGGACGGTGACTTCTGCATGAAGATGTAGCCGCAGATATCATCCAGTTGTGCGGCCATTTGCTGTCCGTACTGCGCCAACTGTCCGGTGACATTGAGCTGGGGATTGACCGTGCCGACCGCCTCGGGCCGATCGGTATCGCCCACCAGCCGGATCGGTTCACGCGGAATGCCCATCCCGATGGCGACTTCCGGGCAAACCTGGACGAAGTCGAAATAATCGGTCAGGACATGGCTGCACAGCCGTGAGGCCTTGTGCCCGCCGTTGAAGCGCACCTCGGCGCCCATCAGGCAGGCGCTGATGGCGATTTTCGGTTTGGGGGCGAGTGGCAGCATCGGAGCACCTCGGAATCAAAAAACCTGTACAGATTATTAAATCTGTACAACTTAGGTTCATCATAGATTCAAAGGTGTACAAGTCAAATTCTTTGTACAGGTTTTGCGCGCGGTGATGATTATCTGTGGGAGCGGGGTTGCTCGCGAAGGCGGGGTATCAGTCGAATGAGGTGGCGAGTCGTGATAAGTCTTCGCGAGCAAGCCCGCTCCCACAAGGGCTAGTGCCAGCCTGTGCGCCAAGTCGCGCTGTCCTGCAGGGTTTGCCAGGCAAAGCGTTCAGTGCGCCGGGTCAGCACCGCTTGCAACTCGACTTCGCGAACCGTGCCTTCCTCGTCGCGCAACAGCTCGGTCACCAGAAAGTGTTTTTCGCGGTTGAGCGGGCGAGCTGCTGTCCACTTCGACAGCAGCAATTTGTTCGGATTGAGGCGGTTCACTGCAAGTGCTCATGCAGTCGGCGCGCCGCTTCCTGGCCGCTGAGCCAGGCGCCTTCCACGCGCCCCGACAGGCACCAGTCGCCGCAGGCGTACAGGCCCAGGTCGGCATCGGCCAGGGTGCCCCATTCGTGGCTGCTGCTGGGACGAGCGTAAAGCCAGCGGTGGGCGAGGCTGAAAGTCGGTGCGGGCATGGCGCTGTGCAATAGCTCGGCGAAGGCGCCGTGCAATTGTTCGATCACTGCTTCCTTGGGCAGGTCGATGTGCTGGCGGCTCCAGGCACTGGTGGCATGCAGGACCCAGGTGTCCAGGGTGTTGTCGCGCCCGGGTTTACTACGGTTGCGCGCCAGCCAGTCCAGTGGGCTGTCTTGCACGAAGCAGCCCTCCATCGGGGTATCCAGCGGTGTTTCGAAGGCGAGGGCGACGGCCCAGGTCGGGTCCATTTTGACCCCGGCGGCGGCACCGGCGAGTTTGGGGGCCGAGGCCAGCAGGGCGGTGGCCTGCGGGGCCGGCGTGGCAATGACCACATGGCTGAAGGGCCCATGGGTAAAGCCTTCAGCGTCCTGCAGATGCCAGTGTTCTTCGCCGCGATAGACCTCAGTGATCCGGCAGGCGAAATGCACTTCGAGGTCGCCGAGCAAGGCGCGGGTGATGGCGCTCATACGTGGGGTGCCGACCCAGCGCGTCTGCTCGTCCGGCGACAGATCGAGCCGGCCGCCGTGGAAGGTGTACAGCTGCGGTGTCCATTCGGCAACCCAGCCGTTGGCTTGCCAGCGCTGCACTTCGGTGACGAAGCGCCGGTCACGGGCCGTGAAATATTGCGCCCCCATGTCCAGGGCCCCCGCATCGCTGCGTTTGCTCGACATGCGGCCGCCACTGCCGCGGCTTTTATCGAAAAGCTGCACGACATGCCCCTTGTCGGTCAGGGCCTGGGCGGCTGAGAGCCCGGCAATGCCGGTGCCGATGATTGCGATAGGTACAGTCATAAGGGCCTCGTTTACCTTTCTGTACAGACTACGCCGTGGTTAAAACCTGTACAATATTGTTTTTTGGTACAACTTTTAGCCTTATCGTTCAGACAGCTTGGCCTATTGTTAAACACAGACACTGCCCGATATCAAAGATCCCTTGCTTATAAAAATAGACTAGTGATCAGGGTTAAACGCCACGCGAGGAAGACGTCATGCACATATTGCTGACCGGCGGTACTGGTTTGATAGGGCGCCAGCTGTGTCGACACTGGTTGACCCAGGGACATCGCCTGACCGTGTGGAGCCGCGAACCTGCGAAAGTGGCCAGAATCTGTGGTGCCCAGGTGCGGGCAATCGCACGGCTGGAGGAGGTGGGGCCGGACCCCGTCGATGCCATCGTCAACCTCGCCGGCGCCCCGATCGCTGATCGCCCGTGGACTCATAAACGCAAGGCGTTGCTGTGGAGCAGTCGCATCGCCCTGACCGAAACCCTGCTGGCCTGGCTCGAAACCCGAGCGCAAAAGCCCCAGGTCTTGATTTCCGGCTCTGCCGTGGGGTGGTACGGCGACGGGGGCGAGCGCGAGCTCACTGAAGATTCGCCACCGGTGATCGATGATTTCGCCAGCCAGTTGTGCATCGCCTGGGAAGAAACCGCTCAACGTGCCGAAGCGATGGGCATTCGTGTGGTGCTCGTGCGCACGGGGCTGGTGCTGTCCGCCGAAGGCGGCTTTTTGTCGCGACTGTTGCTGCCGTTCAAATTGGGGCTGGGCGGGCCGATCGGCAATGGCCGGCAGTGGATGCCGTGGGTCCATATCAACGATCAAATCGCCCTGATTGATTTTCTTCTGCATCGCCAGGAAGCCCGCGGTCCCTATAATGCCTGTGCGCCGAAACCGGTACGCAATCGCGAGTTTGCCAAGACCCTGGGCAGTGTGTTGCATCGCCCGGCGTTCATGCCGATGCCGGCCTTTGCGTTGAAGGTCGGGTTGGGCGAAATGTCGTTGCTGTTGCTGGGGGGGCAGCGCGCCATGCCGGCGCGTTTGCTTGAAGCGGGTTTCACTTTCCAGTTCACTGATTTGCGTGCGGCCCTGGACGACCTGTCCAGCCGCCTCTGAAATAGGACGTTGCATGACCGATCACGCGTTGCTCCTGGTCAATCTGGGCTCACCGGCCTCCACTTCGGTGGCGGACGTACGCCGCTACCTCAATCAGTTTCTGATGGACCCCTACGTGATCGACCTGCCATGGCCGGTGCGGCGTCTTTTGGTGTCGTTGATCCTGATCAAGCGGCCCGAGCAGTCGGCCCATGCCTATGCCTCGATCTGGTGGGAGGAGGGCTCGCCGCTGGTGGTGCTCAGCCAACGTCTGCAACAGGCCATGACTGCCCAGTGGCACCACGGCCCGGTGGCGCTGGCGATGCGCTACGGCGAGCCGTCCATCGAGACGTCGCTGCTGCGCCTGGTCGCCCAGGGCCACAAGCGCATCACCCTGGCGCCGCTTTATCCACAGTTCGCCGACAGCACCACCACCACGGTGATCGAAGAAGCCAGGCGGGTACTGCGCGACAAGCACCTCGATGTGCAACTGTCGGTGCTGCAGCCGTTCTACGATCAGCCCGAATACCTCGATGCCCTGGTGGCGACGGCCAAGCCTCACCTGCAACAGGACTACGATCACCTGCTGCTGAGCTTCCACGGCTTGCCGGAGCGACACCTCAAGAAGGTCGACCCGAGCGGCCAGCATTGCCTGAGAAATGAAGACTGCTGCAAGAACGCCTCGCCGCAGGTGTTGGCTACGTGTTATCGGGCGCAATGCCTGCGTACGGCGCAGGCGTTTGCCGAGCGCATGGGGTTGCCGGACGGCAAGTGGTCGGTGTCGTTCCAGTCGCGTCTGGGGCGGGCGAAGTGGATCGAGCCCTACACCGAGACTCGCCTGGACGAGTTGGCGGCAATGGGCGTGAAGAAACTGTTGGTGATGTGCCCGGCCTTCGTCGCCGATTGCATCGAAACGCTGGAAGAGATTGGTGATCGCGGCAAAGAGCAGTTCCGCGAAGCGGGGGGAGAGGAATTGGTGCTGGTGCCGTGCCTCAACGACGACCCGCGCTGGGCCCATGCGTTGAGTGTCTTGTGCGAGCGAGCGCCGTTGATGCTTTAAAAGCCTCGCGGGCAAGCCTCGCTCCTACAAGTCCTGTGTCGATCCCCTTATTGAGGAACGACACAAATCCCGTAGGAGCGAAGCTTGCCCGCGATAGCGATCCAGAGGCTCGCTTAGATCAGCGGCTCATCCGCCTTCTTGTGCTTCCAGCTGTCATTGCCCGGCAGGATCAGGTTCAGCGCAATCGCCACCACCGCGCACAGCGCGATGCCTTTGAGGCCGAAGTCGTCCGGACCGGTCCCGGTGCCGACCAGCACGCCGCCAATGCCGAACACCAGGGTCACCGACACGATTACCAGGTTGCGCGCTTCGCCCAGGTCGATCTTGTGGCGAATCAGCGTGTTCATGCCCACCGCTGCGATCGAACCGAACAACAGGCACAGAATCCCGCCCATCACCGGCACCGGAATGCTTTGCAGCAGCGCACCGAATTTGCCGATGAACGCCAGGCTGATGGCGAAGATCGCCGCCCAGGTCATGATTTTCGGGTTGTAGTTCTTGGTCAGCATCACCGCGCCGGTCACTTCGGCGTAGGTGGTGTTCGGTGGTCCACCGAACAGGCCGGCGGCGGTGGTGGCAATGCCATCGCCGAGCAGGGTGCGATGCAGGCCGGGCTTCTTCAGGTAATCGCGACCGGTCACGCTACCCACGGCAATCACGCCGCCGATGTGCTCGATGGCCGGGGCCAGGGCCACCGGAACGATGAACAGGATCGCCTGCCAGTTGAACTCGGGTGCGGTGAAGGCCGGGATCGCGAACCAGGGTGCGGCAGCAATCTTCGCCGTATCGACCACGCCGAAATAGAACGACATGCCAAAACCCACCAGTACGCCGGAAATGATCGGCACCAGGCGGAAGATGCCCTTGCCGAATACCGCGACGATCAGGGTGGTCAGCAGTGCCGGCATCGAAATCATCATCGCCGTCTGGTAGTGAATCAGCTCAGAGCCGTCGCCGGCCTTGCCCATCGCCATGTTGGCGGCAATCGGTGCCATGGCCAGGCCGATGGAAATGATCACCGGGCCGATCACCACGGGCGGCAGCAAACGGTCGATGAAACCGGTGCCTTTGATCTTCACGGCCAGGCCCAGGAAGGTGTAGACGAAACCGGCCGCCATCACGCCGCCCATGGTCGCGGCCAGGCCGAACTGGCCCTTGGCGAGAATGATCGGGGTGATGAAGGCAAAGCTCGACGCCAGGAACACCGGCACCTGACGCCCGGTGACGATCTGGAACAGAATCGTCCCAAGGCCTGCGGTAAACAGCGCCACGTTCGGGTCAAGGCCGGTAATCAGCGGCATCAACACCAGGGCGCCGAAGGCCACGAACAGCATCTGTGCGCCAGACAGCACCGTGCGCCAGAGCGGATCGTTGAACTCATCCTGCATGGTCACGCGTCCTTCTGCTTGGTGCCGAAGATCTTGTCACCGGCATCGCCCAGGCCCGGGATGATGTAACCGTGCTCGTTCAGTTTCTGATCAATGGAAGCGGTGTAGATTTTCACGTCCGGGTGAGCTTTCTCGACGGCGGCGATGCCTTCAGGTGCTGCGACCAGCACCATGGCGCGGATGTCCCGGCAGCCGGCTTTTTTCAGCAGGTCGATGGTGGCGACCATCGAGCCGCCGGTGGCGAGCATCGGGTCGATGATCATGGCCAGGCGTTCGTTGATTTCCGGTACCAGTTTTTCCAGGTAGGTGTGGGCTTCGAGGGTCTCCTCGTTGCGGGCCACGCCCACGGCGCTGACCTTGGCGCCCGGGATCAGGCTGAGCACGCCTTCGAGCATGCCGATGCCGGCGCGCAGGATCGGGACGACAGTGATTTTCTTGCCGGCGATTTTTTCCACCGACACGGTGCCGCACCAACCTTCGATATCGTAGGCTTCCAGCGGCAGGTCTTTGGTGGCTTCATAGGTCAACAGGGCGCCGACTTCCTGAGCGAGCTCACGGAAATTCTTGGTGCTGATGTCTGCGCGGCGCATAAGGCCGAGTTTGTGACGGATCAGCGGATGGCGGATCTCGAGGATGGGCATGGGAAAGGCTCCGGCGGCGGGCAAAAAAACCGGCCTAGATTAATCTATCCGAGGGTGTTGTCCTATAGACATACAGTACGTTAGTCCACAAACGCTTGATCTGACCGTGCGGGATGCGTACCTTTGCCCGCTTTTCCTGAATACCCCACCCCTTGGAGAGCGCCATGTCCGCTGATCTCGAGCATATCCGTCAAATCATGCGAGAGGCTGACTGCCTGTACACCGAAGCTGAAGTCGAGGCGGCCATCGCCCGCGTCGGTGCGCACATCAACGAACAGATGGCGGACACTAATCCGGTGGTGTTCTGCGTGATGAACGGCGGCCTGATTTTCGCCGGCAAGTTGCTCACTCATCTGCAATTCCCGTTGGAGGCGTCCTACCTGCACGCCACTCGTTACCGCAACGAAACCAGCGGTGGCGAGCTGTTCTGGAAAGCCAAGCCGGAAGTGTCGTTCATTGACCGTGACGTACTGATCATCGACGACATCCTCGATGAAGGGCACACCCTGGGCGCGATCATCGATTTCTGCAAACACGCCGGCGCACGCAAGGTGCACACCGCCGTGCTGATCGACAAGGACCACGACCGCAAGGCGCGTCCGGACCTGAAGGCTGATTTCGTCGGTCTGCCGTGCATCGACCGCTACATCTTCGGCTACGGCATGGACTACAAAGGCTACTGGCGCAACGCCAACGGGATTTTCGCCGTTAAAGGAATGTAAGCAATGGCCACACCGAGCTTTCTTGATCAAACGCTGTTCACTGAATTGGCCGAGAAAGCCGGGGCCAACCCGCGTGGACGCCAGCATCACAACTTCCACCAGATGGAGGATGCCTGCCACCGCATGGCGGTGGGCCTGCAACCGAGCACCTACATCCCGCCTCATCGCCACCTGGGCGACAACAAGGCAGAGACCTTGCTGGTGCTCAAAGGGCGGCTGGGACTGTTGATTTTCGACGAAGCTGGCGCAGTGGTGAACAAGCGGATCTTGCAGGCGGGCGGCGACTGTGTCGGCGTGGATTTGCCGACCGGTGTGTTCCACGGCCTGGTGGTGCTGGAAGCCGACAGCCTGATGTTCGAATGCAAGGCAGGGCCTTATCGTCCGGTGGGCGAAGGCGAGCTGGCTGACTGGGCGCCCCGTGAAGGCGAACCTGGCGTGGCTGACTATCAAGCCTGGATGCGCGCGCAGTTCGATTGATCACTTACCTCCCCCTGCAGGAGCGAGCGTGCTCGCGATGAACCCAAGGCTACCGCGGGGCACCTGGTTCCCCGCGTCATCGTTGACGACCATCGCGAGCATGCTCGCTCCTACAGGGGGACGCGTTCACCCTCGGAGCTTTTCATGAGTCTGTTGATCCGCAGATGCGCCGCCCTTTTGCTCATCCTTAGCCTGCCTCTGGCCGCTGCCCCAGCGCCGATGCATGCGCAATTCCTGCCCCCCGATGACCTGACCCTGCGTGATGCCGAACCGGAACAGCAGCAACTGCTGCAAGTCACCGAATATTCGGTGGTGGTCGGCAGCCAGCGCCAGTCCAATCAGCAGCCAATTCCGGTCACCTCGCCGCTGTCGATCCGCCTCAAGGGCAAATCCCTGAACAAGGGCGCGACGATTACTCAGGTGCTGGTCAATTTCGACGGCGAAAGCAAAAGCCTGAAGAAACCGGTCTACGACGACCAGAGCAAGACCCTGACGCTGTATTACCCGGTGGCGCAGTACCGGGTGATCATCGATTTGTTGCGCAACGACACGGTGTATTGCCAGTTCCTCAGCTACGCCAACGGCCATGTGTGGGCCGATCTGCACACCGGCAGCGTTCGTCCGCGTTGAGTGCCGGGCCCGGGCAGGGGTAAACTGCCCGCCCCGTGAAATGTCTGCGAGCTGGAGTCGGCAATGCGTAAAGATAAGAAACAAGTGATTGGTGACGAGATCGGCGACGAGCAGATCAAGTTGTTTCTCGATTTCGAACCGGTCGACGCCACTTCGCCGTCCCTGCACAAACTGATCAAGGCCTACCGTGGCCTGCGTATCGACGATTTCGAACGGTTCCTGACGTTTTTCGTCGAGGCCGGTTACGACGTCGACGGCAAGGATGAGCAAGGCAATGATTTCATCGCCCTGATCCAGGATCAGCGCAACGCGTCGGATTACATCGAGCTGATCAACAAAGCTCGCGGCTGATGGCATTTGTGGCGAGGGTGCTTGCTCTCGCTTGAGTGCGCAGCATTCACAAATCACCGTAGATCATTCGATTTTCGGGCCGCTTCGCAGCCCAGCGGGAGCAAGCTCCCTCGCCACAAACTATCCACAGCCACAAAAAAAACGCCCCGCCCTCAGAGAGGGACGGGGCGTTTTTCATGGGGCCGAATCAGGCGTAGCTTTCGGTCTCGCTGCTGGCTTGAACCAGTTCCAGTGCCACGTTGTTCTGCGCGTTGATCTTGCGATACAGCGCCGCGTCGGTTTCCAGCACCTTCTCGCGAGCCGGGAAGATTTCCGCCAGTTTGGCAGCCCATTCACCCTTGGCCTTGCCCGGGAAGCATTTTTCGATCAGCTCCAGCATGATCGAAACCGTCACCGATGCACCCGGGGAAGCGCCCAGCAGAGCGGCAAGTGAGCCGTCCTTGGCCGCGACCAGCTCGGTGCCGAACTGCAGCACGCCGCCTTTTTTCGGGTCTTTCTTGATGATCTGCACCCGTTGGCCGGCCACTTCCAGGCGCCAGTCTTCGGCTTTCGCTTCGGGGTAGAAGCGGCGCAGGGAGTCCAGGCGCTGCTCCATCGATTGCATTACTTCGCTGACCAGGTACTTGGTCAGGTCCATGTTGTTTTTCGCCACGGCCAGCATCGGCCCGATGTTGCCGGCGCGAACCGACATCGGCAGGTCCATGAAGGAGCCGTGCTTGAGGAACTTGGTGGTGAAACCGGCGTATGGCCCGAACAGCAGGGACTTCTTGCCATCGACCACGCGTGTGTCCAGGTGCGGCACGGACATCGGTGGCGAACCCACGGCCGCCTGGCTGTAGACCTTGGCCTGGTGATGCTTGACCACTTCCGGGTTGTCGCAACGCAGCCACTGGCCGCTGATCGGGAAGCCGCCAAAGCCTTTGCTCTCTTCGATGCCCGACGCCTGCAGCAGCGGCAGGGCCGCGCCGCCAGCGCCCAGGAACACGAATTTGGCATCGACTTCACGGGTGCTGCCGCTGTTGACGTCCTTGATGCTGACGGTCCAGCCGCCATTGTTGCGCTTCAGGCCGGTCACGCGCTTGCAGTACTTGACCTGGGCATCGGGGGCGCTGGTCAGGTGCTTGAGCAACTGGTTGGTCAGCGCGCCGAAATTGACGTCGGTACCATTGATCACGCGGGTGGCGGCGAGGACTTCATCAGCCGAACGTCCCGGCATCATCAGCGGCATCCACTCGGCCATCTTGGCCTTGTCTTCGGTGTATTCCATGTCGGCGAAGGCGTGGTGCTTGCTCAGCACGTTGAAACGCGACTTGAGGAAGGAAACACCACTGTCACCCTGGACGAAGCTCAGGTGTGGCACCGGGCTGATGAACGACTTGCACGAGCCGAACGTGCCTTTTTTGGTCAGGTACGACCAGAACTGCTTCGACACCTCGAACTGGGTGTTGATGTGCACGGCTTTCTTGATGTCGACGGTGCCATCGGCAGCCTGCGGCGTGTAGTTGAGCTCGCACAGGCCGGCGTGACCGGTACCGGCGTTGTTCCACGGGTTGGAACTCTCCGCGGCACCGGAATCCATCAGCTCGACGACTTCCAGCTTGATCGCGGGGTCGAGCTCTTTGAGCAGTACTGCGAGGGTGGCACTCATGATGCCGGCCCCTACCAGTACTACGTCGACTGCTTCGTTATGCGCCATTTAACGCGTCTCCAAAATCTGCAGCACCAAATTGACGGCATGGCTGCCAGGCGTTCCGGGGCGTGTCAGTGTGGCCCCTGGGAATTCATGGCCGGATCGCCATGTCCGAATCTTCGCAATTTTTCGCAACTTCGACGGACGCTGCCTGCCGGGTCTGATCAGAGCTCCATGAACTCATTTCGACGCGCTGCTGGCAATTCGACTTATGGTCGATACATCCGTTTGTGCAACCAAATCCGTAGCGGACAGGCTTCAGGCTCCGGTATACGAGGTGTACTCGGTCCTGTGTCGTCGGGCTGTTGTAGACGCTAATGGTGCATATTCAGACGCAAAACTATTCATTTGCTCGCCACACTCTTGTGAAGTTGTGAAAACCCGTTTTTTTCACGCTCTTTTGAAGACGTGAACCTCAAAAAAGGGCTGTCCCAGCCTGGCACCGTGCCCGGATGATTGGCCGCCAGGGAATGCATGGCGGGCAAATCGGGCAAAACAGCTCAGTGACCGAGCGGAATGACAGCTCTGCAGATTCGTGAAAAGCGGGTTTTTGCCAAAGGAACAGCAAGCGCGCCAGCTTCACTCGATCTGTGTGGGCGGCTCTCTGTGGGCAGTGCGGGGTGTCAAATTCGGAGCAATACCGGAACATTGACGATGCTGCGAGGCCCGATCAGGAGACGTCCTTATAATCGGGGGGAGATTGTATCTAAGAAACGCAGGGAAATGGGTGTGTTTAACGACTTTTATTAGGCGTCCGGTCAGGTGGTCAGCAGTTGCCGTACACGGGAGCGAGCCGGGCGCTGGACCACGCGGGCGCTGGCAGGCAGGGGCTGATGCAGCCAGTTGAGGCGGATTTCCTCGATTTCGACCCAGCCATCGCCCATGGGCTGCAGGCTGCACTGTTTGAATGCCTGGCAATGGCCCTTGTGGTCGAGCAGGGCGAAGCAGCGATGCAACGGACGTGGCGCGAACAAAGAGATGAGAAAGCGCATGGCAAATGACCTTTTGGGTAATTGCCGCCAAGGTTGTCAGCCTGTCGTGACGTGCCGGTGAAGGGCGGGTGAAAAAACTGTGACAGGAACCGCCTCGCACCGGATGTGTCAGAGAATTCAGTAATAGCTGCCAGACGCTAGTTAGCCGCGGTGGCGCACCGCTATACTGCCGGCCTTGTGCCTGATTCTGGAGAGAAGAGCATGTTGCAACGCCTGTTGTTCGGTTTGATCACTGTAACCAGCCTGACGCTGGTCGGCTGCGCCCACAGTCCGCAACAACTGAACCCGGAACCCAAGCTGACGGCGCAACTGGCCCCGGTCGGCCATGGTCAGCCGGTGGTGGTGCGCGTGGTGGACGGTCGTGCGTCGCCAACCCTGGGCACCCGTGGCGGCCTGTATCCGGAGACCAGCGCGATCACCGTGCAGGGTCAGCAGATCCTGCCGAAGTTGCAGGCCCAGGCTGAAGCCGCCGTACGCCTGTTGGGCTTTACCCCGACCACCAATGCGGCGAGCGCCCCGCAATTGACCGTGACCCTGGCCGAGCTGAAGTATCAGTCGCCCAAAGAAGGCATGTACGTGACCGAAGCCACCATCGGCGCGACCTTCCGCTCTGACGTGCAAAACGCCAACCGTCGTTACAGCGGCCGTTACGGCGCCTCCCTGGACCAGCGTTTCGGCATGGCGCCGAACCAGGAAACCAATACCAAACTGGTCAGTGATGTGTTGAGCGATGCCTTGACCCGTCTGTTCAAGGACCCGACCGTGGGTCAGATCCTCGGCGAATAAGCGTTCGCCAGCTGCAAAAAAAGCCCGGTGCCAGCGATGGCCCCGGGCTTTTTTGTGCCACCTGCAGGGGCGAGCCTGCTCGCGATGATCGTCAACGATGACGCGGGGCATCTGATGCCCCATCGCGAGCTCGCTCCTACAGGTTTTGCGGTGTCAGGCGGCTTGGGAGTAGAAGTCCAGCACGCTCACGCCTGTCAGCAAATCCGCTTCCGGCAAATCCGCATGTTGATGACCGCCCAGTGCGCAGTACACCAGCCAGTGACGATCCTGGACATTGAAGGCAAGGCTGCCGACGAGGGTTTGTTGTTCATCGCTGTGTGCGATGAGGTAGAGGCGATCCTGGTTTTCGGCGTGGAGCATGACGCAGACCGTGTCGGTTTCGAGGGGCGACAGACTGGCGCAATCAGATGACGAAGCCGTGACGCAGGACAACCATCGGTCGATTGCTTCGTTAATTGTCGGAAAGGGAGGGCAGGCAAGGAGGCATTCGGTAGAATCGCGCCGCGGTCGTCGGTCCGGCGTCTGCTTTACCCGTTTTGCCTGAGGCCCGTGATGTCGCTGCATTTGATGACGCTGTTAACCGCCCATCCCGCCAAATTGATCAACCTGCTGGCCTTGCTCCTGACTTTTCCGGGTGGCTGGTTGCTGCACGCCACCCGACGCCGCGAACAGCGCGCCATCGCTGCGCAACGCCAAAGCCAGGCCAGCGATGAGCCGACCCTGGACTGGGCGACCCTGCGCATGAACCGGTTTTTCTATAGCTTCGGCTTTGCCTGCATGGGGCTGGCGCTGTTGGTGTCGTGGTTCAGCACCAAGTTCTGAACCCGACAAGAGCCTCGTGGTGAGGGAGCTTTTGTGGTGAGGGGATAAATCCCCTCACAGCAAGTTGCCGCTCCGGTTTTGCGGCGGTTAGAGCGCCAACCCCGCCTTCACCCGATACTGATTACGCACCGGCATCGCATATTGCAGCACCAGGAACGGGCGATGCTCTTCAGGGCAGGCGTCCAGGCGTTCCTGCCATTGCGCCTGCGCCTTGGCCAGTTCATCGGCCGGGAACAGTTCGCCGGCGCTTGGCACCTGCAATTGCGGGTCGGCGTCCTGCCACTGGGCGTAAGCCAGGTAATGCACGGGAAACAGGCGATAACCGCCCAGAATCTGCTTGTCCATCTCGATCGCCAATTGCTTGGTGTCTTCGAACAACTCGGTGATCGGCGCGGCAAAGTTTACGTGCACCCGGCCTTTGTAGCCCGTGATGCCCTTGGCGATGCTCACGTCATCCTCGCCCGGCGCCTTGGTGTAGGTGCCGGTGGTGGCGCGGATGTACAGTTCGCGGGCCTTGGCCTGGTCGCAGGGGTCGTACTCGTAGCTGATCGACACCGGCGTCAGGTTCAGCGAACGAATGACTTCGCCGAACGGCTCGTCCTTGCGGCTCATGTGGAACATCTTGAGAATCGCCGATTCGGTACGGTCGTCGCCATCCTTGGCCCGGCCTTCGGCCTGGGCGATCCAGATGGATGCGCAATCGTTGCGGATCGAATGGTTGATGTAGGCCGAAAGCAACTGATAGGCCGCCATTTTCTCGCGACGGCCGGTGATCGAACGGTGCACGATGAAGCTCTTGTTCAGGCGCATCAGGTCGCTGACGAAGGGCTTTTGCAGAAGATTGTCGCCGATGGCGATGCGCGGAGTCGGCAGGCCGGCGTGGTACACGGCGTAGTTGACGAAGGCCGGGTCCATCACGATGTCGCGGTGATTGGCGATGAACAGGTAAGCACTGCCGGACTTGAACTGCTCGACGCCGGTGTAGGTCACCCCGTCCGTGGCGCGCTCGATAGTGTGATCGACGTAATGCTCGACTTTGTCCTGCAAAGTGGCCACCGAGCTGATGCCGGCGAACTCACGGCGCAGTCGATGAGCTATAAGAGGTTTGAGCGCCCAGCCAAGGGCGCCGGCGAAACGCGGGAAGCGGAAGTGGGTGAGGATATCTAGAAACGCCTTGTCGCCGAGCAGCCTTGCCAGCACCGCTGGGACTTCGCTGTCGTCGTAAGGTCGGATGGCATCGAATTCGCCCATCATGCTCTCTTGTTGGAAACGGCTAGGGTAAGTAAAGGTTTTGATCGAAAACCGGCGGGGTACGGTCTGAAAAGTAGCCAGACGAAAATAGCCCTGCAAATAGACCGGCGATTATACGCACAAGTCACCCGGGAGACCGCGATGCTGGAAAATGCAGATTATGAATGTCCGTATTGTGGTGAACAGGTCGAGACCACGCTGGACCTGTCCGCAGGGGACCAGACCTATATTGAAGACTGTCAGGTGTGCTGCCGGCCGATAACGTTCGTGTTGCAGGTTCACGGCGAGGAATGGCACCTGGAAGTGTTCAGCGAGAACGATTGAAGGCGACTATGCGGCGAATCTACGAACCGGAAAACCTGATGGAAGGCGAATTGCTGCAGGGCATGCTCGCCAGCGAAGGCATCGAGGCGCATCTGGTCGGGCGCGATCTGGTGGGTGCCAGCGGCGAGTTGCCGATTTTCGGCTTGCTGGGCCTGGCGGTGGATAACGACCAGGCTGAATACGCCCGCGAGCTGATCAGTGCGTACAATGCCGCCCTGCCACTCCCCGGTGATGAACCTGAGAGCTTTCCCGGCACGCTGGTCTGTTAGGCTGGTCGTTCGTTTGATCAAGAGTCGTGCTGCCCCATGTGTGGACGTTATGCCCTGTTTCGCTGGAACCCCGCCTTCGCGGCGCTGCCCGGTTTCCCCGCCGATCAGCAGGCCCAGTGGAACATTTCCCCCAATGATTCGGTGTTGATCCTGCGTGCCGGCGAAGACGGCCAGCGCGAGTTGGCCCGTGCGCGCTGGGGGCTGACGCCGCCGTGGCTGACCGACCTGTCCCGCACCCCGGCCCACGCCCGCGCCGAAACCGTGGCCGAGCAGCCGATGTTCCGCGAAGCCCTGCGCCTGCGCCGGTGCCTGTTGCCGGCCAACGGGTTCTACGAATGGCGCGGCACCACGCGCAAACGCCCTTACTGGCTGACGCCGGGGGAAGGTTCGTCGCTGTTTTTCGCAGCCATCTGGGAGGCGTATCCGGTGCAGGAACAGGTGTGGCTGAGCACGGCAGTCATCACCCAGCCGGCGGCCAGTCAGCGTCGACCGTTGATTCTGGACGCGGCGGGGCAGGTGGCCTGGCTCGATCCCGAAACACCGCTGTATGCCTTGCAAGCCCTGTTGGCCAGTGAACCTGCCGCATTGCGCGAGCGGGTGCTGGCGAACATGGTCAATGATCCGAAGCTCAATGGGCCCGAGTGCCTGACCCCGGGTTGACCCTGTGCCTGTTAAGGCCCCTTCGCGAGCAAGCCCACTCTCACAGTCCAACATAGAGCCAATGTGGGAGCGGGCTTGCTCGCGAAGGAGGCCTCTGGATCAGACCTTGAACTGATTGATCAACCGCCGCTGCTGCTCGGCCAGTTTGGTCAGGCCGGCGCTGGCCGCGCTGGACTCATCGGCACCCCCGGCCACTTCATTGGCCACTTGCCCGATATTGATCACGTTGCGGTTGATATCGTCGGCCACCGCACTTTGTTCCTCGGCGGCGCTGGCGATCTGGGTGTTCATGTCGTTGATCACCGACACGGCCTGGGTAATGGTTTCCAGCGCCTGCGCCGCTTTGGCCGCGTGCTGCACGCTTTCGTCCGTGCGGTTCTGGCTGTCCTCCATCACCCGCACCACGTCCCGCGTGCCTTGTTGCAACTGCTGGATCATGGTCTGGATTTCTTCGGTGGCCTTCTGGGTTTTCTGCGCCAGGTTGCGCACTTCATCGGCGACCACGGCAAAGCCGCGACCCTGTTCACCGGCCCGCGCCGCTTCGATGGCTGCGTTCAGGGCCAACAGGTTGGTCTGCTCGGCGATTCCGCGGATCGCCGTGAGGATGGCGTTAATGTTCTCGCTGTCCTTGGCCAGGGTTTGCACCACCGTTACCGCACGGCCGATTTCCACCGCAAGGGCGCCGATGGAATTGGACGTGTCACGCACGATTTCCATGCCTTGGCTGGCCGCCTGGTCGGCATGGCTGGCGGCTTGCGCGGCCTGGGTCGCGTTGCGCGCCACGTCCTGGGCTGTGGCGGTCATTTCCTGTACCGCCGTGGCCACTTGATCGATCTCGGCCATTTGCTTGTGCACACCCATGTTGGTGCGGATGGCGATGTCGGCGGTGTGTTCCGAGGAATCGCTGACACTCTGCACCGACGTCACCACCTGAGTGATCATCGCCTGCAATTTGGCCAGGAAGGTGTTGAAGCCCTTGGCGATCGAGCCCAGTTCGTCGGAGCGATCGCTGGTCAGGCGGCGGGTCAGGTCGCCTTCGCCTTGAGCGATGTCGTCGAGCATGGCCACCATTTGCTTGAGCGGACGAGCAATGCCATGGCCCACCAGCCAGATCACCAGCAAGCCTAGGCCGGCAATCAGCAGGCCGACCATGGCCATGCCGAAGGTGTCGGACTTGCGCTGGGTGTTCAGGTCAGCCTGCAGCGTTTGCAGGTCGGCCATCACCGCGTTCAGTGGCAGTTGCAGCATCAGGGTCCAACGGGCGTCGGTCTGGCCGATGCCGAACGGCAGGTACAACTCGATCCGGCCCTGGGTCTTGTCAACGCTGTAGGTGACCTCGCCGCGCTTGAGATTGGCCATGTTGGCAATCTGCTGGCTGTCGAGGATGTCGCTGACCTTTTCACCGAATTTGCTCGGGTCCTTGGTGTAGGCCACGATCCGGCCGTTGCCGCCGATCAGGGCCATCTCCCCGGCGCCGCTGTACAACTTCTGGTTGGCGCCCAGGAGCATTTCCTGGATGAAGTTCACCGACAGGTCGGCGCCGACGATGCCCTGGAAGGCGCCGTTGAGCATGATCGGTTCAATGAACGAAGCGAGCATGACGATTTTGTCGCCGACCTTGTAGGGCGCCGGGTCGATCACGCAGGGTTTTTTGGTTTCCTTCGAGCACAGGTAGTACTCGCTGGCGCGGACCCCGGTGGACAGGGTTTTCTGGTCGTCCACGTCCACCAGTTTGTCCTGGCCCAGGCTGCCGTCCGCATTGCGGAACCACCAGGGCAGGAACCGGCCGTTGGCTGAGTCGATGCCGGTGACCTGGGTGCCGACGTAGGCTGCATCGTTGTGATCCAGCGCATTGGCTTCCCAGCCGATATAGGTACCGAGGATTTTCGGGTTCTTGGCGACGTTTTCCTTGATCAGGCCGATCAACTGCTCGCGGCTGAGGCTCAAAGCCGGCTTGCCATCGGCGCCCGACGTACCGATCAGGGTGTTGACCCGCACCAGGCCACCGGCAATCAACAGCGGCGCTTCAAGTTCGCGCTGGATCTGGCTGACCTGGGTCTGCGCCAGGGAGGTCAGGCGCTGTTCGATGACTTGCTCGAACTGCGCCTGGGTCCGTTCCTGGACCATGGCTTGGGTCCTGGCACCGGAAAACAGCGCGTAGACCACCAGCGCTGCCACGACACTCAGAACGATGGCGCCCGCCAGGGCCGCCACGGAAAACTGGATTGACTTGAATTTCATGGTGGTTCCGCACACGAGAGGACGACTGCGCAGATATCGGCTGGGGCAGGACGGGCATGAGCGGGTGATGGAAAAATACCCGGTTTTATGGGGGCGGATGTCGTAAATGAATCATTGTGATTCGCTAACGACCCATTTTTGTCGAAAGGGGCGGCTTTTTTTCATCGGCGACGAGAGCTTTGTCCGAATTGCGCGTCTTACTGTCGTTGTATCTGGCGTCGATACATTTGCACGCCTAGGATACGAACAGATTTTTTCAGGGAGTTTTTTGATGAACAAGACATTGGTTTGGTGTGCACTGAGTGCAAGCCTGCTGCTCACTGGATGCCAGTCGGTCAACACGACCAGCGGCGGCGCCGTGGGCGTTGAGCGCAAACAGTACATGTTCAGTATGTTGTCCTCCGACGAGGTCAACCAGATGTACGCCCAGTCGTATACCAAGACGGTGAGTGAGGCCAGCAGCCAGGGCGTGCTGGACAAGACCAGCGCCGATGCCAAGCGGGTTCAGGCCATCGCCGATCGGCTGATTGCCCAGGCACCGAATTTCCGTCCGGATGCGGCGCAGTGGAAGTGGGAAGTCAACCTGATCAAGAGCGACGAACTCAACGCCAACTGCGGGCCTGGCGGCAAGATCTTTGTCTATACCGGGTTGATCGACAGCCTGAAACTTACCGACGATGAACTCGCTGCGGTCATGGGCCATGAAATCGCCCACGCCTTGCGCGAACACGGTCGTGAGGCGATGTCCAAGGCATACGGTATCGAAATGGCCAAGCAGGGCGCTGGTGCCTTGTTGGGTCTGGGCCAGGACAGCCTGGCGCTGGCGGACACCGTGGCCAACTACGGGATGACCCTGCCCAACAGTCGCGCCAATGAAAACGAAGCGGACCTGATCGGCCTCGAGCTGGCCGCCCGCGCCGGCTACAACCCGAACGCGGCGATCACCCTGTGGAACAAGATGAGCAAGGCCAGCGAAGGGGCTCCACCGGAATTCCTCAGCACTCACCCGTCCTCCGGCAGCCGGACCGCGTCGTTGCAGGCGGCGATTCCGAAGGTGATGCCGCTTTACGAGCAGGCCAAGAAGTAGGTTCGTGGCGTAGCTGCTGACGCCTTCGCGAGCAAGCCCGCTCCCACATCAGGAATGCATTCCCCTGTGGGAGCTGCGGTGCGACGATTCGACTTGCTCGCGAAGAACGATGACGCGGTCTAACGCCCTACCGCATCAAACCCAGCCACTGCTCTGCATGGCCTTGTAAACCGCAAGGATCGCCAGAATGAAGAACGCCGAAGCCGCCAGTCGGCGAATGAGCGTCAGTGGCAGTTTGTCCGCAGCAAAATTACCCGCCAGTACCACCGGCACGTTGGCAATCAACATGCCCAGGGTGGTGCCGATGATCACCAGCCACAACTCAGGATATTGCGCGGCCAGCATCACGGTCGCGATCTGAGTCTTGTCGCCGATTTCCGCCAGGAAGAACGCAATCAGGGTGGTCAGGAACGGCCCGAATTTGCGTGCGGTACTGGCTTCGTCGTCATCCATCTTGTCCGGTACGAGGGTCCACAAGGCCGTGGCGGTGAAGCTCGCGGCGAGGATCCAGTGCAGCAACGTATCGGAGAAGAAACTGCCCACCCAGGCGCCCACCGCACCGGCCGCCGCGTGGTTGGCCAGGGTCGCGGCAACGATACCGGCGATAATGGGCCAGGGTTTGCGGAAGCGGGCAGCGAGAATGAGCGCGAGCAGTTGCGTCTTGTCGCCGATTTCGGCCAAGGCAACGATTGCGGTGGGTACGAGTAATGAATCCAGCATCAGGGGTTTTCCTAAGGGGCGGGTCGACACGGCTATGACACGTACAGCCTTCCCGCCCCGGGTAAGGTGTTCGTGTCATAGGTCTTGTCAAACCCTGCGATCCGTCTGATGCGGTCGCTTGGGTCGCATGCGCCATGGTCTGAGGACCAAGTATGTTGACGCATGCCGGACGAGCATGGCGCTCGTGGGAGACTACTCCCCTAGGACGGAGCGGATTCTGCCTAGGCAAAATCCATTCGGCAAGCCTTCTTTTTCAAAACATGTTCAGCCGCGCTTGGCCCGGTAGATCCGGAAACCCTGCCCTTCCGCCTTGATTGCACACACGCCCAAATGCTCTTCGATCAGCGGCTGATATTTCAGGAAACTGTTGGCTACCAGCCGCAGTTCGCCACCGTTTTTCAGATGTTTGGCTGCTTTTCTCAGCAAGTTCTCTGTGGCGAAGTAATCGGTGTGCACCCCGACATGGAAGGGCGGATTGCTCAGGATCGCACTCAAACCCATGGGCGCGGCGTCGATGCCATCGCCCGTCAGTACCTCGGCTTCCAGACCGTTGGCCGCCAGGGTCAAGCGACTGCTGGCGGCGGCAAAGGCGTCGACATCGAGCAAGGTCACCTGGTTATGCGGATAGCGGCGTTTTACCGCAGCCCCCAACACACCCGCGCCGCAACCGAAATCCAGCAAGTGACCGCTGGGCAGCTTGTCCAGATGCTCGAGCAACAGCGCGCTGCCGCGATCCAGTCGGCCGTGGCTGAACACGCCGGGCAGACTGATGACCTTGAGCGGGCCTTCGGCCAGCGGCAGTTCGTATTCCTGGGCCAGGCTTTCCAGCGGCTTGGCTTGCGGGGCATCGGCCACGGTGACTTGCCAGAGCTGGCAATGCCGCGCGCTGTCGAGCTTGCGTGGCTTGCCGAAGGGGTTCAATTGCTTGGACGCGCCTTCGATGCCACTGCGTTTTTCCCCCACCAGGTACACCTCGCGACCTGCCAGGCGCGAGGCCACGGCGTTGAGGATGTAATCGGTCAGGTCCTTGGATTTGGGCAGGAACACCACGGCGCTGTCGAATGCGAACTCGGGGACGGTTACGCCAAAATCGCTGCGTCCCTCGAAGCGTGCATCCAGCGCCGCCTGATCGCCGGCATGCCAGCACCAGCCGCGAGCGGCGGGCAGGCGGCCGAGCAAGTCATCGGCGGGCAAACCGGCCAGCAACACATTGCCTTGAAATAATTCAGCCTGACGAAGCAGTACTTCACTGCGCGGATCCATAACTGCTCCTGTGAAAAAAAGTGCCGCAGTTTATCAACTGACGACCCGCAGCGCCTTAGCGCTGAAGTAGCCCAGGGCGTTTTCGGTGACCTGGCCGACGATTCGCTGCCGCGCCTCGCGACTGCCCCAGGCGTTGTGCGGGGTGACGATCAGGCGGGGGATGTCCGGGGCCAGCAACGGATTGCCATTGACCGGTGGCTCCACACTCAATACGTCGGTGGCGGCGCCGCCCAGATGGCCACTTCGCAAAGCGACGGCCAGTGCCTGCTCGTCAATCAGGCCGCCACGGGCGGTGTTGACCACGAATGCGCCGGGCTTCATCGAGGCCAGTTCACGGGCGCCGATGAAATGCCGGGTGTGCTCGTTGAGCGGGCAGTGCAGGGTCAAGGCGTCGATCTGTGGCAGCAATTCGTCCAGCGGCAAGCGGTCGGGTCGGGCAGGGCGCCCCGGAATCTGACCCAGCAGGACGCGCATGCCGAACGCTTCGGCCAGGCATGCGACGGCGCTTCCAAGTTCACCGTGACCGAGCAGGCCCAGGGTTTTGCCTTGCAGTTCGACAATCGGGTAGTCGAGCAGGCAGAACTGCTTGGCCTGCTGCCAGCGACCTTCGCCGACCGCTTTCTGATAATCGGCCAGGCGCGTCGCAAGGTTGAGCAGCAGCATGATGGTGTGCTGCGCCACTGACGGCGTGCCGTAGCCCTGGCAATTGCACACGGTTATGCCGTGAGCGCGGGCGGCGACGAGGTCAACGTTGTTGGTGCCGGTGGCGGTGATCAGGATCAGCTTCAGTTCGGGGCTCGCGGCGATGGCGGCCGCGTCGATCATGATCTTGTTGGTGATGGCGACGGTGGCGCCCTTGAGGTGCTCGATCACCTGGTCGGGCAACGTCTGGGGAAATAGCTGCAACTCGCTGAAGCACTCGCGCAACGGGCTGAGGTCCAGGTCGCCAAGGTCCAGGGAAGGATGGTCAAGGAAAACGGCGCGGCAATTGTTCGGCATCAACTGTACCTTTTGTGCGATGAACTGAAGGCGTAATCTGCCGAGCCTACCAGATGAAACAAATCGTTACGCACACCCAGGCTGCACGATGGACCCTGTGGGAGCGGGCTTGCTCGCGAATGCGGTGTGTCATCCAAGCCTCTAGGTCGACTGACACTCCCTCTTCGCGAGCAAGCCCGCTCCCACAAGGACGGCGTCAGCCGATGATTTTCAATTTGACCGATGTGTCCCAGAGGAGCCCCCATGTACTGGACCGAGTTCTTGACCGTAGCCCTGATCCACCTGCTGGCCGTGGCCAGCCCCGGCCCGGACTTTGCCGTGGTGGTGCGCGAGAGCGTGACCCACGGTCGTCGCGCCGGCACCTGGACCGCGCTGGGCGTGGGCACGGCGATTTTCCTGCACGTTGGCTATTCGCTGCTGGGGATCGGCCTGATCGTGTCCCAGTCGATCGTGCTGTTCAACGCGCTGAAATGGGCGGCGGCGGCCTATCTGCTGTACATCGGCTTCAAGGCCTTGCGTGCGCAACCGGCAAAACCTGTGGCCGATGATTTGCACAAGGAAGTCGGCGAGCGCACCGCCCGTGGCGCCTTCACGTCAGGTTTCGTGACCAACGGTCTCAACCCGAAAGCCACGCTGTTTTTTCTGTCGCTGTTCACCGTGGTGATCAACCCCCATACGCCGCTGATGGTGCAGGCCGGTTACGGGGTTTACCTGGCGGTAGCGACCGCGACCTGGTTTTGCCTGGTGGCGATGCTGTTCAGCCAGCAGCGCGTGCGCGCCGGTTTCGCCCGCATGGGTCACTGGTTCGACCGGACCATGGGCGCAGTGCTGATCGCCATCGGCGTGAAACTGGCCTTTACCGAGATGCATTGAGTCAGGTGTGAGGTGGCCGCGACACGCCATGTTGCGGCCAAAGTGCGGGATCAGATGGCGTTGGCCACCGAAGGCTGACGCTGGCGGGCATATTCGAGGAACCCCTCCAGGTCGCTGCTGCTGAGCAGCCTCGATGCAGTCTTCACCTCTTCCATGGGCCAGTCCCACCACGCCGATGCCAGCAACTCACGGCGCACGTCCTCTTCAAACGGCCAGCGAATCTGCCGGCAGGGATTGCCGCCTACGATGGCATAGGGTTCGACATCACGGGTCACCACGGCGCCTGCCGCGACCACCGCGCCGTGACCGATGGTCACGCCGGACAGGATCAGCGCATCGGCACAGATCCAGCAGTCGCTGCCGATCACCACATCGCCCTTGGTCGGACTACAACCGGGGATGTCTCGGGCTTCGTCAATCATCAAGGGAAAGGGGTAGGTGCTGACCCAGTCGGTGCGATGTCCGCCGCCCAGCAGAATCTTCACGCCCTCGGCAATCGAGGTGTAAGAGCCGACCTTCAGGACGGTATCGTCGCCGAACTCCATCACTTCCGGGATACCGTAGGTGCCTACGCCGACTTCATAGCGGGGGTAGCGCAGGCGGATTTTCTCCGGTGCCCTTTGCAGTTTTTCCAGGCGCTTCAGATGTTTTCTGGTTTTTCGTTCTTTGAGTTTTTCGAGAAATTTCATCGGCAAGGCCTGGGGAAACGGAAAAAAGGGTTGCGGGTGACAGGCGCCTAGCGATGAAGCATCAGTCGCTTCAGGCGTTTGAAGCTGGTTCGATTGAGGTGTCGCAAAGGAATGGAGCGCAGCAGCTTCCAGGCTTCCTTCTTGTCCTCGACTACGGCGTACTTGAGCGCCTTGTTCACCAATTGAGTGCGGGCGCTCTGGTAGGCGGGATGACTCAGGTACGGCTCGATGGCCTCAAGGTCCGCCTGCAGCAACACCTTGTATTTGCGCGACAGGTTGTTGGCATGTCGGCGATAACGGGTCACGCAAACCGGTAATTCGTGGATCTCGTAGCCCAGGCGAGCAATGCGCAGGGTCATCTGGAAATCCTGCACCCGCAGGTGCGGGGCATAGAAATCCGCGCTTCGCATCGCACTCATGCGATAGAGCGCGACAGGGGCGCCGATGACGACGGCTCCGCTGAGAATCCTGTCGAAGTCGTAGGTCTGGATCCGGTCACGCTGTTGTTGCTTGATGGTCTTGCCATCGCTGTCCATGTAGATGATCAGCGCACCGACGCAGCCGACATTCGGATGTTTGTTCAGGTAATCGACTCGAACGCTCAGGGAGTGCGGCAGCATGATGTCGTCCAGATCCGGAGTCGAGACGTAGTCGCCCTTGGCGTAGCGCAAGCCGTGATTGAGCGCTGCACTCACGCCCTGGTTAGGTTGCGAGTACAACTGGAAGTCATAGGTTTTCTGCAGTTGCTTGAGCATTTCGACGCTGTTGTCGCTGGACCCGTCGTCGACAATGATCACTTCAAAGTTCGGATAGTCCTGTTCAAAGATGCTTTTGATCGCTTCTTCCAGATACTTTTGCGCGTTGTAGCAAGGCGCCACGATGGACACCAGGGGGGCTTGCGTGCTGGTGCAATCTGCAACGGAAGTGACTTGTGTGTTCATCGTTGTTTGCAGTACCGATCGCTATTGACGAGACATGTCTGCGCCTGCCGGCAGGCTCATTTGTTTCGCAGAAGATACATAGGCTCGCACGAAAGGCGTTGCGGCATCCATCACAACGTTATGTTTAACAGGGAAGGATGATGGCTTCAGGCTAGCATTTACGCGGCTCTGCAAATCATTCCTTTGGCTGATTTGGCTGGCGATCGGGGGGGCTAAAGTGCTTACTTTCAGCCAAGACCGCGCAGTCAGAAAAGGGATTCTTATGTTGCAGACACGCGTTATCCCCCCAGCCGAAGGCGCTTACCAGTATCCGCTGCTGATCAAACGGTTGCTGATGTCCGGTACGCGATATGAGAAAACCCGCGAAATTGTCTACCGCGACCAGTTGCGTTATAGCTATCCCACTCTGATCGAGCGTGTTGCACGCCTGGCCAATGTTTTGACCGCCGCCGGGGTCAAGCCCGGAGACACCGTGGCGGTCATGGATTGGGACAGCCATCGCTATCTGGAATGCATGTTCGCCATTCCGATGATCGGCGCGGTGATCCACACCATTAACGTACGCCTGTCGCCGGAACAGATCCTGTACACCATGAATCACGCCGAGGACCGCTTCGTGCTGGTCAACAGCGAGTTCGTCGGCCTGTACAAAGCCATTGCCGGGCACCTGACCACGGTCGAGAAAACCCTGCTGCTGACCGATCTGCCGGAAAAGAGCGCTGACCTGCCCAACCTGGTCGGCGAGTACGAGCAGTTGCTGGCGGCGGCGAGCCCCCGGTACGACTTCCAGGACTTCGACGAAAACTCGGTCGCCACCACCTTCTATACCACCGGCACCACCGGCAATCCCAAAGGCGTGTACTTCACCCATCGGCAACTGGTGCTGCACACCATGGGCGTGTCGACCATCATGGGCGCCATCGACAGCGTGCGCCTGCTGGGCACCAACGACGTGTACATGCCCATCACCCCGATGTTCCACGTCCATGCCTGGGGCCTGCCATATGTGGCGACCATGCTCGGGCTCAAGCAGGTTTACCCGGGGCGCTACGATCCGGAGTTCCTGGTGGAGCTGTGGCGCAAGGAAAAGGTGTCGTTCTCCCATTGTGTGCCGACCATCCTGCAAATGGTCCTCAACGCCAAGGCGGCGCAAGACGTCGATTTCGGCGGCTGGAAAATCGTCATTGGCGGCAGCGCCCTCAACCGCGCGCTCTACGAAGCGGCGAAGGCCAAGGGCATTCAATTGACCGCCGCTTATGGCATGTCGGAGACCGGGCCGCTGGTCTCGTGCGCTCACCTCAACGACGAATTGATGGCCGGCACCGAAGACGAGCGCACCACCTATCGGATCAAGGCCGGTGTACCCGGGCCCTTGGTGGAGGCGGCGATCGTCGACACCGACGGCAATTTCCTGCCTGCCGACGGCGAGACCCAGGGAGAGCTGGTGCTTCGTGCGCCGTGGCTCACCGAGGGGTATTTCAATGAGCCGCAAAAAGGCGCCGAGCTCTGGGCCGGCGGCTGGTTGCACACCGGCGACGTGGCCACCCTGGACAGCATGGGGGTGATCGATATTCGCGACCGGATCAAGGACGTGATCAAGACCGGCGGCGAGTGGATCTCCTCCCTGGACCTCGAAGACCTGATCAGTCGACACGGATCGGTACGCGAAGTAGCAGTGGTGGGGATCGCCGATCCACAGTGGGGCGAGCGCCCGTTTGCCTTGCTGGTGCTGCGTGATGGCCATGAGATCGGGGCACGGGAACTCAAGGAGCACCTCAAGCCGTTCGTGGAGTTGGGGCACCTGAGCAAATGGGCGATCCCGAGCCAGATCGCCGTTGTTACTGAAATTCCCAAGACCAGTGTCGGTAAGCTCGACAAGAAAAAAATCCGCATCGACATCACCGAGTGGCAAGCCACCAACAGCACCTTCCTTTCGACGCTTTAAGCCTCCTTTGGCGTGCCCGAAAGGGCACGCCAGCCCCACCAAGCAAGCGCTTGGCTTGTCAAATCCGAATTTTCAGCCATCCTTGCCGTGCCGACGGGTGTCGGTCTGGCGAAAGGACTGTTCCAGAGTGGCTGGCAGCTGCAAATCACACTTTAGAGGGATCAAGCACTACTACCTGCTGGCTATAGTCCGCTCAAGGATTTTTAAGAACGGAAGCAAACGCACAACCGGGGCGATGCAACTTGGGAATGACTTTGGGATGCCATGGCTCCCTGTTATCCAAGCGTTTTTAAAAGTGCTCACTGCCATAACAATAAAATGCACATGGAGTAGCGTCGATGACATCAGTAAACCAGTTCTGGCGCCGGGCTAAACTGCCTCTGGCCGTCAGCCTTGCCTCTACGCTCGCCGGACCTGCATTCGGCGTCAGTTTCAACATCGGAGAAATTGAAGGTCAGTTCGACTCGTCCCTGTCGATTGGTGCCAGTTGGTCTACTGAAAACGCCAACAAGAACCTCATCGGCGTCAACAACGGCGGCAAAGGCCTGTCGCAGACTTCCGATGACGGTCACCTGAACTTCAAGAGCGGTGAAACTTTCTCGAAAATCTTCAAGGGCATCCATGACCTTGAGCTGAAGTACGGCGACACCGGCGTTTTCGTCCGTGGCAAATACTGGTACGACTTCGAACTCAAGGACGAAAGCCGTCCGTTCAAGGACATCAGCGACAGCAACCGCAAGGAAGGCGCCAAGTCCTCTGGCGGCCAGATCCTCGACGCCTTCGTCTACCACAACTACCAGGTGGCCGATCAGCCGGGCTCCGTGCGTCTGGGCAAGCAGGTAGTGAGCTGGGGTGAAAGTACCTTCATCGGCGGTGGCATCAACTCGATCAACCCGATCGACGTGTCTGCGTTCCGCCGTCCAGGCGCCGAGATCAAGGAAGGCCTGATTCCGGTCAACATGTTCTACGTGTCCCAGAGCCTGACCGACAACCTGTCGGCCGAAGCGTTCTACCAGCTTGAGTGGGACCAGACTGTCGTCGACAACTGCAGCACCTTCTTCTCCCAGCCCGACATCATTGCCGATGGCTGCACCAACAACCTGCGCGTGCTGAACAAGCGTTCGACCATCCCGGCGGCCGCCTTGCCAACGCTGACCCGCCTGGGTGTCGACGTCGACAACGAAGGTGTACTGGTACGCCGTGGTCCGGACCGTGATGCGCGGGACAGCGGCCAGTGGGGTGCGTCGTTCAAATACATGTTCGACCCGCTGGACACCGAGTTCGGTGCCTACTTCATGAACTACCACAGCCGCGCGCCGATCTTCAGTGCAACGGGGGCGCCAGCATCGACCTTCGCCGGTGCTGCGGCCTTGCCTGCGCAACTGCGCGCGTTGGCACCGCTGATCGTCGCGGGTAACTCGAGCTACTTCGTCGAGTACCCGGAAGACATCCGCCTCTACGGCTTGAGCTTCTCCACCACCCTGCCTACCGGTACGGCGTGGAGCGGTGAAGTCAGCTACCGTCCGAACGCGCCGGTGCAGCTCAACTCCACCGACATCCTGTTCGCCGGTGTACGTCCTCTGGGCGGCGCACTGACCAACGCTTCGCTGCTCTCGGCCCCACCAGGTTCGGACCTGCACGGCTATCGCCGCAAGGAAGTGACTCAGTTCCAGACCACCCTGACGCATTTCTTCGATCAGGTCATGGGCGCCAGCCGTCTGACCCTGGTGGGCGAAGTGGGCGTGACCCATGTCGGCGGCCTGGAAAGCACTTCCGACGTCCGTTATGGCCGTGACCCGGTTTATGGCCCGGGCGAGCTGCCGCCTACCGGCGGTCAGAACACCTGCCAGGCACTCAACGCCAGCACCATCGCCGGTGCCGGTCCTGGTACGCCGACCAACAACCTCAACCGCAATTGCAACAACGAAGGCTTCACCACCGCCACCTCCTGGGGTTACCGCGGTCGTGCCATCTGGGAATACAACGACGTGTTCGCCGGCGTGAACCTCAAGCCGAACGTGGCCTGGTCCCACGACGTGGAAGGTTATTCGCCTGGCCCTGGCGGCAACTTCGAGGAAGGTCGCAAAGCAGTCAGCCTGGGTGTCGACGCCGAGTACCAGAACACCTACACCGCAAGCCTGGCGTACACCAACTTCTTCGACGGCAAGTACACCACCGTGGATGACCGCGACTTCGTTGCGCTCAGCTTCGGCGTGAACTTCTAAGCACAGTATTTTCAGGACGAACACACATATGAAAATAACCAAGAGTCTGTTCCACGCCGGTGTCCTCGGGCTGTCGTTGCTGGCAACCAGCGTCATGGCGGCGGTCCCTGCGGCCGAAGCGGACAAACTGGGCAAGAGCCTGACCCCGATGGGCGCCGAAATGGCCGGTAACGCCGACGGCTCGATCCCGGCCTGGAAGCCGTTGGCGAAAAACGCCGGTACCGTCGACAGCAAGGGTTTCCTGTCCAACCCGTTCGCCAGTGAGAAGCCGTTGTTCACCATCACGGCGCAGAACGTCGAGCAGTACAAGGACAAGCTTGCCCCCGGCCAGTACGCGATGTTCAAGCGCTACCCGGAAACCTTCAAGATGCCGGTCTACCCATCCCATCGTGGATCGACGGTGCCGGATGATGTATTTGCCGCGATCAAGCGCAACGCCACCAACACCAATCTGGTGTCCGGCGGCAACGGTCTGGAGAACTTCGAAACGGCCGTGCCGTTCCCGATTCCCAAGAGCGGTGTCGAGGTCATCTGGAACCACATCACCCGCTATCGCGGCGGCAGCGTGACCCGTCTGGTGACCCAGGCCACGCCACAGCCGAACGGTTCGTTCAGCCTGGTGTACTTTGAAGACCAGTTCGTGTTCCGCGACAAAATGAAGGATTACGACCCGAAGAACCCGGGCAATATCCTGTTCTACTTCAAGCAGAAAGTGACCGCGCCGGCACGTCTGGCCGGTGGTGTGCTGCTGGTGCACGAGACCCTGGACCAAGTGAAGGAGCCGCGTTCGGCGTGGGTCTACAACGCTGGCCAGCGTCGTGTGCGTCGCGCGCCTCAAGTGTCCTATGACGGCCCGGGTACTGCGGCCGACGGCCTGCGGACCTCCGACAACCTGGACATGTACAACGGTGCGCCGGATCGTTACGACTGGAAACTCGAAGGCAAGAAAGAGATGTACATCGCTTCGGACAGCTACAAGCTTGACGATCCGAATCTGAAATACGCCGACATCATCAAGGCCGGCCACATCAACCAGGACCTGGCGCGTTACGAGTTGCGCCGCGTGTGGCATGTGGTCGCGACCCTTAAGGAAGGTCAGCGTCACATCTACGCCAAGCGTGATTTCTACATCGACGAAGACACCTGGCAAGCTGCCGTGATCGACCACTACGACGGTCGCGGTCAGCTGTGGCGCGTCGCCGAGGCCCATGCCGAGGACTACTACGACAAGCAGGTGCCGTGGTATGCCCTGGAAGCGTTGTACGACCTGCAATCGGGCCGTTACCTGGCGCTGGGCATGAAGAACGAAGAGAAATCGGCGTATAACTTCGGCTTCCAGGCCACCACCAGCGACTTCACCCCGGCTGCATTGCGTCAGGACGGTGTTCGCTAACCTGCACTGATCCGAGGCCGCATCCTCTTGAAACGCCCCGACTGGTTCGGGGCGTTTTTTTGTGCGCGGACAGTGGCTCCCCTGTAGCAGCCTCAACACCTACTACGAGCGTCATGGAGTCCACGCGTCGATGTCGCAGTATTGTTTCGAGACTTTTTGTAGCCATTTGTAGCAATTACCTTCATTCCCTTACCGTTTACCGCTAGTCTGCGGACATCTGCAACGCCGCCACCCGCAATTCAAACAAGAGCCGGCCATGACTGATCTGTCCCCACCACCAGGTCCTGCAAGCGTCGCTGTCGCCGCGCTGGACGGGCGCTTTTATCGACCGCCATTGCCCGACGGCCATGTGCTGCGGCCTCGGTTGTGCGAGCGCTTGAGTGCGGGGCTGGGTGGTCGGTTGCTGTTGGTCAGCGCACCGGCGGGGTTCGGCAAGAGTTCGCTGGCGGTAGAGTTCTGCCAGTCGCTGCCGGCCCATTGGCAGAGCCTGTGGCTGGGATTGAGCCCGCGGGACAGTGATCCGGGGCGATTCCTCGAGCGGTTGCTCGAAGGCCTCCAGGACTATTATCCGCAGCTCGGCAGGCAGTCCCTGGGCCTGCTGAAAATGCGTCAGCGACACCAGCCTTTCGCCTTCGAAGAATGGCTGGACGGCCTGCTCGACGAGTTGGCCGTGCACCTGTCGACGGCAACGCCGCTATTACTGGTACTGGATGACTACCATCTGGCCCAGGGCCCGGTGCTCGATCGCTGCCTGCAGTTTTTCCTCAATCACCTCCCCGATGGCTTGCTGGTCATGGTCACCAGCCGTCAGCGTCCCGACTGGCATCTGGCGCGCCTGCGCCTGTCGCGGCAACTGTTGGAGCTGCACGAACAGGACCTGCGCCTGACCCACGATGAAGCCTTGAGCCTGCTCGATCGCCACAGCAGTTCCTTGCGTGGCGAGGCGTTGGAAAACCTGATCCAGCGCAGTGAAGGCTGGGTCGCCGGTTTGCGTTTCTGGCTCCTGGCGGCGTCGGAAGCGGGCACCCAGGGCGCATTGCCCCAGGCGCTCCACGGTGGGGAAGGACTGATTCGCGATTATCTGCTCGAAGAAGTCATCGACTGTTTGCCCGCCGACGTTCAGGCCTTTCTCTACGACACCGCCCCCCAGGAACGTTTTTGCAGCGAATTGTGCGACGCCGTCCGCGACGCTCATGACAGCGCCGAGATCCTGCGCTTCCTGGCGGCCCACCAGGTGTTTCTGGTACCGCTGGACGAACATGGCCACTGGTATCGCTATCACCACCTGTTTTCCGATCTGTTGCGTTCGCGCCCTGCCGCCCAGTCGATGGTCCCGGCCGCCAGCCTGCATTTGCGTGCCTGTCGCTGGTTCAACGCTCAGGGCCTGCTCGATGAGGCGGTGGAGCAGGCTTTACGCGCCGGGCATCTGGATGTCGCGGCGAACCTGGTGCAAAACCTGTCGGAGGAGCAACTGCTGGCCGAACAGAACGTCGGCATGTTGCTGCGCTGGAAAATGGACTTGCCCGACAGCCTGCTGATCAGCACGCCACGGCTGATCGTGCTCTACAGCTGGGCCCTGGGGCTGGCCTGCCAACTGGATGCCGCCGAGGAGCTCGCCAGTCATCTGAGCCGCTTCCTGCCGGCGCCTTCAGCCACCGCGCAAAAATCGATGCTGGCGCAATGGCTGGCGTTGAGCGGGATCATCGCCCGCGGCCGTGGCCACCGTGAGCTGACGCTGCGCTATTGCACTCAAGCCCTGGAGAGCCTTCCCTCCAAACGCTACGGGCAACGCCTGATGTGCCTGTCCACGCTGTCCAACCTGGCCATCGCCGATGGTGACCTGTGGCGCGCCCGTGGTTTGAACCGTGATTCCCTTGAACTGGCGCAACGGGTCGGCAACCCCTTGTTCGAAGCGCTGGCTCACTACGACCGGGCGCGCGTGCTGCAGGCGCGAGGGGAGATCCTTCGATCGCTGGATGAGGTCCGTCAGGGATTGCGTCGCCTGCAGGGGCTGTCACCGCAACGCCTGTATGCCGTTCGCGCGCGACTGACGTTGTACGAGGGTTTTTTGCTGGCACTGCGCCTGCAACCACAAGCGGCGCGCCTGCGCCTGCAAACCGGATTGAGCGAAGCGAGGGCCTGTCGCGATATCAGCGTATTGATCGGTCATTGCGTGATCGCCCGGCTCGAAGGCAGCAGCGGCGAATTCGCCAAGGCCTTCGCGGAGTTGGCCGAGGCCGAGCGATTGATGCACATCTGGGACGTGCCACCGATCTACTACCTGGCGATGATCACCTTGGTCAAGTGCGAGTTGTGGCTGGCCCAGGGGCGCATCGATCTGGCCGGGGCCTGGCTGGCCCGATTGAGCCAGACGTACAACGGCGAGCACCCGGCGGCGCCGCCGGAGTTTCATCCGCAACTGCCGATGCACATCGAACTGCAGCAGGCCTTGCTGGAGGTTATCCAGGGGCAACCCATGCTGGCCGAAGGGCGCCTGAATGCGCTGCTCGAACATGGCCAGCAAAGTGGCCGGCAGCTGCTCAGCGCCATGGCGCTGACGCAAAAGGTTGCGTTGTTGTTGGGGGCAGGGCGCGAACCTGAGGCACGCAAAGCGTTGGGTCAGGCACTGGAGGCCGCCACCGGTGGCGTGTTGCAGCCCTTCGAGAGACTGTTGGCCGAGCATCCGGACTGGCTGCGCGGCCAACTGCAACTCTGTGCGCCGACCGCGCTGTCGCAAAGCCTTTCAGAACAGCTTCCCGAATCCCCAACCCGCCAAACCCTTGAGTCTGCCCCCGCAGCGGAACAACTCAGCACCCGGGAGCTCGCGGTGTTGCGCCTGATCGCTCAAGGCTGCTCGAACCAGGAAATCAGTGACCAGTTGTTCATTTCGCTGCACACGGTCAAGACCCACGCCAGCCATATCAACAGCAAGCTGGGGGTCGAGCGACGGACCCAGGCGGTGGCGCGGGCGAAGGCGTTGGGGATGTTGGGTTAAGCAATGTTCACGTTACACGCCGTACCGGATGACCCGATACTCAATTGTGCGAAAATCGCCCATCCCCGTTTATCGAGCAGGCTCCCGATGTCTCAGCAACCCACCCTTATCCGCGAAACCTTCCCCGTTGGCCCTTTGCAGTGCAACTGCACGATCATCGGCGATCCGCTGACGAAAAAGGCCATCGTCGTTGATCCGGGCGGCAATCATGAGCTGATCCTGGCCCGGCTCGATGCGCTGGGTCTGAAAGTGGTCAGCATCATTCATACCCATGCTCACCTCGATCACTTCCTGGCTTCCGGTCAGTTGAAGGAGAAAACCGGCGCGACCCTGCATCTGCACAAGGAAGACCAGTTCCTCTGGGACAACCTGGAGATGCAATGCCGGATGTTCGGTGTGCCCTATACGCCGGTGCCGTCGCCCGATCGCTGGCTGGCCGATGATGAAGCGCTGGCGTGTGGCTGCGGCGTTGCGTTGCATACGCCTGGTCACACGCCGGGCTCCATGAGCTTCTGGTTCGCCGATGCTAAATTGTTGATTGCCGGTGACACACTGTTTCGCCGCGGGGTCGGGCGTACGGATTTGTGGGGCGGCGATCAGGCGACGATCGTGCGCTCGATCAAGCAGCGCCTGTACACCCTCGACGAAGAGGCGACCGTGGTGACCGGGCATGGTCCGGATACACGCCTGGGAGATGAAATGAGTGAGAACCCGTTCGTTCGGGCCTGAATTGTAACCAGCGGAATTTTTGCACCGGGAAGTAATCCAACGCCCGCAAGGTCGAGGCTTACGGCCGTTGCACCACAGAATGTAAAAAGTAGGAGCACTTCATGTTCACCAAAGGTCGTTTGATTATTGTTGCTACTGCCGTGGCGATGTTGGCCGGTTGTGCATCGCCCAACCCGTACGACAACCAGGGGCAGGCCGATAGCGGCTCCACGGGCATGAGCAAAACCGCCAAATACGGCGGTCTGGGTGCTCTGGCCGGTGCTTTGGCCGGTGCCGCGATTGACCACAATAACCGTGGCAAAGGCGCGCTGATCGGCGCCGCGGTGGTTGGTGCCTCCGCTGCCGGCTATGGTTACTACGCTGACCAGCAGGAGAAAAAACTGCGCGCCAGCATGGCCAACACCGGTGTTGAAGTGCAGCGCCAGGGCGATCAGATCAAGCTGATCATGCCGGGTAACATTACGTTCGCCACCGATTCGGCGAATATCGCTTCGAGCTTCTACCAGCCGCTGAACAACCTGGCCGGCTCGCTGAAGGAGTTCAATCAGAACCAGATCGAAATCGTTGGCTACACCGACAGCACCGGCAGCCGTCAGCACAACATGGACCTGTCCCAGCGTCGGGCCCAGAGCGTCGCGACTTACCTGACCTCGCAAGGTGTGAGCGGCACCAACCTCAGCGCCCGTGGCGCCGGCCCGGACAACCCGGTGGCCAGCAACGCCGACGTCAATGGTCGCGCGCAGAACCGCCGTGTCGAGGTCAACCTCAAGGCGATTCCTGGCCAGCAGTATGGTGGTCAGCAGCAACCGGGCACCGTTCAGCAGTACCCATGATGGCCTGATTGAACCCCAGGCATAAAAAAACCGCCCGATCCTCAACAGATCGGGCGGTTTTTTTGTGTCGTCAGTCCTGGCCCCTTCGCGGGCAAGCCCGCTCCCACAGTGATAGAGGTGGTGCAGAAGGTTGGTGTTTCACACCGAACCCTGTGGGAGCGGGCTTGCTCGCGAAGACGCCAGAACAGGCACCAAAAACCTTGAGTCGATAAAAAAGCCCCCGGACAATCACTCGTCCGGGGGCTTTTTCATGTCGCTTGAAACCTGCTTACTTCTTCAGACCGTACTGCTCATCGAGCATGCCCGGCGAGTTCGGGGCTTTGGGGGCGTAGTCCCGTGGCGGCTCCTGGTTGCGCGGCGGGGTCAGGCGTTCCCGTGGAGCCTGCACCGAGTCGGCGTGCAGCGAGGCCAGCAAGCGTTGACGAGTCTGCTCGTCCAGGGCCAGGCGGTTGGCACCCTCGGCGAGATGATCCTGCACTTCCTGATAGCTCTGAGTCAGTTTCTTGACCAGTGTCGCGGTGCTGTTGAAGTGGGTCACCACCTCGTTCTGATAACTGTCGAAACGTTCCTGAATATCGTCCAGCTGACGTTGGGTGCTGCTCGGCGCGGCATTCGGCGCAAGGCGAGCGATCAGGAATCCAATGGCGACACCCACAACCAGGGCAAGAGTCGGCAACAACCAAACTAAGAGCGAGTGTTCCACGAGTCCTTCCTCTATAAACGGCTTTGCTTTACGTTAACGGCTCGAACCTGCGCTGTATACCGCGATTCGCTCGCAATAGACAGTTGCAGACAATTTGCTAGACGAGTCGACCCGATCCGAGGTCACGGAGTTCCTTCCTTGCTTATGCGTGAAACCCCTGTAGTCATTGTCGGCCCGGTCGGGCAACTGGAAGCGCTTTATCTGGACAGCGAGCAGCCGCGCGGCATTGCGCTGATCTGCCACCCGAACCCTGTGCAGGGCGGCACCATGCTCAACAAAGTGGTCTCGACCCTGCAGCGCACCGCGCGCGATGCAGGCCTGGTCACCCTGCGCTTCAACTATCGCGGCGTCGGTGCCAGCGAGGGCTCCCATGACATGGGCACCGGCGAAGTCGATGATGCCCAGGCCGCCGCCGCATGGCTGCGGGACAAACACCCGGACCTGCCGCTGACCCTGTTCGGTTTCTCCTTCGGCGGTTTCGTCGCCGCCAGCCTCGGTGGACGGCTGGAAGCCAAGGGCGAGCAACTCAAGCACCTGTTCATGGTCGCACCGGCAGTGATGCGCCTGGGCGAGCACGACCCGTTGCCGCAGCAGGGCGAATTGACCCTGATCCAGCCGGAAACCGACGAAGTGATCGACCCACAGCAGGTTTACGACTGGTCGGAAAAACTCGAACGTCCCCATGAGCTGCTGAAAGTGGCAGAATGCGGTCACTTTTTTCATGGCAAGCTGACCGATCTCAAGGATCTGATCCTGCCGCGTCTTTCGAATTGATTGCAGTCTGACAAGCGATTACCCATGACGACTCGTACCCGTATCCTCACCGGCATCACCACCACCGGCACGCCGCACCTGGGCAACTACGCCGGCGCCATTCGTCCGGCGATCCTGGCCAGCCGTGACAGCAATGCCGATTCGTTCTATTTCCTGGCCGACTACCACGCCCTGATCAAATGCGATGACCCGCTGCGCATCCAGCGCTCGCGTCTGGAAATCGCCGCGACCTGGCTGGCCGGTGGCCTGGATGTCGACCGCGTGACCTTCTACCGCCAGTCCGACATCCCGGAAATCCCCGAGCTGACCTGGCTGCTGACGTGCGTCGCCGCCAAGGGCCTGCTCAACCGCGCCCACGCCTACAAGGCCTCGGTGGACAAGAACGTCGAGACCGGTGAAGACCCGGACGCCGGCATCACCATGGGCCTGTACAGCTACCCGGTGCTGATGGCCGCGGACATCCTGATGTTCAACGCGCACAAGGTGCCGGTTGGCCGTGACCAGATCCAGCACGTGGAAATGGCCCGTGATATCGGCCAGCGCTTCAACCACCTGTTCGGCCAGGGCAAAGAGTTCTTCACCATGCCCGAGGCGCTGATCGAAGAAAGCGTGGCCACGCTGCCAGGCCTCGACGGACGCAAGATGTCGAAGAGCTACGACAACACCATTCCGTTGTTCAGCAGCGCCAAGGAAATGAAAGACGCGATTTCGCGGATCGTCACCGACTCCCGCGCGCCGGGTGAAGCGAAAGATCCGGACAACTCGCACCTGTTCACCCTGTTCCAGGCCTTCGCTACCCCGGCGCAAGCCGAGGCGTTCCGCAGCGAACTGCTGCAGGGCCTGGGTTGGGGCGAAGCGAAGAATCGTCTGTTCCAATTGTTGGATAACGAGCTGGGCGAAGCCCGCGAGCGCTATAACCAACTGATCGAGCGCCCGGCGGATCTGGAAGACATCCTGCAACACGGCGCGAAAAAGGCCCGTGCCGTCGCCACACCGTTCCTCAACGAGCTGCGCGAAGCGGTCGGCCTGCGTTCATTCGTCGCCCAGACCCAGGTTGCGGCCACCACCAAGAAGAAAGCCGCCAAAGCGGCGCGTTTCGTCAGTTTCCGTGAGGACGACGGCAGCTTCCGCTTCCGCCTGCTGGCGGCCGATGGCGAGCAACTGCTGTTGTCGCGCAACTTCGCCGACGGCAAGGCCGCCGGGTTTGTGACCAAGCAACTGCAAGCGGGCCAGCCGCTGGACGTACGCAGTGAAGACCTGAGTTTCAGTGTCTGGCTGGAAGGCGAGTGCGTTGCCTACAGCCCGGCGTTCGCCGACAGCGCCGCGCGCGACGGTGCGATTGAGGCTTTGCGAATTGCGCTGACACCTGTTCAGGAATAATCAACGGTTCGACCCTACCAAGGGTTGATTGCCATTCCCCCGGGCCATCGCTACAGTGACGGCCCGTTTTTGTTGCCTTGCTAACGAATTATGACGCCCCTAGAACGATATCAAGCTGATCTGAAACGCCCGGATTTTTTCCATGACGCCGCGCAGGAAACGGCCGTGCGTCATTTGCAGCGCCTTTACGACGACCTGGTCGCGGCCGAGCAGAATAAACCGGGCCTGCTGGGTAAACTGTTTGGCAAGAAGGATCAGGCACCGGTCAAGGGCCTGTACTTCTGGGGCGGCGTCGGTCGCGGCAAGACATACTTGGTTGACACCTTCTTCGAAGCGCTGCCGTTCAAGGAAAAGACCCGTACGCACTTCCACCGCTTCATGAAGCGCGTGCACGAAGAAATGAAAACCCTGGGCGGCGAGAAAAACCCGCTGACCATCATCGCCAAGCGTTTCGCCGCCGAATCGCGAGTGATCTGCTTCGATGAATTCTTCGTCTCCGACATCACCGACGCGATGATCCTCGGCACCCTGATGGAAGAGCTGTTCAAGAACGGCGTGACCCTGGTCGCGACGTCGAACATCGTGCCGGACGGCCTGTACAAGGACGGCCTGCAACGTGCTCGCTTCCTGCCGGCCATCGCGCTGATCAAGCAGAACACTGACATCGTCAACGTCGACAGCGGGGTCGACTATCGCCTGCGTCACCTCGAACAGGCCGAACTGTTCCACTTCCCGCTCAATGCTGCATCGGAAGAAAGCCTGCGCAAAAGCTTCCGCGCGCTGACACCGGAGTGCACTGCAGCGGTCGAAAACGATGACCTGATCATCGAAAACCGCAAGATCCGTGCACTGCGCACCTGCGATGACGTGGCCTGGTTCGACTTCCGCGAACTGTGCGACGGGCCGCGCAGCCAGAACGACTACATCGAACTGGGCAAGATCTTCCACGCCGTGCTGCTCAGCGGCGTTGAGCAGATGAGCGTCACCACCGACGACATCGCGCGACGCTTTATCAACATGGTCGACGAGTTCTACGACCGTAACGTGAAGCTGATCATCTCCGCCGAAGTCGAATTGAAAGACCTCTACACCGGCGGTCGGTTGAACTTCGAGTTCCAGCGTACCCTCAGCCGCTTGCTGGAAATGCAATCCCACGAATTCCTGTCCCGGGCGCACAAGCCGTAATAAGGATCGGATGAAAAAGAAAAAGGCCTGCGCGATGCAGGCCTTTTTTATGCTTGGAAGACTTGAAACACACCGCTCCCACCAGCTTATGTGCCAGCTTTGAGAAACCGGTTCAAATCACCTTGTTGCCCACAACCCAATAGCAGCCAAAGCAGAATCCTGGCTTTACGCGGGCACAGAAACCCTGCCATCGAGGCACCCTGGCGAATCAAATCCATTTCGCCTCCAGCGAAACCATAAGACGCGCTCGCGGTAGAGCCGGACCCGGTGCGGGTCGCGACGATCACGGGGATTTGGCTGGCGATGTGCTCAATTTCTGGCATCCAACTCTGCGAAACATGACCGGCCCCGAAACCGGCGATCACCAGCCCGTCGTAACCGAGGGCCACGATGTTTTCCAGCAGCAGGGTGTCAGCCGACAGCGACGCTTCAAGCATCGCGACTTTCTGCGTGGTCAGCTGCGGCAGGGGTAATACCGTGCGCGGGTCGGGTGGGCGCAGATAGCGAACCCGGTCTTCCACCAGCAGTCCGGCGGGACCCACGATGGGTGAGGCGAACGCCTGCAACGCCAGCGAATCGATTTTGCGAACGTAGCGCGCCGGGAGAATCTGCCCGTTCATCACCACCTGAACCCCACGCTGGCGGCTGTTCTGTGCCAACGCAACGCGACAGGCATCCAGCAGGTTCGCCGGCCCGTCGGCTCCCGGCTGTGCGGCCGAGCGCATGGCACCGGTCAGCACCAGCGGATTGTCGTAAGGCCACAGGTAATCGAAAAACAGCGCCGACTCTTCGAGCGTGTCGGTGCCTTGGCTGATCACAACGGCCACGGCGCCTTGTTTGACCTGAAACATCGCCCAGGACAAAACGCTCAGTAAAAACTCGAAGTCCAGCGACGCGCTGGGCAGCAGGCCCAGGGTTTCAACGTTTACCCGGGCCAGCTCCGTCAGCTGCGGAAGTGCAGCCAGCAGGGCTTCGCCGCTGACCGCCGGGATCACACCTTCTGCGCTATGGCTGGCCAGCATGCTCACCGTGCCACCGAGTGCCGCAATGGCCAGTTTGGGCAGGTCCATGTCTTACCTCGCTTGTTTGATATGAAGAGTGGCTGTATCCGTGTTCAACCCGGATACAGCCGAGGGGGCAGGGTTGGTTATTGCGCGAACAGCAGGCCAATCAGCGGCACGATCAGCAGCGTGCTGATGGCCATCGACAGGACGTTGGCAATGTAGGCATGCATGTCGTCAGGCAAACGCCTGGCAATCGCAACGGCCAGAGGCGGTGCGAGCAATGCCCCCAGCAGCGCACTGGAGACAATGATCTGCCAGCTGCCGCCGTAGGCCAGAATCGTCGCCGGGACCACTGACACCAACGGTATGTAGGTCGGGTACCAGCCGCGCAACATCCACTGCCGACGCCAGATCAGCACGCCGATCGCCGAGGCCAGTGCCTGCCCGCCGATGATGTGCAACAGCAGGTCCGAGCCATAGGCCGGGCTCAGGGGATTGAGGCTGTAGGCCAGCAAGGCACCCAGCAACAGGCCCAGGCTCGCCCATTCATTGCCGAAGAACGGCGCCTCGGAGAAGTCCGCCAAGACCCGGCGAAGGGTCCAGACGAGGCCATAGTCGGATACCTTGGCGACGGCCGTCGCAGTTACCGCCGGTGGCTTGCGGGGTTGCCCGGATTTCACCAGGCCTGGGCAATGGCGGCAGGCCAGAAACGCCACGACGCTGGCGCTGGCCATGCCCAGCACATTACCGATGACCGCCGGCAGCTGTAGCGGATTACACACGTAGTTGACGATCAGCAGGCACATCGGTGTGACGAGGACCGCTCCCATGATTGCGCCGTTGATCGTGACCTTCCAGCCACCGCCGAACATCAGCACCATCGCCGCCGGCAACGACACGAACGCGACGAAGGTGGGTTGCCAGTCGTTGGCGCTCACCGTCCAGCCCCACAGCAGGTTGCCCAGGAGCAACCCCAGCAACGAACTGGTAATCAGCCAGGGCCAGAGCCCGGTGCCGTAGCAGATGGCGAAACCTTGCCAGGCTTTCCCGGTGCGATTGGCCCAATAGGCCAGGTAGGCGCCGGCCAGCAGGCCGATCGAGGCGAACTCGTGTTTGTAGAACGCCACCTCGCTGATGTCGCCCAGTACCCAGCGCAGCCAGGCAACGGGCTCATGCAGGGTTGAGACCATGTCACCGTAGCTCGGCCAATGCGCCTCCCAGGTCGAGCGGTTGCTCATCGATAGCCAGATGATCAGCAGTGCTATACCGATCATCAGTAAGATGACCGCCGCATCGACAGGTGATCTTGGATTTTTTGACGTTGAAATTTCCATGGCCCATGCCTCCCTGGTCAGCGCGGCAGGCACGGGTGTCGGGTGTAACCGAGCATCCGGTCGTAAAGATCGGCGCGGCGATCACGGTGCAGGTCGTTCAGGTCGTTCCAGATCGGCGCACTGCGCGAGCTGGTCAGGTCGATGTCGGCGTACAGTGTTTCCTGCCGGTCTGCAGACGCCACGGTACCTATCGGCCAGCCGTTGGTTCCGGCGATCAACGAGCAGCCCAGATAGCGAGCACCGCGTTCCTCGCCGATGCGGCTGGCGGCGGCGATGAACACGTTGTTGACGTGTGCGGCGGTCATCGTCAGGTACGACGCCATGCATTTGCCGGCATCGTCGAACAGCGGCGGCGGGGTCCAGACCCAGTTGTTCAGGCTGCAAATGATGTCGGCGCCTTGTTGACTGAGGATTCGCGGCACTTCCGGAAACCAGATGTCCCAGCAGATCAGCAGGCCGATGCGGCCGATGGGTGTGTCGAACACCGGAAAGCCCAGATCGCCCGGCGTGAACCAGAGCTTCTCGAGATTCCACAGATGGGCCTTGCGGTACTTGCCGATAAAACCGTCCGGCCCCAGCAGCACGGCGGTGTTGAACAGCTGCATGCCGTCCCGTTCGGCCAGGCCGGTGACCAGATAAACCTTGTGTTTGCAGGCAAAGTCGATCCAGATCTGCACGCTTGGCCCGTCAGGCACCGCTTCGGCATGGGCAAAGGCATCCTGGCGATTGCTGAAGAAATAGCCGGTGCTGCACAGCTCCGGCAGCACGATCAGATTCGCGCCGCCGCTGACGGCCTCCTGGGCCAAGTGCAGGCCGCGGCGCAGGTTGTCTTGATGGTTGTCGATGCCGACCTGGGGGTCGAATTGCACGACGGCTACACGAACGGGGCTTGTTGGCTGACTCATTGCAGATGACCTCTTTTTATTATTCACACGCTGTTTAATGGCGTGTTTATAAGAGTTGAAGTCCTGTGGGCGCGTAAGTCAGCCGTTTCTGTTTAGGTTGTAGTCCGCGTCCGAGATCGATTCACAGGTTCAGGTTTCACCCGGTAGTGCGGATAGTCCCCCATGGAAAAACCTCCGTTGAAAGTCGCGCCGGTTTTGTTGCAAATGTGTATGACTGCATCCACGGCTCCCCGAAAACAGGGCTCCGTCCAGCCAGCGTCGACCGAAAAGGATTCGCCGGACAGGTACAAGCCGGAAACATGACCGAAGTCGCGGTTGTATTTCATCAGGCTGACTGCGTCGTAGTAGGTGCCCGGCCGATACAACTTGGCGCAACCCAAGGCGTTTTTATCGGTGATCCAGCGTTGAACCACGGCCTGATCGATGCCGATGTAGGGCGAGATTTTCTCCCGGATGTTGACGGCGTTCAGGAGGATGCGATCCAGTTCCTTGGCGCATTTCGTCACCAGTTCCTTGTCACTGAAGGAGGCGAGCTTGGTGGCGTCGTCTTCCCATGTGTAGCTCAGGAGGATGCAGTCGTAGCTGTAGTGATCGTTGTAACGATAGGTGTAGACATCATGGATAAAACTGTCGGTGACCAGGACTTGCGGGATGTTGCCGTTTTTCGACAGAAATGATTTTTTCAAGGGCGCAAATACCTTGCAGCTGGTTTCCCAGTGCGCCGTTTTGTAGGCGTTGATGACGTTGAACGGCAGCATGTGCTGGGTGAAGCGTTCAAGCTGGATCCGCGTTTCGATCAGCCAGGACGGCAGGGTCATGATGACCGAGTCGAAATCCTCGAAGCGCTCGCGGGTTTGCCCTTGCTGACTGTGGTTCCAGTTGAAGTGGACGCGAATCTGCTGGTCGGGCAGCTTTGTGAGCCGGGTGACCGATGAGTCGGTGAGCAAGCCGTTGCTCCGTTCCCGGCTGTACTCGTAAACGGACTTGCCGGTTTCATCGATGGGCATGAACAGCAGGCATTCATCCAGCGCGGCGAGCCCGATGTAGCGGGGCCTGTCGAACGTCAGGCCGGCCGAGTCGACAACGGCTTCGCTGTTCAGGTGGGGAGCGTCCAGGGGATCGCCGTTGCTGTCTACCCGTCCATGGATGAGCTGCAGTTGGCTGCTGAAGCCGAAAATGGCCGTGCGCAGAGGATAAAGACAGCAAACGTCATAGAACGCGCCCCAACTGCCGTCACCGATGCCTATCGCGTAGAAGATCGCCGACTCTTCTGCGGACATTCCCATCCCGCCGAAGTCTCCGGGCGACTGTTCATTCCAGGCTTGCACCGCCGGCATGCTGACCAGGTCGCGAAAGGAAACGCCCTGGTACCTTTCGACCATTGCGGCCCAGGTCGCCTCCCACGCTTCGCTGCCGTAGAGCTCGGAAACATGGCGGGTCATGCGATCGGCAAAGGTTTTCCATTTGGCGTAGACCTTTTGCAGCGCCTCACCGGGAGGCGGGGTCATGCCGTCCTGGTTTTTCCATATCAACATCTGCGGTGCCGGTCCTTCGCCCACACTGCCCTCACGTAGGTAGATGCCCGTCGAGCGGACCCATGGGCTTCCCGGGTTGGCAAAGTCTGAAAACGCCAGGTCAAACGCCTGGGCGTAGTACGCCATCAGGGACCGGCCTTGCGTGGGTGACTCATCGGCCCTGTTGAAAAAAGGCATGCGCATGGCGCCCATTTCGAAGGGGGTATGGCTGAGTGAGGATTTCGGGCTGCCATGAACCGTCAGATGCCGGCCGCCGATGCGGGTGGATTGTTCGATGAGGGTTATCTGGGTGAAGCCGCAGCGATAGAGCTCTCTGGCGGCCGTGAGCCCGGTGACGCCTGCGCCGATGATGCAGATTCTGTGTTGCGGGTCGGTGGCCCTGGCGATACCGCCGTCCTGTTCAATCAATGTCCGGTAGTCGAAGCACAGATCCGGTGGGCTGGGAAAGCGGGCGGTCCATTTGGATCTGGCCGCGCGTTTGGTTCGAGTGTCTTTGCCGATGACGTGTGAGGGGTAGTTGTAGCTTGATCCGATAGTCACTGTTGATCTTCCCTGATGGTGGTTTTCAGGGCGTCAGACTGGGGGATTGATCGGCTCTTTTACATGAGGCAAATCCGTTCTTCGGTGTTCCTTATTCGTTTTTCAGTGTGGGAAAGCGAACCCCTGCAGGAGCGCCGCTTGCTGGCGATGAACGATGACGCGGCCTATCTGATTGACCGCGTCATCGTTCATCGCCAGCAAGCGGCGCTCCTGCAGAGGGGGTCAGGCCGCCTGCTGGAACTGCTGTCGATACTGGTTCGGCGACAGCTCCGTATGTTGGCGGAACAGCCGGGCGAAGAAGCTGGCATCGTCGTAGCCCACTTCGTAACTGATGGTCTTGATGCTCTTGCGGCTGCCGGACAGCAGGCCTTTGGCGGTTTCGATGCGCAGGCGTTGCAGGTAGTGCAACGGCTTGTCACCGGTGGCGGTCTGGAAGCGGCGCATGAAGTTGCGGATGCTCATGCCGTGTTCACGGGCGACGTCTTCGAAGCGGAATTTGTCGGCGAAGTGTTCTTCCAGCCAGTGCTGGATCTGCAGGATGATCACATCCTGGTGCAGTTTCTGTCCGCCGAAACCGATGCGCCCAGGCGAGTAGCTGCGCTGCACTTCATAGAGGATATCCCGGGCCACGGCCTGGGACACGTTGGCGCCGCAGAAGCGCTCGATCAGATAGATGTACAGATCGCAGGCCGAGGTGGTGCCGCCGGCGCAGTACAGGTTATCGGCGTCGGTCAGGTGCTTGTCCTGATTGAGGTACACACGAGGGAAACGTTCGGCGAAGGCATTGAAGAAGCGCCAGTAGGTGGTCGCTTCCTTGCCATCGAGCAATCCAGCCTCGGCCAGCCAGAAGACTCCGGTGGCCTCACCGCACAGCACCGCGCCGCGGGCATGTTGCTGGCGCAGCCAGGGCAGCACTTGCGGATAGCGCAGGCACAGGGTTTCGAAATCGTCCCAGAACGCGGGAATGACGATGATGTCGGCATTTTCCAGCCCGCCGTCCACCGGCATCATCACATCGCTGAAACTGTTCACCGGTTTACCGTCGGGGCTGACCAGGCGGGTTTCAAACGCCGGGACCAGGCCGTGGCCCAGTTGTTTGCCGTAGCGCAGGCTGGCGAGGTGAAAAAAATCCTTGGCTTGCATGAGGGTGGAAGCGAAAACCCGGTCGATCGCCAGGATGCTGACGCGCCGCAGGGGCGTGGAGGCTTGGTTAGACATAATTCAACTTTATTTTTATAAGGGAAAGTGGTCACCAGACGGCTGGATCGTCTTATTTTTTGTCGGATGTGTCCAGTGTCCTGTATCGGACGCCAGGCATAGTCTCTGAAGGTCTACCTCTTCCAAAAAATAACGACAGGTGCCGCATGATCCCTAGAACCTTGTTCAGTTCCGAACACGAACTCTTCCGTGACAGCGTGCGAACGTTTCTCGAAAAAGAGGCCGTGCCCTTCCATGGGCAATGGGAAAAACAGGGCTATATCGACCGCAGACTCTGGAACAAGGCGGGGGAGGCGGGGATGTTGTGCTCACACTTGCCGGAAGAATACGGCGGCCTGGGGGCAGACTTTCTCTATAGCGCGGTGGTGATCGAGGAGGTGGGACGGCTGGGACTGACCGGGATCGGTTTCTCCCTGCATTCGGACATCGTGGCGCCGTACATCCTGCACTACGGCAGTGAAGCGCTGAAACACAAATACCTGCCGAAACTGGTCTCCGGCGAGATGGTCAGCGCCATCGCCATGACCGAGCCGGGCGCCGGTTCCGACCTGCAAGGCGTGAAGACCACGGCGGTGCTCGACGGTGACGAGTACGTGATCAACGGCTCGAAAACCTTCATTACCAACGGCTTCCTCGCGGACCTGGTGATCGTCGTTGCCAAGACCGATCCGAAGGCCGGCGCCAAGGGCACCAGCCTGTTTCTGGTGGAGGCCGATACGCCGGGCTTCGACAAGGGCAAGCGTCTGGAGAAGGTCGGCATGAAGGCGCAGGATACATCGGAGTTGTTTTTTCAGGACGTCCGGGTGCCGAAGGAAAACCTGTTGGGCCAGGCCGGGATGGGGTTCGCCTACCTGATGCAGGAATTGCCGCAGGAACGCCTGACCGTGGCCATTGGCGGCCTGGCTTCGGCCGAAGCGGCGTTGCAGTGGACGCTGGATTACACCCGCGAACGCAAGGCGTTCGGCAAGGCCATCGCCGATTTCCAGAACACCCGTTTCAAGCTGGCGGAGATGGCCACCGAAATACAGATCGGACGGGTTTTCGTCGACCGCTGCCTGGAGCTGCATCTGCAAGGCAAGTTGGACGTGCCGACCGCGGCGATGGCCAAGTACTGGGGCACCGACCTGCAATGCAAGGTGCTGGATGAGTGTGTGCAGTTGCACGGCGGATACGGCTTCATGTGGGAGTATCCGGTGGCCCGGGCGTGGGCAGATGCGCGGGTGCAGCGGATCTATGCGGGGACCAACGAGATCATGAAGGAGATCATTGCGCGGTCGCTTTGACCGGGGTTGATTTTGCGCACGCTTTTCGCGAGCAAGCCCGCTCCCACACCGGATCAGGGGCTGACCACACTTCTGTGATCGGCACTGACCCAATGTGGGAGCGGGCTTGCTCGCGAAGGCGATTTATAAATCAATCATGGCGCAGGATTCGGCTGATCCTTGTGAATCGCCTCGATCCCTTCCAGCACTTCATCCGACAGCTTCAGATCAAAACTGGCAATGTTGCTGTCCAGTTGCTCGAGGGTGGTCGCGCCGATGATGTTGCTGGTCACGAACGGCTGTTGCGTGACGAAGGCCAGCGCCATTTGCGCCGGGTCCAGGCCGTGCTCACGGGCAAGCGCCACGTAGCGGCTGCACGCGGCTTCCGATTGCGGGTTGAAGTAGCGGCTGAAGCGGCTGTAGAGGCTCAGGCGGCCCTTCGGCGGACGGGCGCCGCCCTCGTACTTGCCCGAAAGGAAGCCGAATGCCAGTGGCGAATAGGCGAGCAGGCCGCACTGTTCGCGGATGGCGATTTCCGCCAGACCCACCTCAAAGCTGCGGTTGAGCAGGTTGTAGGGGTTCTGGATCGACACCGCGCGCGGCCAGCCGCGGGCTTCGGCCAGGGCGAGAAAACGCATGGTGCCCCACGGGGTTTCGTTGGACAGGCCGATGTGGCGGATCTTGCCGGCCTTGACCTGTTCGTCGAGGGCTTCGAGGGTGTCCTCCAGCGGCGTCAGGTTGGCTTCGATCTTGTGCTTGTAGCCCAGTTGCCCGAAGAAGTTGGTGCTGCGCTCGGGCCAGTGCAACTGGTAGAGGTCGATGTAGTCGGTCTGCAGACGCTTGAGGCTGGCATCCACCGCTTCCGTGATGTGCTGTCGATTGTGCCGAAGGTTCTTGTCGCGAATGTAGTCGATGGTGTTGCCGGGGCCGGCGATCTTGCTGGCCAGGATCCAGTCGGCGCGGTCGCCGCGGCTCTTGAAATAATTGCCGATGTAGCGTTCGGTGGTGGCGTAGGTGTCGGCCTTGGGCGGCACCGGGTACATCTCGGCGGTGTCGATGAAATTGATCCCGGCGCTCTTGGCTCGCTCAATCTGGGCGAAGGCGTCGGCTTCGCTGTTCTGCTCACCCCAGGTCATGGTGCCGAGGCAGAGTGCACTCACGTTCAGATTGGTCCGGCCTAGCTGGCGATAGTCCATCGGGTGCTCCTTGGGCAAAACAATCATAAAAGCAGGTTGAATTATTTTTCGCAATCTGCATAATTGCGCACCTCTTTCTGCAGTGGAAGTGATGCGCCGCCGCCGAAGAATCTTGCCGTTGAACGGACGCGCCGACCCGAGCCCCCGAAAGCGTCTGTATCCGGCTGCCTTTGACTTGTCAAAGTACGCACTATTCAGTAAGATCCGCCGTCTAATTTACAGGGCGGCCCCTGAGGCTATAAAGAATGAAAACTTTTACTGCTAAACCGGAAACAGTAAAGCGCGACTGGTTTGTCGTCGACGCTGCTGGTCAGACCCTGGGTCGTCTGGCCACCGAAATCGCGAGCCGTCTGCGTGGCAAGCACAAGCCTGAGTACACTCCTCACGTTGACACCGGCGACTACATCGTCGTAATCAACGCCGAGCAGATCCGTGTTACCGGCGCTAAAACCACTGACAAAATGTACTACTCCCACTCCGGTTTCCCGGGCGGCATCAAGTCGATCAACTTTGAAAAGCTGATCGCCAAGGCCCCTGAGCGCGTGATCGAGACCGCGGTCAAAGGCATGCTGCCTAAGAACCCGCTGGGTCGCGACATGTACCGTAAGCTGAAAGTCTATGCGGGCGCTGCACACCCTCATACTGCTCAGCAGCCCCAAGAACTGAAGATTTAACGGAATAGTTCATTATGTCGGCGACTCAAAATTACGGCACTGGCCGTCGCAAGACCGCAACCGCACGCGTTTTCCTGCGTCCGGGTACTGGTAACATCTCCATCAACAACCGTTCGCTGGATAATTTCTTCGGCCGCGAAACTGCCCGCATGGTAGTTCGTCAGCCGCTGGAATTGACTGAGACTGTCGAGAAGTTCGACATCTACGTCACCGTGATCGGCGGTGGTGTAAGTGGTCAGGCTGGCGCAATCCGCCACGGTATCACCCGCGCACTGATGGACTACGACGAAACTCTGCGCAGCGCACTGCGTAAAGCCGGCTTCGTAACCCGCGATGCACGTGAAGTTGAGCGTAAGAAAGTGGGTCTGCGTAAAGCGCGTAAGCGTCCGCAGTACTCGAAGCGTTAATTCGCTTCCACGTTCAAAAAAGAACGCCCAGTTTCCTCACGGAGCTGGGCGTTTTTTTGTGCGTGCGATTTATTAAAGAATTGCGCTGTGACAACTTGCCACAGCCGTAGACGCCCTATACTACAAGGCTTGAGGGAGAGCCCTCCCGGTAATTACCTTGTCAGAATTGGGGGTTTTCATTACCATTCGGCAAAATTTTTATAAGTACAGCGTTTTACTTAGTAGATGCCTGATTTAACAGGCCACAAAGCTGATGGGAGAGGACTGAATGAGCAATGACGGCGTGAATGCAGGCCGGCGTCGCTTCTTGGTAGCAGCCACATCCGTGGTGGGTGCTGCAGGAGCGGTGGGGGCTGCGGTCCCGTTCGTGGGGTCATGGTTTCCCAGTGCCAAGGCGAAAGCCGCAGGTGCACCGGTGAAAGTGAATGTCAGCAAAATCGAGCCAGGCCAGCAGATGATTGCTGAATGGCGCGGCCAGCCGGTGTTCATCGTCCGCCGTACACAGGAAATCCTGGGTAATCTGAAGAAGATCGAGGGTCAGCTCTCTGACCCGGACTCCAAGAACTCGACACAACCGACTTATGTCAATCCGGAATTCCGTTCGATCAAACCTGAGGTTCTGCTGCTGATCGGTATCTGCACGCACCTGGGTTGCTCGCCGACATTCCGTCCCGAAGTCGCTCCCGCAGACCTGGGCAAGGACTGGGTAGGTGGGTATTTCTGCCCTTGCCACGGTTCCCACTACGACCTGGCTGGTCGCGTCTACAAGTCGCAACCTGCGCCTTTGAACCTGCCAGTTCCCCCGCATTCCTATGAGACCGATGACATCATCGTCATTGGCGTCGATACGGAGAAAGCGTGATGAGCAAGTTCATGGATTGGGTTGATGCGCGCTTTCCCGCGACCAAAATGTGGGAAGACCATCTCAGCAAGTACTATGCCCCGAAGAACTTCAACTTCTTCTATTTCTTTGGTTCCCTCGCGCTGCTCGTTCTGGTCAACCAGATCGTCACCGGTGTCTGGCTGACCATGAGCTACACCCCGTCGGCCGAAGAAGCCTTCGCGTCCGTCGAATACATCATGCGCGACGTCGAGTACGGTTCGATTCTGCGCCTGCTTCACTCCACCGGCGCTTCGGCGTTCTTCATCGTGGTCTATCTGCACATGTTCCGTGGCCTGCTCTACGGTTCGTACCAGAAGCCGCGTGAGCTGGTGTGGGTCTTCGGCATGCTGATCTACCTGGCGCTGATGGCTGAGGCCTTCATGGGCTACCTGCTCCCGTGGGGCCAGATGTCCTACTGGGGCGCCCAGGTGATCATCTCGCTGTTCGGTGCGATCCCGGTCATCGGTAACGATCTGACTCAGTGGATCCGCGGTGACTACCTGATTTCCGGTATTACCCTCAACCGCTTCTTTGCTTTGCATGTGGTTGCCTTGCCGATCGTTATCCTCGGTCTGGTGGTGCTGCACATCCTGGCGCTGCACGAAGTGGGTTCGAACAACCCGGACGGCGTGGACATCAAGAAATTCAAAGACGAAAACGGCGTACCGCTGGATGGCATTGCCTTCCATCCGTACTACACCGTGAAAGATATCGTCGGCGTGGTGGTGTTCCTGTTCATCTTCTGTTCGATCGTATTTTTCTTCCCGGAAATGGGCGGCTACTTCCTCGAGAAGCCGAACTTTGAAGTGGCGAACGCCTTCAAGACCCCAGAGCATATCGCTCCGGTCTGGTACTTCACGCCGTTCTACGCCATCTTGCGGGCGGTTCCGGACAAGCTCTTCGGCGTCATCGCCATGGGTGCGGCCATCGCTGTGTTGTTCGTCCTGCCGTGGCTGGACCGTAGCCCGGTCAAGTCGATGCGGTATAAAGGCTGGCTGAGCAAGATCTGGCTGTGGGTGTTCTGCATCGCGTTCGTCATCCTGGGCATTCTGGGTGTATTGGCGCCGACCCCTGAGCGTACGTTGCTGTCGCAGGTATGTACCTTCCTGTACTTCGCCTACTTCATTCTGATGCCGTTCTATACCAGGCTCGAGAAGACAAAACCGGTTCCGGAAAGGGTGACTGGCTGATGAAAAAGCTATTTGCGGTATTGATGCTCGCTACGCTGCCAGTGTTCGCTTTCGCTGCTGAACACGGTGGCCCGGAGCTGGAAAAAGTCGACATCGACGTATCGGACAAGGCGGCCATGCAGGATGGCGCACGTACCTTTGCCAACTATTGCATGGGTTGCCACAGCGCCAAGTTCCAGCGCTACGAGCGTGTTGCCGATGACCTGGGCATTCCCCACGAAATGATGCTCGAGAAGCTGGTGTTCACCGGTGCCAAGATCGGCGACCACATGAGCATCGGCATGCAGCCGGCCGACGCCAAGACCTGGTTCGGTGCGGCACCGCCCGATCTGACCCTGGTGGCTCGCGTTCGCGGTACTGATTGGCTGTACGGTTATCTGAAGTCGTTCTATGAAGATCCGTCGCGCCCATGGGGCGTGAACAACAAGGTCTTCCCGAACGTCGGCATGCCGAACGTGCTGGTGGGCTTGCAAGGGCGTCAGGTCGTCGGTTGCAAACAGGTTCAGATCGTCGAAAACGGCAAGAAGCAATATGACCCGTTGACCGGTACGGCGCTGACCCATGAAGCGTGCGATCAGCTGACGATCGTGCCCAAGAGTGGTGCTTTGACCGAAGAGCAGTTCGATGAGAAGGTCAAGAATCTGGTAACCTTCCTGGCTTACTCGGCTAACCCGGTTAAGCTGCAACATCAGCGCATCGGTACGTATGTATTGCTGTACCTGGCGTTCTTCTTCGTATTCGCCTACTTGCTCAAGCGTGAATACTGGAAAGACGTGCACTGATAAAGCTTCAAGCTATTGCTGTTAATCGCGCGCGCCCAAGGGCGTCTCTGAAGGTGTAACGAGCCTGGCTGGCCAGGGGTTACGGGAGACGCCCTCTGGGCGCGCTCGTTTTTCCGCTTTCGATCATTTCTACAAGCGAGGAGGACCGCCATGGGCGTGACCAATCGGTTGGCCTGTTACTCCGACCCCGCCGACCACTATTCCCACCGAGTGCGAATCGTACTGGCAGAGAAGGGTGTCAGCGCCGAGATCATTTACGTGGAAGCGGGCCGTCAGCCGCCTAAACTGATCGAAGTGAACCCTTACGGCAGTTTGCCCACCCTGGTCGATCGTGACCTGGCGTTGTGGGAGTCCACGGTGGTGATGGAATACCTGGATGAGCGTTACCCGCATCCGCCATTGTTGCCGGTTTATCCTGTGGCGCGTGCCAACAGTCGTCTGTTGATGCACCGCATCCAGCGAGACTGGTGTGGTTTGGTGGATCTGATTCTGGATTCGCGGACCAAGGAAGCGGCTCGTGCCGTGGCACGCAAGGAGCTGCGTGAAAGTCTGACCGGTGTGTCGCCGTTGTTCGCCGACAAACCGTTTTTCCTCAGTGAGGAACAAAGCCTGGTGGATTGCTGCCTATTGCCAATACTCTGGCGATTGCCGATTCTGGGTATCGAACTGCCGCGGCCAGCCAAGCCGCTGCTTGATTACATGGAGCGCCAGTTTGCGCGTGAGGCTTTCCAGGCGAGTCTGTCTGGTGTCGAACGCGATATGCGCTAAGGCTTAAGGAGCCGCTATGAACTCCAGTCGACCTTATCTGGTCCGCGCGCTCTATGAGTGGATCGTGGACAACGACTGTACACCGCACATGCTGGTCAATTCCGAATACCCGTCGGTTCAGGTGCCGCAGGGTTTCGCCAGTGACGGGCAGATTGTCCTGAACGTATCGCCACAGGCCGTGCGCCATCTGCACATGGACAACGAAGCAGTGAGCTTCGAAGGCCGCTTTGGTGGTGTGCCGCATACGCTGTTCGTGCCCATTGCCTCGATCTTGGGTATCTACGCCCGGGAGAATGGCCAGGGCATGGTGTTCGATCTGGAATCGCCTATGGGCGAGGACGATGATGAAATCGAACCGGACGATGACATTCCGCCACCCGACAGCGAGCCGCCGCGGCCAAGCGGTCGGCCTAGTTTGAAGGTGGTGAAGTAATAAAAAAGGCGATCCGCAGGGATCGCCTTTTTTATTACCTGTAGGAGCGAGCTGGCTCGCGATGGTCGATAACGATGACGCGGGATTTTGATGCCCCGCGGTGTCCTCAGGTTCATCGCAAGCGTGCTCGCTCCCACAGGTGGCAGCAGTATCAGTCTATGTACTCAAACAACTTCACAATCTTCTGCACACCGGAAACCCCCTGCACCAGGTTGGTCGCCTGCGCGGCCTCTTGCTTGGTCAGCAAGCCCAGCAGATAAACAATGCCGTTCTCGGTAACGACCTTGATCCGCGAACCAGGAATGTTCGGGTCGGTGAGCATCTGGGTCTTGATCTTCGAAGTCAGCCAGGTGTCATTCTGGCGGGCAAGAAAGCCCGACGGTGGCAGGATCTGCAGTTCGTTGTGAACGGTCTTAACCCGCTGAACAGCAGCGGCGGCCTGTTCGGCCTTCGCCTTGAGGTCGGCACGCGGGGTTTGCCCGGCCAGCAATACCACGCCATTGAAGCTGGTGACGACGATGTGCGAGTCGTTATCCAGGGCAGGGTCGGCCTTGGCAATGTTCACGCCGACCTTGGTATCGATCAGGGAGTCGTCGATCTTGCTGCCGAAGGTGCGGGTGCCGCGGTCATCTTCAATCGGGGCTTCGCGGCTGGCGTTCACCACCGAGGTGCAGCCGCTGATGCCGAGGCACAGGGTCAGGGCCAGTAGGCCTAGGCGATTAGGGGTCATTCTTCACTCCCGAACAGTTGGCTGTCGATCAAGTCGCAAAGGCAATGGATCGCCAGCAGGTGGACTTCCTGAATACGTGCCGTGACATGGGCGGGTACGCGAATCTCCACGTCCTCGGGCAATAGCAGTGATGCCATGCCGCCGCCATCGCGACCGGTCAATGCTACGACAATCATTTCGCGATCATGTGCGGCCTGGATCGCTTGAATTATGTTTGCGGAGTTGCCGCTGGTGGATATCGCCAGCAGAACATCGCCCGGCTGACCAAGGGCGCGGATCTGTTTGGAGAAGACTTCGTTGTAGCTGTAGTCGTTGGCGATCGAGGTGATCGTCGAGCTGTCGGTGGTCAGCGCAATGGCCGGCAGGCTCGGGCGCTCGCGCTCGAAGCGGTTAAGCAGCTCGGAGGAAAAGTGCTGGGCGTCACCGGCAGAACCGCCGTTGCCGCAGGAAAGCATTTTGCCTTCGTTGAGCAGGGCGTTGACCATGACCTGGCTGGCTTGCTCGATGTGCGGTGCAAGTACTTCCATCGCCTGTTGCTTGGTGTCGATACTGGCCTGGAAAAGCTGGCGAATTCGGGATTGCATGTCCATCTGTGTGACCTTAATGAGCGCGGCTTTTCGGCACGTGAATGTGCAGCCCGCAATGCAAAGAGCAAAAGTGTTGGGTGTTGTCCGTTTCGGGGCATGATCGGTCAGCAGTCGAAGGCATTCTGCACCCAGTTCAACTGATCGAGGTCGCTATCAATGGCAACCACGTCGAAACGGCAAGGGGAATTGGCCCAGCGCGACTCGCGCTGAAGAAAATACTGCGCGGCAAAAATCAGCTTCTGCCGTTTGCGCCCATCGATGCTACCGAGCGCGCCACCCCATTGAGTGTTTTTTCTATAGCGAACTTCAACGAATACTACTGTATCGCCATCTAGCATGACCAGATCAAGCTCACCACGTTTACACAGCCAGTTCTGCGCCACCAGGCGCAGACCCTGCTGTTGAAGATGGCCGAGCGCCTGGCGCTCGGCATCTTTACCGCTTTGCTGGCGTGACCTGTCGGGCATCAGCGCGGGGTGTCCGGCAGGCGCTGCACCTGGCCGTTGACGAACTCGGCCCAAGGCAACTGGCGCACGACACGCTGGTTCTGGGTCATGCCCAGGCTGCCCGACTGACCTTCAATGCGGCTGTCCGGCAGGGTCTTGAGCTGGCCCAGACGCGGCGCCAGACGGTAGGCGTCGACACCCATGGCGTACAGGCGGCCCAGGCTGCTGGCGGCTTGCGGCCATTGTGCAGTGACCTGCTTGCGCAGTGGATCATTGGCGTCCAGCAACCATGGGGTTTCGCAGAAACGAATGCCGTTCATGTCGTTGTACTGGTTGACGTCGCCGCTGGCGCTGAACACGTGGGACGTGGCGTAGACCGGAACGTCGCCCGCGTACTGGAAGTTCAGGGTCGGTTTGATCTGTTGAGCCTGTTGTGGCGTGGCGGCCAGGAAGATGAACTCGATGTCCTGGCGACGGGAGGGCTGGGCGGCGACCTGCGAACCTACGGTACTTTGCAGGCTCTTGGCGCGGCCTTCGCTCTGGCGCAACTGGAACATGTCGGCGATCTGTTGAGCCAGTTGCACCGGTTGGTCGACACGCTCGGTCGCGACGATGCTGCCACCGTTGGCTTGCCAGTCCTGGCTGAACGCGCGCAGCACGCGGTCGCCCCATTCACCTTTCGGTACCATGATGGCGGCACGATGCAAGCCGTCGGCACGGGCGCGACGGGAGACTTCGCGGGCTTCGTCTTCAGCGGCAAGGCCGAACTGGAACAGTTGAGGCGGACCTTGTTCGCCTTCGCTGTAGTTCAGCGCCAGGGTGGTGATCGGCAATTGCGGGCGTGCGCTCAGTTGTTTGACCAGTGGCTTCTCCAGCGGGCCGACGACCAGTTGCACGCCATCGGCCTGGGCCTTGCGATAGAACTCGTCGAGGGAGGTCAGCTTCGAGCTGTCGTAGAACTCAATGGCTGGTGGCTTCTGACCTGCCTGTTGCGCCTGGTAGTGAGCGGCCATGAAGCCTTCGCGCAACGCCTTGCCGACCGAGGCCAGCGGGCCGTCCTGCGGCAGCAGCAGGCCGATTTTACCCAGGAGCTGGCTGGCCAGCTCCTTGAGCTTGGTCAGTGGCAGCGGCAGTTGAATGGCGGCCGGGTGTTTAGGGTTCTGCGCGCGCCAGTTGTCGATGGCGGCCTGTTGCTGCTCCAGGGTGCCGGCAGTTTTCACCGCCAGGGCCAGAGCCATCCAGCCACCAAGATCGTCGGTGGTCGACGGCTGCAACTGGTCGGTCGGCAGCGAGGCGATCAGGGCCCAGATCGCTTCGTGGTTTTTGCTGGCGGCTTCGTCTTTGAGCATCGGTGCAATGAAGATGCGTTCCTTCGCGGCAGCCAGTGTCTGACCATCGGCTTCAAGGGCGCGGGCGCGAACGATGCCGGTGCGGACCTGTTGCTCTTCCGGCAGCTCGCTCAAGCGTTGCAGGCTTGGATGACTCAATGCCGTCAGCGCGGCTTTCGGCTGATTGCGGGTCATGGCCAATTCTGCGGCGAGGGTACTGGCGAACACCTGCTGGCCAGGTTTTAGCTGCTCCACCGGTACTTGTTGCAGGATCTGCGCGGATTGCGCGGCATTGCCCTGGCGGTAGGCCAGGTCCGCTGCGCTCAGTCGCAACAGGGCAGCGTCTTCCGGCGATTTGCTTTGAGCGGCTTTCTCGAGCAGTTGCTCGATACTGGCATCCGGGGTCCGTGGAAGTTCGCCAAGGCTGGAGGAGGACGAGCTGACGCAAGCTGTCAGCAAGGCAGCGAGGCAGAGGGCAGTGAACAGCCGCAGGCAAGCGATCATGTAGTGTTCCTGATACTCGATCAAATTAGCGTGGAATTGTACCCAAGCACTGGCCGGGGCGCGATGTTACTGGCGTGAATCGATCAATTTAGCTGGTGTAAATGTTGCGGTGCGGCACAAAAGGCGGCGAAGCCGAGTGTTTCTTGCGCGTATCGTCAGCGCTGCTACGCGCTACAATGGCGGCTTTATTGATCATGAGGTGTGCGCTTTGACTGTTCCAGGTGCTTTGAATTCCGCTGCGGGCTCGCTTTATGTGGTGGCGACGCCCATCGGCAACCTGGACGACATCAGTGCGCGCGCGCTGAAAATCTTGCGTGACGTGGCTTTGATCGCCGCAGAAGACACTCGTCATTCTCAGCGGTTGATGCAGCATTTCGGCATTCCTACGCCGTTGGCGGCTTGCCATGAGCACAACGAGCGAGATGAGGGCAGCCGCTTCATTACCCGTTTGCTGGCGGGGGACGATGTCGCGCTGATCTCTGATGCGGGAACGCCGCTGATTTCCGATCCGGGGTATCACCTGGTGCGCCAGGCCCGCGCCGCCGGGATCAGTGTGGTTCCGGTTCCGGGGGCCTGTGCCTTGATCGCTGCGTTGTCGGCGGCAGGGTTGCCGTCCGATCGTTTCATCTTTGAAGGTTTCCTGCCGGCCAAGGCGGTGGGGCGGCGCGCTCGCCTGGAGGCCATAAAGGAAGAACCGCGCACGCTGATCTTTTATGAAGCTCCCCATCGCATCCTCGAGTGCCTGCAGGATATGGAACTGGTGTTCGGCGCCGAACGTCCGGCCTTGCTGGCGCGGGAACTGACCAAAACGTTCGAAACCCTTAAAGGCTTACCGTTGGCCGAGTTGCGTCAGTTCGTCGAGTCGGACAGCAATCAGCAGCGTGGCGAGTGCGTGGTGCTGGTCGCGGGCTGGTCGGCGCCCGAGGCTGAAGGCGCCGTCAGCAGTGAGGCGATGCGCATCCTCAATCTGTTGCTCGAAGAGATGCCGCTCAAGCGTGCGGCGGCCCTGGCGGCGCAAATTACCGGCGAGCGCAAGAATGTCCTGTATCAGATTGCGCTGGATCAGCAGAAGGGTGAGTGAAACCCGACGCGCAGGCGTGCACAAAGGCTATTAGCGCTTGTTCTTCGGGCGCTCTGCCGTTAACCTGCGCGGCGGAGAGTCGATCGGACAGTCGCTGCCCTCTATGAAAATTAGGGGGGGGAGGAAAGTCCGGGCTCCATAGGGCGAAGTGCCAGGTAATGCCTGGGAGGCGTGAGCCTACGGAAAGTGCCACAGAAAATAACCGCCTAAGCGCTTCGGCGCCGGTAAGGGTGAAAAGGTGCGGTAAGAGCGCACCGCACGTCTGGCAACAGTTCGTGGCTAGGTAAACCCCACTTGGAGCAAGACCAAATAGGGTCCCAAGGCGTGGCCCGCGCTGGGACCGGGTAGGTTGCTAAAGATGTCCAGTGATGGCCATCGTAGACGAATGACTGTTCAAGACAGAACCCGGCTTACAGATCGACTCTCCACCTTTTTCCTGCCTCTGCTTAAATCAATGAGCAGAGCCCCGATGATGCGATGGCGTTCTTTTTTCATCATCGGTAGAGTGTATGTGTGATATCGATTAGCCTGCTCTGGCAGCGACCGCGTGACCCCCATGCAGTACTGATTTCCCTCCTTTCAGAATCGTTGGCATAAGCACTTTCGTAATACCGAAAAAATCTTACTCTTAATAAATTACTTTAACTTCCGAACGCAGCCTTCAGCGCTGCTTCAAGTTATTGGTCGTTTTTATCTGCCGAATTCTCGTGGCCCTTCCTCTTATGCTCCTAAATCTCAGTTCTGTAAGGGTTTTCCTTTAATCCGCGCCTTGACGGTGCGGTGGGCGCATTCCTATAGTGTGCACAAGTGGCGGAAAGTGGCATGAAGTGGGTTTTTTAAGCGTAAAACGCTAACATTTGGAGAAACGCTGACGTGTTTCGCGGAGCCAATGCTATCAGTCTCGATGCAAAGGGCCGTCTCGCCATGCCGAGCCGGTACCGTGACGAGCTCGATTCGCGTAGTTCCGGTCAGTTAATCGTCACAATTGATGCCGTTGATCCGTGTTTGTGTGTCTACCCCCTTGATGAGTGGGAAATTATTGAAACCAAACTGCGCGCACTGCCTTCGCTTCGCGAAGAGAACCGCCGCCTGCAACGTTTGCTGATTGGTAATGCCGTCGACCTCGAGCTCGATGGCAGTGGTCGTTTCCTGGTCCCGCCGCGTCTTCGTGAATATGCCAAGTTGGATAAGCGCGCGATGTTGGTAGGCCAATTGAACAAGTTCCAACTGTGGGACGAGGATGCCTGGAATGCGGTTTCTGCCGCGGACCTGGCTGCTATTCAACAACCGGGCGCCATGCCTGACGAACTGCGTGATTTGATCCTGTGACTATTGATAGCGGCTTTAACCACATCACCGTACTGCTTGACGAAGCCGTCGAGGCTCTCGCCGTACGTCCTGATGGCTGCTATCTGGACGGCACGTTCGGGCGTGGCGGGCATAGTCGGTTGATCCTCAGCCGGCTCGGTCCGGACGGTCGGCTGCTCGGATTCGACAAAGACCCTCAAGCGATTGCCACCGGGCAGACGCTAGCGGCCGAAGACGGCCGCTTTGTCGTTGTGCAGCGCAGCTTTGCCGAGCTCGGATCCGAAGTCGCCGAGCGCGGCTTGCAGGGCAAGGTCAGCGGCATTCTGCTGGACCTTGGCGTCTCTTCCCCGCAACTCGATGACCCTGAGCGCGGCTTCAGCTTCCTCAACGATGGCCCTCTGGACATGCGCATGGACCCGTCCCGCGGGATCAGCGCGGCCGAGTTCGTCAACACCGCCCCGGCTGAGGAAATTGCCCGGGTGTTCAAGGAATACGGCGAAGAACGTTTTTCCGGGCGCATGGCCCGTGCCGTGGTCGAGCGCCGTGACATCAAGCCGTTCGAGCGTACCGGCGATCTGGCCGAAGTGCTGAAAGTCGCCAATCCTGCCTGGGAAAAAGGCAAGAACCCCGCAACCCGTGCGTTCCAGGGCCTGCGTATCCATGTAAACAACGAACTGGGCGATCTGGAAGCTGGCCTTGAAGCCGCTCTGGAATGTTTGGAAGTGGGCGGTCGCCTGGTGGTGATCAGCTTCCACTCGCTGGAAGATCGCATCGTCAAACTGTTCATGCGCAAACTGGTGAAAGGCGAAGCCGACAACCTGCCGCGCAACCTGCCGGTTCGGCATGTCGCCTTTGAACCGAAAATCAAAGTCCATGGCAAAGCGCAGACGGCCTCCGACGCCGAACTCAAAGCCAACCCACGTTCCCGTAGCGCCGTCATGCGTGTGGCGGAGAAGTTGCGGTGAGCAAGCTTTTTGCCAAGCCATTGCCCGGCGGCAGCTTTTTCATGCTCCTGCTGTTCGTTGGCGTCCTCGTGTCGGCCATTGGCGTGTCCTACAGCGCGCACTGGAACCGTCAGTTGCTCAACTCGCTGTACAACGAGTTGAGCGTGCGCGACAAGGCCCAGGCCGAATGGGGCCGGTTGATCCTTGAGCAAAGCACCTGGACGGCTCACAGCCGCATCGAAGTGCTGGCTACTGAACAATTGAAGATGCGCATCCCCGGTGCCGCCGAAGTGCAGATGGTGGCGCCATGATGAAACTCGAAGGCGCACTGTTCCCTTGGCGTTTCCGCCTGGTGCTGGGGTTGCTCGGCGTCATGGTGGCGGCGATCTCCTGGCGGATCATCGACCTGCAAGTCGTCGATCGTGACTTCCTCAAGGGCCAGGGCGACGCGCGTAGCGTTCGTCATATTCCGATTCCGGCTCACCGTGGTCTGATCACCGACCGCAACGGCGAGCCTTTGGCTGTCAGCACCCCGGTTACCACGCTGTGGGCCAACGCCAAGGAAATGCAGCTGGCCAAAGAGAAGTGGCCAGCGCTGGCCGCCGCGTTGGGGCAAGATCCCAAAGCCCTGGCCGAGCGTCTAGAAGCACAAGCCAATAAAGAATTCATTTACCTGGTGCGCGGGCTGACCCCGGAGCAGGGCCAGTCCGTGCTCGACCTGAAAGTACCGGGCGTCTACGGCATTGAAGAATTCCGCCGGTTCTATCCGGCCGGTGAAGTCACTGCCCACATGGTCGGCTTCACCGATATCGACGACCATGGTCGCGAAGGTGTCGAACTGGCCTATGACGAATGGCTGGCCGGCGTGCCCGGCAAGCGACAGGTCATCAAGGATCGGCGCGGTCGACTTATCAAAGATGTTCAGGTGACCAAAAACGCCAAGGCCGGCAAGCCCTTGGCGTTGTCCATTGACCTGCGCCTGCAGTACCTGGCCAACCGCGAATTGCGCAACGCGATCATCGAGAACGGCGCCAAGGCCGGCAGCCTGGTGATCATGGATGTGAAGACCGGCGAAATCCTCGCCATGGTCAACCAGCCGACCTACAACCCGAACAACCGCCGCAACCTGCAACCGGCGATGATGCGTAACCGCGCGATGATCGACGTGTTCGAACCGGGGTCGACCATGAAGGCGATCTCCATGAGCGCCGCCATCGAAACCGGGCGCTGGAAGCCGAGCGACACCGTCGAGGTGTATCCAGGCTCCCTGCAGATCGGCAAGTACACCATCAAGGACGTTTCCAAGACGGAAGGGCCGGTGCTCGACCTGACCGGCATTCTGATCAATTCCAGTAACGTCGGCATGAGTAAGGTCGCGTTCGATATCGGCGGCGAAACCATTTTCCGTCTGGCGCAGAAGGTCGGTCTTGGCCAGGACACCGGTCTCGGCTTCCCGGGCGAACGTGTCGGCAACCTGCCCAATTACCGGGAATGGCGCAAGGCAGAGACGGCCACGCTGTCCTACGGCTACGGTATTTCCGTAACCGCGATCCAGCTTGTTCACGCCTTCTCGGCGCTGGCCAACAATGGTCGCCTCGCACCGCTGACCCTGATCAAAACCGACAAGGCGCCGCAAACCACCCAGGTATTGCCGGAAGCTGTCGCCAAAACCATGCAAGGCATGCTGCAACAAGTGATCGAAGCCCCGCGCGGCGTGTTCCGTGCGCAGGTGCCGGCGTATCACGTGGGCGGCAAGTCCGGTACTGCACGTAAAACGTCGGTCGGCACCAAGGGCTATGCCGAAAACTCCTACCGTTCGCTGTTCGCCGGTTTCGGCCCGATGAGCGATCCGCGTTACGCCATCGTGGTGGTCATCGATGAGCCGACCAAGGCCGGTTACTTCGGTGGTCTGGTCTCGGCGCCGGTGTTCAGCCGCGTGATGTCCGGCACCCTGCGCCTGATGAACGTCACGCCGGACAACCTGCCACCGACCCAACAAGCCAACGCCACCCCGGTCGTACCGCTGAAAGCCAATGGAGGGCGCGGCTGATGTCACTAAGTCTGAACAAAATATTTCCCCACGCCGGCCACGATCTGTTGATCCGTGAACTGGCGCTGGACAGTCGCAACGTCCGCGCCGGCGACCTGTTCCTCGCCGTGCCCGGCGGCAAGTTCGACGGTCGCGCGCACATTGCCGATGCACTGCAGCGCGGTGCTGCCGCCGTGGCGTACGAAGTGGAAGGTGCCACCGTGCTGCCGATCACCGATGTGCCATTGATTCCGGTCAAGGGCCTGGCGGCGCAGTTGTCGGATATCGCCGGCCGCTTCTATGGCGAGCCAAGCCATCACCTGAACCTGGTCGGCGTGACCGGCACCAACGGCAAAACCAGCGTGACCCAACTGATCGCCCAGGCGCTGGATCTGCTCGGCCAGCATTGCGGCATCGTCGGCACCCTGGGGTCCGGTTTCTATGGCGCGCTGCAAAGCGGCCTGCACACCACGCCCAATCCTATCGCCGTGCAAGCGACCCTGGGCGACCTGAAAAAGGCCGGGGCCAAAGCCGTGGCCATGGAAGTCTCCTCCCACGGTCTGGATCAGGGCCGGGTGACCGCGCTGGCATTCGACGTGGCGGTGATGACCAACCTGTCCCGTGATCATCTGGATTACCACGGCACCATGCAGGCCTATGGCGAGGCCAAGGCCAAGCTGTTCGCCTGGAACGATCTGAAATGCCGGGTGGTTAACCTCGATGACGATTTCGGTCGGCAACTGGCCGCGGAAAAACGCGAGTCGCGGTTGATCACCTACAGCCTGCTCGACAGCAGCGCCTACCTGTATTGCCGCGAGGCGCAGTTCGATGACGAAGGCGTGCGCGCCACACTGGTCACGCCCCAGGGCGAGCACCATTTGCGCAGCACGTTGCTCGGTCGTTTCAACCTGAGCAACGTGCTGGCTGCGGTCGGCGCCTTGCTCGGCCTGGACTATGCCCTCGACGAAATTCTCAAGGTCCTGCCCAAGCTCGAAGGCCCGGCCGGTCGCATGCAGCGCCTGGGCGGCGGCAGCCAGCCACTGGTGGTGGTCGATTACGCCCACACGCCTGATGCCCTGGAAAAAGTCCTCACAGCACTGCGCCCCCACGTCAAAGGCCAACTGCTATGCCTGTTCGGCTGCGGCGGCGACCGCGATCGCGGCAAGCGCCCGCTGATGGCTGAAGTCGTTGAGCGCCTGGCTGATCGCGTTCTGGTCACCGACGACAATCCACGCACCGAAGACCCGGCCATTATTTTCGAAGACATCCGCGCCGGTTTCGCGGCTGTGGATAAAGTCACCTTTGTGGCGGGTCGCGGTCAGGCCATTGCCCAGTTGATCGCCGGTGCTTCGGCGGACGACGTGATCGTGCTCGCCGGTAAAGGCCACGAGGATTATCAGGAAATCAACGGCGAACGCCATGCCTTCTCCGATCTGGTCGAGGCCGATCATGCCCTGACCGCGTGGGAGGTGGCCCATGCTTAAGGCATTGAAACTGAGTGAACTGACCAACGCCCTCACTGGCCGTTTGATCAGCACCGATGCCACTTTCGACGGCGTCAGCATCGACAGTCGTGCGATCAAGCCGGGTCAGTTGTTCATCGCCCTGGCCGGCCCGCGTTTCGATGGTCATGACTACCTCAATGAGGTGGCCGCCAAAGGTGCCGTCGCCGCATTGGTCGAGCGTGAAGTGGCCGACAGCACGTTGCCGCAATTGCAGGTCAGCGATACCCGTCAGGCGCTGGGGCATCTCGGCGCGCTGAACCGTGCCGCGTTTACTTCGCCAGTCGCTGCGGTGACCGGCTCCAGCGGCAAGACCACGGTCAAGGAAATGCTCGCAAGCATCCTGCGCACCCGTGGTCCGGTGCTGGCCACCCGTGGCAACCTGAACAACGACCTCGGTGTTCCGCTGACCCTGCTGGAACTGGCGCCGGAACATACCGCCGCGGTCATCGAACTGGGCGCTTCACGCCTCGGCGAAATCGCCTACACCGTGGGCATGACCAAGCCCCACGTGGCCATTCTCAACAATGCCGGGACCGCCCACGTTGGCGAGTTCGGCGGCCCGGAAAAAATCGTCGAGGCCAAGGGCGAAATAATTGAAGGTCTGGCGGCCGATGGCATCGCCGTGCTCAATCTGGACGACAAGGCTTTCGAGATCTGGAAGAAACGCGCTGCCGGCCGCAAGGTACTGACCTTCGCCCTGACCGACAGCCGCGCCGACTTCCATGCCAGCGACCTGACCACTGACGCCCGGGGTTGCCCGGCGTTCAACCTGCATACCCCTGAAGGTGTGGAGCGCGTTCAACTGAATCTGCTCGGCACCCACAACGTCGCCAACGCCATGGCCGCTGCGGCTGCCGCCCATGCGCTGGGCGTGTCGCTGTTCGGCATCGCCACGGGCCTGGGCGCGGTGCAACCGGTCAAGGGGCGCACCGTTGCGCAACTGGCCAGCAATGGCATGCGCGTGATCGATGACACCTACAACGCGAACCCCACCTCCATGTGTGCCGCCGTTGATATACTCGCCGGCTTTTCCGGCCGCACCGTCCTGGTGCTCGGGGATATCGGCGAGTTGGGCGATTGGGCGGAGCAGGGTCACCGCGACGTGGGCGAGTACGCCCGGGGCAAGGTGTCCGCGCTCTATGCCGTCGGGCCGATGATGCTCCATGCCGTCAACGCCTTCGGACCACAGGCCTTTCACTTCAGCACACAGGCTGAACTGATCAAGGCGCTGGGCGCCGAGCAAGACACAAACACCACCATTTTGATCAAGGGCTCGCGCAGCGCCGCGATGGAAAACATCGTTGCCGCTTTGTGCGGGTCCAGTCTGGAGAAACATTAATGCTGCTGCTGCTAGCGGAGTATCTGCAACAGTTCTACAAAGGCTTCGCGGTCTTCCAGTACCTGACCCTGCGCGGGATTCTCGGTGTGCTGACCGCGCTGGTCTTGTCGCTGTGCTATGGCCCGTGGATGATCCGCACCTTGCAGAACCGTCAGATCGGCCAGTCCGTTCGCAACGATGGCCCGCAATCGCATCTGTCCAAGTCGGGCACCCCGACCATGGGCGGCGCACTGATTCTGTCGTCGATCGGCGTCAGCACCCTGTTGTGGGCTGACCTGACCAACCGTTATGTGTGGGTTGTTTTGCTGGTCACCCTGTTGTTCGGCGCCATCGGCTGGGTCGATGACTACCGCAAGGTGATCGAGAAGAACTCCCGTGGCCTGCCGAGCCGCTGGAAGTATTTCTGGCAGTCGGTGTTCGGCCTGGGTGCGGCGATCTTCCTTTACATGACGGCCGCCACCCCGGTGGAAACCACCCTGATCCTGCCGATGCTCAAGGACTACAGCATTCCGCTGGGCGCCGGCTTCATTGTCCTGACCTACTTCGTGATCGTCGGTTCGAGCAACGCGGTCAACCTGACCGACGGCCTCGACGGCCTGGCGATCATGCCGACCGTGATGGTCGGCGGTGGCCTGGGGATCTTCTGCTACCTGTCGGGTAACGTGAAGTTCGCCGAATACCTGTTGATTCCTTACGTGCCCGGCGCGGGCGAACTGATCGTGTTCTGCGGCGCGCTGATCGGTGCCGGCCTGGGCTTCCTGTGGTTCAACACTTACCCGGCGCAAGTCTTCATGGGCGACGTCGGCGCACTGGCGCTGGGCGCTGCCCTGGGCACCATCGCGGTGATCGTCCGTCAGGAAATCGTCCTGTTCATCATGGGCGGCGTGTTCGTGATGGAAACCCTGTCAGTCGTCATTCAGGTTGCCTCCTTTAAGCTGACCGGTCGCCGCGTATTCCGCATGGCGCCGATTCACCACCACTTTGAACTCAAGGGCTGGCCCGAGCCGCGCGTGATTGTCCGTTTCTGGATCATCACCGTGATTCTCGTGCTGATCGGCCTTGCCACGCTGAAGCTGAGGTAGAAACCCGTGTCTCTGATCGCTTCTGACCACTTCCGCATCGTTGTCGGCCTCGGCAAGAGCGGCATGTCCCTGGTTCGCTTCCTGGCGAACCGGGGCGTGGCCTTTGCGGTGGCCGATACGCGGGAAAATCCACCGGAACTGGCCACGCTCAAACGTGACTATCCGCACGTGGAAGTGCGTTGTGGCGAGCTGGACGTCGAGTTCCTGTGCCGTGCCGACGAGCTCTACGTGAGCCCTGGCCTGGCGCTGGCGACCCCTGCCTTGCAGGCGGCAGCTGCCCGCGGCGTGAAACTGTCCGGTGATATCGAGCTGTTCGCGCGTAACGCGAAGGCGCCGATCGTGGCCATCAGCGGCTCGAACGCGAAAAGCACCGTGACCACCCTGGTCGGCGAGATGGCGGCGGCGGCGGGCAAGCGTGTCGCGGTCGGCGGCAACCTCGGCACTCCGGCGCTGGACCTGCTGAGCGACGATGTCGAGCTGTACGTGATGGAATTGTCGAGCTTCCAGCTGGAAACCACCGACCAGCTCAACGCCGAAGTGGCCACCGTGCTCAACATCAGCGAAGACCACATGGACCGCTACAGCGGCCTGCCGGCCTACCACCTGGCCAAGCACCGGATTTTCCGTGGTGCCAGGCAGTTCGTGGTCAACCGCCAGGATGCCCTGAGCCGTCCGTTGATGGGCGAGGGCCAGCCCTGCTGGACCTTCGGCCTGACCAAGCCGGACTTCAAGGCGTTCGGGCTGCGCGAAGAAAACGGCGAAAAATACCTGGCCTTCGAATTCCAGAACCTGATGCCGGTGCGCGAGCTGAAAGTGCGCGGTGCGCATAACCAGTCCAACGCCCTGGCGGCACTGGCCCTCGGTCATGCCGTGGGCCTGCCGTTCGACGCCATGCTTTCGGCCCTGCGCAGTTTCGCTGGCCTTGAGCACCGTTGCCAGTGGGTCCGTGACCTGGATGGCGTGGGTTACTACAACGATTCCAAGGCCACCAATGTCGGTGCCGCACTGGCGGCCATCGAAGGCCTGGGGGCGGACATCGACGGCAAGATCGTGCTGATCGCCGGTGGCGACGGCAAGGGTGCGGAGTTCAAGGATCTGCGCGATCCGGTCGCAGCCAACTGCCGCGCCGTGATCCTGATGGGCCGTGATTCCGACAAGATCGGCGCCGCCATCGGCGATGCCGTGCCGCAGATTCGTGCAGCTTCCCTGGTTGAAGCTGTGGCGCAATGCCGCGCCGCTGCCCGGCCGGGTGACGTGGTGCTGCTGTCGCCGGCCTGCGCCAGCTTCGACATGTTCAAGAACTATGAAGACCGTGGTCACCAGTTCGTCCAAGCCGTGGAGGATCTGGCATGAGTCTCAGAGGCATCATCAAGCCGTATCCATCGCCGCTGATCACCGGGCGCGGTATCGACCTCGACTTCCCGATGCTCGCCGGTTGCCTGGCACTGCTTGGCCTGGGGCTGATCATGATTGCCTCGGCATCCACCGAAGTGGGCGCGGTGCAATCGGGCAGCGCCCTGTACTACATGATTCGCCACCTTATCTACGTGGTGCTGGGCCTGGGCGCCTGCGTCGTCACGATGATGATTCCGATCGCCACCTGGCAACGCCTGGGCTGGCTGATGCTGCTCGGCGCCTTCGGCTTGCTGGTGATGGTGATCGTGCCGGGCATCGGTCGTGAAGTGAACGGCTCGATGCGCTGGATCGGTTTCAGTTTCTTCAACGTGCAGCCGTCCGAGATCGCCAAGGTGTTCGTGGTGATCTACCTCGCCGGCTATCTGGTGCGCCGCCAGAAGGAAGTGCGTGAAAGCTGGATGGGCTTCTTCAAACCGTTCATCGTGCTGTTGCCGATGGCGGGCCTGCTGCTGATGGAGCCGGACTTCGGTGCCACCGTTGTGATGATGGGCGCCGCCGCCGCGATGCTGTTCCTTGGCGGCGTGGGGCTGTTCCGTTTTTCCCTGATGGTGGTGCTGGCCGTCGGGGCGGTGGTATTGCTGATTCAGATGCAGCCGTATCGAATGGCGCGTCTGACCAACTTTGCCGACCCTTGGGCCGACCAGTTCGGTGCCGGTTACCAGTTGTCCCAGGCATTGATCGCGTTCGGTCGCGGCGAATGGCTGGGCGTTGGCCTGGGCAACAGCGTGCAGAAACAGTTCTACCTGCCCGAAGCCCACACCGACTTCGTGTTCTCGGTACTGGCCGAAGAGCTGGGCGCCGTGGGTTCGCTGTGCACGGTCGCACTGTTCGTCTTCGTGTGTATTCGCGGCATGTACATCGGTTTGTGGGCCGAGAAGGCCAAGCAATTCTTTGCAGCCTATGTCGCCTATGGCCTGTCGTTCCTGTGGATTGGTCAGTTCCTGATCAACATCGGTGTGAACGTCGGCCTGCTGCCGACCAAGGGCCTGACCCTGCCGTTCCTCAGTTATGGCGGCAGTTCGCTGGTGATCTGCTGTGCCTGTCTCGGCCTGTTGCTGCGCATCGAGTGGGAGAGTCGAACCCACCTGGGCAGCGAAGAGATGGAGTTCCATGAGAGCGACTTCGCCGAGGAGCCGAACCATGGGCGCTAACGTATTGATCATGGCCGGCGGCACCGGTGGCCACGTGTTCCCGGCGCTGGCCTGTGCCCGCGAGTTCCAGGCCCGTGGTTACACCGTGCACTGGCTCGGCACGCCGCGTGGCATCGAGAACGAACTGGTGCCTGCGGCGGGCATCGAACTGCACCGGATCAATGCCAGCGGTCTGCGGGGCAAGGGCAAGCTGTCCCTGCTCAAGGCGCCGTTCATGTTGCTCAAGTCGGTCTGGCAGGCACGGGCGATCATTCGCCAACTGCGGCCGGTCTGCGTGGTCGGTTTTGGCGGTTATGTGACCGGTCCCGGCGGTGTTGCCGCCAAACTGGCCGGTGTGCCGGTGATCGTTCATGAGCAGAACGCCGTGGCGGGTACCGCCAATCGGTTGCTGGTGCCGTTGGCCGCCCGAGTCTGTGAAGCATTCCCCGACACCTTTACCCTGTCGAGCAGCCGACGCACCACCGGTAACCCGGTGCGCACCGAGCTGTTCCTCGAAACACCGCGACCCGCCCTGGGCGGTCGCAAGGCGCGTTTGCTGATCCTGGGCGGAAGCCTGGGCGCAGAGCCGTTGAACAAGTTGCTGCCTGAAGCCCTGTCGCAAGTCGCCGTCGACTTGCGCCCGGACGTGTTCCATCAGGCCGGCAAAAACCACGATGAAGTGACTGCAGAGCGCTATCGCGCGGCTGGCGTCGAGGCGCAAGTGCAGCCTTTCATCAAAGACATGGCCCAAGCCTATGGCTGGGCCGACCTGGTGGTGTGCCGCGCAGGTGCGCTGACCATCAGTGAACTGGCTGCCGCCGGTCTGCCCTCGATGCTGGTGCCTCTGCCCCACGCGATCGACGATCACCAGACCCGCAACGCCGATTATTTGGCCCGTGAAGGCGCTGCCTTCCTGATGCCGCAAAGAACGACTGGCGCAGCGGATCTTGCCGCTCGCCTGACAGAGGTCCTGATGCAACCGCAACGATTGAACGAAATGGCCACTGCCGCCCGCCGCCTGGCCAAACCCGATGCCACCCGTAACGTCGTCGATACCTGCCTGGAGGTGGCCCATGGTTGAGAATCAGAAAGCCATGCCTCAACCGGAAATGCGCCGCATCCGCCGCATCCACTTCGTCGGCATCGGCGGTGTGGGCATGTGCGGGATTGCCGAAGTGTTGTTGAACCTGGGCTATCAAGTCTCCGGTTCCGACCTCAAGGCTTCGCCGGTCACCGAGCGCCTGGAATCCTTCGGTGCGCAGATTTTCATCGGCCACCGCGCCGAGAACGCTGCCGCCGCCGACGTGCTGGTGGTCTCGAGCGCCGTGAACACCTCCAACCCGGAAGTCGCCACTGCGCTGGAACGCCGTATTCCTGTGGTGCCACGTGCCGAAATGCTGGCCGAGCTGATGCGCTATCGCCACGGCATCGCCGTCGCCGGTACCCACGGCAAAACCACCACCACCAGCCTGATCGCCTCGGTGTTCGCCGCCGGTGGCCTGGACCCGACCTTCGTGATCGGTGGCCGCCTGAATGCCGCGGGCACCAATGCCCAGCTGGGTACCAGCCGCTACCTGATCGCCGAAGCCGATGAAAGCGATGCCAGCTTCCTGCACCTGCAGCCGCTGGTGGCCGTGGTCACCAACATCGATGCCGACCACATGGCAACCTACGACGGTGACTTCAACAAACTGAAGAAAACCTTCGTCGAATTCCTGCATAACCTGCCGTTCTATGGTTTGGCCGTGGTGTGCCTGGACGATCCGGTGGTGCGGGAAATCCTGCCGCTGGTCAAGCGTCCGGCCGTGACCTACGGCTTCGGCGATGACTGTGATGTGCGCGCAATCAATGTGCGCCAACAGGGCATGCAGACCTTCTTTACTGTGCTGCGTCCTGATCGTGAGCCGCTGGACGTCTCGGTGAACATGCCGGGCAACCACAACGTGCTCAACGCGCTGGCGACTATTTGCATTGCCACTGACGAAGGTGTCAGCGATGAAGCCATCGTCCAGGGCCTGTCCGGGTTCCAGGGTGTTGGCCGACGCTTCCAGGTTTATGGCGAACTGCCGGTCGAGGGCGGCAATGTGATGCTGGTCGACGACTATGGCCACCACCCGACCGAGGTCGCGGCGGTGATCAAAGCCGTACGCGGTGGCTGGCCGGAGCGTCGTCTGGTGATGGTCTACCAGCCGCACCGTTACAGCCGCACCCGCGACCTGTACGACGATTTCGTCAATGTACTGGCCGATGCCAACGTCCTGCTGCTGATGGAAGTGTATCCCGCGGGCGAAGAGCCGATCCCGGGCGCTGACAGCCGCAAGTTGTGCAACAGCATCCGTCAGCGCGGCCAACTCGATCCGATCTACATCGAGCGCGGTGTCGACCTGGCACCGATCGTCAAGCCACTGCTGCGTGCCGGCGACATCCTGCTGTGTCAGGGCGCCGGTGATGTGGGCGGTCTGGCCCCGAGCCTGTTGAAGAGTCCGTTGTTCACCGGTGCCGTGGCGGCATCGGCAGAGGGAAAGTTGAAATGACTGCTGCCTACGCCAACCTCGTCTCCACTGTCGCGCCGAAAGACTTCGGCCGCGTCGCCGTGCTGTTCGGCGGCAAGAGTGCCGAGCGCGAAGTGTCCCTGAAGTCGGGCAACGCCGTCCTCGATGCGCTGCAAAGCGCGGGCGTGGATGCGTTCGGTCTCGACGTGGGTGATGACCTTCTGCAGCGTCTGCTGAACGAAAAAATCGACCGCGCCTTCATCATCCTCCACGGTCGTGGCGGTGAAGACGGCAGCATGCAGGGCCTGCTCGAATGCCTGGGCATTCCCTACACCGGCAGCGGCATCCTTGCTTCCGCCCTGGCCATGGACAAGCTGCGCACCAAGCAGGTCTGGCACAGCCTGGGCATTCCGACGCCGCGCCATGCCGTGCTGAGCAGCGAGGCCGATTGTATTTGCGCTGCTGCGGAACTGGGCTTTCCTTTGATCGTCAAACCGGCCCATGAAGGTTCAAGTATCGGTATGGCCAAAGTGAGCTCCGCGTCCGAATTGATCGACGCCTGGAAAGCGGCCAGTACCTACGATTCGCAAGTGTTGGTCGAGCAATGGATTCAAGGTCCGGAGTTCACCATCGCCACCCTGCGTGACCAGGTGTTGCCTCCGATTGCCCTGGGCACGACGCACAGTTTCTACGACTACGACGCCAAGTACGTGGCCAACGATACCCAGTACCGCATTCCGTGCGGGCTGGACAGCGCCAAGGAAAAGGAACTCATGGACCTCACGGCGAAAGCCTGTGAGGCGCTGGGTATCGCCGGTTGGGGCAGGGCGGACGTGATGCAGGACGCCGACGGGCAGTTCTGGTTCCTGGAGGTCAACACGGCACCGGGCATGACCGATCACAGCCTGGTCCCGATGGCGGCCCGTGCTGCCGGTCTGGATTTCCAACAACTGGTTCTGGCCATTCTGGCTGAAAGCGTTGCCCGCAACGCCAACGGCCTGCAAGAGCCGCGAGGTTAAGACCATGCAAGGCGCACAGTTGAGACATCAGCCCCCCGCACCCGGCCGCAAGCCGGTGCCGCGCGGTGCCAGCCGAATGGTGGCCAAAGAGCCGATGTCTGCGCGCCTGCCAAAAGCCAATTTTGGCTTCCTCAAAAGCCTGTTCTGGCCAGTGCTGCTGGTGGCATTGGGGTTCGGTACCTATGAAGGCGCGCAGCGTTTGCTGCCCTACGCCGACCGGCCGATCACCAGGATCAACGTGCAGGGCGACTTGAGTTACATCAGCCAGCAGGCGGTGCAGCAGCGAATCGCCCCGTATGTGGCGTCGAGCTTCTTCACCATCGACCTGGCAAGCATGCGCACAGAGCTGGAACAGATGCCATGGATCGCCCACGCCGAAGTGCGTCGGGTATGGCCCGACCAGGTGGTGATCCGCCTGGAAGAGCAACTCCCGGTGGCGCGCTGGGGCGACGAATCGCTGTTGAACAACCAGGGGCAGGCGTTTACCCCGCGTGAACTGGCGAACTATGAACACTTGCCGCAGCTTTTTGGTCCACAGCGGGCCCCGCAGCAGGTGATGCAGCAATACCAGGTGCTGAGCCAGATGCTCAGGCCACTGGGCTTCTCCATCGCACGTTTGGAGTTGCGTGAACGCGGCAGTTGGTTTCTGACCACCGGCCCCGGCAGCGCAGGCCCCGGCATCGAGCTGCTGCTTGGACGCGGCAACCTGGTGGAAAAGATGCGCCGTTTCATCGCCATCTACGACAAGACGCTCAAAGAACAGATTACGAACATCGCGCGCATCGATCTGCGCTACGCCAACGGCCTCGCCGTTGGCTGGCGGGAACCTGTAGCGCCCACGACAGCCCAACCCGCTGTCGCGAAGAATTAAGAAGAGGCAGGACCCATGGCAAACGTGCAAAGCGGCAAAATGATCGTCGGTCTCGATATCGGCACCTCCAAGGTGGTGGCGCTGGTGGGCGAGGTCGGGGACGACGGCCTGCTCAATATCGTCGGGATCGGTACGCATCCGTCCCGTGGCCTGAAAAAAGGCGTGGTGGTGAACATCGAGTCCACCGTGCAGTCGATTCAGCGCGCCATCGAAGAGGCGCAGCTCATGGCCGGTTGCCGTATCCACTCGGCGTTCGTCGGCGTGGCCGGCAATCACATTCGCAGCCTGAACTCCCACGGCATCGTGGCGATCCGTGATCGCGAAGTCAGCGCCGCCGACCTCGAGCGCGTGCTGGACGCCGCCCAGGCCGTGGCAATCCCGGCGGACCAGCGTGTGCTGCACACCCTGCCGCAGGATTACGTCATCGATAACCAGGAAGGCGTCCGCGAGCCCCTGGGCATGTCCGGCGTACGCCTGGAAGCCAAGGTTCACGTGGTCACCTGCGCCGTCAACGCTGCACAGAACATTGAAAAATGCGTGCGTCGCTGCGGCCTGGAAATCGACGACATCATTCTGGAGCAACTGGCGTCGGCGTATTCGGTACTGACCGACGACGAGAAAGAGCTGGGCGTGTGCCTGGTGGACATCGGTGGCGGCACCACCGACATCGCGATCTTCACCGAAGGCGCGATCCGTCACACCGCGGTGATCCCGATTGCCGGCGATCAGGTGACCAACGACATCGCCATGGCGTTGCGCACCCCGACCCAGTACGCCGAAGAAATCAAGATTCGCTACGCCTGCGCCCTGGCCAAGCTGGCCGGTGCCGGTGAAACCATCAAGGTGCCGAGCGTTGGCGACCGTCCACCGCGCGAACTGTCTCGCCAGGCCCTGGCCGAAGTGGTCGAGCCGCGTTACGACGAGCTGTTCACACTGATCCAGGCCGAGCTGCGCCGCAGTGGCTACGAAGACCTGATCCCGGCCGGCATCGTGCTGACCGGTGGTACCGCGAAGATGGAAGGCGCCACCGAACTGGCCGAGGAAATCTTCCACATGCCGGTGCGCCTGGGCGTGCCCCATGGCGTGAAGGGGCTGGATGACGTGGTGCGCAACCCGATCTATTCCACCGGCGTTGGCCTGTTGATGTACGGCCTGCAGAAGCAATCGGACGGCATTTCGTTCTCGGGCATCGGCAGCCGCGACAGCTACAGCAACGAAGAGGCACAGCCTCCATTGCTGGACCGACTGAAGAAGTGGGTTCAGGGCAATTTCTGAAGATTTACCGCAACACCGTTGTAGATCCACGCAGTAGGCGAAAAAAAACTAGAGAACGTAAAGGAGAGGGAAAATGTTCGAACTCGTAGACAACATCCCCGCAAGCCCGGTCATTAAAGTCATCGGTGTTGGCGGTGGCGGCGGTAACGCCGTAAATCACATGGTCAAGAGCAACATTGAAGGCGTTGAGTTCATCTGCGCCAACACTGATGCCCAGGCGCTGAAAAGCATCAGCGCGCGGACCATCCTGCAACTGGGTACCGGCGTGACCAAAGGTCTGGGCGCCGGCGCCAACCCTGAAGTAGGTCGTCAGGCCGCTCTCGAAGACCGTGAGCGCATTGCCGAAGTCCTGCAGGGCACCAACATGGTGTTCATCACCACTGGCATGGGCGGCGGTACCGGTACCGGTGCTGCGCCGATCATTGCCGAAGTGGCCAAGGAAATGGGGATCCTCACCGTTGCGGTGGTGACCCGTCCGTTCCCGTTCGAAGGTCGCAAGCGCATGCAGCTGGCCGACGAAGGCATTCGCCTGCTGTCGGAAAGCGTTGACTCGTTGATCACCATCCCCAACGAGAAGCTGCTGACCATCCTCGGTAAAGACGCAAGCCTCTTGTCGGCTTTCGCCAAGGCTGACGATGTACTGGCCGGTGCCGTTCGCGGTATCTCCGACATCATCAAGCGTCCGGGCATGATCAACGTCGACTTTGCCGACGTGCGTACCGTGATGAGCGAAATGGGCATGGCGATGATGGGCACTGGCTGCGCCAGCGGTCCGAACCGTGCACGCGAAGCCACCGAGGCGGCCATTCGCAACCCGCTGCTCGAAGACGTGAACCTGCAAGGCGCACGCGGCATCCTGGTGAACATCACCGCCGGTCCTGACCTGTCCCTGGGTGAGTACTCCGACGTGGGTAGCATCATCGAAGCCTTCGCTTCCGAGCACGCCATGGTCAAGGTCGGTACCGTTATCGATCCGGACATGCGCGACGAGCTGCACGTGACCGTCGTGGCTACCGGTCTGGGCGCTAAAATCGAGAAGCCTGTGAAGGTCATCGACAACACCGTTCACACCTCGATGGCTTCGCAGCCACAACAACAGGCCCCTGTTCGTCAGGAAGCCCCGGCAGTGAACTACCGTGATCTGGACCGTCCGACCGTCATGCGCAACCAGGCTCAGGCCGGTGCTGCGGCTGCCGCGAAGATGAATCCGCAAGATGACCTGGACTACCTGGACATCCCGGCTTTCCTGCGTCGTCAGGCCGATTGATGAAATGTATCAGGGCTATGAAGGTGATTGGTGTTCAGCAAAGGCGTGGTCTGCTATCATCGCCAGCCTTTGTTGATACCAGTTCGCAATTTGCGCTGAAGCGGCCCAAGCCATGATTAAACAACGCACACTGAAAAATATTATCCGTGCCACAGGTGTTGGCCTGCACTCCGGGGAGAAGGTTTACCTGACCCTCAAGCCTGCACCTGTCGACACCGGCATCGTGTTTGTTCGTGCCGATCTGGACCCTGTGGTGCAGATTCCTGCTCGCGCGGAAAACGTTGGTGAAACCACGATGTCGACCACGTTGGTCAACGGTGACACCAAAGTGGATACGGTGGAGCACTTGCTCTCGGCCATGGCTGGCCTGGGCATCGATAACGCCTACGTCGAGCTCTCCGCGTCCGAAGTACCGATCATGGATGGCAGCGCTGGACCCTTCGTATTTCTGATTCAGTCGGCTGGCCTGGAAGAACAGGACGCCGCCAAGAAGTTCATCCGTATCCTGCGGGAAGTGACAGTGGAAGACGGCGACAAGCGCGCCACTTTCGTCCCTTTCGAAGGTTTCAAGGTGAGCTTCGAGATCGATTTCGATCACCCGGTTTTCCGTGACCGCACCCAAAGTGCAAGCGTGGATTTTTCCAGCACTTCGTTCGTAAAAGAAGTCAGCCGCGCCCGTACCTTTGGTTTCATGAGTGACATCGAGTACCTGCGCAAGCACAACCTCGCACTCGGCGGCAGTGTTGAAAACGCGATCGTGGTCGACGCCGATGGTGTACTGAACGAAGACGGCCTTCGCTACGAAGACGAATTCGTGAAGCACAAGATCCTCGATGCAATTGGCGACCTCTACCTGCTGGGCAATAGCCTGATTGGTGAGTTCAAGGGCTTCAAGTCCGGCCACGCACTGAACAACCAGCTGCTGCGCAAGTTGATTGAGCAGACAGATGCCTGGGAAGTCGTGACGTTCGAAGACGCCAGCACCGCACCCATCTCTTACATGCGCCCTGTCGCGGCCGTGTAAGCAAAAAACCTCTCTAGTTTTTTAAAGGCTGCCTTCGGGTGGCCTTTTTTTATGCGCTGACCACCCGATTGCGCCCCCCTTCCTTGGCCTGATACAGCGCCTTGTCCGCCGCAAACAGCAACTGCTCCAGGCTGATGTCCGTGGCGGTGGTCCAGGTGCTGATGCCGATGCTGACCGTCATCGGCTGCTCGCCACCTGCCTCCAGCGGCAACTGTTCCACCTGTTCACGAATGCGTTCGGCGATCTGCCGGGCGCCGTCGTTGTCGGTTTCGGCCAGGATCACCGAAAACTCTTCACCGCCGTAGCGAGCCACCAGGTCCGTCGGGCGATGGACGTTGGTGCCAATCACCTCAGCCAGGGCACGTAGCGCCTCGTCGCCGGCCGGGTGGCCGTGACGATCGTTGAACGCCTTGAAGTGATCGGCGTCGATCATCAGCACCGACAGGGGCTGACCGGAGCGCTGTGCGCGGAACCACTCATGGCGCAGGTTCTGGTCAAGCGTCCGACGATTGGCAACGCCAGTCAGGGCGTCGGTGGCGGCCAGTTGCTCCAGTTCTTTTTCGGCGCTGTTGCGCAGGCGCAGTTCACGGCAAAGCAACCAGGTCAGCCATAGCAAGGCCAGGCACAGCACACCGGTCGCGCCGCTGATGACCAGGGCTGTGCGCCTCCAGGCGGCGAACACCTCGTCGCTTGAGAGGGCGACGACCACCGTCAGCGGCAAGTTGCCCACCCGGCTGAAGGTGTACAGGCGTTGCTGGCGGTCAACGCTCGACACGCTGTCGAAACTGCCGCTGCCTTCGCGCAACATGCGTACCACGTTGGGCCGGCCAGCGAAGCTCTTGCCGATCGAGTTGCCCTCCAGAAACGGCTTCTGCGCCAACAGAACACCGTCATCGTTGATGATTGCCAGGGTGCTGTCGGTGCCGATGTCCAGGCTGTTGAACAACTGGTCGAAATACGCCAGACGCATCGACGCCACTGCCACCCCCAGAAACTCGCCGCTGGCCGAGGAAACCCGTCGGCTGAAGCTGATTTGCCATTCGTTGCTGTCATCACAATCGCAGCGCGCCTTGAACGGGCGGCTGATGAACATCCCCATGTCACGGTTGAAGGCATGGGCCAGAAAGTATTCCCGATCGGCGAAGTTGCCCGGTTTGGGGTCGATCAGCGAGGAGTCGGCGAGCACATCGCCCTGTTTGTCGAGCAACAGGACGTCGCTCTTGTAGCGTGCCGTGGTCGAACGGTCGAACAGCACCAGATGACGGATCTGCGCCGACACCTGCTTGAGGTCGTCGCGCTGCGCGGCGGCAATCAGGCCTTGCAGGGTCATGTCGTAGAGCTCCACCGTGCGCAGCACATCGGCATCAATCAGTTGCGCGATGGTCGTTGCGCTGCGTGTGGCCGCCTGCTGGGCGTTGGCGTGTTCGCGAATCAGCAGGAAGGTGACGATGCAAATAATCGCGATGACCGTCAGGCTGCTGCCGAGGATCACCAGGATTTCGGGTCGTGCGGCGCTGCCTGAACGTTTGGGGGGACGGCGTACGGTCATGGGCTGACGTCTGCTTGGATGACTGAGTAAGCGTAGTCCCTACTGTAGGAGCGAGCATGCTCGCGATGGACGTCAACGATAACGCGTGAATCCTGAAAGAATGAGGTCTCCCTGGTTTCTTCGCGAGCATGCTCGCTCCTACAGGGGGAGGCATCGTTACTGAGACTGTAATTAATGACGAAAAAAAAGCCGCTGAGGCAGCGGCTTTGGAAGACAACTTTTCAAGGGGAAGAGCCGATGAAAAGTGTCGGGGAAACAGGAGCGATGCGCGTACGTCAGCTGTCTTTCTGTTCTTGAGCGGCAGGCTGAGCCTTGGCCGTCATTTCGGTCTGGTGCTCTTCGTAAGCGGCGGCGCGGCTCGCGTTTTGTGCAACAAACGCGTGCGACTCTTCAGCCATGGCGAACGGAGACACGAACAAGGCGGACAGAACGAAAGCGCTGGCAATACCCATACTGTTGGACATCTTTAAAACCTTCTTGCTTGGCAAGTGCTGTTTGGTGCGGGCAAAGATAAGGCTGTCGCGGGATGGGAAAAAGAGCGGATTCATGAAAGGACTGTTACGCAAAAAGCAAAAATTAAACGATCACCGCAGGATCAGACAGGAAGATGGATGCCGAACGTGTTCATCCCATGATCACTGCGCACAAACACATCCCCGCCATGCATCAGCGCAATCGCCTTGACGATCGCCAACCCCAGGCCATGGTTGTGGCCGCTGTTGCTGCGCGAAGCATCGACCCGGTAGAAGCGTTCGAACAGCCGTGGCAGATGTTCGTTGGCAATCGGCGAGCCAGGGTTGGCGACGCCGATGCTGACCTGATGCTCCTCAGCCACGATCCGCACCTGAATCACTTGCCCGGGCTCGGTGTGCTGCACTGCGTTGTTCAGCAGGTTGATCAACGCCCGACGCAGGTGCGCAATCTCGATCCGCACCAGAGCGTCGCCACTGACCTGCACCTGAACCTGGGCGTCCTCAAGGATGAAATCCAGGTACTCCAGGGTGGTTGCCACTTCATCGGCCAGGGACGTGGCGGTGAGTTTGGTGGCCTTGCTGCCCTGGTCGGCGCTGGCCAGGAACAGCATGTCGTTGATGATCGAACGCAATCGCTCGAGTTCTTCGAGGTTCGATTGCAGCACTTCAAAGTAGTGCTCCGCCGAGCGTCCACGGGTCAGCGCCACCTGGGTCTGGCCGATCAGGTTGGTCAGGGGGGAGCGCAGTTCATGGGCGACGTCGGCGTTGAACGATTCCAGCCGCGAGTAGGCCTGTTCGACCCGCTCCAGCGTCGAGTTGAACGAATTGACGAACTGGTTCAACTCCGGCGGCAACGGCGACAGCCGCAAGCGCCCGGAACGCAACGGCGGGGCCAGACGCTGGGCCTCCTGGGACAGCTTGATCAGCGGTTTGAGGCCAATGCGCGCCACCCAGTAACCCAGTGCCGAAGCCAGCAGCACGCCGACGATGGCCAGGCTGATCAGGGCGATCAGCAACTGGTGCTGAGTCTGGAAAAACGTCTCGGTGTCGATGCCGATCATGAAACGCAACGGCGGCCGTTGATCCTTGGCCGGGAACTGGCTGACCAGTACCTTGAGCGGATACGGCTGATCGGGAAGGGTCATGTCGCGCATCCCCAGCGGCCCCTGGGCAAACTCACGGATCTGCGGGGTCAGGTTGCCGTATTCGTAGTGCGGATCGCCGCTGATGATCCAGAAGCTGATGCGCTTGTCCTCTTCACCGAGCAGCTTGAGCTTGTTGTGGATTTTCACCCAATGCTCGGGCGTGCCGTAACGCCCGACCGTGGACTCGAGCACGCTGTAGCGCGCATCCAGCTCGGCTTCGGGCAACAGGCCCAGGCCTTTGTCCACTTGCTGGTACAAAGCCCAGCCGATCAACAGAAACACCAGCAGCGCCACCAGGGTGAACATGCCACTCAGGCGCAGGGCAATGCTGTTACTGGACACCACGGCTCTCCAGCACATAACCCATGCCGCGGATCGTGTGCAGCAGTTTTTCATCGAACGGCCCGTCGAGCTTGGCCCGCAGACGCTTGATCGCCACTTCGACGACGTTGGCGTCGCTGTCGAAATTGATGTCCCAGACCATCTCGGCAATCGCCGTTTTCGACAGGATCTCACCCTGGCGCCGGGCCAGGACACTGAGCAGCGAAAACTCCTTGGCGGTCAGGTCCAGGCGCGTGCCGGCGCGGGTGGCCTTGCGACTGATCAAATCTATCCACAGGTCGGCGATGCTCACCTGCACCGGTTCGTGGCCACCGCTGCGCCGGGTCAGCGCCTGCAGGCGTGCCACCAGTTCAAGGAAGGAAAAGGGCTTGCCCAGGTAATCGTCGGCACCGTCGCGCAGGCCCTTGATCCGGTCTTCCACACGCTCGCGGGCGGTGAGCATGATCACAGGCGTTTGCTTGCGGGCACGCAGGGCACGCAGCACACCGAAGCCATCCAGGCCCGGCAGCATCACATCGAGGACAATCACCGCATAGTCGCTTTCCAGTGCCATGTGCAGGCCTTCCACGCCATCGCGGGCCAGGTCCACGGTGTAACCCTGTTCCGTCAGGCCGCGGTGCAGATAGTCCGCGGTTTTTTCTTCGTCTTCGATAATCAGAACGCGCATGACCCTGCCTCAGTCTGTGGTTGCCAGCGCCGGCACGGGCGTAGGTTTTGGCCGATGAAACAGGCGCTCCAGCCACAAGTATATGACCGGCGTGGTGAACAGGGTCAGCGCCTGGCTGACCAGCAGGCCGCCGACCACCGCGATCCCCAGGGGCTGGCGCAGTTCGGCGCCGGTGCCGTAGCCGAGCATCAGCGGCAGGGCGCCGAGCAGGGCGGCGAGGGTGGTCATGATGATCGGCCGGAACCGCGTGATGCAGGCCTGGAAGATCGCCTCCTGCGGTGACAGGCCGCCATGGCGTTGCGCCTCGAGGGCGAAGTCGATCATCAGGATGCCGTTTTTCTTGACGATGCCAATCAACAGCACCAGGCCGATCAGCGCCATGATTGAAAAGTCCTGGCCGCAGATCCACAGCATGATCACCGCACCGAGCCCTGCCGCCGGCAGGGTCGAGATGATGGTCAGCGGGTGCACGAAACTCTCATAGAGCACCCCGAGAATGATGTACACCGCCACCAGCGCCGCGAGGATCAGCCAGGGCTGGCTGGCCAGGGAGCTCTGGAACGCCTGGGCCGCGCCCTGGAAGTTGCCGCTGATCGCCACCGGCATGCCGATCTCGGCCTTGGCCTGGTTGAGCATGATCACCGCATCGCCCAGGGCCACGCCCGGCGCCAGGTTGAACGACAGGTTGGCAGCCGGGAACATGCCGTCATGGGCGATGGACAGCGGGCCGACGGTGGGCGCATCGAATCGCGCCAGTGCCGACAGCGGCACCATTTCCCCGCTCAGGGGCGAGCGCAGATAGAAGTAGTTGAGGCTTTCGGCTTTGCCGCGTTGTTGGGTGTCGAGTTCCAGGATCACGTTGTACTGGTTGATCTGGGTCTGGAACTCATTGATCTGACGTTGACCGAAAGCGTCGTACAGCGCTTCGTCGACATCGCTGGCGGTCAGGCCGAAGCGCGCCGCCGCGCTGCGGTCGATGCTGATGTGGGTGATGCTGCCGCCCAGTTGCAGGTCGTTGGACACATCGCGAAATGCCGGGTTGCCCCGCAGTTTTTCCGTCAGGCGCTGGGTCCAGGTGCTGAGCACCGCGCCATCGTTGCTCTTGAGCACGTACTGGTACTGGGCGCGGCTCGGGCCGGAGCTGAGGTTGATGTCCTGGCCGGCGCGCAGGTACAGGACGATGCCCGGCACTTTCATCAGTTTGGGGCGAATCCGGTCGATGAACTCACTGGCGGACACGTCGCGGTCACCGCGTTTTTTCAGGGCGATCCAGAAGCGGCCGTTGGCGATGGTCTGGTTGCTGCCCGAGACGCCGACCGAGTGGGAGAAGGTCTCGACGGCGGGGTCGGCGGCGACGATTTCGGCCATGGCCAGGTGTTTTTTCACCATGTCGCCGTAGGAAATGTCCGCAGCCGCTTCAGTGGTGCCCAGCACAAAACCGGTGTCCTGCACCGGGAAGAAGCCTTTGGGAATGAACACGTATCCGCCCACGGCCAACGCCACCGAGAGGCCGAAGATGCCGATCATCAGCTTCTGGTGGGCGAGGGCGCGGCGCAGGCCTTTCTCGTAGAGGGCCAGCAGGCGTTCGCCGAATCCTTTCTTGGCGTGGGGATCGTGCACCGGCGCGCGCATGAACAGTGCGGCCAGGGTCGGTGCCAGGGTCAGGGACACCACCACCGAAATCAGGATGGTCGAGGTGGCCGTCAGGGCGAACTCCTTGAACAGCCGCCCGACCACGCCGCCCATGAACAGCAGTGGAATGAACGCCGCCACCAGCGAGAAGCTGATCGACACCACGGTAAAACCGATTTCCCCGGCGCCCTTGATCGCCGCCTCGCGCATACCGTCGCCGGCCTCCAGGTGACGGTGAATGTTTTCCACCACCACGATCGCATCGTCGACCACAAAGCCCACGGCCACCACGATCGCCACCAGGGTCAGGTTGTTCAGGCTGAAGCCCATCACGTACATCAGGGCGAAACTGGCGACCAGCGACACGCCCAGCACCGCCGACACGATCAGGGTCGCCGACAACTGGCGCAGGAACAGCGCCATCACTGCCACCACCAGCATGATCGCGATCAGCAGGGTGATTTCCACTTCATGCAGCGAGGCGCGGATGGTCTGGGTGCGGTCGATCAGGGTCTTGACTTGCACCGAGGCCGGCAGCATGGCTTCCAGGCCCGGCAGCGCGGCCTGGATGCGGTCGACGGTCTCGACGATGTTGGCGCCGGGCTGGCGGAAGATCACCAGGTTGACCCCGGGCAATGTGCCCGCCCAGGCCTGGACGTAGGCATCTTCCGAACCGTTGACCACTTTGGCCACGTCCCTGAGGTGCACCGGTGCACCGTCCTTGTAGGAAACGATCAGTTGGCTGTAGTCCTCGGGATGGAACAACTGGTCGTTGGTCGACAGTGTCGAAATGCTGGATTCACCGTACAGCGCACCCTTGGCCAGGTTGAGGCTGGTTTGCTGGATCGCCAGGCGGATGTCCGCCAGGGTCAGGCCGATGGCCGCCAGTTTGTCCGCCGAGACCTGGACGCGAATCGCCGGACGTTGCTGACCGGTGATGGCGACCTGGCCTACACCGTCGATCTGACTGATCTGACGCGACAGCAGGGTTTCGGTCAGGTCACTGAGTTCCGGGCCGGGCATCAGTGCGGAGTTGACGCTGAGGATCAACACCGGGCTGTCCGCCGGGTTGACCTTGCGCCAGGTCGGCAGGTTCGGCATGTCCTTGGGCAACTTGCCAGCGGCGGTGTTGATCGCCGCCTGCACTTCCTGGGCGGCGGTGTCGATGCTCTTGTCGAGGGTGAATTGCAGGGTCAGGTTGGTCGAGCCCAGGGCGCTGCTCGAGGTCATCTGGGTTACGCCGGGGATGGCGCTGAACTGCACTTCAAGGGGCGTGGCCACCGAAGACGCCATGGTCTCGGGGCTGGCGCCGGGCAATTGCGCCGCCACCTGAATGGTCGGGAATTCCGCCTCGGGCAACGGTGCCACCGGCAAGCGTGGAAAGGCAATGCAACCCAGCAGCACCAGCGCGCAGGTCAGCAGCACTGTCGCTACCGGGTGGTCGATGCACCAGGCGGATACCGAACCCTGGCCCTTCATTGCTCGGTCTCCGATTGCACCACTTGCGGCGGGTCGGTCAGTACCTGCACGGTGGAACCGGGCTTGAGCCGCGACTGGCCGTCGCTGACCAGTACGTCACCCGGCGCGACGCCGGTGATGATGTTCTGCCCGCTGCCCTGGTAGACCATCTGCACCGGCACGGTTTCAACCTTGTCACCCTTGATCCGGTAAACGAATGGCTGGTCAAGGCCCCGCTGTACGACAGTGGGCGGTACCACCATGGCATCTTTATCCAGGGCTGTCTGAATTTTTACCGTCACCAACAGGCCCGGCCAGAGTTTCTGCGCGGCGTTGCTGAATTCGGCCTTGGCGCGGATGGTCCCGGTGTTGGCGTTGATCTGGTTGTCGATCAGGGTCAGGTGGCCTTCACCGAGCAGGTTGCCGGTTTCGCCGTCGGTGTCGGCGCCGATGTAGGCCTTGACCTGGGCATGTTGCGGATCGTTGATCAGGCCCTGCAGGGTCGGCAGCATTTGTTGCGGCAGGGAGAATTCCACGGCGATCGGGTCGATCTGGGTCACGGTGAACAGGCCCTGGGCGTCGGTCATGCGCAGGAAGTTGCCTTCGTCCACGGTGCGAATCCCGACACGGCCGGTCACCGGGGAGCGAATCTGGGTGTAGGACAGTTGCACCTGGGCCGCGTCGATCGAGGCCTGGTTGCCCTGAGCGGTGGCCTTGAGTTGGTTGACCAGTGCCTGTTGCTGGTCATAGGTCTGTTTCGAAACACCGTCATCGACGCTCAGCAATTTGTAACGCTTGAGGTTGACCTGTGCCACCTGCAGTTGCGCCTGGCTCTCACCCAACTGCGCCCGGGCCTGGTCCAGGCTGGCGCGGATCGAGCGGTCGTCGATGGTGGCCAGCAGGTCGCCCCTGTTCACCAGTTGGCCTTCCTTGACCATGATCCTGGTCAGGATGCCGTCGATTTGCGGACGCACCACCACGCTGTGCAGCGACAACACCGAGCCGATGCCGCTGACATAACGAGGGACGTCCTTTTCGACAACATTGACCACCCTCACCGGAATGGCATTGGGCGCCGCCAGCTTAGCCTTGGCGGGCTTGGTGACGTACCACAGGCCCAGCGCTGCCAGGACAATCAGAAGGGCGACGAGCAGGACGGGTTTTTGCTGGATTCGCATGCGAGTGAGGCGCCAGGGCTGGGTGATCGGGTCGGTGGGTAGCTTCCTTTATAAACCTGTTTGACGGTCAGGAAGGTGACTGCCAACTGACGGCGCTGTCAGTTTGGGGCAGCTGATTGCTTTTGCAGGAGCGAGCAGGCGGCGATCTGACTCAACAGGTGGGAGCGGGCTTGCTCGCGAAAGCGCCGTATCAGTCGCCATTGATGCGGCATGTACCGGCCCTTTCGCGAGCAAGCCCGCTCCCACAGGGGAAGAGGTCAGTTCGCCATCCGCGCCCCGGCCAGGCTGCCGCTCAGTTCGTAGGCGGCCAGTTCCGCCTGATGCGCCGCCAGCAACTCTGGCAGCGATCCGCGCAGGTATTCCACCCAGGTCTTGATCTTCGCATCCAGGTATTGCCGCGACGGGTAGATCGCGTACAGGTTGAGCTCCTGGGAGCGGTACTTGGGCATCACCCGCACCAGCGAGCCATTGCGCAGGCCTTCGATGGCGGCATACAGCGGCAGGACGCCCACGCCCATGCCACTGATGATCGCCGATTTCATGGCGTCGGCAGAGTTCACCAGGAAGGGTGAGCTGTTGATGGTGACCATTTCCTGGCCATCGGGACCGTCGAAGGCCCATTTTTCCAGGGGGATGACCGGGCTGACCAGGCGCAGGCAGGCGTGGTTGAGCAGGTCGCTGGGCTTTTGCGCGCAGCCGTTGGCTTTGACGTAGGCCGGCGAGGCGCAAACGATGCTGTAGGTGATGCCCAGCCGCTGGGACACGAACCCTGAGTCGGGCAGTTCGCTGGCCAGCACGATGGACACGTCGTAGCCCTCGTCCAGCAGGTCCGGGACGCGGTTGGCCATGGTCAGGTCGAAGGTCACGTCCGGGTGGGTCTTGCGGTAGCGGGCGATGGCGTCGATGACGAAGTGCTGGCCGATACCGGTCATGGTGTGCACTTTCAACTGCCCGGCCGGGCGTGCATGGGCGTCGCTGGCTTCCGCTTCGGCTTCTTCGACGTAGGCCAGGATCTGCTCGCAGCGCAGCAGGTAGCGCTTGCCGGCTTCGGTCAGGGCGATGCGTCGGGTCGTTCGGTTGAGCAGACGGGTTTGCAGGTGGGCTTCCAGGTTGGAAACCGCGCGCGAAACGTTGGCCGTGGTGGTGTCCAGTTGCACGGCGGCGGCGGTGAAGCTGCCGGCCTCGGCCACGTAACTGAAGGCGCGCATGTTTTGCAATGTGTCCATGGGGTGCTCTCGGGTGCGATGGCAAATTGTGACACGAAGTTTCAGGGTCTGAGACCCCGACCAAGGGATTATCTCGTTAACGGTAACAAAGATTCACAGGAATCCCAGCTTATCGCCCACAAAGGCCCCCCATAGAATTGCACCGATCCCCCCCTTCCTCAGGAATTTGCAGCAGTGCCGCGTCGCATCATCGGTCTTTTGGCTTTAACCCTGGCAATCAGCGGCTGCATCGGAACCGGAGGTATAGCCCCGCAGGGCGAGGCGCTGGAGGCCAATGCACTGGCCACCGACGAAGCCATCCGCAGCGCCGCTCAGGATGCGCACTGGCCCACCGCGCAATGGTGGCAGTCCTATGGCGACCCGCAACTGAACCGCTGGATCGATCTGGCCGTGCAAGGCAGCCCGAGCCTGGCCATGGCCGCGGCGCGGGTGCGTCAGGCCAAGGCCATGGCCGGCGTCGCCGAAGCGGCCGAATCGCTGCAGATCAATGGCGAGTCCAGCCTCAAGCGCCATAACTGGGCCACCGACCAGTTCTATGGTCCCGGTGACCTGGCCAACACCACCACCTGGGACAACAACGCCGCGCTGGGCTTCAGCTACGCCCTCGACCTGTGGGGCCGTGAAAGCAACAACAGCGAGCGCGCCGTGGACATCGCCCACATGACAGTGGCCGAGGCGCGCCAGGCCCAGCTCGAATTGCAGAATAACGTCGTGCGTGTCTACATCGAGCTCTCGCTGCAATACGCCCAGCGGGACATCGTCGAGGCGACGCTCAAGCAGCAAGAACAGATCCTCGACCTGGCGCAGAAACGTCTGAACGGCGGCATCGGCACCCATTTTGAAGTCAGCCAGGCCCAGACGCCGCTGCCGGAAACCCATCGGCAGATCGACGTGCTGGACGAAAAAATCGCCCTGAGCCGCAACCAACTGGCGGCGCTGGCCGGCAAGGGCCCGGGGGAGGGTGCGCAACTGCAACGGCCGACCCTGGCGCTGGGCGCGGCGCTGAAATTGCCGTCGTCGTTGCCGGCGCAATTGCTCGGTCAGCGTCCGGACGTGGTCGCCAGTCGCTGGCAGGTGGCGGCGCAGGCTCGGGGCATCGATGTGGCCCACGCCGGTTTCTACCCCAACGTCGATCTGGTCGGCAGCCTGGGCTTCATCGCCACCGGTGGTGGGGCGCTGGAGTTTTTGACCGGCAAGAAACTCAACTACAGCGTCGGCCCGGCGATTTCCCTGCCGATCTTCGATGGCGGGCGCCTGCGTTCCGAATTGGGCGAGGCCTCGGCCGGCTATGACCTGGCGGTGGCCAAGTACAACCAGACCCTGGTCAATGCGCTGAAGAACATCTCCGACCAGTTGATCCGCCGCGAGTCCATGGACAAGCAGCAAGCCTTCGCCGCCGAATCGGTGGCCACGGCGCAGAAGACTTACGACATCGCGATGATCGCTTATCAGCGTGGGCTGACCGACTACCTCAATGTGCTCAATGCCCAGACCTTGCTGTTCAAGCAGCAGCAGGTGCAGCAGCAGGTGCAGGCGGCGCGGCTGAGTGCCCATGCCGAATTGGTGACGGCGCTGGGTGGTGGTTTGGGCGCGGGGAATGATGTGCCGACCGACAGCCAGACCGCCGCCCCGAAAACCCCGGTGCTGTTGCGGTAATGAAGGTGTGCCAGGTCAAGCCGTCTTCGTGGCGAGGGAGCTTGCTCCCGCTTGAGTGCGCAGCACTCAGAAGATTTGCATTATCCGCCAGATGCTTGGGGCCGCTTCGCAGCCCAGCGCGAGCAAGCTCGCTCGCCACGTATTCAGACTTTCCTCAAATGAGCAGGCTCCCATGATCGCCTTGCGCTGGCTGTACTCCCTGGAATGGCGTCGGGGGTTCTTCGACTGGGCACGCAGTGACGGCGTGACTTGGGTCTATATCTTCAAGGTGCTGATTGCAGCGTTCCTGACGCTGTGGCTGGCTATGCGCCTGGAATTACCGCAGCCGCGCACGGCGATGATCACCGTGTTCATCGTCATGCAGCCGCAGAGCGGACACGTGTTCGCCAAAAGTTTCTATCGCTTCCTCGGCACCCTGGCCGGGTCGACGGTGATGGTGGCGTTGATTGCCCTGTTTGCGCAGAACACCGAACTGTTCCTCGGTGCGCTGGCGATCTGGGTCGGGGTCTGCACCGCCGGGGCGACCCGCAGCCGCAACTTCCGCGCCTACGGTTTCGTGCTGGCCGGCTACACCGCAGCCATGGTCGGCCTGCCGGCGCTGGCGCATCCCGAGGGCGCCTTCATGATGGCGGTCTGGCGGGTGCTGGAAATCTCCCTGGGCATCCTCTGCTCGACCCTGGTCAGCGCAGCGATTCTGCCGCAATCGGCCAGCGCCGCCATGCGCAACGCCTTGTACCAGCGCTTCGGCGTGTTCGCCCAGTTCGTCACCGATGGCTTGCGCGGGCGCAGCAAACAGGAGGCTTTCGAAGCCAGCAACGTGCGGTTCATCGCCGAAGCGGTGGGCCTGGAGGGGCTGCGCAGCGTCACGGTGTTCGAAGACCCGCACATGCGCCGGCGCAACGGTCGCCTCAGTCGCCTGAACAGCGAGTTCATGGGCATCACCACCCGTTTCAACGCCCTGCATCAGTTGCTCGAGCGCCTGCGCGTCAATTGCAGCGATGCCGCCCTGGCGGCGATCAAACCGGGCCTGCAGGACCTGGCCGAAGTGCTCGACGGCTTCAGCGGGCGCGCCCTGACCAGCGCCGATGCAGCGCGCCTGGTCGCGGTGCTGACGGCTTACAAGGAGGGCCTGCCGACGCGGGTGCGCAGCCTGCGGGCGACGTTCCAGGCGAGCGACCCGAGCGACGCCGAGTTGCTGGATTTTCACACCGCCTACGAACTGCTCTATCGCTTCGTCGATGACCTGCACAGTTATGCACAGACCCACGCCTCCCTGGCCGATCACAGCCATGAACGCGAACGCTGGGATGAGCCTTATACCCCGCAAACAAACTGGCTGGCAGCCGCGGCTTCGGGGATTCGCGCCTCGTTCATTCTGCTGGTGCTCGGCAGTTACTGGGTGGCCACCGCATGGCCGAGCGGGGCGACCATGACCCTGATCGCCGCCGCCACCGTGGGCCTGTCCGCCGCCACGCCGAACCCCAAGCGCATGGCGTTCCAGATGGCCTGCGGCACCTTCATCGGCGCGCTGATCGGCTTCGTTGAGATGTTCTTCATCTTCCCGTGGATCGACGGTTTCCCCTTGCTGTGCGTGATGCTCGCGCCGGTCTTCGTGCTCGGCGCGTTCCTCGCGTCGCGGCCGCAGTACGTCGGGGTCGGGGTGGGCCTGTTGATCTTCTTCAGTATCGGTTCGGTGCCCGACAACCTCACGGTCTACAACCCTTACACCTTCATCAACGACTACATCGCCATGGTCCTGGGCATGCTGGTGTGCGCGGCGGCGGGGGCGATCATTCTGCCGCCCAACAGCCGCTGGTTGTGGCGCCGGCTGGAACAGGACCTGCGCGGCCAGGTGGTCTACGCCATCAGCGGCAAGCTCAAGGGCCTGGCATCGAGTTTCGAAAGCCGCACCCGCGACCTGGTGCATCAGGCCTATGGCTTCGCGGCCGGGCAGCCGACAGTGCAGCGCGACCTGTTGCGCTGGATGTTCGTGGTACTGGAGGTCGGGCACGCGATCATCGAGTTGCGCAAGGAACAGGCGGTGCTGCCGGTGCACCCGGCGTATGCCGAATCCCAGCCGTGGCGCCAGTCGATCCGCGTGATGGGCCGGGCGCTGGTGCGGCTGTTCCTGCAACCGGGGCAGAGTAATCTGCAACGCGCACTGGTCGCCGTCGACCATGCACTCAGCCGCGTGCAGGCCACCGACGAGCCCTTCGCCCCGCACTTCGACACCTCGGCCCTGCGCCGGGTCAAGAGTTACCTGCACTTCATCCGCACCTCGCTGCTGGACCCGCAATCACCCCTGGCCGCCTACGCGAGCGTCAACCCCCAAGGACTTGAACATGCCCCGTGAAATCGCCTTCCACGGCGTGTACATGCCGACCATGACCCTGATGTTCCTGATTGCCGCGGCCCTGGCCTGGGCGCTGGACCGGTTCCTGGCCGGGTTCGACCTGTACCGCTTCTTCTGGCACCCGGCGCTGCTGCGCCTGAGTCTGTTTACCTGTCTGTTCGGCGCCATGTCGCTGACGCTCTATCACTGAGAACGCCTTGATGAAAAAGCTCTTCAGCCTGCTCGCGACCCTGTTGGTGCTGGCCCTTGCGATATGGATCGGCCGGACCCTGTGGGTGCACTACATGGAAACCCCCTGGACCCGCGATGGCCGGGTGCGCGCCGACATCATCAACGTGGCCGCCGACGTCACCGGCGAAGTGGTGAACGTGCCAGTGCGCGACAACCAGTTGGTGAAGAAGGGCGACCTGCTGATGCAGATCGACCCGGAGCACTACCGCCTGGCGGTCAAGCAGGCGCAGTCGATGGTGGCGTCACGCAAGGCCACCTGGGAGATGCGCAAGGTCAACGCCCACCGCCGCGCCGACCTGGACAACCTGGTGATCTCCAAGGAAAACCGCGACGACGCCAGCAACATCGCCGACTCGGCCCAGGCCGATTACCAACTGGCCCTGGCGCAACTGGAAGCGGCGGAACTGAACCTCAAGCGCACCGAAGTGCGGGCGGCGGTGGACGGCTACGTGACCAACCTCAACGTGCACCGCGGCGACTATGCACGCATCGGCGAAGCGAAAATGGCCGTGGTCGACATGAACTCGTTCTGGGTCTACGGCTTCTTCGAGGAAACCAAGCTGCCCCACGTGCGGGTCGGTGATAAAGCCGATATGCAGCTGATGAGCGGCGAAGTGCTCAAGGGGCATGTGGAGAGTATTTCGCGAGGGATCTACGACCGTGACAACCCGGAAAGCCGCGAGCTGATCGCCGATGTGAACCCCACCTTCAACTGGGTGCGCCTGGCCCAGCGGGTGCCGGTGCGGATCCACATCGATGAAGTGCCGGAGGGCGTGCTGCTGGCGGCGGGGATTACCTGCACGGTGGTGGTCAACCCAGCGGCCGGTTGATGACCCCGTGGCGAGGGAGCTTGCTCCCGTTGGGCTGCGCAGCAGCCCCGATATTCGCGACGGCCGTTCACCTGGCACACCGCGCATCATGGTTTACGACGGCTTCGCCGCCGAGCGGGAGCAAGCTCCCTCGCCACAAAAGCAGTTGGGTCAACCTTGGCAGAAGGTTTCCTGCAGGTGGCGCCAGACAATTTTGCCCTCGACCTTCTCGAACACCACGGTCGAGCGGCGATCGGAGTGCAGGCCGGTGGCATCGGTCTGTTGTTCGCGGTAGCTGACGGTGGCGCCGCAGTCGTGCAGTGCCAGGCCGCTCAGCTCGCTGAGCGCGATGCGAAAGCCGAGTTTCTTGCCGCCCGCGAGCATGAACAATTCATTGAGCGCGACGAAATCCAGGGCTCGGCCCAAGGGCGAAACCATGGTGAACTGTGGGGAAAAGCGACTGAGCAGTCGTTCCAGTGCCGACGCGTCCTGCTCCTCGGCCAGCCATTTTTCGATCAGGACATGGGCCTGGATCACTTCGTCGAAGTATTCGGTGTAGTCGGTCATGCCAGTCATACCTTGAATTTGCAGTGTTTGTTCTGACGTCTTCGCGAGCAAGCCCGCTCCCACAGGGGGACGCATTTCAAAATGTGGGCTTGCTCGCGAAGGGGTCGACTCAGGTCTCAGAGCTGCCCACGCAACCCGAACCGCTTCATCAACGCCGACTCCAGCAAGCCCTTGGGCAACAACCCCGCCATCAATGGCAGCGCCCGGCTGCCATTGCCCAGGCGCACCAATCGCGGCGGCTTGTCCTGCTGCACGGCCTTGAGCAACCCGGCCGCAAATTCACTGGCCGGTGTCGGTTTGTCCTGGGACGCCCTGGCCCGTGCGCGAATACCTTCACGCAGCGGGAACCACGGTGATTGTTCGCTGATCAGTTGCTCGGCTTCATGGCCGGCGTTCCTGGCGAAACTCGATGCGATGGCACCGGGCTGAACCTCCATGACCCGTACCCCAAACGGCGCCAGTTCCATGCGCAGGGCATCGCTCAAGGCATGCACCGCCGCTTTCGACGCGCAGTAGGCACCGGCGAACGGCGTGACCAGCACCCCGGACACGCTGCCGATGTTCACCACGATCCCCTTGGCCCAACGCAACACCGGGAACAGGGCACGGGTCACGCCGACGATGGAAAAGACATTGGTTTCGAACTGGCGCTGCATCGCCTGCACGCCGCCATCGAGCAACGGCCCCATGGCGCCGTAGCCGGCGTTGTTGATCAGCACATCGAGGCCACCATGTTGCTGGTTGATCCGCTCGCTCAACTGCTCGAGAGCCCGGCCGTCGTTGACGTCCAGTTGCACCGCGGTGAAGCCGTCCGCGTCCAGTACGGCCACGTCTTCAGCCTTGCGGGCGCTGGCCCAGACGGTATACCCCGCCGCCTTGAACGCATCGGCGAGGGCGCGGCCGATGCCGCTGGAACATCCGGTAATCAATGCAACGGGCATGGCGCGTTCCTTGTGCAATCAGTGGGGGGCTCAGTCGGAGAAACTGCCTTGCAAACGCTCGGCCCGAAACTCCAGGGTTTCCGGGCGATAGCCGGGGCGCAGGGGCGGCAGCGGCAAACAGTCCTGCCAGTTGCCACCGGCCTGCAATTCGCCGGGGCCACGGTAGCGCGGGGCGGTGTATTGATTGTCGGCCAGGTTGACCGTGTCGCCCGGGGCATAAGCGGCGACTCGCCAGCGCAATTCAATCAGCGGCACATCGTTGCCGTTGTTCATGGTCAGTTGCAGCGGACGATCGGCGGGGCAGGCCTGCGGGGCGTAGCTGATGCGCAGTTCAAGGCGCTCCAGTTGCTTGAGTTCGCGGTGATCCATCCAGATCACCCAGGTGGCGACGACGCCCAGCCCCACAGCGGCAGCCAGGGACACCGGCAGGGCCTTGGCCGGATAGCGCAGCAACAGGATCAGCCAGGTGATGACCAGCAGGACGCCGATGAACATGACGCGCAAACCTCGGGGATAGAGGAGGTCATCCTACCTAAGGGCAGGGGAGGTTGGCGATGGGCAGGATTGCAGGGGTGGAGGTACCGGCCCCTTCGCGAGCAAGCCCGCTCCCACATTCGATCGCATTCTTCAGGCAGAACGCGTTCAAGTGTGGGAGCGGGCTTGCTCGCGAAGCGGCCGGTCGAGGCAATGCAAAACCAAAAAAGCCCCCACCCAACCCGCTGCGGATAGGGACGCAGCAGGTTGGACAGGGGCTTTGAGTTACAGCGATTGCTTACTGCGCGATGGTCTTCACCGACACGCCACGCTCGATCGGCGTGGAACGCCCGTAGATATCTTCAAAGCGCTCGATATCGTCCTCGCCCAGGTAGCTGCCCGATTGCACTTCGATGATTTCCAGCGGGATCTTGCCCGGGTTGCGCAGGCGGTGGACCGAGGCGATCGGGATGTAGGTCGACTGATTTTCAGTCAACAGGAACACGTTTTCGTCGCAGGTCACTTCGGCAGTGCCGCTGACCACGATCCAGTGTTCGGCGCGGTGGTGGTGCATCTGCAGCGACAGGCACGCGCCTGGCTTGACCGAGATGTGCTTGACCTGGAAGCGCCCGCCCATGTCCACCGAGTCGTAGGAACCCCACGGACGATAGACCTCGCAGTGGTTCTGGGTCTCGCTGCGGCCCTGTTCGTTGAGGGTGTTGACCATCTGTTTCACGCCTTGGACCTTGTCCTTGTGGGCGATCATCATGGCGTCCTTGGTTTCCACCACGACGATGTTTTCCAGGCCGATCACCGACACCAGTTTGCCGTTGCCGTGGATCATGCAGTTCTTGCTGTCCTGGATCACCACATCGCCCTTGGTGACGTTGCCATTGGCGTCTTTGGCATTGACTTCCCACAGCGACGACCAGCAGCCGACATCGCTCCAGCCGGCGGTCAGCGGCACCACGCAGGCGCGCTGAGTTTTTTCCATCACGGAATAGTCGATGGAGTTGTCCGGGCAGCAGGCGAAGGTGGCCTCGTCGATGTTGACGGTGTCCGGGTCTTGCTGGCTGCGTTCCAGGGTCAGCAGGCAGGTGTCGTAGATGTCCGGATCGTGCTTTTTCAGCTCTTCGAGGAAGCGGCTGGCGCGGAACAGGAACATGCCGCTGTTCCAGAAGTAACCGCCGGACTGGACGAACTCGGTGGCACGCTTGACGTCGGGTTTTTCGACGAAGTGCGAGACCCGGCTGACGCCCTCGGGCAGCAGCGAATCGTTGGTGGACTTGATGTAGCCGTAGCCGGTTTCCGGTTTGGTGGCCGGTACGCCGAACAGCACCATCTCGCCGTTTTCGGCGGCGACGGTGGCCAGGGCCAGGGCGCGTTGCAGGGCTTTCTGGTCGTCCAGCACGTGGTCGGCCGGCAGCACCAGCATCAACTCGTCGCGGCCTTCATTGACCAGCATCATCGCGGTCAGGGCCACGGCCGGCGCGGTGTTGCGACCGAACGGCTCCATCAGGATGCGCTGGGTTTCCAGCTTGCGAGCCGCCAGTTGCTCGTTGACGATGAAACGGTGGTCCTTGTTGCAGACCACGATCGGCGAGTCCATGCCTTCGAACACCAGGCGCTCCAGGGTTTGCTGGAACAGCGTGTGCTCACCGGTCAGGGCCAGGAACTGTTTGGGGAATTGCTTACGCGAAAGCGGCCAGAGACGTGAACCGCTACCACCTGACAAGATCACCGGAATCATGTGTGTTACTCCTTGAAAATCGTTTGGTTAGAGCGACGAACGTTGTGTCGTTTCACTCTTGTTTTTGTTCCGTGTCCGGACCGACGACTCGATCGACTGTGGGAGCGGGCTTGCTCGCGAAAGCGGTGGATCAGTCGACATGGATGTTGAATGTCAGACCGCCTTCGCGAGCAAGCCCGCTCCCACAAGGGGATGCGTCAGTCAGGCAAAATGTTTAGCGCGTCGCGACCGGGCGTTTCACCCAGACTGGCGACAGGCTGCTGCCGTTACCGGTGACATACAGCACGGCCGCTTCACCGCGTTCCAGGGCGACGGGTTTGACGTCGCCGACTTTCGTTGCCCCATCGTATAGCGCCAGGCTCACTTTGACCGGGTTGATTTCACGCTCGCCACGGCCCTTGGGCGCGACGTTCGGCACCACGTCGGTCTTGCCGTCGGCGGTCTTCAGGGTCAGCGCCTTGTCGCTGAGGTTCTGCACGCGCACCAGGGATTTCTGTTTGTTCTTGAACGGCGGCTCTTCGATCAGTTGCGGCGCGCCGCTGGCGTTGTTGACCAGGGTGTAATAGTGATCACCGGCCAGTTTCACCGGCAGGCTCTGGCTGCCGACCTTGGCGCTGTAGTCGCCGCCGGGCATGAAGCTGAAGTCACTGCTCGACAGCGGTGCGACGTCGCTCAGGTTGGTGCTGCCGACGGTGGCGCTGACTTCGGCATTGCTGGCGTTGTAGATGCGCACGAAGCTCGAGCCTTTCGGTGCGGTCGGGCCGTACAGTGCCGCGTCGCCGCCGGCGAAGGCCTGCATCGAGAGCACACTCATACCAGCAACCAATGCAAAGGTCTTGGCGAGACGACGAGGAGTAGTCGTGAAAGTCATGGAATTACCTCTCTCTTTCAGTTTTGCGCCCGGTCGGGCGTCTCGGATTTAGTGTTTACAGCTACGTTTTGTTGGCGGGCGCCGGCTTGTTTGAGCTCTGCGACCCACTGCGGGTCGGCGTCGCCGATTTCGTTGTTCACAGGCAGATATCGTTCAGGAAACTCCCAGATCAGCACCTGGGGCGGGCTGTTCTTGAAAGCATCGCTTTTGAGGTAACTGAGCATCGGCAGGATCGGGCCGTGGCCGTCTTCGGCGTAATTGACCACGTCGCTGCGCAGGGCTTGTTTGAGCGCGCCGACGAAGTTCCAGTTGGGGTTGGCGCTGTAGCTGGTGCCGATCAGCGCAACAGGCACTTCGGTGTTGGCGAACAGGGCATCGTCACCGGCAGGTTGATCGCCGGCAGCCACGGTGTTGCGCTTCTGCAAAGGCTCCTGCGCCGGCATCAGGTTTTCGAACAGTGGGTCCAGCGGCAGGAACAGGCGCAGGTCGCCCTTGTGGGTGATTTTCTCCGCCGGTTCCGTGACGAAGGTTTGCGGCTCGCCGCTCAGCGGGAATTTCTCGGCAATGGTCTTGGCCAGCTTGTTCGCCGCGATTTCCGCGCCTTCCGGCGTCCAGTGGGTATCGGTGCGCAGGAACACTTGCTTGCCGTTCTGCTTGGCCGCTTGCAGCGGGCCGAGCAGGTCAGGCGCCGGAATCCGGTCGGCGGCCAGGCGCTTGTGGAAATCCTGATAAAGGTTGGCGTGGATGCTGGCCGGTTTCACTTCACCCAGATGTTCCGGGTACAGGCGGACCTTGGCCGGCACCACCGCCATCACCAGTTGCACGCCTTTGGCCTTCAGGGTCTGGCGCACGCCTTCGACCAGCGCGTAGTTGCCTTGCAGGTTCAGCTCTTCGTTGACGGTCGGGTGGAATTCTTCATCGCTGTACAGCCACTGGTCGCGACCGAGCACCACGCCCGGACGGCCTTCGTTGAACAGCTTGAAATCCAGTACCGCCCAGAGGTTGGTGCCCAGGCGCTTGATCGGGAATTCGTCGTCGTAGTGCGTCTCTACCGCCTTGGTCCAGCGACCGTTGAGCACCGTCGCGTCGGCGTTGGTGCTGAAACCCAGGAAGCTGCGAACCGACCACAGGCCCAGGGCCAGAAGGGTCACCAGGAACAGGGCGATGTAGAAGATGCGTAATGAGCGGGTCATGGTCAGATCCCTCAGAACTGGAAATAAAGGAACGGCGAGAAGCTTTGCGCCGAGAGTTTGAGAATCGAGGCGATGAACAGCAGCAGCACCAGGGCACGCATCACGTAGCGCGACCAGTCAGCGGTCCAGTAGGCCGGTTGCACCTGGGCGTCGACGCCAACGGTGTAGCCTGGCTGATGGATGCTGCCTGGGTTATCCCCTGGCGCGGCTTTGATCAGGCCCGGTTCGGCGGCGGCCGGACCGTCGGCATCGACGTTCACCGCAGGTTTGGTCTTGGCCGGTGGCTGGTTGGTGTAGAAGTCGCGCAGGCCGAAGAACGCCAGGGTCACGTAGGCCACCACCAGGGTCGCAATCTGCAGGCCGGTCAGGTTGGCCTGGTTGAGTTCCGACAGCGACCAGTCGCCGAAGCTGAACATCGCGCCGTACATGCGAGCGGCGACGTGCAGGTTTTCCGCACGGAAAATCACCCAGCCCATCACCACCAGCAGGAAGGTCAGTGCCCAGCGGATCGGGTTGAAGCTGCGCGGCGAGGTGTTCAGGCCCAGGGCCTTTTCGATTGCCAGCCACATGCCGTGCCACGCACCCCAGACGATGTAGGTGATGTTCGCGCCGTGCCACAGGCCACCGAGCAGCATGGTCAGGAACAGGTTGCGATAGGTGATCAGCGTGCCTTTGCGATTGCCGCCCAGGGTGATGTACAGGTAGTCGCGCAGCCAGGTCGACAGGCTGATGTGCCAGCGCCGCCAGAACTCGGTGATCGACTGGCTGATGTACGGCTGCTTGAAGTTTTCCATGAAGCGGAAACCCATCATCAGGCCCAGGCCGATGGCCATGTCGCTGTAGCCGGAGAAGTCGAAATACAGCTGCGCGGTATAGGCCAGGGCGCCGAGCCAGGCATCGCCCGTGGTCGGGTTTTGCAAGGCGAAGCAATGGTCGGCCACCACCGCCAGGGTGTCGGCGATGAAGACTTTCTTGATGAAACCCTGCATGAACCGCGTGCAGCCCTCGGAGAATTTATCGAGGGTGTGGGTGCGGTTGTTGAACTGGTCGGCCAGGTCACGGAAGCGCAGCACGGGGCCGGCGATCAGGTGCGGGAAGATCGCCACGAACGCCGCGAAGTCGATCAGGTTGCGGGTCGCCGGGGTGTCACCGCGATAGACGTCGATGATGTAGCTGATGGACTCGAAGATGTAGAACGAGATACCGATCGGCAACAGCACGTGGGTCAGGATGAACGGCTCCAGGCCCACCGAGGTCATCATGGCGTTGATGCTGTCGACGCCGAAGTTGGCGTACTTGAAGTAACCGAGGATGCACAGGTCGACGGCCACCCCCAGCAGCAGCCAGCGCTGCGCCGGTTTGGTCTTGACGCCGGCGGCACCGACTTTGAGGCCGATCCAGTAGTTCCACAGCGTGACGGCGGCGAACAGCGCCAGAAAGTCCACACGCCACCAGGCGTAGAACACGTAGCTGGCGATCAGCAGCAGCAAATTGCGATAGCGCTGCCCGCTCAGGTAGTACAGGCCGAGAAAGATCGGCAAGAACAAAAACAGGAACACGTTGGACGAAAAAACCATCCCGATCTCTCCTTGTTTAACCAACAGTCAAGGGCCAACGGCCCCCCCAAACCCCCCACAGAAAACCGGGGGGCAATTGCATGCTGCGTACTTACCTGTGGCGAGGGAGCTTGCTCCCGTTGGGGTGCGAAGCGCCCCTGAAACCGGATGACGCGGTGTGTCAGTCAATCCGCGTTCATTGGGTTACGACTGCTTCGCAGCCGAGCGGGAGCAAGCTCCCTCGCCACAGGGGAATACCGTCAGCCTTAAGAACCTTTGTTGCCTTTTTCGTTGGCCGGGTCGTAGACACGGGTCAGGTCACCCCCCAGGCGGAAGGTCTTGAACGGTTGCATGCCGTGTTTCTTTTCCAGCACGTCCGGGGCGCAGGTGTAGAGGGTGCAGAACGGTTCGAGCCAGGCGAATTTCATGTCCTCCTTGAGGTCGGTCATGTCCTGTTCCTTGCCGTTCTTCTTCTCGAATTGCTCAGGGTCTTTCACCCCGGCCAGCACCCGGTCACCCAGACGCTTGAGGGCGCCGTTGTTTTCCTGGCGCAGGTCCACACCGTTGACCTGGGCGAAACTGGCGATCATCGCCAGCGGCGGCAGGGCGTAGTTGTGGTAAGCCAGCGCTCGTTGCTGGCGCTTGAGTTCGTTGGGCAGGAAGCCATCCGCGTCGACCTGATTGGCGCCGACCTTGTATTCCTTCACGGCCCAGTCGAACAGGTCGCGGCGGTTGGTGGCGATCGACGTCGCCATCACTGACCAGGCGGCCCAGTAGGAATGGTTGTTGGTTTTTTCCAGCGGCAGGTTGTCCCAGTCGCTGACCACCTGATCGGCCATCTTGCTGAACCAGGCCTCGATCAGTTGCGACTCCTGCTGATGGTTGGCCAGCGGATGGGAATCGGAGAACTTCAGGCGAATGTACGCAGACGCCATGCTCCCCAGCGCCCATTTGCGCATGGACTTGCCGGTGTGGTTGAAGTCCTTGGACATCAATGCGTCGGCCTTGGCCCAGGCGGTCAACCAGTTGAGCGTGCATTCCAGTTGTTCCGGGCGACCGTCACGCATGAACTGCATCACCCGCTTGCTGGTGCCGCGCTCGATCTTGGTGATGTCGGCGGTGCTGTCGCGGAAGGCTTTTTCCGATTGCACGTTCAGCGTGGAACGGGCCTTGTCCGAGCCTTCGTACTTGCTGCGAAATTGCAGCGAGCCGGTGTAAGGCGCGGGCATGGCGTCGCAGCCTTCGCTGCTGTCGCCGGTTTTGATTTTCTCGATCGGCGCGAAGTAACCCTGTGGCGGGCGCAACGGCGCGGCAGCCTGGGTGGCGCCGGCGAACATGGCCAGGCTCAAAAGCGTCAGTGCTGCAAATTTCGGATTTCGCATGGCAGACCTCATTGCCCGACCGAAGCAGTACGCTGCTCGGCGGCCGGGAATACGTTGCGTTTGCAGATTTTCGCTTCGACTTTCTGTGGCGCGGTACCCGCTTCAGGGCCCTGGACTTCGACCGCCAGCAGATTCTGCGAGGCCCAGTCTTCGTCCGTGCGCAACTCGAAGGCGAAACGCCCGTCGGTGTCGGAGGTTTCCGGTTTTTCGATCTTGATGTCCTCGTGGCGGCCGTTCATGTACCAGAGGGTGGCTTGCAGGGTTTTCACCGAGGTATCGGCGAAGCGAATGTCGACCTGGTGGCTGCTGTTCTGCAGGTTCAGGTTTTTGCTGTTGACCATCAGTTCGTTCTTGCCCGGCTTCAGGGTGGTGCTGCCGGACATCTGTGTTTCCTTGCCTTCGCAACCGTTGTCCAGCAACGCCATCATCTGGCGGTAGATGGTTTCCTGGTCCAGGCGGTAGAGCGGCGAGAATTCCCAGATGAGAATCTTCGGCGGGTTCTTCTGGAACTCTTCGCTGCCCAGGTACTGCAGCATCGAGCCTTCCAGGCCACCGCCGGGGAACGCCACGTTGAGAATGTCGGCGCCGATCGCCTCTTCGAGGAAACCGGCGAAGTTGTAGTTCTTGCCGCTGTGGCTGGTGCCGACCAGGGTGATCTGCGGGTTGCCGGAATCGCCGAACAGGTCGCCATCGCCCGCTTCGCCCTTGGGCTCGGTGGTGAATTGATCCATGTACTGGATCGCGTAGCTGGTGCCACAGAGTTGACCGGCCATGTTGTGCAATGTTCCGGTCTTGCCCATGCGACCCGACTTGTGGGTCTCGAATTCACGCTTGGGAATGTCGGCGAAGGCCGGGATCTGCTTGACCTTCTCGGCGACGATTTTCGCCGTGCGCTGGGCGCCGTACGGGGTCCAGTGCTGGTCACCGCGGAAGTAGAAATCGTGGGCGGGCAGGGTTTCAGGCAGTTGTTCGTTGGTCAGCGGCGACAGGTCCGGCACCACGTAACCCATGGCCGCGAAACGGCCGAGCATGGTCTTGTAGTTGGTCAGCGCCTTGTCGAAATCGAAGCTGGCTTTTTCCGCCGGGTTCAACTTGTTGCGGTTCACCAGGCCACGGGTCGGCTGGTAGACCACCACCAGTTCCACGCCCTTGCTCTTGAACGCATCGTGCAGTTGCTTCATGCGCTTGTAGCCGGCAGGGGTGGTGTCGAATTCGGTGCGCAAATCTTCCTGGGTGCGGAACAGCCAGTCGCCCTCGGCCTGCACCAGCGTGGTGAAGTTCTGCTGGTAGCGGGTGGTGTAGTTCTTTGCATCGTGGGCGGCCGGGCACAGGCTGCAGCAAGGTTCTGCGGTGAACGTCGGCGCCTGGATTTCATCGGCGCGCGCACCGCTGCTGGCGGCGAGAATGCCCGCCGTCAGGGCCGACAGGCTGAGTAATTTGATCAAGTGTGGGTGCATAAAATTATCCTCAGTCCTGCATTTCGGTCTGGCGTTCGACAGGGTCGATCAGCACGGCTTTCTGCTGGCGCACCAGCAGGTCGAGAATTTCATCCTGGCGCTCGCCGAGGATCCCCGTGAAGCTGATGCCGCTGGATTTGGTCGGGGCGAGCATGAACACGCGATACAGCTCCACGCTCAGCGGCGAATCGATGGACAGCGGCCCGCTGCCGTTGGCCGCCAGTTCACCGCCGACCACGATCAGCGACACCTGGGCGTCGAACGGGTCGAGCTTGATGTCGCGATCGGTGTCGGTCAGGTCCTTGATGTGCCCGTAGACACCGGTCAGGCCGTTGGCCATGGCGACGTTTTCGTAGAGGCGAATGTTCACGCTGTTACGAATGCGGATGCCGTGGCGACGGTTGCTGATCACCTTGTTGCCCCACAGCAGGTTGTCGGCACTCTCGTAGAGGGTGATGCCGTCGGTGTGGTTCTGGTAGATCTCGTTGTGGGCAATGATGTTGTTGACGCTGTTACGGTCGATCACCAGGCCCGAGAGGTGGTTGTCGTAGCTTCGGTTGTTGAAGATGAAGCTGTCGTTGACCTCACGGGAAATGATGATCCCGTGCTTCTTCTTGGTCCCGTACACCGTGTTGTCGGCAATGATCAGCCCGTGGGACCGGTCGTGAGGATCGATGCCGTAGACGATGTTGTCCTTGTAGGTGTTGCCCTTGACCACGAAGTCGCGGGTCTCGTAGCAGTAGAAGCCGTACCACATGTCCGAGAACTCGGAACCGACGATCCAGCCGGTCGGTTCGGGACGCTTGAGCACCTTGGCCATGTTGGGCGTGTACTGGGAAATACTCACGCCGTAGGACTTACTGTTGGCGTAGCCGAAACTGGCGATCTTGCTGTTGGCGATGTAGGTCTCGGTGCCACCCCAGGCCAGCAGGAACGGACGGAATTCCTTGGGCGAGTTGAACGTCGCCGGGCCGTTGTCCTTCTCGCGCCAGCCAGTGATTTTGGTGTCACGCACGAACAACTGGCCGTCGTTGACCAGGAACGAACCGGCCTCCTGGGACAGGCGCAATTCCTGGGTCTGGCGGTCGATTTCCAGAATGCCGTGACGGCCGACCACGATCGGCAACTTCGCCAGGAACACCCCCGGCGAGGTTTCGCTGAAGTACTGCTTGGGCAGCTTCTTGGCCAGGTCCTTGAGGTTCATGTAGCCGTCGTCGACGAAGATCGCCTGTGGGATGCCGTGCTGACGCACCACCCACTCGGCCATCTTGTTGTCGCCGCCGATGAAGTCCTTCAGGGCGTCTTCCTGCATCATCCGGCGCACACTGATCTTGCCGGCCTTGCTGCGCACGATTTTTTTGGCGATGGCTTCGGCGGTGTAGCCGGACACGTCCGGCAGGGTCGGCGTGGCCAGTTCCAGCGGCGCGGTCGGTGCGCTGCTGACGGTGTAGGTCTTGGCCTGTTGCAGTTCCTTGGCCGTGGTCACCGGCTTGGCCGGTTCCACACTGGCGAAGGCAACCGTGCTGGCCAGCAGCATCGCGCCGGCCAACAGGCTGATCGAGCCTTTCAAGGCTGGATGATTCATCTGGGAGACTCCCTTCGCAATGTGCATCAGAAGCGCCAGATCACGTCGATGAACGCGCGGTGCATGTACGAATCGACCTCTTTGCCGTAGGCGTCGCCGGGCTTGAACACACCGCCACGGAACCGCACCAGCGCCGAAGGCTCGTCGATCGACTGGCTCAACGCCGCCGGCAACAGGCCCTGCTTGAAGTACTTGGTGACCACCAGGTCCATTTCCTGCCCCATGTCTTTTTCGCCATCGTTGAGTGGCAGCGATGTGCTGGAGAGCACGGCGCCGGTCACGTCATCGGTGTTGTTCTGCACCGCGTCGATGCCGTTGCTGCCCACCGGCTTGTTGCCGTCGACACGCCAGAATTTGTGGTAGATCAGGCTGGCGTCGTATTGGTCGTTGAGCATCCACGAGCCGAACAGGGTGGCGGTTTGCAGGTTGTTCATTTCGCCACGGAAGGCTTCGCCGAAACGGTGAACCCGCGAACGCGTACCGGTGTAGTTCGAGCGGTTGCTTTCCAGGCCGTTCTGTTCGTAGTCGGCGCTGGCACGGGCATAGGCCGCACCCACTTGCCACTGCGGATCGAGGCGCAGGCGCACGCCCAGGTCGGTGGCCCAGCCGTCGATGTCGCCGCTTTTCTTCGGTTGTGCGGGAGCGGTGCCATCGGCGTTCAGCGGGTTGACCTTGTCGCGGTCGCCGCTCATGCCGGTGATGCTGCCCCAGTAATTGACCGTGTTGGTATTGCGCCAGTTGTAGGCGTCGCTGTTGGCTTGCAGGCCCAGCCAGCTGATGTCGCCGTTCTGTTTCTTGTCCAGCGAATCGCTGGGCTGGCCCGGCTCTGCGTAGTCGAGCTTGCCGTCGTCATGGGTGTGGTGACCGCGAATGCCGACCCACTGGCCCGGGGTCCACTGGTACTCGGCGTCTGCGTAGGCGTGCAGGCGATCCTTGTCGGCCGGTGCCAGTTCTTTCAGGTCGGTGCGGTACTCGCTGAAGCGTTCGGCGACACCGGCGTGGGCCCGCAACAGGGTGGTGTCGAAGTCCCAGTTGAGGGCTTCGATGTTGGTGTCACGCCATTGGCCGTCATCATTGTGCAGGCGCTGACGACCGAACTTGAGGATCTCGCCGGGGTAGGGCGTGAAGCCGCTGTAGCCGACCCAGAACTCGCGCATCGCCAAGTAGTTTTTCTTGGTCTTGCGGTCATTGTTCTGGGTGTTCTCGGTGCCTTCGGATTGCTGCAGGGTGTCGGTCTCGATGATGTCGGTGGACGTCACCGCCTGACCCATGGCGTAGGCGCTCCACGCGCCGCTCTGGCCATAGACCCACGGACGCAGGTCCAGGCCCAGGCCGTTGACATCGCCACCGCCCTGGGTGCCCAGGTCGCGATCGTCTTCGGACTGGCCGGTGATTTTCACTTCAAGGCCGAAGTTCTTGGTCTCTTCGGTCATCGCCGCCAGGGTCGGGCACGACCAGATCAGCGCGAATGTCAGGCCGATACCGGCCTTCATGAATGGATTCAACTTCATAGGGTTTCCTCGCCGTCCTCTTCTTGCAGGGCGTGCAGTTGCAGCGTGTTCTGGCTCAAGGCACCGCGGGTCGCCTGTTCCTGTTTCAACAGACGCTGGGCCTCGGCAAGCTGCGCAGGCGGCAGTTGGGCTTCGAGTGTTTGGGCAAGCTCGTTGGCTTGCGGGGTGTTCTGGGCCTTGGCCAGTTGACTGAACACGTAGGCATTGAGCGGGTCAGGCTTGGTGCCCTTGCCCTGGGAAAACAACTGGGCGATGGCGAAGTCGGCGCTGTTCTGGCCGTTGCGCGCAGCGGTCAGCAAGTGATCGAGGGCTTTTTGCGGGTAGACCTTGCCCAGGTAGCCACGGCGATAGATCTGGCCCAGGTAGTAATCGGCGGCGACTTCGCGGCCGACGGCTTTCTGGAAGTGCTCTTCGGCGACCTTGGCGTCGGCCGGGACCAGTTTCCCTTCGTAGTAGAGCTTGCCCAGCAGCAGTTCGGCGCGGGGCTGGTCGGCGGCGCGGCCGTTGTCCAGGTACTTCATCATCTGGTCGACGTCGCCCAGTTCAGGGAAGTCGTAGATCAGTTGCGCCAGGGTCACCCACGACGCCGGGTAGCCCGGCGCGATAGGCTCGAGCAGCGACTGCGCGGTTTTTTCGTCGGTCTTGCCCAGGGTCGAATCGGCCAGCACACGAGCGACGCTGTCGACCCGTTGAGCGGAGACGGTGCCACGGCTGTGGGCGGCCTGCATCTGCTTGATCAGCTCGGCCTGTTGCTCTGGCTGGGCCTTTTTCTGATAGACGGTGGCCAGTTCGACGTAGCAGATGTCGGTGGTGTTGATCGCCGCCTTGCAGATTGTTTCCACGTCATCGAGGTGCTGGTCGTAGGTGCCCTGGGTGCGGTACAGCAGCACTTGCGCCAGGCCCGCTTCCGGCTTGCCTTCGGCGCGCCATTGGCTGATCTGCTTCTGCGCGTCGACGTTGGGGAAGCTGTGCGGGTATTGCAGGTAGAGCATGGCCAGTGGGATCAGGGTGTTGCCTTCGCCAGCGGCGGCGGCCTTCTTCAGCAGACCTTCGGCTTCGTGCTGTTCGGCTTCGGTGGAGCCGGGCTTGGCCACCAGCAGACGACCCAAGCGTGCCTGGGCACGGGGCGAAACGCTGGCGGCGGCGCGGTACGTCGCCTCGGCCTGTTTCATCTGTGCCGGGTCGCGGCTGTCGACCTGGATGTCGGCCAGGCCGACCTGGGCCTCGCTGTAGCCCAGGTCGGCCAGTTGCTGATAGTTCGCCGCAGCGGTGGCGGTGTCGCCACGCTTGAGCGCTTCGTTGGCCAGGCGCTGGTCGGGCAGGCCGGCGCAGCCGCTGAGGCTGACGGCCAGTGCCAGCGAGCACACCACAAATCCAGTGTGGGAGCGGGCTTGCTCGCGAAAGCGATGTGTCAGCCAGCATTGATTCTGAATATGCAACCGCATTCGCGAGCAAGCCCGCTCCCACAGGGGCTGCGGTGTGTTCAGGATAGGTGGAGTCGTCACAGGCATGTCCTCCGGTTACAGACCAGCAGCCATGGCTTTGTCGATCAGCCAGCTCAGGTTCGGGCCGCGATCGCTGTTCACTTCCACCGGGCGGCCGGCGAGGGTGCTGTCCAGGGCTTCGTCAGGCTGGATCAGGACGCGGATGTCGGAGGACAGGTCGGCGCTTTTGAGGCTGGTGCTGCTGACGATCTTGCCGGTGCGGGTCTTGTCTTCGCCGGCGATCTGGAAGCGCACGGCGGTGCCTGGCAGCACGTCGCCGAACTGACGGTAGGAGAAGCGCGCTTCGACGTTGGCTTCGGTGTTGCGCGGTACCAGTTGGAAGATCACGTCGCCCTTGCTGGCGTACTGACCGTTGGCGACCAATTGCTGGCCCACGGTGCAATCGCAGGGGGAGGTCAGGGTGCCGGTCATTTGCTTGCCAAACAGTTCCTCGACCTTGGCCGGGGCCAGTTGATCGTCTTCCAGGTGACCCTTGAGCACGTCGAGCATGCTGGTGCTGAAGGTTGCCAGCGGTGCGCCCTTGGCGGCCACGCCGTCCGCCTTGATCAGGCTCTGCACGGTGCCGTCGCGAGGCATGGTGATGTTCACGCCCTGCACACTCACCAGGCCGGCCTGGGCGTGGCTGACGAAGTACATGCCGTACACCGACTTGAAGATGAAGCCGAACGCCGCCAGGCCGACGATGAAAATGCCCAGGCTGAAGGTCACGGCCTTCAGGCGCCCGAACGGGGTCATGCCGTGGCCGCCGTCCTTGACCTTGCGTGCCTTGGTGAAGTTGTCGCGCTGCAGGGTCGCCAGTACTTCGCCGATGCTGACGATGTCGCCGGCCAGGTGCGAGGTGATCAGGTGACGCAGGGTCGAGATGTCCTGCTGCTCCAGGTTCTGGAACTGGCAGCCGACGCGACCGGTCTGGCGGTCGAAGGAACGTACTTGCAGTTCGACGTCCATGGCCAGGCCGAGGTTGTCGATGACGAATTGCAGGCGGGCCTTGTACACATCGCCGACCTTGAGCGGCATCTGACCGGCGTTGAAAGCCAGGCCACCGGCGGACAGGTCGAGCACCCGGGCTTCGACCGGGGTGCGGTCAGGGCCGAAGAACCGCAGCTTGGCCGGGATTTTCACTCGGGCGTGCTGGCGCTGGGCTTCGGATTCGTGCACTACGTTGGCGTTGACGGCGGTATTCATAGGGGCGTTTTCCTTGTTAATTCAATAAGGGGGCGGTCAGACCATCATCAGCAGCACGGCGACAAAGATGCTGCCGGCGGAGAAGGTCATGGTCCGAGACGACCAGGTGTTGAACCAACGTTGAAAGCTGGCGAGATCACGGGTCAGTTTGGTGTCCTGGCGGGTCCAGGACTGTTGGTCGAGGCGGAAGAACACGTAGATCTTCACCAGCGCGCCGACGATCTGGTTGTAATAGAGAATCGCCGGGTAGGCCGGGCCGATCCGGTGACCGGAGCAGGACAGCAGCAGGGTCAGGATCAGGCGGGTGATGCCGATCCACAGCAGGTAGACCAGGATGAACGCGGTGCCGTACTTGAAGCTGGCGATGATCGCCACGGTCAGGCCCAGCAGCGAGGTCCACATCGACACGCGCTGATCGAACAGCACCACCGAGGTGAACGCACCCAGGCGTCGGATCCCCAGGCCCAGGGCGCGGGAGTTCTGGCGCAGGTTGTTGCCGTACCAGCGGAACATCAGTTTGCGGCTGGCCTTGATGAAGCTCTTCTCTGGCGGGTGCTCCACGGTGTGGATCGCCGCGTCGGGCACGTAGAACGTGTCGTAGCCCAGGCGCATCAGGCTGAACCAGCTCGACTTGTCATCGCCGGTGAGGAACTTGAAGCGGCCCAGGCGCCAGTGTTGCAGCGAGTCGCTTTCCACGTCGGCGATGAAGTCCGGGTCGGTGACCACGGTGGCGCGGAACACCGACATGCGGCCGGTCATGGTCAGCACGCGCTTGGACAGGGCCATCGAGCACATGTTGATGTGACGCTGGGCGAAACGCAGCTTGTGCCATTCGCTCATGATGTAGCCGCCGCGCACTTCACAGAACTCGTTGGTGGTCAGGCCGCCAACGTTGCCGAACAGCTGGAACCACGGCACGGTCTTGAGCACCACGCCTTCGGCGAGCACGGTGTCGCCATCGATGACGGCCACGACAGCGCGGTCATCCGGCAGGTGGCGCGAGATGGCGCGGAAACCGTAGGCCAGGCCATCGCGCTTGCCGGTGCCGGGAATGCGCACGAAATCGAGTTTCACGCGGTCAGGGGGATTCATCCGGTTCCACAGGCTTTTGACCAGCAGTTCATCGGACATTTCCACGATGGAGCAGACCACGGTGGTCGGCAGGCCACAGTCGATGGCCTCGCGAATCACCGAGCTGTAGACCTGCGCGGTGGTCAGCGCATCGATCCGGAAACTGGTGACCATCAGGAACACATGGGACGGGTCCGCCGCCTTGCCCAGCTTGCGCACTTTGCGCCGCAGGTGCGGGTAGACCACGTACAGAAACAGCATGCCGCGCACAAAGTGCGTGGCGCCCATCGAGTAGCGCCAGATGCCGACGATACCGATCAGGAAAATGAAGTCCTTCGACTCGGAGTCGAACGTGGACACAGGCAGCGCCAGGGCGATGCCCATCAATAAACTTAGATAAAACAGCCAACCGGCGGCCTGGAGTAGGCCGTGCTTGAGCCTGTGCATAATCTGCATCCGTCTAGATCTCGGGTTAACGCAGGCGTACAAACCTGTAGGAGCGAGCGTGCTCGCGATGGTCGCCAACGATGACGCTGGGTATCTGATACCCAGCGGTGTTCTCAGGTGCATCGCGAGCAAGCTCGCTCCTACAAGGGGCTTACCAGCAGATGCCTTCGGTGCGGCCGCTGACGCTGGTGGCCTTGGACATGAAGCCCACCAGGTCGATCACCTGCTTGCCGTGCGGGACGTCCTGCGCCAGGGCGCGGAATTTCTCGTCACGGTTGCCGAGGATGATCACGTCGGAGTTGTTGATCACATCGTCGAAGTCGGAATTGAGCAGGGAGGACACGTGAGGGATCTTCGACTCGATGTAGTCCTTGTTGGCGCCATGGACGCGGGCGTACTCGACGTTGCTGTCGTAGATCTTCAGGTCGAAACCCTTGCCGATCAGCATCTCCGCCAGGTCCACCAGCGGGCTCTCGCGCAGGTCGTCGGTACCGGCCTTGAAGCTCAGGCCCAGCAGGGCGACTTTGCGTTTGTCGTGGCCTTGGACGATGTCGAAGGCGTTCTGCACCTGGGACTCGTTGCTGCGCATCAGCGAGTTGAGCAGCGGCGCTTCGACGTCCAGGGAGCCTGCGCGATAGGTCAGGGCGCGCACGTCTTTGGGCAGGCACGAACCGCCGAAAGCGAAGCCCGGGCGCATGTAGTACTGGGACAGGTTCAGGGTCTTGTCCTGGCAGACCACGTCCATCACTTCACGACCGTCGACGCCGACGGCCTTGGCAATGTTGCCGATCTCGTTGGCGAAGGTCACCTTGGTGGCGTGCCAGACGTTGCAGGTGTACTTGATCATCTCGGCAACGGCGATGTCCTTGCGGATGATCGGCGCGTCGAGCTCTTCGTACAGCGATTGCAGGACGTCACCGGACGCCTTGTCGAACTCGCCGATGACGGTCATCGGCGGCTGGTCGTAGTCGGCGATGGCGGTGCTTTCGCGCAGGAATTCAGGGTTGACCGCAACGCCGAAATCGACGCCGGCCTTCTTGCCGGAGCAGTCTTCGAGGATCGGGATGACCACGTTGGCCACGGTGCCCGGCAACACGGTGCTGCGCACCACGATGGTGTGGCGGGTGGTCTTGTCGCGCAGCACGAAACCGATTTCGCGGCACACCGCTTCGATGTAGTTCAGTTCCAGATCGCCGTTCTTCTTGCTCGGCGTACCGACGCAGATCATCGACAGATCGGTGTCGCGAATGGCTTCGGCGAAGTTGGTGGTGCCGCGCAGGCGGCCTGTTTGAATACCTTGGGCCAGAAGTTCGCCCAGGCCCGGTTCAACGATCGGCGACTTACCGGCATTGATCATATCGATCTTGTCTTTGGCAACATCGACGCCGACAACGTCATGGCCCCGTGCAGACAGGCAACCGGCACAGACGGCGCCCACATAACCCAAACCAAAAATGCTGATGCGCATCGCAATTACCTCTCTGTTATCAAGCCTGTAAACATCAAGCCATTAGATGGCCGGAGTTAATGGTATTCATCGTGCAAAGTGCACTCGCAAGTGCATCTTGCAGGCGCAACAATGCCCTGTAGTGGCATGTAAGTTACGAGTGTCTAAATAAGTGCACTCAAGGTGTGCGTCACCGGAGCTTATTGTTATGACGTGCTCCGTCATGCAGCCGATCCTCTTTTCAGAAGATATTCGTGCAATGTTCCTGCGCGCTCGAAGCCAGGCCAGAAGCCTGTATTTTCAAGCGGTTGGGTGCTCAGTCGAGCACGTTATAGGGGCGCGGCCTTGGCCCTGTAGGGGATAGTCATCATCGGTTATCTCCTGTCCTTCGTATGTTGCCCAAATCAGTGATTAGTCCGCGAAAGTTGATGGGGTAACTTCGCTACATGGATCTCTGCTCTGCGTAAGTTATTTCGCACATTCGCTGCGAAAATCGTTACCGGTGGTATGAGCGGTGCATTCAGACGAAGTTCCGGCCCGCCGATCATGATTTCTGAAATTTTTTGAAATACTGACAAAGATGGCACTGCTTTCAAATTGATAGCACTTGCCGTTTCGCCCTTTATATATAGGCGGATAATCAGAAGGGATAGTTTTTTGCCACTACCGGGAAATTTTTTCTGTGCCACTACTGAAAAAAATGATCGAAGTCGAATGAAACTATCGTTAGGGAATTGACTGATGTATTTATGGCGCCATAAAAATGGCGAATCTGGCGGGGAAGTTGCGCTTGATTAATGGCGCGGCGCAGATGGGATTTTCCGGTTCTGCGCCGCGCTGATGCATCACTCGGGTGCGTGGTCGCGCAGGAATACCAGGTGGTCCGGTTTCGACTGCTCGGCGCTGAAGCGATAGCCTTGAACGTCGAACTGTTTGAGGGCGTCGGGGTTGTTGATGCGCTCCTCAATGACGAAGCGGCTCATCATGCCCCGGGCCTTTTTCGCGTAGAAACTGATGATCTTGTACTGGCCGTTCTTCAGGTCCTTGAAGTCGGCGTTGATGACCCGTGCGTTCAAGGCACTGCGCTTGACCGCCGAGAAGTACTCGTTGGAGGCCAGGTTCAGCAGTACGTCATCGCCCTGATCGGCCAGGGCTTCGTTCAGCCATTCGCTGATGCGCGTATCCCAGAAGGCATACAGGTCTTTGCCCCGGGCGTTGGCCAGTCTGGTGCCCATTTCCAGGCGATAGGGCTGCATCAGGTCCAGTGGGCGCAGCAGGCCGTACAGGCCCGAGAGCATCCGCAGGTGTTGCTGGGCGTAATCGAAATCGGCTTCGCTGAAGGTTTGCGCATTGAGCCCGGTGTACACGTCGCCCTTGAACGCCAGCAATGCCTGCTTGGCATTTTGCGGGTTGAAGGCTGGGGTCCAACTGCCGAAACGCGCGGCGTTGAGGCCGCCGATCTTGTCGGAGACGTGCATCAACTCGCTGATCTGCGCCGGTGACAGCTCGCGCAACTGCTGGATCAGTTCCTGGGAATGGTCGAGGTACTGCGGCTGGGTAAAGCGCTGGGTCGCCGGCGGTGTTTCGTAGTCGAGGGTCTTGGCGGGTGAAATCACCATCAGCATGAAGTCGTCTCCTTTAATCGTGGGGGCGATTCTAGGGGGTTGTCCCTGTGGACTCCAGCTATCGGTGTGATAGGTGATCGGTGGTTTGGCTGTATAGGCATTTGTGGCGAGGGAGCTTGCTCCCGCTCGAGCGCGAAGCGCTCGCAAGAAGGGTCAGCAGCATTTACATGAAGCAATGAGGGGGCGGGTCTTGGGGCTGCTTCGCAGCCCAGCGGGAGCAAGCTCCCTCGCCACAGGGAGTCCACTGAGCTGCGATCAGCTATAGTGCCGCCCGGGTTTTGTTACGGAGACATCCCATTGCGTATCGTCCTTCTATTCTCGGCCTGGCTGCTGAGCCTTGGCGCCCTGGCAGCGCCGGGCGATGTGGCGACGCTCGATCGCGGCACCTGGCCGGAAAAGCTCAACAACCCGACCCTGTTCGACGTGGCTTCGCGGGCCGAGATCCTCATGTTCGCTCGGGGGTTGCTGGCCAGCGAAGCCCTGGATGAGCCGGCTCTGGCCCAGCGCCTGGGTTTGCGTACGGTCAACATGGAGTCGGTCAATCGCCTTCGCCAGCGCCTGTGGCAACGCTTGCTCGCCAGCTTCAATGTCGCCCAGCAAAGTTGCGATCAGGACGCGTCGTTCTGTTTCCTGGTCGAGGACATGCCGACCCTGCGTGAGGCCGCTGGAAAGTTCCAGCTCGGCGAAGACAGCTACTACATCAAGTGGGCCGAACCCAGCCGCCTGTTCCACGCCCAGTACCTGGACGAGCAGTTGCGCAAGGCTGCGCTGTTCCCGCAAACCAGCAGCGAAGTCGATCAATTCGGCGACTACGAGCGCAACGGCGATGACATGCATGACCGGTTGTTTCTGCTCACCTTCGACAGCGCCGCCAATGCCGCGCCGGACAATACCGACTGGGTTGCGCAGTACCTGCGCAAGTCGAACATGAGCGGCACGTTCTTCGTGCTCGGCAAGGATATTCAGGCACGTCTGGCCCAGGGCTCGGTGGCCAACCTGCAGGCCACGTATTCCACCCAGTGCATCGGCGTGCAAGGCTGGGAGTTCCGGTCCCACAGCCACTGGCAGGACTGGCAGGATTCGGTGCGCCGCAGCGTCGACCTGGTTAAAAGCAAACTGCCGGAGAATTACGTGCCGTTGTTCCGCCCGCCCGATGGCCAGCGACGCTCGGACGCCGAAGCGTTTTTCAAGTCCCAGGGCCTGCAGGTGGCGTTGTGGGACATCGACGCCCAGGACGGCGCCGGCAAACTCAAGGCCAGTCAGAGCGCGCAACGGGTGCTGACCCTGATGCTGCTGTGGCGCCATGGCGTGATCAATTTCAATGTGAAGCAGGATGGGGTGAAAACGGCGTTGCCCTGGTTGCTGGCGCAAACGGCGCAGAGCGGGATCGGTTGGGAAGATTGTCAGAGCGGGTTTCGATGAAAACGGCCAAAGCCCGTAAACATTGGGGCTGGGGCGATTTTGGAAGGGATTTTGTTGCAGGTTGACTTCCGACTGTAAACGGGTGATGGCAGTCCGCCAAGCGCTTTTCGTCACTCTGCAAAATAAACTTCAAAAAAGCGTCAAAGTGCTTTTTTCTGTCATGGGTTTTGGAGTATTACGAAGACAGACCGCCGAAACCTGCAACACAGGTGGCGTCTTCCAAGACCCGTTTGTTTGCAGTCACTTGAATCTCCGCAGGTGAGAGATTCGGCGGCCACTTCGAGGCGCAGCACCGCTCAGGTATTGCGTCCACTGGCTCTGACAAAGGTGACCGAGTATGGATGATCACGGACGTAGCTCTTCTTCCAACCAGCCAATCCTTTATGTACTCGATACCAACGTACTGATTCACGATCCAAACGCGCTCCTCAACTTCGAAGAACACCACGTCGCCATTCCGATGACCGTGCTTGAAGAGCTGGACAAGCTCAAGAGCGGGCATCACAGCGTTGCCGCCGAATGCCGCCAGGCCATCCGGCTGATCGACAAAACCCTGGGCGATGCCTCCCCTGAGGATGTGGAACAGGGCGTGCCGATCCAGCGCGGCAAGGGCGGCCCGAAAGGTTTGCTGTCAATTCTGATGAGCAAACGCGCCGAGCCGAACATCATTCTGCCCGAGCACCTGAACGACAACAAAATCATCAACCAGTTGATCGATCTGCACACCCACGACCCGAAAAAACCGGTCGTGCTGGTCACCAAAGACATCAACATGCGCCTCAAGGCCCGCGCGTGCGGGATCGCGGCCGAGGACTACAGCACCGACCAACTGGTCGACGACGTCTCGCTGCTGCCCAACGGTTACCACAACATGACCGGCTCCTTCTGGGACCTGGTGAGCAAGGTCGAAACCCGTCAGGGCCACGGTCGCACCTGGCATCAGGTGAAGTTGATCGACAACCTGCCGGCGGTGCACATCAACGAGTTCATCATCGATGAGCAGGGCTTTGTCGGCTGGATCAAGGAGATCGAGAACGACCAACTGCTGATCCTCGACCTGCACCAGGAGCCGCTGCTGCATCAGGAAGCCTGGGGGCTCAAGCCTCGTGACATCTATCAGAGCCTGGCGCTGTTCGCTCTGCTCGACCCGGACATCCACCTGGTCAACCTGTCCGGCGCCGCCGGTTCCGGTAAAACCATTCTGGCCCTGGCCGCTGCCATCGAGCAGACCATGGTCAGCAAGCGCTATCGCCGTATCATCGCCACCCGCAGCGTGCAGGGCCTGGACCAGGAGATCGGCTTTTTGCCCGGTACCGAAGCGGAGAAAATGGAGCCTTGGCTGGGCGCCATCACTGACAACCTCGAAGCCTTGCACATGGATGACGAAAGCACCCATGGCAGCGTCGACTACATCCTCAGCAAAGTGCCGTTGCAGTTCAAATCCCTCAACTACATTCGCGGTCGCAGCTTCCAGCAGAGCCTGATCCTGATCGACGAATGCCAGAACCTCACGCCGCACCAGATGAAAACCATCATCACCCGTGCCGGTGCTGGTTCCAAAGTGGTGTGCCTGGGTAACCTGGCGCAGATCGACACCCCGTACCTGTCCGCCACCAGCTCCGGGCTGACCTACCTCACCGAACGCTTCAAGGACTTCCCCAACGGCGTGCACATCACCCTGCAAGGGGTGCCCCGTTCGATTCTGGCCGAATACGCCGAATCGCATCTGTAACCCTCAGCACAAAACCGGGCGGCCGCGAGGTCGCCCGGTTTTTTATGCCCCACACCAATCCCTTGTGGGAGCGGGCTTGCTCGCGAAAGCGGCGTGCCAGGCACCTCTATTTCGACTGACACACCGCTTTCGCGAGCAAGCCCGCTCCCACAAGGATCATGGCGAGTCCATAATCTTGCGTGCGGAAATCTGACCCTCGGGTTTACAATCGACGCTCCTGATCAGGAGTAATCCCGTGCTGACTCATCTCGATTCCCAAGGTCGCGCCAACATGGTCGACGTCACCGAAAAAGCCGTGACGTTCCGTGAGGCGACGGCCCAAGCGCTGGTGCGCATGCTGCCCGAAACCCTGCAGATGATCGTCAGCGGCGGTCACCCCAAGGGTGATGTGTTCGCCGTGGCGCGCATCGCCGGCATCCAGGCGGCCAAGAAAACCAGTGATCTGATCCCGCTGTGCCACCCGCTGATGCTCACCGGCGTCAAGGTCGAGCTCAGTGCCGAAGGCGACGACAGCGTGCGCATCGTCGCGCGATGCAAGCTGTCGGGGCAGACCGGCGTCGAGATGGAAGCGCTGACCGCCGCCAGCGTCGCGGCCCTGACGATCTACGACATGTGCAAGGCCGTGGATCGCGGCATGACCATCGAAAACGTGAAGCTGCTGGAAAAAGTCGGCGGCAAGAGCGGGCATTTCCAGGCGGATCAGCCATGAACATTACCGTGAAATTTTTTGCCCGTTATCGCGAGGCGATGGGTGTGGACTCGGTGAAGATCGAAGGCCAGTTCGCCACCGTTGACGACGTGCGGGCGCTGCTGGCGCAACGGGAAGGGGCGCACGTGTTGAGCGAGCAGCACCTGATGTGCGCGCGCAATGAAGACCTGTGCCAGCTTGACGAGCCGGTGAGCGATGGCGATGAAGTGGCGTTCTTTCCGACCGTGACCGGAGGCTGAACCATGGCGATCCGCGTGCAGTCCACAGCGTTCGATCCGGGGGCTGAAGTCAACGCCATGCACGACGCCAACGTCGGCGTCGGTGCGGTGGTGAGCTTCGTCGGCTACGTGCGCGACTTCAACGACGGGCTCGACGTGGCGGGAATGTTCCTCGAACACTACCCGGGCATGACCGAAAAGGCCCTCGGCAAAATCGCCGCCGAGGCCGAGCAGCGCTGGCCGTTGCTCAAGCTGGAAGTGTTGCATCGCATCGGCGCCCTTGAGCCGGGCGAGCCGATCGTTTTCGTCGGCGCCGCCAGCGCTCACCGCCAGGCCGCTTTCGACGCCTGCGCCTTCGTCATGGACTACCTGAAAACCCGCGCACCGTTCTGGAAGAAAGAAAACACCAGCGACGGCCCGCGCTGGGTCGAGGGCCGTGACAGCGACCATGCGGCGGCGGATCGCTGGAAGCAGTAGGTTTCTGCGGCGCATCCAAGGGCCTCTTCTCGAGCAAGCCCGCTCCCACAGGGTGTTGTGTCGTCCACATAACACCCTGTGGGAGCGGGCTTGCTCGCGAAGAGGCCATCTACTTCACCTCATAACGTCCTCAATCACCGCCCGACCATCGGCCGGCACGAACGGCCTGCGCCCGATTGACGCTTTATACATAAAAGTCCAGTATGGAATTATAAGTACAAAAAAGGCTTTCCCTGTTTCTGCTTTTCTTTCTGTCTTGCCAAACCAACAACAACCCGCGAGAGAACGAATATGAAGAAGTTCCCCCTCATCACCGGTCTGGCCCTGAGCCTGTTGGCGTGCAGCAGCCTGTATGCCGCCGAGAAAACCCTGCGCATCGGTATCGAGGCCGCTTATCCGCCGTTTGCTTCCAAGACCGACAAGGGCGAGATCGTCGGTTTCGACTACGACATCGGCAACGCCCTGTGCGCCGAGATGAAGGTCAAGTGTGTGTGGGTCGAGGGCGAATTCGACGGTCTGATTCCTTCGCTCAAGGTAAAGAAAATCGACATGGCGCTGTCGTCCATGACCATCAACGACGACCGCAAGAAGTCGGTGGATTTCACCCACAAGTACTACTTCACCTCATCGCGCCTGGTGATGAAGGAAGGCGCGGTGGTGGATGACCACTACGCCAGCCTCAAGGGCAAGACCGTCGGCGTGCAACGTGCGACCACCACCGACCGTTACGCCACCGAGGTGTTCGAGCCGCTGGGCATCAACGTCAAGCGCTACGGCAACAACGAAGAGATCTACATGGACCTGGCGGCCGGTCGCCTGGACGCGATTTTCGCCGACACCATCCCGCTCAATGACTTCCTGTCGATGCCGCGGGGCAAGGGCTATGCCTTTGTCGGGCCTGAGCTCAAGGATCCGAAGTACGTGGGCGAGGGCGCCGGGATTGCGGTGCGCAAAGGCAATACGGAGCTGGTCAGCCAGTTGAACACGGCCATCGATGGCATTCGGGCCAATGGTGAGTACCAGAAGATTTCCGACAAGTATTTCAAGTCCGATATCTACGGCGACTGATAGCCCGTCTTCGCGAGCAAGCCCGCTCCCACACTGGATCTGCGTTGCAGGGAGATCCAATGTGGGAGCGGGCTTGCTCGCGAAGAGGCCAGATCAGCCAATGCACATTTAAAGGATCAGCCCTTCAATTCCTTCAAATGCTTGTACACCGTCGCCCGCCCCATGTTCAGCACATTGGCCACATAGTTCGACGCGCTCTTGCCCTTGAACGCTCCCTCGGCGTGCAGCGCCAGCACCAGTTCACGTTTGTGGTCGCGGGTCAGCAGGTTCAGGCTCAGCTGCCGCTCACGCAGCCAGGCGTGGAGGAAGGTGTTGATGCGTTCCTGCCAGTCATCGCGAAACAGTGAGTCCGGTTGCGGGATCAGTTTGCTCGGCGACAGGAACAGGTCCAGCGCGGCCTTGGCATTCTCGAACAGTGAAATATTCAGATTGATGCACAGCACGCCCAGTGGATGACCTTCGCTGTCGCGCAGCACGGTGCTGACGCTACGAATGTTCTGACCATCCCAGTTGAGCTTTTCGTACGGCCCGATGTTTCGTTCGCTGACATCGTCGCTGAGCATGTCTTCGAGCGCCGAATCATCGCCAATCACCCGTTTTGACAGGTTGTTGGCGATGTAGTCGACCTTCTGCGTGCGCAAGTCATGCAGCACCACCTCGGCGTGGGGGAAGAACAGGGTGGCAATGGCGTCGGCGATCGCCCGGAAGTTATCCAGGGACAGGTGGTCCAGGGCCGGGTCTTTTGCGGGTGCATTCATAACAGGGGAACTCCGGGGTGCGACAAGGCCCCGTAAAAACGGGGCCCTGAAAGTGTGCCGCAATCGTGTCGGCACGTCACGCGGGGTCAGCTCAGCCCAGGCGGGCAGGGGAGAGCATGCCGGCGCTCAGGCCGAAGCGGGTGAGTTGCTCCGGCAGCGCTTCGCCGCGCACCAGGGCGGCGCTGGCCTGGCCCATGGCTGGCGATGTCTGGATGCCGTAGCCGCCCTGTGCCGCGACCCAGAACAGCCCCGGCACCTTGGGGTCGAACCCGGACAGCAGATCGCCGTCGCCGACGAAGCTGCGCAGGCCGGCCCAGGTGCGGGTCGGACGGCGGATGGTCAGGGTGGTGGCTTCTTCGATCTGGTAGATGCCCATGGCGATGTCCAGCTCTTCAGGCTGCACATCGTGGGGTTCCACCGGGTCGGCATTGGCGGGCGAGCCGAGGAACATCCCGGCGTCGGGTTTCATGTAGAAGGATTCGTCGAGGCTGACCAGCATCGGCCAGTGGTGGATGTCCACGCCCTCGGGGCCGGCGAAGATGAACGCTGCGCGACGCTTGGGTTGCAGGCCCAGCGGGCGGGCGCCGGCCAGTTCGCCGATCTTGTCGGCCCAGGCGCCGGCGGCGTTGATGATGATGGGGGCGCTGAAGGTGCCGGTGGACGTTTCAACCTGCCACAGACCCTGGGCATCGCGGGTCAGCCCCTGGACTTCAGTGTCGGTGCGCACTTCACCTTGGTTGCGGCGGATGCCGCGCAGATAGCCCTGGTGCAGAGCATCGGTGTCGATGTCGCTGGCGGTCGGGTCGTAGATCGCGCCATGGACTTTTTCCCGGCGCAGGATCGGCAGGCGCACGCAGGCTTCTTCGGCGCTGAGCAGTTGCATCTGCGGCACCGTGGCTTTGGCGCTCAGGTATTGGTTGTTCAGTTCGGCGGGGTCGCCGGTGAAGTCCACGGTCATCTCGCCGCGCGGGGTCAGCAGCGGGTGTTCGCAGAAACCGCTGGGTGGGGCGTCGAAAAAGTCGCGGCTGGCCAAGGTCAGTGCGCGCACCTGCGGGGTGCCGTAGGCCGCGGTGAACAGGGCCGCCGAGCGTCCGGTGGAGTGATAGGCCGGGTGGGATTCGCGCTCCAGCACGACCACGCGCCCATGCTGCGACAGCCAGAAACCGGTGGAAGCGCCGGCAATTCCGCCGCCGATGATGATGAAGTCTGCCTGGCTCATGATGGTCTCCTGATGGGACACGGTACCCAATTTTTCGATAACCCTATGGGAGCGGGCTTGCTCGCGAAAGCGGCGTATCAGTCGACATCATCGGTGAATGTCAGAACCCATTCGCGAGCAAGCCTGCTCCCACAGTGGGTTGAGGTGTCAGTGCTGCAGTTGGTAGATGGCATTGGCCAACGCAATGTCTTCCAGGCCCAGGCCGATGGAGCGGAAGAACACGTGGCGGTCGTAGTCGGGGCGCGGCACCTTGCCGCTGAGCAGGTCGGGCAGGTCGCCGACGATCGCGTTCCTGTCCCAGCCATGCTGTTGGCCGGCAATCAGCATTTCACCGGCCGAACCCGGGGTGGTCTGACGATAATCGCAGTACACCTGCATGCCGTTGAGGCTTTGCGGCGGCACTTCGTGGGCGCGCGGGGCATTGGTGCTGATGGAGGTGATCAGTGCCGGTTTGCCCAAGAGCGAAGGATCGATCACGGGGCCTGCGGACGAGGTGCACAGCATTATCACGTCGGCATCCGCGATGGCGGCCTCGCGGCTGTCGGCAATCGTCAGGCGCGGGTCGAGGCTGCGGATTTGCGCCCGTTCCTCAGGGCTGCCCTGGTTCAGGCTCGGCGAATACAGACTGATGCTCTGCCAGTCGCGCAAATCCTTGACGTAATGCACATGGGCCTGGGCCACCTTGCCGCTGCCGATGATCGCCAGGCGTGATGCCTTCAGGGGAGCCAGGGCATCGACTGCCACGGCGGTGGTCGCAGCGGTGCGCGCGGTGGTGAGCTCGCCGGCATCGCACAGCAGCAGCGGCTGACCGGTCTGCATCGACATCAGAAGGGTCCAGGCCGTCACCAGCGGTCCTTGCTCGCGCACGATGTAAGGCGACGTCTTGACCCCGTACACGCCATCTTCGGCCAGCACCCCCAGGTAGTTGATGAAGTCGCCGGCCCCTTGTGGAAACTCCACCAACTGCTGCGCCGGTTGCACCGCCTGCCCGGCGGCCAGGTCGCGGAACAGTTTGCGCAGAATCTGCGGCACGTCGACCTGAGCCAGCCATTCACGGGCCTGGGATTGGTTGATCACGTACGGGCTGTTGGACATGTTCGGCTCCGGAAAGTGAAAAAGTAAACTAATTTGTCCATTATGGACTTTTAGTTGTCTCGATCAACCGCCAGACGAAAAAAAAGCGCAGTCCGTTTCCGGCTGCGCCCCTTTCTGCAGGTCGCCCGCTATGGGCGCTTGCGCTCAACCGCCCGCAGCAGGTGCGTCGGTGGTGTTTCACAGCTGATTTTCTTGCCCAGCAGCGCCTCGATGGACGGTAGCTGGTAGGAATCGTCTTCACCGGCAAAGCTGATGGACACGCCTTCAGCGCCCGCGCGACCGGTGCGACCGATACGGTGCACGTAATCGTCCGGCACTTCCGGCAGGGTGAAGTTGATCACGTGGCTGATGCCGTCGATATGGATACCGCGACCGGCCACATCGGTGGCCACCAGCACGCGGATCTTGCCTTCGCGGAAGCCTTCCAGGGTCTTGATGCGCTTGTGCTGCGGCACGTCGCCGGACAGTTGCGCAGCGTTGATGCCGTCGCGCACCAGGCGTTCTTCGATGCGCCGCACTTCGTCCTTGCGGTTGGCGAACACGATCACCCGCTCCCAACCGTTGTCGTTGATCAGGTTGTAGAGCAGTTTGTACTTATCGGCGCCGGCCACGGCATAGATGTGCTGTTCGACGTTTTCGCTGGCCACGTTGGTGACTTCGATCTCGACGATGGCAGGGTCGGTTGTCCACTGTTTGGCCAGGTTCATCACGTCTTCGGTGAAGGTCGCGGAAAACAGCAGGGTCTGACGCTCGGCCTTGGGCGGGGTCTGGCGAATGATCTGCCGCACTTGCGGGATGAAGCCCATGTCGAGCATGCGGTCGGCTTCGTCCAGCACCATCACTTCGACCATGTCCAGGTGCACGTCGCCACGCTGGTTGAAGTCCAGCAGACGGCCAGGGGTGGCCACGAGGATGTCGCAGTGACGGGCCTCGAGGTGCTTGAGCTGCTTGTCGAAGTCCATGCCGCCGACGAACGTCATGACGTTGAGGCCGGTGTACTTGGTCAGGTCGGCGGCGTCCTTGGCGATCTGTACCACCAGCTCGCGGGTCGGCGCGATGATCAGCGCCCGCGGCTCACCCATGTAACGCTCTTTGGGCGGCGGGGTCTGCAGCAGTTGGGTGATGATCGAAATCAGGAACGCCGCGGTCTTGCCGGTACCGGTCTGGGCGCGGCCGATGGCGTCCTTGCCGGCGAGGGTGAAACCCAGCACCTGGGCCTGGATCGGCGTGCAATACGGGAAGCCCAGGTCCTGGATGGCGTGCATCAGTTCCGGGGCGAGTTTGAAATCGTGGAAGCGGGTTTTGCCTTCCTGGGGTTCGACGACGAAGTCTTCGAGTTTCCAGGGAATGACCGGGGCCTTGGGCTTCGGTTCGCGGCGGGGTTTAACGGGTTTCGGTGTTTCGCTGCGCGGTTGCTCGGCGGCGGGTTGCGCAACAGGCTCGGCGGCCGGGGCGCTCTTGGGCTCGTGTTTCGGTGCCGCTACGGGGGCGGTCCGGCCAGGCTGATTAGCGTCGGTGCGGTGGCCGGGCGTGTGAGACGGAGCGCTGGGGACTGGCGCGAGTTGCTCAGTCTCGCTTTTACCGAACATTTTCTTGAGTGCTCTGAGCACGGTCATCTCATCAATTGGTTAAGGAATGTACGCCGGCCAGTGTAATGCAAGAATCGGGCGCGGCGTAGTGGGATGGATCAAAGGGCGTTTTTAAACAAAAACGAACACGATTTTTAACGCAAGCGTTCGGCGAGCCAGACGCCGATGTCGCGAATTTCCTCGGGTAACACTTCGTGGCCCATTGGGTACTCCTGCCATGTCACGGTGACACCATGCTGCTTGAGGTACTCATAAGCGGTGCGCCCCATGGCGTTTTGCACCACGTCGTCGTACTGGCCGTGCAACGACAGCACCGGGATGCGTTGCTGGCTGGCGGACAGTTCGAGCTCATCGCTGAAGGTCGGGGCATAGGTGGAGAGGGCGATCACGCCACCCAACGGTCCCTGCCAATTCAGGAAGGCGGTGTGCAGAACCACTGCGCCACCCTGGGAAAAGCCCGCCAGGAAAATCCGCGAGGCGTCTATTCCAATGGTTCGCTGCGCGTCGATCAGGTTGATGATCCGGCGCGACGACTCTTCCAGTTGATCACGGTTGATCGCCCGTGCCGGGCTCATGGCCAATATGTCGTACCAGCTCGGCATCTCGTAGCCGCCGTTTATGGTGACCGCACAGGTCGGTGCCTGGGGCAAAACGAAGCGGGTGGTCAGCAAGGTTTCCTGCAGGGCTTCAGCGACCGGCAGGAAGTCGTAGCGGTCGGCACCCAGGCCGTGCAGCCAGATGACGCAGGCGTCTGCGGGCTTGACGGGTTCGAGAATCAGGGGCTCGGTCATGGCTGCTCCAAATGTGTGCATGCGCTCTCTTTGTGTGCGAGGGGTAAGAACGCGTCTGGTTGATCAGTTACGAAGATGTCGCAAGGTTACAAGTTTTGCTATTGACCTGTCGCTTTACCGCTTAAGCAGGCTGTGTGGTACGGGCTTTGCTATACGGAAGCGCGTAAGAAATTTCCCACGTCTGTCGGTAACACTATCAGGCCATTGTTGGCAGTGGGATAGCAAAGAATCCGGTGATGGATGTTCGCCAGCGGCCTATACGGGCTTCGCGAACGTGAAAGGGCTACAGCCCGTTCGGCCGATTGGTGAGAAGTGAGTTGTCCATTCTGTGGATTTTCTCCTACTAGACTCATGGCAAAGGTCCTACGTCGGTTGACCCCAAAACAAGCCAACACGGGTCAGCAACGCCTCAAAAGGGTGCGACAGGACTCACGCTCCGACACAACAAGAGCAAAACTGGAGGTTTGAATGAAGATGTTGAAATCCACCCTGGCTATCGTGACTGCAGCCGCAGTACTCGGTATCAGCGGGTTCGCTCAGGCGGGTGCAACCCTGGATGCAGTGCAGAAGAAAGGTTTCGTGCAGTGTGGCGTCAGCGATGGTCTGCCAGGCTTCTCGGTTCCGGACTCCACCGGCAAGATCGTCGGTATCGATGCTGACTACTGCCGCGCCGTGGCCGCTGCCGTATTCGGCGACGCGACCAAGGTCAAGTTCAGTCAGTTGAACGCCAAAGAGCGCTTCACCGCGCTGCAATCGGGCGAAATCGACATCCTGTCGCGCAACACCACCATGACCAGCTCGCGTGACGCCGGCATGGGTCTGAAATTCCCGGGCTTCATCACTTACTACGACGGCATCGGCTTCCTGGTAAACAACAAGCTGGGCGTGAAGAGCGCCAAAGAGCTCGATGGCGCGACCATCTGCATCCAGGCCGGTACCACCACCGAACTGAACGTTTCCGACTACTTCCGCGGCAACGGTCTGAAATACACCCCGATCACTTTCGACACCTCCGATGAAAGCGCCAAGTCGCTGGAATCCGGTCGTTGCGACGTGTTGACCTCCGACAAGTCCCAGCTGTTCGCCCAGCGCAGCAAGCTGGCTTCGCCGAAGGACTACGTGGTTCTGCCGGAAACCATTTCCAAGGAGCCTCTGGGCCCGGTCGTGCGTAACGGCGACGACGAGTGGCTGGCCATCGTGCGCTGGGTTGGCTACGCCATGCTCAACGCTGAAGAGGCTGGCATCACCTCCAAAAACGTCGAAGCAGAAGCCAAAGGTACCAAGAACCCGGACGTCGCTCGTCTGCTGGGTACCGACGGTGAATACGGCAAAGACCTGAAAGTGAAGAAAGACTGGGTCGTACAGATCGTCAAGCAAGTGGGCAACTACGGCGAAGTGTTCGAGAAAAACCTCGGCAAGAGCACTCCGCTGGAAATCGACCGCGGGCTGAACGCCTTGTGGAACGCTGGCGGCATTCAATACGCACCACCAGTGCGCTGATGGTTCTATCACCCGGCAGGCCAACTGCCGGGTGATGTTCTGTTCCATTCCTTGCGGGGCACTTCATGCAAAATTCTATCGGCGCACCAAAGCAGAGGCTCAGCCTCAGCGACCCAAAAGTGCGTGCGTGGCTCTTCCAGATCATCACCATTGTCGCGGTGGTCTCGATGGGCTGGTACCTGTTCGACAACACGCAGACCAACCTTCAGCACCGGGGCATTACCTCGGGCTTCGACTTTCTGGAGCGCAGTGCCGGGTTCGGCATCGCTCAACACCTGATCGACTACACCGAAGCGGACAGTTATGCCCGGGTGTTCGTCATCGGCCTGCTCAACACCCTGCTGGTGACCTTCATCGGTGTCATCCTGGCGACCCTCCTGGGCTTCATCGTCGGCGTGGCCCGACTGTCGAAGAACTGGATCATCGCCAAGCTGGCCACCGTATACGTGGAAGTCTTCCGTAACATTCCACCGCTGCTGCAGATCCTGTTCTGGTACTTCGCGGTGTTCCTGACCATGCCGGGGCCGCGCAACAGCCACAACTTCGGCGACACCTTCTTCGTCAGCAGCCGCGGCCTGAACATGCCGGCCGCGCTGATCGCCGATGGTTTCTGGCCGTTCGTGGTCAGCGTCGTGGTGGCCATCGTTGCCATCGTGCTGATGTGCCGCTGGGCCAACAAGCGCTTTGAAGCGACCGGTGTGCCCTTCCACAAGTTCTGGACCGGCCTGGCACTGTTCCTGGTGATCCCGGCACTGTGCGCGCTGATCTTCGGTGCACCGGTGCACTGGGAAATGCCCAAGCTGCAAGGCTTCAACTTCGTGGGTGGCTGGGTACTGATCCCGGAACTGCTGGCGCTGACCCTGGCCCTGACCGTGTACACCGCAGCGTTCATCGCCGAGATCGTGCGTTCGGGCATCAAGTCGGTCAGCCATGGCCAGACCGAAGCGGCTCACTCGCTTGGCCTGCGCAACGGTCCGACGCTGCGCAAGGTGATCATCCCGCAAGCCCTGCGCGTGATCATTCCACCGCTGACCAGTCAGTACCTGAACCTGGCGAAGAACTCCTCGCTGGCGGCCGGTATCGGTTACCCGGAAATGGTGTCGTTGTTCGCCGGTACGGTGCTGAACCAGACCGGACAGGCGATCGAGGTGATTGCCATCACCATGAGCGTGTACCTGGCGATCAGTATCAGCATTTCCCTGCTGATGAACTGGTACAACAAGCGCATTGCGCTGATCGAGCGGTAAGGAAAAGCGCATGAGTACTCATACTTTCAAACCCGACATGCCCCCACCGAGCAGCAGCATCGGCGTGGTGGCGTGGATGCGCGCGAACATGTTCTCCAGCTGGCTCAACACCCTGCTGACCCTGTTTGCGTTCTACCTGATTTACCTGGTGGTACCGCCGATCCTGCATTGGGCGATCCTCGACGCCAACTGGGTCGGCACCACCCGCGCCGACTGCACCAAGGAAGGCGCCTGCTGGGTGTTCATTCAGCAGCGTTTCGGCCAGTTCATGTACGGCTACTACCCGCCGGAGCTGCGCTGGCGCGTGGACCTGACCGTGTGGCTGGCGGTCATCGGCGTGGCACCGCTGTTCATCTCGCGCTTCCCGCGTAAAGCGATTTACGGTCTGAGCTTCCTGGTGCTGTACCCGATCATTGCCTGGTGCCTGCTGCACGGTGGCGTGTTCGGCCTGACCCAGGTAGCGACCAGCCAGTGGGGCGGCCTGATGCTGACCCTGGTGATCGCCACGGTGGGTATCGCCGGTGCCTTGCCGCTGGGGATCGTGCTGGCCCTGGGCCGTCGTTCGAACATGCCGGCGATTCGGGTGGTCTGCGTGACCTTCATCGAATTCTGGCGCGGCGTGCCATTGATCACGGTGCTGTTCATGTCCTCGGTGATGCTGCCGCTGTTCCTGCCCGAAGGCATGAACTTCGACAAACTGCTGCGGGCGCTGATCGGCGTGATCCTGTTCCAGTCGGCCTACGTGGCCGAAGTGGTGCGCGGTGGTCTGCAGGCGATTCCAAAGGGGCAATATGAAGCGGCCGCGGCGATGGGCCTGGGTTACTGGCGCAGCATGGGCCTGGTGATTCTGCCGCAAGCCCTGAAGCTGGTGATCCCGGGCATCGTCAACACCTTCATCGCCCTGTTCAAGGACACGAGCCTGGTGATCATCATCGGCCTGTTCGACCTGCTCAACAGCGTCAAGCAAGCCGCCGCCGACCCGAAATGGCTGGGCATGGCCACCGAAGGCTACGTGTTCGCCGCCCTGGTGTTCTGGATTTTCTGTTTTGGTATGTCGCGCTATTCCATGCATCTGGAACGCAAGCTCGACACAGGCCACAAGCGCTAAGTCGCTACTTATTTAGGAAGTTTTCTGATGAGCGAAGCAATCAAACAGCCTGTGAGCCCTGAAGGCATTATTCAGATGCAGGGCGTCAACAAGTGGTACGGCCAGTTCCACGTGTTGAAAGACATCAACCTCAACGTCAAGCAAGGCGAGCGAATCGTTTTGTGCGGGCCGTCGGGTTCGGGCAAGTCCACCACCATCCGTTGCCTCAACCGCCTGGAAGAACACCAGCAGGGCCGCATCGTGGTCGATGGCGTGGAACTTACCAACGACCTCAAGCAGATCGAAGCGATCCGCCGTGAAGTCGGCATGGTGTTTCAGCACTTCAACCTGTTCCCGCACCTGACCATCCTGCAGAACTGCACCCTGGCGCCGATGTGGGTGCGCAAGATGCCCAAGCGCAAGGCCGAGGAAATCGCCATGCACTACCTGGAACGCGTACGCATTCCAGAGCAGGCGCACAAGTACCCGGGGCAACTGTCCGGCGGTCAGCAGCAGCGTGTGGCGATCGCCCGTGCGCTGTGCATGAAACCGAAAATCATGCTGTTCGACGAACCGACGTCGGCACTCGACCCTGAGATGGTCAAAGAGGTACTGGACACCATGATCGGCCTGGCCGAAGACGGCATGACCATGCTCTGCGTGACCCACGAAATGGGCTTCGCCCGCACCGTGGCCAACCGCGTGATCTTCATGGACAAGGGCGAAATCGTCGAACAGGCCGCGCCGAACGACTTCTTCGACAACCCGCAGAACGACCGCACCAAGTTGTTTCTGAGCCAGATCCTGCATTGATCGACGCCTGCAAATGAAATAAACCCGGACTCGGATCCGGGTTTATTTTTGCCCGCGGATTGTGCCGGTCTCTGTAGGAGTTGCCGCAGGCTGCGATCTTTTGATCATGAAAAACAAGGTCAAAAGATCGCAGCCTGCGGCAGCTCCTACAGCGTGTTAACGAGGTCAGGACACCTCGATTATTTCGTGCTCTTTGTGTTCGACATGTGTGAAACCTCTCAAGTCCGCGCCTTCGCCCAGTGCTTTCACATCGGTGAGCAGATGCGGATAGCGGTCCAGCAGTCGCATCAGCAGTACCAGCGTCTTTGGCGCGAGTACTTCGCCGCGCTCGTAGCGGGAGAACGCATTGTGTCCACCGCCGGACAACAGGAGCACGGCTTCTTTCTGTGACAGATGCAGTTTGCGGCGGATGCGCTTGAGTTCGTCGCCGATCATCCGTCTTGCGGTCATGACCAGTTCGTCACCCGCTTGCGAATGTCGTTGCGAACAACAGTCGTCCAACTCGACTTCCCCGCACATCTGGCATTCCCAGCCAGACAAATCATCCACGCGTCGTTCCATGCCATTGACGCTCATGGTTTCGCTACGGCCCTCGAAATGCCGCATTCCTTCTCTGGCGCCACAGCTGAAACATTGCTGGGTTTTCATTGAGATTTCTCCTTGAAAGAGATTACGGGTGAACCGCCTTGTGGGCGGTACGTCACCTTGATGTAAATCTCCAGACCGAACGTATTGATGTGATACACGTCTTGCCAAACGCGGTGGTCGTTGTAGGTGGTCATCGACTTGTAGAGCATCTTCGCCTGAAGTTCGAAAACCACCGCCCGCATCTCTTGGAGGCTGAGGCCTAAAACCCTTCCACCTTCTTTGGCACTACTGGTGAATGCTTTGTCTCCAAGCCGCCTGACATCCTCCTTGATCATCGCCAAGTCGTAATGGGGTGTGCTCTTTTCCATAAGAAACCCTGTCCCTGAAATTACCCTTAAAGGGTAATTTAGACCAATCGAAAATTCCGCTCCTTTGCCTGCCCACTGACCCTAGGCGGTTGTCGTCCTACACGAAGCTGACTAACATGTCGGAAAATTCATCCTATGATTGGATGAAAAGGCGGATTACATGTCAGACATTTCTCCATTAGTGAAACGATCCCTGGTCGATCAGGCCCTGGACCAGTTGCGCCAGCGCATCAATCAGGGTGTTTGGGTGGTGGGGCAGCGCTTGCCCACCGAGCCAGAGCTGTCCGCCGAATTGGGCATCAGCCGCAACACCGTGCGTGAAGCAATGCGGGTGCTGGCGTTTTCCGGGCTGATCGAGATTCGTCAGGGCGACGGCAGTTACTTGCGGGCGGTGGTCGATCCGCTGGATACCCTGAAGGTGCTGTCGCGGTGTTCCCTGGAGCAGGCCCGGGAGACCCGGCACATCCTTGAAGTCGAAGCCATCGGCCTGGCGGCCTTGCGCCGAACCGAGGAAGACCTGGTGGCCTTGCGCGAGGCGCTCGGCGTCAGTGGCAGCCACTATCACGGCGATCTCGATACCTATATCGCCTGCGATCTGGTGTTCCACCGCCGCCTGGTGGACGCCGCGCACAACCCGACCCTGAGCGAGTTGTATCGCTATTTTTCCAGCGTGGTGGGTGAGCAATTGCGCCACTGCCTGAACATCACCCCCCGGCGTCAGGAGGTGTTCGACCTGCACATCGAACTGCTCGATGCCGTCGAACAACGGGACCCTGAGCGGGCCAAAGCCCTGTCGAGGCAGTTGATCAATGAACCTTGAACCCGAGAACGCCATGTCCAGCCAGCACACCCCACCGCCCAATCGCTCGGCTGAACTGCTGATCGACGCCGAAGCGGACGACGCGCACGTGCAGCAAAGCCAACCGGTGTTGCGCCGGCCGTTGCTGCTGCTGTTGGGCTTGATCCTGGTGGCGCTGAACCTGCGCCCGGCGCTGTCGAGCATGGCGCCGATGCTCAGCGAGGTGTCGAAATCCCTTGGGTTGTCGGCAGCTCTGGCCGGTTTGCTGACGACCTTGCCGGTGCTCTGCCTCGGCCTGTTTGCGCCCCTGGCGCCGGTGCTGGCGCGACGTTTCGGCGCTGAGCGAGTGGTGTTGGGCATCCTTTTGACCCTGGCCGGCGGGATCATCCTGCGCAGTTCGTTCGGCGAGATCGGCCTGTTTGCCGGCAGCGTGCTGGCCGGTGCCAGCATCGGTGTGATCGGTGTGTTGCTGCCGGGCATCGTCAAGCGTGACTTCCCGAAACAGGCCGGGACCATGACCGGCGTCTACACCATGGCCCTGTGCCTGGGCGCGGCCATGGCGGCGGGCGCCACCGTGCCCTTGAGCGAGCATTTCGACAAGAGCTGGGCAATGGGCCTGGGTTTCTGGGTGATCCCGGCATTGGCCGCCGCGCTGTTCTGGTTGCCGCAAGTCGGCCAGAAACACGGCGCCCATCACGTGGCCTACCGCGTGCGCGGTCTGTTGCGTGACCCATTGGCGTGGCAGGTGACGCTGTACATGGGCCTGCAATCGTCCCTGGCCTACATCGTGTTCGGCTGGTTGCCATCGATCCTGATCGGCCGCGGCCTGACGCCGACCCAGGCCGGCCTGGTGCTCTCCGGCTCGGTGATCGTGCAATTGATCAGCTCACTGGCTGCCCCCTGGCTGGCCACCCGCGGCAAGGATCAGCGCCCGGCGATCGTGATCGTCATGGTGATGACCCTGGGCGGTCTGTTCGGTTGCCTCTACGCGCCGATCGAAGGCCTGTGGGGCTGGGCGATTCTGCTGGGCCTGGGGCAGGGCGCCACGTTCAGCCTGGCGCTGACCCTGATCGTGCTGCGCTCGCGCGACTCCCACGTCGCGGCCAACCTGTCGAGCATGGCCCAGGGCTTTGGCTACACCCTGGCGTCCATGGGCCCGTTCGCGGTCGGCATCGTCCACGACTGGACTGGCGGCTGGAACGCCGTGGGCTGGATCTTCTCGGTGATCGGCCTCGGCGCCATCATCGCCGGCCTGGGCGCCGGGCGTTCGCTGTACGTCCAGGTGGTCAGCGAAAAAGTCTGAATCAGAAGTAAACCATGTCCAGGGTCGCCGAACCGTCCAGCTGCACATCGGCGCTCAAGTCCAGCTCCGACGTGGGGGCGATGACGGTTTCGACGGTGACCCGGCTCGACAGGTTCTGGATGAACATCGGCCCGGCGGTGCTGCCCGCGACGTCGGTGAACCCCAGGTAGCTCCGGGCGCCAATCGGAATCGGCCGGCCATTGGATGAACTCCAGGCCACGCCGCTGGTGGTGGAGTCGGTGCGGTAGACCTGCGACAGGTCATCCACCACCGTTTGTGCCGGATCGAAGTTCAGCGAGTACAAGCCGATGTTGTTGCCGCTGCTGTCGCGATTGAGGCCGTAGTAGATCTCGCTGTTGACGATGGCCGAGCCGTCGCGGTTGTCGTGCATCACCAGGGCGAAACGAGCAGGGCCGTTGCACGCAATGGTCAAGTCGAGCGTCTTGTCGCGCAGTTGCGTGCGCTTGTCGGCGCTGAGGTCCTGGCGGGAAATCTTGCCGTAATCCACCAGGCCGTTGTTGGACAGGGCCGGTGTGCAGGCGATGGGCGTGATTCTGCCTTTGACGGTCAGGTCGACCGTCGAGGCCGCCAGGGCATTGGTTGTGGCAGTGATCAACACGGTGGTCACGAGCACGGCGAAATGAGTGTTCATGGGTGAAGGTCCTTTTCGTTGGCTGGCCTGCCGTGAGCCGCCCGCACCGACAGCGGTGCGGGCGGCGACGGCATTAGAAGTAGGTCATCTCAAACGTCACGGAGCCGTCGAGGCTGACCTCGTCGTTCAGCGTGAGGCTGTCGGTACGGGCGATGTGGCTGGTGATGTCCACTTCGAACGACGCGTCTTTGGCAAGCATCGGGGTGGAGTGGTCCGAGGGCGATGCGACCGCAATCAGAATGTTGGGTCTGAGGTGATGGTGGCGCCCCCAGGTTTTCCCGTCGTCCCAGGAAATGATCGACTGGGCCGGTTGCCCGTCAGCCATCGCGCTTTTCATCATCGGGATGACAAAACCCAGATTCTCTCCGGCCTCGGTTTTTCCGAATCCGTACCAATCGCGGTTGGTCGAGGTATTGGGCCGGTTGTCGATCGAGCGCAGCGCGAAAGTGGACGGCGCCTCACAGCTGATCATCAGTTGCAGGGTGTGGGTTCCGATCGGCGTGAAGGTAGTGGTGTTCAAGTCTTTCTTGGAGATTTTCCCGTGATCGATGAGCCCGCCATTGGTCATGCTCGGGGTGCACGCCGATGGCGTGATGGCGCCGGTGACGCTCAGGTCGGTGCTCGAGGCGGCCAGGGCAAAGGGTGCAAAGCTGATCAGGGCAGTAGCGGAAAGTGCGGCGAAATAGTGTTTCATTATTGGCTTCTCTCAGATCTCAACGGTAGGCGCGGGCTTGCTCGCGATGGACGTCAACGAAGACGCTGGCTGTCTGGTTTACTGCGGCGTCACAACGTTTTTCGCGAGCGAGCTCGCTCCTACAGGGGAGGGGTTTTAGATGTAGATCACGTCGATGGTCGCAGAGCCGTCGATGGCGACTTCGTTGTCCAGGGTCAGGCTGTCGGTCCGCGCGATGGTGGTCATCACCGACAAATCCATCACGACGTCCCGTACAAGAATCGGGGTCTGGTGGTCGGCGGTTGTGCCCACCGATGTGATCGTGCCTTTGTAGATATTGTTGCTTCTCTTCCAGGTCGCGCCCTCGTCTGCCGAGGAAATGGACTGCGCCACCTGCGAATCCGCCAGGGTCTGTTTGATCTCGATGTTGATGAAGCCAAGTTTTTCGTCTGCGGGGGTCTTGCCGAGCCCCAGGTAAACGTCATACAGGGCTGTGTTGGGTCTGTTGTCGGTGGTCTTGAGGGCAAGGCGGGTTTCGCCATCGCAGGCAATGGTCAACTGCATGGGCGCCCTGCTGATGATCGTATCTGCGGTGGGTTGGAGTTCCTTCACGGAGATTTTTCCGAGGTCGATCTTGCCGCCGTTGGACAGGCTCGGCGTGCAGGCCACGGGCGTGATGGTGCCGGTGACACTCAGGTCGGTGCTCGATGCTGCCAGCGCGTGAGGCGTCATGCCGATCAGTGCGGTGGCGGACAGTGCTGCAAGGTACTTTTTCATTTTCTCTCTCTTTCAAGGTTGGGTTGTCCTGCGTGGCCCGGTGCAGTTCGCTCCGGGTGTGGCAGGTCGGGTCGGTGGTTACAGGTAAATGATCTCGATCGTCCCCGCGCCATCGAGGTCGATGGCGTTGCTCAGGTCCAGGCTGTTCAGCGGCGCGATGACCGCGTCGACGGTCACGCCAGTGGTGAAGTTCTGGATCATGGCCGGGCCCGCGCTGCTGCCGGCGCTGTCGGTGAAGCTCAGGTAACGGGTTTTGGCGAGGGCGATCGGGTTGGTGCTGGAGCTGCTCCAGGCGGCGTTGGCACCGGCAGAGTCGGTTCGATAGAGGCGGGCAAAGTTGTCGGCGCTGGCGCTCGCCGGGTCGAGGTTCAGCGAGAAGAAGCCGATCCGGTTATTGCGACCGTCCGTGCCGAGGCCGTATTGGCTGTCGCTGTCGTCGGTCGCCGAGCCGGCGCGGTTGTCGTGCATGATCAAGGCGAACGCCGTCGGCGCATCGCAGGCCACCCGCAGGTTCAGCGAGCGCGGTGGCAGGGGTGTGATCTTGTCGGCGCTCAGGTCATTGATCGTCAGGGTGCCGAAATCCACCACGCCACCGTTGGACAGCGCCGGTACGCAGGCCGCCGGGGCGAAGCGGGCACGCAAGGTCACCTCTTTGTTGCGACCCGCCGCGACGGCGTCGAATTCCCCGTTAGCCTCCCAGGTCACTGCGTCGCGCATTTGCATCCCTTGTTCCTGGACCCACGCCGTCAGCTCCAACTGGGCGGAGAACGTCCGACCTTGCAACGGCACGCCGGCCTGCACCGCAACCACGCCGTGGTCCGGTCGCCACATCAGCTGCGATGCGGTTTGCCCGGGCGGCTGGCCCACGGCGGCGATCAGCCCGAGCTCCACCGATTGCCCATCGAGCACCGCGTCGCGAATGCGCATCTGGTAGGTGCCACGCTCGGCGAAATGGAAGCGCTCCGCCGTGGCCGCCATGGCTCGGTAGAACAGGCTCATGTCGGTGGGCGTCGAGCAATTCAGGTTGAGGCTCATCCGACGTTCGCCCAGGTTGCGCTCCGCCGCGGAATCGGTGCGGATCGCCCGGTTCATCAGCCCGAAGTCGAGCACGGGCTGGCTCAGGTTCAACTGACAGTCGTCAGCCGACGCCCAGGCCAGCGGCGTGAACGCCAAGGGCACGAGGGTGGCCAGTAAACAGCGGCGCAGTTTCATGGATTGATCCTCATAAGGCTCGGCACTTGGCCGGTGCGCTTTCGTAGTAGGCGTCGACGTCGGCATCCGCCGGCAGCTCGAATCGCAGTTCGCAGCGGTCCAGTCCCGGTGCCTTGATGAAAAGCGCACGGGTGTCGAGCACGTTGGGCAGGAACACCAGGCCACCTTCCTGCACCAGGGTCACGAACTCGCCGTCTTCGGTATTGACCACTGCTCCTCGGGGCAGCGGTGCACCGCTGGCAGTGGTGGCCTTGAGCAGGGCGCGGCGGGTCAGGGTGATGCCGAACTCGACTTTGTCCACGGCCCCGCGCCCGGCGGAAATCACCGCCAGGCCGTTGCTGATGTCGGCATTGCGCGGCAGGGTCTTGGTGTCGACTTCCACCGGGCTCTTGCCGTAGGCGGACAATTGCGGGATCACCGCCTGGCCTTGCCAGTCAGTCCACACCGGACCGCTGGGCGTGGACACCTTGATCGCGCCCATCTCGCCCACCGACAGCAGGCCGAAGGTGTCGCTGATCGGATACGGCGACAGCGTCAGGCCGCCGCCATGCAGCACCGCGCCGCCCCGGGCACTGGCCTGATAGCTGGAGCGATCGGCATCGGCGCGGGTGTAGTTCAGATCCAGTTGGGTGTAGCGCGGCAGCAGCGAAACGCCGGCGCTGGACTGCACTTCTTTATCCCGGGTGTCGTGTTCGACGCCGACGCGGTAGGCCAGTTGATCGTTGATCTGTTCGCTCAGGCCCATACCGCTGCGGTACTCGCCACCGGTGCTGCGCACCCAGGTCCGCGCCCGGCGGTTTTCACCCAGGGGAATGCTCAGGTTCACGTAGACACTGTCGCCGGTGCGGTTGGAGCCGCTCAGTTGCCACTCCGCCGTCGTCGATACCGACACCCGACCGATGTTGGTGCCCCAGGACGCCAGGGCGCGGCTGCTGTTTTTGCCATCGAAGGCATTGGACTGGCTGAAGCCGCCGCTGAAGGCGCCGAGCTGCGGGTGAGACCAGGACAGCGCGGCGCTTTGCTGGTCGCGGTAGCGGGATCTGCGGTCGTCATTGGTGTTGTCGAATACCGCGTCTTCCAGTTCCCGGTAACCGAGGGTTCGGTAGGAGCTGCCGGCGTTGAGCGCCCAGCGTTCGTTGAACCGATGCGATACGGTCAGGTCGGCCTGCAGCCCCTGGCCGGCTTGCTGGCCGCTGGCATCAGCACCGGTCAGCGTGGCTTGCACCTGGGTTTCGGGGGCGGGTAGCAGGCCGACACTGGCACCGGCCGCACGGTAGTCGGCGGCGCCGGTTACGCCGCCGCTGATCAGCACTTGCGGATTCAATGCACCGCTCCAGCCGCCGCTGATCACCCAGGGTTCGTCACCTTGCTCATCACCCACCCGGCGCACGGTACCGGCTGCCAGAGAGAAACCCGGCGCCGGCAAACCGATGCCCAGCATCGCCGCCGGTACGGTAAAACTGCGCTGGCTGCCGTCCTCTTCCTTGATGGTGACTTCGACGTCGGAGCGTGTGTTGAGCCGACGCACATTGTTCAAGGCGAAGGGGCCGGCGGGCACCACGGTGGAATAGATCAGCGAACCGTTCTGCCGGACTTCAACCTGCGCCTGGCTGTTGGCGATGCCCTCGATGACGGCGCCTTGTCCTTCGACCTGCAAGGCCTGCTCGTTGAGTACTTGCACGCCGGTGATCTGCGCGCCCGCCAGCACCGGGTTGTAGAGGTTGATCTGGCCGGCCTGCAGCACCGCTTCGTGTTGGGCGAAGGTGCGTTGGGCGTAGGCGGCGATGTGCGTGGTGCGCGAGACGTCATCCTGCCAGGTCTGCACCTGACGGCTGCGCACGATCCAGTCGCCGGCATTGAAACCCAGCTCGGTGTTGGCCGAGGCGAAGCGGCTCGAGCCATCGCCGAAGCGGCTGTGCTGACCGGTCACGTCATAGTTGAGCAGCGCCGCGACGCCGCCGGTTTGATAACCGGACACATCGCGCACGGCCGGTCGAATCGCGCCTGTGGGGACGATCAGCGCCAGGCCCAGGTTGGCCGGGTCCTGTTCGATGGCGGTTTGCGGCGAGCTGCCGAGAAAGTCGTAGCAACGGCCATCGTCGAGGGTGCGCTCGGGCACGATCAGGTTGGCCGCATCGAGCAGGGCGCGGTCGAAACACAACGCGCCCTGACGATCGATGGCGACATCCACGCGTCCCCGGCGCTGGCCATTGACGGTCAGCGTCACCGGGTGCCGGCCCGCCGTGAAGCGTGGCGCCTGCAACAAGTAGGTGGCCAGGTCCGGGTCGATGCCGCGCTGGCGCAGGGTGTTGGTGTCGAATGACGCCAGCAACAAATCATCACCGTGGGCGTCGAGCACCAGCATCGCGTTGATCAGCAGCAAGGCCAGGAGGGTCCGCCGCTGCAACCGGCTAAAGAGGGCGACAGGCCGAACAGCAGGCATGGCTTCGCCATCACGGTAAAAAGATACTGTGTTCATTGGGTTCACTTGGGTTGTGCCGGCGTGCAGACCTGGTCGTGTCGGTTCATGCACGCCTGAGGCAACGGCTCAACGGTCGATGCCCGGAATTTCGGCGCTTGGCGATCCTTCGTCGCGCGGTCGTGGGTGGTTTCAGGATTCGACCGGCGCCTCGTAATGCGGCACCGCAAAGCCGTAGACCGTTGCCGGCTGCAGACGCACGCTTGTTGCCGTGGCGCCATTGGCCGACACGTTCAGGGTTTCTCCCGGCAGCACGTAGGTGCGCGGCAGCAAGGCCGAGCCGTTACCGGGCAGTAGCGTCAGTTCCTGGGCCAGGCGCACCACGTAGGGCGACGGGTTGTGCACGCTGAGCTGGTCGTTTTTCAGGCTCCACGCCAGGCCGGTCCAGGGGGTGCGGTTGGGCGCCAGGCCTTTGGGATGCAGGATCACCGGCAGGTTCTGCCGCACCGTCACACCGACCCGTGCATGCCCGGCTTCTGCCGGTTTGCGGTCCTGGGGCATGCCTTCGAAAATCACCCGTTTCAGGCGTTGGGTTTTCAGTGGCTCGGAAGTCTGCAGGATGAACCGCACCAGTTGGCTCTTGCCGGCTTCGACCCGGGCCAGGGGCGGGGTGACGAACAGCAGCGGTTCCTTGTCTTCGGCAATGTCTTCGAGGGTGACGTGCAGCAGGGCCAGGGTCGCATCGGTGTTGGTGACCGATACCGAGGCTTCGCCGTCGGCTTCGTTGACGATCACCACCGAGGTGTCCGGGACCATGCCGTCGGCCAGCACGTGGCCGCTGAGCAGCAAGGCCAGGCCGGCACCCAGCGAGCGGGCGCATCGGGAAAGGTTCATGGTTAATGCCTGTATGAAAGTAGGAAATGTCAGCATGGCTAGAGGTATCTCAGGTCAAGGACGAGGGCGCCGTCCAACGGCACTTCCTGGTTCAGGGTCAGGAAGCTCGCGGCGTTGATCGAAGTGTTGATGTGCAGCGTGGCCGTCAGCAGACGGTGGGGTTCGGGCACCAGGGTGCCGGGGCTGGCGAATCCCATGTAGTTGTTCGGGTAGGCAATGTTTTCCGGGAACCAGCTCTCTCCCTGGTTGCTCGACGCCAGCACCTGCGCGGGCACGCCGTCAGCCACTGCGTTGCGCAGGCCCACACTGACGGCGCCCAGGCGCTCGTCGGGGGCATGGACGTTCCATCCCAGACCGTAATAAAACCCCGGCCCCAGTGACGAGTCCGCCCGGTTGTCCATGCCCACGAGCACGAACAGCAGGGGCTCGTTGCAGCTCACGTGCAGTTCCAGTTGCCGTTCCGGCAGCGGGCTGAGCTCGTATTGGTTGAGCGTGCGCGCCGGCACCTTGCCGTGATCGACGATGCCGTCGTCCGAGAGCAGCACGTCACAGGCGTTGGGGGTGATCTGGCCGACGACGTTGAGCTCGACCTCGGAAGCGGCCAGCGCTTTGGGGCTGACGCTCAGCAGGCAGAGGATCGCGAGCAGATGTGAGGGGGCGTGTTTCATATCGGGCCTGGAGTCCTTTTCAGCACGGTGTGGGTGAGAGCGGTCAGGGGGGGCTGCCGCTCTTCGGTTTATGGGTGAAATCAGAAGTAGACGACGGAGATGGTCGCGGAGCCGTCGATGGCTACTTCGTTGGTGAGGGTAAGTTGGTTGGTGGGGGCGATCGACGGTTCGATCCGAAGGTCCACACTAAGTTGTTCGAACATGATGGGTGTGAGGGTGCCGGGTACGGCGACGGCAACGATGTTGTCGCGCCACAGGCTGCTCTCGCGATGCCACGTAGCAGCGCTGTCTATTGAACCGATGGACTCGACCGCTACGCCATCCGCCACCGGAGACATCAACTTCAATTCCATCTCGCCGAGCTTTTCATCGGTATTGATCAGCCCCAAGCCGTAATGCACGTCGTCTCGATAGGCTGAGCCGGCGCGGTTGTCTTTTGCTTCCAGGGCCACGGTAGTCGGCCCGTCGCAGATGAGCGTCAATTGCACAATTTGTCTAGGGAGACTCGTCGGCCGATCGGTATTCAAATCCTTCGCCGAAATCTTCCCGTAATCCACCAGTCCGCCACCGGACAGGGTCGGCTCACAGGCGCTCGGCGTGATCGACCCCTTTACGGTCAGATCAACACTGGAAGCCGCAAAAGCGCTGGCACTACCCGCCAGCAGCATCGCGCCGAAGAGGGTGTTGAGGGTCTTGTTCATGGTGTCGCTCCTTAGTTTGAATTCGTTGAAAAGTCAGGCGTGTCAGTAGGTGATCTGCACCGTGGCGTGCCCGTCGATGGGCAACTCGTCGAGCAGGGTCAGATCGCTGGCCGGGGCAATGATGGTGAACGCGCGCAGGCGGGCGCTCAGGTGCTGCAAGGCGATGGGCGTGCGCGGATCGGCCGGGGCGGCAAACGCGGTCCAGCCGGCGTGGCCCAGGTACGACGAAGGCCCCCAACTGGAGCCGTTATCGCGCGACATGATGGTCACCACGGTGTTGCCATCGGCTTGCGGCTCGAAGATCCCGAACCCCACGCTGCCCAGCTTCTGATCGTCGTTGACCGTGCCCAGGCCGTGGTAATTGGGGTTGACGGCCGAAGTGCCGGCACGGTTGTCGAGGGTGGTCAGGGTGAAATGGGTCGGGCCTTCACAGTCGACCTGCAGTTGCAGTTCGCCGGTGGGCAAGCGGGTGGGCAAGGTCTGATCGAGATCCTTGGAGGTCAGCTTGCCGTGATCGACGATGCCGCCGTCCGACAGCGACGGTGTGCAGGAACTCGGCGTGATGGTGCCGGTGACGCTCAGGTCGGTGCTGCTGGCGGCCATCGCTGCGGATGTACAGGCCAGCAGAACAGTGGTTGAGAGAGCGAGAGCGCATCTTTCCATGATGGGTCGTTCTTTGTTCATGTATTCGCTTTTCCTTGAACGAAGTGGATTGGAACTCGCCCTTTGCGAGCAGGGCGCAATCTATCGATCGAGGTAACAGGGGGGAATGCAACTAATACGAAAACGAGTGACCGTATGTGGGAAAGTGCTCGTTTAACTACAGTTTGTATTGGTTGAAGGCGACGTCTGTAGTCCCTTTATGTGGTCCATTTGATATATGAAATGTAGGGCGCTTCTTGTTGTTCTATAGGACAAAGAGCAGACCCCCGAATACATTGGTCGAGGTATTTTTGGGGTCCGGATTGGTCGTTGTGATGGCAAGTAGATGGCGCTATTTTTCGCCCATTCCAGTCATCCAACAGGATTAATCCGACAATGCAGGTAATCATTGCTGACGACCATCCCGTCGTTCGTATCGGTATGCGGATGCTCATCGACCTGAGCGGCACCTGTGAAATCGTGGGCGAAGCCGAGGGGCCCGACAGTCTGCTGAACCTTCTTTCAACGACACCGTGCGATCTGCTGATCACCGATTTCTGCATGCCCGGCAACGTGCAGGCCGATGGCTTGAAGATGCTCGACAGGGTGCGACGACTTTATCCACAGACCTCGATCATCCTGGTGACGATGCTCGCCAACGTCATGACGCTCAGGGCGGCCCTGGCCCAAGGGGTAATGGCGATCATCGCCAAGGACGGCTCGGCCAAGGAATTGCCCATGGCCGTCAAGGCCGTGCGTGAAGGGCGACGCTTTGTCAGCGAGTCCTTGCGTGCATCGTTGGCGTTGGCAGATGCCGAGGCTCGGTCGGGGATTCCATCGCTGTCGGCCAAGGAGCATGAGGTGGTGAGAATGCTCGCCAGCGGCATGACCGTCAGCGAGATTGCCGACCATTTCAAACGCAGCGTGTCGACCATCAGCAAACAGAAAATCATGGCCATGCAGCGCCTGGGGATATCCACGGATGTGGACCTGTTTGCGTATGCTCGGGAGAGTGGGATGGTGCACTAGGTGCGTGTGGCCGGTTTGATGCGCACTGTGGGTTTTTCCAACTTTTCAGATAACAGCCGCGGCAGGGCATATTCGTATTAGTTGTATTTCTTGGTGTTTTTCGCAGCCTTAGTATTGCGGGACCGAAAAGGAGGTCGGCAACTTAAACCAAGTGTCAAATGGAACTTAAAAAATGACCAAGACTTCAAGCTATATCGCTGCGGCCCTCTTTTTTGCCGGTGTATCGAATGTCAATGCCGCTTCCAGTGTGGACCTGAGCGTTACGGGTTCTATTACGCCTGCGGCGTGCATGCCGCTGTTGTCCAATAATGGCGTCGTTGATTACGGGAAGATTTCAGTCAAGGATCTGGGCCCTAATGCTACACCGATGCCGCCCGTGACTTTGCAAGTAAGCGTCAACTGTGATGCCGCTACTTTCTTCGCAATCAATATCAAGGACAACCGAGAAAACACTGTCGGTGGGATCAACCCCAGCCGATCATATTTCGGCCTGGGCCTGGGTGAGAACGACCACAAGATCGGCTGGTACATGTTGAAAATGAACAATGCACTGGCTGACGGTGCGGTGCTGCCCATGGTGGAGTCGGTCAACGGCCATACCTGGTTCCCTGCGTCTTCGAACACAGTCTGGCAGCCCGGCTGGATGAGGTCTGTCACCGGTCCAGGCAGCCCGGACTACGCGCCGGTTTCGATGCAGACCTTTGTGGCCGATCTTCAGGTGTCATCGACGATCTACAAGCCGAAGGAGCTGTCCGAAGAAATGCCAATCGATGGCAGCGCGACCCTGGACATCGTCTACCTCTGAGCCTGCAACACACCTGTAGGAGCGAGCTCGCTCGCGATGGACTGGAGGACGCCGCGGGGCATCAGGCACCCAGCGCCATCGTTGGCGACCATCGCGAGCAAGCTCGCTCCTACAGCGGTGCCATCATTTTTACAGTGAATGGCCATGGTCATTCCCCCACTCGCAGACTATCGTGCTGACCTACCCACGACATTCCCGGAGCCTGCCCATGAGCGATGCCCACGACGCCCTGATCACCCGCTTCTACCAGGCGTTCCAGCGTCTGGATGCCGAGGCGATGAGCGCCTGCTACACCGATGATGTGGTGTTCAGTGATCCGGCGTTCGGCGAGCTGCGCGGACGCGATGCCGGCGACATGTGGCGCATGCTCACCACCCGCGCCAAGGACTTCTCCCTGACCTTCGACAACGTGCACAGCGATGAGCGCAGCGGCGGTGCGCACTGGGTGGCGACCTACCTGTTCAGCCAGACCGGCAACGTGGTGGTCAACGACATTCAGGCGCGCTTCGTGTTTCGCGACGGCAAGATCTGCGAGCATCACGACCGTTTCGATCTGTGGGCCTGGTCGCGTCAGGCGCTGGGCTTCAAGGGGCTGCTGCTGGGTTGGACACCGCTGGTGCGCAACGCCGTGCGCGCCCAGGCGTTGAAGGGGCTGAAGGCATTTCAGGCCGGTCGCTGATAAGATCGCGGCTTGTTTTCTTCCAAGCCTTGATCGTCACGTGAGCAGCTCCTGCGAATCCTCCATCGTTGCCGTCGAACCTTTGCCAGTCAGCAAACAGTGGTTCGTCTACCTCGTGCGCGCCGCCAACGGTTCGCTTTACTGCGGCATCAGCGACGACCCAGTGCGGCGTTTCGCCAAGCACCAGAGCGGCAAGGGTGCGCGCTTCTTCCTCTCAAGCCCGGCCATGGCCCTGGTCTACACCGAAGCCTGCCGCGACAAAAGCGATGCGCTGCGCCAGGAGCGGCTGATCAAGAAACTGCGCAAGAGCGCCAAGGAATGCCTGGTGGCGTCTTATCAACCTGACTGATCGGTTCCCATCAGGCAGATCCGTAGGCTGCCAACCGATTGCGCGTTAAGCTGCAGACTCCTTTCAAGTGCGGCGGAGCCGAGCATGTCCGAGTTGATCCTGCATCATTACCCGACGTCCCCATTTGCCGAAAAAGCGCGCTTGCTGCTGGGTTTCAAGGGGCTGTCCTGGCGCTCGGTAAAAATCTCGCCGGTGATGCCCAAGCCTGATCTCACCGCGTTGACCGGTGGCTACCGCAAGACGCCGATCTTGCAGATCGGCGCGGATATCTATTGCGATACCGCGTTGATTGCCCGGCGACTGGAGCAGGAAAAAGCCCTGCCGGCGTTCTTCCCCGAAGGCCAGGAAATGATCGTCGCCGCCTTCGCCGCGTGGGTCGATTCGGTGGTGTTCCAGCACGCGGTCAGCCTGGTGTTCCAACCGGAGTCGGTCGCCGTGCGTTTTGGCAATCTGCCCCCTGAAGCGATCAAGGCGTTCCTGGCCGATCGCGCCGGGTTGTTCAGCGGTGGCAGCGCGACTCGACTCTCGGCCGAGCAGGCCAGGCATCAATGGCCAACGATCATGGCGCGGCTCGAACAGCAATTGCAGCGAGAGCAAGGCGATTACCTGTTCGGCGAGCCGTCGGTGGCCGACTTCTCACTGGCCCATTGCCTGTGGTTCCTCAAGGCAACACCCGTGACTTCACCGCTTGTGGATAACTACCCGGCGGTGTCCGCCTGGTTGGCGCGGGTGTTGGGTTTTGGCCATGGTGCGGCGAGCGAGATGACCTCCGAACAAGCGCTGGAAGTGGCGCGCAACGCCACGCCAGCCGCCTTGCCGGACGAGCAGTTCGAAGAGCCGAATGGGTTTGAGCCGGGCCAGCAGGTGATCATCGCCGCAACGGATTACGGAGTGGATCCAGTGGCGGGGGCGTTGTTGTTTGCCGGCCGTGAAGAGTTGATCCTGCGTCGGCAGGACGAGCGTGGCGGTCTGGTGCATGTGCACTTCCCGCGGTTCGGTTTCCGCATCGAAGCGCGCTGATCCACCGGAACACACACACACAACCTCTGTGGCGAGGGAGCTTGCTCCCGTTGGACTGCGCAGCAGTCCCCTTCTTTTTCAACAAAGAGCGGGGCCGCTTCGCAGCCCAGCGGGAGCAAGCTCCCTCGCCACAGGGATGGGTGCATGTCTGAGGAATTATTTCAGCGCCGCCAGAATGCCGTCTGGGTCATACCCGCGAATCAGCGTGCCGTTCACATCAATGAACGGAATACCGGCACCGCCCAGCGCCTGATACGCCTTGCGCGCCTCGGCGTCTTTCTCGATATCGAATGCCTGGTACGGAATGCCTTTCTGATCGAGAAAGCGCCGGGTCTGCTTGCAGTAGCCACACCACTCAGTGGCGTACAGCACAACCTTGGCCGTGGCCCGGGTCTGCTCGGACACCACCTGCGAGGGGTTGAACACCCGCTCGATCTTGCCCCAGTTCTGATAAACCACGACCACCAGCAAGATCAGCAGGCATTTCTTCAGCACGCCGCCCAGCATCAGTTGCGGCGCTTGAGCTGGTCGGTGAGGGAGGTCGGCAGGCCCTTGATGATCAGGGTGCCTGCTTCTTCGTCGTACTCGATCTTCGAGCCCAGCAGATGCGCTTCAAAACTGATGGACAAGCCTTCAGCGCGGCCGGTGAAGCGGCGGAACTGGTTCAAGGTACGTTTATCGGCCGGGATCTCCGGCGACAGGCCGTAGTCCTTGTTGCGGATGTGATCGTAGAAGGCCTTCGGGCGATCCTCGTCGATCAGTTCCGACAACTCTTCCAGGCCCATGGGCTCGCCGAGCTTGGCCTGGCTGCTGGCGTAATCCACCAGGGTCTTGGTTTTCTCGCGGGCGGAGTCTTCCGGCAAGTCTTCGCTTTCGACGAAATCGCTGAAGGCCTTGAGCAGGGTGCGGGTTTCCCCTGGACCGTCGACGCCTTCCTGGCAGCCGATGAAGTCGCGGAAATACTCCGAGACCTTCTTGCCGTTCTTGCCCTTGATGAAGGAAATGTATTGCTTGGATTGCTTGTTGTTCTGCCACTCCGACACGTTGATGCGCGCTGCCAGGTGCAACTGGCCGAGGTCCAGGTGACGGGACGGGGTCACGTCCAGTTCCTCGGTCACCGCCACGCCTTCGCTGTGGTGCAGCAGGGCGATGGCCAGGTAGTCGGTCATGCCTTGCTGGTAGTGGGCGAACAATACGTGGCCGCCTACGGACAGATTGGACTCTTCCATCAGCTTTTGCAGATGCTCGACCGCCACCCGGCTGAACGCGGTGAAGTCCTGGCCGCCCTCGAGGTATTCCTTCAGCCAGCCGCTGAAAGGGAAGGCGCCAGACTCCGGATGAAACAGGCCCCAGGCTTTGCCCTGTTTGGCGTTGTAGCTTTCATTGAGGTCGGCAAGCATGTTCTCGATGGCGGCGGACTCGGCCAGTTCGGAGTCGCGGGCGTGTAGAACTGCGGGTGTGCCGTCGGGTTTTTTGTCGATCAGGTGGACGATGCAATGACGGATCGGCATGGGCTTCTCGGCTGATGGAAGACGGGAGGGCGCGCTCCCCGAAAAAGCGCTCAGTGTACCGCAACCACTGCTTTTGGCGCGTGGCGAAGGGTATTTGCACGGCGATCGGCGGCGCTTATGCGTTTTTTTGCCGATTTAGAGCAATAAAGCTGACCAAATGGGTAGCTAGAGGCGGATATTTCCCCGCCTCTGTGCTAGTTTTGCCCGGTCTTGCGCGAAGTCACTGCGTTAAGCGTGCAGTCAGCAAATGTCAGGTCGAACCAAACCCTGATTTCGGCATCTATAACCCGACCCGTCGCGGTTATCGCCGAGGGTGCCAGATCCAGAAGATCGGGCTCGATGGCTGACACTGCACTCTGCAATCCATATGAATTTGATAGGGAAGGAACACTACATGGCTCTTACTAAAGACCAACTGATCGCCGACATCGCTGAAGCTATCGACGCGCCAAAAACCACCGCGCGTAACGCTCTGGACCAACTGGGCCAAATCGTTGCAGATCAGCTGGAAAACGGCGGCGAAATCACTCTGCCAGGTATCGGCAAACTGAAAGTGACTGAGCGTCCTGCCCGCACCGGCCGTAACCCTTCGACTGGCGCTGCCATCGAAATCCCTGCCAAGAAAGTGATCAAGCTGGTTGTGGCCAAAGGCCTGACCGACGCTGTGAACAAGTAAGACGCAGCGATAAAAAACCGTGCACCGGAGCGATCCGGGCACGGTTTTTTTGTGGGCGCGATTTGTCACAAACACCGTTGTACCCATGTGGGAGCGGGCTTGCTCGCGAAGGCGGTGTGTCAGTCGACTTCATTGGTGACTGATACACCGCCTTCGCGAGCAAGCCCGCTCCCACATGGTTGACCGCGTTGCCCAGTGACTCAGCTTTTGCGCACCCAACGCTCGCGCCAGGCCTGTTGCTGCTCTTTGGTCTGGAAGGTCCAGGCCACGAAGCGGCTCTGCTTCTGGCCCTGGGACATTTCCACCACCTGGCTTTCCAGGGCGCCGGCCTTCTTCAGGGCTGTCTGGATCGCCGGCAGGTTCGAGGCTTTGGACACCAGGGTGCTGAACCACAGCACCTGCTGCCCCACCTGCGCGCTCTCGCTGATCAACTGCGTGACGAAGCGTGCCTCGCCGCCCTCGCACCACAGCTCCGCCGCCTGACCGCCGAAATTGAGCACCGGCAGTTTGCGTTTCGGGTCGGCCTTGCCCAGCGCCCGCCATTTGCGTGTGCTGCCTCGCGTGGCTTCTTCCAGGGAGGCGTGGAACGGTGGGTTGCACATCGTCAGGTCAAACCGCTCGGCGCTCTCCAGCAGGCCCAGCAGGATGTGTTTGCGATTGACTTGCTGGCGAACCTGAATGGCTTTGTTCAAGCCATTGGACTGAATGATGGCTTTGGCCGCAGCGATGGCGGTGACGTCGATGTCCGAACCGAGGAAGTGCCAGCGGTAGTCGCTGTAGCCGATCAGCGGATAGACGCAGTTGGCGCCCATGCCGATATCGAGCACCTTGACCGGTGCGCCCCGGGGAATTTCGCCCTCGTTGCCGCTGGCCAGCAGGTCGGCGAGAAAATGTACGTAATCGGCACGCCCCGGCACGGGCGGGCACAGGTAGTCGGCGGGAATGTCCCAATGGGCGATGCCGTAGAACGCCTTGAGCAATGCCCGGTTGAACACCCGTACCGCGTCCGGGCTGGCGAAGTCGATGCTCTCCTTGCCATACGGATTGATGATCACGAATTTGGCCAGTTCCGGTGTGCTCTTGATCAGCGCCGGGAAGTCGTAGCGACCCTGGTGGCGATTGCGCGGATGCAGGCTGGCCTTCTCTCGCGGCACCACGGCTTTGGCCGGGGTCGCGGTGTCAGGCTTCTTGCGCGCAGGTTTGGGTGTACGGGGAGCGGTCATGGCGAGTTCGATTCGGGTAAGGCTGAAAGTGGCGGGCATTGTCCCACAGACGATGGCCAGACGGGCACCTGTAGGCGCGAGGCTTGCCCGCGAAAGCCGCGATGCGGTGATCCGGCGCATCGCGTTATCGTTCTTCGCGGGCAAGCCTGGCGCCTACAGACAGCGCATTGTCTTGCACAAAAAAGGGAGGCCGTTGCGGGCCTCCCTTGTTCATTGCGATCTGCCGTTACAAGCTGGCAATCCGCGCATGTTGCTCGGCCAGTTTGGCCAAAGCCTGTTCAGCTTCAGCCAGCTTGGCGCGTTCCTTGTCGATGACTTCGGCCGGAGCCTTGTCGACGAAGCCGGCGTTGGACAGCTTGCCGCCGACCCGCTGCACTTCGCCTTGCAGGCGCTGGATTTCCTTGTCCAGACGCGCCAGTTCCGCGCCCTTGTCGATCAGGCCAGCCATTGGCACCAGCACTTCCATCTCGCCGACCAAAGCGGTGGCGGACAGCGGTGCTTCTTCGCCAGCGGCCAGCACGGTGATCGATTCCAGACGCGCCAGTTTCTTCAGCAGCGCTTCGTTCTCGGTCAGGCGACGCTGGTCTTCGGCTCTGACGTTTTTCAGGAACAGCGGCAGCGGTTTGCCCGGGCCGATGTTCATTTCGCCACGGATATTGCGGGTGCCGAGCATCAGGCCCTTGAGCCATTCGATGTCGTCTTCGGCGGCCGGGTCGATGCGCTCTTCATTGGCCACTGGCCACGGTTGCAGCATGATCGTCTTGCCTTCGATACCGGCCAGCGGCGCGATGCGCTGCCAGATTTCTTCGGTGATGAACGGCATGAACGGGTGCGCCAGGCGCAGGGCCACTTCCAGTACGCGAACCAGGGTGCGACGGGTGCCGCGCTGGCGTTCGACCGGCGCGTTTTCGTCCCACAGCACAGGCTTGGACAATTCCAGGTACCAGTCGCAGTACTGGTTCCAGATGAACTCGTACAAGGCCTGTGCGGCCAGGTCGAAACGGAACTGGTCGAGCTGGCGGGTCACTTCGGCTTCGGTGCGTTGCAACTGCGAAATGATCCAGCGATCGGCCAGCGACAGCTCGTAGGCTTCGCCGTTCTGGCCGCAGTCTTCACCCTTGTCCAGCACGTAGCGCGCGGCGTTCCAGATCTTGTTGCAGAAGTTGCGATAGCCTTCGACGCGGCCCATGTCGAACTTGATGTCGCGACCGGTGGACGCCAGCGAGCAGAAGGTGAAGCGCAGGGCGTCGGTGCCGTAGCTGGCGATGCCGTCGGCGAACTCTTCGCGGGTCTGCTTCTCGATCTTCTTCGCAAGTTTCGGCTGCATCATGCCGGAGGTGCGTTTGTGCACCAGATCTTCAAGCTCGATGCCGTCGATGATGTCCAGCGGGTCCAGGACGTTGCCCTTGGACTTGGACATCTTCTGGCCCTGGCCATCGCGCACCAGACCGTGCACGTAGACGGTCTTGAACGGAACCTGCGGCGTGCCGTCCTCGTTCTTGATCAGGTGCATGGTCAGCATGATCATCCGGGCGACCCAGAAGAAAATGATGTCGAAGCCCGTCACCAGTACGTCGGTGGAGTGGAATTTCTTCAGGAACTCAGTCTTTTCCGGCCAGCCGAGGGTGGAGAAGGTCCACAGGCCCGAGCTGAACCAGGTGTCGAGTACGTCGTTGTCCTGCTGCAGCGCAACGTCGGGGCCGAGGTTGTGCTTGGCGCGCACTTCGGCTTCGTCGCGGCCTACATAGACCTTGCCCGACTCGTCGTACCAGGCCGGAATCCGGTGGCCCCACCACAGCTGACGGCTGATGCACCAGTCCTGGATGTCGCGCATCCACGAGAAGTACATGTTTTCGTATTGCTTGGGCACGAACTGGATGCGGCCGTCTTCAACGGCGGCAATGGCCGGCTCGGCCAGTGGCTTGGTGGACACGTACCATTGGTCGGTCAGCCACGGCTCGATGATGGTGCCGGAACGGTCGCCTTTCGGGACTTTCAGAGCGTGATCGTTGACGCTGACCAGCAGGCCGGCGGCATCGAACGCGGCAACGATCTGCTTGCGCGCTTCGAAGCGCTCAAGGCCGGCGAACTCGGCCGGGATCTTGCCGTCGATGCTCTCGTTCAGCGTACCGTCGAGGTTGAATGCCTGGCAGGCCGCAAGCACGTTGGCGTTCTTGTCGAAGATGTTCAGCAGCGGCAGGTTGTGGCGCTTGCCGACTTCGTAGTCGTTGAAATCGTGGGCCGGGGTGATTTTCACGCAGCCGGTGCCGAATTCGGGGTCGCAGTAATCGTCGGCGATGATCGGGATGCGGCGGCCGACCAGCGGCAGCTCGACGAATTTGCCGATCAGGGCTTTGTAGCGTTCGTCGTTCGGGTTAACGGCCACGGCGGAGTCGCCGAGCATGGTTTCCGGACGCGTGGTCGCGACGATCAGGTAGTCGTTGCCTTCAGCGGTTTTCGCGCCGTCGGCCAGCGGGTATTTCAGGTTCCACAGGAAACCTTTCTCGTCGTGGTTTTCCACTTCGAGGTCGGAAATCGCCGTGTGCAGCTTGGTGTCCCAGTTGACCAGGCGCTTGCCGCGGTAGATCAGGCCGTCTTCGTGCAGCCGCACGAACGCTTCCTTAACGGCTTCGGAGAGGCCGTCGTCCATGGTGAAGCGCTCGCGGCTCCAGTCCACGGACGAGCCCAGGCGGCGAATCTGACGGCTGATGTTGCCGCCGGACTGATCCTTCCACTCCCAGACTTTCTCGAGGAATTTGTCGCGGCCCAGATCGTGGCGATTCTGGCCCTGGGCTTCGAGTTGACGCTCCACCAGCATCTGCGTGGCGATACCGGCGTGGTCGGTGCCCGGTTGCCACAGGGTGTTGCGACCCTGCATGCGGCGGAAACGGATCAGGGCGTCCATGATCGCGTTGTTGAAGCCATGGCCCATGTGCAGGCTGCCGGTGACGTTCGGCGGCGGGATCATGATGGTGTAGGACTCGCCCGCGCCTTGCGGGGCGAAGTAATTCTCGGACTCCCAGGTGTTGTACCAGGAAGTTTCAATGGCGTGCGGCTGGTAGGTCTTATCCATGCGCGGCGGGACCCTATTGGCATTTATTCAGGAAAAGCCGATGAGTATAGCGGGGATGTGCTGTTTGGCGTAGAGCGAGGTGTCAACGTGGGGTGTGTTTTGTCAGGGAGAGCAGCCTTCGCGGGCAAGCCTCGCTCCTACAGGGTTGTGCTGTACCGGCTCCTGTAGGAGCGAGGCTTGCCAGCGAAGGCGTTCTATCAGTCGATACGATTCAAATCGTTATTGCGCGTTTCCTTCAGGCACAGCACCGCCATCAAACTCAGCACCGCCGCCCCGGACACATAGCCGCCCACATAACTCAAACCGCCCATCGCCACCAGTTTCTGCGCAAAGAACGGCGCCGCCGAAGCGCCGACGATCCCGCCCAGGTTGTAGGCCGCCGAGGCGCCGGTGTAGCGAACATGGGTGGGAAACAGTTCCGGCAACAGTGCGCCCATCGGCGCGAAGGTCACGCCCATCAGGAACAATTCGATGCACAGGAACAGCGCCACGCCCCAGGTCGAGCCCTGGGTCAGCAGCGGCTCCATGAGGAACCCGGACAGAATCGCCAGCACGCCGCCAATGATCAACACCGGTTTGCGCCCGAAACGGTCGCTGGCCAGGGCCGACAACGGTGTGGCGGCCGCCATGAACAGCACGGCGAAGCACAGCAGGCCCAGGAAGGTTTCCCGGCTGTATCCGAGTGTGGCCACGCCATAACTGAGGGAGAACACCGTGGAGATGTAGAACAGCGCGTAGCACACGACCATCGCACCGGCGCCCAGCAGCACCGGCAGCCAGTACTGGCTGAAGAGCTCGATCAGCGGGATCTTCACCCGTTCCTCGCGGGCCATGGCATTGGCGAACACCGGTGTTTCATGAAGCTTGAGGCGCACGTAGAGGCCGACCATCACCAGCACGGCGCTGAGCAAAAACGGAATGCGCCAGCCCCAGGAGCGGAACTGTTCGTCGTTGAGCAGCATGGCCAAGGTCAGGAACAGGCCGTTGGCCGCCAGAAAGCCGATGGAAGGGCCCAGTTGCGGGAACATGCCGAACCAGGCGCGCTTGCCCTTGGGCGCGTTCTCGGTGGCCAGCAACGCCGCACCACCCCATTCGCCGCCCAGGCCAAGGCCCTGACCGAAACGCAGCACGCACAGCAGGATCGGTGCCCAGGCGCCAATGCTGTCGTAGCCCGGCAGCACGCCGATCAACGTGGTGCATACGCCCATCAGCAACAGTGAGGCGACCAAGGTCGATTTGCGGCCGATGCGGTCACCGAAGTGGCCAAACAATGCCGAACCCAGGGGGCGGGCGAGGAAGGCAATGCCAAAGGTCAGGAAGGCCGACAGCATTTGCGCGGCGCCGGACGTCTGCGGAAAGAACACCGGGCCGATCACCAGCGCAGCGGCGGTGGCGTAGACGTAGAAATCGTAGAACTCGATGGCGGTGCCGATAAAACTCGCCGTGGCCACGCGGCTGGCGGAGTTGGTCGGTTGCGCGGGCGTGGAATCGCTGTAAGTCGTGCTGGTCGTCATGCGGTAATCCCTGACAGTCATGTGCTCCGTTGGAGCGAATTATTATGGTCGAACACCCAGGGATGTGGGTTTGCAGCAGGGTGCGGGTAGCACGGGTAGAGGCGGCTTGGGTAAGCGGATCGATTATAGGAAGGGGGCTAACGATTCAACAAGGGGCAGGTGCAGGCATCGGCATTCGCAATTGGCCGCCAGCTTTTGTGGCGAGGGAGCTTGCTCCCGCTCGGGCGCGCAGCGGCCGCAGACTTTATCAGGTGAATGTAAGGGGCCTGCTTCGCAGGCCAGCGGGAGCAAGCGCCCTCGCCACGGATGGTTTCAGAGGGTGGAAGGGACGGCGCTGGTCTGCCAGATCAACACCCGCGTCACGCGATTGTCTTCAGTCTGCAGAATTTCCAGCCGGTAGCGGCCGATTTTCAGGCATACCGCGCTCTCGGGAATGGTTTCCAGCGCTTCGGTCACCAGGCCGTTCAGGGTTTTCGGGCCATCGCTGGGCAGGTGCCAACCGAGGGTCTTGTTCAGTTCGCGGATGGTGGCAGCACCATCGATCACCAGGCGCCCGTCGGCCTGGGGATGGATATGCGGATTGTCCTGGTTCTGTTGGCTTTCGAACTCGCCGACGATCTCTTCCAGGATGTCTTCCAGGGTCACGATGCCCAGTACTTCGCCGTATTCGTCGACCACCATGCCCAGGCGTCGCTGCTGCTTGTGGAAATTCAGCAACTGCAACTGCAGCGGGGTGCTTTCCGGCACGAAGTAGGGCTCGCGGCTGGCGGCCAGCAGCGCTTCTGTCGTCAGGCTGCCATCGCCGAGCAAGTGGCCGATCTGCCGGGTGTTGAGCACCGCTTCGACCTGGTTGATGTCACTGTGGAACACCGGCAGGCGCGTGCGGTTGTTGTGGCGCAATTGCTCGATGATCTCTTCGATCGGGTCGTCGAGGTTGATGCCGTCGACTTCGCTGCGCGGCACCAGAATGTCGTTGACCGTGATGTTGTCCAGCGCATGGATACCTGGCAGCGAATGCGGTCGGCAGACGGCGGGTTCGTGATCGTCGTGCCGCTCCTGCGGTACGTCGTCTTCACTGTGTTGCACAACCTTGGCTTTGCGGGCAAAGGGACGCGTCAGCAATTGGCTGATGGCGCTGAGCAGCCAGGCTGCCGGGTAGAGTATTTTCAGCGGGATGGGCAGCAGGTTGTTGCCCAGGGCCAGGATCGCATCCGGATAGCGAGCGGCGAGGGTGCGCGGCAGGTAGTCGGCGAGTACCAGCAGGATCGCACCGGCCCCCAGGCAGGCTATCCAGGGGCCGTTTTGCGCCCAGGTGAAAATCGCCAGCAGGGTGCAGATGACCACCACCAGCGTGCGGCACAGGGTATTGCAGAAAATCAGGCTGCTGAGGGGGAAGGTCAGTCTGGCCAGCGGCTTGTCGCTGGAGCGCGACGCCGTGCGCTTGGCCAGCAAGTGCAGGTGAGCGGATTCGATGGCGGTAAACAGGCTCGACCATAGAATCAGCAGGGCCACCACCGCGAGCATCGGCCCTAAGGGCAAATCGTCCATTAATGCCGCCCGTCAGATGTGCAGAATGTATTCACGGACCAGCTTGCTGCCGAAATAAGCCAGCATCAGCAGGCAGAAGCCGGCCAGGGTCCAGCGGATAGCCTTGTGTCCGCGCCAGCCGAGTCGGTTACGGCCCCACAGCAGCACACTGAAGACGATCCAGGCCAGACACGCCAGCAGGGTTTTGTGCACCAGGTGCTGGGCGAACAGGTTCTCGACGAACAGCCAGCCGGAAATCAGTGACATCGACAACAGCGTCCAGCCGGCCCAGAGGAAGCCGAACAGCAGGCTCTCCATGGTTTGCAGCGGCGGGAAGTTCTTGATCAGCCCGGAGGGGTGCTTGTGCTTGAGCTGATGGTCCTGAACCAGCAGCAGCAAGGCCTGGAACACCGCGATGGTGAACATGCCGTAGGCGAGGATCGACAGCAGGATATGGGCCAGGATGCCCGGTTCTTCGTCGATGACCTGCACTGTGCCGGCGGGGGCGAATTGCGCCAGAAGCACCGTCGCAGCCCCCAGCGGGAACAGCAGCACCAACAGGTTTTCCACCGGAATGCGCGAACAGGCCAGCAGGGTCAGGGCGATGACCGCGGCGGCAATCAGGCTGGCGGCACTGAAGAAGTCCAGGCCCAGGCCGATCGGCGTCAACAGATGGGTCAGCAGGCTGGCGCTGTGGGCCAGCACGGCCAGTACGCCGAGTGTGACCAGCAGGCGTTTGTTCGCCTTGGCGCAGTTGGCCAGGCGGGTGCCTTGATAGATAGTCGCAGCGGCATAAAGAAAGGCGGCGGCGAGGGTGGTGAGCAAACTGGGTGACAAGGGGAGCATAAGTCCTGTTAGGCAAGCCCGAAAGGCGCTGAGTTTGGCATAGAACCGATACGGCACGAAAGACCAGTCAAGCTGACGGCGAGGTGTCCGCCAGACGCAGTCTTCGCTATAATCCGCGACCTGCCCACGCCGCAGGCTCGCCGAGTACGTGTTTTTGTCCGGTCCGGGCCGCCATTATCCCGGTCTACACAGGGCCTGAAAGGATCGCGCAATGTTTGAAAACTTAACCGACCGTCTCTCGCAGACGCTGCGCCATGTCACCGGCAAGGCCAAGCTGACCGAAGACAACATCAAAGACACCCTGCGCGAAGTGCGCATGGCGTTGCTCGAGGCCGATGTGGCTTTGCCGGTGGTCAAGGACTTCGTCAGCTCGGTCAAGGAGCGCGCGGTCGGCACCGAAGTGTCGCGCAGCCTGACGCCGGGCCAGGCCTTCGTGAAAATCGTCCAGGCCGAACTCGAAAGCCTGATGGGCGCGGCCAACGAAGACCTTAACCTCAGCGCCGTTCCGCCTGCCGTGATCCTGATGGCCGGTTTGCAGGGCGCCGGTAAGACCACCACCGCCGGCAAGCTCGCGCGCTTCCTTAAAGAGCGCAAGAAGAAGTCGGTCATGGTCGTGTCGGCGGACGTTTACCGTCCGGCGGCGATCAAGCAGCTGGAAACCCTGGCCAACGACATCGGCGTGACGTTCTTCCCGTCCGACCTGAGCCAGAAGCCGGTCGACATCGCCCAGGCTGCTATTAAGGAAGCGAAACTCAAATTCATCGACGTGGTCATCGTCGATACCGCCGGTCGCCTGCACATCGATGAAGAGATGATGGGCGAGATCAAGGCCCTGCACGCCGCGATCAACCCGGTCGAAACCCTGTTCGTGGTCGACGCCATGACCGGCCAGGACGCCGCCAACACGGCCAAGGCCTTCGGCGATGCGCTGCCGTTGACCGGCGTGATCCTGACCAAGGTCGACGGTGATGCCCGTGGCGGTGCCGCGCTGTCGGTTCGCGCCATCACCGGCAAGCCGATCAAGTTCATCGGTATGGGCGAGAAGAGCGAAGCGCTCGATCCATTCCACCCTGAGCGTATCGCCTCGCGCATCCTCGGCATGGGTGACGTACTCAGCCTGATCGAACAGGCCGAAGCGACCCTCGACAAGGACAAGGCCGACAAGCTGGCCAAGAAGCTGAAGAAGGGCAAGGGCTTCGACCTCGAAGACTTCCGCGATCAGTTGCAACAGATGAAGAACATGGGCGGCCTCGGCGGCCTCATGGACAAGCTGCCGAACATGGGCGGCGTGAACCTGGCGCAAATGGGCAATGCCCAGAATGCGGCAGAGAAGCAGTTCAAGCAGATGGAAGCCATCATCAACTCCATGACCCCGGCCGAGCGCCGCGACCCTGAGCTGATCAGCGGTTCGCGCAAGCGCCGGATCGCCATGGGCTCCGGCACCCAGGTGCAGGACATCGGTCGCTTGATCAAGCAGCACAAGCAGATGCAGAAGATGATGAAGAAATTCTCCGCCAAGGGCGGAATGGCCAAGATGATGCGCGGCATGGGCGGTATGCTGCCCGGCGGCGGTGGCATGCCCAAGATGTAAAGAATCCGCGCCGGTCATCGCACCGGCGCAGACCCGCACGGACGCGGGATCTCCAGCAAACCCGCGCTTGGCGGGAGCTGACCGGCCGTTTACAACGACGGCTCTATAGCAAATCTGGCTGGTGACCGAAAGGCCGCCGGAAAAAGTCATTTGCAAAAGTCCGGATATTCCTTAGAATATGCGGCCTTTCGGGCACCCATGCCCGCTGTGCCTTTAGATTTGCAGCACCGACTACAGGAACGATGTTCACATGCTAACAATCCGTCTTGCCCTTGGCGGCTCCAAAAAGCGCCCGTTTTACCACCTGACCGTAACCGACAGCCGCAACCCGCGCGACGGTTCGCACAAGGAACAGGTTGGTTTCTTCAACCCTGTTGCTCGTGGTCAGGAAGTCCGTCTGTCCGTGAACCAAGAGCGCGTAGCCTACTGGCTGAGCGTTGGTGCACAGCCTTCTGAGCGCGTTGCTCAGTTGTTGAAGGACGCTGCTAAGGCTGCGGCCTGAGCAATATGAACGCGACGCCAGCTGTTGCTGATGATTTGATCGTTATCGGCAAGATTTATTCTGTCCATGGCGTTCGTGGCGAAGTGAAGGTGTATTCCTTTACTGATCCGATTAAAAACCTGCTGGACTACAAAACCTGGACGCTCAAGCGTGACGGCAATGTAAAGCAGGTAGAGCTGGTCAGCGGACGCGGGAACGACAAGTTCCTGGTCGCAAAGCTCAAGGGTCTCGATGATCGTGAAGAAGCTCGTCTTCTGGCCGGTTATGAGATCTGCGTGCCGCGCAACCTGTTCCCTGAACTGACCGACGGCGAGTACTACTGGTACCAGCTGGAAGGTCTCAAGGTAATCGACACCCTCGGGCAGCTGTTCGGGAAGATCGATCACCTGCTGGAGACCGGCTCGAACGATGTAATGGTGGTCAAGCCTTGCGCTGGCAGCCTGGATGATCGCGAACGCCTGTTGCCCTATACGGAGCAATGCGTGTTGGCCGTCGACCTGGTCGCAGGCGAGATGAAGGTGGATTGGGATGCGGACTTCTAAGCGTGGCTAACTTGCGCGTAGAAGTGATCAGTTTGTTTCCCGAGATGTTCTCCGCCATCAGCGAGTACGGCATCACCAGTCGGGCGGTGAAACAGGGGCTCTTGCAGCTCACCTGTTGGAACCCGCGAGACTACACGACGGATCGACATCACACTGTGGATGATCGCCCATTTGGCGGTGGTCCGGGCATGGTGATGAAGATCAAGCCCCTGGAAGATGCATTGGTTCAGGCCAAGGCAGCCGCTGGGGAGGGAGCGAAGGTGATTTACCTGTCCCCCCAAGGCCGTCAACTGACTCAGTCGGCGGTACGCGAGTTGGCGAATCTGGATGCATTGATCCTGATTGCCGGTCGTTATGAAGGCATTGACGAGCGTTTTATTGATGCTCATGTCGATGAAGAGTGGTCGATTGGCGACTATGTACTGTCTGGCGGCGAGCTGCCGGCGATGGTCCTGATCGATGCGGTTACACGACTGCTGCCTGGAGCTTTAGGGCATGCGGACTCCGCCGAGGAAGATTCCTTTACGGATGGTTTGCTGGATTGCCCGCACTACACCCGACCAGAGGTGTATGCGGATCAGCGTGTTCCCGACGTATTGCTAAGTGGCAATCACGCGCACATCCGGCGTTGGCGTTTACAGCAGTCCCTTGGTCGGACCTATGAACGACGCGCCGATCTTCTGGAAAGCCGCTCGCTTTCTGGAGAAGAGAAGAAGCTGCTCGAGGAATACATCCGCGAGCGGGACGATAGTTAACAACGTATCGATGGTAGATCCGACGATTTACCTTAGGAGCACAGCATGACTAACAAAATCATCCTTGCACTCGAAGCAGAGCAGATGACCAAAGAGATCCCTACCTTTGCCCCGGGCGACACCATTGTCGTTCAGGTGAAAGTGAAGGAAGGCGACCGTTCGCGTCTGCAAGCGTTCGAAGGTGTTGTTATCGCCAAGCGTAACCGCGGCGTCAACAGTGCATTCACCGTTCGTAAAATCTCCAACGGTGTTGGCGTAGAACGTACTTTCCAGACCTACAGCCCGCAAATCGACAGCATGGCCGTTAAACGTCGCGGTGACGTACGTAAAGCCAAGCTGTACTACCTGCGTGACCTGTCTGGTAAAGCAGCTCGCATCAAGGAAAAACTGGCTTAAGTCCAGCTTCCGATGCAGAAAAAAGCAGCCTACGGGCTGCTTTTTTGTTGCCCGCGATTCGGTGATGGGGTGCGTGCACCCACAAACCCCTTGCAAGAGTGAGCATGCTCGCGATGGGCTTGAAGGCGCCGCGAACAGTCAGGCCTTCTGAGGCTCAGGCTGAATCAACGCCAGCAACGTCCACCCTGCCGCAGGCTTTTGCGTACTGTCCGGCGTTACCACGTGTACCCACCCACTCTCATCGCGCAGGAACAATAGCGTCGCGCGATCTCCGTGCAATGCTCGGTAGTCGTCCCAGCAGAAGCCGTCCTTCAATGTCGTGGTGTACAACTCGGCCCCCTGACTTAGCTGACTGGCCAGCTTGCCGTACGTCAGCGCTTCGCTGCCCAGTTGATTGCTGCGGTGCTCCAGGCTGGTTCGATGCTTGTCCGAGCGACGGTTTTCCTGGCCGCTGGTCAGGCCAAACATTCGCTGATGACCAAACTCATGCCGAAAACGCATCAGGGCCAGTGTGTTCATTTCGCCAGAGGGCGATAGCGCCAGTAAATGGCCGAGCCCAACCAGATCCAGATGCGCATCGGCATGTTGCGAGGCGGGGTTGCCGAAGTAGGTTGGCAAGCCTTCCATCCGAGCCGTACGGATGTTTTCCCAGCTCGAGTCGGTCAACAGTACCCGACTGCCCAACTGTTGCAGCGCCTTGCCCAATGTCCGGGCAGGGCCATTGGCACCGATGATCAGAAAACCGCTCGGGGCCGGTTCCGCAACCTTCAGCATGCGCGCCAACGGCCTGGCTGTTGCGCTCTGCAGCACCACGGTACCGATGATCACCGCAAAGGTCAGGGGTACCAGCAAGAGCGCGCCGTTGTGGCCGATTTCGTCCAGCCGGACCGCGAAAACGGCCGACACCGCTGCTGCGACGATGCCCCGTGGAGCGATCCAGGCCAGCAGCGTGCGCTCGCGCCAACTCAGGCTTGAGCCCGCCGTGCAGAGCAAAACGTTCAAGGGGCGGGCAATCAGTTGGATGATCAGCAGCAGAATCAACACCGCTGGCCCGAGGGCGATCAAGGCATTCAGATCCAGCCGTGCCGCCAGCAGGATGAACAGCCCGGAAATCAGCAGCACGCTGAGGTTTTCCTTGAAGTGCAGGATATGCCTTACGTCCACGCCTTTCATGTTGGCCAGCCACATGCCCATCACGGTCACCGCCAACAGCCCGGATTCGTTCATCACTTCGTTGGCGGCAATGAAAATGCTCAGCACCGCGGCCAGGGCTGCCAGGTTGTGCAGGTATTCCGGCAACCAGTGCCGACGAATGATGCTGCCCAGTATCCAGCCGCCGACAATTCCGAACATACAGCCACACAGAATCACTCCGCCAAAGGTCAGCAGGCTTTGCGTCAAGCCTTCGCCCTTCGCGCTGGCGATGATGAAACTGTAAACCACGACCGCCAGCAGCGCGCCGATGGGGTCAATGACAATGCCTTCCCAGCGCAGGATGGTGGCGATCGACGCCTTTGGGCGCACGACACGCAGCATCGGCACGATGACCGTAGGCCCGGTAACCAGTGTCAGGCTGCCGAACAGGGCGGCCAGCATCCAGTCGAACCCCAGGAGCCAGTGAGTGGCCAGGGCGATCACTACCCAGGTCGAAAGAGCGCCCAGGCTGACCAGGCGGTGGACAACACTGCCGACCTGGCGCCATTCCGACAGATGCAGCGTCAGGCTGCCCTCGAACAGAATCAGTGCCACCGCCAGGGACACCAGTGGCATCAGTAATGGCCCGAACATTTCCTGGGGGTCGAGCAAGTGCAAGACGGGGCCCACCAGAATCCCGGTCAACAGCAGAAACAAAATCGCAGGCAACTTCAGTCGCCAGGCTAGCCACTGACACCCCAGGGCTGCCGCACCAATGCCGCCAAAGGTCAATAATATTTGTTGTTCGCTCATTTCCATTCTGAGTTCCTTGATGCCGCGGGCTATGAAAGACTAGCGGGCGTTTCTACCGTCCACGCTGATTTTTTCTGCGTCGCTTCAGCGATGCGCAACCTGAGTGCCCATGCCTGCAATCGATCACCCTTTGATAGACCAGTTTCTCGACGCCCTGTGGCTGGAAAAAGGTCTTTCCGACAACACCCGCGACGCCTATCGCAGTGACCTGGCGCTGTTCAACGGCTGGTTGCAGGAAAAAGAGCTGGAGTTGATCAATGCCGGCCGCGAATTGATCCTCGACCACCTGGCCTGGCGCCTGGAGCAAAACTACAAGCCTCGCTCCACGGCGCGATTTCTTTCTGGCGTGCGTGGTTTCTATCGCTATTTGTTGCGGGAAAAGTTGATTCCCGTCGATCCGACATTACGCATCGATATGCCGCAACTGGGCAGGCCATTGCCTAAATCCTTGTCGGAAGCGGACGTGGAAGCACTGCTCAAGGCGCCGGATTTGAGCGACGCCATCGGTCAGCGGGACCGGGCCATGCTCGAGGTGCTTTACGCCTGCGGCCTGCGGGTCACGGAGCTGATCAGCCTGACCCTGGAGCAGGTCAACCTGCGCCAGGGCGTGTTGCGAGTCATGGGCAAGGGCAGCAAGGAGCGGCTGGTGCCGATGGGTGAGGAGGCGATTGCCTGGGTCGAGCGTTACCTGCGCGATGGCCGCGGCGAGCTGCTCGGCGGGCGTCCCAGCGATGTGCTGTTTCCCAGCCAGCGCGGCGAGCAGATGACCCGCCAGACGTTCTGGCACCGCATCAAGCACCAGGCCAAGGTCGCCGGCATCGGCAAGTCACTGTCGCCGCACACCCTGCGCCACGCCTTCGCCACGCACCTGCTCAACCACGGCGCGGACCTGCGGGTGGTGCAGATGTTGCTCGGCCACAGCGACCTGTCGACCACCCAGATCTATACCCACGTCGCCCGGGCCCGCCTGCAGGACTTGCACGCCAAACACCATCCCCGCGGCTGATACGGTATCGGTGGGAGCGGGCTTGCTCGCGAAGGCGGTGGGTCAGTCGACACCTTCGCTGGCTGACCCACCGCCTTCGCGAGCAAGCCCCACACAGGTTCAGCGTGACCCCCAAGTCTTGCGACAGGCGCATTCGGCCCCGCGAGCCTTATGTGGTAGGCTTTGCCGGTTTGCACGATGGGCGATTACGACCCGGTGTTTCGGTACCCGCGATCAGATCGTCCCATTTGTCCGCCTTCAGGAGTTCTCATGCGTCTGACCCAGATTTTCGCCGCCGCTGCCATTGCGTTGGTCAGTACTTTTGCCGTCGCCGATGACGCGGCCGACAAAGCCATCCGTAAAAGCCTGGAAAACCTCCAGCTCGAAGTGCCGGTAGAAACCATTACCGCCAGCCCGTTGCCGGGCCTGTACGAAGTCAAACTCAAGGGCAGCCGCGTGCTGTACGCCAGTGCCGACGGCCAGTACGTGGTCCAGGGCTACATGTTCCAGCTCAAGGACGGCAAGCCGGTCAACCTGACCGAGAAGACCGAACGCCTGGGCATCTCCAAGCTGATCAACGACATTCCGGTCGCGGAAACCGTGGTCTACCCGGCCATCGGCGAAACCAAGTCGCACATCACCGTGTTCACCGACACCACCTGCCCGTACTGCCACAAGCTGCACGCCGAAGTGCCCGAGCTGAACAAGCGCGGTATCGAAGTGCGCTATGTGGCGTTCCCGCGTCAGGGCCTGGGTTCGCCAGGTGACGAGCAACTGCAGGCGGTGTGGTGCTCCAAGGACAAGAAAGTGGCCATGGACCAGATGGTCGACGGCAAGGAAATCAAGGCCGCCAAGTGCGATAACCCGGTGTCCAAGCAGTTCGCCCTCGGCCAGTCGATTGGCGTGAACGGTACACCGGCCATCGTTTTGGCTGACGGTCAGGTCATTCCGGGCTACCAGCCTGCGCCACAAGTCGCCAAACTGGCGTTGAGCGCGAAGTGATTCGCATCGTCACGGCCAGCCATTGACGATCGTGGTCCGGCAGCGACATCGCCGGGCCATCAATAGAGAGCCGCGAGCCCGCGGTTGTTTTCACGGCCGGCCTCGAGTCGGCCGTTTTATGGGGAGTTCACAGTGAAACCGGTCAAAGTAGGCATCTGTGGGTTAGGGACCGTCGGTGGCGGTACCTTCAACGTACTTCAGCGCAACGCCGAGGAAATTGCTCGTCGTGCCGGGCGTGGGATCGAAGTGGCACAAATTGCCATTCGCACGCCAAAGCCTCAGTTCCAAACGACCGGTATTGCGATTACCAACGATGTCTTCGATGTGGCCACGAACCCTGAGATCGACATCGTCATAGAGCTGATGGGCGGCTATACCGTTGCCCGCGAGCTGGTACTCAAGGCCATCGAGAATGGCAAGCATGTGGTCACCGCGAACAAGGCGCTCATCGCCGTTCACGGTAATGAAATTTTCGCCAAGGCTCGCGAGAAGGGCGTGATCGTTGCGTTCGAAGCAGCCGTGGCCGGAGGCATCCCGGTGATCAAGGCGATTCGCGAAGGCCTGTCGGCCAACCGCATCAACTGGGTCGCGGGCATCATCAACGGTACCGGTAACTTCATCCTGACGGAAATGCGCGAGAAGGGTCGCACCTTCGAAGACGTACTGGCCGAGGCTCAGGCGCTGGGTTACGCCGAAGCCGATCCGACCTTCGACGTCGAAGGCATCGACGCGGCGCACAAGCTCACGATCCTGGCGTCCATCGCGTTCGGTATTCCGCTGCAGTTCGACAAGGCCTATACCGAGGGCATCACCAAACTGACCACCGCTGACGTGAACTACGCCGAAGCCTTGGGCTACCGCATCAAGCACCTGGGTGTGGCGCGCAGCACCGCGGCCGGTATCGAGTTGCGCGTGCACCCGACGCTGATCCCGGCCGATCGCCTGATCGCCAACGTCAACGGCGTGATGAACGCGGTGATGGTCAATGGCGACGCCGCCGGTTCGACCCTGTTCTACGGTGCCGGTGCTGGCATGGAGCCAACCGCTTCCTCGGTGATCGCCGACCTGGTGGACGTGGTTCGCGCCATGACCTCCGACCCGGAAAACCGCGTACCGCACCTGGCCTTCCAGCCGGATTCGCTGTCGGCCCACCCGATCCTGCCGATCGAAGCCTGCGAAAGTGCCTACTACCTGCGCATTCAGGCCAAGGATCATCCAGGCGTGCTGGCGCAAGTGGCGAGCATCCTGTCGGAGCGCGGCATCAACATCGAATCGATCATGCAGAAGGAAGTCGAAGAACACGACGGCCTGGTGCCAATGATCCTGCTGACCCACCGCGTACTGGAGCAACGCATCAATGATGCGATCGCCGCCCTGGAAGCCCTGGCGGGCGTGGTCGGTCCGGTCGTGCGGATCCGTGTCGAGCACCTGAACTAATTTAGAAGCAGCTGCAAGCCATCCGCTGCAAGCTGCCAATGAGAAGCCTCGCCGCTTTGAACTTGCAGCTTGAAGCGTGAAGCTTGAAGCCCAAACCGAAGGTTTGCCCCCATGCGCTACATCAGCACCCGCGGCCAGGCACCGGCCCTGAATTTCGAAGACGTCCTGCTGGCAGGTCTTGCCACCGACGGCGGTCTGTACGTCCCGGAAAACCTGCCACGTTTCACCCAGGAAGAAATCGCCTCCTGGGCCGGCCTGCCGTACCACGAACTGGCTTTCCGCGTGATGCGCCCGTTCGTTGCCGGCAGCATTCCGGACGCCGATTTCAAAAAGATCCTCGAAGAAACCTACGGGGTCTTCGCCCACAGCGCCGTTGCGCCACTGCGTCAACTGAACGGCAACGAATGGGTACTGGAGCTGTTCCACGGCCCGACCCTGGCGTTCAAGGACTTCGCCCTGCAACTGCTCGGTCGCCTGCTCGACTACGTGCTGGAAAAGCGCGGCGAGCGCGTGGTGATCGTCGGTGCCACTTCCGGTGATACCGGTTCGGCCGCCATCGAAGGCTGCAAGCATTGCGAAAACGTCGACATCTTCATCCTGCACCCGCACAACCGCGTGTCCGACGTGCAGCGACGGCAGATGACCACCATTTTCGGTGAGAACATCCACAACATCGCCATCGAAGGCAACTTCGATGACTGCCAGGAAATGGTCAAGGCCAGCTTCGCCGACCAGGGCTTCCTCAAGGGCACTCGCCTGGTGGCGGTCAACTCGATCAACTGGGCGCGGATCATGGCCCAGATCGTCTACTACTTCCACGCGGCCCTGCAACTGGGCGGCCCGGCGCGTTCGGTGGCGTTCTCGGTGCCGACCGGCAACTTCGGCGACATCTTCGCCGGTTACCTGGCGCGCAACATGGGCCTGCCGATCAACCAGTTGATCGTCGCCACCAACCGCAACGACATCCTGCACCGCTTCATGAGCGGTAATCAGTACGTCAAGGAAACCCTGCACGCGACGCTGTCGCCGTCCATGGACATCATGGTGTCGTCGAACTTCGAACGCCTGCTGTTCGACCTGCACGGTCGCAACGGCGCGGCGATTGCCGGGCTGATGGACAGCTTCAAGCAGGGCGGCGGCTTCAGCGTTGAACAGGAGCGCTGGACCGAAGCCCGCAAGCTGTTCGACTCGTTGGCCGTGGATGATGCGCAAACCTGCGAAACCATCGCCGAAGTGTACGAACAGACCGGCGAAGTGCTGGACCCGCATACCGCCATCGGCGTCAAGGCAGCCCGAGAATGCCGCCGCAGCCTGGATATCCCGATGGTAATCCTCGGCACGGCCCATCCGGTCAAGTTCCCGGATGCCGTGGAAAAGGCTGGCGTGGGCAAGGCGTTGGAACTGCCGATGCACCTCACCGATCTGTTTGAGCGCGATGAGCGCTGCACGGTGTTGCCCAATGACCTGAAAGCCGTACAGGCGTTTGTGAGCCAACACGGTAATCGCGGCAAACCGTTGTAACCGTCAATCTGCCACATAAAGAAGCCCGTCGTATGACGGGCTTTTTTTATTTCAATCAGGCCACAGGTTGATGTGCGCTTCATGAAATTTGGCAAACCGACAGACGTCACGCCCTCTGTTTTTTCTCTGTCATCTTCACCCTGCATGCTCTTTCGACCAGAGACGCACAGGTACATGCGTTCTGCAGCCAGAACTTTCTTCTCGTGCTGGCGGTCATTTACTGTAGACACGCCCCTGGCACTTCGTTTTCGGACTATTGAGTGGTGATCGAGATGGAAAGTATCTGCCTATTGCTCGGTGAGGCTCTGAGCCCGTATCAGGTGACATTGACCCCGTCAGGCATTCACGGTGAATGCCTGGTGACGTTGAAGAATGCAACCGGCGCCATAGTGGTCGAGCGGCTGTTCAATCAGGCGCAATTGACTGACAAGCGTTCGCTCACCGATGTGGTCGATGGCTTGCACCGCGATCTGATGATTGCCGAAGGACGCCTGGAACCCTGTGTGATCGCGGCGTTGCGCAATGTCGCGCAGGAGAAGGTCCTGGCCCGCGCGTAAGTGAATTATTTTTCACGGGAACCTTACCGGCCCCCGGTCAGTCAGAGGTTTTAACAGCAGGATCAAGCATTGTGCTCCGGTGCTTGTAGCTTGCTGCTACTGGTCTTATGCAGGCCACGTTTAGCCCCGAGTCGTCTCCCCACTTCTCGGGGTTTCTTTTGCCCGCGATTCAGTGCCCGGCCTGCTCCTCGAAAAACGCTTTCGAGGCCTCCAGGTATTGGCGGCGACTGTCCGGGTCGAGCCAGGTGGCGTAGGCCTCGCTCAGGTGATCCCGGGGCAGGGTGCGCAGCAGTTGGTTGATCTCGACGATGGCTTGTCGGCCTTGGGGCGTATCGGTGCAACCAATGTAGCCGGACAGGTATTTGCCCGTGCCGCGAATCGGGTAGAACTGCAATTCATCCTCGCCAATCCCCTGCTGCTGGGCCTGATAGCGGATTTCCGGACGATAGCCCAACAGGACCTGCAAGCGCCCCAGGCGCTGCATCTGCAACAGGCTGCCCAGGGCCTGGTTGCCATAGTGAAGCGTCAGGGCCTTGGGTGGCGCCTGCTTGAGCAGGGTGTCGAGGAACTCGCCGTAATTGCGCTCGGCGACTATCCCCAGTGTCACGTTACCCGGGGCCAGAAGCGCCGCCAGATCCACTTCTCCGTCCTGGATAAAAGGCGCCAACAGTTCGCGATCGACACGCCGTACGGCCAGGCCATTGCTCATGGCGCGAAAGAGCGGGGTGGAAAACGCTATCCAGGTTGCGCGCTCCTTGCTCCAGTTCAGCGCCGCATCGCAGGTGAGGGCGGGCTCGTGGAGCATTTGCAGGCCACGGGCACGATTGACCCTCAACACACTGTGCTGGTATTGCGGCATGCCGGCGATCAACGTGGTCAAGAATTGATCGATGATCCCCTGACCCTTTTTGGGGCCCTCGAAAATGAACAACGGTGGCAAATCACGCTTGAGCCAGACCAGGGTTGGCTTGCCCTGCGCCAAGGCAGATGGCATCAGCGACGCGAACATCATCGCAGCCAGCAATGCGCACACGGCCCGCTGGCCCTGTTGGATGGCGCGCGCAATCAGACGTTCGAGCTCAGATGGCCCCGTCCTTGCGCAGCTGTGTGATCTGCGACGCGTCATAGCCCAGGTCCTGGAGTACTTGTGTGTTGTGCTCACCCAACTGCGGCCCGACCCATTCACAATCCCCGGGAGTCTCTGAGAGTTTCGGCACGATGCCCGGCATCTTGAAGGCTTTGCCATCGGGCAGCTTGGCCTGCAGGAACATTTCCCGGGCCAGGTACTGCGGATCGCTGAACATGTCTTCGGCGCTGAAGATCCGGCTGACGGGCACCTCGGCCTGGTTCAACTGTTCAAGGACAGTGTCCAGCGGCAGCGAGTTGACCCAGCGATCGATGACCCCGTAGAGCTCGTCGCGACGGCTGTCACGGCCGTCGTTACTGGCCAGCACAGGGTCGTTGGCCAGGTCTTCACGGCCGATGATCAGCATGAAACGCTTGAAGATGGCATCGCCATTGGCGCCAATCTGCACGTGCTTGCCATCGGCGCTGGTATGGATCGAGGAGGGTGTGATGCCAGGCATGATATTGCCGGTGCGCTCGCGGATAAACCCGAACACGTCGAACTCCGGCACCATGCTTTCCATCATGGCGAAGATCGCTTCATACAGCGCCACGTCCACCACTTGGCCCTGGCCGCCGTTGACCTCGCGATGACGCAACGCCATCAGTGCGCCGATCACACCCCAGAGCGCGGCAATCGAGTCGCCAATGGAAATGCCGGTGCGCACCGGAGGTCGGTCCTCGAAACCTGTGATGTAGCGTAGCCCGCCCATGGATTCACCGACGGCGCCGAAGCCGGGCTGATCCTTCATCGGACCGGTCTGGCCAAACCCCGAGAGTCGCACCATCACCAGTTTCGGATTAAGTGCGTGCAAAACGTCCCAACCCAGGCCGAGTTTCTCCAGCACGCCGGGACGGAAGTTCTCGATCAGGATGTCCGCTTCACTCAGCAGTTTTTTCAGAATCGCCAGGCCGTCCGGGTGCTTGAGGTTCAGGGTCAGGGACTTTTTGTTGCGCGCCTGCACGAACCACCACAGCGAAGTGCCTTCATACAGCTTGCGCCATTTGCGCAGCGGATCGCCGCCGTCCGGCGATTCGATCTTGACCACATCGGCACCGAATTCGGCGCAGATGCGCGAGGCAAACGGACCGGCGATCAGGGTGCCCAATTCAATGACTTTAAGGCCTGAAAGCGGTTTGGCGGTGAACGGCATACGGGATCCTGTAGGACAAGAGACAGAGCGAATACAGAGTTTTAACATAGCCGACTGTCCGGCGCTCAGGGTAGATTGCCATCAATTCGATGATTGCCCGTCGCATCGGTTAGACTTGCCGCCCTTCCCCGTATCAAGAAGCCCGTTCATGGCCCAGCCGTCCACGACCTACAAGTTTGAACTGAACCTCACCGACCTCGACCGCAGCGTCTACGAGAGCGTCAAACAGACGATCGCCCGTCACCCTTCGGAAACCGAAGAACGCATGACCGTGCGCCTGTTGGCCTACGCCCTCTGGTACAACGAACAGCTGTCCTTTGGCCGTGGTCTGTCAGAAGTGGATGAGCCGGCCTTGTGGGAAAAAAGCCTGGATGACCGTGTCCTGCACTGGATCGAAGTCGGCCAGCCGGATGCCGAACGCCTGACCTGGTGCTCGCGCCGCACCGAACGCACCAGCCTGTTGGCCTACGGCAGCCTGCGGGTCTGGGAAGGCAAAGTGGTGCCAGCGGTGAAGAACCTGAAGAACGTCAACATCGCCGCCGTGCCTCAGGAAGTGTTGGAAACCCTGGCCAAGGACATGCCCCGCGTCATCAAGTGGGACGTGATGATCAGCGAAGGGACGATTTTCGTCACCGACGACCGTGGCCAGCACGAAGTCCAGTTGACCTGGTTGCTGGGCGAGCGCGGCTGAGGCTGCGCTGTCCCCGATTGATCCCCCGTATTCAATAGAAGCCTCTGTCACCCCATGCGTATCGAACCCCGCCTGCTGCCCGACACCCTGCCATTCCTTGGTGATATTCCACCTCTGCTGACCCGTCTGTACGCGGCGCGGGGCGTGCAGTCCGAAGCCGAACTGGACAAGAGCCTGGCGCGGTTGATTCCGTTCCAGCAGCTCAAGGGCATCGAGGCAGCGGTGGATTTGCTGGTGGTGGCGCTGGAGCAGCGCCAGCGCATCCTGATCGTCGGCGATTTCGACGCTGACGGCGCGACGGCCAGCACCGTGGGCACCCTGGGCTTGCGTCTGTTGGGCGCGGCCCATGTCGATTACCTGGTGCCCAACCGGTTCGATTACGGCTACGGCCTGACCCCGGAAATCGTCGCGGTGGCCCTGGAGCGTCAGCCACAGTTGCTGATCACCGTGGATAACGGTATTTCCAGCGTCGAAGGCGTGGCGGCGGCGAAGAAGGCCGGGCTCAGGGTGCTGGTCACCGACCACCACTTGCCCGGCGATGAACTGCCGCTGGCCGATGCCATCGTCAACCCGAACCAGCCGGGGTGCGAGTTCCCGAGCAAGGCGCTGGCCGGTGTCGGGGTGATCTTCTATGTGCTGATGGCCCTGCGCGCGCGATTGCGCAGCCTGGGTTGGTACGAGACCCGGCCGCAGCCGAACATCGGCGAACTGCTGGACTTGGTGGCGCTGGGCAGCGTGGCTGACGTGGTGCCGCTGGATGCCAACAACCGGATCCTGGTGCATCAGGGCCTGGAGCGGATTCGTGCCGGGCGCGCCCGACCGGGGATCAAGGCGATTCTTGAGGTGGCCAAGCGCGACCCTGCACGCATCACCTCCACCGATCTGGGCTTCATCGTCGGCCCGCGCTTGAACGCGGCGGGTCGCCTGGACGACATGAGCCTGGGCATCGAATGCCTGCTCTCCGAAGACGCCGCGCTGGCCCGGGAGATGGCTGCGCAACTGGACGGCATGAACCAGGACCGCAAATCCATCGAGCAGGGCATGCAGCGTGAAGCGCTGGCGCAGCTCAAGGATCTGCCGGTGGAATCGATGCCGTTCGGCCTGTGCCTGTTCGATGCCGAATGGCACCAGGGCGTCATCGGTATCCTCGCGTCGCGCATGAAAGAGCGCTATTTCCGCCCGACCATTGCCTTCGCCGATGCGGGCGATGGCCTGCTCAAAGGCTCGGGCCGCTCGGTGCAGGGCTTTCACATTCGTGATGCCCTGAGTGTGGTGGCGGCGCAGCATCCGAACCTGATCACCAAGTACGGTGGCCATGCCATGGCCGCCGGCCTGACCCTGCCGCAAGAGCATTTCCCGCTGTTCGCCGAAGCCTTCGATGCCGAAGTGCGTCGCCAGATGCGCGAAGAAGACCTGACCGGGCGCCTGCTGTCGGACGGCACCCTGGCGGTGGAAGAGTTTCACTTGGAACTGGCCCGCGCACTGCGACATGCCGGACCTTGGGGGCAGCACTTCCCGGAGCCGCTGTTTCACGGGGTATTCCAACTGGTGGAGCAACGGGTGGTCGGCGAGCGGCACCTCAAAGTGGTGCTCAGAAGCGAGTGCGGGTCGGTGAAGCTCGATGGCATCGCCTTTGGCATCGATCGCGACGTCTGGCCGAATCCGACCATCAAATGGGTGGAATTGGCCTACAAACTCGACGTCAACGAGTTTCGCGGCAACGAGACCGTGCAATTGATGATTGCCCACATCGAACCGCGTTGAGCCCATAACTGTAGGAGCGAGCTCGCTCGCGATGGTCGTTGACGATAACGCTGGGGACCTGATGCCCCGCGTTGTCCTGAAGTCCATCGCGAGCCTGCTCGCTGCTGCAGGGGCGACATCCCCCGATGTCGACTAGGCTCTAAGCACTGCTTGATTATCCTTGTGACGTCTTGTCGAATTTTTTGCCCGCGGGGGCGGGTGTTGCATCCTTTTTCCTGTCACTCGTCGACTTTTCAAACAGAACCCTGGAGCCTGACCACTGATTCGAGAGGTGCCCCATGAGTCTGCTGCTTGAACCCTATACCCTGCGCCAACTGACCCTGCTCAATCGCATCGCGGTCTCTCCCATGTGCCAGTATTCCAGCGTCGATGGCCTGGCCAACGACTGGCACCTGGTTCATCTCGGCAGCCGTGCCATCGGCGGTGCCGGGCTGGTGTTGACCGAAGCCACGGCGGTCACCGCCGACGGACGGATCACCGCCCAAGACCTTGGTCTGTGGAACGATGAGCAGATCGAACCGCTGCAACGCATTACCCGCTTTATCACCGCCCAGGGCGGGGTGGCCGGCATTCAGCTCGCCCATGCCGGGCGCAAGGCCAGCACCTTTCGGCCGTGGATTGGCAAGCACGGTAGCGTCAAGGTCGAAGACGGCGGCTGGATCCCGGTCGGCCCGTCACCGATTGCTTTCGATCCGGAACACACCAAACCCAAACAACTCGAAGAAACTGAAATCGCCGACATCATTCAGGCCTTCGTCGACGCGGCCAGGCGCGCGCTTGTCGCCGGTTTCAAAGTGGTGGAAGTGCATGCGGCCCACGGTTATCTGCTGCACCAGTTTCTGTCGCCCCTGAGTAATCAGCGGCGTGACCAGTACGGCGGTTCATTCGAAAATCGCATCCGCCTGGTGCTGCAGGTGACTGAAGCAGTGCGTGCGGTGTGGCCTGAAGAGCTGCCGCTGTTTGTGCGGGTGTCGGCCACGGACTGGGTAGAGGACGGCTGGAACCCTGATGAAACCGTCGAGTTGGCGAGGCGCCTCAAGACGCTGGGGGTGGACCTGATCGATGTCTCGTCGGGGGGGACCGCGGCCAACGCGGAAATCCCTACCGGTCCGGGTTACCAGACCCGTTTCGCCGAACGTGTACGCAAGGAATCGGGCATCGCCACCGGCACCGTCGGCATGATCACCGAGCCGGCGCAGGCTGAGCACATTCTGCGCACCTGTCAGGCGGACATCATCTTCCTCGCCCGCGAGCTGTTGCGTGACCCGTACTGGCCGCTGCACGCGGACGACGACCTGGGCGGCCGCAAGGCGGTCTGGCCGGCGCAGTATCAACGGGCCACACATCGTGATCAGCCCATCCATGAGTCGGATCTGCGGGATCTATAGAGACAGCAGCCCTGCACGAGCGGCATAAAAAAACCCCTGAATCGCCAGATTCAGGGGTTTTTTTAGGCCGTGTGATCAGGCCGCTTCGATCTTGCTGCGGTTCTGTTCGACCCTGTTCAGATAATCCTTGAGCTTGTCCTGTTCCTCGACGGTGGTGAACAGACCGAGCTTGGTACGCCGCCACAGAATGTCGTGGGCGGTGGTGGCCCACTCCTCACTGCACAGGTAATCGACTTCGCGGGTGTAAAGACCACCGCCGATGTGTTCGCCCAGGTCGCTCAAGTTTTGTACGCCTTCGAGCATGCGCCAGGTGCGACTGCCGTAGGTGGTGGCCCAGCGCCGGGCAATTTCGGTGGGGAGCCAGTCGAACGTGTCGCGCAACTGCGAACTCAGCGCCTGGGGCGTGGTCATGCCTTCGCCACCTGGCAGGGTTTCGTTGGCGGTCCAGCTCGGCAAGATATGCGAGAAGTAAGGCGCCAGTTGAGCCAGGGCCGATTCGGCCAACTTGCGGTAGGTGGTCAATTTTCCGCCAAACACCGAGAGCAGAGGGGCTTCTTCACCACTGCCCGACAACGCCAGGGTGTAGTCGCGGGTGACCGCCGACGGGTTGTCGGACTCGTCGTTGCACAGCGGACGCACACCGGAATAGCTGTGCAGGATGTCTTCGCGGCCGATCTGCTTCTTGAAGTGGGCGTTGACCACGTTCAACAGGTAATCGGTTTCGCCGTCCGTGATCGCCACAGCCGCCGGATCACCGGTGTACTCGCGGTCTGTGGTGCCGATCAGGGTGAAGTGGTTCAGGTACGGAATGGTGAACACGATGCGCTGATCTTCGTTTTGCAGAATGTGCGCGTGCTCGCCTTCATACAGCTTCGGCACGATCAGGTGGCTGCCCTGGATCAGGCGAATGCCGTAGGGCGATTCCATTTTCAGATCATCACGAATGAATTTAGCTACCCATGGACCCGCGGCATTCACCAGGGCTTTGGCGCGGATCGAGAACAGGCTGCCATCGGCGCGCTCCAGGTGCAGGTGCCACAGGCCCTTGGTGCGACGGGCGCTGACGCAACGGGTCAGGGTGTGGACATGGGCGCCTTTTTCCCGTGCGGCCATGGCGTTCAGCACCACCAGGCGTGCATCGTCGACCCAGCAATCGGAGTACTCGAAGCCTTTGGTGATTTCGTTTTTCAGTGCGCTGTCCGCACCGAACTTCAGGCTTTTCGAGCCTTTGAGCTGTTCGCGCTTGCCGAGGTTGTCGTACAGGAACAGGCCGGCACGGATCATCCAGGCCGGACGCAGGTGCGGACGGTGAGGCAGCACGAAGCGCATTTGCTTGACGATGTGCGGCGCCTTGGTCAGCAGCACTTCGCGTTCGGCGAGGGCTTCGCGCACCAGGCGGAATTCGTAATGTTCGAGGTAGCGCAGACCGCCGTGGATCAGCTTGCTGCTGGCCGACGAAGTATGGCTGGCCAGATCATCCTTTTCGCAAAGGAACACCGAAAGGCCACGGCCGGCGGCATCCGCGGCGATCCCCACGCCATTGATCCCGCCACCGATGACGGCGATATCGTAGACCTCGGCGAGTGGGGGCGTAGGCAAGGTGGAAGTGGGCATCGGCTAAGGCCTCGGGATTCTTTGATGTTCGGTATTTGAAATCGAACATAGATGTTCATTTGCGAAAATACTAGCCCATAAAGAGGCGCGCAGCCAGTCACGTTCGATTGAAAAAACTCATCGAATGGCCTTCAAAGGAAAATATACGAACATGGAATGATTAAGCCGCGTGCTTCCGTGGTGAGGGAGCTTGCTCCCGCTCGGCGGCGCAGCCGTCGCAAAAGAGGCCGCCCCAGTGAATCTGAATGAACTCGATCGAGTGATGTGAGGGCCGCTTCGCAGCCCAGCGGGAGCAAGCTCCCTCGCCACAGGGGTAGGGGGTTAAACGACTTCCAGGCGCACCTTGTGCTGATTCAGCAACTGCGACAGCGCCGGCGATGGCGGCTGATCGGTGACCAGACAATCGACCAGGCTGATCGGCCCCAGGCGGATCATGGCGTTGCGCCCGAACTTGCTGGAGTCGGCGGCGAGGATCACTTGCCGGGCGTTGGCGATGATCGCCTGGGACACCCGCACTTCCTGATAATCGAAGTCCAGCAGGCTGCCGTCTTCATCGATACCGCTGATGCCCACCAGGGCAAAGTCGACCTTGAACTGATTGATGAAATCGACACTGGCCTGACCCACCACGCCACCGTCGCGGCGCACGTTGCCGCCGGTCAGCAGCACGTCGAAGTCATCCTTGGTGCTGAGCATCGAGGCCACGTGCAGGTTGTTGGTGATGATTTTCAGGTGGCTGTGATTGAGCAGGGCGCGGGCGATGGATTCGGTGGTGGTGCCGATGTTGATGAACAGCGAGGCATGATCGGGAATCTGCGCCGCGATCGCTTCGCCGATGCGCTGCTTCTCGTCGCGCATCTGATCGGCGCGCATCGCGTAGGCGGTGTTTTCGACACTGGAATCGTAGGCCGCACCACCGTGGTAGCGACGCAGCAGATTGGCTTCGGCCAGTTGATTGATGTCGCGGCGGATAGTCTGCGGAGTGACAACGAACAGCGTGGCCATTTCCTCGATGCTGACGTAGCCGCGTTCGCGAACCAGTTCGAGGATTTGCTGCTGACGGGGAGGCAGATTCATGGGGCGTCCTTTGGGCTGCCGTGCAAAATTTGCCCATGATGCCGCAGGAATCCACTCCCGACCAGTTACATGCACACGCTGGGTTATTCAGTCTCTTCGTGCGGCTCCCAATCGCGGGTGCGACTGACGGCTTTTTTCCAGCCGGCGTAGAGTTTTTCCTTCGCCGTTTCGTCCAGGGTCGGCTCGAATTTGCGCTCGATCACCGCTTTGCCGCGCAGCTCTTCCAGGCTGCCCCAGAACCCGCAGGCCAGGCCCGCCAGATAGGCCGCGCCCAGCGCCGTGGTCTCGCGCATCTTCGGCCGTTCGACCTGGGTGCCGAGGATGTCGGCCTGGAACTGCATGAGGAAATTGTTCGCCACCGCACCGCCGTCCACGCGCAGCGACTTGAGGCGTTCGCCGGCGTCCTGCTGCATCGCGTCGAGCACGTCGCGGGTCTGGTAGGCGATCGATTCCAGCGCGGCGCGGATGATGTGGTCCACGCGTACGCCACGGGTCAGGCCGAACAGCGCGCCCCGGGCATAGGGGTCCCAGTACGGCGCGCCGAGCCCGGTGAAGGCCGGGACCAGGTACACGCCATTGCTGTCCTTGACCTTGCTGGCGAAGTATTCGGTGTCGTGGGCGTCGTTGATGATTTTCAGTTCGTCGCGCAGCCATTGCACGGTGGAACCGCCGTTGAATACCGCGCCTTCGAGCGCATACGCCACTTCGCCCCGTGGGCCGCAGGCAATGGTGGTGAGCATGCCGTGACTGGATTTGACGGCTTTGCTGCCGGTGTTCATCAGCAGGAAACAACCGGTGCCGTAGGTGTTTTTCGCCTGGCCGGCTTCGACGCACATCTGCCCGAACAGCGCTGCCTGCTGGTCGCCGGCGATCCCGCCGATGGCGATGCCGCTCTTGGTGCGGCCGTAGATTTCTGATGACGCTTTAACCTCAGGCAGCATTTCCCGAGGGATATCCAGCAACTCCAGCATCTTCGCGTCCCACTTCAGGGTGTGGATGTTGAAGAGCAGGGTGCGCGAGGCGTTGGTGTAATCGGTGACGTGCACCTTGCCGCCGGTAAATTTCCAGATCAGCCAGCTGTCGACAGTGCCGAACAGCAATTCGCCGTTGCGCGCGCGTTCACGGCTGCCGTCGACGTGGTCGAGGATCCACTTGAGCTTGGTGCCGGAGAAGTAGGGGTCGGTGACCAGGCCGGTGGTTTCGCTGATGTACTGCTCATGGCCGTCGCGCTTGAGTTGCTGGCAGATCTCGGTACTGCGACGGCATTGCCAGACAATGGCGTTGTAGATCGGCCGACCGGTGTTCTTGTCCCAGACCACGGTGGTTTCACGCTGGTTGGTGATACCGATTGCCGCTACCTGATCGTGGTGCAGGCCGGCTTGCGCCAGGGCTTCGACCATGACGGCGCTCTGGGTGGCGAAGATTTCCATCGGGTCATGTTCGACCCAGCCGGCTTGCGGGTAATGCTGGGCGAATTCACGCTGTGCGGTGCAGACCACGTTGGCGTCGCGGTCGAAAATGATCGCCCGGGAGCTGGTCGTACCCTGATCGAGGGCAATGATGTAGTTCTTATTCTGTGTGTCGGTCATGTCGATTGCCTTGGACGAAATAAGGGAGTGAAGCCTGGCGCGCGTTGGCACGATCATGGGCCAACGGTATCAAGAAATTCGTCGGTATTGCGTGTTTTGTAGCAAGCGGTGTTTTCGATTAGCTTCACAAACGAAAAAATATAGACAGGAAAGAGGGCTGTCAAAGGTCGAAAGTGAACTGTTTCAGGCATGGTTTCGTTTGGAAGCCTTTTGTCGACCAATGTCCTAGAATCGGACGCAGTATTTTCTGTTGCCGCCCAGTCTGGAGTTTTCATGACCCCCGCGTTGGATTTGCTGAAAAAGGCTCGCGCCGAACACCGTGTGCACAGTTATGAGCACGACCCGAAAGCGGCGTCCTACGGATTGGAGGCCGCGGAAAAGCTTGGCCTGGCCCCTGCCCAGGTGTTCAAGACCTTGCTGGCGGCCAGTGAAAAAGGCGAATTGCTGGTGGCGGTGGTGCCGGTGGGTGGAACCCTGGACCTCAAAGCCCTGGCCCATGCGGCCGGGGTGAAGAAAGCCGAAATGGCCGACCCGGCTGCAGCGCAACGCTCGACGGGGTATCTGTTGGGCGGAATCAGTCCGCTGGGGCAGAAAAAGCGTCTGCGCACCTTTATCGATAATTCGGCCCAGCCTTTCGCGAGCATTTTCGTCAGCGCCGGGCGACGCGGGCTGGAAGTCGAACTGGCCCCCGCCCTATTGGCCGAACACACCCAGGCAAAATTTGCCGACATCGGCCGCGCCTGACGGATCGCTTCCCCTGTAGGAGCGAGTTCACTCGCGATGAACTCAAAAACACCGCGGCAAACCAGAATGCCCGAATTATCTTAAACGACTCTCGCGAGCGAGCTCGCTCCAACAAAGGGACAGGTTATGCAATTGGAGTTTCACCAGGTCGATGCCTTCACCGATCAAGCCTTCAGCGGAAACCCGGCCATGGTCTATCGGCTGGATGCCTGGCTGGCCGATGAGTTGATGCAGAAAATCGCCGCCGAGCACAATCTGGCGGAAACCGCCTTTGTGGTGCGCGAGGGGCAGGGCTGGCACATTCGCTGGTTCACCCCGACCACCGAGGTGCCGCTGTGCGGGCACGCGACCCTGGCCAGCGCCCATGTGCTGTTCGAGATCTACAAGGAACCCGTCGAGCGCCTGGACTTCACCTGCAAGTCTGGCCCGCTGAGCGTCAGTCGTGAGGGTGGGCGCCTGTGGCTGGATTTTCCGGCCATCGTGCCGTCTGAGGTGGGGGTGACCCTGGACATCGAACGCGCCCTGGGTGTGGAAGCCGTCGATGCGCTGGGCTCCAACGAATTGTTCGTGGTGCTGGAGTCCGAGCAGGCAGTGCTCGACTGTCAGCCGGACATGGTCGCCCTGGCGAAACTGCCCTGGCTGGGTGCCATTGTCACTGCCCGTGGCAGCAAGCACGATTTCGTTTCGCGTTACTTCGCGCCGGCCATTGGCATCAATGAAGACCCGGTGACCGGCTCGACCCATTGCAGCCTGATTCCGTACTGGTCAAAACGCCTGGGCAAGTCGAGCCTGACGGCTTACCAGTGCTCGAAGCGCGGCGGTGAGCTGTTCTGTCGACTGGAGGGGGATCGGGTGAAGATTGGCGGGCACGCGACACTCGTTGCGAGCGGGATGCTTCTTCTGGGGTGACAAAAACACATGTGGGAGCGGGCTTGCTCGCGAAGGCGTCCTGTCAGTCGATATGATTGTCGACTGGCACTACGCCTTCGCGAGCAAGCCCGCTCCCACATTTTTCCGCGTGTATCAGTTGGCGGTGCTGTAGCGTCGAACGCCGGATTCCACGCTCGGTATCTGCGCCGCGGTGCTGCCACTGGCCTGAAACAACACCAGATGTTCCGCCGCCACGCCAATCCCCACGTGCGCCCCGACCAGATGATCGACATGGCTGGGGAAGATCGACTCCAGCTGCGCACCTGTCGGCATCTGCAGGCGATACAGGGTCGAGGCGCCCTGGAACGACTTGCCGACGATGCGCGCCCGCAAGGCGCTGTCCGGCGCATAGACGATGTCGTCCGGGCGCAGCAATACATCGACCGCCCCCCCGACCGGCCAGGTGTAGGCCCGATTGCCGCGCAACTCACCGAGCTCGGTCTGCACCGATTCCGGGCTGCTCAACTGACCGCGAATGAAGTAGCCCTGGCCGATGAAGCTGGCTACATAGGGCGTCAACGGTTCGTGGTACAGGTTGTAGGGCGTGTCCCATTGCTCCAGCCGACCTTCCTTGAACACACCGACATGATCACTGACCGCGAAGGCTTCTTCCTGGTCGTGGGTCACCAGAATGGCGCTGGTGCCCCGGGCCTTGAGAATGTCGCGCACCTCATGGCTGAGCTTGCGACGCAATTCGCCATCGAGGTTGGAGAAGGGTTCGTCGAGCAACAGCAGTTGTGGCTCCGGCGCCAAGGCGCGGGCCAGGGCGACGCGCTGCTGCTGGCCACCGGAAAGCTCATGGGGAAAGCGCTTGCCGAGGTTTTTCAGGTTGACCAGTTCCAGCAGCTCTTCGACCACACGATCCTTTTGCGGATGCTTGCGAATGCCGAAAGCGATGTTATCGGCCACGCTCAGGTGCGGAAACAGCGCGTAGTCCTGGAACACCATGCCGATCCGGCGTTTCTCCGGTGCCAGGGTGAAACCGGCGCTGGAAATGGTCTCGCCGGCCAGCTGGATATCACCTTCGTGCACCGGCTCGAACCCAGCGATGGCGCGCAGGGTGGTGGTCTTGCCGCAGCCGGAAGAACCCAGCAGGCAACCGATGTCACCGGCGTTCAGGTGCAGGTTGAGGTTCTGCACCACTCGCTGGTCCTGATAGCCACAGGCGAGGTTGCGCAGGTTAAGCAGTAATGGCTGGCTCATGCGTGGTGGTACGCCGGCTCGACGAGGAATTCGAGCAGGGCCTTCTGCGCGTGCAGACGGTTTTCCGCCTGATCCCAGGCCACCGAGCGTGGATCATCGAGCAAGTCGACGCTGATCTCTTCGCCACGGTGGGCCGGCAGGCAATGCATGAACAGCACATCGTCGGCGGCCAGGTCGAGCAGCGCGCGGTTGACCTGATAGGGCGCGAACAGCTCAAGACGCTTGGCGGTTTCCTCTTCCTGGCCCATGGAGGTCCAGACGTCGGTGCTCACCAGATGGGCGCCGCGCACGGCATCCTTCGGATCGCGCACGATGGTCACCCGATCGCCGGCCTGGGCCACGAACACCGGGTTGGGCTCATAACCTTGCGGGCAGGCGATGCGCAACTGGAAGTCGAACTGGATCGCCGCTTCTATATAGCTGTTGCACATGTTATTGCCGTCGCCGATCCAGGCCACGGTTTTGCCTTGGATAGAGCCACGGTGTTCGAGGAAGGTCTGCATGTCGGCCAGCAACTGGCACGGATGCAGATCGTCGGACAGGCCATTGATCAGCGGCACCCGGGAATTGGCGGCGAATTCGGTCAGGGTGCTGTGGGAAAAGGTACGGATCATCACCGCATCGAGCATGCTCGACATGACGATGGCGGCGTCGCTGATCGGCTCGCCGCGGCCCAGTTGGGTGTCGCGCGGCGACAGGAAGATCGCCTGGCCCCCGAGCTGGATCATGCCGGCTTCGAACGAAATGCGGGTGCGGGTCGAGGACTTCTCGAAGATCATCCCGAGCACGCGGTTTTTCAGAGGCTCGAACAGTACGCCGCGGTTACGCAGGTCCTTGAGCTCAACGCCTCGACGGATCACGCTGACCAGCTCTTCGGGCGTGCAATCCATCAGGGAGAGAAAGTGCCTTGCGCTCATCATTGACTACCTTTTTGCTACAAACCGCAGATGCTCAAAGCCTTGTTTAACGGAACAACGGGCGAGACCTGCGGCGTAAGCCGCACGGGGCGACGAAATAGGGGAAGGCGCGATCTTATAATTAAATGTCGCGTCTTACCAATAGGGCTACGGTTTTTAGGGGATTTCAGAGGGGCTACGGGATAACCGCAGTAGCGCTTTTGAAGCCTGTTTCCTGACAGCAGCCAGGCATTTGTACACCGCCCCTGCGCAGCTTGGCAATCGAGTGGGGCGGTGGGAGAGCATCGGCCGTCGGTTTCTGACCTGTCGTGCCGGGACGTGTTTAAACGGTGCGTTCCATCTGAAACATTTGCTAATGCAAAGTGCTGGGTTATAAATAAAACACCCGCGATGCAGGAAGCCTCCGCCAATGGAATCGAAAGAACAGCAGCTAATGGAATTGCTCGGCCTCACGGCCCGCTCCCTGACACACCTGACCGCCTCTGTCACATCCATGTCCTTCGAACTGCTGCGCAGTCACGACCCCGTGACCCGGGATGCCGGGCGCAAGATGATCGACCGCATGGCCACCATCAGCAGCGGGCTCGACGAGCACTGGCGGCTGATCGGCGAACTGACCGGCGTGCATGTCGCCCACGAACAGATCGAAACGGTCCAGGAAATCCAGATGCAGGCGCCGCCCAGGCTGCCGTCGAGCTGATCCTGCGTTGCCATCGGCTGGCCTGATGGACCGCAATTCACAAGACAAACGTCGCTGGCGCGCTCGCGGGGCAGGCGCCATAGTTTTGTTTCCGCGGCCGACCTTGCCCGCCCAGAACAAGACAGAGACTGGCCATGACCAAGACTCTCCATCACCGTGCCTGCCACCTGTGTGAAGCCATCTGCGGCCTGACCATCGAAACCACCGAGGTCGATGCCGGCCATTTGCAGATCACCTCGATCAAGGGGGACCCCCTGGACACCTTCAGCCGCGGGCACATCTGCCCCAAGGCCGTGGCCCTGCAGGACATTCAGAACGACCCCGATCGCCTGCATCAACCGATGCGGCGCGTGGGCAGCGAATGGCAGCCCATCGAATGGGAAGACGCATTCAAGCTGGTCGCCGAACGTCTGGCTGACATTCAGCAGCGCCATGGGCAAAACGCAGTGGCGGTCTATCAGGGCAATCCCAGTGTGCATAACTACGGGCTGATGACCCACAGCAATTACTTTCTCGGCCTGTTGAAAACCCGTAACCGGTTTTCCGCGACTTCTGTGGATCAACTGCCCCATCACCTGACCAGCCATTTGATGTACGGCCATGGCCTTCTGCTGCCAATCCCGGACATCGATCACACCGATTTCATGTTGATCCTTGGCGGTAATCCACTGGCATCCAACGGCAGCATCATGACCGTGCCGGATGTGGAAAAGCGTTTGAAGGCGATTCAGGCCCGTGGCGGCAAAGTGGTGGTGGTCGACCCGCGTCGCAGTGAAACGGCGGCCATCGCCGACCAGCATCTGTTCGTGCGTCCCGGTGGCGACGCGGCGTTGCTGTCTGGCTTGCTCAATACCTTGTTTGACGAAGGCCTGACCCGGGATGTCCACTTGCCGGTCGACGGTCTGGATCAGGTGCGCGAAGCCGTCGCCGGTTTTACCGCCGAGACCATGAGCCCGTTGTGTGCGGTGCCGGCCGAACAGATCCGCCAGTTGGCGCGGGACTTCGCCGCAGCCCCGAGTGCCGTGTGCTATGGGCGCATGGGGGTCTCGACCCAGGCGTTCGGTACCTTGTGCCATTGGCTGGTGCAGTTGATCAACCTGGTCACCGGCAACCTCGACCGTGTCGGTGGTGCCCTGTGCACAGAGCCAGCAGTGGACCTGGTGGCGTCGACCTCGGGCGGGCATTTCAATTTGTGGCAGAGCAGGGTTTCCGGGCGCCCGGAGTATGCGGGCGAGTTGCCGGTATCGGCCCTTGCCGAGGAAATGCTCACCGAAGGGGAAGGGCAGGTCCGCGCGCTGATCACCGTGGCGGGCAACCCGGTGCTGTCTACACCCAACGGACGTCAGCTGGAACAGGCGCTGGACGGGCTGGAGTTCATGGTCAGTGTCGACCTGTATATCAATGAAACCACCCGTTACGCCGACCTGATATTGCCGTCCACTTCAGCGTTGGAAAACGATCACTACGACACCACGTTCAACATGTTCGCGGTTCGCAACGTCAGTCGTTTCAACCGGGCGATCCTGCCCAAGCCGCAAGGGGCTTTGCACGACTGGGAGATTTTCGTCGGCCTGGCCAAGGCGTTTGCTGCAAGGACCGGCAAGGAATTGAAACCGACCATCGCACCGGCGCAGATGATCGATCGCGGCTTGCGCATGGGCTTGTATGGCGATGTCTCCGAGTACAAATTGTCGTTGGCGACCCTGTTCGATCATCCCCATGGTGTCGATCTCGGCCCGCTCAAGCCTAATCTCGCACCGCGACTCAAGACTGCCAATCAGCGAATCCAGGCAGCACCGGCGGCCATTCTGGCCGACCTCGAGCGCTTTGCCACGATGCAGGCGCCTGTGGCCGATGAGTTGTTGATGATCGGTCGTCGGCACGTGCGCAGTAATAACTCCTGGATGCACAACTATCACCGATTGGTGAAGGGCAAGCCGCGGCATCAGCTGTTGATGCACCCGGATGACCTGGCCAGTCGTGGTTTGAGCGACGGTCAGCGCGTGCGGGTCAGCTCGCGGGTCGGGGCGATCGAGGTGGAAGTGCTCGGCAGCCTGGATATGATGAAAGGTGTGGTCAGCCTTCCACACGGTTGGGGTCATGCGCGTCCGGGTGTGCAGATGACCATTGCCAGTGGTCAGCCCGGTTCCAGTGCCAATGACCTGACGGACGAGTGCCAGCTCGATGAGCTGTCGGGGAATGCGGCGTTGAACGGCGTGCCGGTGACGGTGGCGGCGGCCTGATCGTATCTGACGGAGAGACCGAGCATGGCGCTCGGCTTTCCGTTACAATGCGCCACCGTGCCGACCCATGAGTCGGAAAGTTCAGCCGAGGTGCTCCATGGATATCATCGAAACGATTAAAGAGCAGATTGCCAACAACACCATTCTGCTTTACATGAAAGGTTCGCCGAATGCCCCGCAGTGTGGCTTCTCCGCGAAAGCCGCGCAGGCCGTGATGGCATGTGGCGAAAAGTTTGCGTACGTGGACATCCTGCAGAACCCGGAAATCCGCGCCAACCTGCCAAAATACGCCAACTGGCCAACCTTCCCGCAACTGTGGGTCGGTGGTGAGCTGGTCGGCGGTAGCGACATCATGACCGAGATGGCTGCAGACGGTTCGCTGCAAACCACCATCAAGGCGGCTGTCGAAGCGGCTGCGGCGAACAAGACCGAAGCCTGATCCTGCTTCCTGCAGGAGCGAGCTCGCTCGCGATGGACCAAAGAACGCCGCGGAGAAACAGATTACCCGCGTTATCGTTGACGACCATCGCGAGCAAGCTCGCTCCTACAAGAGCAAAGGCACAAAAAAGCCCCGCCTCTTCAACAGAGCGCGGGGCTTTTTATTGCATCGAATTTAGTGCCGAGTCATTACTCGTCATCACCCATCTGCGATTGCAGATAGTTTTCGATACCAATTTTGTCGATCAGGCCAAGTTGGGTTTCCAGCCAATCGATATGTTCTTCTTCGGACTCGAGGATATCTTCAAGCAGCTCACGGCTGCCGAAGTCGCCGACGGTTTCGCAGTGAGCGATAGCCACTTTCAGATCGGCATGGCCGGTTTTCTCGATACGCAGGTCACACTCAAGCATTTCCTTGGTGTGCTCGCCGATGTGCAGCTTGCCCAGGTCCTGGACGTTCGGCAGGCCTTCAAGGAACAGGATGCGCTTGATCAGCTTGTCCGCGTGTTTCATCTCGTCGATGGACTCGTGGTACTCGTGCTTGCCGAGCTTGTTCAGGCCCCAGTCTTCATACATGCGCGCATGCAGGAAGTACTGATTGATTGCGACCAGCTCATTGCCAAGGATTTTGTTGAGATGCTGGATGACTGTAACGTCGCCTTTCATGATGGGGTCCTGCCCTGTATTAGCTGTCTATAAGGCAGAGTTTGAGCCGCACAACTAAGAGTGTCAAACCTAAGTTATTGAATAATATATGAAAATTAATCGGAATAAGAATGTTTGTGTTCCGCGTCTAGCGCCTAAGCAATTGATTTTAAGACATAAAAAAACCGGACATGAGTCCGGTTCTTTGAGATTCGATAGTTATGCAGCTGTAAATTCCACTGGAAAGGGAATCGCAGCCTGGGCGGTTTGCACAGTGGTCAGGGTTTCGCGGACCACTTCCTTGGCAAGGGTCGCACATTTACCGCATTGGCTGGCAACGCCAGTGGCTTGGCGGACTTCCTTGTAGCTGCAGCATCCTTCATAGATCGCATCGCGGATTTGGCCATCGGTGACGCCAATGCAGAGGCAAACATACATAAGTGAAGACCGTCGCTCGTTTATGTTTTGAATGCGATGGATCTTAATGTTAACGAGAATGATTGTCAAAGTGCTTTGCCGAAGGTTTTTTCGGGGCTGACGAACGGTTTGCCCTCCGGTGCCATGCCCGGCATTTCGCCACTGCGATTTTTGCATTGAAGGGAGAAACGGTTGAGGACAGACAAAAAACGCAGTGTATGATGGCCGGTCTTTTCGAAACGGGTTTGTGTCACAGGGCTGTCGCCTGAGGGTGGCAGGCTGGCGCAAACCTGAGTTTTTACGTTACTACACCAGGAGATATCCAATGAGCGTACTCGTAGGCAAACAAGCCCCTGACTTCACCGTACCGGCCGTACTCGGCAATGGCGAGATCGTTGACAGCTTCACCCTGTCTTCGGCCATCAAAGGCAAATACGGCCTGGTGTTCTTCTACCCGCTGGACTTCACCTTCGTTTGCCCGTCGGAGCTGATCGCTCTGGACAACCGCATGTCCGAGTTCAAGGCGCGTAACGTTGAAGTGGTTGCCGTTTCGATCGACTCGCATTTCACCCACAACGCCTGGCGCAACACCCCGGTCAACAACGGCGGTATCGGCGAAGTCCGTTACACCATGGCTGCCGACATCAAGCAGGAAATCATGAAGGCCTACGACGTTCAGTCCGCTGACGGCGTTGCTTTCCGTGGCGCATTCCTGATCGACGACAAAGGCGTTGTCCGCTCGCAGATCATCAACGACCTGCCACTGGGCCGTAACATGGAAGAGCTGCTGCGTCTGGTAGACGCGCTGCAATTCCACGAAGAGCACGGCGAAGTCTGCCCTGCCAACTGGAAAAAAGGCGACAAGGGCATGAACGCTTCGCCAGAAGGCGTTGCTGCTTACCTGACCGAGCACGCCGCTGCTCTGTAAGGCACGCTCCAGGTACAAAAAAACCGGCCCTCGAGGCCGGTTTTTTTATGCGTGACACAATCTGAGCTGCTGGCTGGAACGCGACGCCGAACCTGTGGCGAGGGAGCTTGCTCCCGTTGGGCAGCTCAGCAGCCCTCGAACAGGCCTGCTGCACAGTCCAGCGGGAGCAAGCTCCCTTGCCACAGGTTTGCGTTCATACCAGGAGAATCGCGACAAATCAGTCGTCGAAATCTTCCCAGCCACCCATCTGCTTCCAGCGATTGACGATGCCGCAGAACAGCTCGGCCGTCTTCTCGGTGTCGTAGCGAGCCGAGTGGGCCTCGCGACCGTCGAAGTCGATATCGGCAGCCTGACAGGCCTTGGCCAGCACCGTCTGACCATAGGCCAGGCCGGCGAGGGTGGCCGTGTCGAAGCTGGAGAACGGGTGGAACGGGTTGCGCTTCATGTCCAGACGCGCGACGGCGGCGTTGAGGAAGCCCAGGTCGAAGCTGCTGTTGTGGCCGACCAAGATCGCCCGCTTGCAGCCGTTGGCCTTCAAGGCCTTGCGCACGCCACGGAAGATATCGTTCAGCGCAGTCTCTTCACTCACGGCCATGCGCAGCGGGTGATCAAGCTTGATCCCGGTGAACTCCAGTGCTGCTGCTTCGACGTTGGCGCCTTCGAACGGCTCGACCCGGAAGAAGTAGGTGTGATCCGGGTAGACAAAACCCTTTTCATCCATGGCGATGGTGGTCGCGGCGATCTCCAGCAGGGCGTCGGTGGCCGAGTTGAAGCCACCGGTCTCTACGTCGACGACCACCGGCAGGTAGCCACGGAACCGGGCCGCCATTGGATGACGCGAACCGCCTCCACCGCCTTGACCTTCCAGTTCGTCGTCGAAATGGTCTTCACTCACGCGTGTTCCTCCAGCAGGCGCCAGCGCAGTTTTTCACCGGCGCGCAGCGGGATAACGGTCAGCTCGCCAAACGGCAGGCTGGCAGGGGCGGTCCATTCTTCGCGGACCAGGGTGATGCGATCGGTGTTCGCCGGCAGGCCGTAGAAGCGCGGGCCGTTGAGGCTGGCGAAGGCTTCGAGCTTGTCCAGCGCATTGCGCTGTTCGAAGGCCTCGGCATACATCTCGATCGCCGCAAAAGCGGTGTAGCAACCGGCGCAACCGCAGGCGGCTTCCTTGGCGTGCTGGGCGTGGGGTGCCGAGTCGGTGCCGAGGAAAAACTTCTCGCTGCCGCCGGTAGCGGCGTCCAGCAGGGCTTCCTGGTGGGTGTTGCGCTTGAGGATCGGCAGGCAGTAGAAGTGCGGCCGAATCCCGCCCACCAGCATGTGGTTGCGGTTGTACAACAGGTGGTGGGCGGTGATGGTCGCGCCGACGTTGGCCGGGGCCGAGTTGACGAACTGCACGGCGTCAGCGGTGGTGATGTGCTCGAACACCACCTTCAAGGTCGGGAAACGCTCGACCACACGACGCATGTGCTCATCGATGAAGATTTTTTCGCGGTCGAACACGTCGACATCGCCACGCGTGACTTCACCGTGGATCAACAAAGGCATGCCCACTTCGGCCATGGCCTCGATCGCAGGGAAAATCTTGTCGATGCTGGTGACGCCAGAGTCCGAGTTGGTGGTCGCGCCGGCCGGGTACAGCTTGGCGGCGTGAACGAAACCGCTGGCCTTGGCCTGGCGAATTTCTTCAGGCTGGGTGCGGTCGGTCAGGTACAGCACCATCAGCGGTTCGAACTGGCTGCCGGCCGGGCGGGCCGCGAGGATCCGCTGGCGATAGCCGTCGGCTTCAGCCGCATTGCGAACTGGGGGTACCAGGTTGGGCATGATGATGGCGCGCCCGAAGGTGCGCGCGACATCCGCGACGGTATTGGTCAACACAGCACCATCGCGAAGATGAATATGCCAGTCGTCGGGACGCAGCAGGGTCAGGCGGTCGGACATGAGGGGATTCCAGGCGGGTCAAACTGAGGGGAATGCTACCGGAAAAGACTCTTGCAGGCACTCGCTATCAAGTTTTGCCGCAAGCTTCCGATATCCAACAGGTATGCCGTAATGTCGGTCTTTGTGTTGCAGAAGCCAGTGGAGCCTCCCGTGCGCCAGCGTTATTTAGCCTTGCTCAGTGTGTTTGCCAGCCTTCCCGCGATGGCGCTCACTTTCCAGACCCGTCTGGAGAGCATCGAGTGGACGGTCGAAGGCGACAAGTTCGAGTGCCGCCTGACTCAGCCGATCACTGACTTCGGCTCCGGGCAGTTCGTGCGTCGTGCGGGCGAGCAGGCGACGTTTCGGCTCAACGCCTATAACGCGATGATGGGCGGTGGTTCGGCGACCTTGCTGGCCGCCGCGGCGCCGTGGCAGCCAGGGCGCGAGGATATCAACTTGGGCACGGTGCGCATCGGCAGCGGCAACGTGTTGTTCAACAGCTCACAAGCCCAGGCCGGGCGTTTGATCAACGGCCTGATCGATGGCCGCAGCCCCGTGGTTCGGCATTCTTCGGGGGATGGCAGGGTATCGGAAGTGCGCCTGTTGCCGGTCAGGTTCAACAAGGCGTTTGCCGACTATCAGGGGTGCGTGGCCAAGCTGCTGCCGCAGAATTTCGATCAGGTGAAGCAGTCGCAGATCGGTTTCCCGGGTGGCGGCATCGACCTGGATGCGGCTGCCAAGGCCCAACTGAAGGTGATGCTCGAGTACATGAAGGCCGATCCGACGGTCAATCACATCGAACTCGACGGCCACTCCGATAACAGTGGCAATCGCCTCACCAACCGTGATCTGTCGCGGCGCCGGGCATTGGCCGTCATGGAGTTCTTCAAGGCCAATGGCATTCTGGAGTCGCAGATTACCCTGCGATTCCATGGCGAAAGTTATCCGCTGGCGCCCAATACCAACAATGCCAACCGCGCGAAAAATCGGCGGGTTGCCGTGCGCCTGGAGCGTGGCGCTGCGCCAGAACAAGTGGCTCCTCAAGCGCCTCAAGCCCCAAAGCCGGCCAATTCGGCAACGTCCTGACCGATCGGTCATCGTCGCGCCCTCGACAGAATCTGTCGCTTCGTCGTCATAAGCTGTCGCGCCACTGTAAATTATTCTGCATGAGCGGTAGACTTCACGGCTTTCCGTAGAACCCCGTGGAGTGATGGCATGGCGGACGTAAACAAGGTCGTTCTGGCGTATTCCGGCGGCCTGGACACTTCGGTGATCCTCAAGTGGCTGCAGGATACTTATAACTGTGAAGTCGTGACCTTCACCGCTGACCTGGGTCAGGGCGAAGAGGTCGAACCTGCACGCGCCAAGGCTCAGGCCATGGGCGTCAAAGAGATCTACATCGACGACTTGCGCGAAGAGTTTGTGCGCGATTTCGTCTTCCCGATGTTCCGCGCCAACACCGTCTACGAAGGCGAGTACCTGCTGGGTACGTCCATCGCACGTCCGCTGATCGCCAAGCGCCTGATCGAAATCGCCAACGAAACCGGCGCTGACGCCATTTCCCACGGCGCCACCGGCAAGGGTAACGACCAGGTTCGTTTCGAACTGGGCGCCTACGCCTTGAAGCCAGGCGTGAAAGTGATCGCTCCGTGGCGCGAATGGGACCTGCTGTCCCGTGAGAAGCTGATGGATTACGCTGAAAAGCATGCGATCCCGATCGAGCGTCATGGCAAGAAAAAATCGCCGTACTCGATGGATGCCAACCTGCTGCACATCTCCTATGAAGGCGGTGTGCTGGAAGACACCTGGACCGAGCACGAAGAAGACATGTGGCGCTGGACCGTCTCCCCGGAGAACGCTCCCGACAAGCCGCAGTACCTGGAACTGACCTACCGCAACGGCGACATCGTGGCACTGGACGGCGTCGAAATGACTCCGGCCACCGTGCTGGCGACCCTGAACCGTATCGGTGGCGAACACGGTATCGGTCGTCTGGACATCGTCGAGAACCGTTACGTGGGCATGAAATCCCGTGGCTGCTACGAGACCCCTGGCGGCACCATCATGCTGCGCGCCCACCGTGCGATCGAATCGATCACCCTGGACCGCGAAGTGGCTCACCTCAAAGACGAGCTGATGCCGAAATACGCCAGCCTGATCTACACCGGCTACTGGTGGAGCCCTGAGCGTCTGATGCTGCAACAGATGATCGATGCGTCCCAGGCACACGTGAACGGCGTCGTGCGCCTGAAGCTGTACAAGGGCAATGTGATCGTCACCGGTCGCAAGTCCGACGAATCGTTGTTCGATGCCAACATCGCGACCTTCGAGGAAGATGGCGGCGCCTACAACCAAGCCGACGCAGCGGGCTTCATCAAGCTCAACGCCTTGCGCATGCGCATTGCCGCGAACAAGGGCCGCAAGCTGTTCTGAGCCCTTTGAGCCTGTAAACGAACCGTGGCCCCGTCATCGATGGGGCCACGGTTTTTTTTCATTCCGAGAACTCGATTTTCAGGCTGATCTCGCGCAAGCAGGCCGAGAGCCGCCGTCGATGTTGGATTACCGGCCATTTGTCAGCGACCCCGGCTCCATGACCGTCACCCGTTGTGAACTTAAATCGTAGGCAACGCAGCAACGGGGGCCGCCTCGTTTGGTTCGCTGCCTGGAAAACTTGAGCAGGCACTCTTTCAGCGATTTTTCCAACGCCCGGTTGGTCAGCAATACGACCAGATCGGTCTTTCCTTCCTGGGGTTTTTTAACCTTGTCCAGCAAGGCGCTGAATTCCACTCGGCTGTTCATCCAGCGTGCGTCGATGATGTGCATGTCTTTCAATAACGCAGGCAAGCGAATGTGATTGAGCAGGCGGGCTTGTTCGGGTGGTGCCTGGGTGCTGCAAGATGAAGCGCCCGACCCTGGGGATTTCACCGCGGCGTTACTGTCCTGCGGATCGACTTCATCCATGGCCTTGAGGAAGTTTTCGTCTTTTTCAAAGTCCGAAGGCGAGTACAGCGACCGGTAATTGAAGTTGAGAGTGGCGAAGAAAAGGAACAATAGATAAAACGGAAAGCTGATCAGAAACCACACATAGATTTCTCTTTCATCGTTATCGAGGAATGGCAGAGAAATGGCGGCCGAAGTTTCAGACAGTGTTGCGAATGTCGCGATGAGCGTCATGGGGTTGGTCATTCGTTTCTTGAGTCTGGTCATATTGAATACTCATGGCTTTTGTCGATGCCCGCTTGATTGGTTTTGAGTTGAGATCATTGTTGTTGGGTTTCGATTTTTCGATTGGGTTAATAATTATCCATGCATGATTTTTTGCTGTAAGAGCAAGTAGATGCTCGGTGTGTGATATTTCCGGAGTTGATCTGGCAGCCCTGAAGTTCGGTTGCCTTTGATACAGCGATGCACGTGCCCACTGTTTTTTCAGGTCCGAACCGGAAGCAAACCGATACGCAAAACCACTGGCGCCATAAGGCAATCAAGGGGATACATTTTTCGCGACGTTGGGTTCGATGAAATTTTGTAAGATTAATCCGCGTTTCTTGTAGGGAATGTCTCTCGGTGCGGGTCGCCGGGTGGCGCGGCATGCCATGGGTGAAACGACTAGGCTATTGTGCGGGCTCTAAAAATTCGAACAGCGAAAATTGGACTTGCCCATGAATAAAGTGCTGATCGTGGATGATCACCCCGTCATTCGTCTTGCGGTGCGTATGCTGATGGAACGTCATGGCTACGAAGTTGTTGCGGAAACCGATAACGGGGTGGATGCATTGCAACTGGCGCGCGAATGCATGCCGGATATTGTCATTCTGGATATCGGGATACCCAAACTGGACGGGCTGGAAGTCATCGCGCGACTGTCATCGACGGCAATGCCGATGAAGGTGCTGATATTGACTTCCCAGGCACCGGGGCACTTTTCCATGCGCTGTATGCAAACGGGGGCTGCCGGCTATGTCTGCAAGCAGCAGGATCTCACCGAGTTGCTCAGTGCAATAAAGGCAGTGCTTTCCGGCTACAGCTACTTTCCCAATCAAGCCCTGCATACGGTGCGTGCAAGTTTGGGCAATGCCAGCGAGGCCGAAATGGTGGATCGTCTCTCCGGGCGAGAAATGATGGTGTTGCAACAGTTGGCCCGAGGCAAGACCAACAAGGAAATTGCCGATGGCATGTTTTTGAGCAACAAGACCGTCAGCACTTACAAGACGCGGTTGTTGCTCAAGCTCAACGCGCGTTCACTGGTCGATCTGATTGAGCTGGCTCAACGCAATGGAATAGTGTGACTTTATCGACGGAGACGATTGGCGATGAGCGCGCATTTATCGCAGTACGGCGCAATGAAAAAAGCCTCCGTAACGGAGGCTTTCAGGTGTCATAAGTCAAAATCGTAATCGGCCAATTGCTTTTGCAGTCGGCGCTCCTCCAGAAGATTGTCGATGGTGCGGCGCTTGCTCAGGTTGGTTTTCGCTACTTCGACCACCGGATCGGCATCATCAGCTTCAACGGCAGCGAATTCATCATCTACGTCCAATTGCTCTTTGCCAGTGCTCATTTAGTTACTCCAGGCTAAGACGGCCTTTGGCGCTCCTTATATCGACAATCCTACGGCGGGTAAAAAAGATTTTTTCAATCGGCGTATCGGTATTTTCAATAGCGCCTCAATCGTCGGAGGTCTTTTGCTTGTATTCGCACAAGTCTTCGATCCGGCAGCTGCCGCAGCGTGGCTTGCGGGCCAGGCACACATAGCGCCCGTGAAGGATCAGCCAGTGATGGGAATCGAGCAGGTATTGCCTGGGCACGAACTTCATCAATTTTTTTTCCACCTCGACCACATTCTTGCCCGGAGCAATGCCGGTGCGGTTGCTGACCCGGAAGATATGGGTGTCGACCGCCATCGTCAGCTGACGGAATGCCGTATTGAGCACCACGTTGGCGGTCTTGCGGCCCACGCCGGGCAGGGCTTCGAGCTCTTCGCGGGTTTGTGGCACTTCGCCCGCGTGACGCTCCACCAGCAAGCGACAGGTCTCGATCACGTTTTTCGCCTTGCTGTTGAACAAGCCGATGGTCTTGATGTATTCCGACAACCCTTCGACGCCCAGTGCGTGAATCGCAGCAGGTGTATTGGCGACGGGAAACAGTTTGGCCGTGGCTTTGTTGACGCCGACATCGGTCGATTGCGCCGAAAGAATCACCGCGATCAGCAACTCGAACGGTGATGAATAAGCCAGTTCAGTCTTCGGCTCCGGATTGTCTTCATGCAGCCTGCGGAATATTTCCAGACGTTTTGCGGCATTCATGGGCGGTGCGTTTCCTCGAAAACGATCATTGTTCAGATGTTGGACGGTGCCACGCCTGCCAGGCGGCGATCAACAGTCCCAGCAGAATGAAACCGCCAGGGGCCAGCGTGGCCAGGTGCAAGCCACCGTCGGCGCCCAACTGGCGCAGCACGCTCACGCCCACCATCAGGGCGCCGAATGCGCCACACAGGCGCAGGCGATCGCGCCAGGCAGTCCGCAAGAATCCGCCGTGCTCCAGCACGACACATTGCAACGCGATCAGCGCTGAATAAATCCCCATCTGTTGATGCCATTGCAGTGACCACACCTGCAGGCCGAGCTCTGCGCAAGTGGTCAGCGTGGCGGCGACGATCACGCTCGCCAGCACATGCGTCGTTGCCAGCAATCGCGAGCGCAACGCACTCATCACAGCGCCAAAGGCACTGACCACAACGATGAACATCAGGCATAGGCCCAGTGCACTCATCAGCGAGCCGGTGGCGCCGACCAGCGGGGCAAGCATCAAGGCGTGCTGCAACGGCGGTGATTTACTCATGGGAAGGCCCCTCGAGCAGTGATTGCCGGTGTGTGTCGAAATAGCGAAGCGCATCGTGGGTGGCGTTGATCACGGCTCTGGAGGTGATGGTCGCCCCGGCGATCTGGTCGAATTGTCCCTGGTCTTTCTTCAAGGCCCAGCCTTTGTCGTCCGGCTCGACGAGGGATTTTCCGGAAAACAGCGAGAGCCATGCATTGGGCCATTCGGCGATCCTGGCGCCCAGCCCCGGCGTTTCGGTCTGTTCGAGGGTCTTGACCCCGAGCAGCCTGCCATTGAGATCGATGGCGATCAGCAACTCGATGCTTGCCGCATACCCCATCGTCTGGCTGCGCAGTAACACGGCGGTGGCGTGGCCGGTCCGGGTCGCGCGCCATCCGCCCTGCAGCGTACTGGTGCCCAACGCGGTGTCGTCCAGGCTGAGCGGTTGTTCCAGCGGCAAGTTGTCGTAGCTGTCGCGGGGCAGCAGGTCCAGCAGTTTGTCACTGTCGATCAGGCGTTGTTCTGCCGCAATGCGTGGCGCGCTGTTGTACTGCGCGACGTAGCTCAGCCCGATCCCCAGAGCGGCCAGCAACGCCAGAACGAAAACGCTCGATCCGCGGTTCATGGTGCGGTCCGCTCCTGCCGGGTGGCGACAAGGCGCTCCAGCGCCGGCACACCGAGGTTCATCAACAGCACGGCAAAGGCCACCCCATCCGGGTAACCGCCCCATGTGCGAATCACATAGGTCAGCAGCCCGACGCCGGTTCCGAACAACAGTCGCCCGCCAGGTGCCTTCGCGCCGGATACCGGTTCGGTGACGATGAAAAACGCGCCCAGCATGCTGGCGCCGCTGAGCAGATGAAACAGCGGCGAGCCATTGGAGTCCGATCCCGAGCCGTTCCAGCGCAACAGGCTGATGATGAACAGGCTGGCAAGCATGCCGACCGGCGCATGCCAGCTGATGACTTGTCGCTGCAGCAGAAATGCGCCGCCCGCCAGAAATGCCAGGTTGACCCATTCCACCCCCCGTCCACCGAAGTGGCCGAACGCCTGGTTGCTCGAGAACAGTTCGTCCATGGTCAGGCTTTTGTTGATCCGCAGGCTGTCCAGCGCCGTGGCGCGGACCCAGGCATCGGGTGCATGGCCGAAGCCGAACACCTGTTGCAGACCGCCCCACAGATCCATGCCGTGGGCCGCGGGCCATTGGGTCATCTGTTGGGGAAAAGTCACCATCACCAGGGCAAAACCGAGCATCGCCGGGTTGAATGGGTTGCTGCCGACACCGCCGTACAGGTGCTTGCCGAACAGCATGGCCGAGGCGACGGCACTGACCGTCAGCCACCAGGGGCAGTAGGGCGGTAACGCAAGGGCCAGCAGCGTTGCGCTGACGAGGGCACTGCCATCGCTCAACGTCGGCTTGAGCGCCCGCTTGCGCAAGTGCAGCACCGCGGCTTCCACGACCAAGGCACCGGCGCTCGCCAGCAGCAGATTGATCAACACCCCCCAGCCGTATAGCCAGAACAACGCCAGCATGCCAGGCAGGGTCGCCAGCAGCACCGTTTTCATCGCCTGCTGCAGGCGTGTGTCGACCGACTCAAGGGGTTGCATGGGCGTCCACCTGGCGTTCGGCTTCGCGCACGGCGAGTTCCAGGGCTTCTAACTGCGCGGTGGAGGCTTGGGCGGCCTGGGCTTTTTTCAGTTCGGAGCGACGCATGGCCAGCTGGATCTTCGCCCGATTCAAATCGGCGTTCTTTGCTGAAGCGGTCACGGGAGCAATCGCTGGTGCAGGCGGCGCGCTGCGTTCCAACTGCGCCAAGGCCTGTTCGGCGGCTTCGAACTGTTGTTGCAGCACAATCAACTGCGACTGCTGCTCGAAGGTCGGCGGGTGGCCGAACGCCTTGAGGGATTTGGTCAATTGCGCGCGGCTCATCGCCACATCGATCCTGGCTTTCTTCAAGGCGGCATCGGCGTTGGCCGCTTTCTGCGCCCGAACTCGCTCAAGGGCCGCCTGCACCGGATCGAGGCTGACTTCATTGGGCTGAACGGCCCGTTGGGCGCGGGCCTGACGTTCGGCGATTTTCTGTTGTTCTTCCCTTTGCAAACGGGCATTGCGTTGCTCGAAGCGGCGCCGCGCGTGATTGCGCTTGGCGACCCTGGCCCGTTGCTCTTCAAGGCTGAACGCCATGCCACCGACAATCGGCAGCACCGTGGCCGTCGGCAGCGGGCGCATCTCGATACAGTCCACCGGGCAGGGCGCCACGCACAGATCGCAACCGGTGCACTCATCGATGATCACCGTGTGCATCAGCTTGGCGGCACCGACGATGGCATCCACCGGGCACGCCTGGATGCATTTGGTGCAGCCGATGCACTCGGCTTCGCGAATGTAGGCGATCTGCGCCGGTGCTGAACCCCGGCTGACATCCAGCTCCAACACCGGCACGTTCAGCAGTTCGGCCAGGGCGTTGATGGTTTCTTTACCGCCCGGCGGGCACTTGTTGATTGGCTCGCCACTGGCGATGCCTTCGGCGTAAGGCTTGCATCCGGGATGCCCGCACTTGCCGCATTGGGTCTGCGGCAACAGGGCGTCGATGCGTTGAATCAGACTCATGTTTTGATCAGTCCGGTGAATCCGAGAAAAGCCACTGCGATCAGTCCGGCACCGATCAGGTCGATGGGCAGGCCGCGAAAAGGCAGGGGAATATCATTGTCGAGTGTGCGTTGACGCAAGTCGCTGAACAGACTGAGCACCAGCCAGAACCCGAGCCCGGCCCCCAGGCTCAGGGCGGCCGCAGCCAACCAGCCTTTGTCGTTCTGCACACTGAGCAGCGCCAGCCCGAGCACGCCGGCGTTGCCCAGCAACAGCGGCCACAACCCCTCGAACGACAGTGTTGAGAACAGCCGCGACAGGCCGCTAAGCAGCGGAGCGATCAGCAGCACGCTCAGGGGCAGCAATACAAACAGGCGCAACCCAGTGATCTGCAGCGGCACCAGCAACCAGTGATAGAGCGCATGACCAAGTACACCGACGATCAGCATCAGGCAGGTGGTCGCGATGCCCAGGGCATGAACCTGCCGACGTCGGGCCGCCAACAACGGATCGACACCCAGCGGCCAGTGCAACGCGAGGTTGTTGATCAGGGCGGTGCTGACAAGCATTAGCAGTGCTTCGGTCATGATCGTGCCGGCGTTTGTAGGAGCGAGCTTGCTGGCGATGGACTCAAGGCCGCTGTGTTCAACCTGTGGCCACGCATTATCGTTGACGACCATCGCGAGCGAGCTCGCCCCCACAGGGAATGGGCTGACGCTCAGGCATTATCCGGCAAGGACGGAGGGTGGGCCAGACATGAAAATCCCACAGTCGCGTCAGGCACGACTGTGGGATCGGGTTACCGCGTTGCCTTACTTGATCCGCTGACCAGGCTTGGCGCCGCTGTCCGGGCTCAACAGGTAGATTTCTTCACCGCCGGGACCTGCCGCCATCACCATGCCTTCGGAGATGCCGAACTTCATTTTCCGTGGCTTGAGGTTGGCGATCATCATGGTCAGGCGACCATCGAGCTTGGACGGATCCGGGTAGGCGCTCTTGATCCCGGAGAACACGTTGCGTTGTTCGTCGCCGATGTCCAGGGTCAGGCGCAACAGTTTGTCGGCGCCTTCCACGTGTTCGGCCTTGACGATCAGCGCCACGCGCAGGTCGACTGCGGCAAAGGTGTCGAAGTCGATTTCCGGCGACAGCGGGTCCTTGGCCAGCTCGCCGTTGCCGGCGGGTTGGGCCTGGCCGGTGTCGGTCTGACTGGCGGTCAGGTCTTCTTTCGAAGCGTCGGTCATGGCTTGCACCTTGACCGGGTCGATCCGGGTCATCAACGGCTTGAACTCGTTCAACGGGTGATTGGCCAGCCAGATCTGATGGTCGTTCCAGGTCAGTGGCGCGACGTTCAGGAACGCCTCTGCGTCGGCAGCCAGCAGCGGCAGCACAGGCTTGAGGAAGATCACCAGTTGACGGAACAGGTTGACGCCGGTGGCGCAGATGGCCTGCACCTCATCCTGCTTGCCTTCCTGTTTGTTCAGCGACCACGGCGCCTTGTCGGCGATCCAGGCGTTGGCGCGGTCGGCCAGGGCCATGATTTCGCGCATGGCACGGGCGAAATCGCGGGCTTCATAGGCGTCGGCGATGCCTGGCGCAGCAGCCAGGAAGGCTTCGGTCAGTTCCGGCGCGGCGTTGGTGTCGACCATCAGGCCGCCATTGCCCTTGTGGATGAAACCGGCGCAACGGCTGGCGATGTTGACGACTTTTCCCACCAGGTCGGAGTTGACCTTCTGCACGAAGTCTTCGAGGTTCAGGTCCAGGTCGTCGACGCCACGGCTGAGCTTGGCCGCGTAGTAGTAGCGCAGGTATTCCGGCGACAGGTGGTCCAGGTAGGTGCGGGCCTTGATGAAGGTGCCACGGGACTTGGACATTTTCTGACCGTTGACGGTCAGGTAGCCATGCACGTTGATGCCGGTCGGCTTGCGGTAGCCCGCGCCTTCGAGCATGGCTGGCCAGAACAGGGCGTGGAAGTTGACGATGTCCTTGCCGATGAAATGGTACAGCTCGGCGGTGGAGTCCTTGCCCCAGAACGCTTCGAAGTCCAGCTCCGGCGTGCGGTCGCACAGGTTCTTGAAGCTGGCCATGTAGCCGATCGGCGCATCGAGCCACACGTAGAAGTATTTGCCCGGCTCATCGGGAATTTCGAAACCGAAATACGGCGCATCGCGGGAGATGTCCCACTGTTGCAAGCCGGCGTCCAGCCATTCGGCGATCTTGTTCGCCACGGCGTCTTGCAGGGTGCCGCTGCGGGTCCAGGTTTGCAGCATTTGCTGGAAGTCCGGCAACTTGAAGAAGAAGTGCTGGGAATCCTTGAGCACCGGGGTGGCGCCGGAGATTGCCGACTTCGGATCCTTCAGATCGGTCGGGGCATAGGTAGCGCCGCATTTCTCGCAGTTGTCACCGTACTGGTCTTCTGTGCCGCATTTCGGGCAGGTGCCCTTGATGAAGCGGTCGGCCAGGAACATTTTCTTTTCCGGGTCGAAATACTGGGTGATCGAGCGGGTGGCGATGTGCCCGGCGTCGCGCAGCTTCAGGTAGATATGGCTCGACAGCTCACGGTTTTCTTCGGCGTGAGTGGAGTGGAAGTTGTCGAAGTCCACCAGGAAGTCGGCAAAGTCGGCGCTGTGTTCAGCCTGGACGTTGGCGATCAGTTGTTCCGGGGTGATGCCTTCCTTTTCCGCGCGCAGCATGATCGCCGAACCGTGGGCGTCGTCGGCGCAGACATAAATGCATTGGTTGCCGCGGTGCTTCTGGAAGCGTACCCACATATCGGTCTGGATGTATTCCAGCATATGGCCAAGGTGAATCGAACCATTGGCATAGGGCAGGGCGCTGGTGACGAGGATCTTGCGTGGCTCGGACATGGGGCTCGGCTACTTGATGAAACGGAGGTCGGCCACTATAAAGCGGTGGCGTTAATTTTTCACCCTGTGCGCCTGTTTCATTGGAGGAGCGACCTATGGGGGGGCTTGCCGGCGATAACGGTCTTGAGTACGTCATCGCCGGCAAGCCGTGCTCCTGCAGAGGACGTTCTTTTTCGCCATCCCGCCCGACGATCAGAACAGGTACGATACCTGCCTGATTTTCCAGTCTCGTTATCGGAGTTGCCCATGAGCGCCGTCAATCGCGCAGCGGTGGAAGCCGTCCTTCGTCAGTACACCGACCCTTACCTGAACCAGGACCCGGTCAGCGCCGGATGCGTGCGCAGCATCGATGTCCAGGGTGATCGCGTCAGCGTCCAGCTGGAGCTGGGCTACGCCGCCGGCCTGTTCAAGAGTGGCTGGTCACAGATGCTGCAAATGGCCATCGAAGGCCTCGATGGCGTAGCGTCGGCCCGGGTCGACATCACCAGCGTGATCGCCCCGCACAAGGCCCAGGCACAGATCCCGGGCCTGGCCAACGTCAAGAACGTGGTGGCCGTGGCGTCCGGCAAGGGCGGCGTGGGCAAATCCACCACCGCTGCCAACCTGGCGTTGGCCCTGGCCCGCGAAGGCGCCAAAGTGGGCATCCTCGATGCGGACATCTACGGCCCGAGCCAGGGCATCATGTTCGGCATCACCGAAGGCACCCGCCCACAGATCAAGGAACAGAAGTGGTTCGTGCCCATCGAGTCCCACGGCGTCGAAGTGATGTCCATGGCCTTCCTGACCGATGACAATACGCCGATGGTCTGGCGCGGGCCGATGGTCTCCGGCGCCTTGCTGCAACTGGTGACCCAGACCGCGTGGGGCGACCTGGATTACCTGGTCATCGACATGCCGCCAGGCACCGGCGACATTCAACTGACCCTGGCGCAGAAAGTGCCGGTGGCCGGCGCGGTCATTGTCACCACGCCACAGGACCTGGCCCTGCTCGACGCGCGCAAGGGCGTGGAAATGTTCCGCAAGGTCAACATCCCGGTGTTGGGCGTGGTGGAAAACATGGCCGTGCACATCTGCTCCAATTGCGGACATGCCGAGCATCTGTTCGGTGAGGGCGGTGGGGTGAAACTGGCCAACCAGTACGGCGTCGAGTTGCTGGCTTCGCTGCCGCTGTCGATGGTCATCCGCGAACAGGCCGATGGCGGCAAGCCAACGGTCATCGCCGAGCCGGACAGCCAGATCGCCATGGTCTACCAGGAGCTGGCCCGCCACGTCGGCGCGCGGATCGTGTTGCAGGAAGCGTTGTCGCCGGCAATGCCGAACATCAGCATCAGCGACGATTGATGCTCTGAAACACAATCTACTGTGGGAGCCAGCCTGCTGGCGATAGCGGAGTTACATTCAACTGATTTGTTGACCTTAGCCACCGCAATCGCCAGCAGGCTGGCTCCCACATTGGTTTTATGGGGTGTCTTTAAATGCGCAATCCGCCATCCATTTCCAGAATCCGGCCGGTGTAGTAGTCGTTCTCGAAAATATACGCCGCCGAATGGGCGATCTCCTCGGGCTTGCCCATGCGCTTGAGCGGAATCCCCGAAGTCATCTTCTCCAGCGCTTCGGGCTTCATGCCCAGGGTCATCTCGGTTTCGATGAAGCCCGGTGCGATGCCGGCCACGCGAATGCCGTAGCGCGCCAGTTCCTTGGCCCAGGTCACGGTCGCGGCGGCGACACCGGCCTTGGCGGCGGAGTAGTTGGTCTGGCCGACGTTGCCGGCGCGGGAAATCGACGAGATATTGATGATCGCGCCGCTGTTGTTCAGCTCGACCATTTTCGCCGCGACTTCACGGGTGCACAGGAACACGCCGGTCAGGTTGACGTCGATGACCGCCTGCCACTGGGCCAGGCTCATCTTGGTCATTTCGCCATCCTTGACCTTGAGCAGCAGACCGTCGCGCAGGATGCCTGCGTTGTTGATCAGACCATGGATCGCGCCAAAGTCTTGAGCGACCTGCGCGACCATGTGGGTCACCTGCTCTTCGTTGGCGACATTGCACAGGTAGGCGCGGGCTTCTGCACCCGCGGCCTTGCACGCGGTCACGGCGGCATCGAGCTTCTCCTGGTTCAGATCCACCAGGGCCAGCTTCGCGCCCCTGGCCGCGAAATACTCGGCCATGGAGCGGCCTAAACCCTGGCAACCGCCAGTGATAATGATTACTTTGTCAGTGAGTTGCATTCGCATGCCCCGGTAGCAGGTCTGAGTTGGTTTCCTTCTCGAGCCCCTCTCGATCTGCGCCCGACGTGGCCTGGCTGCACATGAGAACTGCCCTGATGGCGAGCTGGAACTTTCACCCAGTCGCCCGTCCGTTTTTCTGACGGATTCTATAAAAGGAGTCATAAATTGAGCGTTGAAGTTGCCAAGCATGCCCGAGAATTGCTGCTCAAGGAATACCGTGGCGTCCTGTCGACGCTCTCCAAGGCCATGCCCGGTTTTCCGTTCGGCTCCGTCGTTCCTTATTGCCTGGACGAGCAGGGCCGGCCGTTGATCCTGATCAGTCGCATCGCCCAGCACACCCATAACCTGCAGAAGGCCCCCAAGTGTTCGCTGCTGGTGGGCGAGCGCGAGGCCGAAGATGTGCAGGCTGTGGGCCGTCTGACCTACCTGGCCGAAGCGCACAGGATCGAGGACCAGGCCGCCATTGAAGCGGCCGCTGAGCGCTACTACCGTTATTTCCCCGATTCACAGAACTACCATAAGGCCCACGATTTCGATTTCTGGGTGCTGCAGCCGGTGCGTCACCGCTACATCGGCGGTTTTGGCGCCATCCACTGGATCGACAACCTCACCTTAGTCAACCCGTTCGCCGGCAAGGCCGAAGCGAGCATGATCGAGCACATGAATGCCGATCACGCCAAGGCCATCGCCCATTACGTGGATCTGGCGCGATTGCCGAAAACCGCACCGGCGCAAATGGTCGGTATCGACAGCGAAGGCATGCACCTGCGCATCGGCCAGGGCGTGTATTGGTTGCCGTTCCAAGCCCCGTGTAATACGCCGACACAAGTTCGCGAAGCCTTGGTTTTCCTGGCTCACGCCGAGCAGTGGCCGAAAAATGAAGTGGCCGATGCTTGAATTCACGAAAGGGCGACGTCATCTAAGGTGAACTGGCAAGGCATTCTTGCGTTGAGGAACCATTTGATGCGCCCTTTTTTGTTGCTCTTTCTGCTGTTTCCGGTGCTGGAGCTGTTCGTATTCGTCAAAGTGGCCGGTGCCATCGGGTTTTTCCCGGCCCTGCTGCTGATCATTCTCGGCTCGATGTTCGGTATTTTCGTCCTGCGGGTCGCTGGCCTGGCCACGGCGCTGCGTGCCCGTGAAAGCCTGAACCGCGGCGAGCTGCCGGCCCAGACCATGCTTGAAGGCCTGATGCTGGCACTGGCCGGTGGCCTGTTGATCCTGCCGGGCTTCATCAGCGACGTGGTCGGCCTGATCATGCTGCTGCCGGTCACTCGCCGCCTGCTGGCCAACAAGATGCGCCAGCGTGCCGAGGAACAGGCGATCCGCCAGCGTGCGTTCGCCGATGACCTCCAGCCCCGTGGCGGCCCATCGCCACGAGAGCCACTGGGCCGCGAGCCCAATGTGATCGAGGGCGAGTTCGAACACCGCGACAGCAAGTAGCTTCTCCCATGACACGGCACCCTTGGGTGCCGTGATCGTTTGCGCGGTATCGAGGTGAAAATTTTTCGATCCCCGCCCTTGTAATAAGCTTATGCGCCCTTATGTAACGGTCACCGCAAGGTTTCTGGCAATCACGCCAGGCAGACTTCCGCGGTTCGCTCGACGAACCGCACCCGGCACCGCCGGACTTTGTTAAACCCGCCGGGACTACACCGGCCGATGAAAACCACAATTAGGAGAGATCGACAATGAAGCTTCGTCCTCTGCATGACCGCGTCGTCATCCGTCGCAGCGAAGAAGAAAAGAAAACCGCTGGCGGTATCGTCCTGCCAGGTTCGGCTGCCGAAAAAGCCAACAGCGGCGAAATCCTCGCTGTAGGCAGCGGCCGCGTACTGGAAAACGGTGAAGTGCGCGCACTGTCCGTAAAAGTGGGCGACAAGGTTGTGTTCGGTCCTTACTCCGGCAGCAACACTGTGAAAGTCGACGGCGAAGACCTGCTGGTAATGGCTGAGAACGAGATTCTCGCTGTTATCGAAGGCTGATTACCCGCTCATTTTCCCGCTACTACAAAGTATTTAAGGAATATCGATCATGGCTGCTAAAGAAGTTAAATTCGGCGATTCCGCCCGCAAGAAAATGCTCACCGGTGTCAACGTCCTGGCTGACGCAGTAAAAGCGACCCTCGGCCCGAAAGGCCGTAACGTGATCATCGAGAAGAGCTTCGGCGCTCCGACCATCACCAAGGACGGCGTTTCCGTAGCCAAAGAAATCGAACTGGAAGACCGTTTCGAAAACATGGGCGCGCAGCTGGTCAAAGACGTTGCCTCCCGTGCCAACGATGACGCAGGCGACGGCACCACCACCGCTACCGTTCTGGCTCAATCGATCGTCAACGAAGGCCTGAAAGCCGTCGCTGCCGGCATGAACCCGATGGACCTCAAGCGCGGTATCGACAAGGCGACCATCGCCATCGTCAAAGAGCTGAAGTCCCTGTCCAAGCCATGCGCCGACACCCGCGCCATCGCTCAGGTAGGCACCATCTCCGCCAACTCCGACAGCTCCATCGGCGACATCATTGCCGAAGCCATGGAAAAAGTCGGTAAAGAAGGCGTGATCACCGTTGAAGAAGGCTCGGGCCTGGAAAACGAACTGTCGGTTGTAGAAGGCATGCAGTTCGACCGTGGCTACCTGTCCCCGTACTTCGTCAACAAGCCAGAGACCATGGTCGCTGAGCTGGACGGCCCGCTGATCCTGCTGGTCGACAAGAAGATCTCGAACATCCGCGAAATGCTGCCAGTGCTGGAAGCCGTTGCCAAAGCCGGCCGCCCACTGCTGATCGTGGCCGAGGACGTTGAAGGCGAAGCCTTGGCGACTCTGGTTGTGAACAACATGCGTGGCATCGTCAAAGTCGCAGCCGTCAAGGCTCCAGGCTTCGGCGACCGTCGCAAGGCCATGCTGCAGGACATCGCCGTCCTGACCGGCGGTACCGTAATCTCTGAAGAGATCGGCCTGAGCCTGGAAAGCACCACCCTGGAGCACCTGGGTAACGCCAAGCGCGTGACCCTGTCCAAGGAAAACACCATCATCGTTGACGGTGCTGGCGTACAGGGCGACATCGAAGCACGCATCGCTCAGATCCGTGCCCAGGTTGCCGAGACTTCCTCGGACTACGACCGTGAAAAACTGCAAGAGCGTCTGGCCAAGCTGTCCGGCGGCGTTGCAGTGATCAAGGTTGGCGCCGGTTCCGAAGTTGAAATGAAAGAGAAGAAAGCCCGCGTTGAAGACGCCCTGCACGCTACCCGTGCAGCCGTTGAAGAAGGCGTGGTGCCTGGCGGTGGCGTGGCCCTGATCCGTGCCCTGCAGGCACTGACCGAACTCAAAGGCGACAACGCCGATCAGGACGTGGGTATCGCTGTACTGCGTCGTGCTATCGAAGCACCGCTGCGTCAGATCGTTGCCAACTCCGGCGACGAGCCAAGCGTAGTGGTCGACAAGGTCAAGAACGGCCAAGGCAGCTTCGGCTACAACGCCGCGACTGGCGAGTACGGCGACATGATCGAAATGGGTATCCTGGACCCAACCAAGGTCACCCGTTCGGCTCTGCAAGCTGCAGCGTCCATCGGTAGCCTGATCCTGACGACCGAAGCGGCCATCGCTGATGCACCGAAGAAAGAAGGTGCAGCTAGCGGCGGTATGCCAGACATGGGCGGCATGGGTGGCATGGGCGGCATGATGTAAGCCAGCCTTACCCCTGTACTGAAAAACCCCGCCTGCGAAAGCAGGCGGGGTTTTTTATTGCTGATGAATCAAGGTCCGCATCGATCCATTGTGGGAGCGGGCTTGCTCGCGAAGACGGTGGGTCAGCCAACATCAATGGAGGCTGACCCACCGTCTTCGCGAGCAAGCCCGCTCCCACATTTCGATCTGTGTATCAGGCGCTGACGGGTTCTGCCTTGGTCACTTGCTCCAGCCTGTCCGCCGGCCGATACAGAATCCAGTAATACGATCCCAGGCAAATCAGCCAGCAGAACACCGCCGTCCACACGTTATGTGAGAAAAAGTGCGCCCCCTGCATCATCCGTCCGATGGAAAACACCGAACCCAGGGCGAAGGCAAAGATGAACGCGGCGCGAGCCAATCGCGGGCGACGGTCACGCAACACGAAAAACAGCGCGAACAGTGTGAATCCGGTAGCCGCATGGCCACCCGGCCAGCAGCGGCCGGGCTTGTCAGTGTGCGGGCGCGGGCTGAGCAATTCACTGTAGGTCTCATGGCCGCCAAATTGTTCAAGGCTCCACGGACATTGCACTGCCGTCACGGCTTTCATGGGCGTGACGAAGGAGGTAGCCAGTCCCAGGGACAGGACCAGGCAGCCCATTTCCCGCTTGAACGGTTTGAGCCGGTCGATGAAGAACGAACCGATGAAACCGAGAATGGCCAATACCGAGAAGGCGATGACCACTTGCTTGGCGCGGTCATGCAGGATGGTCTCGAGAAAGTAACTATGGCGTCCGATGAAGTCACCGGCCGCCGGGTCGTAGAACAGTCGGGCCAGGTCCATGTCCAGTGAGGTCAGCTCGAGCAGTACCAGAATGATTGCCGCAACGGCGGGTATTCCCAGGCATGCCCGGAGATTGAGCCGGCGCGAGGCAGGGCGGATAACGGTCGAAACCATGGTATTTCCTGGGTGATTAAAATGATCTGATGGGCGCAACCGCGTGGAGTCTGTCCCCGCGGCTGTCGTGAGCCTGTGAACCGATAGTGAAAAACTCGTTAAGGCCCGACTGTTTTCTTCTGCGTCTGGCGAGCGCACACAATCCTAGCCGTCAGCCACACTAGGCCTTAAGCTGCGCGGGCCAAGACGGCCGTTACTGTATACGGAGAAGTTGTCCATGCGAATTCTAGTGGTTGAAGACAATCGCGATATCCTCGCCAATCTGGCTGATTACCTGGGGCTCAAGGGCTACACGGTCGATTGCGCACAGGACGGTTTGTCGGGCCTGCACTTGGCAGCCACCGAGCATTACGACCTGATCGTGCTCGACATCATGCTGCCCGGCATCGACGGCTATACCCTGTGCAAACGCCTGCGCGAAGATGCCCGCCGTGATACGCCGGTGATCATGCTCACCGCTCGCGATCAGCTGGACGATCGGTTACAGGGCTTCAAGTCCGGCGCCGACGATTACCTGATCAAACCCTTCGCCCTGTCGGAGTTGGCGGCGCGAGTCGAAGCGGTCATGCGCCGTTCTCAGGGGGGCGGCCGTCGTACTTTGCAAGTCGCAGACCTGAGCTACGATCTGGACACCCTGGAAGTCACCCGCGAAGGCCGACTGCTCAAGCTCAACCCGGTCGGCCTGAAGTTGCTGGCGGTATTGATGCAGAAAAGTCCTCACGTCCTGCGCCGGGAAATTCTCGAAGAAGCCCTGTGGGGTGATGACTGCCCCGACAGTGACAGCCTGCGCAGCCATGTTCATCAATTGCGCCAGGTGATCGACAAGCCGTTCGCCAAGCCCTTGCTGCAGACCGTGCATGGCGTGGGGTATCGCCTGGCCGAGGGGCGTGATGGAGTTTAAACAGAGCCTTGCCCAACGGATCATCATTGCCTTTGCGCTGATGAGCGCGCTGGTGGCGGGCGCCTTTGCCATGGGCATTGTCGCGACTGTGCACCTGGTCGAGGAAAAACTGATTTCGGCCGGGCTGGGCGGCGATTTGCAGCGTTTGCTGTTGATGGACAATGTCTCGGACTGGAGCCATCGCCCCGAGCCGGACCAGTTGTTCTATTTCAGCGGCGGGCCAGGTGATTTCGAGCTGCCCAAGGATTTGCGCCACCTGGACTCGGGCTTTCACGAGGTATTTCGCGAGCATTTGTCCTATCACGCGATGGTCGAAATCGTTGACGGGCGGCGCTACGTGCTGCTGCAGGACCAGAGCGACTTCGAAGAGCGTGAGCGGGTGCTGTTTGCCGTGGTGTTGGTGGGTTTCGTGCTCAGCCTGGCGCTGGCGGTGTTCCTCGGTTGGGTCCTGGCGCGCAAGGTGATGGCGCCGGTTGTGCGACTGGCTCGTCAGGTGCGCCACCGCGATCAGTTGCTTGGACTGGCGCCTCCCTTGGCGCCGGACTACGCTGCTGATGAAGTGGGTGAGCTGGCAGTGGCCTTCGATGCGACCCTGGGGCGCCTGCGCCAGGCCTTGACCCGGGAGCGGTTGTTTACCAGTGACGTCAGTCACGAACTGCGTACGCCGTTGATGGTGCTCGCCAGTTCCTGCGAACTGCTGCTGGAAAACCCCGGCATCGATCCGCGCGGCCGCAACCAGGTCGAGCGGATTGCCCGCGCCAGTGAAGAAATGCGTGAATTGGTGCAGACCTTCCTGATGCTGGCCCGCGCTCAGCGCGAGGACGCCAGCATGTCGCCCCAGCAATCGGTGAACCAGGTGGCCGGTGGGCTGCTCAGTCTGTGGCGCGAGCCGATCGAGGCCAAGGGGCTGCAACTGATCTTTGAGGCCGGCGAACCGCAGGACACCCGATATAACGCGACTCTGCTGCACGCCGTCATGGGCAATCTGCTGCGTAATGCGCTGCATTACACCGAGCAGGGATTCATCCGCCTGACCTTGACCCGCAGCGGTTTCACGGTAGAGGACAGCGGTGTCGGCATTCCCGAGGAAAAGCGCGAGGCAATGTTCGAGCCGTTCGTGCGTGGCACAGAAAAACGCGGCGAAGGGCTGGGGCTTGGGCTGTCGCTGGTGCAACGGATTTGCGAAAACCAGGGCTGGACCGTCAGCCTGACCACCATGGAGCCCAATGGTTGTCGTTTTCAGGTGGAATTGCAGGCATCCGGGACTCGTTGATCGGCTGGCGATAACGGGCTGGGCGGGTGATGTGTCTTGTAAAATCTTGCAACGTTTCGGGTCATTTCATCACGAAGTTTTCACAAAGGCATGACCTGACAGTCACACGGCGCTACCTAAGGTAGTTGTGATTTGTATCCAGGAGACCTAGAAAATGGCCGGTCCGATCAAGCTTGATTTTTCCGAAAAATATGACGATCAGCACGCCCAGCGCTACCTGCGAAAACACCAGGATGGCCTGGGGCGGCGGTTGTCTCATTGGCGCGATGTGCAGTTGGCGCGAAAGGCGCTGACCCTGGTTGGAGAGCCCGGTCTGGTGCTCGATCTGCCCTGCGGCGCCGGACGCTTCTGGCCGATGCTGGCCGAAAAACCCAACCGTGTGATCATCGGTGCTGACAATTCAGAGTCCATGTTGAAGATCGCTACACAGGCACAACCGGCCGATGTGGTGAAACGGGTACAACCCTTGCACACCTCTGCATTCGACATCGCGTTACCCGATAACGCCGTCGACAGTATATTTTGTATGCGTTTGCTTCATCACATTGGTGAGGCCGAGCATCGGCTGGCGATTCTGCGCGAATTCGAACGTGTCAGTCGAGACAGCGTGATTCTTTCGCTGTGGGTGGACGGCAATTTCAAGGCCTGGAAACGCAAGCGCGCGGAAAAAACCCGTGGGCAGGAAGGTTACCAAAACAGATTTGTGTTACCTGCTGCTACGGTAGAAAAAGAATTTGAGCAGGCCGGGTTTCGAATTCAGGAACGACTGGACTTTATTCCGCTCTATGCCATGTGGCGAGTTTACGTATTACGCAAGAGGTAACAGGATGGCAGTGCAGTATGCAGCAGGATCGGATGCCGGTTCCCAGGACCGTTTCGACTATTTCTGGAATCAACGCGGTGAGTGGGTTGAAGAACCCAATGTTCGCCGTGGCGGGGAAAGTGGCGTTCAGCGGGTCATGGGCAGCGATGGTCAATTGATCTACGTGAAACGCCAGACCGGACACATCCATCGCACGCTGCTGCACCCATTTGGCCGGCCGACGGTATTGCGTGAACGCGATGCACTGACGGGCGTCAGCAAGCTCGGTGTTCGTGTCCCTGAAATCGTGTTTTGTGGTGCACAACGCGATCCGGTGCACAAATGGCGAGCGCTGCTGGTGACCAAATCACTGGACGGCTTCCAGGAAATCGAGCAGTGGTATGCCGGTGGTGGTCGTGAGCGTTACGGTGAGGCGGTGCATGATCGTGTGTTGAAGGACCTGGCTGAAAACCTGGCGCGCATGCACAAGGGCCGCTGGCAGCACAGCTGCATTTATATCAAGCACGTGTTCGTGCGAGTAACGGGCGAGGGTGAGGCGGCCAAAGTCGAGGTGGCGCTGATCGATCTGGAAAAATGCCGCCAGCGTCTGACCGCTGGCCAAGCCGCGGCCCATGACATGAAGCAACTGCGGCGCCACTCGTCGTTCAACTCGGCGGATTGGGGCAAACTCGTCTACTTTTACAAGACGGCGTTTGGCAGCGCTATCAAAGGTTTATAGCGATGAAACTCGAAGTTGCGCGAGGTTTGTTTCTAGTTGGAGCCTTGGCAGTCGCTTCATTGGCGGTGGCTGCCTGGGAGCAGCCACGCACGCAAGTTCTCAGTTCAGGCAGTGGAGAAGCGTGTCCATTGCCGAGAGTGGCAAAGGCCTCGGTGGCGACTTTGCCCGATCATGATTTATTGCTGTTCATGTTCGGGATGTCGCAGGGGTTGAGGCCATAACGTTGAAAAGTTTGAAGCCCAAATGAAAGGCCTCGCGGATGCGAGGCCTTTTTTATTGTGCATCACACCCCCTGTGGGAGCAGGCTCGCTCGCGAAGGCAGCCTCAAAGCCAACCTGGATTTTGCGGATATACCCGAAACCCTGTGGGAGCGGGCTTGCTCGCGAAGGCGGCCTCAAAGCCAACCTGGATTTTGCGGATATACCCGAAACCCTGTGGGAGCTGGCCTGCCAGCGATGGACGCCAGGACACCGCGGGCATTCAATCAGCCCACGACATCGTTAACCACCACCGCGAGCAGGTTCATCACTGCTTGGGCTCATCGGGTTTTGCCAGCAGGGTGTATACGCACGGCAACACGAACAAGGTAAACAGCGTGCCGATCGACATCCCCGTGGCGATCACCGTGCCGATGTCGAAGCGGCTGACCGCACCGGCGCCGGTGGCGATGATCAACGGCACCATGCCGAACACCATGGCCGCGGTGGTCATCAGGACCGGACGCAGGCGGATCGACGCTGCTTCTTCCACGGCTTCTCGCGCTGTCAGGCCCTTGTCCTTGCGTAACTGATTGGCAAACTCGACGATCAGGATCCCGTGTTTGCTGATCAGGCCGATCAGTGTCACCAGTCCGACCTGGGTGTAGATGTTCATGCTCGACCAGCCGAGAAACAGCGGAATCAATGCGCCGCAGATCGACAGCGGCACGGTCACCAGGATCACCAGCGGATCGCGGAAGCTTTCGAACTGCGCGGCCAGCACCAGGAAGATGATCGCCAGGGCCAGGGCAAAGGTTACCCACAAGGCACTGCCTTCCTGCACGTACTGCCGTGAGGCACCGGCGTAGTCGACGGCAAAGCCGGCCGGCGCCTCTTCCCGGGCGATCTGACGCACCGTGTCGATGGCTTCGCCCATGCTGACCAGGGGCACGCCGGACAGAATCGCCGAGTTCAGTTGCTGGAACTGATTGAGTTGCCTTGGCCGCGCCCGGTCCGTCACGGTGATCAGGGTCGACAGGGCCAGCAGTTCGCCCTTGTTGTTCCTGACGTAATAGTTGTTCAGCCAATCGGGGTTATCGCGGAATGGTCGCTCAACCTGGGCGATGACTTTGTAGCTGCGGCCATCGATGGTGAAGCGGTTGATTTCCGCCTCGCCCAGCAAGGTCGCCAGGGTGCCGCCCAGGTCCTGCATCGATACGCCCATCTGCGCGGCCTTGGCCCGGTCGATATCCACCACGACTTCAGGCTTGTCGAAAGCCAGGTCAACGTCGACGAAGGCGAACTTGCCGGACTCCATCGCACGTTTTTTCACCCGGTCCATCACCTGCAGCAGCAACTCGTAATCGTTGGCGGTGTTGACCACGAACTGGAACGGCAAACCTTCCCCCGTACCCGGCAGCGAAGGCAGGTTGAAGCCGAAGATCTGCAGCCCTGCTATGCCCTCCAGCTTGGCCTGAACGGCTGGCAGGATCTGCATTTGGGTTCGGTCACGCTCGTTCCACGGTTTGAGCAGGAAACCACCGATGCCCGACTGCACGCCATTGAAACCGTTGATCTGGAACGATGAGTAGTACTCGGGGAAAGCCTTGAAGATCGAAACGAACTCGTCGGTGTAGGCGCTCAGGTAGTCGAGGTTGGTCGGCTGCGGAGCGCTGGCGATCATGAAGATGATGCCCTGGTCTTCATCCGGCGCCAGTTCCGACTTGGTGAACTTGAGCAGCACCGGGATCAGGCACAGCACGATCACGGCAAACACCAGGACCACCGGCCGGGTGTTGAGCGTGCCGTGGAGCATGCTTTGATAGCGGCGCTTGAGGCTGTCGAAAATGCGGTCGAGACGGTGTGCCAGACCGCTCGGGTTTTCGTCGTGGCGCAGCAGCAGGGCGCACATCATCGGCGACAGGGTCAGGGCGACGATGCCCGAGATCACTACCGCCCCGGCCAATGTCAGGGCGAACTCCTTGAACAGCGCGCCGGTCAGCCCCGTCAGGAAGCCGATCGGCGCATACACTGCCGCCAGGGTAATGGTCATCGACACCACCGGCATGGCAATTTCCCGGGCGCCTTCGATGGCCGCATCCAGCGGTGTCTTGCCTTCCTCGATGTGCCGGTGGATGTTTTCCACTACCACGATGGCGTCATCCACCACCAGGCCGATGGCCAGCACCATCGCCAGCAGGGTCAGCAGGTTGATCGAGTAGCCCATCATCTGCATGAAGAACATCACCCCGATCATCGACAGCGGGATGGTCACCACCGGGATCACTACCGAACGCAGGGCTCCCAGGAACAGGAACACCACGACGATCACGATCAGGACGGCTTCGAACAGGGTTTTCACCACTTCGTCGATCGAGGCCTGGATGAACAGCGTGGCGTCGTAGGCGATTTCACCCTTGAGGTTGGGCGGCAGCTGAGTCTCGAGGTCCGGCATGATCTTGCGTACTTCCTTGATCACGTCCAGCGGGTTGGCCCCGGGCGTGGCCTTGATGCCGATGTACACCGAGGGCGTGCCACCGAAGGAGCTGATGGTGTCGTAGTTTTCCGCACCCATCTCGACCCGCGCGACGTCACGCAACAGTACGCGGCTGTCCCCATCGACCTTGAGTGGGATGGCGGCAAAGGCCTCGGCCGATTTGAGTTCGGTGTTGGCGTTGATGCTGGTGACGACATACTCGCCCTTGACCTCGCCGGCGGCCGAAAGGAAGTTGTACTGGCGCACCGCGTTGGTCACGTCGCTGGCGCTCAGGCCGAAACCGGCGAGCTTGACCGGATCCAGCCACAGGCGCATGGCGAACACCTGGTTACCGAGGATTTCCGCTTCAGCCATGCCTGGCAGAGTCGCCAGTTTCGGCTGGATCACCCGCGACAGGTAATCGGTGATCTGCGGGTTGGTCAATTCCTTGCTGAAGAAGCTGATGTACATCAGGGCCGAGGCGTCGGCCGCTTCCTTGCTCAGCACCGGGTCTTCGGCGTCCTGGGGCAACTGGTTCTTCACTTCGTTGGCCTTGGCCAACAGTTCGGTAAAGAGTCGATCGCTGTTGGAACCGATACGGGCGTAGATCGAGATCACCGAGAAGTTCTGGCGACTGACCGAAGTCATGTAGTCGATGCCCTCGGCGCTCGCCAGGCTTTGCTGCATCGGCTGGGTGATATAGCCCTGGATGGTTTCGGCGTTGGCCCCAGGGTAGGCGGTGGTCACCGTGATCAGCGCGTTTTCCATCTGCGGGTACTGGCGCAGCGGCAATTTGCTCCAGGCCTGGAAACCCAGCAGCACGATCAACAGGCTGACCACGGTGGCGAGCACCGGGCGGCGGATGAACGGGTCGGTAAAAGCCATGAGGGGTTCCTTGATCAGTCAGCGCGAGGCTGGCCGTTCTTTTCGGACAGCGTCTTGTCGTCGCTGATGGCGATGTGTGCACCGTTGTTCAGTTTGATCTGGCCAGCGGTCACCACCGTTTCGCCGTTCTGCACGCCCTTGGTGATCATCACCAGGCCATCGCGCCGCTCACCGGTTTCAACGAAACGCCGTTCGGCGATCAGGATTGGCTGGCCCTTGTCGTCTTTCTCCACGCTGCCGTCTTCTGCTTTCTTCTGCGTGGCGACATACACCGAGTTGCCGTAGAGCGTGTAGGTGATCGCGCTTTCCGGCACGACGATGCGCGGCTGCGGGTCGGGCAGGATGATCTGAAGGCTGGCGAACATCCCTGGCAGCAGCTTGCCATCGGGGTTGGCCAGGGTCGCGCGGACCTGCACATTGCGGGTGCTGTTCTCGACTTTGGGGTTGATCGCGCTGAGGGTGCCGGGGAAGGTTTGGTCCGGATAAGCAGAGACGACGATCTGCACCGGTTGGCCGATGGCGACTTTCGGCACCGACTGTTCGGGGATGAAGAAGTCGACGTAGAGGCTGCTGAGGTCTTGCAGGGTGGCAATCATGGTGCCGCTGGCCACGTAGTCGCCGACGTCCACCTGGCGAATGCCGATGGTGCCGCTGAACGGTGCCAGGATGCGTTTCTTGGCCAGCGATGCCTTGAGCTGATTGACCGTGGCCTGGTTCTTTTTCAGCACCGCCGAGAGACGGTCGAACTCCCCCTTGGAGATCGCCTGGCTGCCCACCAGTTGGCTGCCGCGCCGGTAGTCCACCTGGGCAAGCCCGAGGTCGGCCTGTGCGGTTTCCAGCAGGGCGCTTTCCACGGCGCTGTCGAGTTGCACGATGGGTTGCCCGGCCTTGACCTTCTGTCCGGACTCGAACTGCACGTCGGTGACAGTCCCGGCGATCTCCAGGCTCAGGTCCACACCCTGCAGGGCCGTAAGCGTACCGACCGTGGGCAGGCGCGCTTGCCAAGGCTGTTCGGTGGCCTTGGCCACGGCGACGCTTATCGGTGGTTTGGGCGCGGAAAAACCCTGGATCATCGTGTAGATGGAGAAGGCTTTGTACCCGGCCAGTAACAGCACGATCAGCAGAACAACACCCAACATGATCAGCATGCGGCGACGCAGCATATTTCCAGTTCCTTGGAGAAATCAGGTGAGACAGTGAGGCACATTACCGCGAGTGGGAAGGGGAATCCAACTGCCACCGTTTACCCGCTGACGCAAAACCTGCAGGAGCCGAACGTGCTCGCGATGGCGGCGTGTCAGGCACAAGAGTGCTGAATGTACCGCCGCCATCGCGAGCAAGCTCGGCTCCTACGGGGGCGGGTGTGTCAGATCAGGTGCAGGTGGTTGTCCCAGAGCCCTGCAGGCAATTCCAACGGTTTTGCAACAAGGTTTGTCTGGCGGCAATCGTAGTACCGGCAGCGACCCTGGCCCGAGGTCACGACGAACCCGTCGGCCACCGCACCCACTCCGGCGCAATCGGGCAGCGGCGCGTCCAGGCGCACTTCACCGCTGTCCAGGTCCCAGATGAAGAAGCGGTTACCCCGTGGCGCGGTCAGTGCCACCAGGCGCAGGTCGCTGTGCACCGCGACGCTGGCGGTGTAGTGCCCCATGGCCTGCAACTGGTGATCGGGCACCGGGAAAGCCACGAACGGTTGACCGGGACGCTTGATCGCCAGCAGCTCCGAGCGCTCATGGGAGGCCCCCATGAATTGCTGACCGGCGACGATGGTGCCGTCGCTGGCAATGCCCAGGTGCCGCACGCTGTTCATCTGCTGGGCCAGGGTTTCCTTGCTCAGCAGGGTGCCGTCGCGCTGCATCAGCACCAGGCTCGGTTCCATGGCGTCGAGGTTCATCTCCACGCGGCTTTCGGCCTCGGTGCGGATACCGCCGTTGGCCACCACCAGGGTTTCGCCGTCGGGCATCCACGACACCTGATGGGGGCCGATACCGTGGGTGGAAATCTCGCCGCTGTGCACCAGCCGTTCGCCTTCGAACTTGTACACACCAAGCAGGCCGCGGCCCGGATCGGTGGTGTCGTTTTCGGTGGCGTACAGCCAGTCGCCACTGTGGTGAATCACCGCATGGCCGTAGAAGTGCCGATTCGGACGCGAGGTCACGGTTTGCAGCAAGCTGCCGTCACGCAGGTCGATCAGGTAGCTCTCGGTGCCCGGACGGCGGGCGACGAACAGCGCGATCGGCAGGGTCGGGTGATTGATGATGTCGTGGCAGCGCTGGCCGACCTGGGTGGCGAACACCCGGGTGCCATCGAGCCGATAACCGACGGCGTAGTGCTTGCCATCGGTATCGTCCCGCGCCGACAGCAGCAGCGGGCTCTGATCCTTGCGCTTGAACAGCGTCCAGCCGCCCAGTGTCACTGCTCCCAGCAGCAAACTACCTAAAGTCAGAGCCTGGCGTCGCAGCATGGCACTTGTCCTCATCAGTCACCGTCGTTGGCGTTGAAGCCCAGTTGGATGCCCAGCGCCTTGGCCAGTTCGCCTTCATGCAGGCGGTGGACGACGTTGAGGCTGTCGTAGATATCGTTGAGTTGCTGGCGACCGGCGTCGTCATTGAGCATTTCGGTCAAGGAGCGCTGATTGCTGGCAAACAGTTTCAAGGACGCGGCATAGGCGGCATCGATCTTGTCGGCCAATGGCTTTTGCTCGGCAGGCAACAGGCCGCGCAGGCCTTTGTTGTCGACACCTTCCCACACGGTCCGGGCAGCGGCGAGGCTGGCTTCCATGCTGGTCAGGGACGACTGGCTGCGCCACGCATCGGCCTGGAACGGCTGCGGCACGCCCTTGGTCTGACGGCCCATCGGCGTGCCGAGTTTTTTCTTCAGGCTGTCGAGCGCGGTGACCTGCACCCGCAACAGATCAGCGATCGCCTCGTGGGAATCGGCATAGCGCTGATTCGGGAATTTGCTCATCTGCGCGAGCATGCCGTCGGTGTTGTTCCAGGTTTGCAGGATCTCTTCGGCCAGTTGTTTCTGGCGTTCGCCAATGGCGATCAGCAGCGGGCAGTACTTGGCTTTCTGCTCGGCGTTGGCCACGTCAGGCTTGCTGTCGAACAGGATGTACTCGTAAGCCGACAGGCCCTGTACCACGACGCTGGATTTGGCCAGCGCAGCGGCGTCGATCTGTGGCTGGGCGGTGACCAGTTGCTCGACCTGGCGGCCGACGAGGTTTTTCTTGTCCGGCCAGAACTGGATCTGCCACGCCCGATTGCCTTCGGCCAGTGGCCCGATCAGCAACGGTTGCAGCTCGGCCCAGGCTTTCTGTGCGTGCAGGAAGTCGGCGCGGGCGGTGTCCAGGGACTCCTTGCCTTCGCAGTAGGCCAGGGCGCTGACGGCCAATTGGCGGTCGGCTTCGACCCAGCGGGTGTAGGTGGGCAGGATCACCGATTTGGCGATGGCGGCCGAGGTGACGGCCTGCGGGTCCTGGGGTGAACAGGCGCCCAGGGCCAGGGCGGCAAGGCTGGTGAACAACAACTTGGGACGGAACATGTCGGGCTCCCGCGGGTGGAATGGGTATTAAAGGGAATTCAAAAACGCCAGCAACGCAGCACGTTGCTCGGCATTGAAAGACAAAACCTGTTGCTGCGCCGCTTGTGCTTCGCCGCCATGCCAGAGCACGGCTTCGAGCAGGTTGCGGGCGCGGCCGTCATGCAGGAACTGGGTGTGGCCACTGACCGCTTCGGTCAGGCCGATGCCCCACAACGGCGGCGTGCGCCAGTCGCGGCCACCGGCCTGGAATTCGCTGCGGTTGTCGGCCAGGCCGTCGCCCATGTCGTGCAGCAGCAGATCGCTGTAGGGGCGAATCACTTGATTGGCCAGTTCAGGTTCGGCAGCGTTGGCGGCGGTGGTGTATTTGGGGGTGTGACAGGATTGGCAGCCGGCCTGGTAGAACAGGCTCTTGCCGGCGAGCACTTGCGGCGCGTTGACATCGCGACGGGCCGGCACGGCCAGGTTACGGCTGTAGAACAGCACCAGGCGCAGGATGTTGTCGCTGACTTCCGGTTCGCCGTCGGCGCCGTTGCCATTGGGTGCCTGTTTGCACGCGAACTGCGCTTGGGTGCAGTCATCGAAGGGCCGCAGGCTGGTGGAGAGGCCCATGTCCCCGGAAAACGCGTGAACGTTCTGTTGATTGAGGTTCGGTTGCCCGGCCTTCCAGCCAAATCGGCCGATGACGGTTTTTTGCAGGCTGTCATCCCAGACCCGGTTCGGGCGACCGGCGATGCCCTTGTTGTCTTTGGCCTGCGCCTGGGCGTTCGCCAGGATCGCCTCGTCAGGGATGGCTTCGAGCAATCCCAGGCCAATCATCGGTGGCGCGACGCGGGCCGAGAAACGGGTGTCGGGGTGCATCGGGCCGTAACCCAATTGGCTGATGTTCAGGGTCGGCTTGCGCAACTCGACCAGCGTGCCGTCCTTGAAGCGTACTGGCACGGGCGTGTAATCAACCCGCACCTTGCCTTCCGGGACGACGCCGGGGACGGCCATGTCTTGGAATTGCCCGCCGTAGACCGGCTCCGGCACGACGCCTTGCTGCTCGATGATTGTGGCGTAGGCCGGCGCATCGGGAATCGACAGGCGCACCAGCATCGACACGGCGTTGGTCGCATCAGGTCCGGGTGGATGCCCACGGCCATCCTTGATGTGACAGTTCTGGCAGGCGTTGGTGTTGAACAGCGGCCCGAGGCCGTCACGGGCGGTGGTGGTCGACGGGGCGATCACCCAGGGGTTGCGAAAGAAGCTGTTGCCGACACTGAAATCGACACGCCGCGAGGGCGGCAGATTGGCCGAAGGCAAAGAGAACGCGTTCTGATCGGTCTTGCGCACGGTCGCACTGCCCCCGGAGCGGGCTTCACCGGGTTCGGCTTTGATAAAGCGTGGGGCGTCATCGCAGGCACTCAGGCCCAGGGCCAGAAACAGTGCGGACAAGCGAAGAGGCAGCGGGGGCATCAGACAACCTGCAGGACGAGCAACACAAGGGCGCAAAGTCTAACAGGGCAGGGGAGTTTGAATAAGAGGAATTATCGTTTGCTTGTCGATTGGCAGAGCGTGGGAACGATCAAGCCGGGCGCTGGACCTTGTGGGAGCGGTGCATGTGCCAATGAAAAAGGCGACCCGAAGGTCGCCTTTTCGTCCAGCCCGCGTCGATCAGAACTCGTGATCAGCGTTATCCGGATTCAGGTCGGCGATGCCCAGTTTGCCAGCGGCGGCTTCGATCGACCCGGTCTGCTTGACCAGGGAGGCGATGGCGTCACGGACGATCTGGTTGCCAGCGGTGTTGCCGGCAGCGATCAACTGGTCGTAGTGCTCACCCTTGTTGGCGTGATCGACGATGACCTGCATTTTCGCTTCAGTCGCGGCCAGGTCGGCCTTGAGCGCGGTGTCGGCAGCCGGGTCGACTTTCGCGACCAGGGACGACAGGCTGGCGCCGGTCATTTTGGTGCCGTCGACGCGGGTGTATTCGCCCAGGTACACGTTACGAATGCCCTTGGCATCGTAGAACTGCGAGTTGTGGGTGTTGTCGCTGAAGCAGTCGTGTTCGTCTTCCGGGGAGTTGGCTTCCAGGGAAACCTTCATGCGCTCGCCCGCCAGTTCGCCCAGAGACAGGCTGCCCATGCCGAACAGCATTTTGCGCAGGCCGCTTTCGGCAGGTTCCGCTTCCAGGGTGGCGCGGTAGTTGTCGGCCACGTTCGGCTTCCAGTTACCGACCATTTCTTCCAGGTCGCTGACCAGCAGTTGGGTCACGGATTTCAGGTAAGCGCGGCGACGGTCGTTGTGACCGCCGGTAGCGCCGGCGCCTTCCAGGTAGTCCGAGGCTGGACGGTTGCCGGCGCCAGGGCCGGTGCCGTTGAGGTCCTGGCCCCAGAGCAGGAATTCGATGGCGTGGTAGCCGGTGGCAACGTTGGCCTCGGAACCGCCCAGCTCGTTCAGGCTGGCGAGTTTTTCCGGGGTGATGTCTTTCACGTCGACCTTGTCTTCGCCGACCTGAATTTCTGTGTTGGCGATGATGTTGGCAGTGGCGCCCGGGTTACCCAGTGCGTGCTCGTAGGATTTGTCGACGTAGTCGATCAGGCCTTCGTCCAGTGGCCAGGCATTCACCTGACCTTCCCAGTCGTCGATGATGGTGTTGCCGAAACGGAACACTTCGCTCTGCAGGTAAGGAACGCGGGCGGCGATCCAGGCAGCCTTGGCGGCTTTCAGGGTGTCGGCGTTCGGCTTGGCGAGGAAGGCGTCGACGGCGGTTTGCAGGGTTTTGGCAGTGGATTCGGCATCGCTGTAAACGGCGAAAACCATGTCGGCGTAGTGGGCGACAACGGCTTTGGCGGCGGCTTCATCGACTTTACCGGCAGTGGCAGGCGCGGCGGCTGGGGCAGCCGGGGCAGCAGCGGTGGCAGTCGGCGCAGGCGCAGCGGCTTTTTCTTTGTCTTTGCCTTCACCGCAACCGGCGAGGGAAATTGCGATGGCCAACAGACTGGCGGTAGCCAGAGGCATACGAATCATGGCGAACATCCTGCTTCGAGAGGGGGTGGAATGGCGCGTTCGGCGCGCAAAACTGCGACATAATGCAAATCTTTCGCATTCTGTGTAAAGGGTTGTGCTTGGAAATATTTCTTATTTGTAGGAGCGAGCTTGCTCGCGATGGATGTCGGCGCGCCGCGTTTATTCAGGCTCCACGCGTTATCGTTGACGTCCATCGCGAGCGAGCTCGCTCCTACAGGAGATCGTGTGCGCTATAAGATTGCGGCATTGCTGCGCTGGGCCTGCTTGAGGTAGGCACCCAATTCCCGTGCCGGCAGCGGTTTGCTGTAGTGATAGCCCTGACCTTCGTGGCAGCCTTCGGAGATGATGTAGGCCTCTTGCTCGGCGGTTTCCACGCCTTCGGCGATCACCTGCATGCCCAGGCTTTTGCCCAGTTGGATGATGGCGCGAACGATGGTTGCGTCGTCGTCGTCATCAAGCAGGTCCTGCACGAAGCTCTTGTCGATCTTGATCTTGTCCAGCGGCAGGCTTTTCAGGTAGCTCAGCGATGAGTAACCGGTACCGAAGTCGTCGATCGCAATCAGCGCCCCGGAGCGACGCAGGCTGAGCAGGTGCTGGGCGGCGGTGCTGATGTCTTCCATCAGGCCGGTTTCGGTGACTTCCAGTTCCAGGCTGCGCGGTGGCAGGCGATACATCTGCAGCAGGTTGTTGACCACCCGCGGCAACTCGGCGTGGTGCAGTTGCACGGTCGACAGGTTCACGGCCATGCGCAGGTCGCTGAAACCCTGGTCATGCCAGTCGCGCAATTGCTTGCACGCCTGGTCCAGCACCCACTCGCCGATGGCGATGATGGTGCCGTTCTGTTCGGCCAGCGGAATGAACAGGTCCGGCGGCACCAGCCCATGTTCCGGATGTTGCCAGCGAATCAGCGCCTCGACGCCCACGACACGGTGGTCGCGGTAGCTGATCTGCGGCTGATAGACGAGGTAGAACTGCTCGCGGACCAGGGCGTCACGCAGGTCTTTCTCCAACTCGCGACGACGGCGCATTTCGGTGTCGACGCTGGCGATATAGAACTGATAGCGGTTGCGCGAGCGGGTCTTGGCCAGGGTCATGGTCTGCTCGGCCTTTTGCAGCAGCTTCTCGGTGCTGTCGCCGTCTTCGGGGAACAGGGTGATGCCGATGGTGGCGCGCAGGCGGATTTCCTGATGATCGAGGGCAAAGGCCGCTTCCAGGTCATCGAGGATGCTTTGCGCCAGTTCGGCGGCTTCGTAGGGTTGTTCGATGTCGGCCTGGACCAGGGCGAACTGGTCGCCACCCAGACGGGCGAGGGCGCCCAGGCGACCGCTGTGGGCGCGCAGGCGATCGGCCAGGGCCAGCAGCAATTGGTCGCCGGTCTGGTAGCTGAACTGTTCGTTGATGCCCTTGAAGTCATCGAGACCGACACAGAGCACGGCCACCCGCCGTTGCAGCTTGCCGGCGTCGACCAGGATCTTGTCCAGTTGCGTCTGCAATTGCTGGCGGTTTGGCAGGCCGGTGAGGAAATCGTACTGGGCCATGCGCAGCAGGCTGTTTTCCGCTTCGTGGCGCAGATGGGTGTTGCGCTCGATGGATTCGAGCAACTGGTTGGCGGTATTGATCCAGATCCCCAGTTCGTTTTTTTCGTGGCCCTTGAGCTGCGGAATCTTGTGCTCGCTGGGGCGGTCCGGGTTGATCTCGGTCAGGTGCTCGATGATCCGCGACAGCGGCTTGGTCAGCAGCCAGTGATAGACCAGGTACAGCACCAGCCCCATCGCCAGGGCGCGCAGCACACCGGAAATGAAGATGATCACCGAACTGACAATGAACCCCTGGCCGTAGGTGGCGGTGTCCAGGGTGATGCTCAGGTCACCGTAGTACTCGCTGTAGGGCCCGCGTCCCACCAGTTGCGTGGTGAAGGTGCGCTCCTTGCCGAGGATCAGGTCGGTCAGCCAGCGACTGTTGGAGTGCTGCAGTTCACGGGTTTTCTGCGCGAGCATCGCTTCATTGGGATGACCGATGGAGGCCTGGCGCACGGCGTCGTCCTGGAACAGGCCCTCGATTACCTGCATGCCCATCTCCCGGTCCAGGCTGTAGACGGCCTGGGTCGAGGGATCGCGAAACATGTCGAGGATGCGCTCGGCATCGTTGGCAACGGCCTGGCGTGTTTTATAGGCATCGAAAACGATCTGCGCGCAGCTCAAGACCACGCCGACGATCAATGCCGACAGGAGCACGACCCGGAGCAACTTCACCGACAAGCTGTTCTTGAGTTCCAGCTTCAAAGGGCTATTCCTTGTTCCGTGCGGGTAGCATCAAGTTGCCATGAGTATTGGCAATCCCGTGATGGCAGTCAAAGGGTCAATCATCCGTGCGGGATTTTGCCTGCAGCTTGGCCGATATGCTGTGCCTGGATTAATTATCCGATTAGTAGTGTGTCGGTTGTCGAGTCCTTCAACTTGAGGGGAAGGGGGAGATATTTTCCTTTCTTTTGATGGTAGACGGGTGTGGCGTGTGGGCAAGGTGGCGGGGGCGTGTTTCATCGGTGCCTTGTAATCATCCCTGACTGCGAATGCGCTTTGTCAGGTGGCCATATGATCCCGCAGATATAAACGTCCCCATAAAAAAACCCGGCATGAAAGCCGGGTTTTTGTCTGGCATCGAGCTTAAGCGGTGAAGGTTTTGCCTTCGAACTGCTCAGCCACGAATTTCCAGTTGACCAGGTTCCAGAACGCTTCGACGTACTTCGGACGCAGGTTGCGGTAGTCGATGTAGTAAGCGTGTTCCCAGACGTCGCAGGTCAGCAGCGGGGTGTCGCCGCTGGTCAGCGGGTTGCCGGCGCCGATGGTGCTGGCCAGGGCCAGGGAGCCGTCAGCCTTCTTCACCAGCCAGCCCCAGCCGGAGCCGAAGGTGCCGATGGAAGTCTTGCTGAACTCTTCCTTGAACTTGTCGAACGAACCGAAAGCAGCGTTGATCGCGTCAGCCAGTGCGCCGGTTGGTTGACCGCCGGCGTTTGGCGCCAGGCAGTTCCAGTAGAAAGTGTGGTTCCAGACCTGAGCGGCGTTGTTGAAGATGCCGCCCGAGGAAGTCTTGACGATTTCTTCCAGGGTCTTGCCTTCGAACTCGGTGCCTGGCACCAGGTTGTTCAGGTTCACGACATAGGTGTTGTGGTGCTTGTCGTGGTGGAATTCCAGAGTTTCCTTGGAAATGTGCGGCTGCAGTGCATCGTGTGCGTAAGGCAGTGGCGGCAATTCGAAAGCCATGGTGGATCTCCTAATCAGGTCAGGTGCGGTGAACGCAAGGCCGATCACGGGCGGCCAGACAAGCGCCGGGGAGTTTGTACTCTTTGCGGCGCAGGGTCGGATCATAGCACCGGGGGTCAGGCATAACCACGCAACAACTGTGTGGAATAGAGGTTCCAGAGCCTTTTGGAATAAATCAGCCGGCCATGATCAGTTGCAACGCTACCGCGAACATCATCACCGCCACCAACAGATCGAGGATGCGCCAGGTGCCGGGTCGGGCCAGCCATGGCGCCAGCCACGCAGCCCCCAATGCGAGGGTGAAGAACCACAGCAACGAAGCACTCGCGGCGCCGACGACATAAGCGCCGGGAACCGTCTGCTGCGCACCGAGAGAACCGATCAGCAACACCGTATCCAGATAAACGTGGGGGTTGAGCAAGGTAACGGCCAGCGCACTGAGCATCACCGCGCGCAACGAGCGCACCGTCTGGTGTTCACCCTGTTGCAGGCTCTGTTTCGAACAGGCCCGGCGCAACGCCTGGCTCCCATACCAGATCAGAAATACCGCGCCACCCCAGCGGGCGACCGCCAACAGCGTCGGGTTCTGCGCCAGCACCGTGGCCAGGCCGAAAACGCCGGCGGCCACCAGCAACGCATCGCAGGCCACGCACAGGGCTGCCACCGGCAAATGGTGTTCACGGCGCAGGCTTTGCGCCAGGACAAAAGCGTTCTGCGTGCCGATCGCCATGATCAGGCCGAACGCCACCAACAGACCGTTTACGTAGCTTTGCCACATGCCAGTCACTCCGCATTCGCCGCCAGGTCGCGCAGCACCTGCATGGCGCGTTCGGCATCGGCCTGGCCGACGAACAAATGGTCGTGGAAATACCCGGCGATCACGTTGCAACTGATGCCGGCTTTTCCCAGTGCGGTGGCGAACGCGGCGGTGAGGCCGACCGCTTCGAGCGCCGAGTGAACGTTGAGGGTGATCCAGGCTGCGACATAGTCGAAAGCGAAACCGGCCCGTTCAGCGTGGGAACGTTCGAGAATCACTGTCAGACCCTCCTGCTCCCGGAAGCTGCCGATGATGTCCACACCTTGTGGCAACTGTCCGTCGCGCAGGGTGCAGAACACATATTCGCCGGCATTGAGTTGCGGGCTCATGCTGTGCAGCAGTGTCGCCAATGAAGTTTCGCCAGCCATGTGGGTCGTTCCTGTTCGAGAGATCTTGCTGGCCATTCTCCGGCACCAGGCTGTATAAGAAAAACCAATACTGCTGATCGCTCATTAGGAAAACTGATGTTCGACTACAAATTGCTGTCCGCCCTGGCCGCCGTGGTCGAGCAGGCGGGGTTCGAACGGGCCGCTCAGGTCCTGGGGTTGTCGCAATCGGCGATTTCCCAGCGCATCAAATTGCTCGAAGCGCGAGTGGGCCAACCGGTGTTGGTGCGCGGCACGCCGCCGTCGCCGACGGAAATCGGCCGGCGTCTGCTCAACCATGTGCAGCAGGTGCGTTTGCTTGAGCGTGATCTGCAAAGCCTGGTGCCGGCACTGGATGAAGAAGGGCTGCCGGAACGCCTGCGCATTGCCCTGAACGCCGATAGCCTGGCGACCTGGTGGGCCCAGGCCGTGGGGGATTTTTGTGCGCAGCAGCATCTGCTGCTGGACTTGGTCGTCGAAGACCAGACCGTCGGCCTCAAACGCATGCGCGCCGGCGAGGTGGCCGCTTGTCTGTGCGCGAGTGAGCGGCCGGTGGCCGGCGCCCGCAGCGTATTGCTGGGGGCGATGCGTTACCGCGCGTTGGCCAGTCCGGCGTTTATCGCCCGGCATTTCCCCGACGGCGTGCGTGCCGATCAATTGGCCCGCACGCCGGCGCTGGTGTTCGGTCCGGACGATTTTCTGCAGCATCGCTACCTCGCATCCCTGGGGGTAGATGGCGGTTTCGAACACCATTTATGCCCATCCTCCGAAGGCTTCATGCGCCTGGCCGAAGCCGGGCTCGGCTGGGGGCTGGTGCCTGAGTTGCAGGTTCGCGAGCAGTTGGAGCGCGGCACTTTGCTCGAGTTGTTGCCAGATAAGCCCATCGATGTGCCGTTGTACTGGCATCATTGGCGCAATGGTGGCCAGTTGTTGGGGGTACTCACCGAGCAACTGGTGCGCGCGACCCAGCGGTATCTCGTGCCCTTCAGGCAGCTTTAAGCGTCAAGCTGCAAGCGGCAAGCAGTGCCACCGCCTCATATTTAACTTGCAGCCTGAAGCTTGAGGCTTGCAGCTGTATCCGAAGGAATACTTCATGAAAATTCTGGTCACCGGCGCAAGCGGCTTCATCGGCGGGCGCTTTGCGCGTTTCGCCCTGGAGCAGGGCCTGGAGGTGCGGGTCAACGGTCGCCGGGCCGAAGCCGTGGAGCATCTGGTACGCCGGGGTGCCGAGTTCGTCCAGGGCGACCTGAGCGACGCGCAGTTCACCCGCCAATTGTGTAGCGATGTCGAGGCCGTGGTGCATTGCGCTGGCGCGGTGGGCCTGTGGGGGCGCTATCAGGACTTCCACCAGGGCAACGTCGAGGTCACCGAAAACGTGGTCGAAGCCTGCCTGAAACAGCGGGTTCGGCGTTTGGTGCATCTGTCGTCACCGTCGATCTATTTCGACGGTCACGATCATCTGGGCCTGACCGAAGAGCAGGTGCCCAAACGCTTCAAGCATCACTACGCCGCGACCAAGTACCTGGCGGAACAGAAGGTTTTCGGCGCCCAGGAGTTCGGTCTCGAAACCCTGGCCCTGCGCCCGCGTTTCGTCACGGGCGCCGGTGACATGAGCATCTTCCCGCGTCTGCTCAAGATGCAGCGCAAGGGGCGCCTGGCGATCGTCGGCAACGGCCTGAACAAAGTCGATTTCACCAGCGTGCAGAACCTCAACGAGGCGTTGCTCAGCAGCCTGCTCGCCAGCGGTTCGGCCCTGGGCCGGGCCTACAACATCAGCAACGGCACGCCGATTCCGCTGTGGGACGTGGTCAATTACGTCATGCGCAACATGGAAGTCCCACAGGTTACGCGCTACCGTTCCTACGGCCTGGCGTACTCCGTGGCGGCGCTCAATGAAGGGGTCTGCAAGTTGTGGCCCGGTCGTCCGGAACCGACCCTGTCCCGCCTTGGCATGCAGGTCATGAACAAAAATTTCACCCTCGACATCAGCCGCGCCCGGCATTATCTGGATTACGACCCCAAGGTCAGCCTGTGGACGGCCCTCGACGAGTTTTGCGCCTGGTGGAAAGCCCAGGCCGTTGACTGAACCGACCATGAGGTTGAGGGTCAATCGCTGCGGCAGTGGGGGGTATACTCGCCGCATCACGCCATTACCGATTCACAAGGGTTGACTGAATGTCCATGCGTAACGATGCCAACGACGACTTCGATGATGTGCCGAGCCTGCGTGCCGACACCCTCGACGACGATGATTATCCGGTGACGACCCGTACCTCCGTGCATTCGCGGCCAGCGCCTGTGGTGAAGGTCAAGAGTGCAGGCACCGGCCCGTTGTGGGCGTTGGTCGGCGCGCTGTTCTTTGCGTTCGCGGGCCTTGCGTGGTGGAGCTTTCAGCAGATTTCGCTGATGGAGCAGCAATTGGTGGCGACCCAGGAAAGTTTTGCGCGCATCAGTGAAGAGGCGGCGGGGCGCTTGCAGGACATTTCCGGCAAGGTGGTGGCGAGTCAAACCAACGTCAACAGCGACAGTGAAGCCTTGAAACTGCAAATCAGGCAGTTGGAGACAAAACTGCTGGATCAGAGCCAGCAGCAACAAGGCGTGGCCGGCCAGACCTCGGAACTGGACAAGCGCCTGGCGCAGATGAGTGCGCAAACCGGTGAGCTGGATAAACGCCTGACCCAGGTCTCGGCCTTGAACACCGAACTGCAGAGCGCCAACACCCAGTTGCAGGCTCAGCTCAAAACCGTGACCGGCGAACTGGGCGCACTGAAAAATGCCCCGGCGGACACGGAAAAGTTCGACGCACAATTGAAAAGCCTCGCTGCCGACATTGCCGCGCTGAAGAAACAGGGCAACCCGAGTGCCGCCATCGAGCGACTTGAGCAGGACATGATCGTGCTCAAAAGCGTGCAGGACAACCGCCCGGCGCCGGCCCAGGGAGCGACCAACACCGCCGAATTCGACGCCTTCCGCGGCCAGGTCACCCGCAACATCAATACCCTTCAGGCGCAGATCCAGAACCTGCAGCAGCAACTGCGGGCTCGGCAGTAACTGCATTTTCGAAAACCCGTGGCGAGGGGGCTTGCTCCCGCTGGAGTGCGAAGCGCTCCCTTGCAATCGGTCGGTCACATCTGGGTTGCAGGTTTTGCGACTGCTGCGCAGCCGAACGGGAGCAAGCTCCCTCGCCACAATGAAGTCCTACAATCACAAGCTCCCTCGCCACAAAAAAGCGCCTCAATCACAAGCGCCCTGCTTCACAAAGCCCCTCCCTCATCCCCAATCCGTCTACGCTCCTCAAACACCATCAGGAACGAGGAATGCACTATGGGGGTTCTGCAAAAACTGGCATTGCTGGGCGGGCTGCTGTTGTTGGGGCTTGGCCAGGCGCAAGCCGCTTCCACCGAACAGGACGACAGCAAGGCCGCCATCGCCTTGCTGGAAAAGGCCCTGGCTTACTACCACGACAACGGCGACAAGGCCTTCGCCGCGTTCAGCCGCCAAGGCGAGTTCGTCGACAAGGACCGTTATGTATTCGTGCTCGACACCAAGGGCGTGATGCTTGCCAGCGGCGGACCGTCCGCGGCGTTGATCGGGCGGGATGTCTCCGAAGTGCTCGGACCGGATTTGCAGAAAACCTTCAAGGACGCCTTGAAAGTGCCGGAAGGCAATGGCATTCAGCAGGCCGAATACCGCTGGCAGAACTGGGCCGACGGCAAGGTCGAGCGCAAACACGTGTACTACCAGCGTGTCGGCCAGCGGATTCTGGCAGTCGGCTACTACCTGCCACGGGCCTCGGCGGAACAGGCCATGGCGCTGCTGAACAAAGCGGCGGCCGACCTGGCCAAGGATGAGAAGGGCACCCTGGCGGCGATCAACTCGCTCAAGGGCGGCTACCTGCAGGATGACCTGTATGTGTTTGTCGTCGACCTCAATACCCAGCGATACGTCGCCCACGGCACCAATTTGCGGCTGATCAACACCGATTTCGCCAAGATCAAGGACCCGGAGGGCAAACCGGTGGGCGAACCGATCCTGGCGCTGATCGGCAAGCAGGATTATGGCGAGTATGAGTACCGCTGGAAGAATCCAGTGACCGGTAAGGTCGAGGCCAAGCATGCCTACCTGAAGAAGGTCGGGCATTTTCTGGTGGCGGTGGGGTATTACAGCCCTTGACCTTTGGGTGTCAGGGATGACGCCTTCGCGAGCAAGCCCGCTCCCACATTTGACCGTGTTCCTCCTGAAGGGACTGGATCAAAGTGTGGGAGCGGGCTTGCTCGCGAATGAAGTCGACGCGGTCCCTCTACCGAACCTTAACCTCCCACATTCGACCGTGTTCCTCCTGAAGGGACTGGATCAAAATGTGGGAGCGGGCTTGCTCGCGAATGAAGTCGACGCGGTCTCTCTACCGAACCTTATCCTCACGCCCCCGCAACACCAGGTTCGGCATGGCAACCGCCGCTGCCAGCCCCAACAGCGACACCGCCGCGCTGACCATCAGCAAATGCCGGAACGTGGTCTGCAGTTCGGCGCGCAAGGCGTTCTGTGCATCCCCCGGCGCGGCGTTCAGACCATCGAGCAGCACATTGCCCGAGTGCCCTTCGTTGACCAGCGAAGCGCTGGCCAGATGGGCGAAGTTCGAATCCTGCAACAACGCCAGCAACAGGGCCGACATCAACGCCACGCCCACCGCACCGCCCAGGGAACGGAACAGGTTGGTGGTACTGGTGGCGACGCCGATGTCGCGCTGATCCACCGAGTTCTGGGTACCCACAAGCGACGTCGGGAACTGCATGCCGCCGGCGATGCCGCTCAATAGCATGAACAGACCGCTGATCAAGGTGGCGTCGGGCGGGCTGAAGGCCATGCCGAGGATCGAGATCGGCATCAGGATCGCGCCGGTGAGAATCTGCGGTTTGTAGTGGCCGGTCACTGAGGTGCGGCGGCCAGCAAAATAGGCACCGATCGGCAAGCCCATCGCCAGCGGCAGCAGGTGCAGTGCAGCACTGTCGGCACCGGCGCCGGTCACGCTCTGGAAGCGCAGCGGCATCAGCACGATCAACGAAATCGCCTGGAAACTGGTGAAGAAAATCGTGCACCAGCAGAGCAAGGCGTTGCGGTTGGCAAACAGGTGCATCGGCAGCAACGGCTCACGCGCGCGGCGTTCATGCCAGACGAACACCGCCAGCACCAGCACCGCACAGGCGAACAGACCGAGCACTTCGCTGCTGCGCCATGAATGCCCCTGGCCCACCTGAGTGATGCCCAGCAACAGTGCGGTCAGGCCGATGATCATCAGCAGCGTGCCGAGGTAATCGATCACCGGTTTGCGCTGCGGAATCGGCAGGCCCTCCAGGTTGCGCCGGGCCACCCAATACGCACCGAGTCCCAGCGGCAGGTTGATCAGAAACACCCAGCGCCATGACAGGTACTCGGTCATGTAACCGCCCAGCACGGGCCCGGCGACGCTGGCCACCGCGTACATGCTGCTGAAATACCCTTGATAGCGACCCCGTTCCCGTGGCGGCACGATGTCGCCGATGATCGCCTGGCTGACCGAGATCATCCCGCCGGCGCCAATGCCCTGGAAAATCCGCGCCAGCACCAGTTGCTCCATGCTCTGGGCCATCCCGCAGAACAGCGACGCCAGGGTGAACAGGCCCATGCCGAATAGCATCAGTTTGCGCCGGCCGTACAGGTCACCCAGTTTGCCGTAGATCGGCACCGCCACGGTCATGGCCACCATGTAACCGGAAATCACCCAGGCCAAGAGGCTGACGTCCTTGAATTGCGCGGAAATGGCCGGCATCGACACCGCGACGATGGTCTGGTCCAGGGCACCGAGAAAAATCGCCATCATCAGCGCGATCAGCACGCTGCGGATGGCCGGTTTGGGCGTTTCGGGATGGTTGAGGTTGGTCACGGGAGAACCTGCGGGCAGTGATTGACCCGCAAAGGGCTGGCGAGCGGGTCACTGCTCGCCAGTGTAAGTCGGTAGCAGGCTATTCGATAGCCTCATAAGGAAGCCCGACGTAATTTTCTGCAATGGTTTTGCGGCCGGCCTCTGAGTCGATGAAGTACTCGAGCTCCGACTCGGCAATGCGCTGGCTAAAGGCATCGTGGTCCTCGAAGTGGTGCAGCATCGAGGTCATCCACCAGGAAAACCGCTCGGCTTTCCACACCCGGCGCAGACAGATCTCGGAGTATCTCTGCAGCAAATCAACCCGGCCGTCGCGGTACACCTTCAGCAGGATATTGAACAAGGTACTGACGTCGCTCGCCGCCAGGTTCAACCCCTTGGCGCCGGTGGGCGGAACGATGTGCGCGGCGTCGCCGACCAGGAACAGGCGGCCGTACTGCATGGGCTCGACCACGAAACTGCGCAGCGGCGCGATGCTTTTTTCGATGGAGGGGCCGGTCACCAGGTCGTTCGCCAACGGCTGAGGCAGTCGCGCCTTGAGTTCATCCCAAAAGCGCTGATCGGACCAGTCCTCGACCTTCTCTTCGGCAGGGACTTGCAGGTAGTAGCGGGTACGCGTTTGCGAACGCATGCTGCACAGCGCAAACCCACGTTCGTGGCGGGCGTAGACCAGCTCCTCGTGGACCGGCGGAGTATCGGCAAGGATGCCCAGCCAGCCGAACGGGTAGACCCGTTCGAACACTTTCAGGCACTCGGCGGGAATCGACTGGCGCGCCACGCCGTGGAAACCGTCGCAGCCGGCGATGTAGTCGCAATCGAGGCGATACAGCTCGCCGTCCTTCTCGAACGTGACGAAAGGTTCTGCGGTTTTCATGCCATGGGGTTCGACGCTGTTAGCCTGATAAATGGTCGGCGCGCCGGCCTCCCGACGAGCGGCCATGAGGTCGCGGGTGACCTCGGTCTGGCCGTAGATCATCACCGTCCTGCCGCCGGTCAGGGCATGCAGATCGATGTGCACGCGACGCTCGCCCAGCGCCAGTTCGAAGCCGCCATGGACCAGGCCTTCGGCGTCCATGCGCCGGCTCACACCGGCCTGGCGCAACAGCTCTACCATGCCTTGTTCGAGGACACCGGCGCGGATGCGTCCGAGCACGTATTCGGGTGTCTGGCGTTCGACGATCAGGGTGTCGATACCGGCGTTGTGCAGCAGTTGACCGAGCAACAGACCGGACGGACCGGCACCGATAATGGCGACTTGGGTTTTCAGTGTTTTCATTGTTCTTATGACTCGCAAGCTACACGCGACCGAGGTCGGTGGATGATTTTTATGGATCGAGTGCTTGCATTTTTCCCTTGCGGGTCTGTCAATTGAAGGTGAAAACTGAGCCGATGCCTGTACATTCTGCCAATCGGTGCGATTATCGCCCGTCATCTACTCCGAGGCCTGGATTGAAGTGATGAACAAGCCTGACCTGCCTTCGATTCCAGTGTTCAAGCTCTACGGTGAAAGCCTGGATTGGCCAACCCCGGACTTGCTGCACTGTGAAACGATCTCCAAACGCAGCCGCGAACATCAATGGGAAATCAAACCCCACCGCCACGCCGATTTATGCCAGTTGCTCTTCGTATTCAAAGGTCAGGCAGAGCTTGAAATCGAAGGCAAACGCACACAACTCAACGAGCCGGCGATCCAGGTCCTGCCACCGCTGTCGGTGCACGGGTTCCGTTTTTCCGAGGACGTCGAAGGTTTTGTGGTGACCCTGGCCGCGCCGCTGATCAGTCATCTGCAAGCGCAACTGGGGCATTCAGTGAACGCCCTGGCCCAGGCCGAAAGTTACCCGGCCGGGCAGGATGCCGAATACCTGAACAGCCTGTTCGCTGCGCTGCAGCGTGAATACACCAGCCACCAGCCGGCGCGGGAAATGCTCATGCATTCGCTGGTCAGCGTGATCATGGTATGGGTCAGCCGTCAGGTGATCCAGCGACACTCGGCCAGCCAGCGACCGCAGCGCGCCAGGGAATACCTCAATGGCTTCATTCAACTGGTGGAAGAGACTTACCGTCAGCACGTCAAGGTCGAGGACCTGGCCCATCGACTGGGCATCTCGGTGTCGCACCTCAACGGCACGTGCCGCGAGCTGGCGGGACAGCCGGCGTTGCAGATCATGCACGAACGGCAGTTGCTGGAGGCCAAGCGTTTGCTGACCTACACCAGCATGACCATCTACGAAATGTCCGACCTGTTGGGGTTCTCCGATCCGACCAACTTCACGCGCCTGTTCCGACGCCGGGTGGGGATGTCGCCCAAGGCGTTCCGCGACCGTTTGAAGGCCGACCAGGACAACCAGGCCTGAGCCTTTCGTCAGCGCAGGGCGTTCAAGGTCGCGTTGTGGGGAATGCAACGCTCGAAATTGCAGCTGGCGTATTCACGGGGCAGGTTGCGCAACTGCTCGACGCGCCAGGCTGCTGCGCCATACAACCCGAGCGTGAACGCGCAGGTGATGAAAATGGCGAGGTACCTTCTTGTTTTGATGTTCATGGCGTTGACCTCTGAACCTATACCCTCGGGTATTACTTTGAGCATAGGTCAGGGTGGGTGAGTTGCCAGTGGTTGCTCCTGCAGGATTTGTCTCGCGATGGACTTCAGCGCGCCTGGGCCTGCTCCACCAACCACCCCATCAATTCGCGCAATTTCGGCGAAGGTCCGGGTTTTTCCGGGAAAACCAGGTAATACGCCAGCCCCGTCTTCACCTTCAACTCGAACGGCATGACCAGCCGTCCGGCGCTCAGGTCGTCGCCGATCAGCGACCAGTCGCCGATGGCCACGCCAGTGCCCTGGGACGCCATCGACATGGCCAGGTCCAGGGTTTCGAAGTGCTGGCCCTTGCCGGCATGGCTCAACTGAACGTCGGCGGCTTTCAACCAGGCCTTCCAGTCGCGTTCATCCCGGGTCGGGTGCAGCAGCAGGTGTTGTTGCAAGTCGGCCGGTGTCTGCAGGGGCAGCGGGCCTTCGAGCATCGGCCTGGAACACACGGGCGTCAGTTGCTCATCGAACAGTTTCTGCGACACCAATGACGGGTCCGGCGCCGCCGCGTACATCACCGCAGCGTCGAATTGTTCCAGATGAAAATCCACGCCGTGCTTGACCGTGGTGGTCAGTTCCACCGGCACGTCCGGTCGCTCTTTCTGCCATTGCAACAGACGCGGCAGCAGCCAGCGCATGACACAGGTCGGCGCCTTGAGTTGCAGGGTTTCGCGCTTCTCGCCGATCTGCTCCACCGCTTCGTCGATCAGGCCGAAAATCTGCTGCACACGGGGCAGCCACTCGCGGCCCTCGGCGGTCAGGGCCAGGCCCCGGGCCAGGCGGATGAACAATTCATAACCGAGAAAATCTTCCAGCCCGGCGATCTGGCGGCTCACTGCGCCCTGGGTGATGTGCAGCTGCTCGGCGGCCCGTGTGAAGTTGCAGCACTGCGCGGTGATCAGAAAAGTGTGCAGCGCCGGCAGGGGAGGCAGTCGTTTCATTGGGATCCAAGGTATGACGTGAGGACATGGCTAGTATGACTTTTTATCCATTGTTACGGCTACGTGTCGCCCGTTCCAATGAGGCCATCCCTGGACCTGCGAATCCATCATAAACACAGCGCAGGCCCGGCGTCTCAACCGAACAAGAAGGGCAATCACATGGCGACGTGCGGCGAAGTATTGGTCAAGTTACTCGAAGGCTACGGGGTCGAGCAGGTGTTCGGCATTCCCGGCGTGCATACCGTGGAGCTGTACCGCGGGCTGGCCCGTTCGAGCATCAACCACGTCACGCCGCGCCATGAGCAGGGCGCCGGTTTCATGGCCGACGGCTACGCCCGCACCAGCGGCAAGCCGGGGGTGTGCTTCATCATCACCGGCCCTGGCATGACCAACATCACCACGGCGATGGGCCAGGCCTACGCCGATTCGATCCCGATGCTGGTGATCTCCAGCGTACAGACTCGCAACCAGTTGGGCGGCGGTCGCGGCAAGCTGCACGAACTGCCGAACCAGAGCGCACTGGTTGCTGGCGTGGCAGCGTTCTCCCACACCCTGATGTCGGCGTCGGAATTGCCCGGCGTACTGGCCCGCGCCTTCGCCCTGTTCCAGGCCGGTCGTCCGCGCCCGGTGCACATCGAAATCCCGTTGGACGTGCTGGTTGAAGAAGCCGATGACCTGCTGGCCAGCGTACCGGTCAGCATCGACCGCGCCGGTGCCGCACCGACCGCCGTGAGCCGCATGACCGAGTTGCTGGCCGGCGCCAAGCGTCCGCTGATCCTCGCCGGTGGCGGTGCCATCGATGCCGCCGCCGAACTGACCGAACTGGCTGAACTGCTGGACGCCCCGGTGGCGCTGACTATCAACGCCAAGGGCATGCTCGAGTCCGCTCATCCGTTGCTGATCGGCTCGACCCAGAGCCTGGTCGCCACCCGTGCACTGGTCGCCGAAGCCGACGTGGTGCTGGCCATTGGCACCGAACTGGCCGAGACCGATTACGACGTGACCTTCGCCGGCGGTTTCGAGATTCCCGGCAAGCTGCTGCGCGTTGACATCGACCCGGACCAGACTGTGCGCAACTACCCGCCGCACGTAGCGCTGGTGGCCGACTCGCGAAACGCCGCCCAAGCGTTGCTCAGCGCCCTGTCGCACAAAGCCCTGGCCGAGCGCCGCAACGATTGGGGCCAGGTACGCGCCGCCCGTCTGCGCGAAGAGCTGGCCGCCAACTGGGATGCTCCGACCCTGGCCCAGACCCGCTTCCTGGAAACCGTGCTGCATGAGTTGCCGGACGCGGTGTTCGTCGGCGATTCGACGCAACCGGTGTACACCGGCAACCTGACGTTCAACCCCGAGCGCCCACGTCGCTGGTTCAACTCCTCCACCGGCTACGGCACCCTCGGTTACGCCTTGCCGGCGGCCATCGGTGCCTGGCTCGGCGGCAGCGCAACCAACGGCACCCGCCCCCCGGTGGTGTGCCTGATCGGCGACGGCGGCCTGCAGTTCACACTGCCGGAACTGGCCAGTGCCGTGGAAGCGCGCACCCCGGTGATCGTCTTGCTGTGGAATAACCAGGGCTACGAGGAGATCAAGAAATACATGGTCAACCGTGCCATCGAACCGGTGGGCGTCGACATCTACACCCCGGATTTCATCGGTGTGGCCAAGGCTCTGGGCTGCGCCGCCGAAGCGGTCAGCGACGTGGAAAAACTGCGCAGTGCCCTGCGTGCAGCCACCGATCGCCAGGGCCCGACCCTGATTGAGATCGACCAGACCCTGTGGACCCGGGCGGTGTCGAAATGAGCTTCCCTACAACACTGGATGGCCTGTACATCGACGGCCAATGGTCCGCCGGCAACGAGCACCTGCGGGTGATCAACCCGGCCACCGAAGCCTTGCTGACCACCGTCGTCGGTGGTGACGAACAGGCGGTGGATCAGGCGGTCAGCGCCGCCACGCGCGCCTTCGCCGACTGGTCGAAGACCACCGGTGCCGAGCGCGGTGCGATCCTGCGCAAGATCGCCGCCGGCGTTCAGGCCGGCCGCGAGCAACTGATGCACCTGCAGTCGAGCAACAACGGCAAGCCGCAGTTCGAGGCGGCGATCGACGTCGATGACGTGATCGCCACCTTCGAGTACTACGCCGGTCTGGCCGAAGGCCTGGATGCCAGGCAGGACAGCAACGTCGAGTTGCCCACCGACGATTTCAGCGCCCGTCTGCGCCGTGAACCCTGCGGCGTGGTCGGCCTGATCGTGCCGTGGAACTTCCCGATGGTCACCACCGCCTGGAAACTCGCGCCGGCCCTGGCCGCCGGTTGCTGCGTGGTGCTCAAACCGTCGGAAGTGACGCCGCTGCCGGAGCTGGAACTGGCGGCGATCATCGCCGAAGCCGGCGTGCCTGCCGGGGTCTTCAACGTGGTCTGCGGCACCGGCCTGGCGGTGGGGGCGCCGCTGTCGGCAGACAAGCGCATCGCCAAGATTTCCTTTACCGGCAGCAATGCGGTGGGCGTGCAGGTCATGCAGCGCGCAGCGGAAACGGTCAAGGGCGTGAGCCTGGAACTGGGCGGCAAATCGTCGTTGCTGGTGCTGGCCGATGCCGATATCGGACTGGCCGTGGAAGTGGCCTGCGGCGGCGGTTTCTTCAACGCCGGGCAGATGTGCTCCGCCACCAGCCGCGTGCTGGTCGCCGATGAAGTGTTCGATGAGTTCCTCACCCGTTTGAAGGCCCGCGCGCAAGCCATTCGCGTGGCCGACCCGTTCGATCCGAACGTGGAAATGGGCGCGCTGGTCAATCAGGCGCAATACCAGCGCGTGCTCGGCCACATCGACCGCGGCCTGAGTGCCGGGGCGAAGTTGATTTGCGGCGGCAACCGTCCTGCTGATCTGCCGCGCGGCTATTTTTTGCAGCCGACGGTATTCACCGACGTGCCCCTGGACAGTGCGCTGTGGTGTGAGGAGATTTTCGGCCCGGTGATTTGCGTGCGCCGTTTCACCACTGAGGCCGAGGCGATTGCCCTGGCCAACGACAGCCAGTTTGGCCTGGTGGCCAGCGTGGTGACACGCAATGCCGACGCCGCCGACCGGGTCGCCAACGCCTTGCAGGCGGGGCTGGTGTGGATCAACGCGCCGCAGGTGATCTTCCCGCAGACCGCCTGGGGTGGTTACAAGCAAAGCAGCATCGGCCGCGAATTGGGGCCATGGGGCTTGCAGGCTTTCCAGGAAATCAAACACGTGATTCGGGCCGTCTGACGGCTCGAAAATGGTGAGCGCATGCCTCCTGAAGAGGCATGCGTCAGCGTCATGGCTTCGATGAGTTTTTATCGATAGTCAGGTGTTTTGCGCGACCTCAGGATGAACTCGCTGGCTCAGTCAAACCCCCGAAAATACGGGGGCGAAAGGCTGATTCCGCCGCGCGGATGCAACAGTTTCGACCTGCCTTATACCTACAAAAACAAAGGGAGTCCGTAATGGGCGAGCATGATCTGAACAGACGTCAATTCATCAAGACCGTGGGTGTTGCCTCGGTTGCCGCGGCGGCCATGAGCATGCCGTTCATCAAGGCCAGCGCCAGCGACACGCGCTTTCAGGGCAAGACCCTGCGTCTGCTGACCTGGTCCGATGACACGGGCCTGGCCGCACTGCGCAACATCGCCGCGACATTCGAGGACAAGTACGGTGTCAAGGTCATCGCCGACCGCACCGGCAGCACCTCGGAAATGGTCGCCAAACTCAAGGCCGGCGGTGACCGTCCGCAGTACGACATCATCACCCTGGCCGGGGTTGGCGCCGAAGGCCTGGCCGCCGCCGACCTGCTGGAAAAACCCGACCTCAACCGCATTCCCAACCTGGTGGACGTGCCGGAGAAATACCGCACCGGCGCCAACGGTCACGGCATCGGTTACCTGCTGTGGTGCAACAGCCTGGTCTACAGCACGCGGACCATCAAGCAAGCACCGGACAGCTATGCGGCCCTGTGGGACGCCGAGCTGTCGCCGAACATCTTCCTGCCGCCGCCGAACTGGACCGAGGCCATGGACCTGATCATCATCGCCGCCAAACTGGCCGGTGGTGACGAGCACAACATCGAGCCGGGCTTCAAGAAACTCGCCGAGCTCAAGGACCGCGTGGTCACCCTGGGTGAAAACCCCAACCAGATCGCCGAACTGTTCCGCACCGGCTCCCTGGACATGGGCGGCCTGTACGCGCCGGCGTTTTTCCCGAAACAGATCCGCGATCCGAACTACGGCCTGGGCGCCACCTTCGGCATGAAGGAAGGTTTCTACACCGACCTGATGCTCTCGGTGATGCCGAAGAACCGTCCGGGCGACACCGACCTGGCCTACGCCTTCATCAACCACTCCCTGGACCCGCTGGTGCAGGGCAAGATGGCCGAAGACATCTACAACGGCCCGGTCAACGCCAAGGCGATCATCTCCGCCGAAGCACGCAAGAGCCCTTACATCCTTACCCCGGAGCAAATCTCCGAGAAGGCGATCATGCACGACAACGCCTTCCTGGCCACCGTGCATGACCAATGGATTCGTCGTTACACGGAAATCTTTTCTTCCTGATCGAGTGGCGAACACAGGCTCTTCTGAACACCGCAAAACCCATGTGGGAGCGGGCTTGCTCGCGAATGCGCCGGCACATCCAGCATCGATGTGACTGACACACCGCTTTCGCGAGCAAGCCCGCTCCCACAGGGGGTCGCGGTGGTTTGACGGGCTGTGTCCGCCAGCTGCTTTCCATTGACGAGACCTTTGCTATGGAACACCAACCTTTGACCCACTCGGTCAGCGCAGCCGAGCCGCGCCCGAGTCGGGGTGTTTCGCCGACCGCGCGCGCCTGGTTTTTCCTGTCGCCGTCGATGCTGTTTCTCGGCGTACTGATCGCCGCCAGCCTGCTGGTACTGCGCATGAGCGTGGGCACCAAGGGGGCGGAATGGTCCGGGTTCAGCCTGGCCAGCTACGCCCAATTGCTCGAACCCTATTACCTCAAGTCCCTGCTGCTGACCCTGCGCCTGGCGTTGATCAGCGCAGTGATCGCCGTGGTGCTGGCGATCCCGGTGGCCTACACCATGTCGCGCCTGACCTCGCCCTTCGTGCGGCGGATCTTTCTCGCGGCGGTGCTGTTGCCGTTGCTGGTCAACCTGTTGCTGCAGAGCTACGGCTGGCTGGTGATTCTCGGTCCCGGTGGGATGCTCAACCAGACGCTGATGGGCTTGGGCCTGATCAAGCGCCCGATCATGCTGCTGTACAACCAGAACGGCGTGTTGATGGGCCTGGTGCAAACCGCTTTCCCGCTGGCCGTGCTGCCGATTGCCAGCGCCATGCGCGGCGTCGCCCGCAGTTACGAAGAAGCGGCCGCGACCCTCGGTGCCAGTCGCCTGCAGGTGTTCCGTCAGGTGGTGCTGCCCATGAGCCTGCCGGGAATCATCACCGGCGCAACCCTGGTGTTCGCCTACAACGCCAGCAGTTTCGTGGTGCCGTTGCTGCTCGGCGGTCGGCGCGTACCGATGCTGGCGGTGATGGTCCATGACCAGATCGCGCCGCTGATGAACTGGCCCGCCGCGTCCGCCGCCGGTGTGGTGTTGATCGTCACCACCCTGGCGATCATGACCCTGTCCGAATACATCACTGGCCGTCGTCGGCGCATGCTGGAGGCTTCGCAATGAGTTCCCTGACCAAGAAGCGTCACTCGCTGTTGCCGGGTGACACCGGCAAATTCGCCGGCATCCTTTCGGGCTTCATTCTGCTGCTGGCGGTCCTGCCGATCCTGACCATGATCGTCATGTCGTTCAGCGGCGCGTCGAACCTCGACTTCCCGCCCAGCAGTTACAGCCTGCAATGGTACAGGGCCGCCTGGCACACCTTCGTATCGCCAGACGCCAGCGACGTGCTGAGCCTGGGCAAGGCCATGACCACCAGCCTGATGGTGGCCTGCCTGACCATGGTCTTCGCCACAATCATCGCGGTGCCCGCGGCCTACGCCCTGACCCGTTGCGAGTTCCGTGGCAAGGCCGTGGCGCTGCAATTGATGTCGCTGCCGCTGGTGTTCCCGATGGTGGTGCTGGGCCTGGCCTTGCTGCTGGTTTTCGACAGCCTGCCGTTCCAGATGACCACCTCGCGCCTGGTGATCGCCCACGTCATCCTGGCATTGCCGTTCGTGGTGAAGAACTGCACCGCGGCCATGCTGTCCATCGGCAGCGAAGTCGAAGAGGCCGCGCAGATGCTCGGCGCTTCACCGCTGCGGGCGATCGTCGATGTGGTGGTGCCGTTGATGAAATCGGGGATTCTGGCGGGGATGCTGCTGGCGTTCATCGTCTCGTTCAACGAATTCACCGTGACCTATTTCCTCTACACCATCGATGTGATGACCGTGCCGATCTGGATGTACAGCCGCACCGTATCGTCGCTGGACCCCACCGTATTTTCGTTTGCCGTGCTGATCGTGCTGATCGACTTCGTCCTGATCTGGGCGTTGGAGAAGCTGGTCGGTGAAGGTGGCGTTTCGTTCTGATTTCTTGAGGTGATTTATGTCTGGTCTGATTCTGGAAAACGTCGAGAAACATTACGGCTCGGCCTGCGCGGTAACCGATGTGAACCTGCATTTGCCCGAGGGCAAGCTGGTGTGTTTCCTCGGCCCTTCGGGATGCGGCAAAACCACTTTGTTGCGGATGATCGCCGGGCTGGAAACCCTGACCGGTGGCGAGATTCGCCTGGACGGTGAGGACATCGGCCACACCCCGGCGCACCAGCGCAACTTCGGCATGGTGTTTCAGTCCCTGGCGCTGTTTCCGCACATGACCGTGGGCGAGAACATCGCCTATCCGCTGAAACTGCGCGGGGTCAGCAAAGCTGATCAGCAAAAGCGGGTGGTGGAACTGCTGGAGCTGATCCAGTTGCAGGCGATGATCGATCGCCCGGTGGCCAAGCTCTCCGGTGGTCAGCGCCAGCGCGTGGCGATTGCCCGGGCGATCGCCTCGCACCCGAAAATCCTCCTGCTCGATGAGCCGCTGTCGGCGCTGGACGCCAAGCTGCGCGAGTCGATGCAGGTGGAAATCCGTCAACTGCAACAGCGCCTGAACATCACCACCATCATGGTCACCCACGACCAGCGCGAGGCCATGACCATGGCCGACATCGTCGTCGTATTGGGTGAGCATCGGGTGCAGCAGGTGGGTACGCCGATCGAGATCTATCGGCATCCGGCCAATGAGTTTGTCGCTGACTTCATCGGCTCGGGCAACATCTTCCCGGCCACCGCACTGGGCAACGGCCAGGTCAGCCTGCCCGGTGGCGATGCGTTGCAGGTGCCGATCTGCACCAGCATTGCCGCCGGGGAGAAGGTGAAGATGCTGATTCGCCCGGAAGACCTGCAACTGTCGGCACCCCAGGCGACGGCGGGGAATCGGCTGTTGGGCAAGGTGACGTTCGTGCGGGACATCGGGGCGACGATTGAGACCACGGTCGAGTGTTCCGGGGTTTCGTTTACTGCGTTGAGTACGCCGTGTCAGGGGATTGGCTTGAGCGTCGGGCATCCGGTGTCGGTGACTTTGCCGGCTGAGGCCTGTCGGGTATTGGGGGGCTGATCCGGGTTAGGGGTTGGTCATTCTGGCCTCTTCGCGAGCAAGCCCGCTCCCACAGGAGAATGCATTCCAAATGTGGGAGCAGGCTTGCTCGCGAAGGCGTCAATAGCCGCAGCGAAAACCCTGGATCAAACCGACAACCGCAACCGCGCCAGATCCCGCAGCGGCGGTGCCCCGAACAGGCGGCTGTACTCCCGGCTGAACTGCGAAGGGCTTTCATACCCCACCCGATACCCCGCCGCCGACGCTTCCAGCCCCTCGGCCAGCATCAGTCGCCGCGCCTCCTGCAGACGCAATTGCTTCTGATATTGCAACGGACTCATCGCCGTCATCGCCTTGAAGCGGTGATGCAATGTCGACACGCTCAGGTTCACTTCTTTGGCCAGATCGTCGATGCGCAAGGGTTGCTCAAAGTTGCCGTTGAGCCATTTGATCGCCTGGCTGATGCGGTGGCTCTGGCTGTTGGCGACAGCGATTTCATACAGGCGGTGGCCCTGTTTGCTGCGCAGCAGCCGGTAGAGGATTTCCCGGCGGATCAGCGGCGCAAGCATGGCGATGTCTTTCGGCGTGTCGAGCAACCGTGCCAGGCGCAGCACCGCGTCGAGCATCGCACTGTCCAGGCGTTCCACATATAGCCCGCGACCGGTGGGCCGGGTAGGTACGCCCATGGGGCCGGCATCGGCGATCAATGCGGAGATTTCCGCCGGGTCGATATCCAGGCGTACGGCGAGGATCGGTTCTTCGGCCGAGACATTGACGATCCGCCCGCTGAGCGGCATCGAGACCGAGACCACCAGGTAGTTCAACGGGTCGTAGTTGAACAGTTCATTTGCAAGCCGAACTTCCTTGCGCCCCTGGGCCATGATGCACAGTGCGGGTTGAGCGAGCACCGGGGCGAATTCGTGGTTCTGACTGTGGCGCGACATGAACAGGGAATCGATGGCGGTGGCGTAATTGCCATCCTCGGCGGTGGTGCGCCGGATGATCGCCGCCAGTTCCGCACGCTGCTGTTCCATGGGGTCATCCAGGGGGGCGAGTTGCTCTTGTAGCTGCTCTTGTAAAAAGCGATCGAGTGACGACATGCACGGCATCCTCGGCAGGGCGGGTTTGATGGGGCAGAGCATAAGTTTGTGCAAGCCGAAGCGGTAGACACATCCTGTCGAATGATTGCCTGATTCTGCATGGGGTTATTCGTTGAGTGCGGCAACCTCGTGGATAAAGGGGAAAACTTGCTGGAAACACGGTTAGCCAATCCCGGCGGGGTTTTACAGATTTTTACAGGCTGTCACGGCAGTCTCGCAGGATTGTGCAATGCAACGGCAGGAATCGACTAACGGCACAGGCGCCCGGGCCTTTAACCTTTGATCCTGTCGCAGCCCGCCCCTGGCTGCCACGCGACTCCCCGGGAGGGTTGAACATGTCAAAGCAAATCCCCGTCAGTCATATGGCTTTTGTCCGTGCACGCGCCGGGCATTCACAGGAACTCGGTCTGCGCCTGAGCGCGCTGATCGAACCGTCCCGCGCGGCCTCGGGCTGCCTGAGTTTTGCCCTGCAACATTCCCAAGGCGACCCGGACCTTTGGCTGGTGTCCGGCTCCTGGGTCAATCAACAGGCCATGACCGCGTATTTCAGCACCCCGGCCATGGAGGTGTTCGCCGAGCTGGTGCAGGACCTGGTGGTCAACAGCCTGGACTTCCACACCTTCAGGGAAGTCTCGGCGGCGCAGGCCCTGCGTCAATCCGGGGCAGCGGTACACAAACTGGCGGGTTGAGGGTTTAATGGCACCATTCTCAATCAGTCAGGATTCGCGACATGGCACGCAAAGCCTTTGAAACCTTCGAAGCTGTATCGGCGGTAGTCCCCCGCGAAGGCGGTTATTACGCGGCAATCGCCACCAAAGCCATCGGTGGCGCGGGTGCGCCTCGCTTCAACAAGCTGCTGGAAGACCAGACGTTCAAGACCGCCAAGGAAGCGGACGAAGCCGCTGCCCTGCAGCTGACGCACCTCAAGGGTGTCGGCGAAGACGGCGAACTGATCTGGTAACCCTTTGACAGGCCTCGGGGCGTTTCACCTCGGGCGATACATCTTGAACAACGCCTCTGGCCCCAGCTGGAAATAATCCGCCGGCCCGCCGCCGCGCAGAATCGGTTCTGCGGCGGCGGTGTCGTACACCCCATCTTTCAACAACCGTTTGGCGATATGCACGGCGACCACTTCGCCGAGGATCAGCCAGCTCGGCACCACATTGCCGTCCGCACGCTGCAACTGAATGATCTGCGTGACCTTGCACTCGAAGGACACCGGGGTTTCGGCGACCCGTGGCACTGAAATAATTGTCGAGGCGACGGTACTCAGCCCCGACAGTTCGAACTCGTTGACCTCAGGTCCCACGTTGGCGCAGCTCTGGTTCATCTGCTCGGCCAGTGGCCGGGTCGCCAGGTTCCACACGAACTCGCCGGTCTGTTCGATGTTGTTCAGGCTGTCTTTGCGGCCGATGCTGGAAAACCCGATGATCGGCGGAATGTAGTTGAAGGCGTTGAAGAAACTGTAGGGCGCCAGGTTCAAGCGACCTTGGGCATCCTGCGAAGAGATCCAGCCGATGGGGCGCGGGCCGACGATCGCGTTGAACGGATCGTGGGGCAGGCCGTGGCCTTTGGCGGGTTCGTAGTAGTGGGTGTCGTCGGGCATGGGCCGGTGTTCCTTCGGGCTTCAATCAGATGCGAACCATAGTGCAAGGGCACGCGGGTGATTTCCAGTCCGATGAAGGCCCCTTGTGGGAGGGGTTTGCTCGCGAATGCGTTGGGTCAGTGGACATTCATGCTGTTTGGACCAGCGCTTTCGCGAGCAAGCCCGCTCCCACAGGTTTTGCGATGCGACCGAATTTTGCCTACATCCAGACATGACCAAGCCCGGCCGAGGCCGGGCTTTGGTGCCGCTGGGGTGACTCAGCTGACGGTGGCGCCGCCGGTGCGATCGTAGCCGTCTTCGGCAACGGTGGCGCCGCCTGTGCGATCGTAGCCGTCTTCGGCAACGGTGGCGCCGCCTGTGCGATCGTAGCCGTCTTCGGCAACGGTGGCGCCGCCGGTGCGATCGTAGCCATCTTCGGCGAAAGTCGCCGAGCCGGTGCGGTTGTAGCCGTCTTCAACGACGGTCGCGGAGCCGGTGCGGTCAAAGCCGTCTGCTGCGACAGCGGAGCCGGTACGGTCGAAACCGTCGGCGGCGAAGGTGTTGGCGGCCAGTACGGTCAGGGCCATGGCAAGGAACAGTTTGGTTTTCATTTTCATTTCTCCAGATTCTTTGGCGTTTTGTGTCTTGGGCATGGGTTTCATGCTACGCCAATTAAACTGATTAAAAAGCGCAAAATAATGCTAAAAACAATCGATTAAATAGATGTTAAGGCCGGCAGGCTTTGTCGCGTTCAACGCTGAAATGAGCGCATCGCAATTAATCGATCAGGCAGAGTCAGGTTGCAGGGCGCGCATTAACGCGTGATTAATCCGTTCTTTTGCCCGTGTGACAGTTTTTTCATAAAGCGCCTACCCATTTTTCACCGTTGCCTCTCCAGTCTGCGCGTCATCGGATAAACCGACGAAACGACCTTCAAGACCATGGAGCTCCATCGATGAACAAACTTCCCCAAATCACCCTGGCATTCTGGGTGATGAAAATCTGCGCGACGACCCTGGGAGAAACCGCCGGCGACTTGTTGTCCATGACCCTCAATGTGGGCTATGCCCTCAGTTCCCTGATACTGATCAGCGTGTTCGTGCTGACATTGGTCAGCCAGTTGATGTCCAAAACCTACAAGCCGGTGCTGTACTGGATCGTGATTCTGTCGACCAGCATGGCGGGTACGACCATGTCCGATTTCATGGACCGAACCCTCGGGCTGGGGTATGCCACCGGTTCGATGATCCTGATTGCGATTCTGTTGGGGATTTTTGCCGCCTGGCGCCTGAGCGGCGATTCGCTCAACGTGACCAAGGTCCAGACGTTTCGCGGGGAGATGTTCTACTGGATGGCGATTCTGTTTTCCAACACCCTGGGCACAGCGCTGGGCGACTATCTGGCCGACGATTCCGGCCTTGGGTTTGCCGGCGGCGCGCTGTTGATCGGCTCGACCATCGCGGTGGTGGTGCTGCTCAAATATTTCACGAAGATTTCGACGGTTGTCCTGTTCTGGGTCGCGTTTGTACTGACTCGACCTTTCGGCGCCACGCTGGGTGACTTCCTGACCAAACCCCATGAGAAGGGCGGCCTGGATTTCGGCACCATCGGTTCGTCGCTGGTGTTGGCGGGGATTCTGCTGGTGATGATTGTGGGGGCGTCGATCGCGCAGAAGCGCTTCGGGAAACAGCCGGTGGCCGAGTTGTCCTGATAGACCGGTTCGTGGCCATCGCGGGCCAGCCTCGCTTCTGCATGATCGATCTGCAGGAGCGAGGCTGGCCCGCGAACAAACCAGCGTGACCGGCCTTATTCGGGCAGTCAGTCGGTGACGATACGCGAATGCTTGCGGGTGTCTTTCATGGTGATGTACACCAGCAACGACACGGCGATGCACGCGGTCACGTACCAGTAGTAACCGGTTTCCATGCCGATGCTCTTGAACCACAGGGCGATGTATTCGGCGGTGCCGCCGAAGATCGATACGGTCAGCGCGTAAGGCAGGCCGACGCCCAGGGCGCGGATTTCGGTAGGGAACAGTTCGGCTTTGACCACCGCGTTGATCGAGGTGTAGCCGCTGACGATGATCAGGGCGGCCATGATCAGGAAGAACGCGCCCCACCAGGTCTGGATGGTGTGCAGGGTCATCAGGATCGGCACGGTGAAGATCGTGCCCAGCACGCCGAAGGCGATCAGGATCGGACGACGGCCGATCTTGTCCGACAGGCCACCGATGATCGGTTGCAGGCACATGAACAGGAACAGGGTGGCGGCGGAAATGCTGGTGGAGTCGGAGATGCTCATGCCGACGGTATTCACCAGGTATTTCTGCATGTAGGTGGTGTAGGTGTAGAACGCCAGGGTGCCACCCATGGTCAGGCCGACCACGGTCAACAGTTCCTTGGGATGACGCAGCAAGGTGCGCATCGCGCTTTCCTTGGCCTTTTCTTTCTTGGTGAACGACTCGGTTTCTTCCATGCCGCGACGCAGGTACAGCGCGACCACGGCACACAGTGCGCCGATGGCGAACGGGATGCGCCAGCCCCAGGCGTACAGCTGTTCGGTGGTGAGCAGCTGTTGCAGCACGATCAGCACCGCTAACGCGATGAGCTGGCCGGAGATCAGGGTCACGTACTGGAAGCTGGAGTAGAAGCCGCGACGTTCCTTGGTCGCCATCTCGCTGAGGTAAGTGGCGGAGGTGCCGTACTCACCACCGACCGACAGGCCCTGCAGCAAGCGGGCGAACACCAGCAGGATCGGCGCGCCGATACCGATGGTTTCGTAGTTCGGGCTCAGGGCGATCAGCAACGAGCCGAAGCACATCAGGTACACCGAGGCCATCAGCGCTTTTTTGCGCCCGACCTTGTCGGCGTAGAGGCCCATCAGCCAGCCACCGATCGGACGCATCAGGAAGCCCACGGCGAAGATCGCCGCGGTGTTCATCAGCTGTGCGGTGGAGGAACCGGCGGGGAAGAAGGTCTTGGCGAAGTACAGCGAGAAAGCGGCGTAGACGTACCAGTCGTACCACTCGACCATGTTGCCGACCGAACCGCTGAAGATCGATTTGATGCGGCTGGCGGTGGTGCGTTCTTTGGCCGGCACGGCAGCCGACCCAAGGGGCAGGGCGTTGGAGTTATCCATTAAAGGATCCTTCGTTTAATTGTTTTTGTGGAGCGCGTTGAAACGCAGCCTGCGGGGGCTATAGCAGGAGCTGTGCCAAGGGAAGGAGGGCCGGGCTAGAGGGGTTGAGGGGATCGGGTGAGCGGAAATCCGCTTATTGGCGAGGGCGTGCGAGCGGAAAATTGCTCATTAGGCTGGGGTTTTTTATCGTCTCTGCCGGCCTCTTCGCGAGCAAGCCCGCTCCCACATTGAACAGGTGCGCACGGACCATTGTGGGAGCGGGCTTGCTCGCGAAGGGGCCGGTTCAGACACTACAAAAACATCTCTCTGTTCAACCCATGCCGCTGCATCTTTTCATTGAAGGTGCGGCGCGGCAGTTGCAGTTCTTCGAGCACCGCTTTGACGTCGCCCTTGTGCCTGATCAAGGCGGCGCGCAGGCATTGCGCTTCGAAGGCTTCCTGCTGCGCCGCCAGTGACTGGCCCGGCTCAATGCCCGCTGGCACCGGCTCGCCCAGGCCCAGCACCTGACGTTCCGCCACGTTCGCCAGTTCGCGCACGTTGCCAGGCCAGTCGTGGCTCAGCAGGTGACTCAGTTGCGCGCCGCTCAAGGGGGAGAAGGCACGCCCCAGCCGCTCGGCGGCCTGACGGGCGAAGGTTTCGTAGAGCAAAGGAATGTCTTCGCGGCGGTCGCGCAACGGCGCCAGACGCAGCTCGGCGACGGTCAGGCGATAGGCCAGGTCCTCGCGAAAACGTCCGGCCCGTGCTTCATCGAGCAGGTCCGGTTTGGTGGCGGCAATGATCCGCAGATCTACGCGGATGCTTTGGTTCGAACCCAGGCGTTCCAGCTTCTGTTCCTGCAATACACGCAGCAGTTTCACCTGCTGCGCCAGGGGCATGCTCTCGATTTCATCGAGAAACAGGGTGCCGCCGTCAGCGTATTCGAGTTTGCCGATGCGCTTGCTCTGTGCACCGGTAAAGGCGCCGCTTTCGTGGCCGAACAGCTCGGCTTCGAACAGTTGCTCGGGGATGGCCGCGCAGTTGAGGGCGACGAAGGGCTTGTCAGCGCGGGGGCCGAAGTCGTGCAGGCAGCGGGCGACCAACTCCTTGCCGCTGCCGGTTTCGCCACGGATCAGTACGTTGACCGGCAAGGCTGCCAGATCCAGCACTTGGCCGCGCAGGGTTTGCAGGCCGCGGGATACGCCGAGCAGCGTGGCGTCGAGTTTGGCGCGGTTGTCCGCCTGCTCGTGTAAGGCGCGGTTCTCCAGGACCAGCCGGCGCTTGTCCAATGCGCGGCGCAGGCTGTCGAGCAGGGTTTGCGGGCTGAAGGGTTTTTCCAGGAAGTCGTAGGCACCGTCGCGCATGGCATCGACCGCCATTGGCACATCGCCGTGGCCGGTCAGCAGGATCACCGGCAGGTCGGCATCGCGACGCTGCACTTCGGCGAGCAGTTCCAGGCCCGTCATGCCGGGCATGCGCACATCGCTGAGAATCACCCCGGCAAAATGCCTGGGCAATTGCGCCAGGCATTCATCGGCCTGGCTGAACAACTGCACGTCGAAACCGGACAGGCTCAACCATTGTTCAACGGCGCTGCGGATGCTGCTTTCGTCGTCGACCACCATCACTGAGTTGAGCATGAGCCATGGGCCTCCAGATCGATGGGCAGGGTCAGGCAGAACACAGCGCCATTGGCGTGGTTATCTGCGGTCAGGCGCCCGCCGGATTCATGAACGATAGCGAAGGACACCGCCAGGCCGATACCCAGGCCATCGCCCACCGGCTTGGTGGTGAAAAACGGGTCGAACACCTTGGGCAGGTTTTCTTCGGCAATGCCGCTGCCGTTGTCGATGATGCTCAGGCGCCACAGCTGTTCTTCGGCCTCCAGGCGGATTTCCAGGCGCTTGCAGGGTTTGTCCTGCATTGCGTCCAGGGCATTGCGCAGCAGGTTGATCAGTACCTGCTCCAGACGAATCGCATCGCCGCGCACCCAGGCCGGGCGGGTCAGGTGCAGCACGGTGCTGACCTGTTCGTCGCGCAAGCGGGTGTCAAGCAATTCCAGCGACTGGTCCACCACCGACGCCAGGTCGAGGCGTTCGCGCAAGCCACCGGGGCTCTTGCGGGCGAAGGTCTTCAGGTGGCCGGTGAGGGCGGCCATGCGGGTAAGCATGTCGTCCACCGGTTTGAGGGCCTTGTAGGCGTCATCGACCCGGCCGTGATCGAGCAGCAGCCGCAGCGTGGCCAATTGCATGCGCTGCGCGGTCAACGGCTGATTGATCTCATGGGCCAATGCCGCCGACATCTGCCCGAGGGCGGCGAGTTTGGCCGATTGCACCAGGCCTTCCTGGGCGGTACGCAGGTCACGGGTGCGTTCTTGCACAAGCCGTTCAAGCTCCTCGCGGCTGCGCTGGCGCATTTTCGCCAGACGCCAGCGCTGGTTGAGGAACAGCAGCAGAAATACCAGGGTCAGCCAAAGGCCTGCGGCGGCGAGCGCGGCGTTGCGACTGTCCTCGAACGCCACCTGGGGACGACGCAGCAGGTGCAGGGTCCAGCCTTCGGTGGCCAGCGGCAGGGATTCCCACAGGTAGTCCGCCGCGCCGTCGGGCCCCTGCACCCGCGCCAGTTCGCTATTGTCGTCAAAGCGGCGCAGCGATTGATGGTCCAGCAGCGTCAGCGGCTGTTTGTCGTACTGGCGGGTGGACTTGAGCTCGGCGTGATCGGTGTCATTGAGCGGTTTCAACAGTCGATAGCGCCAACCCGGCTGGTTGGCGATGAAGATGATCCCGCGGGCGTCGCTGACCAGCAGGGTGTCGTTGCCCTGGCGCCATTCGCGTTCCAGTTCCGGAAACTCCAGTTTGACCACCATGGCGCCGAGGAACTGCCCGTCGTCGTTGGTCACGGCACTGGAGAGGAAGTAACCCGGGATGCCGCTGGTGACCCCCACGGCATAAAAACGCCCGGTGCCCTGGGTACGGGTCTGGCTGAAATACGGGCGGAAACCATAGTTGTGGCCGACGTAACTGCTGGGCAGGCGCCAGTTGCTCGCCGCGACCGCAAGGCCGGTACGATCGAGCAGTTCCAGGGTCGAGGATTCGGCAGCGCCGTTGATTTTTTCCAGCTTGCGGTTCAGCAGGTCCTGTTGCTCGGGGCTGACCGGGCCCTTGAGCGCGTCGCGCAGTTGCGGGTCCAGGGCGAGTACCGAGGGCAAGGCGCGGTAGCGCTCGATCAGGGTGTGCAGGGAGGTGGCGTACAGGGCCAATTGCTGATTGGCCCGGGCCGCGTCTTCGACCATGGACTGGCGCATGGTGTGGCGCATGGCCAGGGCGGCGGCGATGACGGCACCGGCGATGATCACCAAGGTGTAGAGCGTCAGGCGCAAGGGGCGAGATGACACGAACATGCTGGGTATTACACATGGGACGGGAGGGGACGCACCATAACATGGGGCTTTGGTGTGATCCCACAAAACCGCTTCCCGTGGGAGCTGGCCCGCCAGCGATGACGGCCTGACAGTCGATCCCCGGATAAACGCCTCCACTCAGCCTGCCGAAGGGGCGGGTGGATCAAGATCAAGAGCTGCAGGCGAGCTAACGCTCGACCTGTAAGGCGATGGTTTTAACTTACAGGCAAGACCTGTGGCGAGGGAGCTTGCTCCCGTTGGGGCGCGGAGCGGCCCTGAAAAGGGGCTGCTACGCAGCAACGGGAGCGAGCTCCCTCGCCACAGGTACAGCATCATCAGGCAATAAAAAAGGCGACGGGAGCATGCTCCTGTCGCCTTTTTTCGGTCAGTCGAAGCTTACTGCACTTCCACCGCCAGGCTTTCACTGATCTTTTTCTGCCAGATGGCAGGACCGGTGATGTGTACCGACTCGCCTTTGCTGTCGACCGCTACGGTCACCGGCATGTCTTTGACGTCGAACTCGTAGATCGCTTCCATGCCCAGTTCGGCGAAGGCCACGACGCGGGATTTCTTGATGGCTTGCGCCACCAGGTAGGCCGCGCCGCCAACTGCCATCAGGTAGACGGCCTTGTTGTCCTTGATCGCGTCGATGGCGGTTGGGCCGCGCTCGGATTTGCCGATCATGCCCAGCAGGCCGGTTTGCTCGAGGATCTGACGGGTGAACTTGTCCATCCGCGTCGCGGTGGTCGGGCCGGCCGGGCCCACCACTTCTTCGCGCACCGGATCGACCGGGCCGACGTAATAGATGAAGCGACCCTTGAGGTCCACCGGCAGGGTTTCGCCCTTGTTCAGCATCTCGACCATGCGCTTGTGCGCAGCGTCGCGGCCGGTGAGCATCTTGCCGTTGAGCAGGATGGTTTCACCCGGCTTCCAGCTCTGCACGTCTTCCGGGGTCAGGGTGTCGAGGTCGACGCGACGGGCCGACGGGCCGGCTTCCCAGACGATTTCCGGGTAGGCGTCCAGCGGTGGCGCTTCCAGCGAAGCCGGGCCGGATCCGTCGAGCACGAAGTGGGCGTGACGGGTGGCGGCGCAGTTCGGGATCATGCACACCGGCAGGGAGGCGGCGTGGGTCGGGTAGTCCATGATCTTCACGTCGAGCACGGTGGTCAGGCCGCCCAGGCCCTGGGCGCCGATGCCCAGTTGGTTGACCTTCTCGAACAGCTCCAGGCGCATCTCTTCGATGCGGTTGGACGGGCCGCGCTTTTTCAGCTCGTGGATGTCGATGGATTCCATCAACACTTCCTTGGCCATCACTGCGGCTTTCTCGGCGGTGCCGCCGATGCCGATGCCGAGCATGCCCGGTGGGCACCAGCCGGCGCCCATGGTCGGAACGGTCTTGAGCACCCAGTCGACGATCGAGTCGGACGGGTTGAGCATGGCCATCTTCGACTTGTTCTCGGAACCGCCGCCCTTGGCCGCCACGTCCACTTCCACGGTGTTACCCGGGACGATGGAGTAGTGGATAACGGCCGGTGTGTTGTCCTTGGTGTTCTTGCGAGCGCCCGCCGGGTCGGCGAGGATCGAAGCGCGCAGGACGTTTTCCGGCAGGTTGTAGGCGCGACGCACGCCTTCGTTGATCATGTCGTCCAGGCCCATGGTGGCGCCATCCCAACGCACGTCCATGCCCACGCGGACAAACACGGTGACGATGCCGGTGTCCTGGCAGATCGGACGGTGGCCGGTGGCGCACATGCGCGAGTTGATCAGGATCTGCGCCATGGAGTCACGGGCAGCCGGCGATTCTTCACGCAGGTAGGCCTCGTGCATCGCCTGGATGAAATCCACGGGGTGGTAATAGGAAATGAACTGCAGGGCGTCGGCAACGCTCTGAATCAGGTCGTCTTGCTTGATCACGGTCATGAGTCGCGCTCCTCTAAAAGACGGGAACATTCAATAAGGTGCTTGCAGCTTGGGTGCATCGGTCGGTTGCAAGCACCTTTCAAGGCACGCCGGGCATGCTGGCGCGACGCTAAAAAGGCGCGGCAGTATACCGCGCCTGGCTCGAGGGCACACGCGCCGGTAGTCAAACGTTGGTCGCATATCGCCCAAAACCTGTCGCCGCTGGCGAAGGGTATGCGGCAGTCGATGTAACAGCTGGCGTTTCGAAAATTGAATGGTCATTTATCGGCCACGCCACTAAAGTGACATCCGGTCTGTAGAGTAGGACGCTCGATCAGTCTCCTTTCATTTGGTGAGTCAACGATTGACCCATAACGCCATTCAGCGCTTGTTGCTTAAACGTTTCGCCCTCGCGGCCGGCACCTATGCCCTGGCACTGCTGTTGCTGTGGCTGGCGTTTTTTACCGGGCACTACCAGGACTCACTGGCAGGCGTGGCCATCGGCAGTGCGCTGGTGGTCGTCAGTCAGGCGGCGTTGTTCGCGGTGTTCTACTCCGGGTGCAATCTGCGCTTTGCCGATCCCAGCCTGACCGAAGCCCAGGTATTGATGGGGCTGGGCTGGCAAACCTGGTTGATTGCCCACCTCGACGATGCCCGTGGGGCCTTCCTGGTCTTCTACGTTCTGATTCTGTTGTTCGGGCTGTTCCACCTGTCTCGACGATCGTTCCTGCGCTGCGCGTTGCTGGTGTTCTTCAGTTTCAGTGCCATCACGCTGTGGGAGGGCTATCACTTCCAGTTGCCCGACCCGGCGTTGGCGGCGCTGCAGGTGTGCGTGCTGTTGATCGTGCTGGTCTGGCTGGTGCTGTATGCCGGTTATGTGCAGGCCTCGCGCCATCGCATGCGCCAGCGGCGGTTTGCGTTGCAGGCGCACCAGGACACCTTGCGCGGGATGATGCGACAGCTCGAAGACCTGGTCGCCACCGATGAGTTGACCGGTCTGTTCAACCGCCGGCATTTCCTGCGCCTGGCCTCCCGCGAGCTCAATGTCATGGACAGCGGTGTGATGCATGGCCTGGCGCTGATCGACCTCGACCATTTCAAACGCATCAATGACATGCACGGCCATGCCGCGGGCGATCAGGTGCTGCAGGCCTTCGCCGGTGTAGCCACCGCGTGCCTGCGCGACGGGGACGTCCTGGCCCGTTACGGCGGCGAAGAGTTCGTGGTTCTGCTGCCTGATTGCGATGCGGACAGCCTGACCTCCTGTTGCGAGCGTCTGCGCATTGCGTTCACCGATGTCGAGTTGTTGGGCCTGAATGTGCGCAATCTCAGCCTGTCCGCCGGCATGACCCTGCTGGAGCCGGGTGACGACCTCGACGATGCCTTGCAACGTGCCGATCAGGCGCTGTACCGGGCCAAGCGTGACGGGCGCAACCGTTGTGCCGCCGCGTGGGAAAACGTCGATGCCTGAGTTGCGCGTGGGCGAGCGCCAATGGTCAGTGGCGGCGGGCAGCAATCTGCTTGATGCCCTGAATCAGAACGGTGTCGCAGTGCCTTACAGCTGTCGCGCCGGCAGTTGCCATGCGTGCCTGGTGCAGTGCGTGCAAGGGCTGCCCGGCGACAGCCGTCCCGATGCCTTGAGCGTCGAGCAACGGCAACAGGGCTGGCGCCTGGCCTGTCAGTGCCAGGTGATCGAAGACTTGCAGGTACACACCTTTGATCCACTGCAGGATGGCCGTCCGGCCGAAGTTGCCGCCGTCGATTGGTTGAGCGACAGCGTGCTGCGCCTGCGTCTGACCCCCCAACGTCCATTGCGCTACGCCGCCGGCCAGCACTTGGTGCTGTGGGCCGGCAATGTTGCGCGGCCGTATTCCCTGGCCAGCCTGCCGGAAGACGACCGTTTTCTGGAGTTTCACCTCGATTGTCGGTTGCCCGGGGAATTCAGCGATGCCGCACGCCGCTTGAACATTGGCGATCCGGTCCGCCTCGGCGAGTTGCGCGGCGGCGCATTGCACTACGATCCGGACTGGCATGATCGCCCCCTGTGGTTGATGGCTTCGGGGACTGGACTTGGGCCATTGTTCGGTGTGCTGCGCGAAGCGTTGCGCCACGATCACCAGGGCGCAATCCGCGTCATTCACCTGGCCCATGACGCCAGTCAGCACTACCTGGCCAAGCCCTTGCAGGCCATGGCCGCCAGCCGTTCTAACCTTAGTGTCGAGCTGTGGACCGCGGCCGAGTTGCCTGCGGCTTTGGCGCAACTGCGGCTTGTTTCAAGGCAAACCCTGGCCTTACTCTGCGGGGCCCCCGACAGCGTCGACGCCTTTGCCCGACGCCTGTATCTGGCGGGATTGCCGCGCAATCAACTGCTGGCCGACGTGTTCCTGCCCCGTGGTTGAGCGCTGATTTCCAGACGCGAGACCTGCCATGACCGACGCAATCCAGATCGAACGCGAACGCGGCCTGCTGACCCTGCGCCTCAATCGCCCGGAAAAGAAAAACGCCCTGACCCGCGCCATGTACAGCCACCTGGCTGAAGCGTTGAAACAGGCCGATAACGACCCGGACATCAACGCGGTGCTGATCACCGGCTCCAGCGATTGCTTCACTGCTGGCAACGACATCGCGGACTTCATCCAGCAACCGCCGAGCAACCTCGACAGCCCGGTGTTCCAGTTCATGCTCAACCTGCTTGAATGCCGCAAACCGGTAATCGCTGCCGTGGCCGGTGCGGCAGTAGGCATCGGCACGACGCTGTTGCTGCATTGCGACCTGGTCTACGTGAGCCGCGACGCGCGCTTGCGCATGCCGTTCGTCAACCTGGGGTTGTGCCCGGAGTTCGGTTCCAGCCTGATCCTGCCGCGTTTGCTCGGGCAGGCCAAGGCGGCAGAACTGTTGCTGCTGGGCGAGGGGTTCAATGGTGAGCAGGCCGCCGCCTGGGGTATTGCGTCCGAAGCCCTGGGCAGTGGCGAGCAGGCATTGGCCAGGGCGCGAGAGATGGCCCTGCGTTTCGAGTCCTTGCCGCCTGAGGCGGTGCGCATCAGCAAGCAACTGATGAAAGCCCCGGACCGGGAGCTGTTGCGCAAGGTGATTGAAGAAGAGGGGGCGTTGTTTACCCAACGCTTGCGCTCGCCCGAGGCCATGGCGGCGTTGGCGGGGTTCATCAATCGGCATTGAATTTTGCGTTGGTTGGTTGGGCCTCTTCGCGAGCAAGCCCGCTCCCACAGGGGATGTGTGAACACTGAAGATCCAATGTGGGAGCGGGCTTGCTCGCGAAGGGGTCAGCCCAGGCAACACAATTTCAGGATCACAGAAACAAAAAAAGCCCCGCCATTCACATGGCGGGGCTCTTGTTTTTCAGCAACCGGTCACTCAGACCATCGGGTCGCCTACGTGCAGGATCTTCATGCCGTTGGTGCCGCCGGTGGTGTGGTAGCTGTCGCCCTTGGTCAGGATGACCCAGTCGCCTTTCTCCACGACGCCACGCTTGACCAGCTCGTCGATGGCCTTCTGGCTCACTTCGTTGGGCGCCAGCGAAGCCGGATCGAACGGAATGGTGTACACGCCACGGAACATCGCGGCGCGTGCCTGGGCTTCACGGTGCGGGGTGAACGCGTAGATCGGCACCGAGGACCGGATACGCGACATGATCAGCGGGGTGTAGCCGCTTTCAGTCAGCGCGATGATCGCCTTCACACCCGGGAAGTGGTTGGCGGTGTACATGGTCGCCAGCGCGATGCTCTCGTCGCAACGAGTGAATTCCGTGCCGATACGGTGGCCCGAGGTCTTGCTGGTCGGGTGCTTCTCGGCACCGACGCAGATACGCGCCATGGCCTGGACGGCTTCCAGCGGGTACTGGCCAGCAGCACTTTCGGCCGACAGCATCACGGCGTCGGTGTAGTCGAGCACGGCGTTGGCCACGTCGGACACTTCGGCACGGGTCGGCATCGGGTTCTGGATCATCGACTCCATCATCTGGGTCGCAACGATCACCGCCTTGTTGTGACGGCGTGCGTGCAGAATGATCTTCTTCTGGATGCCCACCAGTTCGGCGTCGCCGATTTCCACGCCCAGGTCACCACGGGCAACCATCACCGCGTCGGAGGCCTTGATCAGGCCATCGAGGGTTTCGTCGTCGGCCACGGCTTCGGCGCGTTCGATCTTCGCCACCAGCCAGGCGGTGCCGCCGGCTTCGTCGCGCAGTTTGCGGGCGTATTCCATGTCGGCGGCGTCACGGGGGAAGGACACGGCGAGGTAGTCGACTTCCATTTCCGCGGCCAGCTTGATGTCGGCCTTGTCTTTCTCGGTCAGGGCCGGAGCGGTCAGGCCGCCGCCACGACGGTTGATGCCCTTGTGGTCCGACAGCGGGCCGCCGATGGTTACGGTGCAGTTCAGTTCGGTGGCAGTGGCCGTGTCAACGCGCATCACCACGCGACCGTCGTCGAGCAGCAGCTCGTCGCCCACGCCGCAGTCCTTGACCAGGTCCGGGTAGTCGATACCGACCACTTGCTGGTTGCCTTCGGTCAGCGGATGGCTGGTGGAGAAGGTGAACGGGTCACCGATCTTCAGCTCGATGCGCTTGTTGGCGAATTTGGCGATACGGATTTTCGGGCCTTGCAGGTCACCCAGCAGGGCGACGAAGCGGCCGTGCTTGGCGGCCAGGTCACGCACCAGCTTCGCGCGAGCCTTGTGCTCGTCGGGGGTGCCGTGGGAGAAGTTCAGGCGGGCGACGTCCAGGCCAGCCAGAATCAGCTGTTCGAGAACTTCCGGCGAGTTACTGGCCGGGCCAAGGGTAGCGACGATTTTGGTACGACGGACGGACATGCAAAGACTCCTGAGTTCAAGCGCTGAGTGAGGCTACTATGGTCCGAAGTTGTAGTCATTGTTCGTTTGCACTACTTATTGCTTTCTTTATTGAGCGCTACAACTTTGCGCGGGGCAGCCTGAAGATTTTCGGCCACGGGTCGATACAGCGTCCAAGACAGGAGATTTCCCATGCGATTCGTGTTGATTGCCGCCCTTGCCCTCTTCAGTGTGACAGGCTGCACCCGTTTTTCCATGAACCATCATTTGAACCTGGCCTACAGCGCCTATGACCGTGGCAACTGCGAGCAAGTGATGCTCGAACTGTCCAAGGTCGAGCGTGCGAGCCGGGCGCGGCCGTATGTGTGGCCGGAAGTCTCGATGATGCGCGGCCAATGCCTGGAACGGCAGAAGTTGTTCGTCGACGCCGCCCAGACGTACCAGTTCATCATTGCTTCCTATCCGCAAAGCGAATACGCCTACCGCGCCCGTGCCCGTCTGGAAACCTTGCAGAGCCTGGGTCACTATCCGACCCGCAGTGCTGCAGTGATGCGTCCGACCCAGTTCTGATGGCGGGTGTCATCTGAAGGCTGGCCGACCGGCGGCGGTAAGCTATAGTCGAATAGACCGGTTTAGAGCCTGGTTTCTAAACTGGAGCAACACCTGTGATCGGTAGGCGTAAGCGGCAGCGGCTTGATGGACTGTCGCGCCAGGATCGGGGAGAGCGGGCCACATCTGCCTGGGTATCAGCGGGCAGGCCTGTTCCGAAGCATTAGTGCGGCCCTGCTTAAGGGCCTTGCGTAGCGAATTCAGCATGTTCACTGACCGCCGTATCGAGCGGCATCAACTGCCGTATTTTCTGAAAGTGTTCAACAGTGTCACTGACAAACCCATCGGTTATCTGGGCAACGTCTCCGAAGACGGGCTGATGCTGATCAGCCAGTTGCCGATGATGATCGGCGCCGACTTCGATCTGCGCCTGAAGATTCCTGCCGTCGATGGGGGCCAACAAATCATCGAGCTGCGGGCGTGTTGTCTGTGGTGTCACGAAGATGAGACCCCCCGGCACTATGACGCCGGGTTCAGCCTGCTGCGAGCGCCGCCGGAATATGCGCAACTGGTGGAGGCGTTGAAGCAGTATTTCAGCTTCCAGACGTTGCCGGCCTCTGCCTGAAACAAAGCTGACGTCTTCGCGAGCAATCCCACATGTTGATCGCGTACTCCTGTGGGAGCGGGCTCGCTCGCGAAGGCGTCCTTGCAGATGCTGAAAAAGCTGCAGGCTGATCAAACACTGCCACTGCGCTTCCAACTCAGATATTGCGTCACCAGTTGCGTCCCCAATTCCCCTGGCCACGCATCCAGCACCGGCACGCCATGGGCGCTCAAGCGCTCGTGAAGTTCGGCCCGTGCATTCAGATAATCCACCGTGCCGCAGTAGGCCAGCGCTTCGGGCAAGGTCTGCACCGGTGTCTGTCGCAGCGTATCGAGCACTTCTTCGCGCAGGCTGGCCACCAGCACCCGATGCCGCCTGCTCAAGCGTTTTACCGCCGTGAGCAACTCTTCGTCATCCTCGTCCCGCAGGTTGGTCATCAGTACCACCAGCGCCCGGCGTTTCTGGCGGGCGAGCAATTCGGTGATTGCCGCTTGATAGTCGGCGCTGCGCTGGCTGCTGTTGAGGTCATAGACGGTGTTGAGCAGGACATTGAGCTGCCCGCTGCCTTTGACCGGTGCCAGGTAGCGCGGCTGATCGCTGGCAAAGGTGCACAGGCCCACGGCATCGCCCTGGCGCAGCGCGACGTAGCTCAGCAGCAGACAGGCGTTCAGTGCGTGATCGAAGTGCGCCAGTTCACCGTCCTGGCTGCGCATGCGGCGTCCGCAGTCGATCATGAAGAGGATCTGCTGGTCCCGTTCATCCTGGTATTCCCGGGCGATGGGCGTGCGCTGGCGAGCGGTGGCTTTCCAGTCCATCTGGCGCAGGCTGTCGCCTTCGCGAAATTCACGCAGTTGATGAAACTCCAGCCCCTGGCCGCGGCGTTGACGCTGGCGGACGCCGAGCTGGCTGAGCCAGTTATCCACAGCCCGTAACTGGCCGCCGTAGAGCCGGGCGAAATCGGGATAGACCCGGGTGTGGTCGGCGACCTCGAGCAATCGTTTGTCGGACCACAGGCCCAGCGGGCCGGGCAGGTTGATTTCGCAGTGCTCGAAACTGAAATGACCGCGCTTGACGGGCCGCACACGGTAGTCGATCAGGCTCCGTTGGCCTGGTTGCAAATGAACCCTCAGGGGCAGAAAGTCGAAGCTGAGGCCATCGGGTACATGATCGAAGAGTTGCAGTTCCAATGGTTGCAAAAAGTCATGCTCGATCTCCAGTCGCACCTCACTCCAGCGACCCAACGCCAGGCTCCCGGGCAATTGGCGTAGCACGCGCGGGGAAGGCAGGCGCTTGAGGCGGATTGCGTCGAGCAATGCCAGGGCCAGCAGTGCCAGCAGCAGCCCCCAGTTGATCCGCGACAGATAGGAAGGCAGCACAAAGCCCAGCGCCTGCAAGGTGCCCAGCACAATACCGATGGCCAGCAGCAGCGCCAGCCAGAGCAACAGCAGGCGGCTTGGTTTCACAGGCGCGGCGCCGGCACTTGATCGAGCAATTGGCGCAGCACGTGGTCCACATCCAATCCTTCGATGTCCAGTTCCGGGGCGATTCGCACCCGATGGCGCAATACCGCCATGGCGCAGCTTTTGATGTCGTCCGGAATCACGAACTCGCCACCGCGCAACAAGGCCCGCGCCCTGGCGCATCGCACCAGCGCAATCGAAGCTCGGGGCCCGGCGCCCAGGGTCAGGCCTGGCCAACTGCGGGTGGTGCGGGCAAGACGCACGGCGTAATCGAGTACCTGATCATCCAGCGGCAGATCACTGGCGATACGTTGCAGGGCCAGCACGTCCTTGGCCTGTAACACCGTGCGCAGCGGCTGTACGTCGAGCATGTCGGCGCGAGTCGAACGGCTGACCTGGCGCACCATGTTCAACTCTTGTTCGGCGTCCGGGTAATCCATGCGCACCTTGAGCATGAAGCGATCCAGTTCGGCCTCCGGCAGCGGGTAAGTGCCTTCCTGTTCGATCGGGTTTTGCGTGGCGAGCACCATGAAAGGCTGCGCGATCGCCAGGGCGCGGCCTTCGAGGGTGACTTGCCGCTCCTGCATGGCTTCGAGCAATGCCGCCTGGGTTTTCGCCGGGGCGCGGTTGATCTCGTCGGCCAGCAGCAGGTGGGTGAACAGCGGACCCTTGCGCAGCTTGAACTGCTCGGTCTGCAGGTCGTATACCGCATGCCCGGTGACGTCGCTGGGCATCAGGTCCGGGGTGAACTGGATGCGCGCGAATTCGCCACCGAAGCAACGGGCCAAGGCTCGCACCAGCAGAGTCTTGCCCAGTCCGGGCACGCCTTCGAGCAACACATGGCCACCGGCGATCAACGCGCTCAGTACGTCATCGATGACACCGTCCTGGCCAATCACGGCCTTTTGCAGTTCGCCGCGTATCGCCAGGGCCAACTGGCTGGCGCGTTGGCGCTGCACAGCGGCGTGAGTGGCGGTATCGGGCTCGATCGGGTCACTCGTCATAGGGCGTTCCTCAAGGTTTGCAAATGGGCGACCAGGCGACTGAATTCGGCGCTGGACAGTCGCTGTTTCGGACGTGGGCTCATGGCCTGGCTGATGGCACGGGTGGGCTGATGGGTCAGACGGGCAAGTACCAGCCATTGTTCGGCAACGGCGAGCTGGTCATAGCCGGGATGACGATGGCGAACCCGGCGCAGGATATCTTGCTGCAATGCGTGCAACAGGCTGTGCTGGCCGTTGCGGCGCAGCATGAAGTCGGCGCTGGCGCGCAGGTGTTCCAACAATTGTCGGCGGGCTTTGGGGGCTGGCTCCAGCAAGGGACCATGACGCACCCCGACATGCCACAAGGCCAGGCCGACCAGGGCAATCAGGCTGACCAGCGCCTGGGGGAAGTACCGCAGCAACAAAGCCCACAGGCTGTCGTGCTCGGTGTCGTACATCAGGGTCACCTGGGTGTCCGCGGTCAGGTACCAGAGCAGCCAGGCGTTGTCGTATTCGCTGATGGCCGGGGCGGTCCACAGGTCGGCATCGGTCACTACGATGATCGAGCCGAGCCCGTGGCTCAGTTGCATCATGTGGGTGGCCTTGGCGCTGTTGGCCCACGCCTGAGCCAGGTTTTTCGGGTCTTCGAGGTGGAATGCGGTGTCGAAGCTGGCGTAGGCCGGGGCGTCTTCGTTCTCCAGATACAGTTTGGTCAGGTTCGGATAGGGATCGTCTGGTTCACCCTCCGGCGGTGGGTCCTTGAGGTCCTTGCTCAAGGACTGATGCACCTGAACCCGATCGAGCAGCAGGTCGTTGCTCTGCCCGGTCTTTTCGTTCCACAGCGATTGGGCGACGAACAACAGCCGACCCCCGGCCCGGGTCCAGTTCATCAATTGATCGATCTGCCGGGGCGTCATGTTGGAGCGGTCGCCAAACAACAAGAGGCTGTTCTGCCGGGGTTCCAGGTTTGGCAGGACATCAAGGCTGTTGGCGTGGCTGACGCTCAGCCCGCGCTTTTGCAGGAAGTGCTCGGCGGCCAGGTAAGGATTGGCCTTGGCTTCGGGCGACGGACCATGATCGATTTCAGCCGCATAGGGCGTTGCCTTCAGGTACAGATACAGTCCCAGCGCACTCAGCAGCACGGCGATCAACACGCCGAACATCAGTGGCCAGGGGCGCCGGCTCAATGCCTGGCTCCGGGTCCGAACAGGGCACGCCAGCCGTCACACAGTTGCTGTTGCGAATCGGCTGGCGGCAAGCGGTGCCCGTAGGCCATGTTCTGCCAGTGTCGGGTCAGGTCTCGACTGAAGGCCAGCAATTGCGGCTGTTGCAGTTGCGCGACGCGTTCAAGGACCTGACCTTCGGTGTCGGCGGCTTTGAGCACGATGTTGAAATCGTGCAGCAAGTGACTGAGCAGGGCGCGATAGAGCAGGCCGAGGGCTTGCCGGGGTTGGGTTTGCCAGAGGCTTTGCGCGCTGGCGGCGATGTCGGTCGGCAGCGTTTCGCGGTCCAGGTCCAGGCCGAATGCCTGTTGCGGGATCGATCCCCCGGCTCTTTTTTCGGGGGGCGGGCGACGACTGGCATAGGCCTGCAACCCGTCGCGATAGCGCCAGATCAACAGACCGAGGCCGACGGCCAGTGCGCCCCACAGCAAGGTCTCGATCAGGGAGGCTATTGCGCCGAAGCGCTGGCTGCCCAGCAGCTCGAACAGCGCCTTGAGCCACGAAGGTATCTGGCCGTCGTTGGGGGCTGCCGGGGAATTTTTATCGTTGCCAAACCGATAACGGGTGACCGTTTCCCGATTCTTGAACGGTGGCTGATCGAGGATTGCCTTGATGCTGGCCCTGGATGCCTCGCTGGTCAGTGGCTGTTCCAGCAGGCGGGGACTGTCGGGTGACGGGACTGGTTCGGCGGCCCAGGCCTGTTGCCCGGCGGGGATGAGGCATATCACCGCCAATAGCAATGCGACGACGCCATTGCTCAAACGCTGGCGCAGGTGGCGGAACACCAGTTCGATGTCCCAGGCTTCCAGCACGGTGCGCCGGTTCAGATAGAGGCTGAAGCCACAGGCGACGTATATCGGCTCCCAGACTACCAGCACCAGGGCGTAAAAAGCGTTGGTCAGGTGTTCCAGCCAGCGCCAGTCCTGGGTCGCGGCGCTGATCAACGATTGCCAGCTCCAGTCGATGGCCACGCCTTGCGGCAACAGCAGATAGAGCAGCACCGTCAGGCCGATCCACAGTGCGGTTTCCAGGTGCACGCCAATCAAGGTCAGCCATCGCGCTGCGCTGGCATCGCGCTGCAACAACACCTGCAACCGCTGCTGGCGTGCGTCGCCACTCAAGCCTTCCAGTAGCACCACCGGTAGCAGGAAGCTGCGACTCAGGCTCAGCCGGCGCCAGGTCAGGCTGGCCAGCAGTTGAGGCTTGAGCAGTCGCGGCCATTGATAAAGGGCCTGTTTGAGCGTCGGCGTTTCACCGAACATGGCCTTGGACAGGATGTACAGCGGCAGGCGTTCGAAAGCCGGTTTCAACCACCAGAAGATGAACACGGCGAGGGAGGGCGATTCCCACAGCAGCCAGGTCAGTAGAGCAAAAACCGGCAATGTCACCATGGCCCAACTGGTCATCAACAGCCGTCGGTGTCGCTGGCTCAGCAGTACCCCGAGGTCCATGGCTTCCCAGGTCGGACGCGGGCGGATCACCACACTGGCGTCACTCAGGCGCATGGCGGTCCCGTCCGGCGAACAGCAGATACAGCGCGACCAATACCCAGAGTGAGCCGCCGACCAGATATTTGGTCAGGGGCGCCAGGGTTGTCATCGACGACCAGTAGGCTTCTATAAATGCCGCAATCAACAGAAACAGCATGACCCCGCAGATCAGCAATACGCTCTTGCGTGCCATCAGGCGCAGGGCCTCGGCTCGGGGCTGGCGCCCGGGCGCGATCAGCGCCCAGCCCAGTTGCAGGCCGGCCGCACCGGACAGGGCAATGGCGGTCAATTCGAAAGCACCGTGGCCGATCACGAAAGACCAGAAGGTCTGCCCGTAGCCGATCTGCGTCAGATGCCCGGCCACCGCGCCGATGATCAAACCGTTGAAGAGCAGGAAAAACACACTGCCCAGGCCAAACAGTAAACCGCTGGCGAAGGTCTGAAAGGCGATCCCGATGTTGTGCATGATGTAGTAGCCGAACATCACCCAGTCTTCACTCGCCGCTCGCTGTGCCGACCGCCCGAGGTGCCCGGCCTCGGGGTCGTACATGCCTTGCATTTCGCTGACCTGCTCGGCCGGCAGCAGGTTGTAGACCAGGTCGGGGAACAGGTACACCAGCACCGCAAAACCAATGAGGCTGCCGAAAAACATCAGGCTGGCGGCCAGCACGAAACGCCACTGCTGGCGTACCAGCCGAGGGAAGTCCGCAAGGATGAACCCCAGCAGCTGGGGGCCCAGTCGACTGCGATGGCGATACAACTGTTGATGGCCTCGCAGCACCTGTTGCTGCAACGAGTCGATGAGGAAGCTGCTATAGCCGCGTTCCCGAGCCAGGGCCAGGTGCTGGCAGATGCGCCGATAATCGCCGGGAAAACTGTCCACACCCGTGGCGTTGTCGTTGCGCTCCAGCTTTTGCAGTAACAGGGAAAATTGCTCCCACTCGGCCATGTGCCGATGCTCGAAAAGACTTTGCTTCATGTCGGACCCAACAGGCCGCGGGCGATGCCATTGAGTTCGGCCACGGCCTGTGGCGCGGGCACCTGTAACGGTGGGGCCAGAATGGCAGCCAGTTCACTGACCCTGGCAGATGAAAGTTCAGCCTGGCGTTCGGCGAAGCCCAGGATGGCGCGCTGTTCAGTCAAGGTCAGGGGCAAAGCAGGGCGTCGCGGTGGGGCGGGAGGAAGTTGCGGCCGGGTGAGTGGTTGCTCGCGGTAGATCACCAGGGTCCCGGCGGCAATGTCGCCGAGGCGTTTGAAGCCTGGGTGTTGCAGGCAGCTGATGGCACCGAGGAAGTAGCCGAAGGGCAGCAGGTCGACAAAACGCAACAGGTTGCGCAGCAACGACGCGGACCAGCCGATGGGGGTACCGTCGTCCTGCACCACCCGCAGTCCCATCCATTGCTTGCCCGGTGAGCGGCCCTGATTGAGGACTTCGAACAGCACCATGTACCACCAGCTCACGGCAAAGATCAGCAGCGAACCCAGGCCCATGCCCAGTTTGCCGAGCATTGCCAGCACGATGAACAGCACGCCCAGGATGAGGCCACGCAGCGCCAGGTCGATGGAGAATGCCAGCGCGCGAACCATCAGCCCGGCCGGCCGCAGCGGCAGATCGATGCCCTCCGGCGTTTCGACCTGGTACCGCGTATCCAGTGGCGGGGACAGCGTCGCTTTCCGTTGCAGTGCTGTGGTCTCGAGCATGGGCAACCTGATGATGTGGCCTGATCGGGATTGTCTCGTCCCCCCGATGCTAGCAGCCTTGTCGCAGAAATCGACATAACGATGTATTGCACAGTGATTAATCGGCAATGATTGAATAACAAGATTGCTGGCCGGGGCGGGACTCGAACGCCTAGACTTCGCCGATCATCAGTTCAGGAAACGCCTGTGACCTCCATCTTCTGGTACGACTATGAAACGACGGGCATCAATCCCCGTTGCGATCGCCCCCTGCAAATGGCGGGGCTGCGTACTGACTTCGACCTCAATGAAATCGACGAACCGGTCAACCTCTATTGCCTGCCCGCCGACGACATCCTCCCGCACCCCGCGGCCTGCGCGATAACCGGCATTACCCCCGGCAACCTCTCCGAACAGGGCCTCTGCGAAGCCGATTTCATGACCCGGGTGCATGCGCAACTGGCGGCCCCCGGCACTTGTGGCGCGGGCTACAACACCTTGCGTTTCGACGACGAGATGACCCGCTACAGCCTGTACCGCAATTTTTTCGATCCCTATGCGCGGGAATGGCAGGGCGGCAACAGCCGCTGGGACCTGATCGATGTGGTACGCGCCGCCTATGCCTTGCGCCCTGACGGCATCGTCTGGCCGACGGATGACGAGGGGCGAGTCACCCTCAAGCTCGAACGCCTGACCGCCGCCAACGGCATTGATCACGGCAATGCCCACGAAGCGTTGTCGGACGTTCGCGCCACCATCGCCCTGGCGCGTTTGCTGCGGGAAAGGCAGCCCAAGCTGTATGACTGGCTTTTTCAACTGCGCAGTAAACAGAAGGTACTGGACCAGATTCGCCTGTTGCAGCCGATGGTCCACGTGTCCGGGCGCTTTTCCGCCGCCCGCAGTTACATCGGCGTGGTGCTGCCCCTGGCGTGGCACCCGCGCAACAAAAATGCATTGATCGTCTGCGACTTGCACCTCGACCCTCAGGGCCTGCTGGATCTGGACGCCGACACTTTGCGCCAGCGCCTCTATACCCGTCGTGAGGACCTTGCCGAGGGAGAGCTGCCGGTGCCGCTCAAGCTCATTCACATCAACAAGTGCCCGGTCGTGGCGCCCTTGAACGTTCTTCGCCCCCAGGACCAGCAGCGCCTTGGCCTGGATATGGCGCTCTATCAGCAACGTGCGCTGCGGCTAAGTGACGCGCAGAAAGTTTGGCAAGATAAAGTTGTGGGGGTTTATGCCGGCGAAGAGTTTTCCCCGAGTCAGGATCCGGAACAACAGTTGTACGACGGTTTCATTGGCGACCGCGATCGCCGGTTGTGCGAACAAGTGCGCACGGTGGAGCCGATGCAATTGGCACAACAGCAATGGCCGTTCGATGATGAACGTTTGCCTGAATTATTGTTTCGATATCGCGCACGCAACTTTCCCGACACGCTGGGTGATGAAGAGCAGGAACGCTGGCGAACATTCTGTCAGAAGCGTTTATCCAGCCTTGAATGGGGGGCACCCAATACCCTGGAAAGTTTTACCCAGGCGGCGGCCCAGTTGGCGCTTACAGCGACACCTTTTCAGCAAAAGGTGCTCGATGAGTGGCAGCAATATGTGGGCGACTTACGCAAACGTTTGAATCTTTGAAATCGAAAGCGTCCGGGATAAAACTGCCGGCATAAAAAAACGCCAGCGTTATGCTGGCGTTATCTTTTGTCACGTATCCGGCCGTAACAAGTACTGCGGCTTAGCCCAGCAGGGTAGCCCAACCTTCAACCACGTCACCGCCCCACTTGGCTTTCCACTCTTTCAGAGTCTTGTGGTTGCCACCTTTGGTTTCGATGACTTCGCCGTTGTGCGGGTTTTTGTATTGTTTAACTTTGCGGGCACGTTTGGTGCCGGTAGTTTTTACTGCGGCGCCACGTGGGGCCTTGGTTTTGGATTCCGGATCCAGCAGCGCGATGATGTCACGCAGGGACTTGGAATATTCGCCCATCAGGGTGCGCAGTTTGCCTTCGAATTCCAGCTCGGTTTGCAGTTTGTCGTCTTGGGACAGGTTCTTCAAACGGGCTTGCAGCTCTTTGATAGCTTCTTCGGTGGCGCGGTATTCGTTGATCAAGGACATGATTACTACCTTATGTAGGAAACTGAAGGGCAGGGAGACAGTGCGGCAATAATAGTCAGGGTGTTTCATCAAGTAAACATTAAACCGGAGTTTATTTATTTTAAATACGGTGAATTCGTCTCGCATTGGATGCGCAGTTAAATAGTTTGAAGCGCTTGCTGCAGATATTCACATTTGAATGTAGCGCGACGCTAAACAACACTGCCGGGAAGCAGGCGACGGGGTGCAGGCCTCGACGTCGTCGTTGACCGGCCGACAAGACGATACGTGATCAATACTGCGGTTTTGCTGCGTTATCGCTAGAATGGCGGCCTTTGCGAAGTTCTGGAGTTTCCCCCTCATGCACACTTATCGGCTGGTGATTTCCTGCCCGGACCGCGTCGGCATCGTTGCTAAAGTCAGTAACTTTCTGGCGTCTCACAACGGCTGGATCACTGAAGCGAGCCACCACTCGGACAATCTCAGTGGCTGGTTCTTCATGCGTCACGAAATCCGGGCCGATTCGCTGCCGTTCGGTATCGAGGTTCTGCGTGAAGCCTTTGCGCCGATTGCCGAAGAGTTTTCGATGGACTGGCGCATCACCGATACCGCGCAGAAAAAACGCGTGGTGCTGATGGCCAGCCGCGAGTCCCACTGCCTGGCCGACTTGCTGCATCGCTGGCACAGCGATGAACTGGACTGTGAAATCGCCTGCGTGATTTCCAACCACGACGACCTGCGCAGCATGGTTGAATGGCACGGCATTCCCTACTACCACGTTCCGGTCAACCCGCAGGACAAGGAACCGGCCTTCGCCGAAGTCTCGCGCCTGGTTAAACACCATGATGCCGAGGTCGTGGTACTGGCTCGTTACATGCAGATTCTGCCGCCTGAGCTGTGCAGCGAATACGCGCACAAGGTCATCAACATTCACCACAGCTTCCTGCCGTCCTTCGTCGGTGCCAAGCCGTACCATCAGGCGTCGATGCGCGGTGTGAAGCTGATCGGTGCGACCTGCCACTACGTGACCGAAGAGCTGGACGCCGGCCCGATCATCGAGCAGGACGTGGTGCGCGTCAGCCACAGCGACAGCATCGAAGACATGGTGCGTTTCGGCCGTGACGTGGAAAAAATGGTGCTGGCCCGCGGCCTGCGCTATCACCTGGAAGACCGGGTTCTGGTGCACGGCAACAAGACCGTAGTGTTCTGATTGCCTCACGACACGGTTGAAATTCGAAGGGCCTGGGCGTTCAATCGCTGCAGGCCCTTCGCCGTTTCTGCGTAGCCGTTTCGCAATAGAGGATATGAACATGGCCGATCCACTGGACAAAGCCACTTCCAAAGCCCCCGCTACCTTGGGCGAAGGTTGTTTGAGCCGCTATGACCCCGATGACATGGGGCCCGAGGACGGTACGGAGTTTCCAGGCGCCGCCGAACTGTGGGAGAAGTTGCAGCAGGAGTCGGGCGACGAGCAAGAGTAAATCGTTCAGGCTTGTTTAACTTTCATCAACTTCTTGAGCAACGGCCGTCCCAGCATCAGCAAAAACACCGGCCCACCCACCAGCAAATAGAAGTAATAAGTCACCGCCCGCCAGATCAGAATCGCCGCGGCCGCCGTGGATTTGCCCACCATGGGCGCCAACAGCGCTGCCGATGTCAGTTCTGCCGCTCCCGCGCCGCCGGGCAGCAGGCTCAATTGTCCTGCACTCAAAGAAAGCACCTGGATCAGAAAGCACCATGCCCACTGCAGATCCGCCCCCAACCCTCGCAACGCCAGGTAGAGCACGCTGTAACGCAAGATCCAGTGCACGCACGTCAAGGCAAACACCGTGATCAATGTCTGGAACGGTAACTTGAGGGTGTCAGTAAAGGCTGCGAGAAAATGCAGCAGTTTTCGCGCCCAGCGCAGGCGCGTCGTGGACTGGACATTGAGGCGAAGGAGCAATCGACCGCTCAGGCGTATCAGCAAGCGATGGTAACGGGCCACCAGTACACAACAGATCAGGCCACCGAACATCGAAATCGCACTGACCATCAACAGCCACTCCATGCGCTGGCTGAGGTGCTGGAACAGCGCATAGATCAGAATCGCACCCAGCGCGCAGAGGAAAAACAGCAAATCGCTCAACTGATCCATGGCGAACACAGCACTGCCCCGGGCCGGGCGAACGCCGTTGCGCGCAAGCAGCGCCATGATGGTCAAGGGGCCGCCGCTGCCACCGGGGGTGGCGCAATAAGCGAATTCGGCGGCCATCACCACGCCCAGGCTTTTGACCGGGCTGACCCTGTCGCGCTGGTCCCCCAGCAACAGTCGCAGGCGCAGGGTGTTCACCCCCCAGCAGAGCAGGATCATGCCGAACATCACCAGCAGCCCACTCAAGGGAAAACTGTTCAGCCGCGACCAGGTTTCGCTGCCGCCCAGCAGCCAGGGAATGACAATGGCGGCGAGCAGCCCGATCAGCAGCAGGATCGCTCGACTCATGCGGCGCGCTCCACCGGTTCGTCTTGCCGTGCCAGCCAGCACGCCTTGGTCAACGGCATCCGGCCCTCGTCGAGCAGGCGCTGCAGGGTGTCGAGCCAGTACGTTCGTGAAAATTCATGGCGCATGTCCACCGGATGCAGGCCCAAACGGATGACCGGGGCCTGGTGCCAGCGGTGTTCGAGACGATCGCTGAGCAGTTTTGACAAACCCCGGCGCCAGGCACTGCGGGCACTCCAGACCAGCCCGGGGGCATCCACCGAGGTGAAATCCGGCAGGCGATACAGATGTTGCGCGTCGCTGGTGTAGGTCAACGGCAATTGGCGCAGCGCCTGGCGAGTGCCTGCGCTCATCAGCCAGGCCGGGGCGACGAAGCCCTTCAGTGGCCATTGATACCGATGAAACATTTCCATTCCCGCGTGCAGCCTGGCCAGGGCCGCTTCTTGTGACAGATTGTAAAACTCACCCTCGTGGGTGTAGATGCGCCGCATGAACCAGTCCTTGGGATTGCTTGCGATTGGGCCGTCATCGCAGTGAAAGTAACCATGCAATGCCAGTTCGTCGCCCCGGTCGAGGCGTTCTGCGAGCAGGCGGCGAAATTGCGGATGGGCTCGCAGGTCGTTGTGCCGGTGGAAGTCCGGCACCACCAGCCAGGTCATCGGCACGGCGCCGAGGGCGTCGACGGCCTCGACAAAGGGCCGGTAATCGTCCCAGGTCTGCGGTGCGACATCGTGCAGCACCAGCAGCAGGCTGGGGGAATGGATGGACTCAACCATTGGCCACCCGCGGCCATTGGCTGCCGAGTACGGCGTGATAGTGCCCGATCAGGCTGTTGACCACGCTGTCCCAGGCGTAATGCTGTTCGACGTGGTGGCGAGCCTGTTGACCAATGACGGCACTGCCCTGGGCCAACAATTCACGCACGGCGCTGGCCATGGCCGACGGATTGTTCGGGGTGCAAAGCACGCCGCACTGATCGTTGATGATTTCCTTGAACGCGCCGGCGGCCACCGCTACCACCGGAATACCGCAGGCCATGGCTTCGAGAATCACCAGACCGAAGGTTTCCTGGTCGCCGGCATGCAGCAGGGCGTCGGCACTGGCCATCAGCCGCGCAACTTGCGGCGCCGGGCAAAAGTCATCGACCACGGTGACGTTGTCGGGCACCGAGGTCGGCATCGACGATCCGACAAGCAACAGGTGATAGCTTGGCCCCAGACGCTTCATGCAATCGAGCAGCACTGGCAGGTTTTTCTCCTTGGAGCCGCGACCGGCAAAAATCAGCAGATGGGTGTTTTGATCCAGGCCCAGTTCGGCCCGCAGGCCGGGATCGCGGGCATCGGGATGGAACATTTGCAGATCGACGCCCAAGGGTTGCACGAACACATTCCTGACCCCCAGACCGGTCAATTTCTCCGCCATGATCCGGCTGGGTGCCAGCACTCGGTCGAAATTGCCGTAGAGCTTCCTGACGTAGGCTTCGACATTGGGGGTGAACCAGTTGCTGCCCACGCGGTTGCTGACCAGTAGCGGCAGGTCCGAGTGATAAAAGCCGATCACCGGCACGTCCAGTTGCCGACGCGCGTCCAGCGCCGCCCAGGCGGTGAGATAGGGGTCACCGACCTCGATCAGGTCGGGTTGCAAATCGTGCAGTACGTTGCGCCAGGGCGCCAGGCGCAGGGGGAATCGATAGCCCTTGCCGAAGGGCAGGGCGGGCGCCGGTACGGTGTAGATGCCATCCTGTTCACTGAAGTCGGCCCCGGGGATCAGCAAACTGTGGCGAGTACCAGACCGCGTATGCAGGCGATGATGCTTGGCATCCAGATAGGTACGCACGCCACCGCTGGCAGGGGCGTAGAACATGGTTATGTCAGCGATATGCACGATGAACATCCCTCCGGTCCGTTGCTCTCCTTGGGTTGACCCTTATGAAGAATAGATGTTCGGTCGGGGTTTTGTCGGTTGCCGGGTTGACGCCTTCCGCTAAGGTCTTAATGTTCATCACGCGCTTTATTAATGAGATCAACCATGGGTGACCCAATGCCTGACTCATCGCAACTCGTTATCGGCGCCGATACTTCGGGCCAGCCGATCGCCCAGGACATGCGCCTGGCCAACCGTCACGGTTTGATCGCCGGTGCCACCGGCACCGGCAAGACGGTCACCCTGCAACGGCTGGCCGAAGCGTTCAGCGACGCCGGCGTGGCGGTGTTCGCCGCCGATATCAAAGGTGATCTGTGCGGGTTGGGTGCCGCCGGCGCCCCTCAGGGCAAAGTCGCTGAACGGATCGCCGGGATGCCCTGGCTAAACCATAAGCCAGCGGCGTATCCGGTGACGCTGTGGGACATCCACGGTCAGTCCGGTCATCCCTTGCGCACCACCTTGAGTGAAATGGGGCCGTTGCTGCTGGGCAGCCTGCTGGAACTGACCGACAGCCAACAGTCGGCGCTGTATGCCGCATTCAAGGTGGCGGACCGCGAAGGCCTGTTGCTGCTGGATCTGAAGGATCTTAAGGCGCTGCTCAATCACCTCAAGGACCACCCGGATGTGCTGGGAGATGATGCGGCGCTGATGACCACCGGTTCCAGCCAGGCGCTGTTGCGGCGGCTGGCAACCCTTGAGCAGCAAGGCGCGCAAGCGCTGTTCGGCGAACCGGCGCTGCAACTCGAGGACATCCTGCAACCGACGGCTGACGGACGAGGGCGCATTCACTTGCTCGATGCCAGTCGCCTGGTGCATGAAGCGCCGAAGGTCTACGCGACCTTCCTGCTGTGGCTGCTGGCGGAGCTGTTCGAGCAATTGCCGGAACGTGGCGACGCGGATAAACCGCTGCTGGCGCTGTTTTTCGACGAGGCGCATCTGTTGTTCACTGGCACGCCCAAGGCCTTGCAGGATCGTCTGGAGCAGGTGGTGCGCCTGATTCGTTCCAAAGGCGTGGGGGTGTATTTCGTCACCCAGTCGCCGGGTGACCTGCCCGATGATGTATTGGCCCAACTCGGCCTGCGCATTCAGCACGGCCTGCGCGCTTTCACCGCCAAGGAACAGAAATCCCTGCGAGCCGTGGCGGACGGCTTTCGGCCCAATCCTGCGTTCGATGCCTTGTCGGTGTTGACGGAACTGGGCATCGGTGAAGCCCTGGTCGGCACGCTGCAGGACAAGGGCACGCCGGAAATCGTCCAACGGGTCTTGGTGGCGCCGCCGCAATCGCGAATCGGGCCGCTGAGCGAAACCGAGCGCACGGTGCTGATCGCCGGCTCACCGTTCAAGGGGCGATATGACAAACCGGTTGATCGCGAATCGGCCTATGAAGTGCTGACGGGACGCAAGGGGCTGGCGCCGCAAGCCGAAACCGGCAAGCCCGCGCCTCAGGAGCCGAGCTTCACCGAACAGGCCGGGGAGTTCCTCGGCACCGCGGCGGGGCAGGCGCTGAAATCGGCGATGCGCCAGGGGGCCAATCAATTGGCGCGGCAGTTGGTACGGGGGCTGATGGGGTCGTTGCTTGGCGGCAGTAAACGCCGATAGTGAACGAACGCAATCAAAGGTGGGAGCGGGCTTGCTTGCGAATGCGTCGGGTCAGGCGACATGGATGTTGTCTGGTACACCGCATTCGCGAGCAAGCCCGTTCCCACATTGGGTTTTGGGTCAGGTCTTGGGCCTTGCATGCGCCGCCAATCGCTCCAGCGCCGCCCGCAGGTTGGGATCGCTGATGCCATCGGCGGTGGCCTGAATGGTCGCTGCGGCGTCGTTGGACAAGTCCATGGTATGCCCGGTTGCCCCGTGCTGAATGGTAGGCGGCTGAACCTTGAACAGGATTCGCGTCAGGCTGGTGAATTCGTCGAACATCTGTAATTGCCGTTGCAGGCGTTTTTGCTGGTAACGCAGGCGGGTCGCCCAATGGCCATCGGTGACAATCAACAACAGACTGCCTTCGCGCCACGACGCCACATGGCAGTGTTCGCGGGCCGCGGGTTGCAGTTGGCTTTCCAATAAACGTTGCAGATGGCCCAGGCGCTGGGCGTGGCCGAGTATGGCCTTGAGCGGCTTGGCTTCGCGAAGCAGGACGGCGGGTGCTCTGGCCGTAAGAGGGCGAAATGCCATGATCAGACACCTGAAGTAACAGAGCCGCCATGGTAGCAGAAAGCACCGGATGCGCCCGACCCATTGCTTTGCGCGCGCTTTACCCATTAAATCAACGGATAACTTCAGCGCTGTCTGACTTGAAGTTCAGCCATTTGCCCCTATTTTAAGTGAGCCCCGTCAAAGCGCTGTGCCAGCATCGTGGAATAACGCCACTTTCCTCACCACCGTTTCCGGGTAGAATGCTCGTTCGCATGCGGCCATGAGGGCTGCACGGGCGACTCACGGGGCCGCCCTCCATCCCTTTAGTGTGGAAGATCCTGCCGATATGTTTGCGCCTTTGTTAAAGAAACTTTTTGGAAGCAAGAACGAGCGTGAAGTCAAACGCATGCTCAAGACGGTGCAACTCGTCAATGCCTTCGAAGAGCAAATGGTGGCCCTTTCGGACGATCAATTGCGTGCCAAGACCGAAGAGTTCAAGGCCCGATTCGCCAAAGGGGAAACCCTCGACAAGCTGTTGCCAGAAGCCTTTGCGGTCGCCCGCGAAGCCGGCAAGCGCGTCATGGGTATGCGTCACTTCGATGTCCAGTTGATCGGTGGCATGACCTTGCATGAAGGCAAGATCGCCGAAATGCGTACCGGTGAAGGCAAGACCCTGGTGGCAACACTGGGCGTTTACCTCAACGCGCTGTCCGGCAAGGGCGTGCACGTTGTAACCGTGAACGACTACCTGGCCCGTCGCGATGCCAACTGGATGCGTCCACTCTACGAATTCCTCGGCCTGACGGTCGGTGTGGTCACGCCGTTCCAGCCGCCGGAAGAGAAGCGCCTGGCTTACGCCGCTGACATCACCTACGGCACCAACAACGAATTCGGTTTCGATTACCTGCGCGACAACATGGCGTTCAGCATGGAAGAAAAATTCCAGCGCGAACTCAATTTTGCCGTGATCGACGAAGTCGACTCCATCCTCATCGACGAAGCCCGTACCCCGCTGATCATTTCCGGTCAGGCCGAGGACAGCTCCAAGCTGTACATCGAGATCAACAAACTGATCCCGCAGCTGCAATTGCACGTCGAGGAAGTCGAAGGTGAAGTCACCAAGGCCGGTCACTACACCGTTGACGAGAAGACCCGCCAGGTCGAACTCAACGAAGCCGGCCACCAGTTCGTCGAAGAATCGCTAACCCGCCTGGGTCTGCTGGCTGAGGGCGAGAGCCTCTATTCGGCCCACAACCTGGCCCTGCTGACTCACGTCTACGCTGGCCTACGCGCGCACAAGCTGTTCCATCGTAACGTGGAGTACATCGTGCAGGACGGTCAGGTGGTCCTGGTCGACGAACACACCGGCCGTACCATGCCGGGCCGTCGTTTGTCCGAAGGCCTGCACCAGGCCATCGAAGCCAAGGAAAACCTGAACATCCAGGCCGAGAGCCAGACCCTGGCATCGACCACCTTCCAGAACTACTTCCGTCTGTACAACAAACTGTCCGGCATGACCGGTACGGCCGACACCGAAGCGTTCGAATTCCATCAGATCTACGGTTTGCAGGTCATCGTCATCCCGACCAACAAGCCGCTGGCCCGTAAGGACTACAACGACCTGGTGTTCCTGACCGCCGACGAGAAATACGCGGCCATCGTCAATGACATCAAGGAAAGCATGGCCGCCGGCCGTCCGGTGCTGGTGGGTACTGCGACCATCGAAACGTCCGAGCGCATGTCCGACCTGCTCAATAAGGAAGGTATCGAGCACAAGGTTCTCAACGCCAAGTTCCACGAGAAGGAAGCCGAGATCATCGCCCAGGCTGGCCGCCCAGGTGCGCTGACCATCGCTACCAACATGGCCGGTCGTGGTACCGACATCCTGTTGGGCGGCAACTGGGAAGTGGAAGTCGCTTCCCTGGAGAACCCGACGCCGGAGCAGATCGCACAGATCAAGGCCGACTGGCAGAAGCGTCACCAGCAAGTGCTCGAATCGGGCGGTTTGCAGGTGATCGCCTCCGAACGTCACGAATCGCGCCGTATCGACAACCAGTTGCGTGGTCGTGCCGGTCGCCAGGGTGACGCCGGTTCCAGCCGTTTCTACCTGTCGCTGGAAGACAGCCTGATGCGCATCTTCGCCTCTGACCGGGTGAAGAACTTCATGAAAGCCCTGGGCATGCAGCCTGGCGAAGCGATCGAGCACCGCATGGTGACCAACGCCATCGAAAAGGCTCAGCGCAAGGTTGAAGGCCGCAACTTCGACATTCGCAAGCAATTGCTCGAGTTCGACGACGTCAACAACGAACAGCGTAAAGTGATCTATCACATGCGTAACACGTTGCTGGCCGCCGACAACATCGGTGAAACCATCGCCGATTTCCGTCAGGACGTACTCAACGCCACGGTCAGCGCCCACATTCCACCGCAATCGCTGCCTGAGCAGTGGGACGTGGCGGGTCTGGAAGCAGCCCTGCAGAGCGATTTCGGTGTGGCCCTGCCGATCCAGCAGTGGCTCGACGAAGACGATCACCTGTACGAAGAGACCCTGCGCGAGAAGCTGATGCAGGAACTGGTGGCCGCGTACAACGAGAAAGAAGATCAAGCGGGCGCCGAAGCGCTGCGCACCTTCGAGAAGCAGATCGTGCTGCGCGTGCTGGACGACCTGTGGAAAGACCACCTATCGACCATGGACCATCTGCGTCACGGCATTCACTTGCGTGGCTATGCCCAGAAGAACCCGAAGCAGGAATACAAGCGCGAGTCGTTCACGCTGTTCTCCGAGCTGCTGGATTCGATCAAGCGCGACTCGATCCGTGTGCTGTCGCACGTTCAGGTCCGTCGCGAAGATCCGGCCGAAGAAGAGGCGCGTCTGCGTCAGGAGGCCGAAGCACTGGCGGCGCGCATGCAGTTCCTGCACGAAGAAGCCCCTGGTCTGGAGCAGCCTGAAGCGCTGGGTGAAGAGGTCGATGTGGCCCTCGCTACCGCCCCGGTTCGCAACGAGCAGAAGCTGGGCCGCAACGAACTGTGCTATTGCGGTTCGGGCAAGAAATTCAAGCATTGCCACGGGCAGATCCAGTAAAAGCCTGTTTCATACGCTGAAATACCCGCGCCGCGACCGGCTCATGCCGTCGCGGCGTTTTGCCATTCAAACCACCGCTTCTTGAAAAAAACAGCGTAGCGGTGCTGACATCATTGTAAGGAGCTCATTCATGGCTGTTGGTCTTGGTCCTTTGCCAACGTTGCACCCGGTTGCCGGTTTTGAACTCGGTATCGCCTCGGCCGGTATCAAGCGCCCGGGGCGCAAGGATGTCGTGGTTATGCGCTGTGCCGAAGGCTCGACCGTCGCAGGCGTGTTCACCCTGAACGCCTTTTGCGCCGCTCCCGTGATCCTGGCCAAACAGCGCGTACAAGGCCCGGTACGTTACCTGCTGACCAACACCGGCAATGCCAACGCCGGTACCGGCGAGCCAGGCCTGGCCGCGGCCGAGCGCACCTGCGCCAAACTGGCTGAACTGACCGGCGTCGATGCCAGCCTGGTGCTGCCGTACTCCACCGGTGTGATCGGTGAGCCGCTGCCGGTCGAGAAAATCGAAGGCGCGTTGCAAGCCGCCCTCGACGACCTGTCGGTGAACAACTGGGAAGCTGCCGCCACCGGCATCATGACCACTGACACCCTGCCAAAAGGCGCGAGCCGTCAGTTCCAGCATGATGGCGTGACCATCACCGTCACCGGGATCAGCAAGGGTGCGGGCATGATTCGTCCGAACATGGCCACCATGCTCGGCTACATCGCCACCGACGCCAAAGTCTCCCGCGAGGTGCTGCAAAACCTGTTGCTGGACGGCGCCAACAAGTCGTTCAACCGCATCACCATCGACGGCGATACTTCGACCAACGACTGCTGCATGCTGATCGCCACCGGTCAGGCGGCCTTGCCGGAAATCACCCGCGCCGAAGGCGAACTGTTCGCCAAGCTCAAGCAAGCGGTGTTCGAAGTGTGCATGGACGTGGCCCAGGCCATCGTTCGTGACGGTGAAGGCGCGACCAAGTTCGTGACTGTTGAAGTCAATGGCGGCGGCAATCACCAGGAATGCCTGGACGTCGGCTACACGGTAGCCCACTCGCCGCTGATCAAGACCGCACTGTTCGCGTCCGATCCCAACTGGGGCCGCATCCTGGCCGCTGTCGGCCGTGCCGGCGTGCCCAACCTGGACGTCAGCAAGATCGACGTGTTCCTCGGTGACGTGTGCATCGCCAGCCGTGGCGCCCGCGCCGCGACCTACACCGAAGCCCAGGGCGCGGCGGTGATGCAACAGGAAGAAATCACTATCCGAATCGAGCTGGGTCGCGGCGACTGCAGCGAAACCATCTGGACCACCGACCTGTCGCACGAGTACGTGAAGATCAACGCCGAATACCGTACTTGATTGACTTGAGGCCGGGTCGCTCCCTTCGCGAGCAAGCCCGCTCCCACATTCGATTCTTCTGGAAGAACTCGATCAAGGGTGGGAGCGGGCTTGCTCGCGAAGACGGAGCTCCAGACGCTGGATTTTTTGGGTTGTTCCCCTGACGAAAAGGCAATAAAACATGAGCCTGCACCTGATCATCGGCGACAAACGGTTTTCCTCCTGGTCCCTGCGCGGCGCTCTGGCCCTCGACCTGACCGGTGCTTCCTACACCGAAGAACTGATCAAGCTCAACCAGCCGGACACTCGCGAACGGCTGCTCAAGCATTCGCCGACCGGAAAAGTCCCGCTGCTGAAGACCGAACACGGCATCATCGCCGACTCCCTGGCGATTGCCGAGTACCTGGCCGAGCAGTTCCCCGACGCCGGCCTGTGGCCCAGGGATGTCGCGGCCCGCGCCCAGGCGCGTTCGGCCTGTGCGCAAATGCACAGTGGCTTCTTCGGCATGCGCGGCAACATGCCGTTCGACCTGAGCCGCGATGCACCGCTGGTGCCGGTCCCGGCCGACGTCCAGGTGGATATCGAACGGATGTCAGCCCTGTGGGCCGAATGCCGCGCCGCTGCCACTGAAACCGGCCCGTACCTGTTCGGCCGTGTATCCCTGGCCGACGTATTTTTTGCGCCGATCGCCGTACGTCTGCGCACTTATCAGGTAAAGATGCCGGCGGTCGACGAGGCCTATATTGAAACCATCTACCAATGGCCGGCCTTCAAGGCTTGGCAAAAGGCCGGACTGGAGGAAATCGAGCGGTGAAACGAGTCCACGTAGCTGCTGCCGTTATCCGTGACGGCAGTGGAAAAATCCTTATCGCCCGCCGTGCTGACACCCAGCATCAGGGTGGTTTGTGGGAGTTTCCTGGCGGCAAGGTCGAGGCCGACGAGTCAGTTGAGTCCGCACTGGCCCGTGAACTTCAGGAAGAACTGGGCATTGTGGTCAGTGCGGCGCGCCCGTTGATCAAGGTTCGTCACGATTACCCGGACAAGCAGGTGTTGCTGGATGTCTGGGAAGTCTCGGCATTCAGCGGCGAGCCGCATGGCGCTGAGGGCCAGCCGCTGGCCTGGGTGACGCCCCGTGAACTGTCGGATTACGAATTTCCTGAAGCCAACCGGCCCATCGTCGCTGCCGCCCGGTTGCCCGGGCAGTACCTGATTACCCCGCAGGACCTGGAAACGCCGGCCCTGCTGCGTGGAATTCAGAAAGCCATCGCCGGTGGCATCAAGTTGATTCAGCTGCGTGCGCCGAATGGCTACGACCCGAAATACCGCGATCTGGCGGTAGATGCGGTCGGGCTGTGTGCCGGCAAGGCGCAGTTGATGATCAAGGGGCCGTTCGAGTGGCTGGGGGACTTCCCGTCCGCAGGCTGGCACATCACCTCGGCTCAGTTGCGCAAATACGCCGCTGCCGGTCGACCATTGCCGGCGTCGCGCTGGCTGGCGGCTTCATGCCATAACGCTGAGGAATTGGCCCTGGCCGAAGAGATGGGTGTGGATTTCGTGACCTTGTCACCGGTACAGCCCACCCTGACCCATCCGGGGGCCGAGCCGCTGGGCTGGGAACAGGCTTCGACCTTGATCCAGGGCTTCAGCAAACCGGTGTTCTTGCTCGGTGGTGTTGGGCCTGCTGAGCTTGAAAAGGCTTGGTCGGTGGGCGCACAAGGTGTGGCGGGGATACGGGCGTTTTGGCCTGAGGCCTGATTTAGCGGCGATGATTGAGCCGCCTTCGCGAGCAAGCCCGCTCCCACATTTGATCAGCGTCGTACACGGATCAAATTGTGGGAGCGGGCTTGCTCGCGAAAGCGTCCTCACAGGCGCCGACTAAACCTCGGGTTTCACCGCCGGCTGCCAAAGAATCTCCGCCACCCCCTGGCGCCGTGCAATCACCCGCGCCACGACAAACAACAAATCCGACAAACGATTGATGTATGCCAGCCCAATCCCGGCCAGCGGTTCAAGCGCGTTCAAATGTTGACACCGCCGCTCGGCGCTGCGTGCCAGGCTTCTGCAGACGTGGGCTTGCGCAATCAACGCCGAGCCGCCCGGCAAGATGAAGTTCTCCAGCGGCCCCAACTCTTCATTCCACACATCGATCGCGGCTTCCAGGCGTTCGATTTCTGCAGTGTTCAATGCCTGGTATTCCGGCATCGCCAGTTCGCCGCCCAAGTCGAACAACCGGTGCTGGCAGGGTGCCAATACCTCGATCACTTCCTCAAGCCCCGGATGCACGACGCGCTCCGCCGTGAGCCCAGCCAGCAGCACGCCGATCTGACTGTTCAGGCTATCGACCTCGCCAATCGCCTCGATCCGTGGGTGATCCTTGGGCACGCGACGGCCGTCGCCCAGGCCGGTTTCGCCTTTGTCACCGGTGCGGGTGTAAATCTTCGACAGGCGAAAGCCCATGGTTTACCTCGATAGCTGGTTGAGTTCTTGAGAGACGAGCGGGGTGCCCGCCAGGGGCAGGCGCAAGGTGAAGCAGGTGCCCTGGCCCAGGGTCGATTGCACTTCCATCTGACCCTTGTGGTTGTTGGTGATGATGAAGTACGACACTGACAGACCCAGGCCTGTGCCCTGGCCGATCTCCTTGGTGGTGAAAAACGGCTCGAAGGTACGCTTGCGCACGTTTTCGCTCATGCCGATGCCGTTGTCCTCCACCTGGATTTCCGCCCATGGCGGATTGAGGCGGGTACGCAGGATGATTCGGCCGGGTTCGCGATCGTCTTCGCGCTGGTGAATGGCCTGTGCGGCGTTCTTGAGCAGGTTGAGCAGCACCTGTTCCAGTTCGTTGGCGGTACCGGGCACCGGGCCGAGCGCTGGGTCGAACTGGCGAATGATGGCCTGGCCCTTGAAATCGAAGCCGATCGCCAGGTCGAAGTCGTTACCGGCGATTTCCACCGCTTGATCAATCAGTGCCGGCAAGTCGCACGGGGCCATTTGCCGAGTGCTGCGGCGGCTGAAGCTGAGCATATGGGTGACGATTTTCGCCGCACGGGCGCCGGCCTGTTGGATGCCGTCGAGCAACTGCGGCACTTCCCGGGCCTTGAGGTAGTCGTTGACGGTGGCCAGTTCGATACCGACCTGCTCCGCTTGTTCGAGGTTCTTGGGCAGGTCGGGAGACAGGCGCCGGCGGATGTTCTGTACGTTATGCAGGATGGCCCCCAGAGGGTTGTTGATCTCATGGGCCATGCCTGCCGCCAGGCCCCCGACGGAGAGCATCTTCTCCGACTGCACCATCATTTCTTCCAGGGACAGGCGCTGGGTGATGTCGTCGATTCGGATGACCACACCGCGCCCGGCACCGCCCATCAGGGGATAGAAGGTCAGGGCGTAATGCCGGGCATCGTCGTCCTTGACCCAAGTCACGCGCTCGATCTTGGCCACCGTGTGTTGCTCGACGGTTTGCTTGAGTTGCGGCAGGAACGGCTTGAGCGGCTCGAAGGCGAGAAAGATCGGCTGGTTCAGGGCTTCATCCAGGCGGGTGCCGGAAAGGGCGCTGGCTTCCTGGTTCCATTGCGTCACGTAGAGCTGTTCGTCGAGGGCGATGAGCGCCGAGGGCATGGAGTCGATGATGCTGTTGAGGTAGTTCTGGAATCCGGTGAGTTTCTTCTCGATCTTGCTGCGCACCTGGACTTCGAGTTCCAGTTTGCGGTTGGTGTGGCGGGTTTCCTCGGCCAGGCCCTGAGCCTGATCGTAGGCAGCCTGGGAGTCATCCCGCGCCCGCTTGAGCTGCTGCTCCCGAGCCTCGATGCGTGACAGCATAGTGTTGAAGGCCTCAGCCAGGCTGCCGATTTCGTCGTGGTTGCCGCGGGAGGCGCGCAGGGCATAGTTCTCCTCGCGGGTGACCTGTCGCGACAATTCTTCGAGTTGATGGATCGGCCGGGTGATCAGGCGTTTGATCTGCCGGGCGATTACCAGCCATAGCAGCACGCTGAAGATCAGGATGCCAAGGCTGGCGGTCAGGGTGCCGGTGTAGAACGCCATCGGCAATTCACTGCTGGCCACCAGCAGCAAATGGCCCGGCGCCGCGCCTGGGCGGGGCAGGGTGACCACTTGATTGCTGCGAAACTCGGTGGCTTGCCAGGATTCGATGTGTCGGTAGTGCTCGGGCAGTTTCAGATGATCGCCATGTTGCAGCTGCGCCAGGCGCTCGCCCGTGCCGTCATACAGGGCAGCGGCGCGCAGCGGGGAATAGCTGTTGAGCTCGTTGAGCAGGCGCTCGGCGCTCTGTGGCGATGTCAGTGCCTCGGAGATCAGGCTCGGATTGGCCACCAGCCGCCCGATGGTTTGCAGGGCCTGGGGCGCCATGCTTTCCTGGGAAATGTAGTAGGCGGCGCTGATGAAGGTCAGGTTGGCGACGAGCAGCACGGTGGTCAACAGCACCAACAGGGCAGCCAGCAGTTTCTGGCCGACCGGGAGGTTTTCAAGACGCTGGCGCAATGGCATCAGGTTTATCGCAGCAAAGGAACAAGTGGCCAGCGTAGCCGCTGCTCAGTCGCTGGGCAATCCAAGGCTTTGCAGTCGCACGATCAGCCGCTGCTGCAGCTGATTGAGATGCGGCAGGTTCAGTTGATGGCGAGTCGCGACCTTGCAGGCGTAGCCGAGCAGATAGCTGATCTCGGTCCGGCGCCGGTTGTTGACGTCCTGGTACATCGACGAGTAATTCGCAGCCGTTGCGTGGATGACCCGTTCGACTTCCTGTTGCAAGTCCTGGGCAGCGGCAGGCTGGCCGCAACGCTCCAGCAGTTCGGTCAATTCGCCGCACAGAATGGCGACCTCGCAATGGTGTTCCTGCAAACCGCCATTGCGGCAGTCATGCAATACCGTCAACGGGTTGATCGCGCAGTTGAGCGCCAGTTTGCGCCACAGGCGGGTGAGGATGTCGGTGCTCCACTCATGGGGGATGCCGGCATCTTTCAGGTCATCCAGCCAGATCGGTGCGACGGGATGACTGGCATCGCCCAGCCAGGTGAAGCCGTGGCCGGCGAACACCACGCGCCAGTCGCCATCGCGAAAGGCCCCTTCGGTGCTGGAGGCATGGATGCAGCGAGCCTGTGCAACCACTGCTGCGACGGCATCCTGACTGCCGAGGCCGTTCTGCAACAGGATCAGTTCGGCGTCGGGGGCCAGGCGCGAGGCCAATTGCGCCACGGCCTGCTCGGCGTCGTAGGCTTTGCAGGCCACCAGCAGACGCTGGATGGGCGCCGGGTTGTCCGGTGTTTCGGCGGGCACCGGGTACTGGCGGGCCTGGCCATGTTCGACCAGCGTCAACCCACCCGCCGCCTCGTAAGCCTTCAAGCGCGCGGCGTCACGCAGAATAAGCCGCACCGGTACGCCGGCCCGGGCCAGGCGCGTGGCCCACAACGTGCCAAGACTGCCGGCGCCCAGGACATGCCAGGTGGTGGCCATCAGCTTTTTGCTCTGTTTGACGCGTGCATGGACGGCTCGCAGTGAATGATGGGAAAGACCCGTTATAATCAGCGCGGATTTTTACCGCAAGCCAGGCGTGCTCCATCTTGATCGAGCGCGCCCTTTATTGGAGAGATTACATGCCGTCGTTCGACGTGGTATCCGAACTGGACAAACACGAAGTCACCAACGCGGTCGAGAACGCCGTCAAGGAACTCGATCGTCGCTATGACCTGAAAGGCAAGGGCAGCTTCGAGTTCAAGGAAAAGGACCTGACCGTCAACCTGACCGCCGAAGCGGATTTCCAGCTCGAAGCGATGATCGAGATCCTCAAGCTGGCCCTGGTCAAGCGCAAGATCGATGTGCAGTGCCTTGAGGTCAAGGACGCTTTTGCTTCGGGCAAGCTGATGAAGCAGGAAGCCGTGCTTAAAGAAGGCATCGACAAGGAACTGGCGAAGAAGATCGTGGCGCACATCAAGGACGCCAAGCTCAAGGTGCAGGCCGCCATCCAGGGCGAGCAGGTACGTGTAACCGGCAAGAAGCGTGATGACCTGCAGGAAGCCATCGCCGCACTGCGCGCCAAGGAATTCGGCATGCCGCTGCAGTTCAACAACTTCCGCGACTGACCTGTGGCGGGAACCTCTCGGCGTTTTCGGCGTCCGAGCCCCAAGTAACGGTGGAAACGATTGAGCCTGACCGGGCTCGGTCTTTTCTGCCGTTTATTTTTTCGTGTGCCGGGTAGCCGGAAATCAGGAGAACGAACATGGATTTGAATGCAGAGGTAGACAACCTGGTGAAGGCATCCCAGGCCTGGATACCGATGATCATGGAATACGGCAGTCGCGTGCTGCTGGCAGTGATTACCCTGGCCATCGGCTGGTGGCTGATCAACAAGGTCACCCAGAAGCTGGGCGGGCTGATCGCCCTGCGTAACGCAGACCTGGCCCTGCAAGGATTCATCAGCAGCCTGGCCAACATCATTCTGAAGATCCTGCTGATCGTCAGCGTGGCGTCGATGATCGGTGTGGAAACCACTTCGTTCGTGGCGGCCATCGGTGCAGCGGGCCTGGCCATCGGTCTGGCGTTGCAAGGCAGCCTGGCGAATTTCGCCGGCGGCGTGCTGATTCTGCTGTTCCGCCCGTTCCGCATCGGTGACTGGATCGAAGCCCAGGGTGTTGCGGGTACGGTCGACAGTATCCAGATCTTTCACACCGTTCTGCGTACTGGCGATAACAAGACCATCATCGTGCCAAACGGTAACCTGTCCAATGGCATCATCACTAATACCAACCGTCAGCCGACCCGCAAAGTGGTGTTCGATGTAGGCGTGGATTACGAAGCGGACCTGCAAAAGGCTCGTCAGGTGTTGCTGGATCTGGCCAAGGATCCCCGTGTTCTGACGGACCCCGCGCCTCAGGCGGTGATTTCGACCCTGGGCGACAGTTCGATCACTGTTTCCCTGCGTGTCTGGGTTAAAACAGCCGATTATTGGGATGTGATGTTCATGTTTAATGAACAGTCCCGTGATCGATTGAAAACCGCCGGTATCGACATTCCGTTTCCGCAGCGAGTAGTTCGCGTGGTTCAGGAAGCATCGGTGCAGTAAGCCTGTTTTGTTGTTAGTGCATAAGCCCGAGAGGTTAAAAGTCTCTTGGGCTTTTTTGTGACTATTGATCGGTTCATTGAAAAAACTACTAATGTTATGACTGCAAGTAGTTTGTAGGAGTGATCAGTCTGTGGCAGGCATAAAAAAACGCCCACCTGAAGAGGTGGGCGTTTTTTGATCTACAGTACTTGCGTTTTACACCCTGATTACAGGATGTTCAGCGGGTACTCGATGATCAGACGGGTGTCGTAGTTGTCACGCGAGTAGGACTGGTAAGCGCCGTTTGCACGGTAGTTGGCGAAACGAGCACGGAAAGACAGGTCTTTGGCCGGGCCTTCCTGCACCACGTACTTGGACTCGATGTTCCACTCGTTTTCTTTGCCTTCGCCGGCGTTCTCAACCTTGATGTTGTTACCCATTACGTAACGGGTCATGAAGCTCAGACCAGGTACGCCGTAGGAAGCCATGTTCAGGTCGTAGCGAGCTTGGTAGGATTTCTCCTCGCGGCCCACGAAGTCGGAGATCTGAATGGAGTTGGAAACGAAGATGGTGCTGTTACCGTCAACGCCGTAGTAGTAAGCGTTGTCGCCGCTGGACTGCTGATAAGCCAGGGTGAACTTGTGAGCGCCTAGGCTGTAGGCTGCTGCAAGGGACCACAGGTTGTTGTCTACGCCTTCGTAGCCGTCTCCGCCATCTGCGACCGAGCCAAGGGCCATAACTGTGTCACCACGGTTGTCGCCCTTGGTTTTGTAACCGTTGAGGTCAAAGTTCAGGGACTGATTTTCAGCGATTGGCAGGGTGTAGTTCAGGTTGATGTAGTACTTCTTGAAGTAATCTTCAGCATCCGAAGCAGCCAGTGCACCGGTGAAGTTATCGGTGAAGGCGTAGCTGCCACCGACGATGTTGATGCTGTTGCTCAGGCCTTTGGCGTGCAGACCGCTGTCTTCGTCAGCAATACCGCCGATGCTGTCACGAGCCATACCGGTTTGAGCGCTGATGGCGTTGAAGCGACCGGCGTACAGTTCCAGGCCTTTGATCTCTTTGGAAGTGATCAGAGTACCGGTAGCAACTTCTGGCAGCATACGGCTGTCGTCAGTGGCCAGTACCGGGCTGGCAACGAATTGTTGACCCCATTTCGCTACGGTGTCGGACAGACGCAGTTTGACTGCACCACCGATCTTGCCCTGGGATTTCTCTTCGTTGTTGTCGCTGTCGATTGCGAACAGGCCGTTACCGCGGTGGCCCGAGCCGCCGTCCAGTTTGACTGCGCCCATTGCCATGGCATCAAGACCGAAACCAACAGTACCTTGAGTGAAGCCCGACTCGTAAGTGAGCAACTGGCTGAGGCCGGAGGACTGGCGATAGCCGGAGTCTGCGTTGTTGGCTGCACCGTTTTTGTAGTCGCGGTTCATGTATTCAAAACGAGTTTTGAGTTTCAGGCTTTGATCGCCGAAGAAACCCTTGGAATCGTCTTGAGAAGACGCCACTGCGAACTGCGAGGTACCAGCTGCAACAGCCAGTGCGATCATGCTCCACTTCATCACGCGCATCGTGATTTGCTCCTTTGGTTTTTAGAAGAGTACTGCCGTCCCACCTGTTTTATTATCTGGGCGGCTCTTTCTTTTTGTGTCGGCGCAAACTTATATCACGCCGACAATGTTGGCGATACTTGCGCATCTATCCTTTCGGCTTCTTTACGACCCTGTCGCAAACAGCTTGCTAGATGTCGCAAATTTACAGCCCCGATGCAACCGGACTGACAACTTTAATGCTGTTTTTCTGGACTGGTACACCGGTAAAAAGAGTCCCTGGTGAAACGTTTGAATCTCCATCGGGCTACCCTGCCACTGTTTTATCTGGTCCTCAGGTCCGCACTTCCAGTGGGCCTTATAGACGATGTGGGTGTGAATGCAACAAGCGTGCACAAATCACAAAACCACGAATATTTTTTTTCCAATAACTGCCTGGTGCCGTAAAAGCCCCATAAAACCGGGGGTTCATCGCACCGGTGACCGGGGTTGACGCCATTCTTTGGTTGGTGTTGAACATCCTGTTACCGCCGCGTGACATCCAAAAACGTTACCGGTTCACCCCGCCAGTGAGTAATTGGCGGATGCTCGAAGCACTTAGCGTAGACACACTGTGCGGTTTTGGTGCAAAAAATTTTAATTGCTGTACCGAATTCACACCGTTGCCCATCCGCAAAGCCTGGAACTGATCGCCGCCCTGCGCTCATTTCGGCAGGCTTGCCGCCGGCTTCGGTCCGGTAATGGTGCGTTTCGTTGATGGATGTACCATCGCGGGGCGGATTAGGGCCTGCGTCCCGTGAGCGAGTCGCTAGCCGGGTTCGTCGTGAAGGCGGCCGGGATCGCAGGTATGCTGCCTTCCTGTCGCTTGGTGCGCGATCCTTCAGGGTGGGCGCTAAGCTGTAAATGATGAGCTTGGGAGTGCACACAGTGTTCGCTTTAAATTCGCAACTTCAACAAGACACCTTGCCGGTCGGTGATTTCCCGCTGTGCCGGCTTTTGCTGTCCAACGATTCGAACTATCCCTGGTTCATCCTGGTACCTCGTCGCGACGATATCAGTGAGATATTTCAGTTGGGTGTCGCCGATCAGCAACGGCTGTGGCAGGAAACGACGGTGTTGGCTGAAGCCCTCAAGAAGGCGTTCGACGCGGACAAAATGAACGTTGCGGCCTTGGGCAACGTCGTCAGCCAGTTGCACATGCATGTGATCGTGCGAAAACGAGAGGATGCAGCCTGGCCGGCGCCGATCTGGGGCAAGCAGCCGGCCGTGCCGTATGGTTCGGAGCAGGTCGCCGCGATTGTCGAGCGTCTGCGCGGTGTACTGCCCGAAGACTTCACGTTTCTGGAGGGGTGAGCCATGAGCCTGGAAGATCGCGTTACCGATCTGGAGAGTCAGCTGGCGTTTCAGGACGACACCATTCAGGCCTTGAATGATGTGCTGGCGGCGCAGCAGCGGGCGGTAGAACGCTTGCAGCTGCAGATGGCGGCATTGCTCAAGCGCCAGGAGGAGATGGCCGGCCAGTTCGAAACATTCGAGGAAGAGGCGCCGCCACCGCATTACTGAGGGGCGGGCATAAAAAAACCGCGAACAGCCAGGCTGCTCGCGGTTTTTTATGGCTTTGAATCAGCGTCGCGGCAGGGCGGCGATCACGTCTTCGGCTTGCAGGCCTTTGTCACGATTCATGACGGAGAACTCTACACGCTGGCCTTCGACGAGAACGCGATGGCCTTCGCCGCGAATGGCCCGGAAGTGCACGAAAATATCGTCGCCGGAGTCGCGGGAAATAAAGCCGAAGCCCTTGGAGGTGTTGAACCACTTGACGGTGCCGGTATCGCGATTGCTCATGTCATAGTTGGTCGGGGCGGCAGCCGGTGACGATTTATAGAAGCCGATGCCCAGGTGCAGGGCAACCGCAACGATGGCTGCGATCAGGCTGAACAGTACGGCTGGCTGGCCGGCAATGACAGGCATTGGCGCGATCAGCGTGAGCGTTTGCACAACCACGGCCAGCATCAGCAGGGCGCTGACGAGGTTTTGCAGTTGATGGCGCGGACCTTTGTTCCAGTTGGGGATGACCGGTGCAAGGGTCAGGTTGAGCAGGCCGAACAAGGCCAGGTAAAGCGCATCGGGTTGTTGCAGGTAAGGTACGGCTTCGGTTCGCAGGCTAGGGATGAAGGACAACAGCAAAGCTGCTGCGCCCAATAGCAGGTGGACGATTTTCAACATTTTATTGACTCACGTTAAGACGGATCACAAGGAAGAGCTGATGGGGCACGGTTCGCTTCAGAACAATAAGAGGCGTTGAGCACGCATCCGTAATCAGCCTATGCGCAGTGCCCGGAAAATAAGGGCGTCAGCGACACACCGTCTATTTAACAGCAAAGCTTGTGGCTACTCAAATCAAGGAGTCCAGCGGTGCGTCGGGGCGATTTGTCGCAGCGGCAGTGAGCATCCAGGGCTGCGGCACCGAAGCAGGCTTGCTAGAGTGGGACGGCACCTGTCGGATGAATTCATCACCTTTAGGGGAAAAGCATGGCAATCGATATCGGTATCAGTGAAGAGGACCGCAAGTCCATCGTCGAGGGGCTTTCACGTCTGCTGTCGGACACTTACGTACTTTATTTGAAAACCCATAACTTCCATTGGAACGTCACCGGGCCCATGTTTCGCACGCTGCACCTGATGTTCGAGGAGCAATACAACGAACTGGCCCTGGCGGTCGATTCCATTGCCGAGCGCATTCGCGCACTCGGTTTCCCGGCCCCGGGTGCCTACGCTGTTTATGCGCGACTGTCTTCGATCAAAGAGGAAGAGGGCGTGCCGGCTGCCGAAGACATGATCAGGCAACTGGTCGAGGGGCAGGAGGCGGTCACACGTACCGCGCGGGGGATTTTTCCCTTGCTGGACAAAGTCAGTGACGAACCAACGGCTGACCTGTTGACCCAGCGCATGCAGGTCCACGAAAAAACCGCGTGGATGCTTCGCGCCTTGCTGGACCAGTAATCGCCTGGCGCGCGTGCGACACTGCCGTGTTGCACGCGCGTTACCTTTTGTTCCTGTCCTACTTGTTCCGTCGAAAACTCGTTGCCTGGTGAGTGAAAATTCGCCAGCCAGGCCAGGAAAAAGTCGGACGTAGGACGCTCTCCATGATCTGCCCTCCGTTGTTGGCTTCTCCTACAGGGATGGGCAAAAAGTCGTCTGGATATAACTTTGTCCTCGGGGTTCCATGGGTGCACAGGCTCTAATGGAAACCACGGATGGCAAAGGAGTGTCAGCGATATGGTTCAGGAACAAAGGAGAAGTGAAAGGAGGGGCGGTTCGTTCAAGGGCATAAGGATCGACCCCTTTGTCAGTGAGTTCGACATGGGGCTGGCTCAGCCCTTGTCGCGGTCGGTGCGCTTGAATGGCTTTGCCACCTGTTTGCGCCTTGAACAGGTGTACTGGGATATCTTGAGCGAAATGGCCAAGGCCAATTGCTGTTCGGTCAGTGCGCTATTGTCGTACGTGGATCGCGAAGTGCACTTGCGCCATGGCGGCGTTAAGAACTTCAGCGGGCTGGTGCGGGTGGTTTGTGTCGTGCACAGTCTTAAAGAAGCGGGATGGACTGATACGGCTACGTCCCGGCAGTGAAAGAGCAGCATGTCGATCTGTGCAGTCTTACGGCTGCACAGGCTGCATTTAATGGATATAATCCCGCTCTTTGCCGCAAAACCCAGCGTGCGCGGTAGCAATCTGATCGCCGAGACAACCCCATGCCGATGTACGATTATCAATGTGCTTCCTGTGGTCATCAGTTGGAAGCCATTCAAAAGATCAGCGCACCGCCGCTGGTCGACTGCCCTGCTTGCCAGGCGCCAGAGCTCAAGAAGATGTTGTCCATGCCGGGTTTCCGCCTCAGTGGCACCGGCTGGTACGAGACCGATTTCAAGACCGGTTCGAAGAAGAACCTGGCCGGCGGCGACAAGGCTGACTAGGGTTTTGCTCTGAGCCGGTTGCCCTGAACTGAATCACACACGTGAGTGCCTGCAGTATCGTTGAACCGATAGACGCAAGGCCTCCAACGAAATTACGAATTACGAGAAGTGAAACCACGACCATGATGCGCAGCCATTATTGCGGCCAACTGAACGAAAGCCTGGAAGGCCAGGAAATTACCCTTTGCGGATGGGTTCACCGTCGCCGTGACCACGGTGGGGTGATTTTCCTCGATATCCGTGATCGTGACGGTCTGGCCCAGGTGGTATTCGATCCGGATCGCGCTGAGTCCTTCGCCGCCGCGGATCGTGTGCGCAGCGAATACGTTGTGAAGATCACCGGCAAGGTGCGCCTGCGTCCGGCCGGTGCCACCAACGCCAACATGGCGTCGGGCATGATCGAAGTCCTGGGTTATGAACTGGAAGTGCTGAACGAATCGGAAACCCCGCCGTTCCCGCTCAACGAGTTCTCCGACGTCGGCGAAGAAACCCGCCTGCGCTACCGCTTCCTGGACCTGCGTCGTCCGGAAATGGCCGAGAAGCTGCGCCTGCGTTCGCGCATGACCACCAGCATTCGTCGCTACCTGGACGAGAACGGCTTCCTGGACGTGGAAACGCCGATCCTGACCCGTGCCACCCCTGAAGGTGCTCGCGACTACCTGGTGCCAAGCCGTACCCACGCCGGTTCGTTCTTCGCTCTGCCGCAATCGCCTCAGCTGTTCAAGCAACTGCTGATGGTGGCCGGCTTCGACCGTTACTACCAGATCGCCAAGTGCTTCCGTGACGAAGACCTGCGTGCCGACCGCCAGCCGGAATTCACCCAGATCGACATCGAGACCAGCTTCCTCGATGAAAAAGACATCATGGGCCTGACCGAAGGCATGATCCGCAACCTGTTCAAGGAAGTGCTGGACCTGGAGTTCGGTGACTTCCCGCACATGACCTTCGAAGAAGCCATGCGTCGCTACGGTTCCGACAAGCCGGACCTGCGTAACCCGCTGGAGCTGGTGGACGTTGCCGATCAACTGAAAGACGTTGAATTCAAGGTCTTCAGTGGCCCGGCCAACGACCCGAAATGCCGCGTGACCGCTCTGCGCGTACCCGGCGGGGCGAGCATGCCGCGCAGCAAGATCGACGACTACACCAAGTTCGTCGGCATCTACGGTGCCAAGGGCCTGGCGTACATCAAGGTCAACGAGCGCGCCAAGGGCGTTGAAGGCCTGCAATCGCCAATCGTCAAGAACATCCCTGAAGCGGCCCTGAACGTGATCCTCGATCGCGTGGGTGCAGTCGATGGCGACATCGTGTTCTTCGGCGCAGACAAATTCAAAATCGTCAGCGAAGCCCTGGGCGCGCTGCGGATCAAGCTGGGTCACGACCTGAACCTGCTGACCTGCGAATGGGCGCCGATGTGGGTCGTGGACTTCCCGATGTTCGAAGAGAACGACGACGGCAGCTTCACCGCCTTGCACCACCCGTTCACCGCACCCAAGTGCACCCCGGCAGAGCTGGAAGCGAACCCCGCGACCGCACTGTCCCGCGCTTACGACATGGTCCTGAACGGCACCGAGCTGGGTGGCGGTTCGATCCGTATTCACCGTAAGGAAATGCAACAGTCGGTATTCCGCCTGCTGGGCATCAACGAAGCGGAACAGGAAGAGAAATTCGGCTTCCTGCTCGACGCCCTGAAATACGGCGCGCCACCGCACGGTGGTCTGGCTTTCGGTCTGGACCGTCTGGTGATGCTGATGACCGGCGCCCAGTCGATCCGTGAAGTGATCGCCTTCCCGAAAACCCAGAGCGCGGCGGACGTGATGACCCAGGCACCGGGCCAGGTGGACGCCAAGGCACTGCGCGAACTGCATATTCGTCTGCGCGAAACGCCTAAAGCCGAGTAAGGCTGATCTGAAGGGCGCATCTTCGGATGCGCCTTTTTTTATGGGCAAGGTCGATTTTTTGTTTGCCGGCTGGCGCATCATCGCGCGGCGGGCAATGTTTCAAAGAGAATTCGGAGCGAGTTATGGCAGGTCATTCCAAGTGGGCGAACATCAAGCACCGCAAAGAACGTCAGGATGCCAAGAGAGGCAAGATCTTCACCAAGTGGATTCGTGAGCTGACCGTCGCAGCCCGTCAGGGCGGTGGCGATCCAGGCTCCAACCCACGTCTGCGCCTGGCCCTGGACAAGGCCCTGGGTGCGAACATGAGCCGCGACATCATCGATCGTGCCATCGCCCGTGGCACCGGCGCTGCGGATACTGACGATGTGGTCGAACTGACCTATGAAGGTTACGGTCCGGGTGGCGTGGCGGTGATGGTCGAGTGCATGACCGACAATCGCAACCGCACTGCGGCGGCCGTGCGCCATGCGTTCAGCAAATGCGGCGGCAACCTCGGTACCGACGGTTCGGTCGCCTACCTGTTCGAGCGCAAGGGGCAGATTTCCTTTGCGGCCGGCGTCGACGAGGATTCGCTGATCGAAGCGGCCATGGAAGCCGATGCCGATGACGTGGTGACCAACGAAGACGGTTCCATCGACGTGTTCACTTCGTTCGCCGGCTTCTATGCCGTGCGTAACGCGCTGGAAGCGGCGGGCTTCAAGGGTGATGACGCGGAGATCGTCATGTTGCCGACCACCAGCGCCGAACTGGATCTGGAAGGTGCGGAAAAAGTCCTCAAGCTGATCGACATGCTCGAAGACCTCGATGACGTGCAGAACGTTTACTCCAATGCGGATATCCCGGAGTCGGTGGCCGCTCAGCTCGGTTAAGGTCCCTCCAGGTTCCCATGTGGGAGCGGGCTTGCTCGCGAACGCGGATTTTCAGGCAGCATCGTTGCTGAAGGTAAAACCGTAATCGCGAGCAGGCCCGCTTCCACATTTGCTATTCGCTGTATTGAATATCGTGCTTTGACTCAACTGCAGGTCTTATGACTCTAATTCTTGGTATCGACCCGGGCTCGCGCATCACCGGTTATGGCGTGGTACGCGATACCGGGCGTGGCTGTGAGTACGTGGCCTCAGGTTGCATCCGTACCGGTGCCGGCGAGCTGTCTGAGCGCTTGCAGATTGTCTTCCGTGGGGTGCGGGAAATCATCCAGACTTACCGGCCCGTGACCATGGGTATCGAGAAGGTGTTCATGGCGCGCAACGCCGATTCCGCCTTGAAACTGGGCCAGGCCCGGGGCGCGGCCATCGTCGCGGGGGCCGAGGAAAGCCTGGAGATTGCCGAGTACACCGCGACCCAGGTCAAGCAGGCGGTGGTCGGTACCGGTGCCGCCAACAAGGAGCAGGTGCAGATGATGGTCATGCACATGCTGAAACTGACCAGCAAACCGCAAATCGATGCTTCGGACGCCCTGGCCATCGCCATTTGCCACGCGCATACCCGATCCAGTCTGCTGCCTCATGGGCTGGGTGCGGCACGCAGTCGTGGCGGGCGCCTGCGTCTCTGATAGCATCAGCAGTCAATTTCATGGAATCAGGGTGTTGCGCCCGGGTTGTCGGCGCAAAAACCCTTGCTCTGTCAGTCGCTGGCCTCGTGCTGGCCAACGCTCAAGGATCTGTAACGTGATTGGACGCTTGCGCGGCACACTGGCTGAGAAACAGCCGCCGCACCTGATTCTGGATGTAAACGGCCTGGGCTATGAGCTTGAAGTGCCCATGACCACGCTGTATCGCCTGCCGTCGGTCGGTGAGCCGCTGACCCTGCATACCCATTTGGTCGTACGTGAAGACGCGCAGTTACTCTATGGCTTCGTCGGCAAGCGCGAGCGAGACTTTTTTCGCGAGTTGATCCGTCTCAATGGTGTAGGGCCGAAACTGGCCCTGGCCTTGATGTCGAGCCTGGAAGTGGATGAACTGGTGCGTTGCGTGCAGTCCCAGGACACTTCGGCGCTGACCAAGGTGCCGGGGGTGGGCAAGAAGACCGCTGAGCGCCTGCTGGTCGAACTCAAGGATCGGTTCAAGGCCTGGGAGACCGTACCGGCCATGTTTGCCCTGGTGCCGAACCAGCCGGACGGCCCGGCGCCGGTCAATACCGCCGAGAACGACGCGGTCAGCGCGCTGATTTCCCTGGGTTACAAACCGCAGGAGGCCAGCAAGGCGATTTCCGCGATAAAAGACAAAGGCTTGAGCAGCGAAGACATGATTCGTCGTGCCCTGAAGGGAATGATTTAAGTGATTGAAGCTGATCGTCTGATCGCTGCCACGGGTGGCCCCCGTGACCGCGAGGAAGTCCAGGACCGGGCCATTCGTCCCGTCAGTCTGGCTGAATACATTGGCCAGCCGACCGTTCGCGAGCAAATGGAGTTGTTCATCCAGGCGGCTCGGGGGCGCAACGAATCGCTGGACCACACGTTGATCTTCGGGCCGCCGGGTCTGGGTAAAACCACCTTGGCCAACATCATTGCCCAGGAAATGGGGGTCTCGATCAAGAGTACCTCGGGGCCTGTGCTCGAGCGTCCGGGAGACCTGGCAGCGCTGCTGACCAACCTTGAACCCCATGACGTGCTGTTCATCGATGAAATCCATCGCTTGTCGCCGATCGTCGAGGAAGTGCTGTACCCGGCCATGGAGGATTTCCAGCTCGACATCATGATCGGTGAAGGCCCGGCCGCGCGCTCGATCAAGCTCGACCTTCCGCCCTTCACGTTGGTCGGCGCGACGACCCGGGCGGGGATGCTGACCAACCCCCTGCGTGACCGTTTCGGTATCGTCCAGCGCCTGGAGTTCTACAACAACGCCGATCTGTCGACGATTGTCAGCCGTTCGGCGAGCATTCTCGGGTTGCCCCTGGACCCGGAGGGCGCCTTCGAAATCGCTCGCCGTGCCCGGGGCACGCCGCGTATCGCCAACCGTTTGCTGCGCCGGGTGCGGGATTTCGCCGAGGTGCGCGCCAAGGGTCACATCACCAAGCCGATTGCCGATCTGGCCCTGAACCTGCTGGATGTCGATGAGCGTGGCTTCGATCATCAGGACCGACGTCTGTTGCTGACCATGATCGAGAAGTTCGATGGTGGGCCGGTGGGCGTGGACAGTCTTGCCGCGGCCATCAGCGAAGAGCGTCACACCATCGAAGACGTGTTGGAGCCCTATCTGATCCAGCAGGGCTACATCATGCGAACCCCGCGGGGGCGGGTGGTGACACGGCATGCCTATCTGCATTTCGGGTTAAACATTCCGTCACGATTGGGCGAAATGCCTGTGGTAGACGAGTTCCTCGATGCCGTGGACGATTAATTAACGTTTGCGTGCTGATTTTTCGGGCATTGTGCTGTCCTAGGACCGTACTTTCGCGAGAAAGCCGCAGAACAATGAAAAACAGTTGCCTGGCCGGATTGGCAACCCGAGGAGTAAGCACTAGAGTATGCGCGCGCAAAACGGGCTTGAGCCTTTCGCACATCGGTGTCGCGTTTATTACGAGGACACCGATGCGGGCGGCATCGTGTATTACGTTAATTACCTCAAGTTTATGGAACGGGCTCGAACCGAGCGGCTACGAGAGTTGGGATTTGCCCAATCGCAGCTGGCAGGGGAGGACCTGTTGTTCGTCGTGCATTCCAGCGAAGCGCGTTACCACGCGCCGGCGCGGCTGGATGACGAACTGCTGGTAAGCGCTGAAGTAAGCGAATTGAACCGTGCCAGCCTGCGCTTCAAACAGCAGGTCAGGCGGGCTACGGATAATGTGCTGCTCTGCGAAGGGCAGTTTCTGGTGGCCTGTGTGCGCACCAACAGTTTGAAACCCCGGGCCATTCCCGAAGCTCTACGAGCGGCCTTTGCCGACGTGAGCGGCACGGGTACACACTCAAAGCAGGAGATAAAGCGTGGAAGCTAACGTCGTCGACCATTCCTCCATGTGGAGCCTGGTCAGCAATGCCAGTATCGTGGTGCAACTGGTAATGCTGACCCTGGTAGCCGCATCGGTGACCTCATGGATCATGATCTTTCAGCGCAGCAATCTGATACGTGCCGGTCGACGCGCGCTCGAGAGCTTCGAGGAGCGTTTCTGGTCGGGTATCGATCTGTCCAAGCTCTACCGTCAGGCGGGCAGCAATCCGGACCCTGATTCGGGCGTCGAGCAAATCTTCCGCGCCGGCTTCAAGGAATTCTCCCGTCTGCGTCAGCAGCCGGGCGTTGACCCGGAAGCGGTCATGGAAGGTGTGGCACGTGCCATGCGCGTGGCCATTTCCCGTGAAGAAGAGAAGCTCGAGCAGAGCCTGCCGTTCCTGGCCACCGTCGGTTCCGTGAGCCCGTACATCGGTCTGTTCGGTACCGTCTGGGGCATCATGAACTCCTTCCGCGGACTGGCGACTGCCCAGCAAGCGACCCTGGCCACCGTGGCCCCGGGTATCGCCGAAGCCCTGATCGCCACGGCGATCGGCCTGTTCGCCGCCATCCCCGCCGTAATCGCTTACAACCGCTTCTCTGCTCGCAGCGAAACCCTGCTGAGCCGTTACTACACCTTCGCCGATGAATTCCAGGCGATCCTGCACCGCAAAGTGCACACCAGCGAAGAATAAGCAGGTAATTTCCAATGGCTTTAATCGCTCGAGCTCGACACAAGCGCAAGCCGGTCGCCGAGATGAACGTGGTGCCTTACATCGACGTGATGTTGGTGCTGCTGGTCATCTTCATGGTGACCGCGCCGATGCTCAATCAGGGCGTGAAAGTTGATTTGCCCAAGGTTTCCAGCGAAGCCTTGCCGCAGGACAACAACACCCAGGTCCTGACCATTTCGATCAAGGCTGACAAGACCTACTACTGGAACCTTGGCAGCGAAGTCGATACCGAAAAGCAGCAGGATCGTGCCATGACCCTGCCGCAGATGACTGACGCGGTGACCAAGATCATCCGCGTCGGCAACGAAGGCGGCAAGCGTACCCAGGTCTTCATTCGCGGCGACAAGAGCGTCGACTACGGCGCTGTGATGGGTGCCATGGGCGGGTTGCAGAAAGCCGGGGTCGGTAATGTTGGCTTGATTACCGAGGCGCCCTGATGCAGCAACAGCGAGAGCCGTCCGCCTCGGAAAGCTACTTCTGGCCTAGTGTCTGGGCGATTGGCTTGCACGTGCTGGTGTTCGGCATGCTGTTCGTCAGTTTTGCCTTCACACCGGAACTGCCACCGGCCAAGCCGATTGTCCAGGCGACCTTGTACCAGCTGAAATCGAAAAGTCAGGCAACCACCCAGACCAATCAGAAGATTGCGGGTGAGGCGAAGAAATCCGCCGCACGCCAGACCGAAGAAGAGCAGATGGAACAGAAGAAGGTCGAGCAGCAAGCTGTGAAGGCTGCGGAACAAAAGAAAGAAGAGGCTGCTCAAAAGGCCGAGGAAGCCAAGAAGGCCGACGAGTCGAAAAAAGCGGAAGAGGCGAAAAAGGCTGATGAAGCCAAGAAAGCCGACGACGCGAAGAAGGCCGCCGAAGCCAAGAAGGCAGAAGAGAAACAATTGGCTGATATAGCCAAGAAGAAAGCGGAAGAAGAAGCCAAGAAAGCTGCTGAAGAAGAGGCCAAGAAAGCGGCCGCTGAAGAAGCGAAGAAAAAGATCGTCGAGGACGCGAAGAAGAAAGCCGCCGAAGACGCCAAGAAGAAAGCTGAAGCTGAAGAGGCGAAGAAGAAAGTCGCCGAGGAAGCGAAGAAGAAAGCTGCTGCCGATGCTGCGAAGAAGAAAGCGCAGGATGCGGCACGTAAATCCGCCGAAGACAAAAAGGCCCAGGCCCTGGCAGATTTGCTTTCCGACACGCCGCAGCGCCAGCAGGCCTTGGCCGATGAGCAGGGTGACGAAGTCGCCGGCAGTTTCGATGATCTGATTCGAGCGCGTGCAGCAGAGGGTTGGGCTCGTCCACCTTCGGCCCGCAAAGGCATGACGGTCGTGCTGCAAATCGGCATGTTGCCTGACGGTACGGTGACTTCGGTCAGCGTGGCCAAGTCCAGTGGCGACGGTCCGTTTGACTCATCGGCTGTAGCGGCGGTTAAGAATATTGGACGTTTGACAGAAATGCAGGGAATGAAGCCGAGCGATTTCGCTCCGTATCGTTCATTCAAGATGACATTCACACCTGAGGATCTAGCCTTGTGAGAAACCTTCTTCGAGGAATGCTGATCGCGATCTGCTGCATGGCAGGTCTGGCGATGGCAGATGAGAAAAACATTCTGGTAACCAGCGGCAGTGACCGGGCTACACCGATCGCAGTCGTACCGTTCGGCTACCAGGGCGGCAGCGTGCTGCCGGACGACATGGCTGAGATCATCGGCAACGACCTGCGCAACTCGGGTTACTACGCGCCGATTCCAAAACAGAACATGATCAGCCAGCCAAGCCAGGCCAGCGAAATCATCTTCCGTGACTTCAAGGCGCTGGGTGCCCAGTACGTCATGGTCGGCAGCATCGTTCCTGCGGGCGGTCGCCTGCAGGTGCAGTACGCCCTGTTCAACGTCGCCACCGAGCAGCAAGTGCTGACCGGCAGCGTGTCGGGCGGCGTCGATCAACTGCGGGACATGTCCCACTACATCTCTGACCAGTCGTTCGAAAAACTGACCGGTATCAAGGGTGCGTTTTCGACTCGCCTGTTGTACGTGACGGCTGAGCGCTTCTCCGAGAAGAACACTCGCTACACGCTGCAACGTTCGGATTACGACGGCGCCCGTGCCGTGACCCTGCTGCAATCGCGCGAGCCCATTCTGTCGCCGCGTTTCGCACCGGACGGCAAGCGCATTGCCTACGTCTCGTTCGAGCAGAAGCGTCCGCGCATTTTCATGCAGAACATCGACACCGGTCGCCGTGAGCAGATCACCAACTTCGAAGGCCTGAACGGCGCGCCTGCGTGGTCGCCCGACGGCAATCGCCTGGCGTTCGTACTGTCGAAAGACGGCAACCCGGACATCTATGTGATGAACCTGGGCTCGCGTCAGATCTCCCGCGTCACCAACGGCCCTGGTATCAACACCGAACCGTTCTGGGGCAAGGATGGTTCGACCATCTACTTCACCTCCGACCGTGGCGGCAAACCACAGATCTACAAGAGCAACGTCAATGGCGGCGGCGCCGAGCGTGTGACCTTCATTGGTAACTACAACGCTGCGCCGAAACTGTCGGCCGATGAAAAAACCCTGGTGATGATCCACCGTCAGGACGGCTTCACCAACTTCAGGGTGGCGGCTCAGGATTTGCAGCGCGGTAGCGTAAAAATCCTCACAGACACCAACCTTGATGAGTCAGCCACTGTTGCGCCCAACGGCACCATGGTAATCTACGCCACCGCCCAGCAGGGCCGGGGAGTCTTGATGCTCGTGTCCATCAATGGACGCGTTAGGCTCCCACTTCCTACCGCACAAGGCGAAGTCAGAGAACCGTCCTGGTCCCCTTACCTGAACTGACGCGGCGCTTTACGTTTTACTTAACACACTGGGGTTCATTAGGAGTTTCACGATGGAAATGCTGAAGTTTGGTAAATTTGCTGCGCTGGCTCTGGCCATGGCTGTAGCTGTAGGTTGCTCGTCCAAAGGCGGCGACAATGCCGGTGAAGGCGCTGTAGATCCAAACGCTGGTTACGGTGCAAACACTGGCGCAGTTGACGGCTCCCTGAGCGAAGAAGCTGCTCTGCGCGCAATCACCACTTTCTACTTCGAATACGACAGCTCGGACCTGAAGCCAGAAGCCATGCGCGCTCTGGACGTTCACGCCAAAGACCTGAAAGCAAACGGCGCTCGCGTTGTTCTGGAAGGCAACACCGACGAACGTGGTACTCGTGAGTACAACATGGCACTGGGCGAGCGTCGTGCGAAAGCCGTTCAGCGCTACCTGGTACTGCAAGGTGTTTCCCCAGCTCAACTGGAGCTGGTTTCCTACGGTAAAGAGCGTCCAGTTGCCACTGGCCACGACGAGCAGTCCTGGGCTCAAAACCGTCGCGTCGAACTGCGTAAGTAATTCGTCATGCGAACGTGCCGTCGTGCTGTAACTGTTCTGGCTCTCAGCCTTGCGCCGCTTGCGGCGTGGGCTGCGGTTCCTGTGGTCGATAACGATGCCGGCTATAACAATAGCGGGAGCAGTTATCCGCCTGCGGGTTACGGTACGAACGGCGCCTATGCCGGGGGAGGGGCTGCGGCCCCTGTCTCGGCACAGGGCGAGCTGTTCAACCAGCTCCAACAAATGCAGGAACAAATTGCACGCCAACAGGGTGTGATCGAAGTTCTGCAAAATGATGTAGCGCGCATGAAGCAGGAAAACCTGGAGCGATACCAGGATCTTGATCGGCGTATTGGAACCGGCGTTGCACCAGCCGCGACTCCAGAAAATTCTTCCACCGGTGGCGATTTGAACGCCCCTGGTGCGGCAGCAGGCGCAGGTGCGGCAGCAGGAACTGCAGCCGCTCAAGCACCTGCCGCAGGCAGCGAACCGGCAGACCCGGCGAAGGAAAAGCTCTACTACGATGCCGCCTTCGACCTGATCAAGGCCAAGGATTTCGACAAGGCCAGCCAGGCTTTTGCCGCATTCCTGCGCAAGTACCCCAACAGCCAGTACGCGGGCAATGCCCAGTACTGGTTGGGTGAAGTGAACCTGGCCAAAGGCGATCTGCAAGGTGCAGGTCAAGCGTTCGCCAAGGTTTCGCAGCTTTATCCCAAGCACGCCAAGGTGCCGGATTCGCTATACAAGCTTGCGGATGTAGAACGCCGCCTCGGTCACACCGACCGCGTAAAAGGCATCCTTCAGCAGGTGGTGTCCCAGTACCCGGGTACGTCCGCTGCGCAGTTGGCCCAGCGCGATCTGCAGAAAATGTAAGCCTGCCTGCCCTGATTCGAAGAAACCCGCGCTTGTCGCGGGTTTTTTCGTTAGAATTCACCCCCTTTTTCTGAAACACGCTTTTTGGGATCTACGCATTGCCGGGGTTCCTTGAAGTGCCTGACGGAGGCGGACAGCCTGTTTAGCTGTTACGCCCGTGGCGACTATGCAAGACACATTGAGAATTACCGAAGTTTTCTACTCGTTGCAGGGTGAAACTCGGACCGCCGGCCTGCCCACGGTTTTCGTGCGCCTGACCGGTTGCCCGTTGCGTTGCCAATACTGCGACAGCGCCTACGCCTTTACCGGCGGTACCATCCGTACACTCGACGACATCCTCGAGCAGGTGGCCGGTTTTCGTCCGCGCTATGTCTGTGTCACGGGCGGCGAGCCCTTGGCGCAACCCAATGCCATTCCATTGCTCAAGCAGTTGTGCGATGCCGGTTACGAGGTCTCACTGGAAACCAGTGGCTCGATCGATATCTCGGCGGTGGACTCTCGGGTCAGTCGCGTTGTCGATCTGAAAACCCCAGGTTCGAAAGAAGCCCACCGCAACCGCTACGAAAATATCGAACTGCTCACGCCTAACGATCAGGTGAAATTCGTCATCTGCTCGCGGGAAGACTATGACTGGTCCGTTTCCAAGCTGATCCAGTACGGTCTTGACCGGCGCGCCGGTGAAGTCCTGTTTTCGCCAAGCCATCACGACTTGAATGCGCGGGACCTGGCGGACTGGGTGGTGGCGGACAATCTGCCAGTGCGTCTGCAATTGCAGTTGCATAAATATCTTTGGAATGACGAGCCGGGGCGCTGATATGACGGAACAATTGAACACTGCAGAAAAACGCGCGGTCATCCTGCTGTCCGGTGGCCTGGATTCGGCAACGGTGGTGGCCATGGCTCGCGCCCAGGGCTACAGCTGCTACACCATGAGCTTCGACTACGGTCAGCGATCCCACGCCGAGCTGTATGCGGCCGAGCGTGTTGCCCGCGATCTGGGTGTGGTCGAGCACAAGGTCATCGGCCTGAACCTCAATGGCATGGGCGGCTCGGCGCTCACCGACAGCAGCATCGATATTCCGGAAACACCCGGTGAAGGTATTCCGGTGACTTACGTGCCGGCGCGTAACACGGTGTTCCTGTCCCTGGCGCTGGGCTGGGCGGAAGTGCTTGGTGCGCGCGACATTTTCATCGGGGTCAACGCGGTGGATTACTCCGGTTACCCCGACTGCCGTCCCGAGTTCATCGAGTCTTTCGAGCGCATGGCCAACCTGGCGACCAAGGCTGGCGTGGAAGGCAACGGCTTCCGTATCCAGGCGCCGCTGCAAAACCTGAGCAAGGCGCAAATTGTCGAAGCCGGTGTAAAGCTTGGCGTGAACTACGGTCTGACCGTTTCCTGCTATCAGGCCGACGATAACGGCCGTGCCTGCGGCAAGTGCGACAGCTGCCGACTGCGCGCGGAAGGCTTTGCGGCGGCCGGCGTCAGCGACCCAACACCCTATTTTTGATTTATTTCAAAATAAGTGTTGAATAGTCCTTAGAAATCAGTATTATACGCGCCACCACACAGCGGGTCGTTAGCTCAGTTGGTAGAGCAGTTGGCTTTTAACCAATTGGTCGTAGGTTCGAATCCCACACGACCCACCATTTTCAAGCTGTTTTAAAAGTCTGGAAGGCCCACGAAAGTGAGGATTTCCGGATTTTTTTTTGCCCGCGATTTAAGTCCGCCCGGTTCCGTGGCGGCCCTGCACCACGCAGGTCAGAATCATCTTTTGCATCCGCCGGATATTCTGTAGCCTTGCGCATCTTCAATGCTGTCCGTGCCTGATGAATACTCACTTTCCCGGCGGTACCCTGATGGGTCCGGAGCCGGGTGTATACTCGACTTTCGCGCGAAAGCGCCTGCAGGTCTTGCGAACATGACGCAGATTTCCGAACGCCTTCTGGTTCAAGCCCACCTCGACGCCAAGCAGCCCAAACCGCTGACCGCAGACGAGGAGGCCCACTACCGTGCCGCCATTGCCGCCGAGCTCAAGGCTCAGGACGCTGTGCTGGTTGCGCACTTCTATTGCGACCCGATCATACAGGCCCTGGCCGAAGAGACCGGTGGCTGCGTCTCCGACTCGCTGGAGATGGCCCGCTTCGGCAACGCTCACCCGGCCAAGACCGTGGTGGTCGCCGGGGTCAAGTTCATGGGTGAGACGGCCAAAATCCTCAATCCTGAAAAACGCATTCTGATGCCGACGCTGGAGGCCACCTGCTCCCTGGACCTGGGGTGCCCGGTCGACGAGTTTTCCGCGTTCTGCGATCAGCATCCCGAGCGCACCGTGGTGGTGTATGCCAACACCTCGGCGGCCGTGAAGGCCCGGGCTGACTGGGTGGTAACGTCCAGCTGCGCGCTGGAGATCGTCGAAAGCCTGATGGACAACGGTGAAACCATCATCTGGGGGCCGGACAAGCACCTGGGGACTTACATCCAGCGTCAGACCGGTGCCGACATGCTGCTGTGGGACGGTGCCTGCATCGTTCACGAAGAGTTCAAGTCCAAGCAGCTCGAAGACATGAAGGCGCTGTATCCGGATGCCGCGATTCTCGTGCATCCGGAGTCGCCGACCTCGGTGATCGAGCTGGCGGATGCCGTCGGTTCCACCAGTCAGTTGATTGCGGCGGCGCAGACATTGCCGAACAAGACGCTGATCGTGGCGACCGACCGCGGCATCTTCTACAAGATGCAGCAGCTGTGCCCGGACAAGGTTTTCATCGAGGCGCCTACCGCCGGTAACGGCGCTGCCTGCCGCAGTTGCGCCCACTGCCCGTGGATGGCGATGAACACCCTTGAGCGCACGCTCAAGAGCCTGAAAGAGGGGACCAATGAGATCTTTGTCGACCCGGCGCTGATTCCCCAGGCGATTCGGCCGCTCAAGCGCATGCTCGACTTCACCCAGGCCGCGCGGATGAAGCTGGCCGGCAACGCCTGAAGTCCTTCAGCCAAGGCACCAAAAACTGTGGGAGCGGGCTTGCTCGCGAATACGCTGTATCAGATGACATCAATGTTTTCTGATACAGCGTATTCGCGAGCAAGCCCGCTCCCACATTGGTTTTCGTAAGGCCGAATTACTGGGTCTTCTTGGGGATGCGCACAAGCTGACTGTTGGAATACATGTCGTGCCAGCTGCGCTTTTGCTTGTCGAACAGCGACCAGATGAATCCCAGGCCAACACACAGCAGCGACGCGATCGACACCACAAAGCGCAACAGGGCCTGCCACAGGCTGATGGATGAGCCATCGGCATTCTGGACCCGAATGCACCACACCTGCATGCCCAGTGTCTGGCCGGAATGGGTCCAGAACTTGGCGAAGAAGCCAAACAGGACAAACAGCAGCACTGTCGAAAGCAACGGATCGCCATCCAGCGCACCAGCCTCTGTGAGGGCGCGCATTTTCTCTTCACCGATGATTGCCATCTGGATCATCTTGTACGCGCCGCTGGTCACGATCAGCAGGGCGGTGCACAGCAGGAAGTCATAGAACATGGCGGCCAGGCGACGACCCAGGCCAGCGGCGGGGAATTCGCCCTGGGGATTCAGCAGGTGTTTCGACATGGCGGCTCTCGGTAAAAAAAGAAGCCATTTTACGGATTTACGCGCACAAAAAAGCCCCTGATGTCAGCATCAGGGGCTTTTTAGTTACAGAAGATTAGGCTTCTGCTTGTACTTCGTCAGCCTGCATGCCTTTCTGGCCTTGCACGGCGATGAAAGTCACTTTCTGGCCTTCTTTCAGGCTCTTGAAGCCGTTGCCCTGAATAGCGCGGAAATGCACGAACAGATCCGGACCGCTTTCTGGAGTGATAAAACCAAAACCTTTCTCGTCGTTAAACCACTTGACGGTACCGCTCTGACGTTGGGACATTTCTTATTTCCTTTGACGCTAAAATTAATGACAGTCTCTATCTTGTGACAGAGTACTGGGGCTGGTTGCAGGAGAGTAAGAAGACGTCGAACGGGATGTAGCTAACTTGTAGGCTACTGCCCAGGTCACGATTCCAAGCGACCCATGCAAACACAGTGAACAAACTCTACGCCAACTATGGGAGAAAAAACAAGCCCCTGCGAAGCCCCGTATTTGCTCAGGTTGCTGGCAGTTTCTCTGACATTAGTAGTCGCTTATTCGTTGCGTTGGTTCACCTGTTTTCGATTGTTATAAGCAAAGTTCATAATCGAAGCCGTGCACTGTTTTATGGCGGTTGCGTTACACATTAGTGCACTTTTAACGCAACCGCGTTACTTATAGGAACAGTCAATCAGCCACGATAGTAGCGTTGCGGAACAAATGGCATTTTGCTTACAAGCAAAGGAACCTTTTTCCCACGAACAATTGCCCACACCGGTGTGTCGAGTGCGATATAAGCGCTGTTGACATAACCCATCGCCAGCGGACCACCCAGCGTCGGGCCGAAACCGCCGCTGCAGACGCTGCCAACGATCTCGCCGGCGTCGTTGACGATCTCTGCACCTTCGCGCACCGGGGTGCGTTCCTGTGGCAGCAGGCCGACACGTTTGCGCTCCACACCGCCTTGCTGTTGGGCGAAAATCTGTTCCGCGCCTGGGAAGCCGCCCGCGCGAGCGCCATCGGCACGTCGGGGCTTGGAGATCGCCCACAGCAGGCTGGCCTCGATCGGCGTGGTGTCGGTGTTCATGTCGTGCCCGTACAGGCACAGGCCGGCTTCCAGGCGCAGGGAATCCCGTGCCCCCAGGCCGATGGCTTCGACTTCCGGTTCAGCCAACAGGGCGCGGGCCAGGGCCTCGGCGCTGGCGGCCGGTACGGAAATCTCGAAACCGTCTTCTCCGGTGTAACCCGAGCGGCTGACAAAGCAGTCCGCGCCCAGCAGCGAGACGCGGGCGAACTGCATGAATGTCATTTTCGCCACTTCCGGCGCCAAACGCGCCAGTACAGTCACCGCGGCCGGACCTTGCAGCGCCAGCAGCGCTCGCTCCTCGAACAGAGGTTCGATGGTGCACTGGTCGCCGATGTGCTTTTGCAGGTGCGCCAGGTCTTGATCCTTGCAGGCAGCGTTGACTACCAGGAACAGTTCGTCGTTACCCAGGTTGGCGACCATCAGGTCGTCGAGGATGCCACCGGTCTCGTTGGTGAACATTGCGTAGCGCTGCATGCCCACCGGCAGGTCGATGATGTCTACCGGGACCAGGGTTTCCAGGGCCTTGGCGGCGTTGGCGCCGGTCAGGCGGATCTGCCCCATGTGCGAGACGTCGAACAGGCCGGCCTGATCGCGGGTGTGCTGGTGCTCTTTCATCACGCCCAGTGGGTATTGCACGGGCATGTCGTAGCCGGCGAAGGGCACCATGCGCGCACCCAGTTCGATGTGCAGGGCGTGCAATGGGGTTTTCAACAGTTGTTCGGTGGACATATTCAGCTCCTGGAAATAGTGCCGATGCGCGCATCAGCACTCGATAATGTTGACCGCCAAACCGCCACGGGCGGTTTCCTTGTATTTGCTTTTCATGTCGGCGCCGGTCTGGCGCATGGTGCGGATGACCTTGTCGAGGGAGACGAAATGCTGCCCGTCGCCGCGCATGGCCATGCGCACCGCGTTGATGGCTTTGACCGAGCCCATGGCGTTGCGCTCGATGCAGGGCACCTGCACCAGCCCGCCAATCGGGTCGCAGGTCAGGCCCAGGTTGTGTTCCATGCCGATCTCCGCGGCGTTTTCCACTTGCTGCACGGTGCCACCCAGCACCTCGCACAACGCGCCGGCCGCCATCGAGCAGGCCACGCCGACCTCGCCCTGACAGCCGACTTCAGCGCCGGAAATCGAGGCGTTTTCCTTGTACAGAATGCCGATGGCCGCAGCGGTCAGCAGGAAGCGCACCACCCCGTCATCGTTCGCCGTGGGAATGAAGCGCATGTAGTAATGCAGCACCGCCGGAATGATTCCGGCCGCGCCATTGGTGGGGGCTGTGACCACGCGCCCGCCATTGGCGTTTTCTTCGTTGACCGCCAGGGCATACAGGTTGACCCAGTCCAGCACCGACAACGGATCGCGCAGGGACGATTCCGGGTTCTTGCACAATTGCCGATACAGCGCCGCCGCCCGGCGCTTGACCTTCAAGCCTCCGGGCAAAATGCCTTCGTTGCGGCAACCGGCGGCGACGCAGTCCTGCATGACCTGCCAGATTTTCAACAGGCCAGCACGGGTTTCCGCCTCCGGGCGCCAGGCACTTTCGTTGGTCAGCATCACCTGACTGATGGACAGGCCGTAGGTGGCGCAGTGACCGAGCAGGTCCTTGGCGCTTTTGAACGGGAAGGTCAGCGGGGTGGCGTCTTCGACGATACGATCGGCGCCGGCGGCGTCTTCATCGACGACGAAACCGCCGCCCACCGAGTAGTACTCGCGGCTGCGGATCTGCAGTCCCGCCGCGTCGAATGCGCGAAAAATCATGCCGTTGGGGTGATAGGCCAACGGTTTGCGAATCATCGCCAGGTGTTCTTTCTCGTTGAACGCGATGCTGTGTTCGCCGAGCAGGTTCAAGCGTGCGCTGCCGCGAATGTCTTGCAAGCGGGCGGCGACGGTTTCGGTGTCCACGGTGTCCGGGTGTTCGCCTTCCAGTCCAAGCAGCACGGCCTTGTCGCTGCCGTGGCCCTTGCCGGTAGCGCCCAGCGAGCCGTAGAGCTCGACTTTGACGCAGGTGGTTGCTGCCAGCAGCCCTTCACGGCGCAGGCCCTCGGCGAAGCGCGCGGCTGCGCGCATCGGGCCGACGGTGTGGGAGCTGGAGGGGCCGATACCAATCTTGAACAGGTCGAACACGCTTAACGACATAGGGTTCTCCGGTTTCTTGTTATGGGAATGGCGGAATCTGGAATGGGTACAGATCCCTGTGGGAGCGGGCTTGCTCGCGAAAGCGGTGGATCGGTCGCCATCAATGTCGTCTGACCTACCGCTTTCGCGAGCAAACCCGCTCTCACAAGGGGATATGCGCTGTTCTTGAAAGTGGGGGCGAATAAATCGCCCCCTCATTGGTTTAAGCGTAGCTTTCGATCGATGGGCAGGCGCACACCAGATTGCGATCGCCGAACACGTTGTCGACGCGACCGACCGGCGGCCAGTATTTGCCCTCGATCAGCGAGGCTACCGGGTACACAGCCTGCTCGCGGCTGTACGGGTGCGACCACTCACCGACCAATTCCGCCGCAGTGTGCGGAGCGTTTTTCAGGGGGTTGTCGTCCTTGTCCAGGGTGCCGTTTTCCACCGCGCGGATTTCTTCGCGGATGCGGATCATGGCGTCGCAGAAGCGGTCCAGTTCTTCCTTGGATTCGCTTTCGGTCGGCTCGATCATCAAGGTGCCAGCCACCGGGAACGACATGGTCGGGGCGTGGAAGCCGAAGTCGATCAGGCGCTTGGCCACGTCATCGACGCTGATGCCGCTGCTGTCTTTCAGCGGGCGCAGGTCGAGAATGCACTCGTGGGCCACCAGGCCGTTGCTGCCGGTGTACAGCACGGGGTAGTGCTCTTCCAGGCGACGGGAGATGTAGTTGGCATTGAGGATCGCCAATTGCGACGCACGCTTGAGACCCGCGCCGCCCATCATGCGGATGTACATCCAGGTGATCGGCAGGATGCTCGCGCTGCCGAACGGTGCCGCACAGACCGCGCCTTCCTTGCGTTCCATGTGCGCGTGACCCGGCAGGAACGGGGTCAGGTGCGACTTGACGCCGATCGGGCCAACGCCCGGGCCGCCACCGCCGTGGGGGATGCAGAAAGTCTTGTGCAGGTTCAGGTGCGACACGTCGCCGCCGAACTTGCCCGGTGCGCAGAGGCCGACCATGGCGTTCATGTTGGCGCCGTCGATGTACACCTGACCACCGTTGTCATGAATGATGCCGCAGATTTCGCGGATGCCTTCTTCGAACACGCCGTGGGTCGACGGGTAGGTGATCATCAGTGCGGCGAGGTGTTCGCGGTGCTCGATGGCCTTGGCACGCAGGTCTTCGATGTCGACGTTGCCACGGGCGTCGCACGCGGTGACAACCACACGCATGCCGGCCATTTGCGCGGTAGCCGGGTTGGTACCGTGGGCCGACGACGGGATCAGGCAGATGTCGCGACGGTCTTCGCCACGGCTCTGGTGGTAGGCGCGGATTGCCAAGAGGCCTGCGTACTCACCCTGGGAACCGGCGTTCGGTTGCAGCGAGATCGAGTCGTAACCGGTGGCGGCGCACAGCATCGCTTCCAGTTCGTCGGTCAGTTGCTGGTAGCCGGCGCTTTGCTCGGCCGGGGCGAACGGGTGCAGGGCGCCGAATTCGGCCCAGGTCACCGGGATCATTTCGCTGGCGGCGTTGAGTTTCATGGTGCACGAGCCCAACGGGATCATGGTGCGGTCCAGCGCCAGGTCCTTGTCCGCCAGCTTGCGCAGGTAGCGCATCAGCTCGGTTTCCGAGTGATAACGGTTGAACACCGGGTGGCTGAGGATTGGCGACTGCCGAACCAACGCGGCCGGGAGGGTGCCTTGCACGGTCGCGGCCAGGGCAGCGAAATCCGGCAGCGCCTTGCCTTCGCCCAGCAGGCTCCACAGGGTTTCCACGTCGGCCTGGGTGCTGGTTTCGTCCAGGGACAGGCCCAGACGCTCGGCATCCACCACACGCAGGTTGATCTGCCGGGCACGGGCCAGATCATGCAGCTTGGCGGTGTTGGCGCCGGTTTTGAGGGTCAGGGTATCGAAGAAGCTGGCTTGCTCGACTGCCAGGCCGATGTCGCTCAAGCCCTTGGCCAGAATCGCGGTCAGCTGATGCACGCGGTTGGCGATCTGGGTCAGGCCTTTCGGACCGTGATACACGGCGTACATGCTGGCGATGTTGGCCAGCAGCACTTGCGCGGTGCAGATGTTGGACGTGGCCTTCTCGCGGCGGATGTGTTGTTCGCGGGTCTGCATCGCCAGGCGCAGGGCCGGCTTGCCGAAACGGTCCACGGACACACCGACCAGACGGCCCGGCATATCGCGCTTGAACGCGTCCTTGGTGGAGAAATACGCCGCGTGCGGGCCACCGAAGCCCAGCGGTACGCCGAAGCGTTGTGCGCTGCCGATGGCCACGTCGGCGCCGAACTCGCCCGGCGGGGTCAACAGGGTCAGGGCCAGCAGGTCGGCGGCCACGGCCACCAGGGCGTTGGCGGCGTGGAAACGCTCGGTCAGTTCGCGGTAGTCGAACAGGTCACCATTGCTCGCCGGGTATTGCAGCAGCGCGCCGAAGAACGGCGTCACGTCAGTCAGTTCGAGCTCATCGCCCACCACCACGTCGATGCCCAACGGCTCGGCACGGGTGCGCAGTACGTCGAGGGTCTGCGGGTGGCAATGCACCGAAGCGAAGAATGTGTGGCTGCCCTTGTTCTTGCTCAGGCGCTTGCAGAAGGTCATGGCTTCGGCGGCGGCGGTGGCTTCGTCGAGCAGCGAAGCGTTGGCGATCGGCAGGCCGGTGAGGTCGCTGATCAGTGTCTGGAAGTTGAGCAGCGCTTCGAGGCGACCCTGGGAAATTTCTGGCTGGTACGGGGTGTAGGCGGTGTACCAGGCCGGGTTTTCCAACAGGTTGCGCAGGATCGGCGACGGCGTGTGGGTGCCGTAGTAACCCTGGCCGATGAAGGTCTTGAACAGCTGGTTCTTGCCGGCGATGGACTTGATCAACGCCAGGGCGTCGGCTTCGCTCAGGCCGTCTTCGAGACCGAGCACGCTGGTGCCCTTGATGCTGTCCGGAATGACGCTGGCGCTCAAGGCTTCAAGGGAGTCGAAGCCGAGGCTGTTGAGCATGGCTTGCTCGTCACCGGCGCGGGGGCCGATGTGACGGGCGATGAATTCGTTGGCGGTGCTCAGGTTGACTTGAGTCATGTGCGCGCTCCTCAGGCTTCGGCTTGGGCTTTGATCAGACGGTCGTAGGCGTCCTGATCCAGCAGTTTGGCAACGGCCGAAGCGTCGGCAGGCTGGAAGCGGAAGAACCAGCCTTCGCCCAGCGGGTCTTCGTTGACCAGCTCAGGTGCGCTGTCCAGTGCCGGGTTGACTTCCAGCACTTCACCGTCCAGCGGCATGTACACGCCGCTGGCCGCTTTTACCGATTCCACGGTGGCTGCTTCGGCGCCTTTTTCGTAGGACTGCAGCTCAGGCAGTTGTACGAAAACCACGTCGCCCAGAGCGTTTTGGGCGAATGCGGTAATGCCGACGGTGACGGTGCCATCAGCTTCGGTACGCAGCCATTCGTGATCTTCAGTAAAACGCAATTCGCTCATGGGAACTCCTAAGGGGCCAGACTCGTCTGGTGGACGCGATTGAAAGCTTGGGCATTTGCCCTGGTTATGCAGGACTACATAGCAAGATCGCGGCCAATGTTGTTTTTTGTATTTGAATCAATGTTTTAGGAGGGATTGATACGCAAGAGAGCAGGGCGACTGTAGCGAAATCGATACGGGGATAAGCGCGGGATAAAGCCCAAGGGGATCAAAGCCTTGCGCAGCGCTGATCGGAGAGGGTTGTAGCGATATCGTTCCGCTGTAGCGCTTTCAGTACAGGTGGAGGTCGCTTTTGGTGAGGTTTCCAGAACGGATATAAACCCAATGTGGGAGCGGGCTTGCTCGCGAAGGCGGTGGGTCAGCCTACAAATTCATCGACTGACACACTGCCTTCGCGAGCAAGCCCGCTCCCACATTAGTCCTGCTCCAGACCTCAAGCCTTGTTGGGGATCCCGTACTTGCGCAGTCGATGAGCGATGGCGGTGTGGGAGGTTTGCAGGCGGCTGGCCAGTTGCCGGGTCGAGGGGTAGCTGACGTAGAGTTTTTCCAGCAGTTCTTTCTCGAATGCGTCCATCGCCTGTTCCAGGCTCTCGACGTCATGGTCGCCCTGGCGGGCTACCGAGGTGCCGGCGATGTCGAGGTCGCCGATGTCCACCAGGCTGCTTTCGCAAATGGCCGCGGCGCGGAATATCACGTTCTGCAATTGGCGCACGTTGCCCGGCCAGCGGTTGCCCAGCAGCGCCGGATAAGTGCCCGGCGCCAGGCGACACACCGGACGCTGGATCTGCGCGCAGGCCTGCTGCATGAAGTAGCGGGCCAGCAGCAGAATGTCCTGGCCCCGTTCACGCAGAGGCGGGACCTCGACGTTGAGCACATTGAGGCGATAAAACAGGTCTTCACGAAACAGGCCTTCGCTGACCATTTTTTCCAGGTTGCGGTGGGTGGCGCTGAGAATGCGCACGTTCACTTTCACCTCGCGATCGCCGCCGACCCGACGGAAACTGCCGTCGTTGAGAAAGCGCAGCAGTTTGGCCTGCAGGTACGGCGACATCTCGCCGATCTCATCGAGAAATACCGTGCCCTGGTTGGCCAGTTCCATCAGTCCTGGCTTACCGCCCCGTTGCGCGCCAGTGAACGCGCCGGGGGCGTAGCCGAACAGTTCGCTCTCGGCGAGGTTTTCCGGCAGGGCCGCGCAGTTCAGGGCCAGGAACGGTGAGTTGTGGCGCGCACTGATGGCGTGGCAGGCCCGGGCTACCAACTCCTTGCCGGTGCCGGTTTCACCCTGGATCAACAGCGGCGCATCAAGGGTTGCGACCCGTTGAGCACGGACCTTGAGCGTGCGTATCACGGGGGATTCGCCCAGCAGCGCATCGAAGCCCTCTGCATGGTCGTGGTGCAGGGCGGACAGGCGTTCGCCGATGCGGTTGGGTTGATACAGGGTCAGCAGGGCGCCAGCGTCGGTGATCGGCGTGGTGTCCAGCAACAAGGTCTGGCCGTTGACGGTGATTTCTCGCAGCGGCAGGCGGAAGCCGTGCTCGAGCAGGGTCTCGAGCAACGCCGGGTCGGCGAACAGATCCGCGACGCTTTCACCCGCCGGTTCGCGGCCATACAGGGCAATCAGCGCCGGGTTGGCGAGCAGCACCTTGCCGGCACTGTCCAGCGCCAGCACCGGATCGGTCATGGCCGCGAGCAGCGCGTCGAGCTGCAAGTGCCGGCGCTGGCCGGGCAAAATGTCCACCACCGTCATCGCCTGCACGCCATGCACGCTGAGCAACGCATCGCGCAGTTCGTCGAGCACTTGCGGGCTCAGGGTCGGGGCGTCGATATAGACGTTGGGCGGAACCATTTCCACCGCATCCAGATTGAGGTTGCGCCCACCGAGCAGGGCCAGGACTTCCTGGGTGATGCCGACGCGGTCGATGAAGCTGACGTGGATACGCATGGGGCGGTTCTGGGTTCTGGAATGCGGAGGGTGGCAAGTATGCCTTGGGGCGGGCCAATGGTGAAATCCTCCCGGGCAATGGTGTCCCTTCCGTGGGAGCGGGCTTGCTCGCGAAGGCGGTTTGACATTCAACCGCTTTGTTGTCTGATACACCGCATTCGGGAGCAAACACGCTCCCACAAAAAGCGAGTTTTACCCTGTCTGATTCGCCGAGAGGAACGTCCGTGAGGTTATCGCTGGAATATCAACCGCCCTACGACTGGCCGGCCATGCTCGGCTTCCTGTCGGCGCGGGCGATTGTCGGTATGGAAGAAGTCGTGGATGGCGTTTATTCGCGCAGCATCGGCTTGAACGGTGTTCACGGCACCCTGTCGATCAAGCCTGGGGCGGAGGATTCGCTGGAACTGGACCTGGATTTTCCCGACCCGGCGGCCGTGCCCGAGATTATCGCGAGAGTGCGTCGGATGTTCGATCTGGATGCCGACCTCGGCGCGATCCATCGACACCTGGCGGGCGATCCGCTGTTGGCGCGGTTGATCGCCGAGCGTCCGGGCCTGCGCATACCGGGGGCCTGGGACGGATTGGAATTGGCTATTCGGGCGGTGCTGGGCCAGCAGATCACAGTGGTCGCGGCGATCAAACTGGCGGGGAAACTGGTGGCGCACTATGGCGCGCCGCTGGCATCGCCGCGCGGTGGCTTGAGCCATGTGTTTCCTGAGGCGCAGGTGTTGGCGACGGCGGACCTGGCAACATTGGGCATGCCGAAAAGCCGCGGCCGAACGCTGTCGGGCGTGGCTCAGGCGTTACTGGACGATCCGTTGTTGTTCGAGCCTGGCCGGTCCGGTGGTGTGGCGCGGCTGTTGGCGTTGTACGGCATTGGGGAGTGGACGGCGCAGTACGTGGCCCTGCGGCAATTGCGCGAACTCGATGGATTTCCATCGGGGGATGTGGGGTTGATCAATGCCCTGGCGGCGCTGGAGGGCGAGGCGGTGACGGCGCGGGAGTTGTTGCTGCGGGCCGAACGGTGGCGGCCGTATCGGGGGTATGCGGCGCAGTTGCTTTGGACTTCGTTGAGTCGGGGGGACTGAGCTGATCCGGAATCTGTGTTGTCTGGTCTGGCCCCTTCGCGAGCAAGCCCGCTCCCACAGGTGCGGCGTCGTAACTGTGGGAGCGGGCTTGCTCGCGAAGACGTCGAAATCACCACCACTGCGCGCGATGGGAACCCAATTCAGAGGCCGCAATCGTCCACTGCAACGGCGTCCCAGTGATCTTCAAGGGTACATGCAGTCGGTGCGCAGGTCCCCAAGGGGTCTGCTCCACCAGCATCCCCTGATCGCCTTCATCCTCGGCGCGCAACGGCGCTTCGATCCCGGGCCCATGCTCAATCAACAACTTTGCCGTGCGGGCCAACGACAACCGCGCCGATCCACCGCGCCCGCTATTCAAGCGCTCCGCCAACAGCCTGATCGCACTGGCCGCCATCAGATACCCGGTGGCGTGATCCAGCGCTTGCACGGGCAAGGGTGTCGGCTTTTCGGCGTGTTTCCATCGCATGCCGGCTTCGGCGATGCCGCTGCTCATCTGTACCAGACTGTCGAAGCCGCGACGGTTCTGCCACGGGCCGCTCCAGCCGTAGGCGTTGAGGCTGACGTCGATCAGGCCGGGGGACAATCGTTGCCGTTCAGCCACACCGTAACCCAGCCGCTCCAGGGCGTCGGCGCGATAGCCGTGCAGCACGATGTCGGCGTCCTTGAGCAGGTTTTCGAAAACGCTGCGATCGGCGTTGTCCTGTAAATCGAGGCGCGCACAGCGTTTGCCCAGGGTCATTTCGGGTATGACGCCCGGCTCGTTCCAGCTCGGCGGATCGATCCGCAGCACGTCGGCACCGAGGCCAGCGAGAAAACGGCTGGCGACGGGACCTGCCAGCACACGGGTCAAATCCAGCACCTTGATCCCGGCCAGCGGTTGCGCCACAGAGCCTTGCCAGGGCTTGGCGTTCTGGCTGTTGTGAGAGGTGAACTGAACCAGCGGTTCGGCATTCACCGCGATACCTTGCGGGTGGACCTGCCACTGTTGCCAGGTGCGCATTTCGGCGGCGCAGCCACCGGCGTCGACCACGGCCTTCTCCAGATCGCTTTTCGCCCATTGCGCCACTTTGATGGCCATCGCTGCGCGGTCGACACAGGCACCCAGCACCGCTTCGGCGGCGGCGCGATGATGCGGGGCGTTGGTGTGCAGGCGGATCCAGCCATCCCTGGTGGCATAGTCACCGGCGATCGGGTCCCACAGTGGCGGAACGCTCCAGCCCAGCGGACGGATCGAGCTGGAGAACCAGAAGGACGCCAGGCGGCGGTCGACTTCCAGTGCGGGCAGGCGCCCGGTTTGACGGTGCAGTAATTCGCTGATGGCCTGGCCGGCAGCGGCGATGCTGGCGCAGGCCAGATCCGTGACGGCAAAGGCCGAGGGCAGCGCGCCTTGGGACGTGAACGGGATTGGCGTGTGCGGCAAGCCGAGTGCGGCTTGAATGGACGTGAGCAAATCAGTCATCGAAGGCCCTCCGGAGCGAGAGCCCGAGCATAGAACAAGTTACCGACTGGGCGGATGAAATCTACTGTGGGAGCGGGCTTGCTCGCGAAGGCGGTGTGTCAGAAGAGTCTATGTCGACTGACACTCCGCTTTCGCGAGCAAGCCCGGTCCCACAGGGGGAGAGCCAGATCTATACGCGGAACTGATCCATCAATTTCATCTGGTGGGTGGTGAGGTTGTTGAGCTGGCTGCTGATCTGCGCCGATTCTGTGGCCTGGCCCGTCAGGGTTTCGGTGACGGTGCGGATCGCCGAGACGTTGCGGTTGACCTCTTCGGCCACGGCGCTTTGCTGTTCGGCGGCGCTGGCGATCTGCAGGTTCATGTCGCTGATCACCGTGACCGCGTCGCTGATTTTGCTCAAGGCCTGGACCGCTTGCTGGATCTGGCCGGCATTGCTGTGGGCCTGGGTCTGGCTCGAGTGCATGGTGGCGACCACACCGCGAGTACCGCTCTGGATGCGTTCGATCACCAGGCGAATTTCTTCTACCGAATCCTGGGTGCGCTTGGCCAGGTTACGCACCTCATCGGCGACCACCGCAAAACCGCGACCGCTTTCGCCGGCACGGGCGGCCTCGATCGCCGCGTTGAGCGCCAGCAGGTTGGTCTGTTCGGCGATGCTGCGAATCACCTCCAGCACCGAACCGATCTGCTCGCTGTTGACCGCCAGCGCTTCGACTTCAGTCACCGCTTTGCTGACTTCATCGGCCAGTTGATTGATGTCGCGGGTGCTGCGCTCGATGATCTGCATGCCATCGCGTGCCGACTGATCGGCGCCCTTGGCCGCACTGGCGGCGTTCGATGCGCTGTTGGCAACGTCGTGGGCGGTGGCGCTCATTTCGTTGGACGCAGTGGCGACCTGGTCGATTTCGCGGAACTGCACCTGCATGCCTTCGCTGGTCTGACGGGCGATCTCCGAAGACTGGTCGGCGGTGCCGCGGGCGTCGGTGATGCTTTGCTTGATCTGCGCGATGGTCGGTTGCAGCTTGTCGAGGAAGCGGTTGAACCAACTGACCAATTCGCCCAATTCATCTTTCTTGCTGTAGTGCAGGCGTTGAGTCAGGTCGCCGTCGCCGCTGGCAATCGCCTTGAGCATCTCGGCCACGCTGTTGATCGGCCGGGTCACCCCCGAGGCGGTCAGCCAGATCAGCAGCAAACCGATCAGGCCGGCGACGATCGCAACGCCCACCGCTTTGATCGTGCCGCGTTGCTGGGCGTCGTCGAGCACGGCTTGCAGCTTCACTGAATCGGCCAACAACACCTGCTTGGGCAAGTCGATCACCACGCCCCAAGGTTTGGAATCGTTGATCGGGCTGACCGGGTAGACCGCGCGGATCAGATCGCCCTGATCGAGGATTTTCGGTGCGCCGGCACCGAGCCCTTGCAGAATATCCTTGCCGTCCGCACCCAAGGTATCGCCGATGCTTTTACCGACCTTGCCGGCATCGACACTGTTGGCGGCGAGCACGCCGGTGCCGGAAACGATCAGCATGTGCCCGGCACTGTTGAACAGCTCGCGCTGGGAGTCGACGGCCGCGGCCTGCAGGGTATCCAGCGAGATGTCGATGCCGACCACGCCGATGGCTTTGCCATCGACCAGCAGCGGTACGGAAATGGTGGTCATCAGCATTTCCTTGCCGCCGACGGTATCGGCATAAGGGTCAAGCAGGCAGGTGCGCTTGCCGTCGCGGGGGCAGGTGTACCAGACATTGTAGGGTGTGCCGCTGAGGTTCAGCTCGGTCTTGGTCATGTCCTCTTCGACCATGATCGTGTTGAGGCCAGGGCCGCCAGCCCGGCTCCAATAGGTGGCGAAACGTCCGATTTCATTGGACTGACGAGCCGCGTCATTGACGAACTCGCTGTCCTTGCCGTCCAGGCCATTGGGCTCGAATGCCAGCCAGATACCCAGCACCTTGCTGTTGCGCTCGAACGCGGTTTTCAGGCTCTGGTTCAATTCTTCGCGCAACACGCCCGCCTCCAGCGAACGCTTGGCGGCCATGGCGCGCATGTCCTTGATCTGGTCGGCCAGGGCCGTCACCACCAGCAGGCTTTCGCCGAATGTCTTCTGTACCCGCACCGCCTGCTCGGCGGCCTTGGCCAGCAGCAGGTTCTGCACGCTGTCGGTGAGCATTCTGCTGCTGGAGGTGCTGACCAGTTCATCGTTCTGATTGGTCTGGTAGAAGTTCATGCCCACGATCAGCGTGACGACGCCAAGCAGGCACAGGGCAGAGAGCAGCACAGTTTTCAGGCGGATGGACAGTGAGTCGAACATGGGGCGAGCTCGCGAATGGATGAAGGGTTGGCTGTGAGCCATCGCGGCTCGACTCGCCAAATCCATTCAGCGCCATTCAATCCCCATCGGCGCAGAGGCGAGATTGCATGAATGGGGTGCCGACGAACGGTCGTGGTTGAACGTTTGCGCGGGAAAATGTGCTGAAAACGGGCTGAAAAACGGGGAAAAGACCGGTAAGCATCAAGAGAGGTGCGGCCTTGATTCGGGACGCGACCAGATCCACAGATTGCCCAGCAACATCCCGCCAATCGCCAGATAGATCGGCCAGCCAGGGTCGAGCATCACCAGCATCAAGGTGGCGCACAGCACCATGCTGACAGTGGCGCTGACCTTCGCCCGACGCGCGATGACCTTGCCGTTGCGCCAGTTACCCAGGATCGGCCCGAACAGCCGATGGTTTTCCAGCCAGGCGCTCAGGCGTGGAGAGCTGCGGGTTGCGGCCCAGGCGGCCAGCAGGATGAACTCGGTGGTCGGCAGGCCGGGGATGACGATGGCGATCAGGCCGATGCCCAGGCTGATGTAGGCCAGGAGGCCGAAGAGCAGGCGTGAGATTTTCGAGGTGGCGGGCATGGGCGCGTGCAGGGCTTTATCTAATATTTGCGGCGAACTTGATTCCCTGTGGGAGCGGGCTTGCTCGCGAAAGCGGTGTGTCAGGCAACATGGATGGCGACTGACACGACGCCTTCGCGAGCAAGCCCGCTCCCACAGGGTCCGTGGTGTGTCAGGCAATTTCCGGGGCGGTGGCGTAAGCCTGTTCCAGCAACACGGTGAAGCGGTTGAAGGCGTCGATGGCGCCTTGGTCCAGTTCGGCTTCTTCCTCTGCACTGAGTTGCAGTTCATTGATGGTTTTAATGAAGGCTTTCCAGCCCTGGCCGCGACCGCCGGTTGGCTCGCCGAGGTGGCGGGCGCCGAAGGTGTCGCTCAACCCGAGGCCCATGGCACGCTTGATCAGGATCCCGGCACCGAGCTTCGAACCTTCGGAGACAAAGAGCCAACCCAGGGCTTGTGCCTTGCTTGGGTTGCTGAGTGCACCTGCCACAGGCTCAGGCACTTCGGTGTCCAGGTCTGCCAGGTCAGCTTTGACAGCCGCTGCACGGCAACGCGCTGGCAGATCCGGGATAATAGCGGTCAGTTCGGCGTCGTTGTGCAGCGCCGCCAGTTCCGACAGGAACGAATATTGGGCAACCACGAAACGGGCGAAATTTTCCCGGGTTTCGAAGGGGGCATGGGCTTCGACCATTACGCCGAGTCTTGTGTGCACCTCGTCGGTGATCTGGCTCAAGTGTTGAGAACGCAATGCCGGGCGTTGAGCAGAATTCTGGGTAGTCATGAGAAATCCATTTGATGATAAACAAGTGCTTGGTAACGAGACGAATGAGCTGACGCCAAACAGTAAAAAATCCTGCTGCGCGACTTCATCGAGTCGCACAGCAAGGGGGCGCAGTCAGATATCCCAGATCAGATTGACGGCGAAATTGCGGCCCGGTTGGGTCAGTCGATCAAGGTTGGCCGGTTGCGTCACCGAGGCCTCACCCACGCTGTCGTAACCGCGTACGTCATCCCACAGCCAGTACTTCTTGTCGGTCAGGTTGTAGACGCCGCCGCTGAGGGTTACGTCGTTGGTCACCTTGTACCAGGCGCTCAGGTCCATCACCCCGAAGCCAGGGGTCTTGAACTGGCTGCTGACGCCGTCCGGGGACTTGAAGTTGCTGTCGTCGACGCGATCCTTGCGCTTGGCCAGGGTCCAACTGAGCAGGCCGCCGTAGCTGTCCTGGTCGTAGCCCAGGCCGAACACGCCGGTCAGCGGGTTGACGCTGTTGATCGGCTCGCCGTTGTCGTTGTTTCGACCGTAGGCATAAGCCACCGAGGCTTGGGTGTAGAGGCCCTGCGGCGCGCCAAAGACGTCGAGGTTCAGGCGGCCTTTGACCTCCGCGCCCTTGATGGTGGCGTGCTTGATGTTGGCGCTCTGGAAAGTCGGTTGGTCATAGCCCGGTGTCACGGCGTCTTCGTTGATGAAGTCGCGGTACTTGTTATAGAACACCGCCACGTCGAAGGAGCCCTGCTCGAAATTGCCGCGCAGGCCGGTCTCGTAGCTCTGGCTTTTTTCCGGTTCCAGGTCCGGGTTGGGTTCCACGCGATAGCCGGTCGCAGTGTTTTCGAAGCGTCCGTACAGTGCCTTCGCGGTCGGCGTGCGGAAGCCTTCGGCGTATTGCCCGTACCAGGTGTAGTGGTCGTTGAAGGCGTAGGTCAGGCCGAATTTGGGCGAGACTTTGTGCCAGGTCTTGTTGTCGTCGCTGACGGTGCCGCGACCATCGGCGGCCACCGTGTTGAGAAACGCCTGGGTGACGTCCGGCTTGAGCTGGGTGTAGTCGTAGCGCAGGCCCGGCAGGAAGGTCCAGTCGTTCCAGCTGATCTGGTCCTGGGCGAAGATGCTGTAGGTATTGATGGTTGGGTCGGGGAAGTCGCTGGATTTTTTCAACACGTCCGTAGTACTGATCGCGCCGATGGCGGTGCAGCCGCGACCGACCGCCAGGCAGGTCCCGTTACCACTTCGTGAGCCGGTGACTTTTTGTTGCTTGATGGTGGTGCCGTAGGTCAGCAGGTGTTCGGTGTCACCGACGCTGAAACCCTTGTCCAGTTGCGCGTCGAATACCCACTGCTTTTCTTCGTAGACCGTGTCCCGGGTACGCAGCACCTGACGGGTGATCGGGAAGTAAAACTCGGCAGTACTTTCGTCGGTCTTGGCGATCTGGTGGTTCAGGCTCCACTTGACGTTGTCCGCCAGCAGGCTGTCGAGGGCGAAACTGTGCTCCAGGCCAAACCGTTCGCGGGTAATGGTGTCGTTACCGGTGCGCCACTGGTACATGCCGCCGGGCAGTACGCTGGCAGGGAGGGTGGGGGCACCTGCGTTGAACGGGCCGCCATAGGCGCTTTTCTGATCGGTGTCGCGGTCGTCCTTGTACTTCTCGTAGACCAGGCCCAGGCGTGCGTCGTCCTTGTAGTTCCAGCCAACCTTGGCCAGCACGTTGCTGGTGCGTACGTCTTCCGGGTTGGCGGCGGTGCGGGTCAGGCCGGTGCTGTTGTTGCTGCCGAAGGATTCGGTCTCGTGACCGTCGCGCTGGCTGTAATGCAGCAGGCCGTCGAACTGGTCGGCACGGCCGGCGACGGTGGCGGATTTGAGCCAGCTGTCGTCGGCGGAGCTGTAGCCGGTTTTCAGGCGGGCGCCGACATCCTGGCCGGGCTTGATGATGTCATCAGGGTCGAGTGTGAAGTAGCTGACCGCACCGCCAATGGCGTTGCTGCCGTAGAGCACCGAAGCCGGCCCGCGGAGGATCTCGACGCGTTTGATGATTTCCGGGTCGACATAGTTGCGCTGGGTCTTGGCGTAAGGGCCGTTGAAGAAACCGTTGGGGATTTCCACGCCATCGATCTGGGTCAGTACGCGATTACCGTCGATGCCGCGGATGTTGTAGCCGCTGATCCCGCCACGGGTACCGGCACCGCCCACCGAAACGCCGGGTTCGTAACGCACCAGTTCCTTGATGGTGTTGACGTTGTGGCGGTCCAGCTCTTCGCGGGTGTGAACGCTGACGGTGCTGGGTACGCTGTTGACGTCCTGTTCGTTACGGGTGGCGCTGATGGTCACTTGCTGCAGGTTCAGGGTACCGGCGCTGGTGCGGCGTTCCAGCACAATGTTGTTGCTGCCCAGTTTGCGATAGCTCAGGTCGGTCCCCACCAACAGGCGATCCAGGGCTTTTTCCGGCGCCAGTGAGCCGCGCACGCCAGGTGAGTCCATGCCTTGTGCCAGTTCGGCCGAGTAACCCACTTGCCAGCCTGTCACGCTGGAAAACGCATTGAGCGCCGATACCAGGGACTGCTGGGGAATGGCGAATGCGTAATCGCCCCTGTTTCGGGTTGGCTGTTCAGCCGCTGTGGCTGCCATGAGCGGGGCTGTGCCGGCCATCAGAATGGCGGCGGTCAGCAGCGACAATACGCGTGAAGGTGAAGGGGACTGGCGGGTGAGGCGGAAGGACATCGATAGCGCTCCGTGTCGCACGAATCTTTATAGGTGCTGATTGGCATCGAGGATGCGAATCAATTGCATTGGCTATAACGAGACGTACGACGCTCTGCTATCGAGTAAAAATAATGCTCATTCAGTTCAAAATGACCAGCGCCGGGTATTCCATGAGCTTGGCCGAGGTGATGTGGGCCAGCGACCGGACCACGTCCAGTGGCTGGTCGAGGCGATAATTTCCGGTCACGGCAACATTCGCCAGTTGCTCGTTGTTGTTGATGATCCAGCCCGGGTAGTAGCGACGCAGTTCTGCCAGCACCTGGCTCAACGGGCAGTTTTCGAACACCAGTCGACCCTGGACCCACGCCAGGTCGGTGGTGGCGTCGAGCTTGGCCGGACGATCGAAACCGTTGGGGCCGATGCGGATGCTTTCGCCCGCCGTCAGGCGCACCCGCTTGTCGTCACCGGTGGTGCGCAGGTCAACATCCCCTCGTTGCACTCGAACCTGGGCCACGCCATCGAGGTAACGCACGGCAAATGCGGTATCGCGGACACTGGCGGTCACCGGCCCGGCGTCGATCTCCAGCGGCTGCCCGCGATGGGGCTGCACCTCGAAAAACGCCTCGCCCTGATACAGCCGAGCCACCCGCTGCCGATCATTGATGGTGCTGGAAAACGCCGAATTGGTGTTGAGCAGCACCTTCGAGCCGTCCTCCAGTTGCAGGCGCTGGCGCTCACCCACGACCGTCAGGTGATCGGCCTGCAGGCGCAGCGGCAGATTGCTGAAACTGAACAGACCGAGGATCAGCACGGCGGCGGTGGCCAGGGGTTTCCAATGCGGGCGCAGGCGTGACAACAGCGTGACTTTGGCAGGACGCGACGCCAGGCTTTGCGCGCATTGGCTGACCTGCGGACCGTTCCATACCGCCTGCGCCCGCGCGAACGCATCGGCGTGGGCCGGGTCGGCGGCGAGCCAGTGGTGGAATTGGCGGGTCTGTTCTTCGCTCGGGCTGTCCAGCACGATCAGCCAGTCCAGGGCCTGGTCCATCGCCTCGGCAGTGTCCTGCGCCAGCGAGGGCGAAGGGGAGCGGTGGGTGTCCGTCACGGTGTTTCCTCGGCAGTGTCTGTGCACGGCTGTTTTATGAGTGAAGCGCAAAAGAGGGGCAAGGGTAGCCCTGATGAACAATGCCGTCGAGGCACGGGGGGCTCAGTGGCCGTTCACCCGCTCAGCTACGCCCATGCAGATCGTCATGATCAATTTCAGTTCCTTCTGCACGGTACTGAGCGAGACGCCGAGTTTTTCGGCGATCTCCAGATAGCTGTGACCGTGCAGGCGACTGAGGATGAAGATTTGCTGCTGACGGGCACTGAGTTGGCTGAGACGCACGTTCAATCGCTCGAGCAGTTGTTCGGCGTGGGCCGCATCCTCGGCGCTGCTGGCGGGGGCGGCGACGCTTTCGACCACATCCGGCGGCACGTCGTCGACCATGGTGCGCGAGTGAATGCGCCGCGCACGCAAATGGTCCAGGGCCAGGTTGCGGGCGGTCTGGAAAACGAAGGGTTCGAGGTGATCGATGGCCCGCTCACTGAGCGCGCGGGTGACCCGCAGGTAGGTTTCCTGCAGGAGGTCCTCGGCGGTGCTGTGATTGTTGACCATCCGCTCCAGCGTGCGCAGCAGAGAGATTCGCTGGTTGATGAAGACGTCGTTGAAGCGCGATTGACTCACGGGAGGACCTGATCCATTTCGAGCAAATGATAATGCTTATCATCCACCTTGCTGGTCAAGTCCTGATTTGTGAAGGCTTACACACGACCCTGCAGATACGTCGCGTAATCCGGAATGCGGTGCGAGTGCGCCTGATCCATCAACGGACTGCTCAGCAGGTAGTCAGCGGTGCATTCGTTGGTGGCCACCGGGATGTTCCACACCGCCGCAACCCGCAACAGTGCCTTGATGTCCGGGTCGTGGGGCTGCGGTTCGAACGGGTCCCAGAAGAACACCAGCATGTCGACCCGTTGCTCGGCGATCCGCGCGCCGAGCTGTTGGTCACCCCCCAGGGGGCCACTGATCATGCTTTCCACGGGCAGGTCCAGACGTTGTTGCAATAACAAACCCGTGGTGCCGGTGGCGACCAGTTCATGTTGGGTGAGCCGGTCTTTCTGGCGTTCGGCCCAGTCCAGCAAAAACACCTTGCAATGGTCATGGGCGACCAGGGCGATACGCTTGCGCGCCGCCATGGTCTTTTGCGTGAAGCTGATACCGATCATGGGGTTGTTCCACAGGCGATTGGCGACAGGCGCAGGTTTATTCTGCGTTACACAACGCCAGGCAGTTATCCAGCATGCGGTTGGAGAAGCCCCATTCGTTGTCGTACCAGGCCAGCACCTTGAGCAGCTTGCCGCTGGATTTGGTGTGGTTGGCGTCGAAGATCGACGACAGCGGGTTGTGGTTGAAGTCGCTGGAAACCAGCGGCAGCGTGTTGTAGCCGAGGATCTTCGAGTGCTGGCTGGCGTGCTTGAGCAGTTCGTTGACCTCTTCGGCGCTGGCTTCCTTTTTCAGCTGCACGGTCAGGTCCACCAGCGACACATTGATCACCGGTACGCGCACTGCCATGCCGGTCAGCTTGCCCGCCAGTTCCGGCAGCACCAGGCCGACGGCTTCGGCGGCGCCGGTCTTGCTCGGGATCATGTTCTGGGTGGCGGAGCGGGCGCGGTATGGGTCGGTGTGGTAGACGTCGGTCAGGTTCTGATCATTGGTGTAGGCGTGGATGGTGGTCATCAGGCCACTCTCGATACCCAGTTCGCGGTGCAGCACCTGGGCCACCGGGGCCAGGCAGTTGGTGGTGCACGAAGCGTTGGAGATGATCTGGTGCGACTGGCGCAGAATGTCGTGGTTGACCCCGTACACAACGGTGGCGTCGGCGCCTTTGGCCGGGGCCGAGATAATCACTTTGCGGGCGCCGGCGGTGATATGCGCGGCGGCCTTGGCGCGGTCGGTGAACAGGCCGGTGCATTCGAACACCACGTCGATCTTTTCCGCAGCCCATGGCAGGTCGGCCGGATTGCGGATGGCGCTGACCGCAATGCGGTCGCCATTGACGGTCAGGCTTTCCTGATCGTGCTGGACATCGGCATCGAACGTGCCGTGAACAGTGTCGTATTTGAGCAAGTGCGCATTGATCGCACTGTCGCCAAGGTCGTTGATGGCGACGATTTGCAGATCCTGACGGTAGCCCTGGGTATAAAGTGCGCGAAGGACATTACGGCCGATGCGGCCAAAACCATTGATTGCGATTCGAAGAGTCATAAATCAGCGCTACCGTCGTTTTGTTGTTGGAATTACAAGATTATTCGCAAAAAAATAGAAAACAAGCCTTTTTGATGGCAATATTTTGTTCAATCTACAACGAGTGACCTGAATCAACTGGTCCAACCGGTCAAAAAAACCGTCCGTCATCCCATCGACATCGGTGTTTGATCAGCATAGACAATCAGGTCGCCACATCCGTTAGCCTGGAGTTCTACACATGCATCCCCGCGTCCTTGAGGTCACCGAACGGCTTATCGCCCGCAGTCGCGCCACGCGTGAGGCTTACCTTGCACTGATTCGCGGTGCGGCCAGCGACGGTCCGATGCGCGGTAAGCTGCAATGCGCCAACTTCGCCCACGGCGTGGCCGGTTGCGGCAGCGACGACAAGCACAGCCTGCGGATGATGAACTCCGCCAACATCGCAATTGTTTCGTCATATAACGACATGCTCTCGGCGCACCAGCCGTATGAAGTCTTCCCTGAGCAGATCAAAAAGGCCCTGCGCGAGATCGGATCGGTCGGCCAGTTCGCCGGTGGCACCCCGGCCATGTGCGATGGCGTGACCCAGGGCGAGCCTGGCATGGAACTGAGCCTGCCCAGCCGTGAAGTGATCGCGCTGTCCACCGCCGTGGCCCTGTCCCACAATATGTTCGACGGCGCGCTGATGCTGGGCATCTGCGACAAGATCGTCCCGGGCCTGATGATGGGCGCGTTGCGTTTCGGTCATCTGCCGATGATCTTCGTGCCGGGCGGGCCGATGGTCTCGGGCATTTCCAACAAGCAGAAAGCCGATGTGCGCCAGCGCTACGCCGAAGGCAAGGCCAGCCGCGAAGAGCTGCTGGAATCGGAAATGAATTCCTACCACAGCCCCGGCACCTGCACCTTCTACGGCACCGCCAACACCAACCAGTTGCTGATGGAAGTCATGGGCCTGCACTTGCCGGGCGCGTCCTTCGTCAACCCGAACACGCCGCTGCGTGAGGCCCTGACCCGGGAAGCGGCGCATCAGGTGACGCGTCTGACCAAGCAGAACGGCAACTACCTGCCGATCGGTGAAATCGTCGACGAGCGTTCGCTGGTCAACTCCATCGTCGCCCTCAACGCCACCGGTGGTTCCACCAATCACACCCTGCACATGCCGGCCATTGCCATGGCGGCAGGCATCCAGTTGACCTGGCAGGACATGGCCGACCTCTCCGAGGTGGTGCCGACCCTGAGCCACGTCTACCCGAACGGCAAAGCCGACATCAACCACTTCCAGGCCGCCGGCGGCATGTCGTTCCTGATCCGCGAACTGCTGGACGCCGGCCTGCTCCACGAAAACGTCAACACCGTGCTCGGCCATGGCCTGCGCCGCTACACCATGGAGCCGTTCCTCGACAATGGCGAACTGGTCTGGCGCGAAGGCGTGACCGAGAGCCTCGACGAAAGCATCCTGCGCCCGGTCGCTCGGGCGTTCTCGCCGGAAGGCGGCCTGCGGGTGATGGAAGGCAACCTTGGGCGCGGGGTGATGAAAGTCTCGGCCGTGGCCCTGGAAAACCAGATCGTCGAAGCCCCGGCCATGGTGTTCCAGGATCAGCAGGACCTGGCCGATGCCTTCAAGGCCGGTTTGCTGGAGAAGGATTTCGTCGCGGTGATGCGCTTTCAGGGCCCGCGTTCCAACGGCATGCCGGAGCTGCACAAGATGACGCCGTTCCTCGGCGTGCTGCAGGACCGCGGCTTCAAAGTGGCGCTGGTGACCGACGGGCGCATGTCCGGCGCGTCGGGGAAAATTCCGGCGGCGATTCACGTCAGCCCCGAGGCTTTTGTGGGCGGCGCTTTGGCGCGGGTGCAGGAGGGCGATATCATCCGCGTCGATGGCGTCAAAGGCACCCTGGAGCTTAAGGTGGACGCCGACGAATTCGCAGCGCGCGAACCGGCCAAAGGATTGTTGGGCAACAACATCGGCACCGGTCGCGAGCTGTTCGGTTTCATGCGCATGGCCTTCAGCTCGGCGGAGCAGGGCGCCAGCGCCTTCACTTCTGCCCTGGAGACGCTTAATTGAAACTGGCTTTGGTCGGTGACATCGGTGGGACCAACGCACGGTTTGCGTTGTGGAAAAACCAGCAGCTGGAATCGGTCCAGGTGCTGGCAACGGCCGACCACGCCAGCCCGGAAGAGGCGATCAGTCTCTACCTGAGCGGCCTGGGCCTGGCGCCGGGCGCGATCGGTTCAGTGTGCCTGTCGGTGGCCGGTCCCGTGAGCGGCGATGAATTCAAGTTCACCAACAACCACTGGCGCCTGAGCCGCAAGGGCTTTTGCCAGACCTTGCAGGTGGATCGCTTGCTCCTGGTCAATGACTTCTCGGCCATGGCCCTGGGCATGACCCGTTTGCAGCCCGGCGAATTCCGCGTGGTCTGCGAAGGCACGCCGGAGCCGTTGCGCCCGGCGGTGGTGATCGGCCCGGGTACTGGACTGGGCGTGGGCACCTTGCTCGATCTGGGCGAAGGGCGCTTTGCCGCCATGCCGGGGGAGGGCGGTCACGTCGACCTGCCCCTGAGCAGCCCACGGGAAACTCAACTGTGGCAGCACATCTTCAATGAGATCGGCCATGTCAGCGCCGAAACTGCGTTGAGCGGCGGCGGTTTGCCCCGGGTATACCGGGCGATCTGTGCGGTGGATGGGCATGAGCCGGTGCTCGATACCCCGGAGTCGATCACCGCCGCCGGCCTGGCCGGTGACCCGGTTGCCCTGGAAGTGCTGGAGCAATTTTGCTGCTGGCTCGGCCGTGTGGCGGGCAACAACGTGCTGACCACCGGTGGACGCGGCGGTGTTTACATCGTTGGTGGGGTGATTCCGCGCTTTGCCGATTTTTTCCTCGAGAGTGGTTTTGCCCGGTGCTTCGCCGACAAGGGCTGCATGAGCGATTACTTCAGGGGCATCCCGGTGTGGCTGGTGACGGCGCCGTATTCCGGGTTGATGGGCGCAGGTGTGGCGCTCGATCAGGCGTGAAACGGGATCAAAGGTGGGAGCGGGCTTGCTCGCGAAAGCGGAGTGTCAGTCGACAATTGTGTTGAATAACACACCGCTTTCGCGAGCAAGCCCGCTCCCACCGTTGTTTTGTGGTGTTTGCCGTTTCGGTGCATCAGGCATAATCCGCCCCATTCAAACCACAAGGACGCCGCCCCCGTGAGCTCAGTCAGGTCGATATTGCTGGTCGATGACGATCAAGAGATACGCGAGTTGCTGGACACCTACCTGACCCGTGCCGGTTTCCAGGTCCGCACCACCCCCGATGGCGCCGGTTTTCGTCAGGCGCTGAACGATGAGCCCAGCGATCTGGTGATTCTCGACGTGATGCTGCCGGACGAGGACGGCTTCAGCCTGTGTCGCTGGATTCGCCAGCACCCGCGTCGCGCCCAGGTGCCGATCATCATGCTCACCGCCAGTTCCGACGAGGCCGACCGGGTCATCGGCCTGGAACTGGGTGCCGACGATTACCTGGGCAAACCTTTCAGCCCCCGTGAACTGCAGGCACGCATCAAGGCGCTCTTGCGCCGTGCGCAGTTTGGTCAGGAGCGTTCAGGCAGTGAAGTGTTGGCCTTCGATGACTGGCGGCTGGACATGGTCAGCCATCGGCTGTTTCACACCGATGGCGAGGAGGTGATTCTGTCCGGTGCCGATTTCGCCTTGCTGAAGCTGTTCCTCGATCACCCCCAGGAAATCCTCGATCGCGACACCATCGGCAACGCCACCCGTGGCCGGGATCTGATGCCCCTCGATCGTATCGTCGACATGGCGGTCAGCCGTTTGCGCCAGCGTCTGCGCGACACGGAAAAACCACCCCGACTGATCCGCACCGTGCGCGGCAGCGGCTACCAGTTGGCAGCCAATGTGACCGCCAGCAATGGTCACTGAGTCCCTGCGCAAGCTGGCTCGGCGCGTGCCGGTACCGCGTTCGCTGCTCGGGCGCATGTTGCTGCTGACCCTGCTGGCGGTGTTGTTCGCCCAGGCGCTGTCAAGCGCGATCTGGGTGTCGCAGCTGCGCGCCACGCAGCTCGAAGGCCTGGTCACCAGTGCCCGCAGCCTCGCCCATTCGATGACCGCCAGCGTCAGCTATTTGCGCTCCCTGCCGGTGGCCTATCGCCCGCTGGTGCTCGACCAGTTGCGCAGCATGGGCGGCACGCGGTTCGTGGTGACGCTCAACGACAAGCCCCTGGGCATGGAAGTGCTGCCGATCACCCCGCGCAAGGCGGCGGTGATGACCGCCGTGGACGACGTGTTGCGCCAGGCCCTCGGGCATGACACGGACATTTCGGTGTCGTTCGTCAGCCCCGAAGACCTGCGGATCTTCAACGGCGGCCTGAAGCTCGACGAGTTGCCGCGCTCCTGGGCGCACTACGCACTGACCCTGGAGCCGATCAACCCGCCGGTGCTGGTGACGCAGATCCAGATGGCCCCCGGCGAATGGCTGTACATCGCCTCGCTGCTGCCCGAGCCCTACACCAGCCTGGAGGAACAAGGCCTGCCGGCGCAGCAGATGTGGTTCATCGTCCTCACCAGCGGCTTTTTGCTGTTGTTCATCGGCCTGCTGGTGCATTGGCAGAGCCGGCCGCTCAAGCGCCTGGCACGGGCGGCGCGGGACCTGTCCCTGGGCGCCGACGTGGAGCCGGTTGCCGAGGGCGGCGGCAGTGAGGTGGTGGAAGTGGGTCGCGCCTTCAACACCATGCGCGAGCGCATCAGCCGTTACCTGACCGAGCGCAGCCAGTTGTTCAGCGCGATTTCCCACGACCTGCGCACGCCCATCACCCGCCTGCGGCTGCGGGTCGAACTGCTGGAAGACGAAAAGCTGCAAGCCAAATTCGGCCGCGATCTGGATGAGTTGGAGTTGCTGGTCAAGGGCGCGCTGCAATGTGTGAAAGACACCGACATCCATGAAAACATCGAGCCGGTGGACCTCAACCATGTGCTCGATTGCCTGGTGGAACCGTACCTGGCACCCAACGGCAATGGCCGCGTGACCCAGCAGGGTCGGGCGTTGCTGGCTTATCCCGGCAAACCGCTGGCGCTCAAGCGTTGCATCGGCAACCTGATCGACAACGCCCTGAAGTACGGCCAGAACGCGCACCTGCACATCGACGATGATGACAGGGCGTTCGTGCTGCACGTCGACGACGAAGGTCCGGGGGTGCCAGAGCAACGGCTGGAGCAGGTGTTCGAACCGCACTTTCGATTGTCTGGTCAGCAGCAGGGGTATGGCCTGGGGCTGGGGATCGCCCGCAACATTGCCCATAGCCATGGCGGTGAAGTGAGTTTGCAGAATTTGCGCGAGGGTGGGTTGAGGGTGACGCTTCAGTTGCCGCGCTCCGCCGATTAACGCCAAGCCTGTGAATTGACATGCGCCCTGTGGCGAGGGAGCTTGCTCCCGTCGGGCTGCGAAGCAGCCCCAAAAGCAGGACTGCTGCGCAGTCCATCGGGAGCAAGCTCCCTCGCCACGGGTTATTACTGCCGCCAAATGTCACAGGCTGGTGACATAACTCGCCCCCTTCGTTACAAGCCCCGCACCCCCCGTTGTTTAGACTGCCCCTCAGTCATAACAACAAGAAAGGTCCCCCATGCACAGCTTCCAACCTGCCTTCAGCAGTTGGCTCAATTCACCCGCCCATCAGCAATGGCTCGCCACCGAGGGCCTGCGCCTGTTGGCGTTCGCCAAGGCGTCCAGGCTGCCTGAAGGCTTCGGCAACCTCGACGAAAAAGGCCGCCTGCCGACCAACGCCCAAGCCGAAACCATGAACACCGCGCGCATGACCCACAGCTTCGCCATGGCCCACATCCAGGGCCTGCCGGGATTTGCCGAACTGGTGGATCACGGCATCCAGGCGCTGCGCGGGCCGTTGCGCGACGGGTTGCATGGCGGCTGGTTCGCCGTGGCCGAACACCGTGACGGCAACACCGGCAAGAACGCCTACCTGCATGCCTTCGTCGCGCTGGCCGCCAGTTCCGCGGTGGTCGCGCAACGGCCTGGCGCCCAGGCCTTGCTCGAAGACGCCATCGACATCATCGACACGTATTTCTGGAGCGAGGAGGAGGGCGCAATGCGCGAATCCTTCAACCGCGACTGGAGTGAAGAAGAGGCCTATCGCGGCGCCAACAGCAACATGCACGCTACCGAAGCCTTCCTCGCCCTGGCCGATGTCACGGATGACAAGCGCTGGCTGTACCGCGCCCAGCGCATCGTCGAGCGGGTGATTCATGGCCACGCCGCCACCAACGGCTACCTGGTGGTCGAGCACTTCGACCGCGACTGGCAGCCCCTGCGCGAGTACAACCACGACAACCCGGCGGACGGTTTTCGCCCGTACGGCACCACACCGGGCCACGGCTTCGAATGGGCGCGGCTGTTGCTGCACCTCGAAGCGGCGCGGGTACAGGCCGGCATGCTCACCCCAGGATGGCTGGTAACCGACGCGCAAAAACTCTTCGAGCAAAACTGCCGGCATGGCTGGGACATCGATGGCGCGCCGGGCATTGTCTATACCCTCGACTGGGACAACGACGCGGTGGTCCGCCATCGCCTGCACTGGACGCATTGCGAGGCCAGCGCCGCCGCCAGTGCCTTGCTCAAACGCACGGGCGATGCGCAGTACGAGCAGTGGTACCGGCTGTTCTGGGAATTTTGTGAGCGTCATTTCATCGACCGTGAAGACGGCAGTTGGCACCACGAACTCGACCCGCTGAACCGCCCGAGTGCCGATATCTGGGCCGGCAAACCCGACCTGTATCACGCCTGGCAGGCCGTTCTGATTCCGCGGCTGCCGCTGGCGCCAAGCATGGCCACGGCGCTGGGGCAGTTGTCCCAGAGCGTTGCAATGTAACTGGCTATGTAACTGGTTGTGTAACCATACGGTGACATTCGCGCGTCCCTTCGTTACCTGCGAGGGGATATCCCCTGTTTAAAATCCGTGCAGCGCAAGCACCAGACTTGCAATGCATAACAAAAAGAAAGGTACTTCCAGATGAATGCGATTTCTCGCCTCGCTACTGTCATTTCTGTCGCCTCCCTGTTCCCGCTCGCCATCCTGCCCCTGAGTGTTTCCGCTGCCGACTCCAAAGGTTCGGTGGAAGTCGTGCACTGGTGGACGTCCGGTGGTGAAAAGGCTGCCGTCGATGTGCTCAAGGCCCAAGTGGAAAAAGACGGTTTTACCTGGAAAGACGGCGCAGTGGCCGGCGGTGGCGGTGCGACTGCCATGACCGTGCTCAAAAGCCGTGCCGTCGCCGGCAACCCGCCTGGCGTCGCCCAGATCAAGGGCCCGGACATCCAGGAATGGGCCTCGACCGGTCTGCTGGACACTGACGTGCTCAAGGACGTGGCCAAGGAAGAGAAGTGGGACAGCCTGCTCGACAAGAAAGTCTCCGACACCGTGAAGTACAAAGGTGACTACGTGGCGGTGCCGGTGAACATTCACCGCGTCAACTGGCTGTGGATCAACCCTGAAGTCTTCAAGAAAGCCGGCATCACCAAGAACCCGACCACCCTCGAAGAATTCTATGCCGCCGGTGACAAGCTCAAGGCGGCCGGTTTCATTCCGTTGGCCCACGGCGGCCAGCCTTGGCAGGACAGCACCGTGTTCGAAGCCGTCGTGCTGTCGGTCATGGGTGTCGATGGCTACAAGAAAGCCCTGGTCGACCTGGACAACGCTGCGCTGACCGGTCCTGAAATGGTCAAGGCGCTGACCGAGCTGAAGAAAGTCGCGACCTACATGGACGCCGACGGCAAGGGCCAGGACTGGAACCTGGAAGCGGCCAAGGTCATCAATGGCAAGGCCGGCATGCAGATCATGGGTGACTGGGCCAAGTCCGAATGGACCGCCGCCAAGAAAGTCGCCGGCAAGGACTACGAGTGCGTAGCGTTCCCGGGCACCGACAAGGCGTTCACCTACAACATCGACTCCCTGGCGGTGTTCAAGCAGAAAGACAAAGGCACCGCTGCCGGTCAGCAGGACATCGCCCGCGTCGTGCTGGGTGAGAACTTCCAGAAAGTCTTCAGCATCAACAAGGGCTCGATCCCGGTGCGCAACGACATGCTGGCGGACATGGACAAGTACGGCTTCGACTCGTGCGCCCAGACCGCGGCCAAGGACTTCCTGGCTGACGCCAAGTCCGGCGGCCTGCAGCCAAGCATGGCGCACAACATGGCGACCACGCTGGCAGTGCAGGGTGCGTTCTTCGACGTCGTGACCAACTACATCAACGACCCGAAAGCCGACCCGGCCGATGCGGCCAAGAAACTCGGCGCGGCGGTTCAGTCGGCCAAGTAATCATCAGTAACGCAGGCCCCTCCCTGTGGGAGCGGGCTTGCTCGCGAAGGCGTCGTGTCAGTTGATGCATGTATCGCCTGACCCACCGCTTTCGCGAGCAAGCCCGCTCCCACAGGGGATGTCACTGTAGTTTTATTTCCCTGTACTGGATTTCCCCATGAGTTCTGTTGCTGTGTTCAGCAAGGCCTCGCCGTTCGATGCATTGCAGCGCTGGCTACCAAAACTGGTGCTGGCGCCGAGCATGTTCATCGTTCTGGTGGGCTTTTATGGCTACATCCTGTGGACGTTCGTTCTGTCGTTCACCACCTCGACCTTTCTGCCCAACTACACCTGGGCGGGGCTCGCGCAATACGCGCGGTTGTTCGACAACGACCGCTGGTGGGTGGCGAGCAAGAACCTGGCGCTGTTCGGCGGCATGTTCATCGGCATCACCCTGGTGATCGGCGTGCTGCTGGCGGTGTTTCTCGACCAGCGTATCCGTCGTGAAGGCTTTATCCGCACCATTTACCTGTACCCGATGGCGCTCTCGATGATCGTTACCGGTACTGCCTGGAAATGGCTGCTTAACCCGGGCATGGGCCTGGACAAATTGTTGCGTGACTGGGGTTGGGAAGGCTTCCGCCTGGACTGGCTGATCGACCCCGATCGCGTGGTCTATTGCCTGGTGATTGCCGCTGTCTGGCAAGCCTCGGGTTTCATCATGGCGATGTTCCTCGCCGGCCTGCGTGGCGTTGATCAATCGATCATCCGTGCCGCGCAGATCGATGGCGCAAGCATGCCGCGCATCTACTGGAAAGTGGTGCTGCCCAGCCTGCGTCCGGTGTTCTTCAGTGCGGTGATGATCCTGGCGCACATCGCGATCAAGAGCTTCGACCTGGTGGCGGCGATGACCGCCGGTGGCCCGGGCTACTCCTCGGACCTGCCAGCGATGTTCATGTATTCGTTCACCTTCAGTCGCGGCCAGATGGGCATGGGCTCGGCCAGTGCGATCCTGATGCTCGGTGCGATTCTCGCGATCATCGTGCCTTACCTGTACTCCGAGCTGAGGACCAAGCGTCATGACTAGTCTGGCTGCAAAACCTGGCATCAGCCTGAGCCGCATCGCGATCTACGCCGTGCTGATCCTCGCCGTATTGCTGTACCTGGTCCCGCTGGTGGTCATGCTGTTGACCAGCTTCAAGACCCCGGAAGACATCAGCACCGGCAACCTGCTGAGCTGGCCGACCGTGGTCAGCGGCATCGGCTGGGTCAAGGCCTGGGGCACGGTGGACGGTTACTTCTGGAACTCGATCAAGATCACCGTTCCGGCGGTGCTGATCTCCACGGCCATCGGTGCCCTGAACGGCTACGTGCTGTCGATGTGGCGCTTCCGGGGTTCGCAGCTGTTCTTCGGCCTGCTCTTGTTCGGCTGCTTCCTGCCGTTCCAGACCGTGCTGCTGCCGGCTTCGTTCACCCTCGGCAAGATGGGCCTGGCGAGCACCACCACGGGCCTGGTGTTCGTGCACGTGGTCTACGGCCTGGCGTTCACCACGCTGTTCTTCCGCAACTACTACATCAGCATCCCCGATGCGCTGGTCAAGGCCGCGCGCCTGGACGGTGCGGGTTTCTTCACCATCTTCCGCCGGATCATCCTGCCGATGTCGACGCCGATCATCATGGTCTGCCTGATCTGGCAGTTCACGCAGATCTGGAACGACTTCCTGTTCGGGGTGGTGTTCTCCAGCGGTGATTCGCAACCGATCACGGTGGCGCTCAACAACCTGGTCAACACCAGCACCGGCGCCAAGGAATACAACGTGGACATGGCAGCGGCGATGATCGCCGGGCTGCCGACCCTGCTGGTCTATGTGGTCGCAGGCAAGTATTTCGTGCGCGGGCTGACGGCCGGCGCAGTCAAGGGGTAATCATGGCTACGCTCGAACTTCGCAATGTAAACAAGACCTATGGCGCCGGCCTGCCGGACACCCTGAAGAACATCGAACTGTCGATCAAGGACGGTGAGTTCCTGATCCTCGTCGGCCCCTCGGGTTGCGGCAAGTCGACCCTGATGAACTGCATCGCCGGCCTTGAGACCATCACCGGCGGCGCGATCATGATCGGCGACCAGGACGTCAGCGGCATGAGCCCCAAGGATCGCGACATCGCCATGGTGTTCCAGTCCTACGCGCTGTACCCGACCATGAGCGTGCGCGAGAACATCGAATTCGGCCTGAAGATTCGCAAGATGAACCAGTCGGCCATCGATGAGGAAGTCACTCGCGTGGCCAAGCTGCTGCAGATCGAACACCTGCTCAATCGCAAGCCCGGCCAGCTCTCCGGCGGCCAGCAACAGCGCGTGGCCATGGGCCGTGCCCTGGCGCGGCGGCCGAAGATCTATCTGTTCGACGAACCGCTGTCCAACCTCGACGCCAAGCTGCGGGTCGAGATGCGTACCGAAATGAAGCTGATGCACCAGCGCCTGAAGACCACCACGGTCTACGTGACCCACGACCAGATCGAAGCCATGACCCTGGGCGACAAAGTGGCGGTGATGAAGGACGGGATCATCCAGCAGTTCGGCACCCCGAAAGACATCTACAACAACCCGGCCAACCTGTTCGTGGCGAGCTTCATCGGCTCCCCGCCGATGAACTTCATCCCGCTGCGTCTGCAGCGCAAGGACGGTCGTCTGCTGGCGCTGCTCGACAGTGGCCAGGCGCGCTGCGAGTTGCCGCTGGCGATGCAGGACGCAGGGCTTGAAGACCGTGAAGTGATCCTGGGTCTGCGCCCGGAGCAGATCGTGCTGGCCAACGGCGAAGGCAATGGTCTGCCAACCATTCGCGCCGAAGTCCAGGTCACCGAACCGACCGGGCCCGACACCCTGGTGTTCGTCAACCTCAACGACACCAAGGTCTGCTGCCGCCTGGCGCCTGACGTCGCGCCGGCGGTGGGCGAGACCCTGACCCTGCAATTCGATCCATCGAAAGTGCTGCTGTTCGATGCCAAGACCGGCGAACGCCTGGGGGTGGCCGGCCTGCCGAAAACCGAGAGCCACGCTGCCAACGTGACTCAGTTCAAAGGTCGCTGAGAACAAAAAATGTGGGAGCGGCGGTGTCGCTCCCACAGGGGGAAATCCGTGACGGGTGGCCTGTCATCCGCCGCAAACCGCTGTAACCGCGTTAAACATAAAAGTTAATAACAATAAAACGAGGATGTAGGGATGAAGAAGAAAAACAACGCTCAGCTTATCTGCCAGTTATCCGCAATCGCGGCCATGACACTGGCCGGTAGTGTCCACGCAGCTGACGCGTTTAGCGCCGATTCAGAATGGATGACCGGTGATTGGGGTGGCGAACGGACCAAGCTGATCGAGCAGGGCATCGACATCAAAATGGACTACGTCGGTGAAGTAGGCGGCAACCTTCATGGTGGCTACAACCACGACAAGACTGCGCGTTACTCCGACCAGTTCGGTCTGGGCGCGGCGCTGGATCTGCAGAAGCTGCTGGGCTGGGATAACACCCAGGCCAAGATCCAACTGACCAACCGTAACGGCGAAAACATCTCCAACGACCGTGTCGGCGACCCACGTGCCGGCACCTTGAGTTCCTCGCAGGAAGTCTACGGTCGCGGTCACATGGTTCGTCTGACCCAGTTGTGGATCAAGCACCAGTTCTTCGACAACAAGCTCGACGTCAAGGCCGGTTACTTCGGCGAAGGCGAAGACTTCAACAGCTTCCCGTGCGAATTCCAGAACCTGGCGTTCTGCGGCTCGCAAGTGGGTAACTGGGCGACCAACATCTGGTACAACTGGCCAATCAGCCAGGCCGCGATCCGCGTGAAGTACAACATTTCGCCTGAGTGGTACGCGCAGATCGGCGCCTACAACCAGAACCCGTCGCAACTGGAACACGGCAACGGCTTCAAACTCAGTGGCAGCGGCACCGCGGGCACCGTCCTGCCGGTCGAACTGGTCTGGCTGCCTAACCCGAACAACCTGCCGGGCGAATACCGTGTCGGTTACTACAAAAGCACGGCCAAGGCCAATGACGTCCGCGAAGACGACAACGGCAACGATGCGGCCACCACCGGCAACGCCTACCGCAGCCACAGCAGCAAGCACGGCTACTGGTTCGTGGCCCAGCAACAGCTGACCAGCCACAACGGTGACGCGTCCCGCGGTCTGAACATCGCCGCCAACGCCACCTTCCACGACAAGGACACCAACGTCGTCGACAACTACCAGTCGTTGATGTTCGTGTACAAGGGCCCGTTCGATGCCCGTCCGAAAGATGACGTCGGCATTGGCTTCGCCCGTATCCATGTCAACGATGACGTGAAGAAAAACGCCGAGCTGACCAACGCCGCCAACGGTGTGACCCAGTACGAGGATCCGCTGTTCTCGCCACTGCGTGAGACTGAGTACAACTACGAACTCAACTACGGCTTCCACGTCACCAACTGGCTGACCGTGCGTCCCAACCTGCAGTACATCACTCATCCAGGCGGTGTGGATGAAGTGGACAACGCTTTGGTCGCCGGCCTGAAAATTCAGTCGGTGTTCTAACGTTGTTGCGATAAGCTCCTCTCTAATGTGCGCATTTTGCGGACAGCCAAGGCTGTCCGCTTTTTTTTGTGTGGTGTTTTCAGGACCGTAGTCAATGCTTGAGCATCCGCTGCAACGCTTCTTCAAATCCTTGCGCGAGCGGCCGGTGTTCGCCTGGGAGCGCTATCAGAAGCGCGACGTGTTGGTAATCGATCACCCGCTGTGCCAGGCGGTGTTCAGTCGTCAGGGGGCGCAGCTGTTGCACTTTCAGCCCCGGGAGCAGAAACCCTGGTTGTGGTGCGCGGCAAAGTGGCCGCAGGTCGGGGCCATTCGCGGTGGCGTGCCGGTGTGCTGGCCGTGGTACGGCCGTCACCCCAGCGAAAACGCCTGGCCGTCCCATGGCTGGGCGCGCTTGCTCGACTGGAAGTTGATCGACAGCAGCAGCGACGACGATGGCGTGCGCCTGCACTGGCAGTTGCAACTGTGCGACTGGCAAGCGGACTTGCACGCGCACTTGGGTGAACGCATGGACCTGCGCCTGAGTACCGAGCATCACGACAGCCTGCCCTGCCAGTTGAGCCAGGCGTTGCACGCCTATTGGCGTATTGGCGACGTCGGTGAGGTAGCGCTGTCTGGGCTCGAGGGCGCCCAGGGTTACGATCAGTTGAACCGCGAGTTTTGCCAGCAGGAAGGTGAGTTGCGGGTCGATGGCGGTTGCCAACGGGTGTTTCAACATGACGGCGAACTGCAGCTCAACGACCACGCCTGGCAGCGGGCGTTGTGCATCGATACCGGCGAGACGGCGGACACGGTGGTGTGGCACCCCGGTTCGCGGCCGTTGCTTGGGGTGAACTGGAACGAAATTTCGGAATTCGTTTGTGTGGAGGCGGCGAGTGGCGGCACCGGCAGCTTGTGCCTGAAGCCGGGTGAGCGGGCGCATGTGAGTTTGCAGGCGCGGGTTGGGGTTTGAATGGGTGGTGTTGCGGCTGACGCCTTCGCGAGCAAGCCCGCTCCCACAGGGGATTGGTTTGGAACACACATGCTGTGTTCGCTGAAGATCCAATGTGGGAGCGGGCTTGCTCGCGAAGAGGCCTGAAAAGACGATGAAGGTGCCGGGTTAGTTGAACTCATCCCCTACCGGATACCGGCTGGCATTCAAACTCTCTTTGATCTTGCGCAAATGCGGCTGGAAATCCACGCCACGGCGCAGGGTCATGCCGGTGGCCAGTACGTCCAGCACGGTCAACTGGATGATCCGCGAGGTCATCGGCATATAGATGTCGGTGTCTTCCGGCAGCGGGATGTTCAGGCTCAGGGTGCTGGCCTTGGCCAGCGGTGAGCCCTCGGCGGTCAAGCCCAGTACCGAAGCGCCGTTTTCCCGGGCGATGCGCGCCACTTCCACCAATTCACGGGTGCGGCCGGTGTAGGAAATGATCACGAACAATTCGCCGGTGTGCGCCACCGAAGCGATCATGCGCTGCATCAGCACGTCGGCATGGGCGGTCACGGCCAGGTTGAAGCGAAAGAACTTGTGCTGTGCATCCAGCGCCACCGGGGCCGAAGCGCCGAGGCCGAAGAAGTGGATCTGCCGGGCCTGGATCAACAGGTCGACCGCGCGGCTTATCAGGCTCGGGTCCAGGGCCTGCAGGGCACTGTCGAGGGAAGCGATGGCGCTGCCGAAAATCTTCTTGGTATAGGCTTCGGGATTGTCGTCGGCTTCCACCGCGCGGCTGACATAGGCCGCGCCGCTGGCCAGGCTCTGGGCCAGTTGCAGCTTGAGTTCGGGGTAGCCGCTGACGCCGAACGAACGGCAGAAACGGTTGACCGTCGGTTCACTGACCGACGCGGCCTGGGCGAGGGCGGCGATGCTGAAGCGGGTGGCCTGCTGCGGGTTGAGCAGGATCACCTCGGCGACTTTGCGTTCGGCCTTGTTCAGCTCTTCAAGGCGACTCTGGATCTGCTCCAGTAAATTTCGCACGCGGTCCATATAAGTATCCTTGATTCACCTGCGCCGATAAGCGCATGGCTAATGCAAAAAGGGCCTTTGGTGGGGCCCGTCACGGTGGCCTATCCTACTGATGGCTCTGACTGACCACCACACGGAATCTGTATTTTGCGAAAATGTTGTGGTTATTACTACATTTTCCCTTGAGTGATGCCTTGAAAAAAGGTATTTGTAGCTTAACTTGATAAAAGAACAAACATCATGCTTTCGATTACGGTTGAACCGTGCACCTTTGCCTTGTTCGGCGCTCTGGGCGATCTGGCCCTGCGCAAGCTGTTCCCCGCCCTTTATCAGCTCGACGGCGCCGGCCTGTTGCATGAGGACACGCGCATCATCGCGCTGGCCCGTGAGCCCGGCAGCGAGCAGGAGCACCTGGCGTTCATCGCGTCCGAGTTGCGCCGCTACGTCGGGGCCAAGGATCTGGACGAAGCCGTGGTCGAGCGCTTCCTCGCTCGCCTGACTTACCTGCACGTGGATTTCCTCAAGTCCGAAGACTACGTGGCCCTGGCCGAACAGGCCGGCAGCGCGCAACGGATGATTGCCTATTTCGCCACGCCCGCTGCGGTATACGGCGCGATCTGCGAGAACCTGGCCAAGGTCGGCCTGGCGGAAAACACCCGCGTGGTGCTGGAAAAGCCGATCGGTTCGGACCTCGAATCCTCGCGCAAAGTGAACGACGCCGTGGCCCAGTTCTTCCCGGAGAACCGCACTTACCGCATCGACCACTATCTGGGCAAAGAGACTGTCCAGAACCTGATCGCCCTGCGTTTCGCCAACAGCCTGTTCGAAACCCAGTGGAACCAGAACTACATCTCCCACGTGGAAATCACCGTCGCCGAGAAAGTCGGGATCGAAGGCCGCTGGGGCTACTTCGACAAGGCCGGCCAGCTGCGGGACATGATCCAGAACCACCTGCTGCAACTGCTTTGCCTGATCGCCATGGACCCGCCGGCCGACCTGTCCGCCGACAGCATCCGCGACGAGAAGGTCAAGGTGCTCAAGGCCCTGGCACCGATCAGCCCGGAAGGCCTGACCACGCAAGTTGTGCGCGGCCAATACATCGCCGGCCACAGCGAGGGCAAATCGGTCCCGGGTTACCTGGAAGAGCCGAACTCCAACACCCAGAGCGACACCGAAACCTTCGTCGCCCTGCGTGCCGATATCCGCAACTGGCGCTGGGCCGGTGTGCCGTTCTATCTGCGTACCGGCAAGCGTATGCCGCAGAAGTTGTCGCAGATCGTCATCCACTTCAAGGAACCGTCGCACTACATCTTCGCCCCCGAGCAGCGCCTGCAGATCAGCAACAAGCTGATTATCCGCCTGCAACCGGACGAAGGCATTTCCTTGCGCGTGATGACCAAGGAACAAGGCCTGGACAAAGGCATGCAGCTGCGCAGCGGTCCGTTGCAGCTGAATTTTTCCGACACCTGGCGCAGCGCACGGATTCCCGATGCCTACGAGCGGTTGTTGCTGGAAGTGATGCGCGGCAATCAGAACCTGTTTGTCCGTAAAGATGAAATCGAAGCCGCGTGGAAGTGGTGTGACCAGTTGATCGCCGGGTGGAAGAAATCCGGTGATGCGCCCAAGCCGTACGCGGCCGGGTCCTGGGGGCCGATGAGCTCCATTGCACTGATCACGCGGGATGGGAGGTCGTGGTATGGCGATATCTGATTTGAAACTGCCTCAGGGCGTCAGCGCCCGTGAGTTCAAGAACCCGGCGCAACTGGCCGAGGGCCTGGCGCTGAGCGTGGCCAAACAACTGAGCGAGGCGATCGACGCCCAGGGCACCGCGACCCTGGTGGTGTCCGGTGGCCGCAGCCCGGTGGCGTTTTTCCAGCACCTGGCCAAGCAGGCGCTGGACTGGTCGAGCGTAGTGGTCAGCCTGGCCGACGAGCGCTGGGTGCCGGTGGAGCACGCCGACAGCAACGCCGGCCTGATCAAGAAATACCTGCTGCAAGGCCCGGCGGCCAAGGCGCAGTTCCTGAGCCTGTACAGCGCCAGCGCCAACCTGGAGCAGGCAGCCGAGCATGCCGATCGCCTGCTCTCGGAATTGCCGGTGATCGACGTGCTGATACTGGGCATGGGCGATGACGGTCACACCGCCTCGCTGTTCCCCGGCAGCCCGAACCTGGCCGAAGCCCTGCAGGCCGATGGCATTCGTCGCTGCTACCCGATGCTGGCGCCGACCGTGCCGCATCAGCGCCTGACCATGAGCCGCGCATTGCTGGCCTCGGCCAGGCACAAAGTCCTGTCGATTTCCGGTCAGTCCAAACTGACCACATTAAATACCGCACTGGCCGGTGACGACGTCGCCGCATTGCCGATTCGCGCGTTTTTGCAACCCACGTTAGAGATTTACTGGTGCCCATGAGCCAAGGAACAGCCGCTATGAAAAACCCATCCCCGACCGTTTCCATGGCGGATAAAGTTGCCCTGATCGACAGCCTCTGCGCCAAGGCGCGGATCCTGCCGGTGATTACCATTGCCCGTGAGCAGGACGTCCTGCCGCTGGCCGATGCCCTCGCTGCCGGTGGCCTGACCGCGCTGGAAGTGACCCTGCGTTCGCAGTTCGGCCTCAAGGCCATTCAGATCCTGCGCGAGCAGCGTCCGGAACTGATGACCGGTGCCGGCACCGTGCTCGATCGGCAGATGCTGGCGGCGGCGGAAGCGGCGGGCTCGCAGTTCATCGTCACCCCGGGGATCACCCGTGACCTGCTGGAAGCCAGCGTCGACAGCCCGATTCCGCTGTTGCCAGGCATCAGCAATGCCTCGGGCATCATGGAAGGCTATGGCCTGGGCTATCGCCGCTTCAAGCTGTTCCCGGCGGAAGTCAGCGGCGGCGTTGCGGCCATCAAGGCCCTGGGCGGCCCGTTCGGCGAAGTGAAATTCTGCCCGACCGGCGGCGTGGGTCCGGCCAACATCAAGAGCTACATGGCGTTGAAAAACGTCATGTGCGTGGGCGGTAGCTGGATGCTGGATCCGGAGTGGATCAAGAACGGCGACTGGGCCCGCATTCAGGAATGCACCGCCCAGGCCTTGGCGCTGCTGGACTGATCTGCTTCACCCTACACTCGTTGTGTGCTTGACGGCTTTACGGTGCGCTTGGTCGGTGCACCGTTTTTTTTTTTGCCTGCGAAAAACCTGAAGTCGACGCGGTCACCGTGGGAGCGATCAGCGCAGTGCTTTCAGGGCCGTGATCAGTTGCTGCATATGATCGGCGGTGGTGGTCAGCCCCGGTGTGATGCGGATGCACGGCCCACACGCGGCGCCCGTGCGCACCACAGTGAACAGGTTGTAGTCGTCCAGCAGTCGCCGGGCCATGACCTGTTGATCGGCCTGTTCGGTAAAACGCATGGACGTGATGCCGCAATACAGCCGCGGATCATCCGGAGTCAGCACTTCGATGCCCGGCAACTGACGCACTTGGCGCACCCACAGGTTGCGCAGGTAGTTGAGCCGCGTGCCCTTGGCCACGGCGCCGCCCATGGCGTGATGTTCCTCGATCACCAGCGGCAGGGTCAGCAACGCCGGAATGTTCGGCGTGCTGTAGGGTGTGCGCCCACGGATGTCGGTCACCGGGAAATGCAGTTCGCCCATGTCCGGGTCGATGTCCGCCAGGCGCTCGGGCGCGATATAGAGCAAGCCCAGGGTCAGCGGCGCGCCGATCCACTTGTGCAGGTTGTAGGCGGCGAACGCGATGCCCAGTTCATCGAGGTTGAATTCCAGCTGCCCCAGGGCATGGGCGCCATCGAGTATCACATCGATGCCATATTCCTTGGCGGCGGCGGCAATGGCCTGCACCGGCATCACCAGGCCTGTGCGGTGGGTAACGTGGGTCAGCGCCATGAGCTTCAGGCGCGGATGACGGGCGAAGGCCTCGCGGTACGTGGCCAGCAGGCTATCGAAGCTGGCAGGGTGCTGGTGTTCGATCTTGATCACCTCCACGCCGCGATGTTTGGCCAGCCAGCCCATGGCGCCCTTGACCGTGTCGTATTCCAGATCGCAGAACAGCACCTGATCACCCGGTTGCAACCGATTGTAGTTGCGGATCAACGACTGCAAACCGTCCGATGCATTGCGGGTCAGGGCCACGGCTTCGGTGGGCACGCCGATCAGGTCGGCGACCACCGCCTGGACCTTCAGGCTCTCGCCCTGCTCGAACTGCTGGCGCACATGCACCGAATTGCCACGGTTGATCAGTTCGATGTTGCGCTGGTACTCCTCGACCACCGTGCGCGACATGCGCCCGAAGTAACCGTTTTCCAGGTTGATCGGCCCCGGTTGCAGATCGTAGCGATCGGCAAAGGTTTGCCAGAAGGCTTCATCACGGGCGCGGCGTGTGTTGTCGGGCATGGGGGTCTCGGTCAGGGGCATTGAGTGATGAAGCGGTATTCAGTGACGCGGCGCGGGTTTGCCATGTTTGGCGCGCAACGGTTCAAGCAGTTCCGACAGACCGTTGTGGTCGATCTCTTGCATCAGGGCCAACAGGCCACCCAATTCGCCATGGGGAAAACCTTCCCGGGCAAACCAGTTCAGGTACGGTCCCGGCAGGTCGGCGATGATCCGGCCCTTGTACTTGCCGAAGGGCATTTGCCGAGTGATCAGCAGTTCGAGTTTTTCAGGGTTCATCAGTCAGTCGTCTTTGTCCAGTGAGTCGGAAAATACAGGCATTCTGCATGCAGGCCAATTGACAGATCATGCAAAAAAAACGGATACAGATTTTTCTGTTAATACTAACTAATTGAAAAATAAAGATTTTATTGTCGGTCAGAAGCTGGCATGCGCTCTGCAATGACTTACTCACCTTTCATCAACCGCAAGGAATTGAAAAATGACCGACATGAACAAAGAAGCGATCTCTGTACTCAACGACCTGATTGAAACCAGCAAAGACGGTCAGGAAGGGTTCAAGACTTGCGCTGAAGACATCAAGCACCCAGAACTCAAAACCCTGTTCGTGCAACGTTCGGCCGATTGCGCTTCGGCGGCTGCCGAACTGCAAAGCGCCGTGCGCTCCATGGGTGGCGATCCTGAAACCTCCACCAGCGTCAGCGGCGACTTGCACCGTCGTTGGGTTGACGTGAAATCGATGTTCACCGGCAAGGACGAAGAAGCCGTACTGAACGAAGCCGAGCGCGGTGAAGACCACGCCCTGAAGGCTTATCGCGAAGCGATGGAGAAAATCAACAAGCACAACCTGGTAGGTATTCGTGACTTGGTTGAACGCCAGTACCACGGCGTGCAACGCAACCACGATCAGGTAAAAGCCCTGCGCAACCAGGCTCGTGCCCGTTCGTAAGCTTCACGCGTAACACCTGTGGGAGCGGGCTTGCTCGCGAAGGCGGTAGTCAATTCAACATTCAGGTTGATTGACCCTGCGCATTCGCGAGCAAGCCCGCTCCCACATTTTGTCGTGCGTTGAATCAGCCGATGCTGATTGGGGGGAGCTCGGTCAAGGTCACCGACTGCTGCTTGCGCGGCGCGAGGATTTCCGCCTCGCCATCCACCACCAGTTCATCGCGCTGGTTGAACACCCTAGTGGCGATGCGCACGCGGAACTTCGGCAGTTTTTCCAGGATTTCCAGGCGCACCGTCAGGGTGTCGCCGATCTTCACCGGTTTTTGAAAGCTCATCTGCTGGCCGATATAGATAGTGCCCGGCCCAGGCAACTCGCAGGCAACCGCGGCGCTGATCAGCGCACCGCTGAACATGCCGTGGGCAATGCGTTCCTTGAACATGGTGCTGGCGGCGTATTCGGCGTCCAGGTGCACCGGGTTGTGGTCCCCCGACATTGCGGCGAACAACTGAATGTCACGCTCTTCGACTGTCTTGCTGAAGCTGGCGGTCTGGCCGACTTCGAGGGCTTCGTAAGGGGTGTTGGTAACCTGGGTCATGTGTCTGAATTCCTGTGACGAATAAAAAGATTCACAAAAAACTATTCGGTGCGGTGGGGCCGAGGGTTGTTCAGTGTCTGGTCGATCCAGGCCAACACATCGGCGGTCACTTCATCGCGGTTGGTTTCGTTGAACAGTTCGTGTCGGGCCTGGGGGTAAACGGTCAGTTGCAGGTTCTGACTGCCGGCCTCGCGCAAGGCGCCGGCCAGATCCTTCAGACGCTTGCCTTCGCTCACCGGATCACATTCGCCGCCGATCACCAGCAACGGCAGGCCCGGATCGATCTGAGCGAGATTGGACGCTTTGCTGATTTGCTGCAACCCGCCGAGCAGATCGATCCACAGCTGGTTGGTGCAGCGAAAGCCGCAGAGCGGGTCGCGGGCGTACAGGTCGACCTCCGCCGGATCGCGGCTGAGCCAGTCGAAGGCGGTGCGCGCCGGTTTGAATTTCTTGTTGAACGAGCCAAACGACAGCCATTCGATCAACGCGCTGCGCCCCTTGGGGCCTTGGCGCAGGCGTTCGAGACGGGCGATCTGGCGTGCCGCGCGGTACAGCGCCACGGGCTGGAAGTTCGAGCCGCTGAGGACGGCGCCGTGCAGGCTGGCGCTGTGATGCAACAGATAGGCCTGGGCGATGTAGCTGCCCATGCTGTGGCCCAGCAGCACGATCGGTGTGCCGGGATGTTGCTGGCCGATGTGTTGATTGAGGCACGCCAGATCGCCAACCACTTTGGCCCAGCCGTCTTGATCGGCGAAATGCCCGAGGGTGCCGTTTTCGGCAGTTTTGCCATGTCCGCGCAGGTCCGGGGCGTATAGCGCATAGCCGTTCTCACAGCATTGCTGCGCCAGCCGTGCATAGCGACCGCTGTGTTCGGCCATGCCATGGGCCAGCAGGATCACGGCCCGGGGCGCGCCGTCGGGTAGCCACTGGTTGACGAACAGTCGACTGCGGTCGCTGGTGGTGAGCCAGAACGTCTCATGGATCATGGCGATTCCTTTTGCTGATGCTAAACACAGTGTAGGAGCGAGCTCGCTCGCGATGGACGCCAACGATAACGCGGGAAACCTGACATCCCTTTTTGTTCTGAGGTTCATCGCGAGCGAGCTCGCTCCTACAGTAGTGGGTCCGGGATCAATCAGCCTGCGCCGCGGCACCAAGATTCACGCGATCTATGACACCCGCCCGCATATTTGCCTGATTGGCCATAGCTGCTAGTGTCCGTGAAGCTCCGCTTTTCTGCGTTTGGAGGCAAGCGACAGAAATGACAGAAAAGCGGCCCCGGATCGGCTCAGGTAAAGAGGACAAGAACAATGCAACCTGATTTCTGGAATGACAAACGCCCGGCCGGCGTGCCGCTGGACATTGATGTCGCTGAGTACAAGTCGGTCATCGAGGTGTTCGAGCGTTCCTGCAAGAAGTTTGCTGATCGCCCGGCGTTCAGCAACATGGGCGTGACCCTGACCTATGCCCAACTGGAACGCTACAGCGCCGCGTTCGCCGGTTACTTGCAGGCGCATACCGATCTTGTACCGGGGGATCGCATCGCGGTGCAGATGCCCAACGTCCTGCAATACCCGATCGCGGTGTTCGGCGCCTTGCGTGCCGGGCTGATCGTGGTCAACACCAACCCGCTGTACACCGCACGGGAGATGCGTCATCAGTTCAAGGATTCCGGCGCCCGGGCGCTGGTGTACCTGAACATGTTCGGGCAGAAGGTCCAGGAAGTGCTGCCCGACACCGACATCCAGTACCTGATCGAAGCGAAAATGGGCGACCTGATGCCCACCGCCAAGGGCTGGCTGGTCAACACCCTGGTGAGCAAGGTGAAGAAAATGGTCCCGGCCTATTCCTTGCCCCAGGCCATTTCTTTCAAGAGTGCCCTGCACCAGGGCAGAGGCCAGGCCATCAAGCCACTGAATGCCGGCCTCAACGACATCGCCGTGCTGCAATACACCGGCGGCACCACCGGCCTGGCCAAGGGCGCGATGCTCACCCACGGCAACCTGGTGGCGAACATGCAGCAGGCGCGGGCCTGCCTGAGCCAGTCTTCCAGCGACGGCCAGCCGCTGCTGCGCGAAGGCCAGGAGATCATGATTGCGCCGCTGCCGCTGTACCACATCTATGCCTTCACCGCGAACTGCATGTGCATGATGGTGACCGGCAACCACAACGTGCTGATCACCAACCCGCGGGACATCGGCGGCTTCATCAAGGAACTGAAGAACTGGCGGTTCTCGGCCCTGCTGGGGCTCAACACGCTGTTCGTGGCGCTGATGGACCACCCGGACTTCAAGACCCTGGATTTCTCCAGCCTCAAGCTGACCAACTCCGGCGGCACCGCGCTGGTCAAGGCCACCGCCGAGCGCTGGGAGCAGTTGACCGGTTGCCGCATCACCGAAGGCTACGGCCTGACCGAAACCTCGCCGGTGGCCTGCACCAACCCCTATGGCGACCAATCGCGGATCGGCACGGTTGGGCTGCCGGTGCCGGGGACCACGCTCAAGGTCATTGATGATGAGGGCGTCGAGCAGCCGCTGGGCGAGCGCGGTGAACTGTGCATCAAGGGCCCGCAGATCATGAAAGGCTACTGGCAGAAACCCGAGGCGACCAACGAAGTGCTGGATGCCGAGGGCTGGTTCAAGTCCGGTGACATTGCGGTGATCGACCCGGATGGTTTTGTGCGCATCGTCGATCGCAAGAAAGACATGATCATCGTCTCGGGTTTCAACGTGTACCCGAACGAGATCGAAGACGTGGTCATGGCCCATCCCAAAGTGGCCAACTGCGCGGTGATCGGCGTGCCGGACGAGCGTTCGGGGGAGGCGGTGAAGCTGTTCGTGGTGGCCCGTGAGGCTGGGGTCAGCCTTGAAGAGCTCAAGGCCTATTGCAAAGAGAATTTCACCGCGTACAAAGTGCCCAAGCACATCGTGCTGCGTGAGTCGTTGCCGATGACGCCGGTGGGCAAGATTCTGCGGCGGGAATTGCGCGATATTGCCTGATCGGTGATAGCCGCGCGTTGCGCGGATCCTGTAGGAGCGAGCTTGCTCGCGATGATCATGAAGGGTGACGAGCAAAACCGGATGCCCCGCGGCGGTCTCCGGTTTTTCGCGAGCAAGCTCGCGCCTACAGTTTTATCTTCAGCCCCGTTTTCCGAGGCCTCCAGAGCATAATGGAATTTTTGCTCTAAAATGACTGCCTGCCATTCTTGAGTCACAAATGTGACCGTAGAGGCCGCTTTTGGCTCTGGTCGCCCCTTGGCAAAGCTGCTACTCTCGGCGCGCTTTGTGACTTCTCGGCCTAGTAAAAAGCCAGACTCACCTATAGACAAACACCAATAATAATCGCATCAAATGCGGTGCTGAATTCGCGTTGCTGAGGAGTGGGCTTCCATGAACGAAGACTTTTGGAAGGATAAGTACCCAGCTGGAATTGCTGCCGAGATCAATCCAGACGAGTACCCGAATATTCAGGCAGTGTTGAAGCAGTCCTGCCAACGCTTTGCCGACAAGCCGGCGTTCAGCAACCTGGGCAAGACCATCACCTACGGTGAGCTGTACGAATTGTCCGGTGCCTTTGCCGCGTACCTGCAACAGCATACCGATTTGCAGCCGGGCGATCGAATCGCCGTGCAGTTGCCCAACGTGCTGCAGTACCCGGTTGCCGTCTTCGGTGCCATCCGCGCCGGTTTGATCGTGGTCAACACCAACCCGCTGTACACCGCGCGGGAAATGGAACACCAGTTCAACGATTCCGGCGCCAAGGCCCTGGTGTGCCTGGCCAACATGGCGCACCTGGCCGAGACCGTCGTGCCGAAAACCGGCGTCAAGCACGTGATCGTCACCGAAGTGGCCGACCTGCTGTCACCACTCAAGCGCCTGCTGATCAACAGCGTGATCAAGTACGTGAAGAAAATGGTGCCGGCCTATCACCTGCCTAAAGCCGTCAAGTTCAATGACGTGTTGAGCAAGGGGCACGGTCAGCCTGTGAAGGAAGCCAGCCCGGCCAGCAGCGATGTTGCCGTGCTGCAATACACCGGCGGCACCACCGGCGTGGCCAAGGGCGCGATGCTGACCCACCGCAACCTGGTGGCGAACATGCTGCAGTGCAAGGCGCTGATGGGCTCCAACCTCAATGAAGGCTGCGAGATCCTGATCACGCCGCTGCCGCTGTACCACATCTATGCCTTCACCTTTCACTGCATGTCGATGATGCTGATCGGCAACCACAACATCCTGATCAGCAACCCGCGCGATCTCCCGGCGATGGTCAAGGAACTGTCGAAGTGGAAGTTCAGCGGTTTCGTCGGCCTCAACACCCTGTTCGTGGCGCTGTGCAACAACGAAGGCTTCCGCAAGCTCGATTTCTCGGCACTCAAAGTCACCCTCTCCGGTGGTATGGCCCTGCAACTGGCGGCCGCCGAGCGCTGGAAAGAAGTGACCGGTTGCGCCATCTGCGAAGGTTACGGCATGACCGAGACCAGCCCGGTGGCCACAGTCAACCCGATCCAGAAAATCCACGTCGGCACCATCGGCATTCCCGTGCCTTCGACCCTGTGCAAGATCATCAACGATGCCGGCGCCGAGCAACCGATGGGCGACATCGGCGAGCTGTGCATAAAAGGCCCGCAGGTGATGAAGGGCTACTGGCAGCGCCAGGAAGCCACCGATGAAATCCTCGACAGCGAAGGCTGGCTGAAGACCGGTGACATCGCGCTGATCCAGCCCGACGGCTACATGCGCATTGTCGATCGCAAGAAAGACATGATCCTGGTCTCCGGTTTCAACGTGTACCCCAATGAGCTCGAAGACGTACTGGCGACCCTGCCGGGCGTACTGCAATGCGCGGCCATCGGCGTGCCGGACGAGAAGTCGGGCGAGGCGATCAAGATTTTCATCGTCGCCAAGCCGGGTGTGACCCTGACCAAGGAGCAGGTGATGGAGCACATGCGCGCCAACGTCACCGGCTACAAGGTCCCGCGTTCGGTGGAGTTCCGCGACGCGCTGCCGACCACCAACGTGGGCAAGATCCTGCGCCGCGAATTGCGTGATGAAGAGCTGAAAAAGCTCAAAGCCAAGCAAGCGACCGCGTAACCAACAAAAAGCCCCGCAGATGCGGGGCTTTTTGTTGGCGAGCATGACGCTTTCAAGGCGAGCGAGCTGTTGTGGCGAGGGAGCTCGCTCCCGCTGGGCTGCGAAGCGGCCCCAAAAATCGTAACTGCGGTTCGCCTACAATGCTGGGGTGCCACCTTTCAGGGCTGCTTCGCAGCACAGCGGGAGCAAGCTCCCTCGCCACGGAGTTCTCCTCCGGCCGACCGGGCTACTGCCGAAACGGCGCAAAATTGACGTTGGTGCCCGCCGGGCGCATGTCCTGCAGGTACGAGTCCTTGTCGGCGCTCAACTCCAGGCTCAACGCGGCTTTGCGCTTGCCCTGGTTACGCACCACCAGGCCTTCGAGTTTCTCGCGCAGGAACACCGTCGGCACCTTCAGGTGCAGCAGTTCGTCGGTGTCTGGCGTGTGCATCAGCAGGTGAATCCACTCGTACTGACCAATGGCCAGTCGCGCCACCGGGATGTCGAACCACCAAATGTTGCGGTTGCGGTTCAATTCGGTGAAATGGCAGTTGTTGACGCCAAGCACAGCACCGCCAAGTTCCTGGTTTCTGCGGGCAATGGCCTGCTTTTTATCGAGTTTCATAACATTCCTGCGGGTGTTGGATCTTCAGCGTCAGAGCGCCGATACGTCGCGCATTCTCGGGGGTTGGCGGGCAAACATAAAGCGCAACTTGTCTGCCGCGATGAAATGTCCCGATGAAAATAAATGAAACTCCCGGTAAAAGCCTCCGGTCAACCTTGTGTAACGACTTTTTCTCATTGATTTGTTCCACAGGAGAAACACCATGGGCAGCACTGGCGATAAAGTAAAAGGCATGGCCAACGAAGCGGTCGGCAACGTCAAGCAAGGCGTGGGCAAGGCCACTGACAACACCAAACTGCAAGCTGAAGGCAAACTGCAGGAAAAGAAAGGTGAAGCGCAACAAGCAGTCGGCAAGGCCAAAGATGCCATCAAGAAAGGCGTCGACAAGGCTTGATCCGGCCCTTGATGACAAACATGAACGGCCATCCACGGATGGCCGTTTTTGTGTCGGCCTGAACTTGATTCATTAATTTGTTTCAAAGTCGCAAGGTAAGCTACTTTGATGAAATAAAACGGCCCCTGAGTCGCCATGACTTCAATCCCATTTTGCGGCGAAAGGAGACGCTAATGATTTTCCCGGACATGAGAGGCTTGCCCCTGCACCGTGTGATGGTGCGCACGGTCACCGAGTTCGTTGACGACGAAATGTCGACCTATGCTTCGGCGCTGGCCTATCAAATGCTGTTTTCGCTGTTCCCCTTCATTCTGTTCCTGATCGCCCTGATCGGCTTCCTGCACCTGCCGGACTTTTTCTCCTGGCTGCGCCTGCAATCGGAACTGGTGCTGCCGCCCCAGGCGCTGGAGCAGGTGAACCCGGTGATCGACCAGTTGCAGCAGTCCAAGGGTGGCTTGCTGTCGGTGGGTATCGTGATTGCGCTGTGGACGGCCTCGGCCGGCGTGCGGTTGATGATGAGCGCGATGAACGCTGCCTACGATGTGGTCGAAGGCCGCCCGGCCTGGAAGCGTTTTCCGCTGTCGATCATTTACACCGTAGGTATCGCCGGCATGCTGCTGATCGCCGCGGCGCTGATGGTGCTGGGACCGCAAGTGATGAGCTGGATCGCCGCGCAAGTGGGCCTGGAGTACTTCATTGTCACGCTGTGGACCATCGCCCGCTGGCCGGTGATCGTGATCCTGCTGATGGTGGCCGTGGCGTTGATCTACTACGTGATGCCTGACGTCAAACAGGAGTTTCGCTTCATCACGCCGGGCTCGGTACTGGCGGTGGTGGTGTGGATCATCGCGTCCCTGGGCTTTGGCCTGTACGTCAAGGAGTTCGCCAACTACAACGCCATGTATGGCAGTATCGGCGCGATCATCGTGCTGTTGCTGTACTTCTACATTTCTGCGGCCGTGTTGCTGCTCGGGGCTGAAATGAACGCGGTGATCGAGCACATGTCGAGCGAAGGCAAGGACCCGGGCGAAAAAGTCCCCGGCGAGCTGGACCACGAACCCAAACAACACGTTTCTGGCCTGGGTCGGGACCATTCGATCAAGCCCAGCACTGACGAAGTCATCAAATGATCCGTGACATTCTGAAAATGGGCGACGAGCGCCTGCTGCGCATTGCCCCGCCGGTACCGGCCGACATGTTCGACAGCCCTGAACTGTGGCAACTGATCGACGACATGTTCCAGACCATGGAAAGCGTTGGCGGCGTCGGCCTGGCCGCGCCGCAGATCGGTGTCGACCTGCAACTGGTGATCTTCGGTTTCGAGCACAGCGAACGTTACCCGGACGCCGAAGCCGTGCCGCAGACCATCCTGATCAACCCGTTGATCACGCCACTGAGCCCGATCATGGAAGAGGGTTTCGAAGGCTGCCTGTCGGTGCCGGGTTTGCGCGGGGCGGTGGATCGTTATCAGCAGATTCGCTACGAGGGCTTTGATCCCAAGGGTGAGCCGATCGTGCGTATCGCTTCGGGGTTTCATGCACGGGTGGTGCAGCACGAATGCGATCACCTGATTGGCCGGCTGTATCCATCGCGGATCACCGACTTCACCAAGTTCGGCTTCACCGAAGTGATGTTCCCCGATCTCGACCCCAACGCCGACGACTGAACACCCCAGCCCTCTGTAGGCGCCGAGCTTGCTCGCGATGGCGGCATGTCAGCCAATACTCATGTGACTGACACACCGCCATCGCGAGCAAGCTCGGCTCCTACAGGGGGCTGTGTTTATTTCGCGGGTTTGACGAACCGCAAGGTCATCCGGTCCGACTCGCCGATCGCCACATACTTCGCGCGATCCTTCTCACCCAACGTCAACGCCGGCGGCAAGGTCCACACGCCTTCGGGGTAGTCCTTGGTGTCCTTGGGGTTGGCGTTGATTTCACTCTGTGCCTCGAGCTTGAACCCCGCATCGGTGGCCAGCTTCACCACGTAATCGGTGGTCAGGTAGCCGCTGTGCCTGATGTCCTCCAGCGACGCTCCGTCCTTGGCCCGGTGATCCACCACGCCCAGCACGCCGCCCGGTTTGAGCACCTTGAAAAACGCCTGGAACATCAGCGGCGCGGTGTCGGCCAGCACCCAGTTGTGCACGTTGCGAAAAGTCAGCACGGTGTCCGCTGAACCGGGCTTGCCGAAGGAAGGGGCCTTGGGGTCGAACTCCAACACCTGGGCCTTGGCATATTGTGCCGGCGTGGCGGCGAATTTGGCCTTGAGCTTTTCCTCGTTCTTGCGCGCGTAGTCGCTGACCGTCGGTGCCTGGACCGCGGCGATGTAGTGCCCGTGATCCTTGAGCAGCGGCGACAACACTTCGCTGTACCAGCCGTTGCCGGGGGTGATTTCGACCACCGTCTGAGTGGGCGCCAAACCAAAGAACTGCAGGGTCGCTTGCGGATGACGGTAGCCATCGCGGGCGACGTTTTCCGGGGCGCGCCAGTCGCCGGCCAGGACCTTGGCGTATTGATCGGCGGACACAGCAGGTGAGGCGGCATGGCTGAGGGCAGGGGTGAGCAGGGCGGTCAGTGTCAAAGCCAGAAGAGCGGGTTTCATGGGGCGTCCTGAGCGAAGTCGAAGTCGACGCCGAGGCTAGCACGCAGCCCTGTCGCGCTGATCACACATTATTGTCGGTGGTCCTAACCAACGGTTCTAAGCCCATGGCGATCATCGGTTTGCTACGGGCGTATCGGCTCAGGCGTTCGACCATGGCGTAGGGCATCGGCGGGTCGAAGCGAAAACCGCGACTTTCATAAAAGCCGCGCAAATCGGGATGGCAGAACAGCCACACCGGCAGCTCGAGACCCTTGACGGCTTCAGCGATCAGCGCGGCCGCCACACCCTGCTGGCGACACGCCGGATCGACGAACAACCCGGTCAGCCAATGCCCGCCGGACACCGGGCGCAGGCACAATGCGGCGATGATCTCGTCCCGTCGCGCCACCCACAACTGGGCGTCGCGCACCGCTTTCATCGACGATTGATGGGCCCGATAAAACTTGTTCAGCAAGGGCCAGAGTGGTTCTTCGAGGCGGGTGTAGCGGGTGGCGGGCATGGCAGTCGATCGGCGGTGTGCAGGGCGGGCGATTATAAAAGAACGCGGCGCCAAGGATAGGTGTATACCTGATCTCACATCCCCTGTGAGTGGAGTACGCATCATGTCCAAAGGTATGGATTCAAAGAAAGCCGACAAGAAAAAACCGGCCAAGACCGCCATTGAAAAACGCGCCGACAAAAAATCGAAAAAAGTGAATGTGTTCGGTCACTAGACACGACGCCCCCCTGTAGGAGCGAGCTTGCTCGCGAAGGCGCCGTGTCAGTCGCCATCGACGTTGCCTGACACACCGCTTTCGCGAGCAAGCCCGCTCCCACATTGGATCTGCATCGTTCACAACATCCATGCCCAACCCAAACATTGTGGGAGCGGGCTTGCTCGCGAAGAGGCCGGCAAATCCAGCATCACTGCTGACAGACACACCGCCATCGCTGGCAGGCCAGCTCCCACAGGGGGTTACGTCGCCCACAACATCCATGCCCAACCCAAACACTGTGGGAGCGGGCTTGCTCGCGAAGGCGCCGTGTCAGTCGCCATCGACGTTGCCTGACTCACCGCTTTCGCGAGCAAGCCCGCTCCCATAGGGGGTTTGGGTCGTTCACAACATCCATGTCCAACACAAAACATTGTGGGGGGCTTGTTCGGATGGTCTAAACCCTGGCCCAAGCCTGCGCGCCCCTCATGGCTGACCGAATAATGGCCGATTAGTGGCCTTGCGCGGCCAACGTTGCTGTCTATGCTAGCTGTAACTAACTGTGTCGGCTAATCCAGTCAACCGTGACCTGACCCTGTCCTTCCTTTGGAGGGGCGCGTGTGCCTACTGGATATGTAGTGGATTCAAAGACGGACCTTCAATCAACCGATAAGACCGCGCTTAGGGTGATACAACCATGTTTAACCTGCATAACAAGACGGACCTGCTGGAGATCGAACGCTTCAGCTGTGCGCTGGCCGAGGCCAATGCGAAGTTGGCCGCCATCAGCCGGTCGATGGCGATGATCGAGTTCACCCCCGAAGGCATCGTCATCGATGCCAACGAAAACTTTTGCAGGACCATGGGCTACAGCGCCGACGAAGTACGCGGCAAGCATCACCGGATTTTCTGTGAAGAGGCGTTTTACCGCAGCGAGGAGTACGCCAAGTTGTGGCGTGACCTGGCCCGGGGCGAAGCGGTGGGCGGCACCTTTTCGCGGTTGAACAAGAGCGGCCGCGAGATCTGGCTCGAAGCCAGTTACATGCCGGTGTACGGCGCCGATCGCCAGGTGTGCAGCGTGATCAAGGTTGCCACCGATGTCACTGACAGGATCAACAAGGAACACGAAAACGAAAGCAGGCTGGCGGCCATCGGCCGTTCCATGGCGGTGATCGAGTTCACCCCGGACGGCAAGGTCATCAGCGCCAACGATAACTTCCTCAAGACCATGCACTACTCGCAGAACGAAGTGGTCGGGCAGCACCACAGCCTGTTCTGTCACCGTGCCGAAGCGGAATCTTCGGCCTATAAGGCGTTCTGGGCTTCACTCAATCGCGGCGAGTACCACTCGCACCGTTTCGAGCGCAAGGACAAGTACGGTCATACGGTGTTTCTGGAAGCGTCCTACAACCCGTTGTTCGACGCCAAGGGCCGTCTGTACAAAGTGGTGAAGTTCGCCAGCGACATCACCAGCCAGATGACCACCCTGCAGACCGCCGCCGAATCGGCCCACAGCACCTCGGTGCAAAACGACGCCTGCGCGCGCAAGGGGTCGGAGGTGGTGCAGCAGACGGTGCAGATCATTCAGGACATTTCCCGGGACTTGAACGAAGCGGCCCTCAGCATCGATGCGGTGAGCAAGCAGTCAGACATCATCGGCACCATCGTGCAGACCATTCGCGGCATTGCCGACCAGACCAACCTGCTGGCGCTCAACGCCGCCATCGAAGCCGCCCGCGCCGGCGAGCATGGCCGAGGCTTTGCGGTGGTGGCCGATGAAGTGCGCAGCCTCGCCGCGCGCACCAGTCAGGCGACGCTGGAAATTGTCGATGTGGTGCGCAAGAACCACGATTTGTCGGTGAGTGCGGTGTCGAGCATGCAGTCGAGCCTGAGCCGCACCGGGCTCGGCGTGGAACTGGCGAATGAGGCGGGGGAGGTGATTCTGGAAATCCAGCAAGGCTCGCGCCACGTGGTGGATGCCATCAGCCAGTTCAACTCGACGTTGCAGCTCAACTGACAGATCACACCATCCCCTGTAGGCGCGCGCTTGCTCGCGATGGAATGTCAGTCGCCACCGCTGTGCCTGACATACCTTCGCGAGCAAGTTCGCTCCTACAAGGGATGGTGCGTTGCCATTAAAGCGAAGCGAGGAACTTGTCGACCACCTGGGCCTTGTCCTTGTCACCGCTCTGTTGGGCTTTTTCAGCCTTGGCGATTTCTGCCTTATCCTGCATGCGCTGGGCGATTTCCTCGCCGATCGCCTTCTGTTTCTCCGGCGGCATCTGGTCGACTTCTTCCTGGGTCAGGCCCATTTCCTTCAGGATCGAATCGCGCAGACGCTGTTCCGGGGTCTTGCTCATGTAGTCCTTGAATTCGGCAGTGGCCGAGCCGTCCTTGATCCGATCCTTGACGTCATCCGGCAGCGGCGCATTGACCGCTTGCAGGTTTACGCGAGTCTTGGCAAACGCCTCATCGACGTTGTCGCTGATTTTGGTGGCCTCGCTGACCTGTTGCGTCGCCTGCTGAGTAGCGGACTCCTGAACCTGCGTGGTCTGCAACTGCACATTGTTTTGCAGGGCCTGGGCCATGACGCTTTGCAGGCCGGCGGCGGCTTCGGTGGTGGGGTCTTCGCCGGGACGCTTGGGGAGTGGTGTCACCAGGTTCTGTTTTGCACTGACCAACATGATGAAAGACCTTGTAGGTGTGTGGGGTGCAGGGTCTGGAGCAAAGAGCGTGCCTGATCAATAAATATCAATAAAAACAGTATGTTAGTAATTTTTATGAGTTGAGGCATGAGTGAAGGCGGTCAACCTTTGCCGACGGGCGGCAGAGGTCGACCGCTTGAACGTCAGCGATGGGCGATATTTTCCAGCGCCAGGTTACGGGTACGCGGGCCGAACCCGCCGATGGTCAGCATCACGATCAACATGCTGCCGACAATGAACGCCAGTACGCCCGGCGTGCCGAAGTGTTCGAGGAAAAAACCGATCAGCAAACTGCTGAACACTGTCGACAGGCGACTGAACGAATAGCAGAACCCGACCGCCCGGGCGCGGATATTGGTGGGGAACAGTTCGCTCTGGTAGGAGTGATAACTGAAGCTCAGCCAGGCGTTGCAGAAGGTGATCATCACCCCGCAGACGATCAGGCCGACGGCGCTGGTTTGCACGGCGAACAAGGTGCCGAAGGTCATGGCGCCCAGGGCCGAGCCGACGATCTGCCACTTGTTCTCGAAACGGTTGGCGAACTTGACGAACAGTAGCGGCCCCAGCGGGTAGGCGAGGGTGATGACGAAGGCGTACGCCAGGCTGTGGGTCAGGCTCACGCCCTGGCCGTTGAGCAGTGCCGGCAGCCAGTTGCCGAAGCCGAAGAAACCGATGGCCTGGAACACGTGGAACACGATCAGCATCAAGGCGCGGCGGCGATAGGGCGGCTGCCAGATATCGGCGAAACGGCCCTTGCCCTGGATCTCTACCTCGGCCAGTTCCGGTTCGTCCAGCGGTCGGCCCTGATCCTTCACGCAGCGCGCTTCGATGCCGGCAAGAATCTGGTCGGCCTCATCGAAGCGTCCATGTTGCGCCAGCCAGCGCGGCGATTCCGGCAAACGCGAACGCAGCCACCAGATGAACAACGCAAATACCGCACTGGCCAACACCACCCAGCGCCAGCCCGACACCCCGAACGGCGCCTGGGGCACCAGCCACCAGGACATCAGCGCCACGGCCGGTACCGACGAGAACTGCACGAAAAAGGCGAAGGCGAAGGCTGAGCTGCGCATGCGCTTGGGCACCAGCTCCGAGAGGTAAGCGTCGATGGTCACCAGTTCGATGCCCAGGCCAATCCCGACCAGAAAGCGCATGCAGATGATGCCCAGGGCCGAACTTTGCACGCCCATGGCCACGGTCGCGACGGTGTACCAGATCAGGGCGAAGGTGAAGATCGCGCGGCGGCCGAAACGGTCGGCCAACGGGCTCAACAGGCTGGCGCCGAGGAACAGTCCGAGAAAAGTCGCCGAGGCGAACGCGGCCTGGTCGGAGAAACCGAACACACCCTGATTGCCGGTGGCGAAGATGCCGTCGGCGATCAGGCCGGGGCTGATGTAGGCGGTCTGGAACAGGTCGTAGAGTTCGAAGAAACCGCCGATCGACAGCAGCGCCACCAGGCGCCAGAGGGTCGAGACAGCAGGAAGGCGATCGATGCGCGCCGAAATCTGCGCGGCGCGCACCGGGTCGACGTGGTCTGCCGGTGTGGCAGCGGGGGTGTTGGCGGTCATGGGCAGGTCCATTTTTTATGATGGAGAAGCTTAGCCTGCTATCGGAAATCAAGGATTGTGAATTTCGGTGGCTGGGGCGCGAGATTTGCCGATTTATTGCAATGTTCAGTTACATATTGAAGATTTGTAGCGCACCCAACCTCTGTAGGCGCGAGCTCGCTCGCGAAAAACCTCCACCCCGGCACGCGCTCAAGGCAAGCCATTGCAGCAATGTTTAAGAAACCCGCGGTGCTGCGACAGACGCTTGAAGTACTCGTCCACCGCCGGATAGTCGGGCCGCTCGATGGGCGTCATCAACCAGCGGTTAATCGACAGCCCTATGACAATGTCGGCCAGGGTGAATCGGGACCCGGCAACATAGGCCTGGGTGCTCGCCAATTGCTGCTCGAGAATGCCCATCTTCTGATTCCAGCCCCGCACCCCGACTTCCAGCCGATGGGGGTCCTGGAATTGCGGGTCCTTGCGCACCAGCGACACGAACGCATAGCTCCAGGACGGATTGAGTTCGGTCGCCTGCCAGTCCATCCATTGCTCGACTTTGGCCCGGGCGGCCGGGTCGGTCGGCAACAGGTCGGCGTGGTGATGGTGGTGCTTGCCGGCCAGGTAGCGGCAAATGGTATTGGACTCCCACATCGCCCCGTTCTCATCGATGATCACCGGCACCTGGGCATTGGGATTGAAACGCAGGAATTCGGGGCTGTGGGTAGAGGCAAAGCCGCTGCCCCAATCTTCCCGCTCGTAGGCCAGGCCCAGCTCCTCACAGGTCCACAGCACTTTGCGGACGTTGATCGATGAGGCTTTGCCGAGGATTTTCAGTGTGTGGTCCATGGAGCGACTCCAGCAAGTAAGGCGTGTATCCAGTGTAGGAGGTCCGCCACCCGTGGCGAGCGAGCTTGCTCGCGACGGGCTGCGAAGCAGGCCCGGATCAGGCAACCGTTGATGTCCAACGCACCACGACGTCGGCATCGGGGGCGCTACGCACCCCAACGGGAACACGCTACGCACCCCAACGGGAGCAAGCTCCCTCGCCACGGGCGGGTTCAGGTGCTTTCGCGCACCTTCAACTCAAACCCCATGTCCTGCACCGGTCTGGCCACGGTGTTGCCGGCCATCAGGGTCAGCATCTGTTCCGCTGCGCGGCGGCCGATGGCTTCGCGGGGAGTGTTGATGCTGCTCAGGCGCGGGACCATGTGGGCGGAGGCGGGGAGGTCGTTGAAGCCCAGGATCGCCACTTGCTCGGGGATCTTGATGCCATGGCGCAGCGCTTCGAGCAACGCACCCTGGGCCAGGTCGTCGTTGCCGAAAAAGATCGCGTCGACGTCCGGATGACTGGCCATCATCTGCAGGAACAGCTCGCCGCCCAGGCCCACCGATGACGGGCGCGGTGTCAGCACTTCCAGGGCCGGGTCATACAGGCCGGCCTTTTGCAGTGCCTTGCGGTAGCCCTCGCCGCGCAGCAATGTGCGCTGGTCGAGTTGTGCGCCAATGTAGGCCAGGCGCTTGCGACCCCGGGACAGCAGATGCTCGGCGGCGGTTTCGCCGGCGGCAAGCTGCGAAAAACCCACGCAATTGAGGCCCGCGGCGCTGTCCAGCTCCATCATGTACACGCAAGGAATGTTGCTGGCCTCGATCATTCGCCGCGAACTTTCGGTGCGGTCGAAACCGGTCAGCAACAACCCGCGAGGCTGATACGCCATGTAGTTGCGCAACAGGTTTTCTTCTTCGTCGCGCGAATAGTGGAAGTTGCCGATCAGCACTTCAAAGCCCTTGGGGCGAAGGACCTGATGGATGGCTTCCAGGGTGTCGATGAACAGCAGGTTGGACAATGACGGCACCAACACCACCACCGAATGGCTCTGGGCTGAGGCCAGGGCGCGGGCAGCGGAATTGACCACGTAATTGAGTTCACGGGCCGCGCTTTGCACTTTTTCCACCAATTCAGTGGCCACAGTATTGACGCCACGCAACGCGCGCGAAGCGGTGATCGGGCTCACGCCAGCCAGGCGGGCAACTTCGTTCAGGGTAGGGCGGCCAGTGGTGCGTGTATTTTTATCGTTCTTGGATGAGGTCATCGACGGCTTGCCAAACAAAATTCAAGGCACTAAGGTAGCGCTGTCTCGATGCAGCTGCAAATGCGTGAGCGGGGGTTGCCTGATCCTCGCTTTCTGGCGTTTTTTTGGCATTGGGAACGAACACGCTGCAACCCACAAAAATGACAAGAAGGCGTCGGCAACTTCTACTTTTGATCCAGTGTCATAACTTGCAAAGGTAGCGCTGTCTGCGCGCTGAGGTGTTACATGAATCATCCCATCACCGCCCTGGTCATCATGGGCGTTGCCGGTTGCGGCAAGACGTGCGTCAGCGAGGCCCTGTGCCAGCTCAGCGGCGCCACTGCCATTGAAGGCGACACTTTCCACCCTGCCGCCAATATCGAAAAGATGAGCGCGGGTATCCCCCTTGACGATGAAGACCGCGCCGGCTGGCTCGACAGCCTGTGCGACGAACTGCGCCGCGTCGACGCCCTGGGCCAGCGCCCGGTGTTGACCTGTTCGGCTCTCAAGCTCATTTACCGCGAACGTCTGCGCAGCGCCTTGCCGGGCCTGGGCTTCGTGTTCCTTGAACTGACCCCTGAAGTGGCCGCCGACCGCGTGTCCCACCGGCCGGGCCACTTCATGCCGTCGACCTTGATCGACAGCCAGTTCGCCACCCTTGAATCCCCCGTCGGCGAGCCACTGACCCTGGCCCTCGATGCATCGACCCACAGCGTCGATCAACTGGCGGTTCAGGCGCATCACTGGTGGTTGGAACACGGCCTGAAACGCGCCGGTTAATTTTTGCTTGCAGAGATAGCGCTGTCCTTATGGCTTTCGAATTACCCGCTTTAATAACAACAACAACCAGGAGACACCCCTAATGTTTGGCATGTCCCACGAGACGTTCCTGCTGCTCGATGCAGTGGTCACGGTGATCGGGCTTATTGTCCTGATCACCAAGTTCAAGTTTCACCCCTTCATCGCCCTGATCATCGCCGCGGCCTTCCTCGGGCTGACGTCCGGCATGCCGATCGGCACCATCATCAAGGCGTTCCAGGACGGCTTCGGTGGCGTGCTCGGTTTCGTCGGCATCATTCTCGCGCTGGGCACCATGCTCGGCAAAATGATGGCCGAGTCGGGCGGGGCAGACCAGATCGCCCAGACCCTGATCCGCGCCTTCGGCAAGGACAAGGTGCAGTGGGCCATGATGTTCGCCGCGTTCCTGGTGGGCATCCCGCTGTTCTTCGAAATCGGCTTCGTGCTGTTGATCCCGTTGGTGTTCATCGTCGCCCGGCGTACCGGCGTGTCGATCATCAAGATCGGTATCCCGCTGCTGGCCGGCCTGTCGGCGGTGCACGGCCTGGTGCCACCGCACCCGGGCCCGCTGCTGGCGATCGGCGTGTTCGGCGCCGACATCGGCAAGACCATTCTGTACGGCCTGATCGTCGCGCTGCCGACCGCCATCATTGCCGGCCCGATCTTCGGTACTTTCATCGCCAAGCACATTCCGGGCACGCCCAACCAGGAATTGGTCGATCAACTGGCCCGCGAACCGGACGCCAAAGAACTGCCGAGCTTCACCATTACCCTGGTCACCGTGCTGCTGCCGGTGTTCCTGATGCTGCTCAAAACCTTCGCTGACGTGGTGCTGCCGGACGGCAACTTCTTCCGCACCTTCATGGACCTGATCGGCCACCCGATCTCCGCGCTGCTGCTGGCATTGCTGCTGTCGCTGTACACCTTCGGCCACCGCCAGGGCATCGACTCCAAGCGCATCCTCAAACTGCTCGACGCCAGCCTCGCGCCGACTGCCGCGATCATCCTGATCATCGGTGCCGGTGGTGGCTTCAAGCAGATGCTGGTGACCAGCGGCGTGGGCGACGTGATCGGCCACATGGCGGTCAACGCACAAATCTCGCCAATCCTGCTGGCCTGGCTGGTAGCCGCGGTGATCCGTATCGCCACCGGTTCGGCAACCGTGGCCACCATCACCGGCGCCGGTATCGTGGTGCCGGTGGTAGGGATGATTCCAGGGGTCAACCGTGAACTGCTGGTGCTGGCCACCGGTGCCGGCTCGCTGATCCTGTCCCACGTGAACGACGCCGGTTTCTGGCTGGTCAAGCAGTACTTCAACATGACCGTGGCCGAAACCTTCAAAACCTGGACCGCCATGGAAACCATCCTCTCGGTGGTGGGCCTGGGCTTTATCCTGCTGTTGTCGATGTTCGTCTAAGCACAACCGGCAGGCACAAAAAAACCGCAGCGATGCGGTTTTTTTGTGGCTGGATTTCAGGGTTCACCCAAAACCCATGTGGGAGCGGGCTTGCTCGCGAAAGCGGTGGATCAGTCGCCGAAGAGATTGACTGACACGGCCCCTTCGCGAGCAAGCCCGCTCCCACAATGGGAAATGTGTCAGGTGTCAGGATTTGGTGACGAGTCCATCCGCCCGGAACATCCCGCGAATTCCGCGCACCGCCTGGCGAATCCGGTCCTGGTTTTCGATCAGGGCGAAGCGCACGTGGTCGTCGCCGTATTCGCCGAAACCCACGCCCGGGGAGACGCAGACCTTGGCTTCGGCCAGCAGCTTCTTGGCAAACTCCAGCGAGCCCAGGTGCGCATAGGCCTCAGGGATCTTGGCCCAGACGTACATCGAGGCCTTGGGGTTTTCCACCATCCAGCCCAGTTCATGCAGGCCTTTGACCAGCACGTTGCGGCGCTGGCGATACTGCTCGGCGATGTCACGCACGCATTGCTGATCGCCTTCGAGTGCGGCGATGGCCGCCACTTGCAGCGGGGTGAAAGTGCCGTAGTCGTGATAGCTCTTGATCCGCGCCAGGGCGTTGACCAGTTCCGGGTTGCCGACCATGAAGCCGATGCGCCAGCCCGCCATGTTGTAGCTCTTGGACAGGGTGAAAAACTCCACCGCGATGTCCTTGGCGCCCGGCACCTGCATGATCGACGGGGCTTTCCAGCCGTCGTAGACGATGTCGGCGTAGGCCAGGTCGTGCACCACCAGTACGTCGTACTGCTTGGCCAGGGCGATGACGCGCTCGAAGAAGTCCAGCTCCACGCACTGCGCGGTGGGGTTGGACGGGAAGCCGAGGATCATCATCTTCGGTTTCGGGATCGAGCCACGAATCGCCCGCTCCAGTTCAGCGAAGAAATCCACCCCCGGCACCAGCGGCACCGAACGCACCTGGGCGCCGGCAATCACGGCACCGTAGATGTGGATCGGGTAGCTCGGGTTCGGCACCAGCACCGTGTCGCCCTGGTCCAGGGTCGCCAGCATCAGGTGCGCCAGGCCTTCCTTGGAACCGATGGTGACAATGGCTTCGCTTTCCGGGTCGATGTCGACCTCGTAGCGTTGCTTGTACCAGTTGGAAATCGCCCGGCGCAGGCGCGGGATGCCCTTGGACGTCGAATAGCCGTGGGTGTCTTCGCGCTGGGCGACCTGGACGAGTTTGTCGACGATGTGCGGCGGCGTGGCCCCGTCGGGGTTGCCCATGCTCAAGTCGATGATGTCTTCGCCACGACGACGGGCGGCCATCTTCAGCTCGGCGGTGATGTTGAAAACGTAGGGGGGGAGTCGATCTATGCGCGCAAAGCGGCGCGGCGAACCTTGTTCGGCCATTGTTGCCTCGGATAACGTAAGCGCCCGGAACCGTCCGAGCGACGCTGGTCACTGCGGTGACCTGTGGCGGAATGTAAGGGCAGCTGTGGCAGACTGTCCAGCCTGAATGTAAACAAATTTTTCCGAAGGATAGGGTTCGATGGAATTTACCAGTGGCTTCTTGTTGAGCCTTTCGCTGTGCCTGGACATCGGCGTGGCCAACATCGCGATGATCACGCTGGCGATGCAACGTGGCTATTTTCAAGGCTTTGCATTGGGCCTGGGCACCTGCGTCGGCGACCTGATCTACGCGGTGCTGGCGCTGGCCGGCATGACCGTGCTGCTGCAATACGACACCGTGCGCTGGGTACTGTGGATCGGCGGTTCGGCGCTGCTGGTGTACTTCGCGGCAAAGATGATTTATTCGGCGATCCACCATGAGGCGTTGCTGGCCGAGACCGCTGAGGTGGGCCAAAACTCCCATCGCAAGGAGTTTTTCCGCGGGATTTTCCTCGCCATGTCCTCGCCCAGTGCGATCCTCTGGTTCGCGGCGGTGGGCGGCACGCTGATCGCCCGCTCCGGTGGCGGCGGTCCGCTCAGTTCGGCGTTGTTCCTCGGTGGTTTCCTCTGCGCCGGGCTGTTGTGGTCGGCCGGCCTGTGCTTTGCGGCAAGCCATGGCGGCAAGTTGCTGGGCGACAAATTGCTTCGCTATTCGTACATGGCATCGGCGGCGATCTTCTGCTATTTCGCGGTGTACGTGATCCTATCGGGCTACAACGAGTTCGTGGGTGCCGCGGCCGTCGAGCAATTGCACGCCCTGTAGGTGGGCGAATCGGGTTTGGCCTCTATACTCCCAGCCGAACCCATTTTTAGTTCCAGGAGTTGCGCCATGGATGAGCAAAAACGCTTCGAACTGTCGGAACCGCGCTACGAACACGGGCACTTTTTGTTGATTGCCGGGTTAGGCGGGCAGTTCAACCAGCAGACCGTCAAAGGCATCGCCGAACTCTGGGAAAAATTCCTGCCCCACATCGGCAATGTGCCGGGGCAAAAAGGCGAAGTGACCTACGGCGTCGGCTGCAATTTCGACGGCAAGGGTGGCTTCGACTACATCGCCGGGGTCGAGATCAGCAAGCTCGACGATTTGCCGGACACCTATCGCTGGGTAGAGGTGCAGCCGCAGCAATACGTGGTGTTCGAACACAAGGGGCCGCTCCAATCCCTGCCGCAGACTTTCCAGTACATCCATGGCACCTGGCTGCCGCAGTCCGGGCACGAACTGTTGGCGGCCCCGGAGTTCGAACGCTACAGCGAAGACTTCAACCCCAGGCTCAACACCGGCACGCTGGAAATCTGGCTGCCGATCAAGGCCTGATCCGGGCGTCGGGAGGCGGATCCCACGATTCGTCTCTCGATGTCACCTCGGCGCTGATTTATTATCCCCGGCCTTCCCCCTCTGATTGCGACCCGCCATGAACACCGTCATCCGCAACGTCACGCCCGCCGATCTGGACCGCTGCTACACCATCGAGACCCTTGCCTACGAAGGCGACGAAGCCGCCACCCGCGAAAAAATCGCCACCCGTATCGCCACCTGGCCCGAAGGGTTCATCGTCGCGGACGTGGACGGCGTGGTCGCCGGTTTCATCAACTCCGGCGCGGCGTTCGAGGTGGAGATGTCCGACGAAGCCTTCAAGGAACTGATCGGCCACGACCCGGACGGCCCGCACGTGGTGATCATGTCGGTGGTGGTGCACCCGGACTATCAGGGGCAGGGGCTGGCGAAATTGCTGATGGGCGAATTCATCGAGCGTATGCGGGGGATGGGCAAGGTCAGCATTCATCTGATGTGCAAGGAACGGCATATTCCGCTGTATGCGGGGTTTGGTTTTGCCTACGTCAAGCCATCGGCGTCCGACCATGGCGGCATGGCGTGGCATGAGATGCTGCTCAATCTCTGATCCTTACGAAGATCCCCCAGTGTTAGCGGATTTTATGTGGTGAAGGGATAAATCCCCTCACCACGAAGCCCGTACACGTCAGGCCGCAGGCCGCTTCAGAACCTCAACCCCATCCGCCGCTCATACCCGATCCGCCCCTTGTACGCCTCGCCACTGTCGACAAAGCCATACCGGGCATACAGCCCGATCGCCGACTCATTGTCCGCATCCACCGACAACTCCAGCCCCCGGATCTCGGGCCAGGCCAGTCGCGCCGCTTGCGGCAGCGCTTGCAGGCAGGCCTTGCCATAGCCCTTGCCCTGGGCCCGCTGATCCACCTGCAAGGCATGCAGCGTGGCGCTATGCTCATCAGCCCAGGCCGGCAAAACCGGCGGGCGCTTGAGCAGCAAGAAGGCCACCGGCACATCGGCCGCCAGCAGGGCAAAGCCTTTGACGCCGGGGCCCGGTTTGGACAGCAACGTGTGCAAGGCACCGTGGATGTCACCGGAGAACTTGACCTGCTCGGGATGAACTTCAATGGCCTCTACCTGCTGGCGCTGCAGCGCGTTCAGGCTTTCGTAAGGCACGAGTCGGGTTGTCACTGGAGTGTCCTTTTTCCAACAGAAATGAGCCTTCGATTCTAGCGATTCCGGCCGTCGGGATTATTTTTATTTCAGCTGTCGATTCACCGGATCCGCAGACGACTAAAGGGTGTCTTCACAATAAAACCACGGAGAACCACCATGAGCGCGACCCATGAAATCCAGACCCTGATCGACACCTATCGCCAGGCGGTCGTCGCCAAGGATGTCGAGAAAATCATGAGCTTCTATGCCGACGACATTGTCTCCTTCGACGCGGTCAAGGCCCTGCAATTTCGCGGCAAGGCGGCCTACCGCGCGCACTGGCAGGCCTGCATGGAAATGTGCCCGGGCCCGCACAAGTTCGACTTCGACCACATGAACATCGTCGCCGACGAACACATCGCGTTCGCCCACTGGCTGGCCCACTGCGGCGGCACCAACGAGCAGGGTGAAACCCAGGCCTGCTGGATGCGCGCGACGGCCTGCTATCGCCGCGATGCGGGGCAGTGGCGCATCGTTCACGAACACTGGTCAGCGCCGTTCGACATGGCCAGTGGTGCGGCGCTGTTCGAGCTGCAGCCTTAGTCTGCCGATCCGTTCATTGGGAGAGTGCGATGAAATACCTATGCCTGGTCTACAGCGATGAACGCCTGTTGCATTCGCTGCCCGAAAGCCCCAAGGACGAAGAGTGCATGGCCTACGCCGAGTCGGTCCAGGGCAGTGGCCGGATGGTGGCCGCCGAGGCGCTGGAGTCGGTGCAGACCGCCACCACCGTGCGCATGCGCAATGGCAAGCTGTCGATCACCGATGGCCCGTTTGCCGAAACCAAGGAGCAGTTGGCCGGCTTCTACCTGATCGATGCCAGGGATTTGAACGAGGCCCTGCAACTGGCCGGCAACATCCCGGCAGCGCGGGTCGGTTGCGTCGAAGTGCGCCCCGTGCGCCAGTTGAACGTCTGAGATGCCGGGGTCTGTGCAGGCGCGGGTCGAGCAGGTTTATCGCCAGGAGTCGCGACGCATTCTGGCGACCCTGATCCGCCTGCTCGGCGATTTCGACCTCGCCGAAGAAGCCCTGCACGAGGCGTTTTTCGTCGCGGTGCAGCGCTGGGAACAGGACGGCGTGCCGGACAATCCGCGCACCTGGCTGGTGTCCACGGGGCGCTTCAAGGCCATCGATGTGTTGCGAAGGCGCGCCCGGTTTGCCGCTTCGCGCCCGCTGTTGATCGCGCAACTGGAGGCGCTGGAACAGGCCGACTGGAGTGACGAAGACGTGGAAGACGATCGCCTGCGTTTGATCTTCACCTGCTGTCACCCGGCCCTGGCGGCCGACGCCCAGGTGCCGCTGACCCTGCGCGAAGTCTGCGATCTGACCACGGAGGAAATCGCCCGCGCCTTTCTCTCGGCACCGGCCACCATCGCCCAGCGCATCGTGCGCGCCAAGGCGAAAATCCGCGATGCGAAAATCCCCTATCAAGTGCCGTCCCTGGCGGAATTGCCCGAGCGCCTGGACAGTGTGCTGCGGGTGATTTACCTGGTGTTCAACGAAGGCTACTCGGCGTCCGTCGGTGCGCAGGTGACCCGCGAAGAGCTGACCCGCGAAGCGATTCGCCTCGGTCGCTTGCTGATGGAATTGTTGCCCGAGCCAGAAGTCATGGGCCTGTTGGGGTTGATGCTGCTGCATGAATCGCGTCGGGTGGCCAGGACCTCGGACAGCGGCGAGTTGATCCTGCTGGACGACCAGGACCGAAGCTTGTGGGACAGCGAGATGATCGCCGAAGGGTGCGCGCTGGTGGAGCGAGCACTGAGTACCCGGCGATTCGGCCCGTACTGCCTGCAAGCGGCGATTGCCGCGGTGCATGCCGAAGCGCCTTGCGTAGAGGACACCGATTGGGTGCAGATCGTCGGGCTGTATGACGTGTTGCTGCGGGCCGTGCCTTCACCCGTGATCGAACTGAACCGCGCGGCGGCCATCTCCAGGCGCGATGGGCCCTTGGCGGGGCTGGCGCTGGTCGACGCGATACTGGAGCGCGGCGAGCTGCTGGATTACCACCTGGCGCACTCGGCGCGGGCGGAGTTCTGCCGGCAGTTGGGCCGGGTGGAGCAGGCGCGGGCGGCGTATAAGCGAGCGCTGGAACTGACCCAGCAAGCGCCGGAGCGGCGGTTTATCGAGGCCCGGCTCAAGGCGTTGCAGTGAGGTATTCACCACCATGGACCGCGCTCGTCGGAACAACTCGATCACCTGTGGGAGCGGGCTTGCTCGCGAAAGCGGTGGGGCAGTGAATACATGTGTCGACTGATCCACCGCTTTCGCGAGCAAGCCCGCTCCCACAGGAGTTGCTCATTGTCTGATCGATCGCTATTCCAGCATCTTGCCCAGCAACCAGCTCCCCGCCGGCCCCGGCGGATTGAGCCGCGACCACAGCGCGTCCACATACACCGTCTTCGGCCAGCCACGCACGTGCAGCTCTTGCAGCGTGCCAGGCCCAAACCGCTCCACCAGCCAGCGCGGCAGCGGCGCCCAGCCGAATCCGCCCTGGGCCATTTCCAGCAGCATCAGGTAACTCGGCGCTGACCACACCCGGCCCTTGGCGCGGCTTTCGTAGGGATTGACGATGGTCGCCAGGCGCAATTCGCGATGCTGTTGCAGCAGGTCCTGATCGATGTGGGCCATCGTCGCCAAGGGATGCGCAGGCGACACGAACAGGGCGATGTCCGTGCGTTCGTCCACCGTGGAATTGACCAGGTCCGGCGGGTAACTGTCCTGCATTTCGGCGAAGGCCAAGTGCGCCCGACCGCTTTGCACCAGCGCCACCAGGTCGTCGCATTCGGCGATCAGGCATTCGAATTCCAGGTCCGGGTAACGCTGTTCGAAGGCACTGAGCGCCGCTTCAAAACGGTCGGACTGATAGGTATCGGACAGCGCCACGGTCAATTTCGCCTCGACCCCTTGAGACAACTGGTTGGCGGCCAATTCCAGACGGCTGGTGGCGGCGAGGATGTCCTCGGCCCGTTGCAGCATCACGTGGCCGGCGGGGGTGAGGGTGGGTTTGCGGCTGCTGCGGTCGAACAGCACCAGGTTCAAATCGATCTCCAGGCTGGCCACCGCCGCGCTGATGGTCGACTGACTGCGGCCCAGTTTGCGTGCGGCTGCGGAAAAAGACCCTTGAGTCGCCGCCTGGACGAACGCCTGCAACACTTCCTGGGATGCCATGAACTATCGCCTTGATCGATGGTTATTGGTTATGAAGTATCGGTGCGATGGCGGACCATGGCAACACAGTCACTCAAGGGAGTCTGGTCATGAGCACTAACAAATCCATCACTGAGCGTATTTTCCAGGCCATCGGTTTCGAGCTGCTGGCCATCCTGATCTGCACCCCGTTGCTGGCGTGGATCATGGACAAACCGATGCTGGACATGGGCGTGGTCACCGTCGTCATCGCCGTGCTGGCCCTGGCCTGGAACGTGATCTTCAACGGCTTTTTCGACCGGGTGCTCAAACGCCTGGCCATTGCGCATAACGCCTGGGTTCGGGTGGTGCATGCGCTGTTGTTCGAAGGTGGCCTGGTGGCCCTGGGCGTACCGCTGATCGCGTGGTGGCTGAACATCAGCCTGTGGCAGGCGTTTTTGCTGGACATCGGCGTGTTGCTGTTTTTCCTGCCGTACACCTACGTTTACCACTGGGTGTATGACGTGGTGCGCGAGCGGATGGTGATGCGTGAGCACTGCAACGCATAACCTGTGGGAGCTGGCTTGCTCGCGAAGGCGGTGGGTCAGTCAACACATGTATTGACTGACCCACCGCCTTCGCGAGCAAGCCCGCTCCCACGTTTTTGTTGCGGTAATCAGAACATCTGGGTGAACAACCAGTACAGGCTGCCCGACAACACGATCGCTGCCGGCAAGGTCAGCACCCACGCCATCAGCAGGTTGCGGATGGTCTTCATCTGCAAGCCGCCGCCGTTGGCCACCATGGTCCCGGCCACGCCCGAGGACAGCACATGGGTGGTCGACACCGGCAGGCCGAACATGTCCGCCGCGCCGATGGTCAGCATGGCCACGGTTTCCGCCGATGCACCCTGGGCATAGGTCAGGTGGGTCTTGCCGATCTTTTCACCGACCGTCACCACGATGCGCTTCCAGCCGACCATGGTGCCAAGGCCCAGGGCGATGGCCACGGCGATCTTCACCCACAGCGGGATGAACCGCGTGGAGCTGTCGATCTGCTGCTTGAACAGTTGCAGCTTGTTGGTGGTATCGGCATCGAAGTTGCCGACCTTGTTCTTGTCCATCAGGCGAATGGTTTCGCTGGTCAGGTACATGTCGTTACGCACGTTGCCCACGGCCTCGACCGGCACTTTGGCCAGCGAGCCATAACTCTTCACCTCGGCACCGATACTGCCGGTCAACGCGGCGAGTGCCGGCACCAATTGTGGCGTCGCTTCCTTGCTGCGCACGTAGTCGGACAAGGTCGCGCGCGGGTCCGCCGGGGCTGGCAGCGGTGCGCTTTTCACCAGCGCCTGCTGGGTGACTTCCGCCACGGCCGCGAACTGCAGCGCTTGATCGGCGGGCATGGTGCGGTTCAGTGCGTAGGCCATCGGCAGCGTACCGACCAGGATCAGCATGATCAGTCCCATGCCTTTCTGGCCGTCGTTGGAGCCATGGGCGAAGGACACGCCGGTGCAGGTCAGGATCAGCAAGCCGCGAATCCACCACGGTGGCGGGGTGTTGCCCTGCGGCTCCTTGTACAGCGCACGGTTCTTGACGAAGGCGCGCAGGGCCAGCAGTAACAGCGCCGCGCAGCCGAAGCCCACCAGCGGCGAGAGCAGCAGGGCGTAACCGATCTTGGTCGCCTGGGCCCAATCCACACCGCTGGTGCCATCGCGGCCGTGCATCAGGGCGTTGGCCACGCCGACACCGATGATCGAGCCGATCAGGGTGTGCGACGACGAGGCGGGCAAGCCCAGCCACCAGGTGCCGAGGTTCCACAGGATCGCGGCGATCAACAGGGCGAAGATCATCGCGAAACCGGCGGAGGAGCCGACCTGCAGAATCAGCTCCACCGGCAGCAGGGCGATGATGCCGAACGCCACCGCGCCGCTGGACAGCAGCACGCCAAGGAAGTTGAAGAACCCGGACCACACCACCGCGAAGTTCGGCGGCAGCGAATGGGTGTAAATCACCGTGGCCACGGCGTTGGCCGTGTCATGGAAACCGTTGACGAACTCGAAGCCCAGGGCGATGAGCAGTGCCACACCGAGCAACAGGAACGGTGTCCAAGTGGTCACCACGGTGCCGAGTTCGTGCATGTCGTGCATCAGGCTGTAGGCCGTGAACAACAGCCCCATGGCCAGTACGGCGAAAAACACGATGAAGGTGAGCAGGCCGGGTTTCTTGTCGAACTGCGGTCTACCGCTGGCGACGGGGGCTTGGGCGGCGGAGTAAGAGGGCGTAGCCATGCCGGACATCCTGAGGAAGGGAGGAGGTATCGGTCATGATCATTGCGAAATGTTACAAGGAGGCTGCGCTGGATCAGGGGTTGGGGTTTTTTTGGATCCGTTGATCTGAATCCCCGTCAGCATTGACTGAATCGCGCAATTCCCTGTGGCGAGGGAGCTTGCTCCCGTCCGGCTGCGAAGCAGTCGCCAATGGTCAAAGATCCGATTGACTGGGGCAGGAGATTTTGGGGCCGCTTCGCGACCCAGCGGGAGCAAGCTCCCTCGCCACGAGGCGTGCGACTAATAATCCCGCCGCTTTCGAAACGCCCACCGCCCGGCAATCACGGTAAAGGTCACCACCAAGGCCACCAGAATCCAGAACCCTTCCGGGTCCTGCGCCAGGGGCACGCCGCCCACGTTCATGCCGAAAAAACCGGCGATGATGTTGATCGGCAATGCCAGCACCGTGACCACCGTCAGGGTGAACAGCGTGCGGTTGCTCTGTTCGTTGAGGTTGGCGGCGATCTCTTCCTGCAACAGCTTGATCCGCTCACCCAGGGCCGTCAGGTCGTTGATGATCAGGGCGAACTCCTCGGTGGATTTGCGCAGCTCTTTGACGTCCTCTTTTTGCAGCCACGGCGGCGGGCGATTGAGCAGGCGCAGCAGCGAGCCCGGCTCCAGCGCCAGCAGCCGCTGCAGGCGCACCAGCACCCGGCGATTGGCGCCGAGTTCGGCGCGGTTGGTCGACAGGCGCGAGGACAGCAACTCGTCTTCGACCTGATCGACGCTCAGGCTGGTCTTGCGCACGATCTGCGTCAGCACCTCGCCCTGATCGCGCAGCAGGTGCACCAGCAATTCCAGGGGCGAACGAAAGCGCTCGCCGGCCTTCACCGACGAGCGCAACTTGTCCACCGAATGCAGCGGTTGCAGGCGCGCGCTGATGATCAGCTTGCTGCGCACGCACACCCACAGCGTCGAAACATCCGACGACACCATGCTGCTGAGGTTGAACACCACATCGTTGACCACCGCCAGCAACGCCGAATCCACATGCTCGATGCGCGTCGAGCGCGAGCCTTCATGCAGGGCTTCGAAAAACTCGTCGGGCAATTCCAGATGGCTTTTCATCCAGCGCTCGCACGCGGCATGGGCCAGGTTCAGGTGCAGCCAGAGGAATTCGTCGCTGTCTTCTTGATTCTGCAAACACCGCAACGCCTGGGCCGAATCAATCTCCCGACCGCGCTCGCCGGGGCGAAAACTGAAACCGTAGAGCAGGCCGAACAGGTCCGGGTCGCGATGGCTTTGGTCGAGGCTGTGGTTCATGAGGACTCGCAAGGAAGGGGCGCCTGTCGCGGGTTTTACAGGTTCACTTGAGCCGCATCATCGCAAGGTCGGATGACGTTTTTGTGACGATAACGTGAACGCAAACGATTGCCATACCGGTGGTCGGATTCTCCTCAAGAACCGCTCTGGCACGCCGATCACGGCTCAGTTATGTTGCGCGCCCGCGGCCAAAAGCCGAGGCCGCAGACAGGGATGTCCGGACACTTTTCACGCCTGCACCGGGCGTGTCTCATTCCTGCCATGAGTACCTTCCGATGTTTTTGCAAAAGTCCCTGAGAGCGCAAATTCTCGCCCTGTTGAGCGGCAGCCTGTTGGCGATGCTGTTGATCGCCCTGGCCTGTTTTCACTTTCTCTCCAGCGGCGTGCAGCGCTACGCCAACCTGATCGAAGGGCCGCTGCACACCTCGCAATTGATCGACGAAGCCAACCTGCAATTCAAGGTGCAGGTGCAGGAATGGAAAAACGTTTTGCTGCGCGGCAAGCAGCCAGCGGACCTGACCAAGTACTGGTCGCAGTTCGAAGAGCGCCAGCGCGATGTGCAGGGCATCCTCGGCGAACTGGCGGGGCAGAAGGGCATCGAGCCGTCGCTCAAGACTCGTATCGAGCGTCTGCGCGATGAGCACCGTCAGCTTGGCGCGGCGTATCAGAAGGGCCGCGATGCCTACGTGGCCGCCGGTGCCGACCCAACGGCGGGCGACACCGCGGTCAAAGGCATGGACCGCGCCACCAGCGAGCAGATGAGCGAACTGGTCAGCGAATTGCGCAAGCAGGGCGCCGAGCAATCGACGCTGATCAGCGCCAATGCCGATCGCACCGTGCTGCTGGGGATTATCGTAATGCTGGCCTCAGGGCTGTTGATCGGCCTGCTGAGCCTGTGGCTGGTCAACCGTAACCTGGTCGAGCCGATCCGCCGACTGATCGAATACGTGGCGCAACTGAGCCAGGGCAAATTCGCCGAGCGCGTGTCCAGCAGCCGTCAGGACGAACTGGGCAAACTGGCCATGGCCGCCAACACCCTGCGCGATTTTCTCGCCGAAACCTTTACGCGATTGCAGCGCAGCGCGTCGGATCTGGATAGCGCCAGCGGCGAACTCAACGCCATCGCCAGCCTGATGGCCTGCGGCACCAGCGAGCAATTCAACCGCACCGATCAGGTGGCCACGGCGATGAACGAAATGTCCGCCACCGCCCAGGAAGTCGCGCGCCATGCCGCCGATGCCGCGCGGGCCGCCGACGACGCCGATCAGTCGGCGCAGCAGGGCGAAAAAGTCATGCAGGGCACCATCCAGATCATCACCCGCATGCGCGGTGAAATCGCCAACACCGCCACGGTGATCCGTCAGTTGGAGACCGACAGCGGTCGCATCGGCAAGGTGCTGGAAGTGATTCGGGGCATCGCCGAACAGACCAACCTGCTGGCGCTCAACGCCGCCATCGAAGCGGCCCGCGCCGGTGAAGCCGGGCGCGGTTTCGCGGTGGTGGCCGACGAAGTGCGCAGTCTGGCCCAGCGCACGGCGGCGTCGATCATCGAGATCAACCAGATTATTCATACCGTCCAGACCGGTGCGGTGGATGCCGCCCAGGCGATCGAAAGCGGCCAGTCGCGCAGTGAAGAAAGCGTGCTGCAAGTGACCGAGGCCGGCGCCATGCTCGAGCGCATCACCCTGGCGGTGGAGGCCATCCGTGACATGAACCGGCAGATCGCCACCGCCGCCGAAGAGCAAACCTCGGTGGCCGAAGACATCTCGCGCAACCTCACCGAGATCACCAGCATCGCCAGTACCAATCTGGACAATGTGCAGCGCACGGAAGCGGCGAGTAACAACCTGCATGGCTTGTCGGGGGAATTGAACGAGGTGACGGCGCGCTTGAGCGCCTGATCAATCCCTCAGGCACAAAAAAGCCGCACGATCGGCAACATCGTGCGGCTTTTTTGCAGGGGGCATCAGTCGTCTTTCTTGTTCTTCAGGACTTCGCCGGTGGCGGCGTTGAGGTCCACGTCCCATTCAACGCCTTGGGCGTCCTTGAGCTCCACTTCGTATTCGAAGAGGGTGGTGTGGTTGTCCAGGTCGCTGTCGGTAATCGTCGCGCCCGGGTGCAGCTTCATCACGATCTGGTTCAGTTCTTCCAGCGGCTTGATCTTGCCGTCCTTGACCAGCTGAGGGATCTGATCGACGGGAACATCCTTGGCCTGGGCCAGGCCCGCGGTGAGGGTCAGGGTGGCAGCGGTGAACAGGGCAGTCAGCGTCTTCATGGGGTTCATTCCTTGGTTGAACTGTATAAGTGGGCTCAGGTTAACTTTTGTAACTTAATCCACCCTTAAAATTCCCTTTGCCTTGTGCGTCCTCATCGCGAGCAAGCTTCGCTCCTACAAGAGCGGCGCGATACCTGTAGGAGCGTGGCTTGCCCGCGATCGGCGCGCCTCGGTCCCGCATCAGTAACCGTTGTTCTGCAGCACCTGCGCCACACTCGCCGGCGCCGGGCGTTTATAGAACTTCAACAACTCGCTGGCACGGTTGGTGAAAATCCCATCGACCCCTGCATCCATGACCTTCTGATAATCCACCGCGTCATCGATGGTATAGACGTGCACCAGCAACCCCTGATCATGGGTGTACTGATTCATCCACGGTTGCACCAGGTCCGAATAGCTCTGGTCGCCACCCTTGGTCAACGCGGCGGACGGCCCCGTGCCTATCGCACCCTGGGCCTTGGCGTAATCGACCCAGCGGTGGAACTCGGCTTTGTCCTTGGGTTGCTGCTTGGCGTAGTACGCGGCCTTGTCCTTCTCGCCGGACTCGGCAAAGGTCACTTTCGATGCCGGCTCGATGCTGCCTTCGCCGACCCACAGCAACAGGATCTTCGGCACCTTCGGCATTTCTTTTTGCAGCAGTTCGAGGCTGCTCTTTTCGAAGGTTTGCAAAATCACCTTGCCTTTGCCCTGGCCGACGCCCAGTTCGCTTTTCGCCAGTTTCGAACCGGCGGGGCTCAGCCAGCCGCGATCCTGGAGTTTCTCTTTGAGGTCATGCTCGATGCCGGGAAATTGCTTGGGCTCCTTGGTCTCGATGTACAGGCCCGGCTTGTGCAGCGGGTTGCCCTGGGCGATGTCGATGATTTCGTCGAGGGTGAGGATTTTCAGGCCCACGAACGCCGGGCGCGCGCGATCCGGGTAGGCGGTGTTGAACCAGCTGCCGGCGTCCAGGGTTTTCAGCTCGGCCATGGTGAAGGCGTTGGCCGGGCTGTCCTTGCGCTCGGGGAATTTGGTGACGACGTCGGTGGTGCGCTGCAGGTTGTTGTCGTGCAGGGCGAACAGCACGCCGTCCTTGCTGCGTTGCAGGTCCATTTCCAGGTAATCGGCGCCCAGGTCGCGGGCGGTTTTGTAGGCGGCGGCGGTGGATTCCGGGGCGTCGAACGAGGCGCCACGGTGGGCGATGACGGCCGGATACGGGATGCCTTGTCGTGCGGCCAACGCAGCGGGGCCAGGCTCACTGGCGGCCTGAGCCTGGCCGACAGCGAGTAGCAGGCCCAACATCAACGCGCTTTTGTTGAAGAGTGACGGCATGGTCGAGATCCTTTCGCGATAAATTCAAGACGACCCTTTTAACAACTGAGCGTGGCCAGCGCTATCGCGAGAACGACATAAACCGGTTTAAAGCTGATGTCGGTCAGCGTTTTTGTGGATACGTTTGCAGTACGCTGCCCCCCGGCCATTTCCCCGGCAGAGGGAAAGCCATTGGTTGTCTTGTGTGTAAACCGATGACCACTTTCGTGAGGTTTACCATGCGCATCACTTCCCATCTGATCTGCCAGGCGGCCGATCAACTCCAGGGCTTCGTCGGCCTCAACCGCAAGACCGGCCATTACCTCGTGCGCTTCAGCGAAGACGCCTTCGGCATGGACGTGGCCGACGAAGGCATCATTCCCACCCGCGAGTTTGTCTGGGTGCCGGGACCGGATCAGACCATGACCCTCAAGCGCGAGTTGATCCAGTTGTTGCTGGACCAGAATATGGATCAGCGGCTCAACATCAGCGAGCCGTTGCGGGTGTACATGCAGCGGCGGGAAGTGCCGGAGATATCGGCGGTGCGCCGGTTGGTTCGGGCTTGAGATGTGTAGTGTCGGTAAGGGCCTCTTCGCGAGCAAGCCCGCTCCCACCGTTGACCGAGTCGTTCAGGCCATTGTGGGAGCTGACTTGCTCCCACAGTTGACCGAGTTGTCCAGACGAACACTGGACCCCTGTGGGAGCGGGCTTGCTCGCGAAGGCAGCCTCAAGCACACCCATCAATTACAGGCTGAACTCATACTCCCGCTCAACCCGACACCACGGCGTGGTGATCATTGTTGCTGCCCCGCACACGCCTCGACCAAAGCCCGCACCAAGGGCGGCAGGATGCCCTTGAGCGCCGCGCGTTCTGGCTGGAACAGGGTGGCGACGAAAAACGGGTGACCGCTGAGTTCGATCGCCCGCAAGCCCAGTGGTGTGTCGGCGTTAATGCTGTCTGTGGCCAGCCATTGTCCTTGCACCTTCAAACCGGTGTGGTCGGCCGCCATGTCGAGGGCTACGGGAATGGCCTGGTGGGCGGTGACTTTGGGGTCGTAGTCGCCGATCAGGGCGATGCGAATGTTCGGTTGCTCAGGCGTCGTGTCCATGTGTTTTCCCGGTTCAAGCATGCGTTTGTGGCGGCTCGTCCCTGAGCACGAAATGCTGATGCATCTCGGTGGTCAGGCTTTCGATGCGTTCGGTCAGTTCCTTGGTCAATTGGGTCAGTTGGGTGTTTTGTTCCAGCAACTGAAGCAACTGCGCGGTGTTCTGCGCTGCCTGCACCTGGCGTTGGCTGTTGATGGTTGCCAGTTCTTCGCGGTGTTGCGCGTCGGCTTCGGACTGGGCCTTGTCTCGCGCGGCCTGGCGGGTTTGGGCCAGCAGGATCAGCGGCGCGGCGTAGGCCGATTGCAGGCTGAACGCCAGGTTGAGCAGGATGAACGGGTAGACGTCGAAGTGGGTGAAGCCGAACAGGTTGATGCACACCCAGATCACCACGATCAGCGTCTGCGCACCGAGGAAGGTCGGGGTGCCGAAGAACCGTGCGAAGGCTTCGGCGCGCAGGGCGAATTTGTCGTTGCCGAAGGTGGGGCCCAAGTGGGCGTGATGACGAAGAAAACGCAGGTGATCGGCGGGGGGTGTGGCGCTGGTTTCGCTGGTGGATTTGTTCATGGTGATCTCTGAATGTCGCTGGGGCAGAGGCTCACTATAGCCCCGGCGCCAGTTTCATTCTGAAACACATTGCGATGGGTTTCTGCCCGTGGGAGATCCGGGCTCACATTGTCATTTATTGCACCTGGTAACAGGCCAGGAACATGTCCAGCGCCGACTCCACCACCGTGCCTTGCATCTCGAGCGCCAGGTTCGGTTGGCCCATGGAAATCTGCGGCCAGAACGCGAAGGACTTGAGCAGGCCCTGCACCTGTTGCGCGGCAAACTCGGGGGCGACCGGTTTCAGGCGACCGTCGGCTTGAGCGGCGCGAATCCACACGGTCAGGCCTTCTTCGTGCTCACCCATGCGGGCGACCATGCTCTGAGCGCGCTCGGGGGAGTGGATGGTCGCTGCAATCGCTACCCGCGCCAGGTCGAGGAAATTGTCATCGGCCAGCATCTGCACCTTTTTCAGTAACAAGGGGCGCAACTGATCGCGCAGGGGCGCTTCGGGACGATAGGGGGCTTCTTGCTCCGCCGTCACCCGGGCCCACAATTGATTGAGGATCTCGGCGAACAACTCTTCCTTGCTGGGGAAATGGTTGTACACGGTGCGCTTCGACACGCCGGCGGTGGCAGCGATTTTGTCCATGCTGGTGATGTCGAAACCGTTGGCACGGAATTCGGCGATCGCCGCCTGAATGATGGCTTCGCGTTTGCGGTCGGTGAGGCGCTGTGGAGCTGTCATAAATACGCTTCGGCAGGAAAGAAAGGAAAATTACACTCAGCAGTTTACTTGTGATCAGAGTTGATGCAACCTTTAAACTACACTGTGCAGTGTAATGTTTTGTTAATCCTGCACGGCAAAAATTAGAGTGTTCGGCTGATGCGTGCGTGCCTTGGCCTTTATCGTCCCAAAACGGAAAATCGCAAAAGCGCGGTTTTTCTGGAGTCATTCCGTCATGGCCAATTCAACTTCCCCGGCGCAAAGCGCTGCCACACCTGAAGCGTCCCGTCAGACAGAAGGGCAATACCGTAACCATGCGCCGGTCAAGCGCGAAGGCTTTCGCAAAACCTTGCGCATTCTGTGGAACGTGATTTTCCACAAGCCCCGCGATACCCGCCCCAGCGCGCCGGTGCCGGTGCAGACCCTGACGCAGGCGGCGCTGATCACCGCGCCGAACCACAGTGTCTATCGCCTTGGCCATTCCACTGTATTGCTGAAATTGCGCGATAAATTCTGGATCACCGACCCGGTGTTCGCCGAGCGCGCCTCGCCGGTGCAATGGGCCGGGCCCAAGCGCTTTCACCAGCCGCCCATCAGCCTGGAGCAACTGCCGCCGATCGAAGCGGTGATCCTGTCCCACGATCATTACGACCACCTGGACCATCAGGCGGTGCTGAAAATCGCCGAAAAGACCAGGCACTTTCTGACGCCGTTGGGCGTGGGCGATACCCTGATCAAGTGGGGCATCGACCCCGCCAAGGTTCGGCAACTGGACTGGTGGCAAGAAACGGAAGTCGAGGGCCTGCGCTTCATCGCCACGCCGTCGCAGCACTTTTCCGGTCGCGGCCTGTTCGATGGCAACAGCACCCTCTGGGCCTCGTGGGTGATGATCGATGGCGATACGCGGATTTTCTTCAGCGGCGACAGCGGCTACTTCGACGGTTTCAAACGCATCGGCGAACAGTACGGGCCGTTTGACCTGACCCTGATGGAAACCGGCGCCTATAACGTCGAGTGGCCCCACGTGCACATGCAGCCTGAGCAAACCTTGCAGGCCCACCTCGACCTTAAAGGCCGCTGGTTGTTGCCGATTCACAACGGCACCTTCGACTTGTCGATGCATGCCTGGTATGAACCCTTCGATCGCATCCTGGCCCTGGCGTGGGAGCGCAGTGTATCGATCACCACACCGCAGATGGGCCAGGCGTTCAACCTGATGCATCCGCAGCGCGGTGAGGCGTGGTGGTTGGGGGTTGAACAGCAGGTGTATGCGGATCAGCAGAGTGTTGGTTGAGGACCATTCGGTAAGACCGTGGTGAGGGGATAAATCCCCTCACCACGAAGGTATCTCGCGTCAGTTGGCAGCATTAACTACAAATCAGAACGAACATTCTTACGAACGACTGTGAGCGGTGATGACGGACAATTCCGGCCGCTTCGGTAGGCTGAAAAACGGGTGAAATCTGTCACCCGCCATCAGTCATAAGGATGTTGTACATGGACGTAACGTTAAACGGCCGCATGAAGCGGCTGGCGGGGATTGCCCTGCTGTGGATATTCGCGGGCACGGCTTGTGCGCAGCCCCCTGAAACCCGGCTTGAATACCTGAGTGTCGATGAAATCAATCAGCGGATGGCTCGCGATCAATTGACTTCGGCGACGCTGGTCCGGCATCTGTTGCAGCGCATCGAGCGGCTGGACAAAAACGGCCCGGCGATCAACGCAGTCATCGAGCTCAACCCCGATGCACTGGCCATGGCCGAGGCCATGGATCAGGAGCGCAAGGGCGGTTACATCAGAGGGCCGCTGCACGGCATTGCGGTGCTGCTCAAAGACAATATCGACACCTCCGACCAGCTGCAGACCAGTGCCGGCTCCCTGGCCATGGTCGGGCAACCTGCCGCGAAGGATGCCTTCATCGTGCAACGCCTGCGGGCAGCAGGGGCGGTGATTCTTGGCAAAACCAACCTGAGTGAATGGGCCAACTTTCGTGATCCCGGTATTCCCAGCGGCTGGAGTGGGCGCGGTGGGCAGACCAAAAATCCGCACCTGTTGAGCGGTGATCCCTGCGGCTCCAGCTCAGGTTCTGCCGCTGCCGTTGCTGCAGGTTTTGCGCCGCTGTCGGTGGGAACTGAAACCGCCGGCTCGATCATCTGCCCCGCGTCTTTCAATGGCGTAGTGGGCCTCAAACCTACGGTAGGCTTATTAAGCCGTAGCGGCCTCATTCCCGTGACTCACAAACTCGATACACCCGGGCCCATGGCGCGCACGGTGCGCGACGCGGCGCTTCTGTTGAATGCCATGGCCGGGGATGATCCTGCCGATCCCATCAAAAAACCGCGCACGCTGAACGGGCTGGACTACACCGCAGCGCTGCAACCCGATGCCTTGGTCGGAAAGCGAATCGGCTACCCCGCCAAATTCGATCGTAGCGCGCTACCACGACTGATCGACCCTCAGTTTTCTCAAGCCCTGGAACTCATGCAGGCCGCCGGAGCAACATTGATCCCCGTGGACCTGAAAGACCCCCGCTCAAAAGGCGTTGATGACGCGTTTCACATGGGCATCCAGCGGGACTTGTCGGGTTACCTGGCAACCCGAACGGGGATACCCGCCCAGACCCTGGAAGACCTTCTACTGTTCAATGCCGCCAACACCCAAGGCCATGGTCAGGACACCTTGATCGCCGCAAGCAACATTGCCTTCAACGAGCAAACCTACAACCAGCTCTGGCAAAAAATCCAAAGTGAAAACGCCGCCGTCATCGAGCAACTGCTGGCAACCCACACACTGGATGCCATCGTCTCCGACGTCGCATCACCCGCCATGAACGTCGTGCCGTTATCCGGATACCCCGGCGTCATGGTGCCCTCCGGAATCGACGACGAAGGCGTGCCCACCTCGATCTTCTTCTTCGGCCCTCGGTGGAGCGAAGCCCGACTTCTGGCGTTGGCCTACGGTTATGAGCAGCTGTCCAACGCCCGTCGTGTGCCTGCGTTCAAGTAAACACCACCTCGAGTCTGCCCTCTTTTCGAGAACGGGGGGCCGACTTGACAACGATTTGTACGTCACGTCCCAGTAGCAGCAGGCATTCCATCATCTTGGCCTCACTGATCCCTCGAAATTTTCCGCGAAGCATCTCGGAAAGCTTGGGTTGTGACAGCCCCAGAATTTCTGAAGCCTGAACCTGGGTCAAATGGCGGGCCTTGATGATTTCACCAATTTTTGCAGCCAACTGGGATTTGACCTGCATTTCGCTGGCGTTCGCTGTCCCTAGATCCTTGTAGACATTCCCGCTGCTTTCTTCGAATTCAACCATTCCTAAATCCTTTCGCATGATCCTGCACTGCTCGAAGTCTCTGTTTGATGAGATCAATGTCGCACGGGGCGGTTTTGATACCGGTAGTCGACTTTTTCTGAAAACAGTGCAGAACATAAATGGCATTGCCAAAACTGACGGTATAAACGGCGCGGTAAGTATTGGTATCAAAGTCCTCGACCAACTCGAGGACCCCCGCACCTCCAAAGCCTTTCAGAGGCTTGGCGTCCGGGTGTTTCTTACCGCATTGCGCCAGATCGAGAGCGTGCCCAAAAACGTCCTGTACATCTGAGGGCATCTGTTTGAGATCTTTCTTGCTGCTGCTAACCCACAGGAGTGACTTCCTTGTACTCATGCGAAAATATACCTATTTGGGAATAATCGTCAATCAGCGATTCGCTCACTCCACCATCGCAAAATCCGCCCGCCCCACCGGATTCGGCGTTGCCCCCTTCACATTCATCCCACGCCCCGGCGCAAACCCGGGGAAGAACACCAACCCCTCCGACTCGAACCGGTACGCCAGCGTCAGGCGCGTCACGTCCAGCACTTCGCGCTTGGCTTCAAAGCGCTCGATGGCCTCCGCCGATACCCCGGCTTCCCGAGACAGCTCTTGCACACTCCAGCCCAGCATCGCTCGGGCCTGGGCGCAGTGGGTGGGGGTGAATTGGAAGAGGGCGATACGTTCCAGGGTAATTTTCATCGCGTGAGAGGCCATGGTGTTCTCCGGGCTCGAGAGTGTTGGTCAAAAATCTACTGTGTTTTTGTACAGTTGTTTTGAGTCCGGATCAAATTGATTTTTCAGCGCTCCCCCCTTCTCCTGACAAGCGGTAGCCATTCGCAAATCTCGAAAAAAGCCATGCGCACCTGTCACAAATGACAGTAGACGCTGTTTTGCCTTTGGGGGACGCTGACCCCACAGGCCCCTCGGGACGTAGGACGATGCGCAAAATTGCCTGGCTAGTGCTGATGACTCTGCTGGCGAGCGCCCCGGTGCTGGCGCAGCGACTGTCTGACCAGACGTCGGCGTCGGCCAAAGTCCACTTCATCGAAAACCTGCTGCAGCAGATGACCCTCGACGAAAAAATCGGCCAACTCAGATTGAATTGCGTCGGCGTGCAATCCCCGCGCGAACAATTGCTCCAGGAGGCGGCGGCATCGCGGGTCGGCGGCATCTTCTACGCCGTGGGCCGCGCCGACCTGCGCGAATTCCAGGACGCCGCCATGGGCAGTCGCCTGAAAATCCCGCTGTTTTTTGCCTACGACGTCATCCACGGGCACCGTACGATTTTTCCGATCGGCATCGGCCTGGCGTCCACCTGGGACATGGACGCAGTCACGCTCGCCGGTCGCACAGCCGCGCAAGAGGCCAGCGATGACGGCCTGGACATGGTCTTCTCACCCATGGTCGACATCACCCGCGACCCACGCTGGGGCCGGGCATCGGAAGGCTGGGGCGAAGATGCCTGGTTGTCGGCGCGCTACACCGCAACCATGGTCGAGGCGCTGCAAGGCAGCAACCTGGGTGTGGCCGGCAACGTCATGGCCAGCGCCAAGCACTTTGCCCTTTACGGGGCCGCCGAAGGCGGGCGCGACTACAACTCGGCCGACATGAGCCTGCCGCGCATGTACCAGGATTACCTGCCGCCGTACCGCGCGGCGGTGAGGGCGGGGGTCGGCGCGATGATGCTGACCTACATCGCCATCAACGGCGTGCCCGCTACCTCCAACACCTGGTTGATCCGCGACCTGCTGCGCAAACAATGGCGCTTCAAGGGCCTGATCATCAGCGACTTCAACGCCGTGGCCGATCTGGTCAGCCACGGCGTGGCCAGCAACGGGCGCGAGGCGGCGATGCTGGCGATCAAGGCCGGGCTCAACATGAGCATGTTCGACACGCTGTTTCGAGATGAGCTGCCGGACCTGGTGCGATCAGGCGCGGTGTCGCAGGAAGAAATCGATGACGCTGTCAGAGAAGTGCTCGGCGCCAAGTACGACATGGGCCTGTTTGCCGACCCCTATCTACGCATCGGCGCGGTGAGCGATGACCCGCAAGACATCCACGACGAAAGTCGCCTGCACCGCGAGCAAGCCCGCGATGTCGCCCGCAAAAGCCTGGTGTTGCTGAAAAACCAGCGCAACGTCCTGCCGCTGGACAGGGCCGCTGTGATCGCCGTCGTCGGTCCCCTGGCAAAAAGCCGCCTCGACATCCTCGGCAACTGGAGCGCCATCGGTTCCGCTGCACAGGCCGTGTCGGTGTACGACGGCATCGCCAACGCCCTGGGCGCACCCGAGCGACTGTTGTACGCCCGCGGCGCGGATGTGACCGATGATCCGCAAGTGCTCAACTTCCTCAACGCCCCCGGTGCCAACCCCGCCGACGTGGAAGTCGACCCGCGCTCACCCACCAGCATGCTGCAGGAAGCGGTCGAGGTCGCACGCCATGCCGATGTCGTGGTGGCAGTCGTGGGGGAATCGCGCGGCATGTCCTACGAAGGCGCCAGTCGCGCCAGCCTCGGCCTGCCGGGTTACCAGGCACGGCTGATCCAGGCCCTCAAAGCCACCGGCAAGCCCCTGGTACTGGTGTTGATGAACGGCCGCGCCCTGTCCATCGGCAAGGAACACGACGCGGCCGATGCGGTGCTCGAAACCTGGTACAGCGGCACCGAAGGCGGCAACGCCATCGCCGACGTGCTGTTCGGCGACTACAACCCTTCCGGCAAGCTACCGGTCACTTTCCCACGCTCGGTGGGCCAGGTGCCTACGTACTACAACCACCTGAACACCAACCGACCCTACCAGGCCAATGACCCACGCGCGCAAACCTCGCGCTATTTCGATGAAGAATACGGGCCGCTGTACCCCTTCGGTTTCGGCCTGAGCTACACCCAATTCAGCGTCTCGGACATTACCCTGACCCGCCACAACCTCAACCGCGGCGAAGTCCTGGGCGCCAGCGTCGTCGTAAAAAACACCGGCCCACGCGCCGGCGCCACCGTGGTGCAACTCTACATCCGCGACATCAGCGCCTCGATCAGCCGCCCGGTCAAAGAGCTCAAGCGCTATCGCAGAATCATGCTGCAAGCGGGGGAAGAAAAAACCGTGTCCTTCAACCTGAGCGAACAGGACCTGAAGTTCTACAACGCGAAGCTGGAATACGCGGCGGAGGCGGGCGCGTTCAGCGTGATGATCGGGCTGGATTCGCGGGATGTGAAAGAGGCACGGTTTGAGTTGTTTTGAGGACCCTGCCAAGCTTGCGTCTTTCGAATCATCGAAGATGAGACCAGGCATGTTGATCTTCAACTGCACCGAAGCGGCCAGCAACTTCTTCAGCCGCGTGCACAAAGGCAAAAAAATCACCCCGGTGGAAAAACCACCATCCACCGTTATCGAAGACGATGAAGGCGGTGAGTCCGCCGAACAATGGCTGGTCCACGCCACCATCGTGCAACGCAAACACGTGCTGTACGTCATCCACGTGCCAACCCGGTATTGCATGATTTTCGCGGACGCGAAAAAGGCGGATATCGAGGGTTTTGTTAAACGCTTTACTGATCGCTGGCAGTACGGAGTGATGCGTGATGCGACGCAACATGACGCCGTGCAATGGATGGCTCCTGACGTCATGCAGGAACGATTTGCCGAAGGCAGCCATGAGTATCGGCTGTACAAACGCGGTCATCGGAGCGCACAGGGCCATATCAAGGAAATAGCCTGGATCTTCGAGGACTATGTGGCTGAGTGGGGGAGTTTGCCGCCAGACGAAATCCTGGCAGGCCGCTTTGACGCACTGATCAACGGCTTCGTCCGAGGAAACAAAAGCACTAAAGGTTACTCGCTACCGGATGAAGAAATGATGGCTCACTGGTTACGCCAGTACTGCGACGTTGATGAATCCGGTATTCAGAAAGCACGCAGTCGGCGTCAAGAAATCAGGCGGGAAATTAGGGAGTTCGAAGAGGCTCAAGCGAGCCATTGACGCCGTTGGCTAACCCTCCAACCCCGGCGCCTCCCGCACAATAAAGTGATCCAGATTCTCGATGTCCGCACTGAACACCCCGAACGTCTGCTCGGGGTTTTTCTTGCTCGGCACCTGCTTCAACACCGGCGTCACGCCATAAAAGAAGCAATACAACTCACGCCCACTGTCGATGGCATGCTTGATCTCCTCGAGAAACGCCTTGCGCTTGCGGTAGCCGTCGATCAGCTTCTTGCTCAGGTAGACATTGACTGAGTACGGTTTCTTCTCGAACCAGACCTTCTTCTCGAAATCGATGCGAAAGCTCTGGGTGTAATCCTTGATCTCCTTGACCTTGCCCCAGTAGATCAGGCCCTTGTTGTCTTGCAGGTATTCGATTTTCTTGAAGAAGGCGCTGTAGGTTGCCGCGTGCTCACCGATTTTCAGGGGCATGCGCTTGAGCAGGTCCTTGTCCTCGAAATTCGAGACAAAGCATTCTACGGGGTGGGCGAAGACGCTGGTTTTGTCCGGCGCGGAATCCCGATTTGGTGCTTCTTCGGTGCTGGCCGGTGTCGGTGTTGATGGCTCATCACGTTGACTATCCCCAGCCACAGTCGGTTGCGACGGCTTACGCACATACGCAGGCCGAGTCAGCAACAACTCCGACGGAAAATGCTCCTCACGACTTTCATCCGATTCCGCGCCGTCCACCTCTGATGCTGGCGTCTTCAGGCTCACGTAAGGGCAATCCTCGACGTGCCGCGTGCTGGGCAGGTTTTTGAAATGCGGCGTGCGGATGTAGTTCACATTCTTGGCGTTGAACGTGCCCAACCCATTGGCCGCGTCGAATGCGTAACGGCAGGCATCGTTGGGGCACTGGAAGTGTTCCTTGGCGGAATCGAAGGCCATCGTCTCGTCGAAATTGAGATCGCGCACGTCGTAGATCGACAGTTTGGTGTCGAGGCTCAGGCAGTAGGCGAGGTCGAATTTCATGGGAGGAGCTCGAGTCCGTGAAGGGAAGGGGGTATTAATAGCGGGTCGTGAGGGATGGTGCATCTGTTGAGTCGTGTTTGTCGCATCAACAGGGGAATTAAGGGTTTACTCGAAGACTGGAATGGCTCGTGAAGTCATTTTTGACAGACGGTCTCCCCACCATCTTGCCTATCGAAATCCTCAGGCTTAGGCTAGCTTAGCTAACTCAATGGAGGTGCTTATGAGTGAACTGGTGCAAGTAAACATGCACGAAGCAAAGTCCCAACTCTCTCAACTTGCTGAACGTGCATGGCACGGAGACAAGGTGGTGATCGCAAAAGCTGGCAAACCTTATCTGGATCTGCTGCCCCACGTTGATACTCCTCGGACGCGCAAACCCGGGCGCCTAAAGGGGAAAATTCGCATGTCTGCGGATTTCGACAATACCCCTGAGGACATCATTGATGGATTCGAGGGCAGCTTATGAGGCGTTTGTTGTTGGATACGCATGCGTTCCTTTGGTGGCTGTCCGATGATCCGGCTCTGGGGGCAGAAGTTCGAAAGATGATTGGAGAACCGCGAAATCAGGTGTTGGTGAGTGCTGCTTCTATCTGGGAAATATCGATCAAGCAGGCTAAAGGGATGCTTGAGGCTCCCGAGGATCTTGAGGCGCTGGTTGAGGATGAGGGCTTCACCAAATTACCTATTTCGTTGTTCCATGGGCAACAGGCAGGAAAACTACCTGAGATCCATCGCGATCCGTTTGATCGGATGTTGATTGCCCAGGCTCAGGCGGAAGGGCTGGAGTTGATCACGGCGGATGGGGTTATTCCGCAATATGGGGTTCGGGTGATTTCGGCACGGTTGTGACAAAAGCGCGTCGCGTCCAACACCGATTGCAAATCAATTGTGGAAGCAACCTGCTCGCCATTTGCCAGGCCAGCACAGCTACCAAATCAGGCACCAACCTGTGGCGAGGGAGCTTGCTCCCGCTGGGCTGCGGAGCAGCCCCAAAAACCGTTGCGCGTTATATCCGGCAGGTCATTGATCAGGTTTGCGACTGCTGCGCAGCCGAACGGGAGCAAGCTCCCTCGCCACGGATTTCCATCAGCTGTCACTAACTATCGCTGCTCGTCAAAAAAAGAGTCAGGTTGTGTGGCAGTGATAGGGAGCAAATTTTCTCAATTTCGCTGATCTGTACCTTCGTTAGTTTGTAGTCGTACAAATAATCCTCTTTATTTTTCCAGCCCATTAAGACGGCTAACTTGCTGCTGAGGATTGGAAGTATTTTTTCATATGACGCGAAATCATCACCATCGCGTACTCCCATGACTGTGTGTTTCAAGGCTCCACCCTCCGTGTCGGGTCTGCAGGTTTTGTCTGAGTTCCTGAGTGGTGGTCAAGCTCACCGAAGTGCTTGCCCCGTTTGTTGCACTTCTCCATTGCGTCTACACAGCTATCAAGTCAGGCACCAAACCCCGTGGCGAGGGAGCTTGCTCCCGCTGGGTTGCGCAGCAGCCCCAAAACCCTCGGATGTGCGACCCGGCACTGATCCTGATTACCATTTGTCCCGATAGATGAATGCCACTTGGTAGTCATAGCTAGACAAGTGAATGACATGCTGAAAATGAGCTTGGAGCGTATTGACCCATTGCGGACCAACGTCAAAACCACCGTTGTTTATATTGTTGTCGATGGGCATGCCGAGCGCCTCGATCACCGAACCGTCATCACCAAAGTCTTGCGACAGCTCTTCTCCTTCGCCTAACTCAGTTTCCTTGTCGTACCATTCGAGTTGTATTTTCAATCCCATAGCCACCTCTGCTTCATTGCTTGGCACAAGTGCCTATGAAATACTCCAAGCCCACTGGAAATCTAACGTCTAAAATTTCGGACAATGCCATTACTTGAGAATCGTTCAAAAGTAGTTCTCCTGGTTCCATTTCGGCGAGTGGCTTTGATTCAATGAGTTGAGCGACTTTTTCATTGAGCTCACTGCCATCAATGTCCAGCTCAAATTGTAAAGAATCATCCTTTTTGTCGTCCGGATAAAAGCCAGTGATCAATAGATAACGCATGTCTTATTCCTTAATTTCTCGAGGTTTTCCTACCCGGCTTGGCGGGTTTTGTTTGTTTACCGGTAATGTGGTTGTATTCACCGAGGTGAGTCCCTAGCTTGTCGTATTTTTCCACGGCATTACTTTTGTAATCCCATTCATAAATTCGTCCTTTGCTATCAACCCAGCGGGCGCGCTTTCTTCCTCCTCCCTGAACAGATGACTTTGATTTTGCTCGGATTGCGTCGGGGAAAGCAGGTAGCGTCTTCGGGTGGTCATAATACGAATGATCCCCCATTTGACTGACAACGATATAAACCGGCCTAACCCCCGACCCCACCGGAAACACAAGAATGAAATCCTTGTACTCAGGCGGATAAACCGGATTCACGATGATCGCATCAGCCTGCTTGGTCGGCGGATAAACCCAGATGTGCGGTGCTTGCGGCGCAGCCTCCAGCTTGGGGATGCCGAGGATGTCCGACCCATCGACGGCCGGCGTCCAGATCAGTTCGACACCTTCCCCAAGATCAGCGAAGTACTGGCTGCCGCGCAATGCAACCTGCACCACATCAACCATCTCCCAATCGCGGTTGTTGCCGGTATAGAAGCCGTAACCCTTGAGACTGCCGTCCGCCTGCTGCTCGATTTGCAGACGCATACGGGTGCGTGCCTGCTTGAGAGCTCGCAGTTGGTCTTCGGTATAGAGGGCGCTGTCGCCGAGACTGGGTGACCAGAACACAGCAACCAACCCCGTCAACGCAGCCGTCGTAGCAGCGCCGACTGCGGCGACGGCGCCCAAGACTGGCGCGGCCAGGGCCGGGGCGCGAAGTGCCAGTTGGCCGAGTCCAAGCGAAAGAGTAGAGCCGCTGATCGTCTGCAGATTCAGCAGACCGTCGTCGTCCACCTCACGAGCGCCAAGCCAGGCGATATCGCCGTAATCCCCGAGACTGTCGGTGGGCACCATGCCCGAAGGGTTGGAATAGTTGATGACCGCGTCGGGCAGCTTGCAGGATTTGGCGAACACGCAGCCGACGCGAGCCACTTCATTCGTTTCCGTAGCTGCATCGACGCGATCTTCGAACACCCGCTGCCGAGCGAGCACCGCCTCATAGGCCGCCTGCCCGGCGTCCCGCTTTGCCAGTTCGCTGGTTGTCATAGGGCGGTAGGTGACGTGATGCCCGTCGCCTGACGGCGGGTTTTTAACCTGGGGGATGTTGTTGCGAGCCACTGACTGTCCTTGTGCGTTTGTCCATCGGCAGCCCCGTAAAAGGGCTGCGCGACGGTAGCGAACAGGATGAGTCGTGGCAGTAGGATGATTCCTGGATGGTGCTAGGAAATGTCGCTGTTTCTCAGGGGCGCGCAAGCGTCGACGCTTGACATGAGGTGAGGGGATTTAGTGTGTCCGAACTGTCGACTGCTCCGAAACCGGGCGGGAGCAAACCCCCTCGCCACAGGTTTTTCTATGTTCGCTTACTCGGGTTTCAACCGCTTCACATTCAAATAAAGCGAGGCTGTGAACTCATCGCGATCACTCGAATGGTGACAACGGCGATGACAATTCGGACATAGCGCAACAGCGTTACTAGGACGGTCAGAGCCATCCTGCGCCAGATGCTTAACGTGATGAACCTCAAGAAATGGTTTGCCCGACTTTTCAAACGGAGCAGGCTGACCGCACCCCTCGCATTTGCCTTTAGCCTGTTGGCGAACCCACGCTCTGACTTCAGGATCGCGGACAAAAGACTTTCCATTGGACTGAGTTTGCTGCGGTTTCTCAATTCCCTTCGGCTCGTCTTTAATCGGTTGCTGCTCAAGCTTTGCTGCTCGTTGCTCCAGTAGGGTGTCGTCAGCAGTGGGAGCGAAGTCTTCTGGAGTCAATGGCTGCGGCGCATTGAGTGCTTCGCGAATACTCTTCGCGACATTAGCGCCAACATTCTTTGCGGGTTTGTAGCCCTCAATGCGTTTACGCCCGAGTCCTTCTAGAACGGTAGAAATGTTCTGCATCCGAAACTCAACCGAGCTTTTGGTCCGGCCCGCCAACGCGCCTTCACGTAGGACGCGATTTTCGTGAGCCTTGTTGATCGGCTGACCATTCTGCTCGCGAGAGAGCATGCTGAGATAGGCATCCACCGCAGCCTGAATTTCTGCATCACTCCAATCACTGCTGCTTTTTTCCGTATCCATAGAATCGCCGAGGGTTGATAACCCTCGGACGATACTGAGTGGCCACTACGGCTGTCTACGAAATTTCCTACAGAAAATAGCGACGGATCTCGCAAAAATTCCTACGAAGCAACCACCTAACTCGTCAAATGCTTCGACGTCTGAAACACCTGGGCTACTTTCCGCCACCAAGCCCTGGCTTTTGGTACGCGCCTAGGCTTTTGATCAGTCAATAGATACGGCATGTCCCGCAGCCGAATCCATCCTTCATCCTGCCAATGCAACAGGCTCAAGGACATCTGCGGCCAATCCAACAAACTCAGCATTGGCCGATTCAGATTCGATGAAGTCTCTGCATCGCGTAATGCCGGGACCACCTGATGGGTGAGCCATTCACGTAGCAGCCGATTTCCTGGGACGTAGTGATAAACCAGAAGCGCATAAACACCTGACTCGCTGAGCATCAGCTGTTTTTCTGCTTGCCGGAAATACTCAATCCACACCACCCGACGCTGATCCTTATCCAGTTTGCTCACCATGCGATCACTCAGATGGACGCCCATCAAACGGCCAACATCGCGAGAGCAAAACCATGGCTGGTTTTCTAGCAGGAGGGCATGGAGAGGGAGGTTGTGGCGGGTGAAAATCGTGGGACAGAAGGGGTCGCGATTGACTGAGCGAGATGGAGTTTCAGCAGGCATATCCATTACCTCTACGTATGAAGTGGAAGAGGGCCGGGGCCCGACGTAGAGGAACTCAGAAATCCCAACAAGCGGTTCTTTCTACACACTGAATTGCGCATGCGTGGCCGATGCCAGCATGCAGTCTGTGTGATGAAGTTGCTTCTACGTTGGGCGTTTCTTAGGCACCTGCAGTAGAGCTTAGAGTCACTTGCAGTAGCGCTCAATACAGACGGTGCTGGAATGTACGTAGGAGGTTTGGCTACAACTGAGATTGCGAGTAAGAGTTTTCCTACTCCATGAAAAAGCCCCGATTAGATCGGGGCTCTTAGAGGTTCGATTTGTCGATTAGGTCGTCAAATCGCGACAAGCTCAGGAATCAATCCCAGCTCAACGCACCACCAGTCTGATACTCAATAACCCGAGTCTCAAAGAAATTCTTCTCTTTCTTCAAGTCCATGATCTCGCTCATCCAAGGGAACGGGTTCGTAGTCCCCGGATACTCTTCCTTCAGACCAATCTGCGACAGGCGACGGTTAGCAATAAACTTCAGGTAATCCTCCATCATCGCCGCGTTCATGCCCAACACCCCACGAGGCATGGTGTCACGTGCGTATTCGATCTCCAGCTGAGTGCCCTGCAGAATCATCTGGGTCGCTTCTTCCTTCATTTCGGCATCCCACAAATGCGGGTTTTCGATCTTGATCTGGTTGATCACGTCGATGCCGAAGTTCAGGTGCATGGATTCGTCGCGCAGGATGTATTGGAACTGCTCGGCGACGCCGGTCATTTTGTTGCGGCGGCCCATGGAGAGGATTTGGGTGAAGCCGCAGTAGAAGAAGATGCCTTCCAGGACACAGTAGTAGGCGATCAGGTTGCGCAGCAGTTCTTTGTCGGTTTCGACGGTGCCGGTTTCGAACTTCGGATCGGAGATCGAGCGGGTGTATTTGAGGCCCCAGGTGGCTTTTTTCGCGACCGATGGGATCTCGTGGTACATGTTGAAGATCTCGCCTTCATCCATGGCCAGCGATTCGATGCAGTACTGGTAGGCGTGGGTGTGGATCGCCTCTTCGAAGGCCTGGCGCAGGATGTACTGGCGGCATTCCGGGTTGGTGATCAGGCGGTAGACGGCCAGGACCAGGTTGTTGGCGACCAGGGAGTCGGCGGTGGAGAAGAAGCCGAGGTTGCGCATCACGATGCGGCGCTCGTCGTCGGTCAGGCCTTCCGGGTTTTTCCAGAGGGCGATGTCGGCGGTCATGTTGACTTCTTGCGGCATCCAGTGGTTTGCGCAGCCGTCCAGGTATTTCTGCCAGGCCCAGTCGTACTTGAAAGGCACGAGTTGGTTGAGGTCGGCGCGGCAGTTGATCATGCGCTTTTCGTCAACGGCGACACGGGCGGAGGCGCCTTCGAGTTCGGCCAGACCTTCGGCCACGTCGAGCGAATCCAGGGCGGCCTTGGCGCGGGCGACGGCGGCGGAGTCAGCGGCGGTCACGGCGCGGGCTTCCAGGGCGGCGGCACCGCCGGCGCTGTCGAGACGGTCCATATTGGCTTCGGTGGCGTGGCCGGCGTTGGCGCTCTTGGCCACTACTTCCGTGTCTTCTTTGTCGAATTCGTCCCAGCTCAGCATGACGTGTCGTCTCCTGCGTGAGGGCCAGAGTGCCCGTGTGAAAATGCGTCGGTTGGTTTTTCACACGGCCTTACTGGCCGCGTTGGATAGCGTTCTTTGCAGCGTTGCACGCAGGCAAATAAACATAATTTTGCACGGGGGTCCGAGAGCCTCTGAGGGGCGCTGAAATCGGTGAGGACTTCGGCGTGGGCTTCAGACTGGCTGTTGTCCCTGTAAGGGAATATTGCAGCCCCGTTTAAGGCGGCATTATAGGGAAATTTTTACGGGCGTGGTGGGGCGAATCCGTGCACAGGGCGGTCGAGGGGGGAGGTTTTTCGGCCAGAGCGAGGCTTTATGGGGCTTTGGCGGGTGAAGAAATTTTTTCGTAAAAAACGCTTGATTCGGCTTTTGATCAAAAATCGATCAAAAAAAGGCGTTTTTTACTACATCTTGTGTTTGGCGAAGCTTTTCGACGACTCCAGACACAACTGAGCCCGACCGAAGCCGGGCTGAAATCGACGCTCAGCCCGTGGCTGAAAGGGGCCGATTCGGTGCAGTTTTGATCAGCCGCCGGAGCAGCCGTTACCCATGACACTGTAACGCAGGATATGACGCTGTCCCTTGGAATCCTCGTATTCCATTTTTGCCGGAACCACTTCGCACACGTTGGGTACTTCGCTCATGGACACAACTTTGGCGATGTCCAGGTTCATTGAGTAAGTGTATTCCTCGATGGGCGTTTGTTGCTGTGCGACATCAGCCTGGGCCTCGTCTGCCATGGCGGTTACGCACAGACTGCTGAGGGCCAGTACCAATAAAGCTTTCATCTAATGTTTACCTTTTTGAGGGCGAAAGGGGTCACGCAACCTTTTTGGGGTTGCGTGTGAATCTGTACTGCTTGGGGTTTGGGTTAACTGCCTTCGTGGGGGCTGTAACTGGGTTAACTCAGGTTGCCGGGTTGGCGAGGTGGATTTTAGGGAGGGGGGTGGGATTCATATAGATGGGGTTTTGATAAACACTTTTAGTGGTTTTTGTAACAATCCTTGAAGGATGGTGTGGTCGAGTCCTTTGTGGCGAGGGAGCTTGCTCCCGTTGGGTGTGTCAGGAAGAGCCGGTCGGCAGGTTTTGCGGCTGCTGTGCAGCCGAGCGGGAGCGAGCTCCCTCGCCACAAGGGGTTATCGCAGCCTCGGGATTCTTGGGGGGCAGGTTGCCGGCGTTATCGTTGGCGGCCATCGCGAGCGAGCTCGGTCCTACAGGGGGCGGAGTGTGTTCGTGCGGGAAAGGTGGGTTTGGCAGGCTATTGCGCTATTCAGGACAAATTGTGTGGGCTTGTTACTACCATCGTCGAATGGTTCTATAGCGCCAGCCCCGTTAAAACGGGGGCCATACAAAAACAACTATTCCACCGAGGTAAGAAAGATGAGTGCGGCTTCTCTGTATCCCGTTCGTCCCGAGGTTCTGGCCAATACACTGACTGACGAGGCGACCTACAAGGCCATGTACCAGCAGTCGGTCGTCAACCCGGACGGTTTCTGGCGCGAGCAAGCCAAGCGTCTGGACTGGATCAAGCCTTTCACCACGGTGAAGCAGACTTCCTTCGACGATCACCACGTCGACATCAAATGGTTCGCCGACGGCACCCTGAACGTTTCCTACAACTGCCTGGACCGTCATCTGGCCGAGCGCGGCGATCAGGTCGCGATCATCTGGGAGGGCGATGACCCTGCCGAAAGCCGCAACATCACCTACCGCGAGCTGCACGAACAAGTCTGCAAATTCGCCAACGCCTTGCGTGGCCAGGACGTGCACCGCGGCGACGTGGTGACTATCTATATGCCGATGATCCCCGAAGCCGTGGTCGCCATGCTGGCCTGCACCCGGATCGGCGCGATTCACTCGGTGGTGTTCGGTGGTTTCTCGCCGGAAGCCCTGGCGGGCCGCATCATCGATTGCCGCTCGAAAGTGGTGATCACCGCCGATGAAGGCGTGCGTGCCGGCAAGAAGATCCCGCTCAAGGCCAACGTCGACGACGCCCTGACCAACCCGGAAACCAGCAGCATCCAGAAGGTCATCGTGTGCAAGCGCACCGGTGGCGACATCAAGTGGAACCAGCATCGCGACATCTGGTTCGAGGACCTGATGAAAGTGGCCGGCACCGTGTGTGCGCCGAAAGAGATGGGCGCTGAAGAAGCGCTGTTCATCCTCTACACCTCGGGCTCGACCGGCAAGCCGAAGGGCGTGCAGCACACCACCGGCGGCTACCTGTTGTACGCAGCCATGACCCACGAGCGCGTGTTCGACTACCGCCCGGGCGAAATCTACTGGTGCACCGCCGACGTGGGTTGGGTCACCGGTCACAGCTACATCGTCTACGGCCCGCTGGCCAATGGCGCGACCACGCTGCTGTTCGAAGGCGTGCCGAACTACCCGGACATCACCCGGGTGGCGAAGATCGTCGACAAGCACAAGGTCAATATCCTCTACACCGCGCCAACCGCGATCCGCGCGATGATGGCCGCCGGTACCGCCGCTGTGGAAGGCGCCGATGGCAGCAGCCTGCGCCTGTTGGGTTCGGTGGGCGAGCCGATCAACCCGGAAGCCTGGGACTGGTACTACAAGAACGTCGGCAAGTCCCGTTGCCCGATCGTCGATACCTGGTGGCAGACCGAAACCGGCGGCAACATGATGAGCCCGCTGCCGGGCGCTCACGCGCTCAAGCCGGGTTCTGCGGCGCGTCCGTTCTTCGGCGTGGTGCCGGCCCTGGTGGATAACTTGGGCAACATCATCGAAGGCGAGGCCGAGGGCAACCTGGTGATTCTCGATTCGTGGCCAGGCCAGGCGCGCACGCTGTATGGCGACCATGACCGCTTCGTCGATACCTACTTCAAGACCTTCCGTGGCATGTATTTCACCGGTGACGGTGCGCGTCGTGACGCCGATGGTTACTACTGGATCACCGGTCGTGTGGATGACGTGTTGAACGTGTCCGGCCACCGCATGGGTACGGCCGAGATCGAAAGCGCGATGGTTGCGCACCCGAAAGTCGCCGAGGCCGCTGTGGTGGGTGTGCCGCACGACATCAAGGGGCAGGGCATTTATGTGTATGTCACGTTGAAGAATGGTGAAGAGCCGAGCGAGCAGCTGCGCCTGGAGCTGAAGAACTGGGTGCGCAAAGAGATTGGCCCGATTGCTTCGCCGGATGTGATCCAGTGGGCACCGGGGCTGCCGAAGACCCGCTCGGGCAAGATCATGCGCCGGATTCTGCGCAAGATCGCCACGGCTGAATACGATGGGTTGGGGGATATTTCCACCCTGGCCGATCCGGGTGTGGTGCAGCATTTGATTGATACGCACAAGACGATGAATGTGGCTTAAGTAGCGTTCAGCGTCATTGAAGCCCCGCCAGGTGTGAGCTTGGTGGGGCTTTTTATTGCCTTGGGGTTTGTGATGGTAAAAAGGGCCTCTTCGCGAGCAAGCCCGCTCCCACAGGGGAACGCATTCCAAAGGTGGAAGCCCTGCCGGGTGTGAGCCTGGTGGGGCTTTTTACTGCCTTGGGGTTTGGGGTGGTAAAAAGGGCCTCTTCGCGAGCAAGCCCGCTCCCACAGGGGAACGCATTCCAAAGGTGGGAGCGGGCTTGCTCGCGAAGGCGGCCTGTCAGTCGCCCAATAATTATCGGCTTCACTTGTAGGAAGCTTCCTACTGTTACCCGCGACCTTTCAAGTAACTGAATGTGTAACCGCTGGCGCCGCAACGGGGCATTGGGAAACGCTAACCCCAGTGAACGGGCCGCAGAATCGCCGCCAAAAAATAAGACCGAACGCTCTGCTTGCCGTATTACAAGGCTTTGCCAATAATAGGCCCGCAATTTGCTACATAGATCGGTTTATCCTCTTTTGCTCTTGCATGATTTTGCAGGGCTGTCAACGTGCCCAAACGGCTTTCTCGGTGCTTCTGTAACTAGTTGTCGCATTGAAGAAATATCGGCTTCGGGCCTGTCGTTAGAATGCCGATCACTCGCTCGTCGTTGCCTGTGTTGAAAATTCGTACAGGCCGCCCAGGACGTAGCAACCATTTTCCGGTTTCACTCACTCGCATATTGGGCTGTCGCTCACTCTGCCGTTTTAGCCCTTTACCGATGGAGTCCCAAGATGAAGAAACTCGTGCTGCTTGGCGCCCTGGCAATGTCCGCCGTGCTGTCCCTGCCCACCTTCGCTGATGAAAAACCTCTGAAAATCGGTATCGAAGCGGCTTACCCTCCGTTCGCCTCCAAGGCACCGGACGGCAGCATCGTCGGTTTCGACTACGACATCGGCAACGCCCTGTGCGAAGAGATGAAGGTCAAGTGCGTGTGGGTCGAGCAAGAGTTCGACGGCCTGATCCCGGCGCTCAAAGTGCGCAAGATCGACGCCATCCTGTCGTCGATGTCGATCACCGAAGATCGCAAGAAGTCCGTGGACTTCACCAACAAGTACTACAACACCCCGGCGCGTCTGGTGATGAAGGCCGGTACTCAGGTTGGCGATAACCTGGCCGAGCTCAAGGGCAAGAACATCGGTGTGCAGCGCGGTTCGATCCACGAGCGTTTCGCCCGTGAAGTCCTGGCCCCGCTGGGTGCCGAGATCAAGCCGTACGGTTCGCAGAACGAAATCTACCTGGACGTGACCGCTGGCCGCCTCGACGGCACCGTAGCCGACGCTACGCTGTTGGATGACGGCTTCCTGAAAACCGACGCCGGCAAAGGCTTCGCCTTCGTGGGCCCGGCCTTCACCGACGTCAAATACTTCGGCGACGGCGTAGGCATCGCCGTGCGCAAGGGTGACAAGGCTGAGCTGGACAAGCTCAATGCCGCCATCGCGGCCATCCGCGAAAACGGCAAGTACAAGCAGATCCAGGACAAGTACTTCGCCTTCGACATCTACGGCAAGTAACACTCCCGGCGACAAGTCCGAAATGGCGCAAGCAGCAGGATCACTGAGGTTTGCGCCATTTTTTCATCCCAACTCTCGAGGACCTGAATCATGTTGAAAGGCTACGGGGCTGTCATCCTCGATGGCGCTTGGCTGACGCTTCAGCTCGCCTTGTCTTCCATGGCCCTGGCCATCGTCCTGGGCCTGATCGGCGTGGCACTGCGGTTGTCGCCGGTGCGCTGGCTGGCCTGGCTGGGCGATCTGTATTCCACGGTGATTCGCGGGATTCCCGACCTGGTGCTGATCCTGCTGATTTTCTACGGCGGCCAGGACCTGCTCAACCGCGTGGCGCCGATGTTCGGTTTCGACGAATACATCGACCTCAACCCGCTGGCCGCCGGTATCGGCACCCTGGGCTTCATCTTCGGTGCCTACCTGTCTGAAACCTTCCGTGGCGCGTTCATGGCGATCCCCAAGGGCCAGGCTGAAGCGGGCATGGCGTATGGCATGAGCAGCTTCCAGGTGTTCTTCCGGGTGCTGGTGCCGCAGATGATTCGCCTGGCGATTCCGGGCTTCACCAACAACTGGCTGGTGTTGACCAAGGCCACCGCGCTGATTTCGGTGGTGGGCCTGCAAGACATGATGTTCAAGGCCAAGCAGGCGGCGGACGCCACCCGTGAGCCTTTCACCTTCTTCCTCGCAGTGGCGGCGATGTACCTGGTGATCACCAGTGTGTCGTTGCTGGCATTGCGTCACCTCGAGAAGCGCTACTCGGTAGGCGTAAGGGCGGCTGAGCTATGATCTTCGACTACAACGTCATCTGGGAGGCGCTGCCGCTGTACTTCGGCGGCCTGCTGACCACCCTCAAACTGCTCGCGCTGTCGCTGTTCTTCGGCCTGCTGTGTGCGTTGCCGCTGGGCTTGATGCGCGTCTCGAAAAACGCCGTGGTCAACATGACCGCCTGGCTCTACACCTACGTGATCCGCGGCACGCCGATGCTGGTGCAGCTGTTTTTGATCTACTACGGCCTGGCGCAGTTCGAAGCGGTACGCGAAAGCTTCCTCTGGCCATGGCTGTCCAGCGCCACCTTCTGTGCATGCCTGGCGTTTGCCATCAACACCAGCGCCTACACCGCCGAAATCATCGCCGGCAGCCTGCGGGCCACGCCAAACGGTGAGATCGAAGCGGCCAAGGCCATGGGCATGTCGCGCTTCAAGATGTACAAGCGCATTCTGCTGCCGTCGGCCCTGCGCCGGGCCCTGCCGCAGTACAGCAACGAAGTGATCATGATGCTGCAGACCACCAGTCTGGCCTCCATCGTGACCCTGATCGACATCACCGGCGCGGCGCGCACGGTCAACGCCCAGTTCTACCTGCCGTTCGAGGCCTACATCACCGCCGGCGTGTTCTACCTGTGCCTGACCTTCATCCTGGTCAAGCTGTTCAAACTGGCCGAGCGCCGTTGGCTGGGCTACCTGGCCCCGCGGAAGCACTGACATGGAACGCATCGATCATGTGTTGCCGTGGAGCCACTTGGGCAGCGAACGCCGGATTTCGGTGTTCCGCTTCGGCACAGGCGAGCGCAAGGCTTACATCCAGGCCAGCCTGCACGCCGATGAATTGCCGGGCATGCGGACCGCCTGGGCGTTGAAGAAACGCCTGGCCGAACTCGAAGCCCAGGGCTTGCTCAACGGCGTGATTGAACTGGTGCCGGTGGCCAACCCGCTGGGGCTGGGCCAGCTGTTGCAGGGCAATCACCAGGGGCGTTTCGAGGCCGGCAGCGGCAAGAATTTCAACCGTGATTTCGTCGAGCTCAGCGCGCCGGTGGCCGCTGCGCTGGAAGGGCGCTTGGGTGACGATCCCCACGCCAACATCCGTTTGATCCGTCAGGCCATGAGCGATCACCTGGCGGACTTGCCAGAGGCCGGCAGCCAGTTGCAGGGCATGCAGCGCATCCTGCTGAGCCACGCCTGCACCGCCGATGTGGTGCTGGACCTGCACTGCGATGCCGAAGCCGCGCTGCACATGTATGCCTTGCCGCAACACTGGCCGCAGTGGCGCTCGCTGGCTGCGCACTTGGGCATGAAAGTGGGGTTGCTGGCGGAAGATTCTGGCGGCAGCTCCTTTGACGAAGCCTGCTCGCTGCCATGGCTGCGGTTGTCGCGCCAGTTCCCGGACGCGCAAATCCCGCTGGCATGCCTGGCCACGACCCTCGAATTGGGTGGCCAGGCCGACACCACGCGCGAGCAGACCGAGGCGCACGCCGAAGGCATTCTGGCGTTTCTCGCCGAGCAGGGTTTGATCAGCGGCGAATGGCCGAAACCTGAACGGGACGCCTGTGAAGGCATGCCGTTCGAAGGCACCGAATTGCTGTTCGCGCCGCATCCCGGCGTGATCAGTTACTTGCGTCAACCCGGCGAGTGGATCGAAGCCGGCGACGAGATTTTCGAAGTGATCGATCCGCTTTCGGATCGGGTGAGCACAGTATGTGCGGGTACATCCGGGGTGCTGTTTGCCATTGAACGGCTGCGTTACGCCCAACCCGGTTTCTGGCTGGCCAAGGTGGCGGGGCGCGAAGCGCTGCGTCACGGGCGCTTGCTCAACGACTGACTGACTGCTTTTTGTGAGAACCGACCGCATGTACAAACTTGAAGTCCAAGACCTGCATAAACGCTATGGCAGTCACGAAGTGCTCAAGGGCGTGTCCCTGAAAGCGGCGGCTGGCGATGTGATCAGCATCATCGGCTCCAGTGGCTCCGGCAAAAGTACCTTCCTGCGCTGCATCAACCTGCTTGAGCAGCCGCACGCGGGCAAGATCCTGCTCAACAACGAAGAGCTCAAACTGGTGGCGAACAAGGACGGCGCGATGAAAGCCGCCGACCCGAAACAGCTGCAGCGCATGCGTTCGCGCCTGTCGATGGTGTTCCAGCATTTCAACCTGTGGTCGCACATGACCGCGCTGGAAAACATCATGGAAGCCCCGGTGCACGTATTGGGCATGTCCAAGGCCGAGGCCCGGGAAAAGGCTGAGCTGTACCTGAACAAGGTCGGCGTGGCGCATCGCAAGGACGCCTACCCGGGCCACATGTCCGGTGGTGAGCAGCAGCGCGTGGCGATTGCCCGTGCCCTGGCCATGGAGCCTGAGGTGATGCTGTTCGACGAACCGACCTCGGCGCTGGACCCGGAGCTGGTGGGCGACGTGCTCAAGGTGATGCAGGCCTTGGCCCAGGAAGGCCGGACCATGGTGGTGGTGACCCACGAAATGGGCTTTGCCCGTGAAGTGTCGAACCAGTTGGTGTTCCTGCACAAAGGCGTGGTCGAAGAAAGCGGCAACCCGCGTGAAGTGCTGGTGAACCCGCAGTCCGAGCGCTTGCAGCAGTTCCTGTCCGGCAGCTTGAAGTAAACAGGGCTGCCGTTGTGCACTGGGTTAGTGCATGATTCGCAGCCTGGCGTTCGACCCGGATCCCTTGTGGGAGCGGGCTTGCTCGCGAAGGCGGTGTATCAGTTACTTCACTGTTGACTGACACTCCCTCTTCGCGAGCAAGCCCGCTCCCACATTCAGATCCCTGCCTGGATCTGTTCGGGTTTGAAGATTTGCGTTCATTTACGGGCTAGCATTGGCCCATGCCTTCATCACTGTTCTTCGTTTCGGATTGCCCGCCATGACTGCCCATCGAATTGGTTTCCTGATTTGGCCCAGCACTAAAGCTCTGACGCTGGCGCTGGCTGAGGAGGCCTTGCGTGTTGCCCAGCGTGTGCATCCGGAGGTGGTTTACGAACTGTCGTTCCTGCAGGCCGAAGCGGTGGTTGACGCCCCAGGCGAAGGGGCTTGGCAACTGCCGGGTGAACCCTGGACCGGCAAGCTGGAAAACTTCCAGAAACTGTTCCTGCTCGCCGACGAGCCGCCGACCGCCCTCGCGCCGGCGCTCAGCAGTGCGCTCAAGCAACTGGTGCGTGCCGGTTGCGTGATCGGTGGTTTGTCGGCCGGGGTCTACCCGTTGGCGCAGTTGGGGCTGCTCGATGGTTATCGCGCCGCGGTGCACTGGCGCTGGCAGGATGATTTCGCCGAACGCTTTCCCAAGGTCATCGCCACCAGCCATCTGTTCGACTGGGACCGCGATCGCCTGACGGCCTGTGGTGGCATGTCGGTACTCGACCTGTTGCTGGCGGTATTGGCCCGGGATCATGGCGCGGAACTGGCCGGTGCGGTGTCGGAAGAACTGGTGGTGGAGCGCATTCGCGAGGGCGGCGAGCGTCAGCGCATTCCGTTGCAGAACCGTCTCGGCTCCAGCCATCCGAAGCTGACCCAGGCCGTGCTGCTGATGGAAGCCAACATCGAAGAGCCGCTGACCACCGACGAAATCGCCCAGCACGTGTGCGTGTCCCGTCGGCAGTTGGAGCGGATCTTCAAGCAGTACCTCAACCGCGTGCCGAGCCAGTACTACCTGGAGCTGCGCCTGAACAAGGCCCGGCAGATGTTGATGCAGACCAGCAAGTCGATCATCCAGATCGGCCTGTCGTGCGGTTTCTCCTCGGGCCCGCATTTCTCCAGCGCCTACCGCAACTTCTTCGGCGCCACGCCACGGGAAGATCGCAACCAGCGGCGCAGCAGCAGCCCATTCGAATTGTCGTCGGTGCCCTCCGAGCGCGGCTAACCGAACGCAAACAACCCTGTAGGAGCGAGCATGCTCGCGATGGACTCGAGAGCGCCGCGTTCACCCAGAAATCCCGCGTAATCGTTGACGACCATCGCGAGCATGCTCGCTCCTACAGGGGTGTGGTTGCTTTAGCTCTCCATTTCTACGTTCGGGGCGATGTCGTCAGGCCTTGGCATTCCCTCTACCGCGGCGATGCCCAGTGTGTTCCCCGTGTCATGAAAGTACGCCGCGATCCGCTGCAAGCTCTGCGCGGTGAACGGGTTGCCGCTGAAGTTGAAGTCCGCAGTGTTGTCCGCGTCGGCTTCCATCAGTTCGACCGGCATGTCGGTGATCGCGTTATTGGACAAGTCAGCGTGGGTCAGGCTGCTGTGGGTGAACACGCCCCTGGGCACGTCGCGCAGCCCGGTGTTGCTCAGGTTCAACGACGACAACCCCTGCAGGTTGCGCAGGTCGGGCGTCAGCCCCAGGGGGTTGCCGCTGAGGTTGAGGCTGTCGAGGTTGTCCATCCCGGCCAGCGCATTCGCAGTCTTGCGGGTCAGGGTGATGCGGCACTCGGGCAGGCTCAGCGCCGTCAGGCTTTTCATGCTGAATACCGCTTCGGGCAAGTCGCCCAGCTGATAACCGCGGATGGCAACGGCCTGCAGATTGGGGAAGTAATCGAGGAAGCGACCGAGCCTTGGGACAATGTCCCCGGTGCTCATCAGCTCCAGTTCCAGCACGTGCCCGAAATCCGCGGTCAGTACCGGCAGTTCGCCCATGATCGACAGGTTGGACACCAAGCCAAACTCAGCGCTGGAGGCGTTTGGCGTCGGAATCTGCCGCCAGCAGCGTTCCAGGCTGTCCATGAACGCCCGCCTTTTGTTTTGCTCCTGCAGCAAGGTTTCACCGTCCAGCGGCATACCGGTCAACGGATGATCGGGGATGTCGGTGCTCCACACGGTCAGTTCGCTGATCAGGCTGGCGAGTTCGGCGTGTTTGCGCGCCAGCTCGATCCGGCCATCTTCCAGAGTACCGGGCAAGCGGTAGACGACTTCACTGGCTTGCTCGACGTCCAGCGTCGGGTACAGCGCCATGACTTGGTCAATATCTTCCTGGGGCGCCAGCACGCCCAGGTCATAATCGGTTTGGCTGAAATAGATTTTGATCTGTTCGAGCACGGCGCTGGACAACGGGTTGTTGCCGAAATCAAAGCCTTTGCTGGACTCGTCGTCCATCGGCAGGTTGAACACTTCACGGGGCAGCTCACGGATTCGGTTGTCACTGAGGATGGCCGTTTCCAGCTTCGGATGCTGCAGCAGGCCGTTGGGCACCCGGTCGATGCCGGTGCGGGCCAGGTCGATGAATTTCAGCTTCGGCAGGCTGGCCACATCGGGAATCATCCCCAGTGGGTTATCGAACAGCTCCAGCATTTCCAGGCGCGAGCGCGAGGCCAGCAGGTACTGGCCTTCGGCGTCCAGCACCACGCCACAATGGGTCAGGACCAGATTCTCGAGAGAGGGCATGGCGGTGATCGCCCGGGGGACCCGACCGAGGGCGAAATCGCGCAGTTCCAGATGCTGCAGGCCACTGAAGCATTCAAGAAAGCGTGCAGGTATGCCCAGTGCGTCGTTGCCGCCGAGGGACAGCACCGAGACGTGGCTGAAATCGGCGGTCAAAGCCGGCAGGTCACCGATAAAGGTCAATTGCGTGTCGAGCGTCTCTACCCGCCGCTCCGGTGTCTCGTTCATTCGTTCGCGCCAGAACTGTTCCAGTTTTTGCGCGAAGTCCTGTCTGGCGCTGCGTTGGGCCATGAGCTCGATGGCGTTCAAAGGTACGCGCGTCTTGGGGTTATGGGGCGGCGCGCTGTCGGCCCAGACACCGAGATCGCGTGTCAGCCGAACGATTTCCGCCTCCCAGCGCGACAGTTGAACGCGCCCCTCTTGCAGGGTGCCCGGCAGTTTATAAATGACGTGGCTGGCGTCTTCGGTGTCCAGCGCCGGAAACAACGCTTGAGCCCGCTCGATGTCTGCCTGCTCCGCCAGTACACCGAAGTCATTGCCGCTGATGCCGTAGAAGGCTTTTATCTTGTTGCGGCTGACGGCAGACCAGGGGTTGTTGCCCAGGTCGATTTCCTCGATGAAATCCATATTGAGATCGAAGAAGGCGTCGGGCAATTCGGTGATCTGGTTGCCGCCCAGATGGGCATTGCTTAAATGCTCGAGTGAGGTGAAGCCGTTGGGCAGGTGGGTGATGCCGGTGTCGGACAGGCGCACATCGCTCATTAGCGGCAGGGCTGAAAGGTCCGGCGTGCTGGCCAGCGGGTTTTCACTCAGGTCCAGTGTCTCCAGCGTGTGGATGGCCGAGAGTACCGCCTGACCTTCGGGGGTAAGGGGCATGCGGCAATCGCGCAAGCGCAGTTCCTTGAGCGCCGGGATGCGGGCCATGGCCTGGGGCATAGAGTCCAGGGCGAACCGGTTCAGCTCCAGGCAGTGCAGGTTCGGGAATAATTCAAGGAACGGTCCCGCGCCACGGATCCCCCGGCCGCCGTTGAGGGTGAGGGTGGCGACATGGCTGAAATCCGCGGTCAGCGACGGCAGCTCACCCATGAATTTAAGGTTCGATTCGAACGAGTCGTCACGCAGGTGCGAGGTATCCGAGCGGCGCCGCCAGAACTGCTCGAGGGTTTGCTGGAATTCAGCCCTGGCCACGTACTCGTTAAATAGTTGATCGGCGCTGAGCGGTTCTCCGGTATCCAGGTGATGGGCGGGCACGTTGCGGGCCCAGGCGTTGAGGTCGTGAGTCAGTTGCGCAAGCTCGGCTTTCCAGTGCCTGAGCTGGACACGGCCATGTTCCAGTGTGCCGGGCAGGCCGTAGATCATCTCGCTGGCGTCCTGTTGGTCGAGCGCCGGGAACAACTCAATGGCCAGGTCGATGTCGGCCTGGTCAGCCCAGACCCCGAAGTCTTGCCGGGTGGTCTGGAAGGTCGCCTTGATCCGTTCCCGGGTCGCCAAGGACAAGGGGTTGTCGGCAACGTCCATCCCGTCGATGCGGTCGGCGGGGAGATTGAACATTGCCTCAGGCAGCTCGGTCAGCAGGTTGCTGCTGAGGATGGCCGTTTTCAGACGGGGGTTTTCGATCAGTCCGCTGGGAACGGCGGCCAGGTTGGCGTCGGTCAGATCGATGTACGTCAGAGCGGGCAGCGCCCTCAGGTCCGGTGCCGTTGTCAGCGGGTTATGGGTCAGTTCCAGCACATCGAGGTTGCGCAGGGACGCCAGCGCAGCCTGGCCGTCGGGCGTGAGCACCACACCGCAATGGTCCAGGATCAGGGTTTCCAGCCGCGGCATGCGGGTGATCGCTTGGGGGATTGTTTCCAGGGCAAAGTCGTTCAGGTGCAGGCTGCGCAGCCCGGTAAAGCGCTGCAGGAAGGGCTCGACGGCGGTGATCGCCGTGTTGCCGGTCAAGCCCAGGGTGGCGATATGGCCGAAATCCGCCGTGAGTTCGGGCAGGGCGCCGATGAATTTCAGCTCCGCTTTGAACTGCTCCGGGTGGTTGCTCAGCCGCCGGCGCCAGAACAGTTCCAGTCGTTGGCCGAAGGATTCCCTGGCGACTTGTTCGGTGAAGATTTCGTTGATGTTCAACGTCTGGCCGGTGGTGGGGTGGCTATACGGAACGTCGGCCGACCAGCGCGCAAGGTCCTGGGTCAGTTGAGCGATTTCGTTTTCCCAAAGGGTGAGTTGATCCCGCCCCTGCGCCAGTGTCCCGGGCAAGCGGTACAGCAGGTCGGTGGCCAGATGAGCATCGCGGTCGGGAAACAGGGCGATGACCCGATCGATGTCCGCCTGTTCGGCCAGGATCCCGAAATGCTTGCCGGTGCGGGCGTAGTAAATCTTCACTCGCTCGCGCATGGCGGCCGACAGCGGGTTGTGGGCGAACTCGAATCCGCCGCCCAGGTCGGCGTGCAGGGTGAAGAACGCCGGGGGCAGCTCGCTGATCAGGTTGCCGTTGAACCTGCCGGTGAGCAGGTAGGGATGGTCCAGTAAACCGGCGGGCACTGTAGTGATCCCGGTGTCGCTCAGGTTGATGTGGCGCAGCAAGGGCAAACTTCGAATATCGGGCAAGGCCGCCAACGGATTGCCTTGCAGGTCCAACAGGGACAGCGAGGGCAATGACGCCAGGGTCAGTTGGTCTGCCGGGGACAGTCGGATACCGCTTTGACGCACGATCAGTTGCCGCAGCACACGCATCGAGCTGAGGCTGTGGGGCAGGTCGCGCAGGGCCATGTGGCTGACATCCAGGTGCAGCAGCCCGGGAAAGTGTTGCAGGAAGGCATCGATGCCGGCGCTGTTGGCGCCACCCTGGATCGACAACACCGAAACGTGGCTGAAGTCGGCGTTCAGCACCGGCAGATCACCCACCACCGGTCCTTGTATCTGCAAGGTGTAACCGGACAGCCCGCGGGTTTCCCTGCGCCAGCAGCGCTGGAGCGCTTCCTTGATCTGCCCGCGATTGAGCAGGGCCGCCTGGCGCTGGTCGGCGGTCAGCGGGCGGCCGGTGGCGGGGTCGTGGGTGGGCACATCGTTGGCCCAGCGATGCAGGTCCTGGGCGAGCCGCAGGAATTCATTGTTGAGTCGGGACAGTTCCGCGCGCACGCCCGCAGGGTGGCGTCGCAGCTGATTAACCAGCTCGCCAATTTCATGCAGGGTATGGCGTGGGTACACCTCTTGCGCCCGCTGTTCGAGGGTGTAGGGTTGGGTCCGGGCCAACCGCCGATAACCGTCCGTGCCCACCAGGCGCAGGCTGTCCGGGGCGCCTTTGTTGATGGCGGGAAGATCGATGGCCAGGCGAAGCTCGCTGCGTTCCACGGGGCGTGCGCGGATGGCCGCCTTGAGTTGCTGCCCCTGGCCGATGTGAATGTCCAGCGCCTGACGCTCGGCATCCGGCAGGGCGAACAACACGCTGGAGTAAAAGTCCGTGGCAGCGCTCAGTTCCTGTCCGCGGTCGTCGAAAGGCTGCCAGCGGCCGTCGGCGCGTTTGACCAGGATTTTTTGCTCGGGCGCATCCGCACGGCCGGTGCTGTCCAGGCGCGTACCTTCGTAGTCCAGATCGCGGATTTCGATCCGCACATCGCCGCTCCAGCCCGGCAGTCGTTGCAGGCTGTGCAAGGCCAGGGTGTCGGTGTCCGGGTTGCTCACCGAATCCAGTGCCAGCCCTTCGAACGCGCGGCTCACGCGAACTTCCTCGCTGGCCTGCTGCATGAGCGTCTGTTGGCGTTCCGGCAGTTGGCCTGCGCTGATCTGTTGGCGTTCGGCGTTGGAGGCGGTGTTGAGCAGTTCCCGGGTGACGCTGGTGGGCAATTGCGGATCGTGATTGGCGAGCTGTCGCGCCAGTGAGTCCTGAGGGTGCTCGAGTGCCCTGTAGCGGGATTCGAACATCGCGCTGCGCTGCCGCCGGGCCAGGGTCACCAGTTGTTTGCGCAGGGTTCGGGTGCGTACATCGAGGGCCAGGGTCGGCCCTGCGAACTCTTCGCCCAGCAGCGCCTTGATCTCGCTCTCGCTCAGTGAACCGAGCAGCGTCTTCAGTGGGTCACTGTTCAACAGATTGTCCTGGCGAATCTCGGTCAGGGGCAGGGTTGGGTCAGTGGAAGACACCCAGGCGATTTCGCCCTGTTCGTTGACCCAACGCAGCCGTTTGCCGGCTGGCCAGCGTTCGTGTGCTGCGAGCAATTGCAGTTGCGTCAGCGGATCGGCGCGCCGGTATTGCTCGGGTTGTTCGCTGTCCAGTTGTTCGATGAACTGTTCCAGGTCCCGGTCGAGCCTGAAGCGCTTGATGCTGTCGGCCACTAGGGGCGGCACCGACTCCTGATTGACGTGCATTTTGCGCAGCCCGTCCTCGGTGTAGCCGCTGACCGTGAGGATCTGTTCGCGTTGGGCGGGCGTGAAGTCCTCGACCGCAGGGCCTAGACGGCGCAGGGCGGTGGCGGTGTCCCATTCCAGCGGCTGCTCGAGCTCAGTGTGCCAGGCGCCTTCGCCGTTGTGGCGGACCAAGGGTTGGTAGGCGTCGGGGCGCGTGGGGTGCTCGATGCGGTACTGGCCGGCGCTTTTGCTCACCGCGAAGTGCGCTTCGTCGATGGGCAGCAGGTGTTTTCCCCCTTGCGCATGCAGGCCCAGTTCATTGGGGCGTGAACCGGGAACGGTTTTGTGTTGGTAGTGGGTCAGGTCCGGTTTCCAGTAGCGGGTTTGGCCATCGGGGCGTTCCACGGGTTTGAAGCGGTCGATGAAGGCCACGACTTCCTTGGGCAGTACCTTTCGGAACTCACCAGCGGCAATGACGCCAGCGGCCGCAAAGGCTCCAAGCTGAACCAGGGATTCCACGGTACCCATCAGGTGCTCGAAGGCTTCGGTGGTCTGCCCCTCGGCCCAGTCGACGATGCCCTCGAAGGTTTCGTCGAGCAGCTGATAAGCCATGTAGGCCATCATCAATTCGCCCAGCACCGGCACGAACGGCGCGATGATGAACGCAGCGGTCTGCACAATGGCCGACGCCAAGTTGACGAAAGAATCCCACAGCGCCCAGCGCGCTTTCTGATCGGCGGCTGCGGTCGAAACGGCGATGGTCCGCGCGTCATTGAGGATCTTGTTCAGTCGGGTTTCAAACAGGTGCTGCCACAGTTCAGTGGTGAATGGCGTGGCGGCAAATTGCAGGTTGGGGTTGTCGATGGGCGTTTCGCGCCAGGCCGGCAGGGCACTTCCTGGAATCGATTCATGCCAGGTCATTGTGCTCAGGCGTTGGTTGAGCGTGTCGAAGAACAGCCCCCGTTGTTCGTGATCGACGAAGCGGCTGAAAAATTGCTGGTAATCCTTGGAGCGCAGTTGCCGGATCAGTTCGGCGGCCATTTGCGCCGTTGAGGCGTATTCCTTGATCGGATGCTCCGGGTCATCCGGCACGTACGCCACCACCCGGGCCACTTGCCGAGTGCGCTCAAGATCGGGTGCGAAGATCACGATGCCGGTGAGGCGGGCGCCGAGCATCGTCAGGTCGTGGCAACGCAACGGCTGTCCATCGATCTGCATGGCTTGCGATCCGTCGAGCAGCCCGCTGATCAGGCGCACGTATTCCTTGCCGATATCCCCGTGTATTCGCGCCCAGTGCAGGGCGGCCCGGATCGCGGCTTTTTGGCTGGCGCTGACCTTCGCTTGCAACACTGCGGCGGCCACCGGTTGTGAGAGGCCGAGGTTTTCGTCGAGATAGGTTGCGTATTGGGCGCCGATGTCCAGCTCCCGGCACAGCTGGATGAACGTCGGGATGCTCAGTGTTTGTTGGATGTCTGGCAGAGCGTCGAACTGCCCGGTCGCCGTGGGCGTGGTGATGAACGTTGAGTGGGGTTCATAGGCGTCGTCTTCGGCTTCTTTCGCCTCGAAGTTATGCAGGGCCGCGTCCAGCAGCGACACGCTCCAGGCCCGAGCACCGGTTTTGACCGGGAACCAGGGGATGGTCTCGGGTACGTAGAGGTGAACGAAGGTGTTCCTCACGTCCAGATCCAGACCGAAGCGGCTGTTCAAGGCCTCCTTGAGCAAGGGCTCGGCGAAGGCGCTGGCGTCCTGCAGGTGGGCCAGTCGTCGGTCGACATCGTTTTGCGCGGTCCAGTGGGCGGTGTTGAGTGCCTTGATTTTGCGGTGCTGCGCCGAGTTCATGTGATTGAACAGGCGCGGCGGCGTGCCTTTCAACGCCAGGCGTCTGGCCGGTGAAGCGTGAGCGAGCCATTCGGGCAGGGCGTTCTGCAGGGCGCGATAGTGGCTGTCGTGATGCTGCGGATAATGCGTGTCGGGGGTTGTCGGGGATTTCATCGTGCCAGTCCTTGAGCATTGAAGAATGTTCAAGCAGATCAGATCGGTGCAATCACTGTGCGGTACATGGTTAGGGCATGTACCGTTTGCGCAAATCAAATCCCGGCCACCCTGCCGCTATCCCCCCGAGGCAGTTAAACTGCGCCTTTGTGACCCTATATGTCGCATCGCCGTAAACCCGGGAAAATCCGGGGTTTGCGCTATAAGAAGTTGTCGCTTGGCGGCAAGGCCGGGCTGAAAACTGTCCTTACAATCCCCCCATCGCTCGCCAGTTTCAGGCGAGTGTTTTCTCTTCAGGAGACTCCGATGTCCGTTGAGCACGCTGCGGTACAACGCGCCGATTTCGACCAGGTAATGGTTCCCAACTACGCGCCTGCCGCTTTCATTCCGGTACGTGGCGCCGGTTCCCGCGTCTGGGACCAGTCCGGTCGCGAGCTGATCGACTTCGCCGGCGGGATTGCCGTTAACGTATTGGGCCACGCGCACCCGGCGCTGGTCGGTGCCTTGACCGAGCAGGCCAACAAGCTGTGGCACGTGTCCAACGTGTTCACCAATGAGCCGGCCCTGCGCCTGGCCCACAAGCTGGTCGACGCCACCTTTGCCGAGCGTGCCTTCTTCTGCAACTCCGGCGCCGAAGCCAACGAGGCCGCATTCAAGCTGGCCCGTCGCGTCGGTTTCGATCGGTTCGGCAGCGAGAAGTACGAAATCATCGCCGCGCTCAACAGCTTCCACGGCCGCACCCTGTTCACCGTGAACGTCGGTGGCCAGTCGAAGTACTCCGACGGTTTCGGTCCGAAAATCACCGGTATCACTCACGTGCCGTACAACGATCTGGCCGCGCTCAAAGCCGCCATTTCCGACAAGACCTGCGCGGTGGTACTGGAGCCGATCCAGGGCGAAAGCGGTGTGATCCCGGCTGAACTTGAATACCTGCAAGGCGCCCGCGAGCTCTGCACCGCGCACAACGCGCTGCTGATCTTCGACGAAGTGCAAACCGGCATGGGCCGTACCGGCAAACTGTTTGCCTACCAGCACTACGGCGTGACCCCGGACATCCTGACCAGCGCCAAGAGCCTGGGCGGCGGTTTCCCGATCGCGGCCATGCTGACCACCGAAGACCTGGCCAAGCACCTGGTCGTCGGCACCCACGGCACCACCTACGGCGGCAACCCGCTGGCGTGCGCCGTTGCCGAAGCGGTGATCGACGTGATCAACACCCCTGAGGTGCTGGCCGGCGTGACCGCCAAGCACAACAAGTTCAAGGCGCGCCTGGAGCAGATCGGCGAGAAGTACGGCCTGTTCACCCAGGTGCGTGGCATCGGCCTGTTGATCGGCTGCGTGCTCAGCGATGCCTGGAAGGGCAAGGCCAAGGACATCTTCAACGCCGCCGAGCGTGAAGGCCTGATGGTGTTGCAGGCAGGCCCGGACGTGGTGCGCTTCGCCCCGAGCCTGGTGGTGGAAGACGCCGACATCGATGCCGGCCTAGACCGCTTCGAACGCGCCGCGGCTAAGCTGACACAAGCCTGATAGAGCTTTCGGCGCCTTACTACTCAGGCGTCGAACCCCATTTATTGCCGGACCGGATTAAATGTGGGAGCGGGCTTGCTCGCGAATGCGGTGTATCCGTCAGCCTCGTTGGTGTCTGACACAGCGCATTCGCGAGCAAGCCCGCTCCCACAGTGTTGCAGTGCTCGGTCTGGACTATTTTTCCTCAAAGAGTTTTGAAAAGGAGTGACACCATGCTGGTGATGCGCCCCGCGCAAATGGCTGATCTGGGCGAGGTACAGCGTCTGGCTGCGGACAGCCCGATTGGTGTCACTTCCTTGCCGGATGACGTTGAACGCCTGAGCGACAAGATCGCCGCGAGCGAAGCCTCGTTCGCCGCCGAAGTGAGCTTCAACGGTGAAGAGAGCTATTTCTTCGTCCTCGAAGACACCGCCACCGGCAAACTGGTCGGTTGCTCGGCCATCGTCGCCTCGGCCGGCTATTCCGAGCCGTTCTACAGCTTCCGCAACGAGACCTTCGTCCACGCTTCCCGCGAGCTGAAGATCCACAACAAGATTCACGTGCTCTCGCAGTGCCACGACCTGACCGGCAACAGCCTGCTGACCAGTTTCTACGTGCAGCGCGAACTGGTGGGTTCGCCCTGGGCCGAGCTCAACTCCCGTGGTCGCCTGTTGTTCGTGGCCAGCCATCCGGAGCGCTTCGCCGATTCGGTGGTGACAGAGATCGTTGGCTACAGCGATGAAAACGGCGACTCGCCGTTCTGGGATGCCATCGGCCGCAACTTCTTCGACCTCAACTACGCCGAAGCCGAGCGCCTGTGTGGCCTCAAGAGCCGCACCTTCCTCGCCGAGTTGATGCCGCACTACCCGATCTATGTGCCACTGCTGCCCGATTCTGCGCAGGAGGCCATGGGCCAGGTGCACCCGCGGGCGCAGATCACCTTTGACATCCTGATGCGCGAAGGCTTCGAGACCGATCACTACATCGACATTTTCGACGGCGGCCCGACCCTGCATGCGCGCGTTTCGGGGATCCGTTCGATCGCCCAGAGCCGCGTGGTGCCGGTGAAGATCGGCGAGCCGGTCAAGGGTGTCGGTCGCCAGTACCTGGTGGCCAACGCGCAGTTGCAGGATTACCGCGCCGTATTGCTCGAGCTCGATTACGCGCCGGGCAAACCGGTGACCCTGGACCTGGAAACCGCCGAAGCCCTGGGCGTCGGCGAAGGTGCCAGCGTGCGCCTGGTGGCGGTTTAACGCCTGACTGGCAAGTATCCTGGAAAGATGTTTCGCGGGTGGCGTTGGCGGCCCGTTTGAGGAGATAGCATGATCGTTCGTCCCGTACGCAGCAGCGATTTACCCGCTCTGATCGACCTGGCCCGCAGCACCGGCACCGGCCTGACCACCTTGCCGGCCAACGAAGAGCGTCTGGCCCATCGGGTCGGCTGGGCCGAGAAGACCTTTCGCGGCGAAGCCGGGCGAGGCGATGCGGACTACCTGTTCGTGCTCGAAGACGACAATGGTCGGGTGGTGGGCATTTCCGCCATCGCGGGCGCCGTGGGCCTGCGCGAGCCCTGGTACAACTTCCGCGTGGGGCTGACCGTCAGCGCCTCGCAGGAGCTGAACATCTATCGCGAAATCCCGACGCTGTTTCTGGCCAACGACCTGACCGGCAACTCCGAGTTGTGCTCGCTGTTTTTGCACGCCGATTACCGCAGCGGCCTCAACGGTCGCATGCTGTCCAAGGCGCGGATGCTGTTCATCGCCGAATTCCCGCAGTTGTTCGGCAACAAGATCATCGCCGAGATGCGCGGCGTGTCCGATGACGCCGGGCGTTCGCCGTTCTGGGAAAGCCTGGGCCGGCACTTCTTCAAGATGGAATTCAGCCAGGCCGACTACCTGACGGGCGTGGGCAACAAGGCGTTCATCGCCGAACTGATGCCCAAATTCCCGCTGTACACCTGCTTCCTGTCGCCGGATGCGCGCAACGTGATCGGACAGGTCCACCCGGACACCGAGCCGGCGCTGTCGATGCTCAAGAGCGAAGGCTTCAGCTATCAAGGCTACGTCGACATCTTCGACGCCGGTCCGGCCATCGAGTGCGAAACCGGCAAGATCCGCGCGGTGCGCGACAGCCAGGCGCTGGTGCTGGCCGTGGGCACCCCGGGCGATGACGCCACGCCGTTCATTATTCATAACCGCAAGCGCGAAGACTGCCGCATCACTGCCGCACCGGCACGCTTCGCCGCGGGCACGCTGGTGGTCGATCCGCTGACCGCCAAACGTCTTCAACTCAACGCCGGCGATCAGGTGCGCGCCGTTCCGTTGTCCGCTGCTCGGGAGTCGAAATAATGAAGTCGCTATACATTGCAGGTGAATGGCTGGCCGGTCAGGGCGAAGTCTTCGAATCGCTGAACCCGGTGACCCAGCAAGTGCTGTGGTCCGGTAACGGTGCCACGGCCGATCAGGTTGAATCGGCTGTGCAGGCGGCGCGTCAGGCGTTCCCGGGCTGGGCTCGGCGCACACTCGAAGAGCGTATTTCGGTGCTCGAGGCTTTTGCCGCTGCGTTGAAAAACAACGCGGACGATCTGGCCCGCGCCATCGGTGAGGAAACCGGCAAGCCCCTGTGGGAAGCGTCCACCGAAGTCACCAGCATGGTCAACAAGATTGCCATCTCGGTACAGAGTTACCGCGAGCGTACCGGCGAGAAGAGCGGCCCGCTGGGCGACGCCACTGCCGTATTGCGTCACAAGCCGCACGGCGTGGTCGCGGTGTTCGGCCCTTACAACTTCCCGGGTCACTTGCCCAACGGCCATATCGTGCCGGCGTTGTTGGCCGGTAACAGCGTGCTGTTCAAGCCCAGTGAGCTGACGCCGAAAGTCGCCGAGCTGACGGTCAAGTGCTGGATCGAAGCCGGTCTGCCGGCGGGTGTGTTGAACCTGCTGCAGGGCGCTCGCGAAACCGGTATCGCCCTGGCGGCGAATCCGGGGATCGACGGTCTGTTCTTCACCGGGTCCAGTCGCACTGGCAATCATCTGCACAATCAATTCGCCGGCCGTCCGGACAAGATCCTGGCGCTGGAAATGGGCGGTAACAACCCGCTGGTGGTCGATCAGGTCGCCGATGTCGATGCGGCGGTGTACACCATCATTCAGTCGGCCTTCATTTCTGCCGGCCAACGCTGCACCTGTGCGCGGCGCTTGCTGGTGCCGCAGGGCGCCTGGGGCGATGCGTTGCTGGCACGGTTGGTGGCGGTCAGTGCGACCCTCGATGTCGGTGCTTTCGACCAGCAACCGGCGCCGTTTATGGGCTCGGTGATTTCCCTCGGCGCGGCCAAGGCGCTGATGGACGCCCAGGCACATCTGTTGGCCAGCGGCGCGGTGGCGTTGCTGGAAATGACCCAGCCGCAAGCCCAGGCCGCTTTGCTGACCCCCGGCATTCTCGACGTGACCGCCGTGGCCGAGCGTCCGGACGAAGAGCTGTTCGGGCCGTTGCTGCAAGTGATCCGCTACGCTGATTTCGAAGCGGCGATCGCAGAAGCCAACGACACCGCCTATGGCTTGGCGGCCGGTTTGCTGTCGGATTCCGAAGCGCGCTACCAGCAATTCTGGCTGGAGAGCCGCGCCGGTATCGTCAACTGGAACAAGCAACTGACCGGTGCCGCGAGCAGCGCACCATTTGGCGGCGTCGGCGCCTCGGGCAACCACCGCGCCAGTGCTTATTACGCAGCGGATTACTGCGCGTACCCGGTGGCGTCGCTGGAAACGCCGAGCCTAGTGTTGCCTGCCACTTTGACGCCTGGCGTGAAGATGGCGTAGCGCCCATTCGCGAGCAAGCCCGCTCCCACAGGGGAACGCATTCCAATGTGGGAGCGGGCTTGCTCGCGAAGGCCGCGACTCGGTCTTACTGAATTGTTACCTGAAGCCTATAACAACAGATTCTCGTGGAGCCTCGCTGATGAAATCCTATGAAGCCAATTTTGACGGTCTAGTGGGGCCGACCCATAACTACGGCGGCTTGTCCTACGGCAACGTCGCGTCCCAGAGCAACAGCCAGCAGGCGTCGAACCCGAAGGAAGCCGCGCTGCAGGGCCTGGCAAAAATGAAAGCGCTGATGGACATGGGTTTCCAGCAAGGCGTGCTGGCACCGCAGGAGCGCCCGGACGTGGCTGCACTGCGTCGCCTGGGCTTCAGCGGTACCGACGCTCAAGTGATCGAGCGCGCGGCCAAAGACGCGATGCCGTTGCTGGTCGCCAGTTGCTCGGCGTCGAGCATGTGGGTGGCCAACGCCGCCACGGTCAGCCCGAGTGCCGACACCGCCGACGGCCGCGTGCACTTCACCGCCGCCAACCTCAACTGCAAATACCATCGCAGCATCGAACACCCGACCACCAGCCGCGTGCTGGGGGCGATGTTCGCCGACCAGCAGCACTTTGCCCACCACGCCGCGTTGCCGGCTGTGGCGCAATTCGGTGACGAAGGCGCAGCCAACCACACCCGTTTCTGCCGTGAATACGGCGAAGCCGGCGTCGAGTTCTTCGTGTTCGGTCGCAGTGCCTTCGACACCCGCTACCCGGCGCCGCAGAAATATCCGGCTCGTCAGACCCTCGAAGCGTCCCAGGCCGTCGCGCGTTTGCACGGTTTGAAAGATGAGGGCGTGGTCTACGCCCAGCAGAACCCGTCGGTGATCGATCAGGGCGTGTTCCACAACGACGTGATCGCCGTGGGTAATGGCGAGGTGCTGTTCTATCACGAGGATGCGTTCCTCGAGACCGATAAGATGTTGGCCGAATTGCAGGCCAAACTCGCCAGGGTCGGTGGGAAATTTCAGTCGGTGTGCGTACCGCGTTCGGCAGTTACCGTCGAAGACGCGGTTCGGTCCTACCTGTTCAATAGCCAGCTTCTGTCGCGTCCTGACGGCTCGATGCTGTTGATCGTGCCGGAAGAGTGCCGCAGCAACGAGCGCGTGTGGCAATACCTGCAGGCGTTGACCGGTTCTGGCGGCCTGATCCGTGAAGTGAAGGTGTTCGATCTCAAGCAAAGCATGCAGAACGGCGGCGGCCCTGCTTGCCTGAGGTTGCGCGTGGCGCTCAACGAAACCGAACTGGCGGCGGTCAATCCAGGCGTTATCATGACGGCACCGTTGTACGGCACCCTGACCGAATGGGTGAACAAGCACTACCGCGACCGCATGGCCGAAACCGATCTTGCGGACCCGCAGTTGCTGCTTGAGTGCCGGACGGCACTGGATGAACTGACGCAAATCCTTAAACTGGGCGCGGTTTATCCATTCCAGATCAATTGATCGACGGCGCGCTGTCGGGCCCGACAGCGCGCCGGTTCATCTCCAATGAGAGCGTAAAGACATGAGCGATACCCTGCAGCTGATCCTTGAAGACACCGACGGCACGCAACTGGAAACCTCCTGCACCCGCGTCGCGGTCATGTGGCAAGGCAAAGAGCTGTGGATCCAGCAGGACGGCCGCGGCCAACTGTTGATCGGTGTGGACGTCGAAGAGGGTGACGAAGAGTACGCCAACCTGCTGCTGCGCCCATTGGCGACTAATCTGGTAAGTCTGCAACTGGAGATGGAACCGGCTGACCTCGGCGACGACGAGGAACATGTCCACGGCCCGGATTGCAATCACGACCACTAAGGAAACCGCTCTATGCTCGCCCTCGGCAAACTGCTTGAACTGACCCTCGCCGGCCGCGAACCGGCGGAGAAGACTCAACTGACTGTCGAAGGCGTGCGCATGCGCTGGTTGAGCGAGGGGGCGCTGGAAGTCCGACCGCCCGAAGCCCGTGACAATGGCCTGGACCTGCTGCTGTCGGCGGGGATCCATGGCAACGAAACAGCCCCGATCGAGTTGCTCGACCGGCTGTTGCACGACATCGCTCGCGGCGATCTGAAGCCGCGTGCACGCATTCTGTTCCTGTTCGGCAACCCCGACGCCATCCGTCGCGGCGAGCGTTTCGTCGAGCAGGACGTCAACCGGCTGTTCAATGGCCGTCACGAACAAAGCAGCGGGTCTGAAGCCTTGCGCGCCTGCGAGCTGGAGCGACTGGCCGCCAGTTTCTTCAGCCTGCCGGACCGCCAGCGTCTGCACTACGATCTGCACACGGCCATCCGTGGTTCGAAAATCGAGCAGTTCGCGTTGTACCCCTGGAAAGAAGGTCGCCAGCACTCACGCCGCGAGCTGGCGCGCTTGCGTGCCGCGGGCATGGAAGCGGTGCTGCTGCAGAACAAGCCGTCCATCGTCTTCAGTTCCTACACCTACGACAAGCTCGGCGCCGAAGCTTTCACCCTGGAACTGGGCAAGGCGCGACCGTTTGGACAGAACGACGGGGTGAATGTCTCGCTGCTGGAAAGCCGCCTTAAACAGATCATTGAAGGCAAAGAGCCGGAATCGACTGAAGAAGTACTCGATGGTTTGCAGCTGTTCAGCGTGGCGCGGGAAATCATCAAGCACAGCGACAGCTTCCGCTTGAACCTGCCGGCGGACATCGAGAATTTTTCGGAATTGGAAGTGGGGTATCTGTTGGCCGAAGACATCGCCAACACCCGCTGGATCATCGAAGAAGAGGGGGCGCGGATCATCTTCCCGAACCCCAAGGTCAAGAACGGCCTGCGCGCCGGCATCCTGATCGTGCCGACCACCGACGAAAACCTGGCCTGAACAACCTGCAATCCCTTGTAGGAGCGAGCATGCTCGCGATGGTCGCAAACGATAACGCTGGGCGTCTGATACACCGCAGCGTTCTCGGGTCTATCGCGAGCGTGCTCGCTCCTACAGGGGAAGCGGTGTTTAGACCGCTACCGCACGCGGCTCGCTGCGACGCAGGTTGCGGATTTTCGCCAGCGTATCGGCGCAGGTCTTCGCCGCTTCCTGGCCTTTGTGCACGAAGTGGTCGAAGAAAAACTTGTGATGCAGTTCTTCACCGGCATGGAAGTGGTGCGGGGTCAGGGACACGGAGAATACCGGCACTTCGGTTTCCAGCTGAACCTGCATCAGGCCGCTGACCACCGATTGGGCAACGAACTCGTGACGGTAGATCCCGCCGTCCACCACCAGGGCTGCGGCGACGATGCCGGCGTAGCGACCGGTCTTGGCCAGCAACTTGGCGTGCAGGGGCATTTCAAAGGCGCCGCCGACTTCGAAGAAATCGATGTCGGACTCGTGGTAACCCTGGGCAATCATTTCAGCGACGAAGCCTTTACGGCTCTGATCGACGATATCCTTGTGCCAGCAGGCCTGGATGAACGCAACGCGCTCGCCCTGATGGTTTTTGCTTTTGCTGTCGATTGCGGTGGGTTGCATGTTCTGACTCCTGTTTGTGTGAAAAACAGGGCGTTATGAATCGAATGGGATTTGAGGGTACGCACGCTCGCACGAATGCCGGCGCTCGGCCCTTTGGCAACAATCCCGTTCTCTCTTCATCCGGACTATGACCGTCGGCCCCGGGATCACACCGGGTCTGCTGACCTTGCTGCCGATCATTGCCCAAAGGCGTGTCGTCACCAAGCGCTCGCGGGCTATGCGCGTTGCGCGCAATTACCGCCGGTGGGGAGTTGCACCCCGCCCTGAGAACGTTTTTGCCGTCACAATGTTTGGCGGCGAAGCGTTTTTAACACATATTTCCTACGGGTGCATTGATGCTTTCAGATGATTGCCATCGAATTTTTCACTGTATTAATCAGCCTTTTCCTCGCCCAAGGGTTGATTATTCATCGCCATGACCGCAGTAATTCTCCCCTGAAAGGGATTTCCCCTGCTTACCGAGGCCAGATTCATGAGCGTTATCGATCTTCGCAGCGACACCGTCACCCAACCGTCCGCCGGCATGCTCGACGCGATGGCCACCGCCGCCACCGGGGACGACGTTTATGGCGAAGATCCGACGGTCAATCGCCTGGAAGCCGACCTGGCCAAGCGCCTGGGCTTTGCCGCCGCGCTGTTTGTGCCGAGTGGCACCATGAGCAATCTGCTGGGTTTGATGGCGCACTGCGAACGCGGTGAGGAATACATCGTCGGTCAGCAGGCCCACACCTATAAATACGAGGGGGGTGGTGCGGCGGTGCTCGGTTCGATCCAGCCGCAGCCACTGGAGGTGCAGGCCGACGGTTCGCTGGACCTGGCCCAGGTCGCCGCGGCGATCAAGCCGGATGATTTCCACTTCGCTCGCACCCGTTTGCTGGCGTTGGAAAACACCATGCAGGGCAAGGTCCTGCCGCTTGAGTATCTGGCGCGCGCCCGCGCGTTGACCCGTGAGCAGGGGTTGCAACTGCACCTGGACGGCGCGCGGCTGTACAACGCGGCAGTCAAGCTGGGTGTCGATGCCCGGGAAATCACCCAACATTTCGATTCGGTCTCGGTGTGCCTGTCCAAAGGCCTCGGAGCGCCGGTCGGTTCGGTGCTGTGCGGCTCGGCAGAGTTGATCGCCAAGGCCCGCCGCCTGCGCAAGATGGTCGGTGGCGGCATGCGTCAGGCGGGGATTCTGGCGGCGGCCGGCCTGTATGCGCTGGAGCACAACGTCCAGCGCCTGGCCGATGACCACAATAACGCCCAGCGGCTGGCCGAAGGCTTGCGTGCGGCGGGTTATGAAGTCGAGCCGGTGCAGACCAACATGGTGTACGTGAACATGGGCGGCCAGGCCGAGGCGATCAAGACGTTTGCCGCCGCGCGCGGGATCACCCTCAGTGCCGCAGCACGCCTGCGCATGGTCACGCACATGGATGTCAGCGGCGAACAAATCGAGCAAGTCGTCGCGACATTCGTCGACTTTTCGCGCAAGTGATAGCGTTAGCGCTCCAATTGACTGTTTCTATCGTATAAACACGCTGTACCCCGCGCGCAGGGCCGATATAATGCGGCCCTTTGCCGTCGCTTCGTCTGTTGACGTTTCGAACAGGCCTTTGGCCGCAGCCTCCGTGGAAGAACCTAATGAAAAGCGCAGAAATCCGTGAAGCCTTCCTTCGCTTCTTCGAAGAGCAAGGCCACACCCGTGTAGCCTCCAGCTCTTTGATTCCGGGCAACGACCCAACCCTGCTGTTCACCAACGCGGGGATGAACCAGTTCAAGGACTGCTTCCTGGGCCAGGAAAAGCGCGCGTACACCCGCGCCGTCAGCAGCCAGAAATGCGTGCGCGCCGGCGGCAAGCACAACGACCTGGAAAACGTCGGTTATACCGCCCGTCACCACACCTTCTTCGAAATGCTGGGCAACTTCAGCTTCGGTGATTACTTCAAGCGCGACGCCATCACCTACGCCTGGAATTTCCTGACCTCCGACAAGTGGCTGAACCTGCCGAAGGAAAAACTCTGGGTCACCGTCTACGCCAGCGATGACGAGGCGTACGACATCTGGACCAAGGAAATCGGCGTTCCGGCAGAGCGCATGGTGCGCATCGGCGACAACAAGGGCGCGCCTTACGCGTCCGACAACTTCTGGACCATGGGCGACACCGGCCCGTGCGGTCCTTGCACCGAGATTTTCTACGATCACGGCGCCGACATCTGGGGTGGCCCACCGGGCTCGCCGGAAGAAGACGGCGACCGTTACATCGAGATCTGGAACAACGTGTTCATGCAGTTCAACCGCACCGCCGACGGCGTGTTGCATCCGCTGCCAGCACCGTCGGTCGACACCGGCATGGGCCTGGAGCGGATCAGTGCGGTGCTGCAGCACGTTCACTCCAACTATGAAATCGACTTGTTCCAGAGCCTGTTGAACGCATCGGCCAAGGCCATCGGTTGCACCAACGACGCCCAGGCTTCGCTGAAAGTGGTGGCTGACCACATTCGTTCCTGCGGTTTCCTGATTGCCGACGGCGTGCTGCCATCCAACGAAGGCCGCGGCTACGTGCTGCGCCGGATCATTCGTCGCGCCTGCCGTCACGGCAACAAGCTGGGCGCCAAAGGCAGCTTCTTCTACCAGATCGTCGCGGCCCTGGTCGCTGAGATGGGTGAAGCCTTCCCTGAGCTGAAATCCCAGCAGGCGCACATCGAGCGCGTGCTGAAAGCCGAAGAAGAGCAATTCGCCAAAACCCTGGAGCAGGGCCTGAAGATCCTCGAGCAGGATCTGGCCGAGCTCAAGGGCGACGTGGTACCGGGCGACGTGGTGTTCAAACTCTACGACACCTACGGTTTCCCGATGGACCTGACCGGCGACATCGCTCGCGAGCGCAGCCTGACCATCGACGAAGAAGGTTTCGAACGTGAAATGGAAGCCCAGCGCGTCCGTGCCCGTTCCGCCAGCTCGTTCGGCATGGACTACAACAGCCTGGTCAAGGTTGATGTCGCCACCGAATTCACCGGTTACAAAGCCACCAGCGGTTCGGCGAAGGTCGTCGGCCTTTATAAAGAAGGTCAGGCAGTCGACGTCTTGAGCGAAGGCGAAGAGGGCGTGGTCGTTCTCGATCAGACCCCGTTTTACGCTGAATCCGGCGGCCAGATCGGCGATTGCGGTTACCTGCAAGCCAGCGGTGGCCGTTTCGACGTGCGCGACACCACCAAGACCGGCGGTGCGTTCCTGCACCACGGTGTGCTGGCATCGGGCAGCCTGACCATTGGTGCACCGGTTGAAACCCACGTCGAAGCTGAAGTGCGTCACGCCACCTCGTTGAACCACTCGGCCACTCACTTGCTGCACGCTGCGCTGCGCAAAGTGCTGGGCGAGCACGTTCAGCAGAAAGGCTCGCTGGTTGACAGTCAGCGCCTGCGCTTCGACTTCAGCCACTTCGAGGCGATCAAGCCTGAGCAACTGAAGGCGCTGGAAGACATCGTCAACGCCGAGATCCGCAAGAACTCTGCGGTTGAAACCGAAGAAACCGACATCGAAACCGCCAAGCAGAAGGGCGCGATGGCGCTGTTCGGCGAGAAGTACGGCGACAACGTGCGCGTGCTGAGCATGGGCGGCGACTTCTCCGTCGAGCTGTGCGGCGGTATCCACGCCAACCGTACCGGCGACATCGGCCTGCTGAAAATCATCAGCGAAGGCGGTGTGGCGTCTGGCGTGCGTCGTATCGAAGCCGTCACCGGTGCAGCGGCACTGGCCTACCTGAACGGTGCGGAAGAACAACTCAAGGAAGCGGCCAACCTGGTCAAGGGCAGCCGCGACAACCTGATCGACAAGCTGTCGGCTGTGCTGGAGCGCAACCGTGTGCTGGAGAAGCAACTGGAGCAGTTGCAGGCCAAGGCGGCCAGCGCGGCGGGCGACGATCTGTCGGCTCAGGCGTTGGACGTCAAGGGCGTGAAAGTGCTGGCGGTGCGTCTGGATGGCCAGGATGGCAAGGCGCTGCTGGCGCTGGTCGATCAGCTGAAAAACAAACTCGGCCGCGCAGTGATCCTGCTCGGCAGTGTCCATGAGGATAAGGTCGTTCTGGTTGCAGGCGTAACCAAAGACCTGACTGGCCAACTCAAAGCCGGTGATTTGATGAAGCAAGCCGCTGCGGCAGTGGGCGGGAAGGGCGGTGGTCGTCCGGACATGGCGCAAGGCGGCGGTACCGACGCTGGCGCCCTGGATGCCGCGCTGGCCCTGACCGTTCCGTTTGTAGAGCAGGGTTTATAAGGCAGTGCTTGCGGCCCGCAGTCTAGTGGTGGGTCGCAACGCTGTTTGAGTGATTATTTGGGCGCCCTTCATGGGCAGAGGCGGCTTTGAAATGGCTTTGATCGTACAGAAATTTGGAGGCACCTCGGTCGGCACTGTCGAGAGAATCGAGCAGGTCGCCGACAAGGTTAAGAAATTCCGCGATGCCGGCGATGACCTGGTGGTTGTGCTGTCTGCAATGAGCGGCGAAACCAACCGTCTGATCGATCTGGCCAAGCAAATCAGTGGTGACGGCCAACCGGTTCCGCGTGAACTGGATGTGATCGTGTCCACCGGTGAGCAGGTGACGATTGCCCTGTTGGCCATGGCGCTGATCAAGCGCGGTGTGCCTGCGGTGTCGTACACCGGCAACCAGGTGCGGATTCTGACGGATAGCGCGCACAATAAAGCGCGTATCTTGCAGATTGATGACCAGAAGATTCGCGGCGATCTGAAGGCTGGTCGCGTGGTGGTCGTCGCCGGTTTCCAGGGCGTCGATGAGCACGGCAACATCACCACCCTCGGTCGTGGCGGCTCCGACACCACCGGCGTGGCGCTGGCGGCAGCCTTGAAGGCTGACGAGTGCCAGATCTACACCGACGTCGACGGCGTCTACACCACCGACCCGCGTGTGGTGTCCGTGGCTCAGCGCCTGGACAAGATTACCTTTGAAGAGATGCTGGAAATGGCCAGCCTCGGTTCCAAGGTGCTGCAGATCCGTGCGGTGGAGTTCGCCGGCAAGTACAACGTTCCGCTGCGCGTACTGCACAGCTTCAAGGAGGGTCCGGGCACCCTCATTACTATTGATGAAGAGGAAACCATGGAACAGCCGATCATTTCCGGCATCGCTTTCAACCGCGATGAAGCCAAGCTGACCATCCGTGGCGTGCCAGACACCCCGGGCGTTGCATTCAAGATTCTCGGCCCGATCAGCGCCGCGAACATCGAAGTCGACATGATCGTGCAGAACGTTGCGCACGATAACACCACCGACTTCACCTTCACCGTGCACCGCAACGACTATCAGGCCGCCCAGGGCGTGCTGGAAAACACCGCTCGCGAGATCGGTGCCCGTGAAGTCGTTGGCGACACCAAGATCGCCAAGGTATCGATCGTCGGTGTGGGCATGCGTTCTCACGCAGGCGTAGCCAGCCGCATGTTCGAATCCCTGGCCAAGGAAAGCATAAACATCCAGATGATCTCGACTTCGGAAATCAAAGTCTCCGTAGTGATCGAAGAGAAGTACCTGGAACTGGCTGTGCGCGCCCTGCACACGGCTTTCGATCTGGACGCACCGGCCCGCCAGGGCGAGTGATGCGTTCACCAAAGGGCGCGGTCTGAACCGCGCCCTTTGTTTTTTTGAATGGCGTGACCCCAAGGCTGTTCTTTTGCTCGCGTTAGTCAATACTCAGGCATGTAGGCCATGACCGATTCCGGTTGTAGGTCGAGTGCCTTTTTTTTGCAGACTGTTGTCCCTGAAATGTAAGGCGTGAGGAGAAAGGTATGTTGATTCTGACTCGTCGGTGCGCAGAAAGCCTGATTATTGGTGATGGCGAAATCACCGTGACCGTGCTCGGCGTCAAAGGAAATCAAGTGCGTATCGGTGTAAACGCCCCCAAAGAGGTGGCTGTCCACCGTGAGGAAATTTACCTGCGCATCAAGAAAGAGAAGGACGAAGAACCAAGCCATTAATTTTTATCGTTTTTTATGTTTGCAAACGGGGAAGAAGCTGGTTAATATACGCCCCGTGTTGCGGAGAGCTGGCCGAGTGGCCGAAGGCGCTCCCCTGCTAAGGGAGTACACCTCAAAAGGGTGTCGGGGGTTCGAATCCCCCGTTCTCCGCCATTATTTGCGTAGTACGTTGTAATCTGGCTTCTTCGGTAAGTTGTTGAAATTACTAGAAAAAAGCGCTTTACAAAAAGATTCGACGGCCTATAATGCGCGGCAACAAATGCACTCGTAGCTCAGCTGGATAGAGTACTCGGCTACGAACCGAGCGGTCACAGGTTCGAATCCTGTCGAGTGCACCATTTAAGAGTTGTTTGCAGCAATGCAGGTAACTTGGCTTCAACCAGTTGTGATCTGGTATAAAACCACAAATGCACTCGTAGCTCAGCTGGATAGAGTACTCGGCTACGAACCGAGCGGTCACAGGTTCGAATCCTGTCGAGTGCACCATACAACAGAAAGCCCGCATTTATTGCGGGCTTTTTGCCGTCTGGGATTTGGCTTTTCCCTTCGTACATCCTCTCTCATCAAACTCAATGTGCGCACTGCGGCCTCGCTTGGTTTCGTAGCGGTAACTTGTAGTCGAATTGCGAATATTGATCTTGTCCGGCTTGCCGAGGGCGCTTTCAACATCCTGTTGAGTCATGCCTGCGATGATCCGCTTGTCCATGATGGCTGCACGTCGCTCTGCGGCGCTGATCAGGTTTCCGCATTTGTCCTCGGTCTGGCCGACAACAATGGGGTCTCTTGTCTTCCTCTGCATATGTGATGGTTCCCGGTAATCCATTTCAGGAATTAATCCGATCATTGAGTGGTCTGGTGTGAAGGTCCTGATTTCCTGAAGATGCAGCCTTTCGCCAGCTCCACAGCCAAGTGTCGTGAAGGTGATGCGCCCGTTGGCGGCCTCACAGCGGTGAATGGTTGTGGCGGGCGCCCAGGAAGGGCAGAGCAGGGCGATGAGAAAAAGGTAATGCTTGTTCCATGGCATTGAGCGTCCTCCGTGACGATTCTTCTCCAGCGTAGCTGCAGCATTTTTCTCGGTGGTGTGTTTTCTTTTCAGGATAAGTCGTCGCATTTCCAAGGATCAGGATGGCGCTCAGGTTTGTCTTGCAAGCGCTTGTTTCAGCCGCGATTTTTTAACATTTAAAACTGTCAGGCGGTGTATCATTGCGCCCGTCAGCCCCGCCGGGGCTTGTGGAATACCTCCATGGACTTACCCAGTAGTTACTCAGTAAAACGTTTTTCCAATCATGAATTGACTGATTGATCCTTCCGGCGTGCTCCACTGCTGGGAGTGGAGTTCGCCTATGTCTGAAATTGAAGTAAAGAAAACACAGGAAAGCTTGCAGGACCGCCTGGCTCAAGTGATTGAGCTGTTGCAGCGCCAGCGAGTGGTCGAAGATCTGACCCACCGCCAGGAAGGCCCGCATCACGACCGGGTCGAGAACCTGGTCCACCGGCAAAATCTCGTCGAGCTGCAACGCAAGCTCGATGATCTGCACTCCGCCGACGTCGCGTATATCCTCGAAGCCTTGCCGCTGGACGATCGTCTGACGCTCTGGCAATTGGTCAAAGCTGATCGCGACGGCGACATTCTTCTCGAAGTATCCGACTCGGTCCGTGAAACGCTGATCGCCGACATGGACGATCACGAACTCCTGGCTGCGGCCAAGGACATGGACGCTGACGAGCTTGCTGACCTGGCCTCCGAGCTGCCGCGAGATGTCGTCCACGAGTTGATGGAGACGCTGGACCAGCAACAACGCGAGCGCGTGCGTTCGGCCTTGTCCTATGACGAGGAGCAGGTCGGTGCGCTGATGGACTTCGAGATGGTGACGATCCGTGAGGATGTCAGCCTTGAAGTGGTATTGCGTTACTTGCGCCGGCTCAAGGAGCTGCCAGGTCACACGGACAAACTGTTCGTAGTCGATTATGACGGTGTGCTCAAAGGTGTGTTGCCGATCAAGCGTTTGCTGGTCAACGATCCGGATAAACAGGTTTCGGAAGTCATGGCCAGCGATCCGGTGAGTTTTCACCCGGATGAAGATGCCTACGATGCTGCGCAGGCGTTTGAGCGGTATGACCTTATCTCTGCTCCGGTAGTCGATAAGAACGGCAAGCTGATTGGTCGTCTGACCATCGACGAAATGGTTGACCTGATTCGTGAGGAGAGCGAAAGCGAAGTTCTCAACATGGCGGGTCTGCGAGAAGAAGAGGATATCTTCGCGTCGGTGTGGAAGTCGCTGCGTAACCGTTGGGCGTGGCTGGCGGTTAACCTGATTACCGCCTTCGTTGCCTCTCGGGTGATTGGCCTGTTCGAGGGGTCCATCGAGAAGCTTGTGGCGCTGGCGGCACTGATGCCGATCGTGGCGGGGATCGGTGGGAACTCGGGTAACCAGACGATCACCATGATCGTTCGGGCCATGGCGCTGGACCAGGTAAGCACGGGTAACACTTCGCGACTCATGCGCAAGGAGTTGGCGGTAGCGCTTATCAATGGTGTGGTCTGGGGTGGGGTGATTGGTGTTGTCGCTTACCTCCTTTATGGCAGCTGGTCTTTGGGGGTTGTAATGACGGCTGCCATGACGCTGAATTTATTGCTTGCGGCGTTGATGGGGGTTCTGATTCCAATGACGCTGGCGCGACTTGGGCGCGATCCGGCCATGGGGGCCAGTGTAATGATCACTGCCATGACGGACAGTGGTGGCTTCTTTATTTTCCTTGGGCTGGCGACAATCTTCCTGCTCTAGGTTGGCTGTATCAAACCCGCCATACGGCGGGTTTTTTTACGCCTGAATTTCAGGCAAAAAAAAGCCAGCGATTAAGCTGGCTTGGGTTTTCAGTGCAGATCAGGACGCGTCAGCGGCCATCTCGGCATCATGAGCGATAAGAGAGACCAGGGCGTTTTGCTGGCGGTGAGAGAGTTGGCGAAAGCGTTGCAACAGTTCACGTTCGTGCAATGAAAGCTCTGGGCTGTCCAGGCGCATGCTTAGTTCTTCGCCAAGAGCGCCTTCCTGAATAAGGCTCTGCTCCAGGCGTGCGATGATTTCGGAGTTCATGCTGCGGTGATGATTGCGAGCCACCTCGGCAATGCGTTCACGCATTCCGTCTGGCAGCCGTACGACGAACTTGTCAGCCGTGCGGCTGGAATAAACTGCCTGTTTCAATGGGCGCATATATTTAACCGGTTAGTTCAGGGGAGCGGTTCTCGGGATCGGCCGCAGGATGTCTGATACGACAAGCGCTGTGGCCAAATGTTCAACCTGAATTGATAGAGGCTCGCATCATGCCTCAAACTTGCCAGATCATTGGCGTCAATTCTGTGACAAATATTGAACTGGATAAAGGCGTTCTGCCAGCACCAATTGTCAGAAATGCGGACTGGTTTGGAAAGCTGTCCGTTTGCCGCATCTCTATTCCCGGCTTGTGCCTGGCCTGGGCCGCCTGTTTCATGGCATGCCAAGCTGGAAAAACTCATCGTTCCTTCTCTGTATAGGATAGTGGCAAATTGCCGATTTGCTAGAGGCAGGTGGGTATGGTGGGGTATTTAGGATGGGTGGCGGCTTGGCTGGAGGTTCTCCGGTGGCAGTGCAGCATTTGCCTACACTTAAAAAGCCGGCGGACGACATGACAAAGTCAGGGTTGCCCGTTAACATGCACGCCGTCCATCGTTCTGCATGTCCTTGCAGGCAATTTGTGTCTCAGTAGCTCAATTGGATAGAGCATCCCCCTCCTAAGGGGAAGGTTGGCAGTTCGAACCTGCCCTGGGACACCACCCTTCAGCGTCCTCCCTCTTGCTTTGCCAATGCCCTCCTGATTCGGGCGGATGTCTATTGATTGTCCTTCTGTCGATGTCTCTCCTATATAGAGGAGGACAGGGTGCTGCCGCCTTTTTGCGCATCGTTGATAGAAACTTCAAATCAGGGGTTGACGGCAGATTTCAGAAGCCTATAATTCGCCCCACTTCCGGCGCAGTCGAAACGGAAAACTCCTTGGTAAACAATGAGTTACGCAGTTTTCGGCAGCAGGTTGCTTCAGGTCATCGAAGCGCGAAGGAAGTTGAAAAAGAGGTGTTGACAGCAGCGAGTAACGCTGTAGAATTCGCCTCCCGCTGACGAGAGATCGCCAGCGCAAGTGGTTGAAGTTGTTAAGGATTCCTTGAAAACTTCTGAAACAAAC